>Ga0222651_1000004_pt1 | contig 221342 bp, 280 predicted proteins | sample AntAcemetagen369_FD_179855 | JGI IMG/M metagenome (GOLD analysis project Ga0222651, IMG submission 179855) | Saline water microbial communities from Ace Lake, Antarctica - #369 | ecosystem: Environmental > Aquatic > Non-marine Saline and Alkaline > Saline | place: Antarctica: Ace Lake...
TCCTATGTCACTGATGCTACAGCATCTGTTGATGTGCTACAAGTATGGGTTGAAGCAGTTGTACTATTTTAATACATACGACGGGCAAGGCGAAGTAAACATCGACGCACTAGGTGAATCAAAACAGCAAGAACTTGATAGGTTGGAATATCAAGAAGAATGCGAGAGTTGCGTAATTTGAGAGAAAAAATATGAGTGTATTTAATATTAACAGTAATAAAGATCACACCAAGTCTTTGGCATTTCTTGACAAAGCAGGCACACCAGCAATACAGCGATTTGACACACTAAAGTATCGTCAATTTGACAAGTTAACAGATAAACAGTTGGGATTCTTTTGGAGACCTGAAGAAGTTGATGTGTTGCGTGATGCAAAAGACTTTAAGGAACTTACTGAGTACGAAAAGCATATCTTCACCAGTAACCTTAAAAGACAGATCCTACTGGATAGTGTCCAAGGACGCTCTCCTAATCTAGCATTTTTACCTATTGCTACTATTCCAGAACTAGAAACTTGGATTGAAACTTGGGCGTTTAACGAAACGATTCATAGTCGCAGTTACACACACATTATTCGTAATGTGTACAGTGACCCAAGTGTAGTGTTTGATGGACTACGTGATATCAAAGAAATTGCAGATTGCGCTAAAGACATTAGCCACTACTATGATGACTTGATTGAATCTGTACAATATTATAATTTACTTGGTGTAGGCAAGCACAAGGTCAACGGCAAGGAAGTTGTAGTTGATCGTTATGCCTTGAAGCGGAAACTATGGTTGTGCTTAAACAATGTCAATGCACTAGAAGGTATCAGATTCTATGTATCATTTGCTTGCAGTTGGGCATTTGCTGAGCTTAAGAAGATGGAAGGCAATGCTAAAATTATTAAACTGATTGCACGTGATGAAAACTTGCACCTAGCAAGCACACAAACACTTATTAAGTTGTTGCCGTCAGACGACAAGGACTTTGCAAAGATCCGCGAAGAAACCAAAGGGGAATGTGAAACAATGTTCCTCAATGCCGCGTCACAAGAAAAAGATTGGGCCAAGTACTTGTTTAAAGATGGAAGCATGATTGGACTCAATACAGAACTATTGTGTCAGTACATAGATTGGTTGACCTGCAAGCGTATGTCAGCCGTGGGACTTAGCTGTGGCATTAAAACAGGAAGTAACCCACTGCCGTGGACACAAAAGTGGATTGCCGGTGCAGAAGTGCAGGTGGCACCACAGCAAACTCAAATATCATCATATATAATTGGTGGAACCAAACAAGACGTGGACTCAAACACGTTCAGTGGCTTTACTCTTTAAATGTGGAGTAACCCAGTTACAATTGACAATGAGATTATGTCTATGGCAAAAGCTCTCGATTGTAATTGGGTAGGAGCAGTTAAAGTTAACGCACAGTCTGCATACGAGTATAATAACTGCCATAACAATGTTAGAATACACTCTAGTATATACGGCGGCAAGAAAGTAATTGGCTATTATTTTATAAAGGGGTTCAATGTTGTGCAGGCCATAAGACACAGTGTATGGCAAGATAACACGTTAGTAGACGTAACACCATATAAAGATAACAGAGAACACATTATTTTTGCGTTAAGTTCAGACCAATCCAACGATTACTCGATACCTAACTGTTACTCTCAGTCTCTTGCTAAATATTTAAAACAGGAGAGTGACCGAATGTATTATGTATATCAAATAGTGGATCCGAGAAATAACCAACCATTTTATATCGGCAAAGGTACAGGTGACAGAGCAACAACACATTTACGGACTGTGTCCGACACTAGAAATGTTTACAAAGAAAATAAAATCGCGAGTATAAGAAAGTCCGGAGCAGAGCCAGTAATTGAATACATTGCTGAAAACATATTAGACGAGGAATTAGCGTATGATATCGAGGCCACTGCAATTAAAAAGTATGGTAGAAAAGGATATGACAAGAATGGCATATTAACCAATATATGTCCTGATGCCCGCCCACCTAATCAGAAAGGTAGAACATACGAAGAAATATACGGGGTTAACAAAGCAAAGCAACAACGAGAATTAAGATCACGCCTTCAGAAAGAGAGAGGTGGATATGGCCCTAAGCAACACAGCATCGAAACACGAAAACGATTTAGTGAATTAAATTCTGGTGCCGGAAACCCAATGTACGGTAAAACACAAAAAGAAAGTACCAAGGCATTAATTAGCAAAAAAGCAAAGTTGCGAATCGGTAAAAAAAATAAAAATAGCCACACTTACAGACTAACATCTCCAACAGGGGATGAGCACATATTATACGGCGGTGAATCTACTGATTTCTGTAAAACACATAATTTAAGTTGGAGTACTCTTAAAATGCAAATTGAAAAGAAATGGGGTATTCCAAAAAAAGGCAAAACTAAAGGTTGGAAGTTAGAAGACTTAACAGCTACTAGAACATAAATGAAAATAGACAGAGGAATATACGTAGGTGGCTACAGCTTGGTACCAGATCAACTAATTAGGACTAATCGGGGTTTGACAAATAATTTTTAACAAGTATAATTAAGCGTATGATTACAATATATTCAAAAAACAATTGTCCTTTTTGCACAAAGGCCAAAGCACTACTAGAGATCAAAGGTATAAAGTACACCGAAGTAAACATTGAACAAGATGCAGATGCAAGGAAACGCATCGTTGACGCTGGCTTGCGTACAGTACCTCAGATTTATATCAATGAACAACTGCTACCTGGAGGATACAATGGGTTAGCAGATCAAACAACTGAATTTTTCGATAAGCTCAAGGAGAGTTAACATGTTATTAGAAAATAGTAAATGGGAAGGACAGATCTGCGCACTAAAACTAATCACTGGGGAAGAGATAGTTGCAAAGATTACCAGCGAAACAGCAGATCACTACAACGTCGAGAAGGCATGCAATGTAGTACCTGGTCAGCAAGGTGTTGGATTAATTCAAGCACTGTTCACAGCAGATCCACATACCAGTGCGTCTATTCAAAAAAATCATGTTGTTATGATTGCTGAATGCATTGATCAAATCAAAACACACTATATCAAGACCACAACTGGGTTGGAAATTGTTAGGCCTTAACTAGCCGCCGGCAAACACAGTAGGTGATCCGCTTATCATAGCACCGGCGTCGGCACTATCACCTATTCTACCTACTCCAATACCATTGAGGAAAACACTACCTGAACCAGCATTTAAAAATGCCACGTGAGGTACGCATGAATCTCCACTGGGTATTAGGTGAGATACTGTCGGAGCACCAACTACTATAATGTCAATACCGTTAGCATGAACAGTGCCGTCGTTGTTTGGCGAAGCAATGGTTGTTGTGGTATCACATCCATGTCCGGTTGTTAGTGTGTCACCTACTCTACATATTGCTGGCATAATATGTATTTATACCAAAAAATTTGATTATACCCCACTATTATAGTATAATAGCAGTTGTTAACTTACATCCGACTCGCTTTTAAATACTGGATGCGGTAAGATAGGAGAAAAACATGAAGCAAGATCTAACCAAATGGTCAAGATTAGTAACATTTTTTCTAGGAACGTGGCTGGTAGTATATGCAATTATTGCAGTCACTAGTAATGTTAAAGCGCCAGCAAACCAAGCAGTGGGCGCAGAAACTATCGAAATTATTAACACAGCAGTAAAGCAATCGCCTGTTGACATGAGACAGGTTAGGCGAGAATTGGATTGCCTTGCTAGGAACATATACTGGGAAGCTCGTAGTGAGCCAGTTGAAGGTATGATTGCTGTGGCACAGGTCACTCTTAACCGAGTGGCACACAACAGTTTCCCTGATGATATATGTGATGTGGTATATCAAGGCCCAACCAAAGCATCCTGGAAAGACAAGAGTGTATATTATCCTGTAAAACATCGTTGCCAATTCAGTTGGTACTGTGATGGTAAATCAGATCGCATTTCGTCAGTTAATCAAACTATCTTTGACCGTTGCTATGAAGTAGCCAGACAGGTATTAATTGAAGGCAAAAGATTACCTGGCTTAAAACAAGCAGTATTCTATCATGCAGATTATGTTAGCCCTGTCTGGCGTTATCCTAAATTGGCTAAAATAGGCACACACATATTTTACGGTGATAGAAACAGCCAAAACTAAACTGCTAACATAGTAGCCAAATAAATACTATTGGAGGTTTAGTATGTCAAAGATTTTATTTTTTCTATTGTTTATTCCCACATTGTTATTCTCAGCTGATCTTCATCAGATGAACGAAAATGATCTGGCACTAGATATTACGAACTCAGACACAGTACAAAATGGTCGAGAGTGGTACGACAGACGTTGTTCCTTCTGTCATGGTGGCCAAGGCAAAGGTGGCAAAGGTCCTTGCTTAACATGTGGCAAGTTTACATACAGTTCAAATACCAACATGGGTATATTCACAACCATTAGTGTGGGCATTACCAATCAGAGTTTAGGCGGCACAATGGGTGCATTTGGTACAACCATTGACGGTATGGATATAGTTGCTATTGTAACTTACTTACGGTCAGAAGAAAGACGCAGAATTGAGTCTGGTGAAATTAAAGATCCATACATTGTGCAAGAACAGATGGTCTTCCCGGAATAAAGGATAGTAGAATGAGCAAGCCTATTGCAGATGATTTTGAAGTAATCGAAGCGCAACAAGAGCAAGACATAGATGCAGAAGACTATGGCTTTGTATTTGATTCAGACGGCAACTTGAAGTATGCCTTTGTCCCAGAAGCAATTTTTGACAATAATCCGCCGAAAATTATCAAACAAATTATGAAACTGTTGGATGTTACTGACCTTGAACAGTTTAATAACGACATTACCCTGCACTAAAACCACAACAAAGTGACACCAAACAGCCCAATCCTGGGCTGAAACCACTCTAAAAACACTCCAAAAAGTCTTTGTATACAATGACGTATAGTTTTGGTTGACGGCTTGTCCAAAAACATCTATAATACGTAGTATATTAACTAGTAACAGCAAGGGGCTAATATGTATAAAGTAGATTTTTACAGCTTTGGTTATTCAAAACAGTTTGACACCTTAGAGCAAGCGGTTGAGAACGCTACAAAATCTGGCTTTTCGTGTACTGTTTGGTTAGGTGATGCATTACTCCGTTGTTTCAAAACAATCTAAGTTGTTGATTACAAAGGATTTTTTTTGGTTGACGGTTTGTCCAAAAACATCTATAATACTACGTATATTAACTAATAAGGAGCTAAAGATGCAGTTAACAGTTAAAGAGTTTGTAAATTACTGCAACGACTTTTACGGTATGGGTGGCTTATACGACATGGCCTTTACTAAAAAAGAAATAGCCCATGCAGTAGACATTTACTTTAGTCGCATGTCAGACCAAGTAAATTGGGGCGGTGGTGATACTGTAGACCGTGAACGTGTTTACGAGATTATGCGTGAAATTTATACTTTTGAATACAAAGTGGAGGTAGCGTAATGACCAATAAAGAAATGGTACACTTTATTAATTCAATTGAGTACGATCTTATTTGTGCTGGTACAGAACAAGATAAGATGGACTTGCGTAAGAAATTAACTTTTAAACGTGAACAACTTGAACGTGAAATTCAATTAGAACAGCATCACTTCGATACACAACTGTCTTACTAAGAGGGCAAGATGTACAAGTTTATAATTTATCAGATGGAACGTGATAGTGACTTGTATCACAACAAGAGTTTTTATGGAAGAGATAGCCTGTTCTTCAACAAGGATCATGCAAGGCAGGCAATGGCTAAACGACAATATAAAAGGGTGGCATGTATACACGCTCATAATTTAAACGAAGTGCGGCACAAGGCCACCACTTCAGGCTACTTGCTCGATCATGTAGCCAAATTAGAAATTGGCTACATGATAGAAAGTGAAACATATGGCAATCAGTACATTGTTGCTAATGCCGGGTTTGACAGTTTGAACGAAATTATTTTATAAACAAGGAGAACCAGTATGTCCAAAATTGCAGGAAGGTCAGACAAAGCAATCGAAGTATGCGGCGGCGATCAGTATTTACTGATACTGATGGCATCACAAAGGACTCGCGAGATTGCACAAGGTGCCGAGCCTAGAGTTACGGAAATCCAAGACGAAAAGGCAGCCAGTACTGCTATTAGAGAGATCGAACAAGGTTTGTATACAGTGGATGAATATAATCAAGATTCTAAATAACAGGAGAAACATTATGGCTAATTATGCTATGGCACCAAGAAAACGTTGGTATGTTGCAGAAGATGGTAAGGTAATTACACAACCATTTCCTAATAATCAGTATCAATGTGAACTTATAATAACGCAGTTAAACAATGGGTTAGAAGAAACTGCACTTCGCAATCTAACTGTCGAATCGGAGGTAATTGAATAATGACTGACGTTTTAGAGTTTATATATGAGTTAAAGAAAATCAAACACTCTATTCACCCCAACATGACTTTGCAGGAACAGGCAATGATCAAAGAAGATATTGATAGACTCATTGATACATACAACTCAGTAGCTGATGATTATAATGCCTGGGGCAATCAAGAAGCACTCAAAATGACTTACAGGGAAACAACATGAGCTTTAAAGAAATACTAAAAGCCGCAGAGCAAAGTACTCAAGACAGCTTGTATCAAATATATCTTTAAAAGGAGAAAACAACATGAACAAAGATATGAACTTTGAAAACATGAACATCGAAGAAACAAAGAAAGAAGCAGAGCAAGGTCATGCCACGGCTAAACAATCTTTAAAAGGAATGCCCGGTGAATTTATATGAGATACACAAAACAATGAGGAAAAAATGAATATGTTTAAATATCCAGTCACTTTAACGAAAGATGGCGACACCATCTTGGCGACATTTCGGGATGTTCCAGAAGCCATTACTTTTGGTGCTGATAAAGAAGAGGCGTTACTCAATGCCGTTGATGCTTTAGAGGCTGGGTTATCTTTTTACGTTGAGGCGAATAAAACTCTACCCGTACCGAGCAAGGTCAAGCGCAACGAGGTGACGGTGTGCCCATCCGCTTTAGCGTGTGCAAAATTGGGTGTATACCAAGCCATGACTGCGGATAGATAGCGGTCTGGTGCTCAATACAATTTAAGACCAGGAGAAGCTAGGGCAATCGAGAAGCACTTAAATACCTAGACTAAAAATTATTAACCTTACTAAGTATTATTATGCAGATATTATACAAAAAAGAACTAGAGCAATTGCTGGATAAAATTGCTACAGGAAAAACTGACGTTAACCGGCTCCAAGAGGACGAACTAGAGGAGTTGATGGACTACATTCACGAGCGAGCTGAGGAGTTGGATGATCCTGACTATGACGAGATTAAGCAGCAGTTACTCCAGTTGTTTGACCTGCTCGGACATGTTATTGATAACAGGATTGAAGCGGAAGATAATGAAAAGTTTATAGACTCTATACGAGGAAGTATACAAAGAGGCAATTTTTACTTTGAATTGGGCAGTTTTATAGTGCATTAACTAAATATACCAAAATCAGTTAAACTGTCACATAACTACTCTCTTATTCCTTTAAATATCCTGTAGCCGCAATTTAATCGCGGCTCATTAAATGGAGATATAAAAAATGGAAATATTAGCCACAATCAAAACGTGGGCAGGTGAATTAGCTGAAGTAGTTGTTTCAGTCCTAGCATTAAGTATTGTTTTAGAACTATTAATGGGCAACTCAGCAATTCCGTTCTTGCCAACCCCAAGTGTTATCGGTAACGTGACAGATGTTGTTAACACATTGGGTGGTCAAGGTCTAGTAGGCTTGTTAGCTGTTTGGGTCTTGTATACCGTTTGGAAAGCTAAGTAATCGCTTTTTAAATTTTTCAAGTTAATCAATAAACCCGCTGGAGCGGGTTTATTTTTGACTAAATATTAGTATGAGAATAACAGACATTATACGCACTGTGCTAGACATAGTTGACCAAGCAGAACAGCCAGCACAGGAACCTATGATTGCTATCGCTGTCAGTGAGCCAGACCAAGAGACCATGGACATGCAAACACTAGCTGGCATATTAAAAGTAGGCGATGATGGCGCATGTGATGTCTGCGGACGTGATCCATGTGGTTGCGACAATGCAGGATATGCCAACGAGCCTAAGGAAATTATCGCTCCTATGCAAGCCGCATTTCCTTCAGGTGACGATGTACACAAGGCTAAGAACCCTGCAGACATTAGAACTGATGCAACCAGCATGTATCCAGATTACCAAGCAAGGAAATAACACATGGCCAACATTACCATCACAGTCAAAGGTCTCACAGGTAGACAAATACCTATAACACTAGACGACGGGTTACAGCTTGACGACGTCCCAGCACTGATCAGAGCACAGGAAGAAGAAAGTGCAAGTTTAACTGACGCCATGTACGGTGATATCTTTCTAAACACCAACCCACTCATAAACATTACCAACAATGGTACTGATACATTAGCAACTCTTGGGTTTGGTACTGGTACGTTCTTGATATGCAAGGCCAAAGCAGACGGTACACTGGAAGCTCGCCAAATACAGAAACTAGAAATTGCATCAGCCAAACGAGAATTCTTAGGTGACCCTGCTACATACGACAGAACTGAGTTACCTACAAGATATGTTGGCAACAACGTGGTCGACAATGCCAACTCAGGTGGATTGTTGTTAGGCCGACCTTGGGCAGAGTAACCAATGGCCAATATGGCAAATAGAAAGTACTTTGACTTTAGCGCCGCAATAGCACTTGACGATACTGGTGGCAACTCAGTACAGAATATTTTTGGCTACCAGACAGCCGCAACCACAGCCTTTAGAGCACTATGGGGCAAAACCGCAACATACGTTTTTCCTCCTGCCGCACAACAGATGCAGATCAAAAGCACCGAAAGCGCCGACACTATGCAGGTTCTACTTATCGGTCTTGATGCTAACTATGATGCCATCCAAGACACAGTTACACTGGCAGGCACAGCAGTGCAAACAACCACAGCAAGTTTTTTTAGAATCAACACCGCAATTATTCTTACAGGATCAAATGCAGGAACCATAGACATAGGTAACGACCTTGGGGGCTCTGCTACATTCTACAAAACCATACTGCCAGGAAATGGCAGATGCCAAGAGAGTTTTTATACAGTACCGAGAAATCATTGTTTCTTGTTGTATCGCATCGACGCATTCAGTGCTGATAGTACTGCTGGTAAACCTGCTATCTTTAGAAATTATGTTAGCAATGCGGCAGGTAGAGTATTGAACGTAGCACGAACTACTTTTGCTGACAACATGCACATCCAACGTCAGATGCCTTTCAAGTACGACGAGAAGTCTGATATACAGTTCCAAGCGGCCACCGCAAGCGGCTCACACGAAATCGCAGTGTTTGGCGAAGGTGTGTTGCATAACCTAACGCAGGTTTAATTGGCAAAAAATTCAGTTGACTAACTGCCCTGTTCCTTATATAATTAGTCAACTACCCAATAAATATACACTATGCTATTAGCCATACTTACATTCGTTACAGCAATATCCATTTCGTTCATTGCGGCTTGGTACAGTATTGCTGGCTTGATTGCAGTGTTCAGTGCCGCAGTCATGCCTGTGATTATCATGGGTGGCGCACTAGAAACTGGTAAGATTGTTGCTACAGTTTGGTTACACCAAAATTGGCATCGTGCACCAAGACTGTTTAAATGGTACTTGATCCCGGCAATTACTGTGTTGATGTTTATCACCTCAATGGGTATTTTTGGCTTCCTGAGTAAAGCACACATTGAACAGACTTCACTAAGTGAAGAACAGGTAGCACAGATCAAATCGCTTGAGAGTAAAATGACTCGTTCGGAAGCCAAGATAGTTCGTTGGACCGACGAGCTTACCCGGTTATCTAAAGGTGAAGATGTACGTGTGGACAACCTGGTTGATCGTGACAACGATGCACTAAAAGAAATCCGTGTGCAAGTTAACAAAGAAAAAACCAATGCTCGTGCTGATGCAGAAAAGCAAATACAGTTACAGAATGATAGATTAGTACAAGCCGCAGAGCGCAAGTCAGCAGACATAGCCGCCGCACAAGAACGTAAGACAGCAAACATCGCCACAGCACAAGCCCGTAAGACAGCAGACATTGGCGCCGCCCAGGCTCGATATGAAAACTCCTTTAGTAAAAAAGGCCTAGATGAAGCAGTAGCCAATGCCAAGAAGATTGAGTTAGAAGCAACAGAGCAAGCCAAGAAGATTGAGTTAGAAGCAACACAGCAGGCCAAAGCAAATGAGCTTTCAGTTGCCAGTGCGGCACAGCGTGAGATCAAAAGTATCAACGCCAAGTTAACAGAAACACTTAGCAGTATTGATGCCAAGTACGGATCAGAATTACAATCAGTTAATAATAGAATACAAAAACTACGTGACCAGTCAAACACTAAAACTGTAGATATTGACGGTAGGGTAGAAGAACTTGAGAATTTTGTTGACAAAGAACAAACGGAGATTGATCAAATACGTGAAGAAGTTTTTGTGTTCGAAAAAGAATACAGGAAACTAGAAGCAGAAGTAGGACCAATAAAATACATTGCCGCATTTATATACGACCAAAGTCCAGATCAAAACCTACTGGAAAAAGCAGTACGCTGGGTCATAGTGTTGTTGGTTGTTGTGTTTGATCCACTAGCACTTACACTTATACTTGCTAGTACCAAACAGTTTGAATGGGCTCGCAATAAAAAAACACACGGTGCTGACACTGTAATAGTTAAAGAAGTATATGTAGAACAGAATCTAAAAACAGGCGCACCTGACGATATAGCAGAACTAGAGCGTAACGTAGACGACAAACTAAGGAAAAAGAATGGCTAAACCACAACAGGAAATTGATGAAATTTGGGCAAAGTACAAGAATGCCCTATCACAACTCAACGAGGCTTTGGACGAGAATGAAGCACTGCAAAGTGAACTTGATCTTGACTTTACAATGCCAGCAGATATTGCTGAGCTTGAGGCAAAAGTTGAAGCACGACTAGGAACTAATGCCTAACGACTACCAGGAGTCAGTAAACCAACTCTGGGACAAATATAGATTAGCACTACAAAGACTTGATTGGGCACTTGATCAATTAGACAAGCAAAAGCCCAATCAAATCGTTGCGGAGCCAAAGCCCAGTCCAGCAGAAGTGTCAATAGACGATTTTGTTATAGGTGAAGAAGAAGCAACAGATCCTAATATCGCTATAAAGCGTGGCTTGGATGATGTAGTCAAGTATCAAAAAAAGAACTACAACATAGAAGCATTCAAAGCATTGCATCCATTACTTCCTATTTACAGTGTTAAGGTAAGAGCTGATAACGATACTGTGGTGAACACAGCCGAGTGTGGATTTGGAAACCAGTTTCCGATTAGGCCAAACAAAGGTGATATGTATATTAGGACAGATTTCTTACCAAATAAATTGTATAAATGGAACAATAAGAAGTGGATAGAGCTTGACAAATCAACGACAGACAGTTATACTTACAATGAGGCGTACATACAGCATTTGATTGATAAATTGCAGTCGGGAGAATATACCGCAGATGATTTAAGTGACGCCGAACTAGAACAAATACAACAGATAGTGGGGAAAGATGGATTACAGTAATTTTATAACACCACCAGATTTTGTAGAAGACGATTTTCACACAGTAACAGTAGTTGATGCGTCTCCTAAGGATGTTGAACTATTAGGCCAAATAGCCAAAGGTACAAACAATGCATACAATGTATATTTGTACCATCAGGGCATGGATGATACTGATTGGTTGGCTAAAGCAATTGAAAAAAGTGACGCCGTGATTGTTAATACCGCGGAACCTTACGACAACGAGGATCTTTGCAAAAACAGCAACGTTTATTACTACGGACCAAAGACTTACATTACTGATGCAACTAAAGTCGACACACCATTTGACTATTTTGCACAGCTCGAAAAACAACAAACTAAATAAAAAACTATGGCAACCAACTTTGAAAAAAAACCAGGCAGACCTTTTGGCAATAAGGTAATAGTCCAGTACGACAATGTAGAAAAAGCTATGCGTAAACTAAAGAAAAAAGTTAGCGAAAGCGGAGTACTACAAACTTTACGCTCAAAAGAATCTTTTGAAAAACCCACTACAAGACGCAAGCGGAAACATGCCGCCGCAGTTCGCAGATGGAAAAAGCAACTACTAGAAGAGCAGTTGCCTAAAAAGATGTACTAAATGCATATCCAGTGGGTCCTTCCACGTGCAAATGGAATACATGCAGTGGGATGGGCTCGCACTGAAATAGAATACGATGTTAGGACTTGGGCTGAAAAACACGATATAGATATCAAACACATTGGTATTAAGAACTGGTGTGTTCAATTGTGTTTGTCTACAGAACAAGACTATGTGGATTTTTTAGTATCATTTAATCCAGAACACTCCCGAAGTGAATCGTATGAACTAATAAGAGATTGACATCTAGTCTTGTATCCTGTATAAATATACTTGTAGTGCCGATTATCGGGCTACAACATCACAAGTCATAACTTGCTTAACATAAAGGAGAAAACTATGACATCATACAAACTTAGTACGACCAACCTTCCCGGATTTACTGCTTCACTTAATCGTCATGCCATCGGCTTTGACAACTTGTTTAATGAACTGACCCGAACACACTTGGGCAATTCAAAAGCAGATAATTATCCTCCATACAACATCATCAAAATTGACGAACACAACTGGGCGATCCAGGTTGCAGTTGCAGGGTTTGGTGAAGATGAGTTGAACATTGAATTCAAAAGCAATGTGTTGACTATCACCGGGGAGAAGCAGGAAGCAGAAGCAGAAGAACACGAATACCTGCACAAAGGTATTAGTGCTCGCACATTCACTCGCACATTTACTCTCAACGAGAATGTTGAGATCAAAGGTGCAACAGTAGTAAATGGCATCCTGGCAGTCAGCTTAGAGCATGTTGTTCCGGACGAACAAAAGCCTAAAAAGATTGCAATTACCTTTACTAAGTAATATAATATAGTTATAAACGCCGGGGGGAGGCAACTCCCCCCACTTACTAACTAGATGACCGAGAGTGTAAGCTATGAGTGAAAAAACTGAAGTAAAACAATCTACAAAATCTAAAACAAGTATCAAACCACCTAATCTTTACAATGTAATCTACCTCAATGACAATAAGACCACAGTAGAGTTTGTTGTAGAGAGTCTGAAAGTAATTTTCCATCATAGTGAAGAAATAGCAAAAGAATTAACTGTTAAGATTCATAACGACGGTAGTAGCGTAGTAAAAACACTTACATATGAAGTTGCTGAGCAAAAAGGTGTAGAAGTAACAATGCTTGCTCGTAACAACGGATTCCCCCTCGAAGTTAAACTACAGCCAGCATAAAAAATATTATGGATATAATGTTAGATATTGAGACGTTAGGTACTCGTCCGCAGAGTGTCGTGTTGACTGTGGGTGCTGTTAAGTTTGACCCATACGCATCGGATGTGAATACAGACGACGGATTGTATGTTAGGATAGATGTAGACGAACAAATAGCACTAGGCAGACATGTACACCAGGATGTAATTGATTGGTGGGGCAAGCAAGCAGAAGATGTTCGAGAAGAAGCCCTCGGTGATCACGAACGTGACAGTGTATCATCTTTTTTAGGAAAACTTAATAAGTTCCTAGTAGGGACTGATAACATATGGTGCCAAGGGCCTGCATTTGATGCAGTTATTCTTGAAGATTTGTATCGTGACATGGATACGCCCATGCCGTGGAACTTTTGGCAGATAAGAGATAGTCGTACATTGTTTAAAACTTTTGGAGATCCTAGAGATAAGGACGCTAAAGGTGCACACAATGCTTTAATAGATTGTTATTATCAAGCAACAGCAGTTCAACAAATTTATAAACAACAAGGATTGAAGAAACGATGAATATTGTATGGGAACAACCCACAGACGAGATGTTTGAAAAGTATCTCATCTTAGAATTAGAGCCAAATGTGATTGATGGTAATCTATTAGACACATGGTGTGTAGTAGAAGCAACCAAGGTACCACTAGCAGAAGTTGTAATGTTGGATCATTGGAAGAAATTACATGGCGATTTCGTGCAAGCAAACAAAGACGGTGATGCTAAACTATGTAATGACCTAGCAGAACACTTGACTGGTAAGTTTGGTGGAGAGTTGGATACGTTCTATGAAGAAATTTGTAAACGTTACAATCAGTCCACTAAAATCGTACTCCAAGACCAATCTTAACGTTATTAATAGAAGCCGCTCCATTAACTACTAGCCTAGTCATCAAGTACACAGGTCTGTGTTCCCCTTGAAAATAATCTGTCAGGTAGTAGTGTGTAACATAGTTTACTAGAAAAAACAAATCCACTGTATCCTTGTCTGGGTGCTCTCCCAGCACTGGATTGCGTTCCCGATATCCTTCATCATATCTACTAGCCATATCTCTTGTGGTCAAGTGGTCAACTGCAATAGCTGTGGTTGACATCCAGAATAATTCTTTATCGTATTTGTCCCAGTCTGCGTATTCTGCTTGTGCTATAAATGGCACTAACAGCAGTAATAGTAGTAGTTTTCTCATGTAATTATTTATAGCCCATGAGTAAACTGTAAAAATTTGGGTAAATACACTAAAGAAGGAGCTATTCAAAATGACAGAAATACTTCAATTGATTGCCGAAGTTGGTTTTCCTATCGCCGCGGCACTGGCCGGCGGGTACTTTGTATTCCTTACTATGCGCTTTATCCTTGACGGTGTAATGGGCAGTGTAAAAGGACTTACAGGAATAATTAACGCATTGGACAATCGTGTTAAGACCATGAACCATGACGTGATTCGTATTGACACACTCATGAGCAATGCATTTGGGGTAACACCAGACTTGAACCGTATTGCTAGAGCAGACGGCAAGAACGATGCTCGTCGCGACTAGAATGAGAGGCTACTAAATGGACATTGATGTAGCCGGCGCAATAAACCAATATGGTTTTCCGATTATAGCCGCGTGTGGGTTAGGGTACTTTGTATATTACATATGGACCTGGGCAACAAAAGAAATTGATCCTGTACTAAGCGAAGCACAAATGACGCTGATTGCGTTGATTGACAGAATTCGTATGCTTGATAACGATTTAATTAGACTGAACCAAAAGTTAAACATGATTCTTGAACTAGATGCAAAAGCTAGAGCAAATTTACAAAAAGCACAAGAATTAGAACTAAAACTAAAACAGGTCAAGGACCAAGGAGCTAAAACAAAAAATGAATCATCAAAGTAGTTATGAAAAGGCAGCCTGGCAGAAGTTTAAAAAGTCCAACCCAGTAACCTATACTATATCAACAGTGTTGAGTTTTGGCTTTTGGAGTTTTATTATGGGATTCCTTGTGGGCATGTTTTTTATCAGTGCGGCAACAGCAGGCGACTTAACTTATAAGTTTAATAACCCTAGTTTTAACGGTATAGGCTACAGTAGTCATGTGTTGACCATTGAAAACCTAACACACACTAGAAGAGCAGAAATCAAATCTAAGTTAGAGTCCGCGGCAAGAGAAATTGAGCGTGAAAAAGAAAACTCTAATGTTAATAAGTTCTTGGCTAATTTAGAAAGTAGAATCTATGCTGAACTTAGTAAGCAAATTTCAGACAAACTGTTTGGGGAAAATCCACAAAGTAGTGGTACTATTGATCTACTAGGCAATACAGTGGCTTATGAAATGACCGACGACCTAGTAACATTAAACGTAACGCAAACAGATGGATCAGTTACGAAGGTTGAAATTCCTGTTGCCAGTTTTGCCTTTTAAAGGAGATGCATGCTAGGTAGAATATGTGTGGCGTTATTGGTTTTTTTGTTAGTTGGTTGCGCCTCGACTAATCCAAAACTTGGCAGACCAGCTGAGCTTGCTGAAACCCCAGTCAAGAAACATTTAATTAATTTCCCTGCAATTAAAGGCGGACAGCCTGTGACAGTTGCAATATACAGTTTCCAAGATAAGACTGGACAACGTAAACCAGCAGATAACATTGCCAACATCAGTACAGCAGTAACACAAGGTGCAGAAGTATACTTAATAGATGCACTAATGGCACTAGCAGATGGTGAGTTTTTTGATGTTGTAGAGCGCAATGGCCTGGACAACCTAATCAAAGAAAGACAGATTATACGTAATGCACGAAGTGAGTTTGATGAGAAACAGAAATTGGGTGCAATGAAGTTTGCTGGTATTATAATCGAAGGCGGCATTATTGGTTATGATACAAACAAATTTACAGGTGGTATTGGCGCCAGGGTTATGGGCATTGGTGCACAACAAGAATGGCGTGTAGATGTAGTCACAATAGGGCTTAGAGCGGTAAGTGTACTGTCGGGAGAAGTATTGCTAAATGTGAGCACCGAAAAGACGATTTTAAGCACTAGTCTTGGCATAAACGTGTTTAAATTCTACGATCAAGGCACACAAGTTCTAGAGGTAGAGTCAGGTACCAGTACCAATGAACCAGTTAATTATGCAGTAAAACAGGCAGTTGAACAAGCAGTAATTGAGTTAACCAAAGAAGGAAAACGTAAAAAACTATGGGATTACACTATGCTAGATGATAAATCAACAGGATGGAGTAATTACGTAGACTAGCGTATAACATACATATTTAATGATAGCAACTTATTATTTAAATACTAACGTGCGATAATACTAAGATATTGGCACGTATAATGGGGACCACCCAAAAGGAGCGACACACATGACAAGGATAGCATTAGCATTCATGTCTTTATTAATAAGCAGTCCGGCATGGGCTGACAACTTGATCTATATTGATCAGGTTGGATCATCAGCCACAATCACTATAGATCAAGACGGTTCTGGAAACAGCGTTGGCGCAAGCGGTGACGACAGCAAGAGCGATGGCGCCAGCACCATATTAGACATTGACCAAGTTGGATCAAGCAATGCATTAGATTACGATGTTTACGGCGACAACGCCAGTGTAACAGCAACCACTAATGGCAATAGTTCAGACATTGACATACAGGTAGGTACTACAGGAGGCACCAACGGTGGCAGTGATGATGTTACAATCAGCATCACCAATCCAGGCAACACAAACACTGTTGGTGTAAACGTTGGCGCTACACAAAGTCTTGTTGACGATGTTAACGTAGACATTGACCTAACCAGCGGCAGTGGCAGTAATACTATAACAGTAACTGAGGATTCCACAGCAACTAGTATCCTAGACAAAACCACAGACATTGACATTGACGGCAGTACCAACACCGTTACAGTTACCCACAGTGGTGCTTCACAACACGACACTCTGCTTAATCATACCGGCAGCAGTTCAACTCTAAGTATTACTCAATCAGGTGCAGAGGCGAGTACAGTAGATGTTAACACAAATGGTTCAACTTCTAGCGTTACTATTAACGTTTCAGATTAGTACGTGTTATGCAGGGATCGGTACAGTTGAAAAACAAACCGGCCCTGCACAACTTACACGCGATAATGACAAAATCACAGTAGAAAAAGATCTGGGTGTAGAGATGCTGGACACAATAAGCACCGCCGACGGTATTATTGGTATTGGCTTCAATGATGATACCAAAATACAAATTGAAAAACACAGCAAATTAATCATTGATGATTTCATATATGATGCCGCTGACCCTACAAAAAGTAAGCTCAAGATGAAAGTGGGCTTGGGCACAGTTAAGTATGCATCAGGTAAGATTGCTAAAAACAACAGACAAAGCGTAGACATACAAACACCAACAGCACGTATTGGTGTGCGTGGTACTGCATTCAGCATGACCGTAGACGAAATAGGCAGGAGTCTTGTTATACTGTTGCCCAACGCAGATGGCACTGTGGGAGAGATATCTGTTGAAAGCGATATAGGGCAGGTAATACTTAACCAGGCATATCAAGCAACAATGGTCAACACACGAGAAAATGTACCAACACCACCTGTCCTATTGGACCTAGATGTAAATCAAATTAACAACCTGTTAATTGTACAAAAGCCAAAAGAAAAAGAGGACGAGACTCAGGCTGAACGTGAACAGTCCATATTAGATTTTAATGAACTTGACGTTAATCTTCTTGACAACAATGAATTAGATGAAGACGAGTTAGTGTTCACAAGACTAGACTTTAACCTACTTGATGTTGATATGTTGGGTAATATTTTAGATTTAATGAATGCAAAACTGCTTAAAGAGGTAGACTCGTTCTCAACTAATCCTATTAGGCCAGGAGCATATGAACAAGGTAACACACAGATTGTGCTGGATGGTGAGTGGCTTATATATAGAAACGTTGACGGTAGGATTTTTAGCATTACACTTGACCAAAACAGCAGTACACAAATGAACTTGAATCAAGCAGGTAGCCCAATAACATTACACACAACGGAGAACGCAAGTGACACGGTTATTACTATTAATCAAAATTAGTTTAGTTTTACTATTAGGTGCATGTGTACCGCATCATGTTTATGATCAACCACACTCATACTATGATGGTACCATGAAAATTGTAATCATGGATCCAGAAACCATACAAACCACATGGGAACAGTATACTGGAAAAACCACAAAGGTTAAAGGATGGGCTCGCTGGAGTGTAACAGAAGAAGGCAAGAAATGGTGTGAGGTATTTGTACCTTATGTGCAGCCAGATCTTGACATGCGTGTGTGGTTGCACGAAATGCGTCACTGCACAGAAGGACACTTCCACAAAGGGCCAGCAGAGTATGAATAAACTGCTACTATTACTATCGTTAATTATTAGCACAGCAAGTGCTGATAACTTAATATCTATTGACCAAGTAACCAGCGGAAACTCTAATAGCATAACGGTCACTGTGGATGGTAGTGATAACGAAATTGATTACAGTTTTGGTGGTGCCAGTAATACTGTGGCTATAGATCAGAAGGGCGATGATGCTTATGTTGGGTATACAGCTACATGGGGCAGTGGTGCTGGATGGGGAGGCGACCTAGACGGTGACTCCAACGATATGGACATTAAACAGTTATGCAACCAATTAGCATGCGAAGGCGACAGGTTTGAATTCCATGTTGCTGGTAACAACAACAGTATTAAAATAGGGCAGGGATATCATGTGCAGGCCGACGGTACTTTTCAATCACCTGACAGTGTAGAATACGGTGGCCACAATATAAGATTGGATGTACACGGATCAAACAACAGTTTCATAGGAAGTCAACGAGCAGGCGGCGACAACCATAGTAATATTACTAACATTTATGGTAGCTATAATGACGTTTACGCAAGACAAGAATACAACTTTGACAAATCTATAGACCTAACAATATCAAACAGCAACAATGATGTAGATATCATACAAGGTGGAAGTGCTAGTCATTCAGCAACAATTTCCCTGTCAGGCACATACGGAACAGATTTAGATTTGACACAATACAGTAGCACAGCACAAACATATAGCCTATCGCAATCATGTGCGACAGTAGGCGGATGTTCTGTGTCAGTTACCCAAAACTAAATACCTAGTCAAGGAAAAAACATGAAAAAATGGTTAGTGGCGTTGATCGCCCTGGGTGCGGTATTGAGTATTAGGTGGACGGATCCGTGGATAGTAGAAGTTATCCGCCTCAAAGCACTGGACACACATCAACGTAGTGTCCCACAAGAAACAATTCAGTTAGACAGCGACATTCCTATTGCTGTGGTTAGAATAGACAACGATGATATTGACCGCAACGGACAGTGGCCTTGGCCTCGTGACATACTAGCCAATGAAATTATACGACTATACGAGAATGGTGCGGGGCTTGTGGTACTGCCCATGCTGTTTGCTGAGGAAGATCGCTTTGGTGGCGACCCTGCATTTATAGATTTGTTACAGAATGCACCTGTTATTGTTGGGCAAGTTCCTGCGCTGAGAGGCAAGGGTGTACCAGTACCACGTGGCATTGCTATTAAGGACAACAGCACAACAGGCAAAGCATGGGAAGATTGGCTATTCCGTTATGGACAAGCAATAGGTCCAACAAAAGAAATTGGTGAGAGTGCTTGGGGCGTTGGTATGATGTTGAGCAGTACAGAAGCTGATGGAGTTGTACGTAAACTTCCGCTTGTTGTTCGCATACCCAGCAAAGAGCCTACAGACAGCGCACAGATATTTCCCAGCATACCCACAGAGATTGTGCGTGTACTGGCAGGTGACATCAGTTACCAAATGAAGCTGGGTGACGCAGGTGTGGAAGCAGTGCGTATCCCACAGTTTAGCACAATTAAGACAGACGCAAACGGTAGCATCTACGTAGACTACAAATACAAAGTACAGGAGTTTGCATTTGACAATTTGCCCAACTTCAATGGCGGTATTGTTATACTAAGTTTAACAGCGTCGGGGTTGGACAACACCATTGCAACTCCAGTTGGCAGAAGTTATGATCATGATTTAATTGCCGCAAGTGTTTACACAATAGTTAATGGTATCAACATAAGTCGCCCATGGTGGTCAGACCTTGGTGAACTGGCAACAGCACTGGCAATAAGTTTGGTAGTAATGATACTGGTACTTAAACTAAACTGGTACTTTGGTGTTGGTGGCATTGTGGTATCATTAGGTGGCATATTCTACGGTAGTAGGACAGCATACTTGAACGATGGCTATTTGCTGGATTGGAGTTTCCCAATATTTGCAGTGTTCCTCACATGGAGTATAGCGGCATTCCTGCGCTTCATGGATGAGTTTAGACAAAAGCAAGAAATCAAAAAACAGTTTGCAGGCTATGCAAGTCCTACAGTGGTACGTATGCTTCAAGAGAATCCAGGTCTAATCAAGGATGGCATGAAGCGTGAAATCAGTATTTGTTTTAGTGACCTACGTGGCTTTACTCCACTAGGTGAAAGTTTTGGCGATGATGTAAAAGGACTTACCAACTTGATGAACGGCTACATGGATGCTATTACGCAACCAGTACTGGATCGTGACGGAATGATCATAAAGTACATTGGTGATGCGTCAATGCATGTACACAATGCACCCAACGATGATCCACGCCACCATCACTCAGCAGTTAAAACAGGATTGGACATGCTTACAGCAGTGGAAAAGTTCAATGATAAAATTGTAGCAGAAGGAAGACCACCGATTGGCATGGGTGCTGGCATTAATAGCGGACTAGGTTACTTGGGTGAAATGGGTAGTACGTCAAGACACAGTTATGATGTGTTAGGCGATGCTGTTAGTACTGCGGCACGTATTGAGAGCAAGTGTAAAGAATATGGATGTTTGTTACTTGTAGGCGAAACCACATACGATGCAACCAAGAATGATTTCTTTTACTTAAAGGTAGACGAACTTGCAGTAAAAGGTAAAACTGTGGGCATACGCATCTACACTGTACTAGGTGAAAAAGAACAAACAACTGCATGGCAAGCAAGCAAACAGTTACACATCGAAATGCATCAATATTATAGAGAGCAGAGTTTTAACAAAGCAATCACTTTATGCAACAAACTAAAAGGCTCATTTGATGGACAAATAGATGGGTATTATGATATGTGGATTGAACGCTGTGAATATATGCTAACACAAGATCTACCTGCTGCCTGGGACGGAATATTTGTGGCTACAACCAAGTAGACTAACTGAGCATTAAGTTTCGTACTTGCTCATAGTTAATTACGTCACTTGGTAAGCGATGTCGTTCTATGCGATCATGGTTATACCAATTGACCTGTTTCTTGAAGTTACCTAACAGTTCATCTACGATTATTTCTTTGAACTTTCCGTAAAAGTGTTGATGATTATATTCCAACACTTCTTGCATTTGTTCCTGCTGTTGTGCAATGTCTTTGTTTTTAAGTTTAGACAATTGCTCTACAATCATGTTGATACGCAATGTTGGATCTTGTTCTTGGTCGTAACTTTCATCTATCCATTGATCGAATGTACGAAAGCCATAACGTTTCAAGTATGCCAAGTTACCAGGTGCGCCCACAAGTATGAAAGGACGCTTGCTTACAATTGGTTTGAATATTTTTTCAGTAAGGTGTAAACTATCACCATAGTATACAGTTTCTGTTACCACGTGCCACAGTGCATCATATCCGTAAGATGTTAAATCAGCACTAGCATTGTTGTAGTCAACAGTATCAAGCACACTAGGAGTTGCTTGTTTAGCCAGGTGTTTAAATATGTGCTTCTTGGCGTCAACTGGTAATCTACTGTTGGTGTTGAACAGTTCATTCTTAACTAAATCACTTGTTAACAGAGGGGCTGAAATGTGTCCAAGATCTGTTAAGCCTCTTTGACTTATCTGCGAAAGCAAGTATAATCTGTAGTTACGATTATTAGTCAACAAGTGATTTAAACAAATAAATAGTTTTGTAGGTTTTACGTATGAATAGTCAAGATACTTATAGTTCCTAAACCAATCAAGAGCCGCAAATCCATGAAAAAAGAAATACCAATCTGCTACACCCCATTCCCTAAGGTACTTTCGTTTTTGTTGACTGACTTCAGAGTTAGCTAATACATGAAAGTTAACATCAGATATCATCATATTAACTGAAGGGTGTGACGGACTTGACGGCCATATATAGTTTTCAGTTGGGTGACCGGGATCAATGGTATGCGTATGGTACGCATCAAAGTAACGAACTTGATCTAAGTCATTGTAACTTAGTGGTTCTTCATGCCACCAAATACAACGTCCAACAGTTGAACCGTAAAAGTCTTCGCAATGCTGGGAGTACATAAAATGTTCGATGTTAGTACTGAAACTTGGAAAGAACCCAGCGTCGTACAACGACAGTGGTTTTAATAACTGTTCATATAAAAATAAACTAAACTTATCAACGGAGATCATTAATGCAAATAGGTTTTATAGGGTTAGGTAAATTAGGGCTTCCATGTGCTGAAGCAATGGCCACACAGTATTCTGTGACTGGCTACGATATTTACAACAAAACAAGTGACACCATAAAAATATCACCCTCACTGGAAGGTGCAGTTAAAGGCAAAGACATTGTATTCGTAGCAGTGCAAACTCCACACGATCCTGTGTACGACGGAAGTCGACCTATTACACATTTAGCAAACAAAGACTTTGACTATACTATAGTTAAACAAGTTTTAACAGACATAAACCAACATGTTGGACAGGAAACACTAGTAGTGCTAATCAGCACAGTATTACCCGGCACTACAAGGACACAGTTGCGTGATTGTGTGTCAGAAGCACGTTTTGTTTACAACCCCTACCTTATTGCTATGGGTAGCGTTGCATGGGATATGGTTAATCCTGAAATGGTTATTATTGGTACAGAAGATGGATCAGAAACAGGTGACGCAAAAGAACTTATTAACTTTTATAAGCCGTTAATGGAAAATGATCCCAAGTATAATGTTGGCACATGGGATGAAGCAGAAAGCATAAAGATATTTTACAACACATTCATCAGCACAAAAATTGGCCTGGTAAACATGATACAGGATGTTGCAGTGAAGAACGGTAACATTGATGTTGATGTGGTTACAGAAGCATTAGCAGGTAGCACACTGCGTATTGTAAGTCCCAAGTACATGAAAGCAGGCATGGGAGATGCAGGACCTTGCCACCCAAGAGACAACATTGCACTGCGTTGGTTAGCAGAAAGATTAGATCTCGGATACGATATATTTGACACTGTGATGCATGCTAGGGAAAAACAAGCAGAAAATGTTGCCAGTTACCTAACAGCACTGCAAAAGAAAAACAACATGCCGGTACGCATCATGGGCAAAGCATACAAGCCCGACGTTGATATACTGGATGGCAGTTATAGTTTGTTGATTGGGTATTACCTGGAAAAACAAGGTACAGACTTTGCTTATGTTGATCCGCTTACTAACGATATAGCAACCGATACCGACCAACCTGTTATAGCATTCCTGGCGCACAACAGACAAGTCACATATGGATATACTGGAAATAAAAAGCGACAAGAATTCTATTGTGATGTTGCTACAGGAAGCATCATAGTTGATCCATGGAGAACATATCCGAAAATAGACAACAACTATAAAGTAATACATTATGGAAACACTAGATTTAAAACAGTTTAATATTGATAGCAATATCATTGATGATGAGTACAAAAACTTAGATTACGTCATTGAAAAGTTCAATGATAGTGCAACACTAGAACATTGGCGCAATATGGGGTACAATGGGACTATCGGTGGGCAATTATGTGATATGCGTTCCCCACAACCAACCTGGAACAACCAAATAGTTAACACATTTGAGAAACTGTTTAACTGGAAAGATGTTTGTACCAGTTACTATAAAATGTGGCCAGGCTCAAGTTTGCCTAAGCACCAAGACACGTACAAAAAGTATATAGAAATCTTTAATCTAAAAGGACAAGAGCAGTCAATTTGGAGATCCATAGTGTTTTTGGAAGACTGGCAAAGTGGACATTATCTTGAAATAGATAACGTCCCGCACACAGGCTGGAGTAAAGGATCTGTGATAACTTGGCAGTACAACACACCACATATTGCGGCTAACTTGGGCATGACGCCGCGTTATACACTACAGGTAACAGGACATACATGATACACACCTATAACGAATGGGACAAACTACAGGAAATAGTAGTTGGTCGTGCAGATTGTGCTAACTGGCCCACAGATGATCCTGTGTTTGCTAAAGAAAGCGAAAAGACACTGTGGAAAGAAACCCCAGTGCCCACAGGCCCAGTACCACAGTGGGTTATTGATGAGGCCAATGCGGATCTGGATAACCTCGCTGGATTTCTAACACAGTGGGGAGTTACTGTACATAGACCCACTGACATGAACTTCCAAAAACTTGGTGGTATGTACAACTACTGTCCCAGGGACAGACTGTTGGTGTACGGTGATAAGATTATTGATTGTGCTATGATGTATCCCTGTAGGGATATGGAAATAGAAGCACTGGGCATGGTCACTGAAGGACACGAAGTTATTCGCATGCCACGCGATCAAGGCATGGTACTTGACGCTGCCAATGTTTGTCGCCTTGGTGATACACTGTTGGTGTTGGAAAGTGAAAGCGGAAATAAAAGAGCAATTTCCTGGTTGGCAAAACAGTTGCCTGATGCTATTATACAAACATGCAATTTTTACAGCGGAGTGCATATAGACAGCACCATTACCCCACTGCAAGAAGGCATAGTCATAGTCAACGGCAACAGAGTTAACAAGGATAACCTACCAAGTGTATTTAAAGACTGGGAAGTTATCTTTGTTAACGAAGTTGTTCCTCAAAGTTTTTATCAATACCCATACGCAAGTAAATGGATCGCAATGAACATGTTAGTAGTACAACCTGGTACGGTCATTGTGGATCGGGCGCAAACTGAACTAATAGAGTTACTTGAAAACAAATATAAAATGATTGTAATTCCCATGCAGTTGAGACATTCAAGAACGCTAGGGGGCGGATTCCACTGTGTTACACTGGATATAAATCGCACATTGCTAATAAATAGTTAATATACATAATAACTAAAAAAGAAGTAGACCAAAGCGAACCAGGTGGCAGAATGAAATTTGAATCATATACTGGGTGTTTATTGAATGCATATGAGCACCATGTTAGGCAAGCAGATGTAGTAAAGCGTAAACAGGAAATACTGTCGGGCGTAGGAGAGTTCTACAACATAGTACCTGACACTATTTTATACATTGGATTTAGTCCTGCTATTTTAGTTCAGCAAGCGGGACAGATTTACGTTACACACGTAAACGAACAGGTTTTAAATTTTTTAACAGAACGAAAAGTTCCGTTTATACATATACCAGAAGACCAGTTAGTCGACTACAAAAACAATTTCCAAGTTGTAGTAGCACTAGATGAGTACTTTACGTTTGCTGAGTCAGACGAGGGACAGAAACTATCAGTGGCTGAGATTTGTAACCTAGCCACGGAATACTTGATAACTACATGTAAGGATTACAAGAATCAAAGTTTCAAGGATCGTGAGTTTAGTGTTCCTGCACTGATTAGAAACAGTGGCAAGAACCAAATATTCTTAGAGTTACACGATTATGATTTACAAGATAGAAACAGTTGGAAAACCACAGTACATGAGATACTTGGTAGTGATATAAATGTTGCAGGACCATTTGCACGACGTGCAATGTTTTTTAAGCAATTGGCAAAGTTTGCTTATGATGCAGGAGCAACTAATTTCACAGTACATAAGAATTTAATGTACAAGAGTTTAATCAAGAAAAATTACGAACATGTAATTTCAATTCAATTTGACGGTGAGCATGGATCTTAATACACAAATAACTGATATAGTAGACGGAATAGTAAAACAAGTAGAAGCAGGTGTAGCAAAAAAAGTTGATCAGTTAATAGCTGATTCAATTAAAGCTCGCTTATCTACCTTTAACTTTACTGATGCAATCCAAAAAGCGGCCACAGAAGCACTGGATAGAAAAGCCTCCGAGTATAATGTTGATAGCAAAAAACTTGAAACACGTATTTTTGACCGGATCAACGAGACTATTACGGAAGTACAAAAACAAACAGATCAAACTGTTAAAGAAACAGTGGCTCAACGTATCCAAGAAATAGACTTTGGTAAAGCAGTAGTTAACGCAACTAGTATAGTAGTCAAAGATCAATTGAATGAAGTTATATTTCCTGATTCAAGTATTAAACCTGAATCGTTAGATTTGTCTACATTTAAGTTTAGTGGAGACAACATACACGGTGGTATAATCACAGAATTCAGCAGTACTGGTATCGACGATCGTGCTACCAACATTGCAGTTACTATATTAGATGATGTAACAGTTGTTGAAAACAATTTGCTTACAAAAGATTTAACTGTACAAGGTAACGTAACCATAAATGGAACACTGGACAAGGATTGTAGTTTTTATCAAGAACTGATTGATACTACATCAACCAACACTGTTAGTAAACTTAACAAAACCTTATTTGATGGATTTAGTAAAACTGTGTTTAATACAATTAAAGACAAAGGACTTGACCTAAACAAAATAACCATAAACGGCAAAGATGTTGTTATTGGTAATGCACTAGGATCCAACATAACCAATAGTAATTTACAAGAACTGGGTATGCTCAAAGAATTGCAAGTGTCCGGCGAAGCATTTTTGAGTGGATCATTGTATACTGTTAAGGGTCGCGTAGGCGTTAACACGTTTGAACCAAGTGCGGCGTTAGCAGTATGGGACCAAGAAATTGAAATTACTACAGGTAAGAAGGAAACAGACATAGGACGCATAGGAACTCCTAGGAAACAGTCGTTGGTGCTTAGTGCAAACAACAAAAACAATATTGTGTTAAACACAGACGGAAGTACAAAAGTTGACGATTTACGCATAGGGCAAGCCATGCGATTTACAGAAGGCAATCGAGCGCCAAACTATGCCAGTACAAAAGGACATGTAGTCTGGAACAACAACCCTAGTCTTGGCGGACCAATGGGATGGATCTGTTTAGGGTTAGCCAACTGGGCAAACTTTGGCATAATTGACTAGTGGCCAATCAAAAAGTATTTTGCAGTGTACCTTGGAGCAATCATCACTTCTACTGGGATGGTTCCTACGGTGTATGTAGTAGCGAAAGTAAGCGGCCCAACAAAGGCGAAAGTTTAAACAACACAAGTTTAGTACAATGGTATGACAGCGATACTATGCAAGACTTTAGACGCAGAGTATTGTCGGATCAACCGTTAGAAGAATGCAGTGTATGTTATAAAGAAGAAGCACAAGGTTACCAAAGTCGTAGGATCAAAGAGAACTACAAACTGGGCATATTTACAGAACATACCAGTAATGCATTCCAACAAAGTTTTGAACAAAGTACATGGCGCGAAAAGTTTCATGCGGACGGAACTACTGATGTGTTACCTATAGACTGGCATATAGACTTGGGAAACGAATGCAACTTTGCATGTAAGATGTGCATTCCAGAGGCTAGTAGTAAAATAGCAAGTGCATATAGATCCTGGGATATCGAGTACAATAAGAAACCGAACTGGGTTATAGATAAACAAAGTTGGGAACAGTTGCTAACTAACTTAGACACTGTTAAAGATCGCCTTAACAGAGTGCATGTCATTGGTGGCGAGCCTTTGATAAACAAAAGATTCCATCAACTTATAGACTGGTTACTGGAAAATAATTATCACCATATTAGTATAAGCACAGTGACCAACGGCACTAATGTAAATTTAGAGCTAGTAGAAAAACTTAAACAGTTTAGATTAGCACATTTAGAAATAAGCGCAGAAAGTATTAACCAAACAAATGATTACATTCGTCAAGGTTGCGATTACGTTGGACTGTGGAAAACTATACACGAACTTGTTGAGTTGCAATCAGACAAGTTTCAGGTAGTACTTAGATCAGCGCCACAGTTGCTTAGTGTGAATGATTATTATCAGTATTTAGATAAAGCATATAGTCTAGGGCTTGCTGTTGATAGTGTGCCACTAACTTACCCTTCATACATGGCAGTGAATGTGCTACCTTGGGATATCAGACAACAACTAAAACCTAAGTATCAACAGCTACTAGATAAATTGCAAACAAATGTAGATCAAACAAGTTTCGAAACTTTAGCAGTAGGAAGGGATACATCTAGGCTTTCACAAAAGTTAGCCAGAGAATGCCGCGGAGTGATCACAATGTTAGATAGTGAAGCACCCCATAACGTAGAAGAACTAAGAGTAGAGCTGATTCAATGGCTACAGCGTTGGGACAAAAAATACAACTATAACGCTATTGCACTTTACCCACAGTACAAAGATTTTTTGAAAAGTTATGGATACTCTGTATAACGTAAACATTGAGGTTTGTGTTAACCCCATAATACACAAGACTGTGCCACGCATCAGTTACGGGTTCGACAACACAACAATCAACACCATAGATCTAAGAACCCCTTGCATGCTGTCTCTTAACCATGACTTTGACAAAGGACCACACAGTTTTTGGGTACAGTTCCTGAACAAAGACTACAGCGAAAGCAAACCAGACCAAGGTATTGACATGGCCGTGGAAATTGACAGCGTAGCTATCCATGACATCAAATTGGACAGGCTCAAATGGGCAGGCAAGTTTTATCCAATGTATCCGAAAGATTGTGAACACAATGACCCAGTATTACAGCCACATACCTACTTGGGCTGGAACGGAAAATGGGTAATAGAGTTTTATACACCAGTGTTTACCTGGATTCACCGCTTGGAAAACCTAGGTTGGCTATATTCTACTTGACTTTTTAGTTAAATACTAGTATACTGTTTTATTCTAAACAACTTCTATAAGCAACTATGTCTGATCAATTGACGATCCATAAAGACGGTAAAACCAAAAAAGTAGAATTCAGTTGGGACCGTAGTAACAGATTCAGCCTCGAAGAACCATTCGACGATGACATGCCAGACTACTATATCATAATACATGATTTTCAATGGTGGCTAGACAACGAACTTGAAGTCTGTGGGTGGATGGATAACAACTTGCCCAAAGGCAGCAGACATAGGGAAGGCGCATTGATAGTGGTACCAACAGTAGCAGACGCAAGCAAGTTCTTGCTCAGATGGCAAGGCAAAAAAGGATAACAATGTTAGCATTGTTATCAACAAAAAGGGTAACAATAATGTTAAAACAATTATTATTAGTAGTTGCTGTACTTGCGATACCACATGCTCATGCACAGCAGAGAGAAAGAACGCACCTGGAACAGTTTGCGCAACCTGAATTGTGTGTATACAAAGCCAAACTTGCCGCGGCAGGTGCTTGGTTAAGAATTGAGAAGCATGCCACAACCTGTGACAATATCAAATACTTCTGGCATGGTGATGAAACTGAATACGAAATAACCCTAGTTAAAGAAGCAACCTGCAAAGGATTTGAAATAGTCTTGGAGCTAAAGTCAGATCCGATGAAGGCGGGTGATGCTGCTTACTTAGATTGCATGGCAAAGGCCCCATAAAAAACAACTGTACGGAGAATAGATAATGCGTGTGAAAATTGGAAATTATATAAATGATTTTGGCCCATACCAACTAGCAGAACTACTTTGCTTTTGGACAAAAGACGTAGAAGACGAATGCGGAATGAAAGGTAAACCTGTCTGGGTTCGCAATTTTGGTGAATGGCTTGCTCACGGTAGTGTAGAACCTGCTGCAGAGGTTGGTGATATTACCAGTTGGGATCGAGGTCGACACAACACTTTGCTATCTAAGTTCTTAGCTTGGATTCACAGCAAAAAAGAGCAAACAGTCCAAGTACACATTGATCGGTGGGATACCTGGAGTATGGATCACACACTGGCGCATATTGTGCTACCTATGCTCAAGCAACTTAAAGAAACCAAACACGGCGGCCCTTGTGTTGACCTAAAGGATGTGCCAAAAGAACTGCACGGTAAGAAACTAACCAAGAAGCAACGTGCAAGTGGTGAAGTTGACGACAAGTATTTTGAACGGTGGGACTGGGTATTAAATGAAATGATCTTTGCGTTTGATAGCAAGATCAATGACGACTGGGGAGAACAGTTTCAATCTGGGGTAAGTGACATACAGTGGAAGAAACTAGAAGGCGGCGCCAGTGAATTGATGAACGGACCCAATCATACTATGGTTTATGACCACGACGGAATGAAATTACACGAAGCTCGTATACAAAATGGATTCCGCCTGTTTGGAGTCTACCTCCAGAACTTGTGGGATTAGAGATGAAGAAAATACTGGTCACAGTTCTTGTTGTCATTGGCTTTGTAATTGGAGTTGGCCTGACAGATGAAAATTTGGAAAAGAATCTCCTTGAACAAGCATCACAAGATTTGGGAATAGAAATACCCAGTTTTACGTCAGACAAATATCCTCATGTCATGATAGTCCCACGTGATCAAGTTGAATCGGTGGTGTGCAATAATAAATGTGATGCACTTGCCGCCCAGTGGGGCAACATAGTCTACATCGCAGACGAAGTGGATTTAAACACAGTAGAAGGACAAAGCATAATGTACCATGAAATGATACATGCACTACAATATGCAAAGTACGGTAAAGCACCTAGTTGCCAGGAATGGTCCAGAAGAGAAATAGAAGCTTATGTACTGCAGGATCAATGGGTACAAAAACAAGGCGAAGATATTCCTTGGTTAAGAGAGATACTACCGTCGCTGGAAGTACGATGTCGACTTATTTCCAACCAACTAAGAAACGCAGAATAAGTTATTCTGCTTGACCCAACGTATTCTTCTATCATACTTGAATGTATCTTGTGTAACTATTTGTGTTGACCCCATTTCTGTGTCAACAATACTAGGGCAACTGTAAACAGTTTTTCCTGCGTTTGCGAGAGTTGTAAAACTTGGATTTGATGGGTCATGTAAACACATGTCCCATGCGGCACCGCCTACTAGGAATGTTTCCCCTACTAATTCTGTTACCGTTTTAACTACAGTTATGTTATTTTGAAAGTGTTCATAGAAGCACTCATGTGTTCTATAATCTTGGTTTGCGAAAAAGTATACATTATCAAAAGAATATTCAGATATGAACTTGATAATGTTTTGGTAAAACTGACGAGCTTTGTAATTCTTGCTCACATGGATCCATTTATCTTCCCAACAGTCCACGAGCAACAGCCCGTCGAATTTCATCTACAAATTTTGCTAATGTGTTCTTGCTGTATAAAACTTACTTCGGACCAATCCATCCACTCTTCAGTGCCAGGTGGGATCAAGTAAATCTTAATCATGTTGCCTCTGTCGTCACCTAGTGCAATAGTACTTAGAGCAACATGTACAGGCTTGCTGTCAGGAAAGTTTTCTGGTGAACAATCCACAAAGAACAACATTCTACGCATATGAACTTCGGGATTGTTGATGTATGGCCCATTTATTTCCCAGTAACCTTCAAATACACCAGGCTTACCTAAAACTTCATCAATTTCCTCATGCCTGAATGTTAATTCGTCCATTGGTTCGTGAATATGTAGAGCAGGATCATCAATGTATTCACGTTGTGCTAAACTGCATAAAGGTAATAACAATGCTAGGGCAATTACTAACTGCTTGATTTGATTCATAAAATATCCTCTCGATGTATTACTTATTTGCGCATTGACAACAGATAAAAAAACCAGTATAATACACGCATGTTTACACAAAATCTAAAACGTATTGGCTTTGCATGTAAGTACTTGGATCCTGATCAAACGCAGAAGAAAAAAGTACTTGAAGAGATTCAGCGTCCATTCAATACCAAGTCAACTACTGTGTCCTGGCTAGATAGGCAAACACGTGATGTCGCAGAACAACGACTGTGGGATATTATGGTACACAACATACAGTCGTATTACAACCTAATAGAATATGTAGGAGGATTACCTGATGAGCTACGGATGGTCAGACTTGGCAGTGATTGTCTTCCAGTATACACTCATGATAAATGGTCTTATTACTGGAGGAATCCTGATGTACGTGAGTACTGCTCAACTGCGTTTGCGAAAGTCGGTGACTTGGCTCGCCTTTTGGATGTGCGGATTAGTTTTCATCCTGGCCAGTTTACTGTTCTTGCAAGCGATAACCCGGATATTGTACGTCGCAGTATAGAAGAGTTTGAGTACCACACTGACATGGCCAGATGGATGGGCTTTGGTAAACAGTTCCAGGACTTTAAATGTAATGTGCATATATCAGGTAGGCAAGGTCCAGATGGTGTAAGACAAGCATACAAAAAACTTAGCCCAGAAGCACGTAACATAATTACCATTGAGAACGAAGAAAACTCGCATGGACTTGATACTTGTCTTGAACTAGCAGACCTTTTACCTATTGTGTTGGACATACATCATCATTGGTGTAGAGAAGGTGAGTACATTGATCCAAGTGACGAAAGAGTTAAACGTGTAGTGGACAGTTGGCGTGGTGTCCGCCCAACCATGCACTACAGTTACAGTCGTGATGAACACTTACCTGATAACTTCGAACATGATGTGTTACCCGACATGAAATTATTATTAGACACAGGGTACAAAAAACAAAAACTGCGAGCTCATAGCGATTTCTATCCTAATCAGACTGTGAATGCATGGGCACTGAGTTTCCACGATAGGTTTGATATCATGGGTGAGTCAAAGATGAAAAACTTGGCAAGTTTTGCCTTACATAATCAACATAAATATACACATGAAAACTTATAGTAACTTATTGTCGTTAAAAGAGTGCGATGATTTCAAAATGTTCTGGGAACAAAATAAGAGCAATTCTTATGTAAACTGGGAGATAGAAAACGAAGTACTAGATAGAAGGTTAGACGTTACTCCTGACCATACAGAACAATGGAGTATTATAAAACGCATAACAGACCAAGTTTTCAATGAAACATACGATATTTGGTCCGCCTACCAAGAACAATCTTTTTGTCACGATATTCATATAGACGATTGCATGAAAGATCGGTTAGAATATCAGAGATATACTATTATTTTAAGTTTAGATAGTGTACCTCAATTTAAAACTATAGTTTGGCAAGACGAGTGTGTTGATAACGAAGAACTATTGAAAAAAATAAGGCTGTGGGAATTAAAAAAGAACAAAAAAATAAGTAGCATTAGCGAGCATCAAGACTTAGAACATACAATCGAGCATAATGAAAATTACTTTTGCGACTATCTAAATCTAGATGGTATCTATACTTACGAGCAGGGCGGTGGCGCGGCATTCAAAGCAACACAAATCCATTGCACTAGTAATTGGAAAAAATACAAACAATTTACTAGTAGACAACTGTTACAGATACACGTACTAGCAGATCACATACAATAAAAATTTGCCCTATTATCGGGTTTACTGGCGCAATAAATACGTGCATGAATACTATACTTGGCCGCATGGCTTCCCTTAAGAATGATACACTATCCGGTTTAACAGTTGCACTAGCATTAGTTCCAGAAGCAGTTGCTTTTGCATTTGTTGCAGGAGTTGGACCACTGGTAGGACTTTACGCCGCTTTTATTGTAGGATTAATCACAGCAGTTATGGGCGGTAGACCCGGAATGATCAGTGGAGCAACAGGAGCACTAGCAGTGGTTATGGTGGCACTGGTTGCGAATCACGGTGTTGAATATTTGTTTGCCACTGTGGTTCTCATGGGCATGATTCAGATACTTGCAGGCGCACTCAAAGCAGGTAAACTGATACGCATAGTACCTTACCCTGTTATGCTGGGTTTTGTTAATGGACTTGCTATTGTTATCTTCCTAGCACAGTTAAAACAGTTTGGTGTAGATGGTGAACCTGGATGGTTAGCCAACACATTCCTAGCAGGATCAATTGTTGACGTAGCATGGTTACAAGGATCAACCATGTACTTGCTGTTGGCTCTGATTGGTGTAACCATGTTGATAATTCAGTACTTGCCACGACTAACAGGAGCAATACCTTCGTCACTGGGAGCAATACTGGTTGTGTCTATTTTGGTTTGGGCATTTGCGCTGGACACAAGAGTAGTAGGAGACATTGCAAGTATCAGTGGCGGATTACCTAGTTTCCATATACCAGCAGTTCCTTTTAACTTCGAAACACTTATGATTATTTGGCCTTACTCAGTTGTGTTGGCCGCTATAGGATTGATTGAATCTTTGCTCACACTTCGCCTAATAGATGAAATGACACAAACACGTGGGCGTGGCAACAAAGAGTGTGTAGCGCAAGGTGTTGCTAACACTGTTACAGGGTTCTTTGGTGGTATGGGTGGTTGTGCAATGATTGGACAGAGCATGATCAACATCACATCAGGCGGACGTGGACGTTGGTCTGGTATAAGTGCTAGTCTGTTCCTGCTGTTGTTTATACTAGCGGCGGCACCACTTATCGAACAGATACCAATTGCGGCACTGTTGGGTGTTATGTTTATTGTGGTAATTAAAACATTTGAATGGTCCAGTTTTCGTATAATCAAACGTGTACCACGTAGCGATGCATTTGTGTTGATAACTGTGAGTGCTGTTACAGTGTTTACTGACCTGGCATTTGCTGTTATGGTTGGTGTTATTATAAGTGCATTGGTATTCAGTTGGCAACATGCCAAACACATTAGTGTTACAGCACGTGAGAATCACTACGGTAGTACAGTATACGCAGTGCATGGTCCTTTGTACTTTGGATCAGTAACATCATTCTTAGAAGGCTTTAATCCTAGCAAGGATAACAATCATGTTGTGATTGATTTTGCTGACAGCAGAGTTATTGACCACTCAGGACTAGAAGCAATTGATACACTAAGCGAACGTTACATAAGCGCAAACAAAAAACTATCCCTAGTGCATCTCAGCCCAGACTGCAAGCAGTTGTTAGAACGTGCAGGCAATCTAGTTGAAATAAATGTTATCGAAGATCCTAACTACTTTGTAGCAGAAGACAAACTGGACTAATTTCTTTTGACAAGAGCATATCTCATATGCTATAACTACGTATAATATTTGTTGCGTCACAGCATAAATACCATTGTACATCGATCATGTACAAGTTCTTTTAACAACACAGGAGGTTACAAACAAGAAGAATGATAGAAAGTCTACTAGAAAAACTCAAAAAGTTTTACAATAAATTATTACAAGCACAGAAGTACAGAGCAAGAGCAAAATTATCAAGGTCTAAACATTTAGGTGGCTACGTATGGTAAAGATACTTAAAGCAATCAAAAGTTGGTTTGACGATTCGGACCGTGCCGCACTAGAAAGATACCTAGGCCAAGCACAAAACTACGCAGATCTAGAAGATAGAATGCGCAAGTGGCAAAGCAGAAGCACATTCGTATAAAACACTAAAAGGCGATTAAAAGATCGCCTTTTTTAATCTACATAAGGAAGCAATTCGCTTTCTAGTAGCCTGCTTACCTCATTATACCAGTCATGCGTAAAAATAAGATTCTTATTATGATCAACAATAGGTTTAACCTGTTCAAGTATAACCTCAGGATCCTGCTGGCACAACCACTCGCATTGTTGCATAGCCATGGACCAACGCTTCTCTGGGTTTGGCTCTGTATCGTAGCTCTCATCAATGATACTATCAAACGTTTTAAAACCAAACGTTCTCAGATTCTTTAAGTAGTATTGTCCTGCAAGTGCAACAAATAATCTACCTGCCATAAGTGGTTTGGTAACTTTCTCTGTGTAGAAACTAAAATCATTCTCTGCATTAGTTTCTGCAATTAAGCTGTAGTTGGTTTGATTGTATATCTTGGTTGGTATTATTTGACTTATGCCCAACTCATGCCCATGATACTTTACCCTATCCACACTGTGGTTAAGTGTGCCGTTTTCGATAGTTTCAATACCATCTTCGTTCATATCAAATCCAGACTGGGATAGTGGTTGATCAATCCTGTGATAGTATGTTGTATAGTAAAGATCCACATTAAGACTTGCACGTATAAAGAAATATGCAAAGTCTCTATGATCTCGTTGGGCTCCTAACAGCACATCAAACATTTTGTCTTTGGATCCTGATGCTAGTTTTTGTTCCAGGAGTCCAGGTTTTATGTCTTTGTAGAAATGCAATGGCTGACTAAACCAATCCATCCACGGATACACTTTTGCGTGAACAAACTTATGCTGAAATATACCATTCACATATATGCTAATTTTTGGTTTGTCTAAGCGTGTAAGTTGTTCTGCTGTAGCACGATGTAATTCACTACAGAACACAAACAAATGATCAACCTGTTCATAACATTGCTTTAGTCTAACCATCCATTCGCTTTGATCCGGGAACGGAACATGGAAACTAGCAAGTTTTACTTCGTGTCTGCTGGCCAGGAAACGGCCAAAAGAAACGGCACCTTGGTAATAGTGCCGTTCTTCATTAAACCTAACATTAGGTAACTGGTTAAAATGATATTGACTTACTCCACCACCGTCGTGGAACACTCCAACATCCTCAGTGATCATTTGCTAGGTTTTTTAGTAGTAGTCTTTTTGGTTTTTGTTGTCGTGGCTTTGGCTTTGGCTTTAGCTGGAGCCTTCTTTTTTGTGGCTGTTGTAGCTTTTTTTGCTTTTGGTTTTCTTGTAACCTTGGGTGCTTCTTTGGTTTTTTCAAAATCGTCTGCTACAGGAAAGGGCCAGGCTGCAAGCTCACCTGACTTGGATTTCTTTTGTTTGAGCATGACGTGACCTGTGTCTTTATCCATCTCCCATTCGTTCTTATTACTAAATAACCAATTAAATAACTTTGAAAGCATTTGTTTCTCCTTGAATATATTCATAAGTATTTATTTTTTACTCAATTGGTTGAATAAAAATATTAACAAAAACAACCAGCCTCAACAGATAAGAAATAACATCTCCAAAACTCCATGATTATCGTTTAGTTGTCCAAAAAGGATATGTTTTAATTGACATAGCCTTTTTTCTATGCTACTATAACTCTGTTATTAACAAACCTTAAACAATGACTAACATGACTAAACTAAACAGAGCCGCAGACGAAGCAGTATATATTTTGCAACTTAGTTCACAGCAGGCTAAACGGTACATACAGCGCAATGCACGATGTACTGAAAAAGAAGCCAGCCTTGCGTTTTCTCAAACAGTTACATTTCACAAGTCGTGATTGATTGGATTGGTGCAATTGTACTAGTCGCAGTGGTTACTATTTCATTAACTGCATCAGGTTGCGCAACAGAAAAGTCAAGCAAACTGTCCAATATGGACAAGTGGCAAGCTAATTGCGCCAATGCTGGCGTCGAACGCCAGCTGTTCCTAAAAAACATTATATTACTTGAGCGATCGGATCTAGAGGCAGATGCGTTGTCGAGAGAAAAGGTTGCACGTTTAAATGAACTGTTATTAGAATCGGATAGACTATGCGGCGTAAATGGATTTTATTCACAGCAATCCTAGTTTCTATTACAGGGTGCCAATCAGTAAGCAACATAACAAAAACTGAAGCACGTTTAACAACAGACCAACTTGAATACTATGAAATTGATTGTGATAGTAAAAATCAACTAGCTATGTTAGAAACTCAAAGAGTTTCGAGAACAGACTACATGAAAAATCAATTATTGATCAGAAGTCCTATTGGTTGGACCATGAGTTTGTTAGACGGAACACTTGATGAGAGATACAAGATAGATAAAGGGCAAAGAACAGCAGTGCAACGTCTAGCGGAATATCAGCATAGGTCTTGGTGTCAATGAAAAAACTTTTATTTTTAGTTTGTATTTTTACATTTCAAAGTGTTTATGCTGATTGCTACTTTAGACGAGAAGTACTAAGTGTTGGGGGCTTGCCTGTTGCAGACGAACGTGAATCAGCAGTACTACAAGGTAATGATGTATACGAATGCACCTATGCCTTTAAAGTTTTAGTAAATGGTGTGTGGACACAGGCAGAGCGTACTGGGATCCACGTTAACAAAACACATGCATGTTTAATAGCACGGGATCAGGCTAGAACGTTCGTACTTACAGCAGTACCAGATGAGTACGAAGTTGATGTATTACAAAACACAGAAATGGTGTGTGACTCTCGCAAACAAGAACGCCAACTGTACGTGGACATTGGACAAGTGGTTAACTTGAGTGATTTAATAATTGACCCAAGATTTATTAAAAATGGGCAAATACAATTGATAACACCATATGATGCACCTCACATGAGTTGTGCTATATTTTTAGAAAACGTAATACGCAAAGATGGTGTAGCAATACAAAACAAAGGTTATGCCTGTGCAACAGGTAATGCATGGACAGTTTGGAAGAAATGGGAAGCCGCAAGGATTGACAATTCATAAAGTTTAATGTATAGTAGGTATATCATGACAGGACAAACAAAATTTTTAATCGCCTTGGGACTACTTTTTATACTTGGTTACTACACAGTATCCAGTGAAGAAGTAAGACAAGAAGTTTTAACTGAAACTATCTCAATTGAGGAGTAGAATATGACTAGAGTAATTGCTTTAGGGCTATCTTTGTTGTTAGGTGCATGTGCTTCAACAAAAGACCCTATGATGGTAGAAATTGAAGAAGCAAAAGATCGGCGAGCTGATACCGTTGAAGCGGTACTAGACACACAGCCAGACTGGTACAAGAAAGGTTGTACGCAGATTAGCGAAATTGCATGTGCAATGGCTATAGGTGAAAGCACAAGCCTGCAAGCCAGCGAAGATATTGCAATGGAAATTGCCAAAGGCAAGATTTGTGATACAGCAGGTGGTACCGTGGATAAAGTGTCCAAAACCTATAGAACAATTGATGGTGGAGATGCTACAATAAACAGTAGAACCAGTATCAGGAGTGTGTGCGACAGTGTAGATGTGTCAGGAATACTTGTTGGTAACAAAGAAGTGTTTGCTCTAAACGACAAATACATGACCTACATTGAGCTTAAGATTCTACTAGAAGGTAACAGTTTTAGGGATCGTAAGCAACGAGCGCAGGTAGGAGCAAGTGCTGAAGCTAACGCTGATGCAATGTTAGAAGAACTAGAGTAACTCAAGTTAATAATTTGGACGCTCCTACGATGTTAAATACTTGTAGGAGCGTTTTCAATGAATATACTCAGATCAATAATGGAGCGTCCGCTTCCAAAGATTACTTTCCAAAAAAGGAAAATGTACCGACCTAGTATGGATGAAACAATATATACGTATAGATTGATCAACTACTATATATTTGATAACGCACTAACAATGCCTGACATCACACTAGGACAACCACAAAAAACCTGGGCCTACTGTCTTTGGTATCACGAGTTACAGTCCAAAGGCACGTTTTGCACAATACATCTCAATAAGAACTGGATTTGCAGGCAGTGGTTTGTGAACGTACTTGCACACGAAATGGTGCATCAGTGGCAATGGGACGTTTACCGTCCAACAAAAAATCCAAACTATAACAAGTACACCCACGAAAGTTTAGCACATGGTCCTAGTTTCTTTTCGTGGAGAGATACGTTTGCAGAACACAGCATGTGTCTAAAGCGAACATTTGGTCAAAAACGTTGGTACAAACATCAGAATTTTAATAAGTGCTAAAGCGATAAATATCATAATGCACATTAAAGATATCATAAACGAAAGTACACTATCCGATCACGAAGATGAACTACGAGACTTTGTAAAATGGACTTGTGATAAACTAAAGATCAAAAAAATGCCACGTCTAGAGTTTCAAGATTCAAAAGAATCAGGTGATCAAAAGAAAACAGCACACTTTGATATGCAGGACGGTATGATTTGGATATACACAGGTAATCGTAACCTTGCTGATATTATGCGCAGTGTTGCGCACGAACTAACACACTACAAGCAGGACGAAAAAGGACAGGTGTCTCCAGATCAGAGTTATCCAGGATCACCTATAGAACAGCAAGCAGACGCAGTTGCTGGATACTTGATGAAACTATACTTAGACAAAGAGCCAGGAGCGTTAGAATGAGAGCAAGCGAGCTGTACGAATCACAAAAACTAAGTTTAGAAGAACTTAAAGCCGCTATAGACAGTGGACAAGCACCCAAGGTACAGCCAGCTGGTTGGTCTGCTCGAATGAACAGCTTTGGTGAACTAGCTGAATTAGGCTACATGACTTCAGACGAAACACCAATGCGTGGTGGCAGGGACCGCAACGCCAATGACTGGGTGGTTACACAACAGTATGTAGGTCCTGGCCCAGTAACACTGGTACGCAGTGACGGCACAGAGGAAGTTATAAACTCTGGATGGACAAATCAGGTAGAAGTAGATAGATCATGAGAGCCCGTGAATTTGTAATAGAAAACTTTGCTGACGGTAAAGTAAAAGGCAAAAGCAGACCAGGCAGAGTTAAAAAGTCTGGTGCTAGTTGCAAAGGCTCAGTCACTAGTTTACGAGCAAAAGCCAAGAAGTATTCAGGCGAACGTGCCAAAATGTATCATTGGTGCGCCAATATGAAGTCCGGCCGCAAATAAAACTCTTTATAAATCAATAACTTACACTCCAATTAAAAAACGGTTGACCTGTTGTCCAAAATAGTCTATAATACGTAAGTATATTAACTAGTAACAAGGGCTAACAAATGACACAGACACAACAAAAAACATTTATAAATTACTGCTACGAGTTTTACGGTATCGGTGGTATTTACGATTTGGGTGTTACCATAGAGGACGTCGCAGATGCGGTTGCATTATATAAAGTTAAGTGTAATCGTTACCCAGAAATGTGGGGCGATGGTGATAGTGTAGACCGTGAAAGAGTTCGTGATATCCTGGTTGTGTTATTTCATAATAAGGAGTTTGCATAATATGACACCATTTGCTAAAGAAGATTTTAACTGGGACGGTGACTATCTAACTTATTCCGGTGCCTATAACGGTTGCAAAATGATGATGCAAGTAAATCCAAACGCACATCCTAGTTGGGAAGGTAAGAGATACCCAAAATTTGTTGCTAGGTTCAAAAACAACAAAGGTCAAAGGCGCCGCTTTCAAAAGTTCTTAATTGAAAACTTTAGGTGTGAAGAATACTTCAAAGCCGCAGAAGCTACTTCACCTCTTCAAGCGTTAATGGCCAAAGGGTTTACTAGTTAGTTTCTGTAGTTTAATTTTAATAGGAGAGTAAACATGGGTTATTTTAGTGAACTTGAAACAGATGTACTTGACATGTATTGTGCTGAAGTTCCAGTTGAGCAAATTGCTGAAGAATTTGGTATCAGTACCGAGTTGGTAGAAAAGATCGGCCGCAAATGGGAAAAGGACAACGATAACGCTCTAGACTATGCATAATATTTTGGTTGACCTTTACGTCAAAAGAGTCTATAATACGAAGTATATTAACTAGCAAGAGAGGCATACAATATGGAATACGACATAAACTTGGTAGAAGTACTTATGAGACCAACCCAAGATTTAGAAGAAGCAGTTTGTAAAGTAATGAAGTATTTCAAGTGCGATGAGGATCAAGCAGTTAGTATGGTGAATGGAGTAATGGCACATTACGATATGGAGGCACAGAATGATTAATTTTGTTGCAGGTATTGTAGTAGGTATCATTATTAGTAGTGTTGGGTTTACAGTTATTGCCGAAAAAGTTGACCAAGGCATTGGTGTGGTCCAAGAGAGTGTTAAAAAAGCAGTAGAGTAAAAACGGTTGACATAAGAAGTAAATGGTAGTATAATCGAAGATGTATTATTTGTTTTTTAATTTTAATTTTTTAGGAGTTATTGACTATGACTAATAAAACTTTCGCAGTAGCAGGTGTTTCTACGCTTAAAGGTGTTACTAAGGTACGTTTCGCAAATGATATGACACGTGTTAAAATCCTTGTTAAGGATAGGCATGAGAATATCGATCTTGTTTCACTTACAGATGCGATGAGCAAAGGTGAAGCAGTAAAAGCTCTAATGGGTATGGACACAATGATGAGTGATCCGCTCAATGCAGAAGCAATCCGTGCCGCAGATGCCAAGTACAATGGCAGTGTTAAGGTTACTAAACAAGAAGTAAGTTTGGATAGCATTAAGGCACGTGTACTAGAAGGCAGTGTAGCAGTTGAATCTGAAATGGCTTAATACACTACACACCTAGTAAAAGGGCCTCTGGGCCCTTTTCTAGTAAATACAAGTTATTGCTGTATGAAGTAAGGGGAAAGGTATTTCGGACGCGGGTTCGACTCCCGCCACCTCCACCAAGAGTATTTTGTTACAGAGTATTGTTGATGGGGGTGTCAAGGTTTCGACGGGGTAAATGAGTACTTGAACAGACAGCACGGTAGGCGATGACCGTTAATCAAGCAACTATAATAACTGCAAATGAAAACAGTTACTTTGAGGAGTTTGCGCTAGCCGCGTAAAACTTTTCCGGGGTTGGTCACCTTGTTACCCAATAACCAGCAGGGCTTTCGGGCCCTGCTTTTTCTTTAGTTCTAGGATTTAAAATGGCTATAGCGATGCAATCATTACCATATGTTTATAAACTACCCGATGGTACATATATTCACGTTACTATGCGACAGTATGGCGGTATTGCGTTAAGTGGAGAAGCACTTGAGGACTTTAACAGTGACATGGCTAGATTAAACGTAGTAGAAAAGGCCCATTTAGGCAAATACCAAGTACAAAGAGAAACAATAGAAGGAACCGTTAACATAAACGGACAGTCTTACCCTAAAGTACCACTATTAAAATCTACGTATCCTAATGAATCAGAGTTGCCAGACTTCAGTGATGATTACTTTAGTATTATGTGGAAATGGGGTACTATAATGACACAAGACCCCAATATTAGGTACCATGCTCCAGGAGCATCAGGTAATAGTTACGTCAATGAAAAAGATCCCTGCATCAAAGAAGTTGGCACATATGGCGACAAGCATAAAATGTGTACATGGTCAACTATTACTAATGTACAGTAAAAATAATAAATACGTTATATATATGCTTTAGGAGAGAAAACAAATGGCTTACATATTCATAGCTAATGATTTAATATACACACATGATGATGCTACTACTACACAGTTTGAATGTAGAGACTACGGTACGGTTAAAGGATTAACTGGCTCAGACTTATCTACAATGAACGCTAGATTCGGCGCTTATGATACTGCAATGCAACCACTAATTGATGCAGGAACCTTAGTTGTTGAGGGTAGTCCAGCTGATTCAGCGGTGTTGTACAAAAAGTACACATTTACTACAGACCCAGTACCAAGCGAAGATTGGTTTGCTGACATAGTAGCAAATGACGCAGATGCTCAGTCCGTTAATGACGAAATGCAGGCTGATGCTAACGTCACCTGGACAACAAGATCTTGGACAGATAGAACTTAGTATCTTCAATCAATACTTATTGAGAACTGGGCTATAGAGATATAGCCTAGACTCTATACTCAACCATATTATGAATAAAACTTTCTGTATCCTTCCTTGGACGCATTTCTTTCACGACGCTACCGGTAAAGTCTCGCCCTGTTGTAATGCTAATTGTAGCAGAACGGACGGCGATCAAACCTCTGATTACGGGAACATGCGAGATTATGATACTCACATGGACATAATGAATCAGGACAACTTTAATACGTTACGACTTAATATGTTGGAAGGTAAAGAGACTACTGAATGCCAGCCCTGTTACGACATAGAAAAGCATGGTGGAAAAAGTTTTAGACAAAGCAAGAACACAATGTTGGATCAAATGATCACCATGGACGAGATTGAAGAAATGACCAATCCAGATGGTAGTCTCAAAGACTTTAACATGCGATATTGGGACATTAGGTTTAGCAACGTATGTAATCTAAGTTGTCGTATGTGTGGTCCAGAATACAGCCATACCTGGGCAAAAGAAGTTGATAAACGATTCAATGGTAAACACATAGTCAAAGCACACGAGTCAGAAGAATGGTCCGACATGATCAGTAAGTATGGCCCATTGGATGAGTTATATGACATATACTTTGCTGGTGGTGAAGTTATGTTCCAGAAAGAACACTGGCAGATGCTGGATCACCTAATAGACATTGGTAAAACAGATGTTATGGTGATGTATGTTACCAATTTAACCAAGTTGGATTACGATGGATACAAGTTACTAGACTACGTACCCAAGTTCCGCGACGTGACATTTACTGTTAGTATGGACGGCACAGGCGACCTATTGGAGTATATTAGGTGGGGTAGCAAATGGGACCAGATAGTTAAGAATCTAGATACTGTTAACAATTTGCCTAACGTACACTTGCGAGTAAATCATGTTACCATGTGGTACAATGTTCTTGCATTACCTAAAACGTTAGACTTTTTGTATGGTAACGGTTATCTCAAAGAACCGTACCAATTGGATCTATGCATTGCACAAGAACCTGAGAATCATGTGGGTGCTCTACCTGAGGATCTCAAATTAGTAGCAATAGACAAAATAAAGCATAGCACGTACTATGTCAATGGATTGTTAAAAGACAAACTAGATGCAATATGCAATGCAATGATGACTGTGGAATATCCTTTACCAATCGAACATACCGAGACCTTAGACACACGTCGCGGTTGTAATATCGTAGACGTTCTGCCAGAGATTGAACCTTATTACTTAATTGGTGAAAATTAAATTGACACAAGGGTAGTAATACCATATAGTATATACTCAAAGGAGGTGTTATGTTATATGAACTTATTCTAGTAACCAACCTAGGTATCAACCCTGTGGCCGTTTACGACAACGAATACGAGTGCATGATGGGAGCAGAAGATTGGAAAGAACAAAACATAGCGGCAGGATGCGTACCTAAAATATCCCCAGAAGATGCATTTGAAAGACTGTTAAATATTATGAACGAGTTCGATCAAATAATCAATGATGGCTCTGCGCAGGGTATAATAAACGAATTACCGGAACAAGTCGAATAAAGGACATTCAAATGGGCATGGGTATTACTATACAAACACTAGACAGAATTAAACAGTCAGATCCAGATAAGCATGATCTATTACATAAATTATGGCAAAACAGTTTTGGTGAAGGAGCCACAATTGGATTTGTAGAAGCACAATGTGACGCCGCTGGTCTCAACAACACAGGCAACGAAGATATTGACTTTGTTATATCTGCTATTAAGCTCAACATCAGTAACCAGTAAAATGTGAAAAACAATATTGAACTGGTAATAAGCCATTACGAAGGTTCTGGCGGAAACTTTTTAGGCAGACTGTATGCCGGCAAAAATCTAGACTCACAACCAGACTTTCGTGTTGACACGAATCGTGACCCTTACTCTCTGCCTATTAACGGTAGGGACAATTGGTATGAAGAACTAGAACAGGATCTAGTAGATCACACAGTGCTGATAACGCACAACTACGATCGTGAACTTATAACGAACACCTTTCCCACTGCTAAACTAATACAACTATACCCTTGTAGACAAGTTGGCAACTGTCTGTATAATATATCCTATAAAAAACTATCTTTAAGCATGTCTAACGCAGTAGATAACCATTATATACAGATCCAAGATTGGTATGAACACTACACCAAGCATACGCCAGAATACCCTTGTGTTGACCCTGTAGACCTGTCTAATAAGCCGTTTGTTGAGCAGTTATTAGGCGTTCAGTTTACTGTAGAACAAGATAGATACTTTAACAAATACTGGAGTAATCAACTCAAGTATCGGTTGTCTATCCCCACTAAACCCTTGTCAATGCTAGATTTGGTTAATCTTTGGGCTATTCAGAACTGGTGTACAGAATGGTCAGTAGCATTCCTACTGTATGTGTACGAGCTAACACATGATCTGTTTGATCGTAGGAAATGGAGCATAGATCAACAGGACCTTACTAGTTGGGATAGCGTGTATCTCCTTGAAAAACAATACAATTTTATTGGTTGACCATCTGCCCAAAAGGCTCTATAATACGTAAGTATATTAACTAGTAAGGAGCTAAACAAGATGACTGCAACGATCGAAACATACAATGTAGAGCTGGTGCACCAAGAAGCCCTGCAAGCGGCTAACACGGCGGCTCAGGAGTTTGCTAACAGTCACTTTAACGGTGACGACGGTGGGGCTTGTGGCTTCAGCTGGGTTGATGTCTACGGCGTACGTAGCAACAGCAAGCTGGGCAAGGCCCTGCAGACAGTGGGCTTCCGTAAGAGCTACTCAGGCTCCTTGCAACTGTGGAACAAGTGGTACATGGGCCAGAGCGTTGATGCTAGCGGAGCAGGTGCAGACGCATACGCTACCTTATTAAAAGACAAGCTGGGCTTGGACAAGTGCTACGCAGGAAGCAGGTTAGATTAAATTGATTGACAGTTTGTCCGAAAACCTCTATAATACGTAGTATATTAACTAGTAAGGAGCTGGTATGGCACAATTTGTTTTAGAATACAAAGATATAACTCGAAAGCCTAACCCTATGCGGATTCTAAATCCGTTAGCAAAGGCTAGCAACGAAGTGGTAGATCTACTTGATAGGGTTGAAACACTAGAGCGCAGTAATGCTTGGAAAAAATTAATTAAACAGTGGCAAGAACAAGATAAGATGCTGGATCCAAATCTGCTTCCTAAGGTGGCTAGAATGGGGTTAGGCAAACTGGACATTGCTAACGATATTCAACGACAACTAGACGCTAAACATTGTGCTAAGACTATTGCTGATCCTGCAAGATTTATGGAGCAGTTGGTGCAGGCACTAAATTGTGTTGTTACTAGCGACGGTAAATGGTTGAGTATAGATGGACAGCACACTGCTACAGTACTTGCATCTTTAATCAGAGCAGGACTTGTAAAAGGAGTTGATGCAGATAACTGGCGTGACTTTGAAGTTAATGTACTCTACGTAGAAACAGATGATTTGGCTTTTGCAAGAAAGGCGTTTGGTATTCTTAACGGTAAAGGTAAGAAGCGACAAAGTGCGTACAGTGATTTGCGCACAAGCGTTTATGTAGTTCGTATTGACAAGAACACAGACGACGAAGAGGATGTTGCTATAGAACGTAAGGTAGCTATTGCAGAAAAGTATGATTGCTATCCTGTTGAAGAAAAGAGTGCCTTAAACAAACATCCAGGCACGTTTACTAACGTGGGTATCTTTAAAGCAAGAAGCGATAAAGTCATCGAAGAAGCGTGTAAATGGCATAACACATACTTTCATCAAGACAATATACACGTATCATTGTTCTTTATGCTTGATGAACTTGCAAAAAATAAAGCAAAACTTACGGATAAGTTTTTGCGTGAGATTGCGGGTTTAATACAAAATATATTTGTTGACTTGGACGGTTATGCAGGAGCAGTTCATAAAGCATTCAAACTGTTCACTGAAAAGCAGTACGGTGAAGCTATGCCGTGGCGAGACGATGCGTATATCATTGGACTGTTACAGTTATACAAAGAACTAGGTGGCACTGAACGGGTTCCGCAGTTGTTGTTAGACACATATAGCGATTTACATCTTTACTTTGGTGATGAGATCGTTGAATACGCAAAGGCGGCGTAATGACTAACTACTACTTCTACATTGTACAGAACTTACGTGGTAGGCTTGGCTTTGGTATTGCTAAGGACTATGTTGAACGCAATAAACAGTATAGTGCGCATAGTGGTGATTTAATAGCGTTCCCTTTGCTGTATGCTGGTCCCGAGATGAAGTGTAAAGCACTAGAACGTCAGTTTAAGAAATATACTATAGACGATATTTGGCTTGTGGATGAGTGGCGTACAGAATGGTGGAACGATTACGTCACATTGGACGATGTTAAGAACATGGTTGCTGATGCTATAGAACGTAAGCGATTACTAGAAGTAAAGTTGTTCACAACAGATTATAACTTTGAACAAGGATATTTGTAAGTCGTTGATTATAAAGAGAAAAATTTGTTAGTAAGTCTTTGTCTTTACAGGATTTTCTTTGGTTGACTTGTTGTCCAAAAGGCTCTATAATACGTAAGTATATTAACTAGTAAGGAGCTAAACAAGATGGCATACATTTCAAAAGAAGACGTTAAAGCAATCAGAGACGAACTTAAAGCAACCTTTCCTAAGTTCAAGTTTGGTGTTCGTAAAGCAACTGGTAGCATGAGTGTTACAGTTACTGTCAAGCAAGGGCCTACCGACTTTTCAGCTTTACTACGTGAATATAGAAATGACTATGTGCAGATTAATCCTTACCACACTAACAGATACGGTGAGCACTCTAAGTTCTTTGAGAAGATTGTTGAGATCATCAAGACTGCTCCTATTAAAGGTGAAGGTTACCATAAAGGAACTGGTCACTATGATAGATCCGACGCCCAGGTTGACTATTTTGATACTGCCTACTACATGTCTATTAATGTAGGTGACTGGGACAAACCATATGCATGTTCTAAATAAGGAGAATCATATGTTACTGAATACAGTTGATTTGATGCACATTAGGTTTGATGACGATACCAGTTACTATTTTAAGCCAGGCACTTTCTGTTTACTTGAAGCAGGTTGGGACACAGTTAGAGACTACGAAAGAGTTACTGTTCCCAACAATGAGTACGAAGCAAAGAAAGCAGGGGTCGCAGTTGTGTAGTTTGTTATTAGGTGTTTTGATTTTGATTCTTTTTGTTATTATTGTTAGGATGGGGTAAGATGAAGGCACTCAGAGAAAAAACAGTGTACAAGGACTTTACTACACCTGATCATGTATACTATGTTGAAGGCAACAAACTGTATGCCTACAAGGTTAAGGATAAGCCCGTGCATGTTTACTCAACTCCACTACAGTTTAACCAAAATGGACGCAAGTTTGACGAGCTTGTGAATGACTTTATGCTAGAAGACCCAGGTGCAGTGGTATGCAGTATGTCGGTGAATGGAGAGGTGACCAAATGATTTCAAAGGGAGAAAGATAATGAGCAATGAACTCGGTGAATGGAAAGATTGTGAGAAAATAAAATGAGTAATTATAAATTACACGCAGAGCGAGAGTTTCGAGCCGCCGGTTGGCTAGACGCTGACGGTAAATATTGCGACGAGATGCAAGAAGCGATTTGCAATAACGTGTTGAAACTATTAGAGGTGTTTTCTGACGAAGGACATTCGGGGTCATCGGCACCTTACGCCATAGGATTGTTCTCGGAACTTGCAAAATTTAAGCCACTCAAGCCACTCACAGGTGAAGATTGGGAGTGGCTTGCGGTTGGTGAGGGTATGTATCAGAACATACGTTGCGGAACTGTGTTCAAACAACCAGATCGGTTCAGCGGACAACCTTATGATATAAACGGAAAAGTTTTCTGGGAATGGTATGCGGATGATGGCGGCGAAGTGTCTAAGGATTCCTACACGAACGGGGAATCAGCTGTTCCGATTGAATTCCCTTACAAACAAAAAACGGAATATGTGTTTGTGCCCACTCCAGAATATCCAAACGAATCGTTTACCTTGGAGAAAATAAAATGAATAAAGAATTAATTATGGAAATTGCTAACAAGTCCGGCATGCTTGAAATACTCAAAGACCACGCCGCAGAATATGGAAACGGTACGCTTGAGAATACCCCATATTTAGAATTAGAAAAGTTCGCCGAGTTGATTGTTCGGGAATGTGTCATGTTTATTGATGTAGGTGCGTCAAAATTCAGTGACGGCGAATGGCTGAGATCCAGTATTAGAGATATCGGTGACATGATTAAAGAACATCTTGGGGTTGAAGAATGAGAACACCTAGATTCTATGTCGCTGATGAAATCAACAACTGGAGTGTCCGCAGTCCTGATAGTCTTGGTTTTTGGAAATGTGTGAGACCTATGAGTTGGCCCGGGATCAATATCAGAAAACGATTAAAAATGGCCTGGTGGGTATTTACAGGTAAGGGTGATGTTCTTATGTGGGAGATTGAATAATGAGCGGTGACCATAATCAATATCAAAAAGCAACTGGATGTGAAATGATGAGAACACAACCACAGGACATTATTGCCAGGCTAGAAGCAGACAATAGCAGACTTGCCAAAGAGGCTGTGCTGGCAGACGCAATGAACCAAGGCTTGGACGAGTTCTTTGCGGGTCTTAAAATGTGTTTGGACAAGTTATACACATTTGGTGTTAAACAGGTTCCTGAAAAAAGCCAGAATGAAGGACAAGGGTTAACTTGGGACGTTTTCTTAGACCTAGCACATGAGCTCAATGCCAGAGTTCTTACGGGCCATGCGGCACGTGATGCTATTCAGTTGTGCATGGATGTTGCTACACAAGAACAATGGAACAAGTTCTATAGACGTATCCTTATTAAGGATCTTCGTTGTGGTGTGTCAGAAAAGACAGTAAACACCGTGGCTAAAAAACAAAAGCGTCCTGAGTATGCTGTACCGGTATTCACTTGCCAACTAGCACACGACAGTGCCAACCACGAAAAGAAGATGGCTGGTGAAAAACAAATTGAAGTTAAACTAGATGGTGTTAGGGTTATTACTTTTGTAAAGCCCAATGGCGTTGTTGAAATGTTTAGTCGTAATGGTAAACAGTTTCATAACTTCGGACATATCTGCGAACAGATCAGTGCAGTAGTCAGACAAGTGTCATTTGATATTCCTATGGTGTTAGATGGAGAAGTAATGAGTGCTAACTTCCAAGACTTAATGAAACAGGTACACCGCAAAGATAACGTTGCGGCAAATGATGCTGTACTACACTTATTTGATATGATCCCTGCAGGGTTCTTTAGTAAAGGTTTGTGGGACAAGCCACAGCACGAGCGAAGTGCTATGGTTAAAGCATGGGTCAAGTCAAACAGTCAACAGTTACCTAATGTAGAAGTTTTAGATTGGGAAACTTTAGATTTAAATACACAACAAGGACAAAGCCGTTTTGTGGAACTTAATAAAGCGGCTGTGGATGGTGGCTACGAAGGCGTAATGATTAAGGACATAGATGCACCTTATGAATGTAAACGCAGTCATGCTTGGTTGAAAGCCAAACCGTTTATTGAAGTTACCTTAGAAGTAACTGAGATAGAGCAAGGCACGGGGAGAAACGAAGGCAGACTAGGTGCATTTGTCTGTCAGGGGGAAGATGATGGGAAGGAAATCCAAGTTAATGTGGGAAGTGGATTCACAGATGCTGACCGCGATGAATTTTGGCAAGGACGAGATTCTATTATTAATCATTTGGTGGAAGTACGTGCTGACGCAGTAACACAAAATCAGGATGGTACTTTCAGTTTACGATTCCCACGGTTCTTAAGATTCCGTGGATTTAACATTAAGGAAAAAGTATGAGTAAGTATATTGAGTTTATTAAATGGTGTATCGGTGGTATCAGTCTCAGAGATGAAGTAACCAGGATGTCGTTGTTTATTGGTATTGCATTCTTTGGATCATTGGCATTTGGAAATCCTGCGTATTGGTTCTTTGGATTTGCAGTTGCTATCATAGTGGACCTTAGTATTGGCATGGTGCAATGGAAGTACCGAGACTTCTTACGTGAAACGCAAGACGGAGATCCAATGGATTTAGATGGCTAAGTAAGCAATGGGCCTTGTCAGAAACGGCAAGTGCCCGACCTATCACAATGATACCCGAAAGACATAATAACCCAGATCTGGATACTTGGCGAGATCGCCAAGTACTGAGTCTCAATGAATACAAACAAGATACTGTACTAGAGCAGGAAAAAATAATGTTAGACTTTGTTAGCCAATTCCCTGGTGTACATTGGACTTGGCGAGCAGAAAAAGGACTTTTCTATAATATTTGTAGGAAACACGTAAACATTGATAAACAAGTTAATTACAACGGCATAATTGTTTTTGGAAATGGCATTGCTGTAACGACTACTAGGACGTTGGTACACAGGATTAGAAACTTAGTGCAAAATGCCAGTACGGCTTATGTTGGTATTAATAGGTTTACTATTAGAGAGCATAATATAGACTTCGAGTTACCTGACAGCATAGAACAATCGTTGGACCTAATTATGAAACATTGTGATCCTAGGTTTAAAAGACTACACACCTTTAATAGGGTCGACGGTAACCATATGGTATTTGCACATCCAATGGATTGTTACGGCCTATGCAAATAATAAAATCCTACTCTACTGCTGGTGGTCTTTCCCGAACACAACAGTTCAGACTGTTTCACATTGCAAGACCTAGCGTGTTGCTATGGAGAAAGACCAGATTTGGTTCCGCTTTTCCGTTGGATAATATTGACATCTGGATTACAAATAATATTCTAGACAAAAATATCACTGTGGTTGACTTTGCGGGATGGTATTTACAAGACTTTGGCTTCAACACAACTTGTATAGAGTCTGATACTATTGCTAAACAGTATTACCATGATTGCCTAATAGAAAATAATATAGCAAAGCATAGACCTGCTTATATTAGTGATTCTGATCCGATAATTCTTAGACATCCAGTAAGTTTGAAATACAAAAGCGTAAATGATTTTGTGCATTTCCTGAACACGTGGACTAAAAGTTTATTAGTACTGAACTTCGATCCGAAATTAATATTGCATAATCATTTAAAATTTAAACTAATTGACTTGGTTAAACAAAAAACCAATTTACATATGCAAGAAATTCTACCGAATTTATGGAAGGTATCAATTAATGGATAAACCTTTGCTTAGATTAACTGTGTACGCGGCCTTACTAGACTTAGTAAGTGACCCCGATTACTATTACCACAGCTCAGTTGGTAAAGAATATAGTCACTTTTCGGACAAAGGCAAGCAAGCAATTGTGGACTTTGTTGAAATCTTTGCTCATACTATGTTAGAAGTTAAGCATGAAGAAGACATAGAACGAAGCAAGGGTATTTTGTTAAGCGAACTAAAAGGTAAACATGACTATTAAACTTGATATCTTTTAGCTATATTATAGAATTCAGGCATATAGTCCTTTAGACTTATATTTTTCAATCGATCTTGTTCCTGCAGTTCCTTAATAGCCAAACGGAAGTTAGCCAAGTCTTTTCCCCCTTGGACCTTGGGTATAGAAGAAAGATCTATACTATTTTTTACCTCTATAGGTAGTGCATATGGAGAGAAGTAAGGAGGATCGAAAACCATATTATGATTGAAAGGTAACTTCTGACTGTTGAACCATTCAACAGTTTCTTTATAGTACATAACGTTTACATTACTAACTAGGTAACTTACACTCAACATATAGTTTAGTTCTCTAAAGAATTTAATATTATCAAGCAGTACTGACCACTTCAACGGATGCCGCATATATTCAAAGCGTTTTTCTATACCGTCTATGCTGAGGCATATATTAACATTTCTAAACTGTGACAATATATTTTTTTGATCATCAGTCAGCACAACACTACCGTTACTAACCAAACTTATAAAACAGTTGGTATTATTGTGCTTTAATAGTTGTTCCAATGCCTGAAAGTTTTTCTTCTCTAATAGAGGTTCGCCTCCAACAAATGACAACATTACTAGATCTTTGTAATTGATATCATCAAACACATTTTTTGGTACAAAGTTAATGTAGGTTTCTTTTTGTTGTGCTTTACCTTTTAACCATTCTAAATGTTCCGACCAAACTTTAGCACCTGCATTATCATCTGGGTCCAGACTACGCAATCTTTCCTGGGTTTCGTTTAACAAATATGATCCATCGTCACTTCTGAGGTTGGCCCAAAGACTACTGGCAAGACCATTACAAGTTACACAAGTGCTATTACAAAGATTGGATGTGTGCAGTTTAACGATTCTGGTGCTGTAATTGTCGTCTCTGCATTCAGCTTCAACGGCATTGATATCTTTGTCTGCATAGAAGTCAAAGATCTCATTTTTAATTTGTCTATCACTCTTAGCACCTCGATCTTCTAAGTGCCAACATTTACTACAGGCGGAGCTACGCTGGCCACCCAGCATGTCACGTTTTACTTGTTCGACATTGGTTCCTGTAGGTAATAGACAACAAGGAGTAGTCTCGGGCTTCTTGAATTCTTTGGCATAAAATGGTAAAACACAAAAGTAGTTATTCATTGCATTTCTATTTATATTGTGCTATACTTGTCGAAACTATTAAGAGGCATATATGAACACAGTTAAGTTTAATGAAGAAACAGTAGATCAAAGAAGAGACATTATCAAATCCATGTTGAGTGAAGGTGTATACCGTGTTACCTTTACTAAGATTAATGGTGAAACAAGAGAGATGCCTTGTACACTTAACACAGACATGCTACCACCACAAAAGGTAGTAGAAGACGAAGAAAAAACAGAACGTAAAACAAACACAGAGAATTTGTCAGTGTGGTGTACTGATAAAAATGGCTGGCGTAGTTTTAAACTAGCCAATGTAGTAGAAGTAGCACCAATTCAACCTTAAGGAGAAAACTATGTTAGATTGGATCCAAGATCGTTTTGCAGAACGCACTAGTTTAGACGGCGTAGCACTTATTGCCGTTGGTGTAGTTGTTTTGATCTTTAGCCCACTTGCCACAATTGTGTCTTATGCCGCAATCCTGTATGGTATTTGGACTTTGGTTAAATCAGAGTAGGAATACTCTTGACAATGTGTTAAGAGTTGCCTATACTATAGGCATGCTACAGTGTAGCATTTAAATTAACAGGAGAAATATATTGTTTAATCTAAAAACAAAGCAAGGCAAATTATTCAAAGCTCTCGTCCTTGACGGTGAGTCACTTTCCGCTAGTCAGATTACAAAGCGGTTCGCAATTAAGAACCCGACGGCTACCGTGAGTGATATTCGTTACGCAGGATTTCCAATCTATGCGAACACACGAAAAGCTGGAAATGGCGTTCGGGTCACCGAATATGCACATGGTCGAGCAAGCCGCAAGTTGGTGGCTGCTGGATACCGTGCCATGCAAATGGGTCTCGTTGATTAATTCTAATCCAACTTGAGGCAAGTAAAGGGCGGCGCAATGTCGCCCTTTTTTATTGACTTTTTTACCAAAAAGATTGACTTCTCTTCGCAAAAACTTTAATATACTAAGGTAGGTATAAGACCTACCAAATGTAAAATGACTGAGGTCATTGTTACATGTTTGAAGATAACTTAAGGAGATAATTATGTCAAACACAAACCTATCAGTGGTCTCTAATGACCTATTTGAATTCCAAGAAGAACCAACATTTGAACTAACAGACTTCCCAATGCCGTCAGAAAGCACAACGATAGATCTAATAGAGTTCTTAAAAGTTCCAACATTTCCAATTAACCGTGATGTAGAGCATCGTGCTAAGAAAGCAGTAACACGCTTGACTAAAGCAATGCACAAACACGCAGAAGTTGACCTGTTACATTATACAGGACCAACTACTTCGAAACCTGCATTTTTTAAGAATGGTTCGACATATGTTTTAGACGGAAACACTCGTCAGCACATTTGGAAGAAGCATTACTCAGACGAACAAGTAGTCAACACAAATGTAAAGTTAATTCCAGTGCCAAAAGAAGTTGCAGTACGTACATACGAAATTAGTGATCCATATGAAGCGTGTTCGTTGTACTATATTATTGACAGCGTAGATGCTGTTGAAACAAAAGCAGACAAAATTACTGGCGCATTCCGTGCTAAGAATTTGCTGGATCGTTTTAAGAATTCAAAACTAAAAAGAGGTTCAATTGGTACAGCCCTTAATATAGGTTGTCCATATGGAGGCAAGAGCATGTTCCAGACTCCAGGTGTAAAAGATCTACACGATCAAGTAGACAAACTTGCTGATGCATTAGTGCTTATGGATAAACTAGATGCTCCAGGTAATGGACACTTTCACGTACAACCTGCAACAGGTGTTGCTATTCTAGCAGGACTTGCAATGGATTGTAGTGATGAATGGATAGAAACTGTTGATGAACTTGCTAGTACAGATATTAAACTGTATGGATACGAAGACAGTAACTTTAGTTCTAGTGCAGTCGATGCATTAGTAAAAGGCAATGTACAAAATCCAGTAGGCGCACACAATGCTCTACCATATGACATTGGTTATGGACAAAACCGTGCGGTAGTACTTAACTATCTAGCATATTGCTGGAACTGCATTATCAAAGGCGAAGAAGTTGTCGAAGATATTACAGAAGAAATTATTGCAAATGAGTATTCTGAGCTTTTGAGAAGCGTCTATATGGCAGACTAATACAATTAAGGGCGGCGCAATGTCGCCCTTTTTTATTGACTAACCATTTTAATACAAGTATAATCATATTATGAATTATGTATTTGATGTGGACGGCACACTTACCCCTAGCCGTAGTACAATGTATGGCCCATTTAAGGGTTGGTTCCTGGATTGGATCAAACACAAGAACGTGTACTTGATCACCGGAAGTGATTACGCTAAAACAGTAGAGCAGATTGGTGAAGATGTGGCCCACAGTGTGAACGCAGTTTACAATTGTGCTGGTAATAGCATATATGTACGTGGACAACTGGTTCACAAAAGTGACTGGCGCATAGGCGGAGATCTTGAACTATTTTTAAACGAATGGCTCGAATATAGCGCATATCCGACCCGTACAGGCACACATATTGAACACAGGATAGGTCTGTGTAACTTTAGTGTAGTAGGGCGCGGAGCAGACAAAACACAACGTACAGACTATGTAAAATGGGATACAGACAACGGCGAGCGGTATGAAATAGCAGAAGCCATAACCAAGATGTTCCCGGACATAGATGCCACAGTAGCAGGTGAAACAGGCATAGACATTTACCAAAAAGGCAAAGACAAAGCTCAGGTTGCTGATGTGCTGTCGCCGTTTGTGTTCTTTGGTGACAAGACCGACCCAGGTGGCAATGACCATACCATTAGTTTACGTGCAGAAAAAGTTCACAGTGTGACCAGCTTTAGTGACACGTGGGAGATATTGCGTCTCAACTACTCTACAGAAAATACGTAGTAGTAAAACACGATTTTCAGTATGTACTTTTACCATTTTTACCAGTACAATATGCATAAGTAAAAAGTGTTAGAGACGTTCTAACACGATTATGAAACAACCTCAGAGGAGAATTACTATGTGGACAAAACCAGAATATACAGAAATGCGTTATGGCTTCGAAGTGACAATGTATTTTGCTAACCGCTAATATACATTAATTTTTGAAGAAACAAAAAGTGCTCACTTCGGTGGGCATTTTTATTGACATTGGGTTTTGAAATAACGATTGGGATAAATAAATGTATGAAACATATACATCACATTATTCCAAAATATCTAGGCGGCACTGACGATCCCGGAAACCTAGTAGAACTCACTGTAAACGACCACGCAGAAGCACACCGTAAGTTATATGAAGAACACAATAATTGGCAAGACTATTGCGCATGGCAAGCATTATCGGGTCGAATAGGCAAAGAGGAAATACTACGTATGAAACAAGGAATGGCAAACAAAGGACGCAAACGGACACCTGAACAACTGAAACGTATGTCAGAAGCACAATTGAAACGTGTCGCAAGAAACCGTGCCGACGGAACACTAGAACGTACTAGAAAGAAGCAAAGTGAAGCCCACAAAGGTAAAAAGAAATCCCCAGAGCATATGAAGAATTGGTCCGAGTCACGTAAGGGACACAAAGTCAGTGAAGACACCCGTGAAAAAATTAGGAAAACTTTGGCAGAAACTAGAGCCAAATTGGCTTTACAAAAATAGTTTTTTATTGACTTGCTAATAACTCTTGTAGCATATCCAGAATTTAGAATGTCAAACAAGCTATAAGAAAAGCGGCTTCGGCCGCTTTTTTATTAAATAGTATTGTATTTCAATTATCTCTAGCGTATAATATCCTATATGAAACCAATTGTATTTGTTGGACACAGACAAAATCTACATGATGTTCAGATGGTTGCAAAAGCCTGCAACAGACAAGTTGTGGGCCTATTAGACAAATACTTTTATGGCAACACAGACTCTGTATGTGGTGTTCCTGTGATAGGTGCAGACAGCATGCTAGAGGATACAGCATTCGTTGAAGATCATGATTTTTTCTTAACGTCTTGGTGGACCGGAAACGAAAACCTAAACAACCCAGAGCATTCAGGTGATAATTTACGCAAGACCAGAATAGATCTATTAGATCAACATGGGATTAAGTGTACTAATTTAATACATCCTAGCTGTATAAGGATTGAGAGCAGTAAACTTGGTAATGGTATTATAGCAATGCCGCATACCGCAATAACAGATAATTGTGTTATTGGTGACTATACTGTAGTTGATTGGTATGCTCTAGTAGGGCATGATTGCAGTATTGGGCGTAATGTTATCATAGGTGCAAGAGCAACACTAGCAGGTGGTATTACTGTAGAAGATAACGTTAGGATAGGATTAAGTGCTACTGTGGTAGAAGGGCATGAACGAGACATAACACTGCACAAAAACAGTAAAATCTGGGCAGGAGCAGTTGTGTTTGACAGTGTTCCCGAGGACGCTAATTATACACACAATCATCGCATACTAAAAAGAATCAACAAGGAAAATCAAGATGTTTAAAGAACGTGTAACTTGGACCCATCACTGGGGCGACAAAACATTTAGTTTTCGCACAACCAGGAATCAATCATTTAGGTTCAATGCTGGCGAGTTTGCCATGATTGGATTGGAAGCAGATGGAAAGAAAATACTACGTGCGTACAGTATTGCCAGCGCACCATGGGAAGAAGAACTAGAATGGCTGAGTGTTAAGGTCCAAGACGGTGAACTGACTGGCAAACTGCAACATCTTAAAGAAGGTGACGAGGTTATCATCATGCCCAAGTGTGTGGGCACACTACGTAACGAAGCACTCACACCAGGTGGTACACTGTGGATGTTAGCCACGGGTACTGGACTCGCTCCTTTTATGAGCCTAATACGTGATGTGGATACACTGGAACAATGGGACCAGATTAATATTGTACACAGTGTTAGACACAGATCAGAACTTGCGTACTATAAACAGTTAAACACCAACTTCATTGACACAGACATACACGAAATGGTAGCACCAGTATTGAAGTATCGTCCAATTGTTACAGGCGAGGGCGATGAAAGAATCACAGTGAAACTGTGGAGAGAAACACTACCTGTGCGCAATGATGATAAGGTTATGATCTGTGGCAACATGCGTTTCAACGAAGACATGATTAAATGGTGTAAGCACATGGGCATGTCAGAAGGCACACTTAAGAACCCAGGCGGGTATGTGCTAGAACGAGCCTTTATTGACCCGTCGTAACATTCACAAATGTGAACTTGCTTATCAAACTAAAGTTGTTTGGTTGAACCATTATATCACCTAAGGGGTAACTACCTTGATAATCGGTTGGGCTTTTACCCAACCATGACTTAAATTTATCATGTTGGAAAAATCTACTCCTGGAATCATCTATGTCTATTTCTAATCCACCAGAGATTATAGGTGGAGGTCTCACATCTGATTGTGCAGGGTCATCGTGATCTGCAAATGCAGTAATAAAATCCTTACCTAGTATATCCTTTTTAATCCAAACATTGTGCCCGTGCAATCTTAGGTCTTTCATCATACTGTCGGGTATCTCTTGGTCTACATCATCTTGATAAACTGTGCAGTCGTCGTATTGTGATGCCACTGGTGTAACTTCTACGCTACCTAAGAAAATGTTGAAATCACTTCTATTAGGAGTTACAACATATTCTTCGAGCTTGTGAATAGTTTGATTTAGTAAATTAAACAGATAATTGATTTCTTGATTTTCCCATGGGATGTAATCGAATTGGGCATCACCTGTACTCTCCCATCTATCCCGAGACTCAGTTGCTGTTACTAGGTATCTATGCAGTCTATTGAGAAACTTCTGTGTTTCGATATCAAGTTTCTGTAAAAGTTGTTTGTCAACAGATTCAGGCAACGGTATAATAGAATTAACTTTGTCGAAGACTGCTGTCAATTGATTTATTGTAGTTTCTGTGGAATCATCTTTTGGTATTACATACGGCCAGTATCTTTTATTTGGGGTAAACTGATACTTTTTACTAACCTTTAAGAAATGTTCTAACCAAAAATTTGCGAAGTCGGTGTCTAATAGTTTAAATACAAATGGCCCTAAGTCAGTAGAAAAATTTATATACTTCGACATCCTAATATTTATTGACAACTAGTTTGCCAGGCACTAAAATAAAATTATATGAAAAAAACAAATTTGCATTGCGCCCTGTCTCATATGAACATGGCCATCCAAAATGAGACCGACTACTGTAGTTGTAACGTCAACACAGAGAGTTGGAAAGACAATCAACATGATGTTATGAGAGTACCCACGTCTCCACCAAAAACAGCGTGGAACAGTTACACAAGGAAAATGATTAAAATTGCATTAGACAAGGGAGTTAAGCACCCTGGATGCAGTCCCTGTTGGCAAGCTGAAGATGCTGGTCGTGTATCGGTCCGACAACAGTTTAATTTGGCACTAGACGGAATACAACCTTTAGAGAATCAACCCAGATCCATTATATTAAAACCAGGAAACGTGTGTAACATGGCTTGCCGTATGTGCAACCCTGCTACTAGCACCAGGTGGTATCAAGATGCATACAAGTTAGAAGAACCTGATGTTGACTACAACGAGTACACAAAGAAATTTGAAATAATTAGAAACAGTTTCGGAAAACAAAACACTGAATTTTGGGATACTCTTAAAGAATGGATACCTGAGTTACGTGTGATTTACATTTATGGCGGGGAACCATTCATGAATCCGCAAACCTGGGATTGGTTAGAGCATGGTATTAAAGTAGGCGCCGCTAAAGATATATACATTGGTTTAACGACCAACCTAATGATATGGAATGAAAAATACTTAGATATTTTAAAACAATATAAAGCAGTTGATTTAAACGTAAGCCTAGACTCATCGGATGCAACAGAAATGGAATATGTTAGGCACTTAGCAGATGCAGATACCTTGTTCAGAAATGGCAAAAAGGTAAATGATTATTTTGCAAGTTACGATAATGTGTCTCCATGTATAACGTATACACTAACATCATTGAACATGCACAATATAGATTATCATGCGCAACGACTAAAAGAATTGACTGGAATAGACAAGTTGATATTCAATAATGTGTATACTCCCGAGATCTACGACTTTAGACACTTACCAAACCCAATCAAAGAAGAACTAAAAAGTGAAATTAAAGACCCAGAAGTAAACAGCATAATAAATCAAATTATCCCAGGGTGTGATAAACTGTGGCCTGAATTTTGTGCGCATACAGACAAGTTAGATGCAATACGAGGGCAAAGTTTTCGGGAGGCTTTTCCGGAGTGGTGGGCTAAGTTAGAACCATATTGGTATAACTATGAGTAAAACACTACTATACTGCACAGGATACAGTACGTCAGATCTTGATTGGGAAAAACGTTGGCGTAGATGGTACAACTATCACAAACAACAAGGCCTACAGTTTGATCAACTTTTAATAGTGGACAATGGTAGTCCAGAGCTTCCAGGCTGGGGCGATAACAGAATAATTTACAATCTTGATCGACCTTGGTTTGCAAACAAGGATATCATAATATATCGTTACGAAGATACGATAGATACTGATGACCACCTAATCAGATCTGCACAAGTTGCTAAAGAATATACCACACTGTATGGTTTTGACAAATTGCTACACATGGAATCTGATGTGTACATTTTAAGCAAACGATTGGCTAAATTTATTAATGAACAAGACTTGGTAACTTTCCCTGGTGAACTATGTGCAGATTACATAGGAGACAACTACGGCCAGACTCATGACGTACTACCAAACAATATAGATTATGCTACTGGAATTGGTGAAGATTGGGACGATGTACACCAAAAACATCTTGACAAGAAGCGTAATTACACATATAATAGAACTTAAGAAATTAGGAAAGTTGTAGTAGTAACGGAAGTGTGGCCGAGTGGCTTAAGGCGGGAGATTACTAATCTCTTGTACGTGCAAACGTACCGTGGGTTCGAATCCTACCACTTCCGCCAAATGTTTTAACAAGATACAATGGAGATAGTATGACAGTTAATAAGAAGAACAGCCCATTAACATATGAATCAGGCAAGCTAAGACTCGGTCCATTAAGCACAGGAAAACTAGAAGAAATGTTGAAAACTTGTAGACCAAGACACAAGAACAAAATTATTAACGAGATAGCAAAGAGAAGTAAATAAACGCATGCTGGTGTAGCTCAGTTGGTAGTAGCGCCTGCTTTGTAAGCAGGATGTCGGGAGTTCGAGTCTCTCCTCCAGCACCAACCTTGTCCGGTTCGTCTATCGGTTAGGACTCGGGATTTTCATTCCCGCAAGAGGGGTTCGACTCCCCTACCGGATGCCAAGTATAAGGAAACACTAATGAAAAATGGATTGCGTTGGTTCGGCTTCATACTAGCAATGGTTAGTGCTTTCCTTTTAAGCGGAGGTAATCCTGATGTGCAATGGATGGGCTGGGCAGTTGGTACAGTTAGTTCTGCAATGTGGGTTTACTTTGGTTTTAAGGATAGTGATACTCCTAGAGCATTAATGGAAGTAATGTATTTGTTACTTGCGATGAGAGGAATATATAATTGGGTAATCTAAATAATAAAGGAACAGTATGTCACTAGTACCAATGGTAATTGAAACAACGTCAAAAGGCGAACGTGCTTATGATATCTACAGTAGATTACTCAAAGAGCGTATTATTATGCTGAATGGTCCTGTGGAAGATAACATGAGTAATTTAATTGTTAGCCAACTGCTGTTCCTAGAATCAGAAGACCCAGACAAGGATATTAATTTATTTGTTAACAGTCCAGGTGGTGTTATTACAGCAGGCATGGCTATATACGATACCATGCAGTTTATCAAATGTGATGTAGCAACCTATGTGATTGGACAAGCATGTTCAATGGGGTCATTCCTAGCACAAGCAGGAGCGCCAGGCAAGCGTCACATGTTGCCCTATGCTAGACACATGATTCATCAGCCCAGTGGCGGCACACGCGGTATGCAGAGTGATATAGAAATACAGTACAAAGAAATTACCAAGATGAAAGAAATACTCACAGAGTTGTATGTTAAACACAACACAGCAGGCAAGACATATGACGACTTTGAGATTGACATGGACCGTGATACATTCATGAGTTCAGAAGAATCATTGGAATACGGATTAATAGACAAAATTATTGACAAAAGGCCATAATAAACCCGGATTATTAGCTGAATGGCAACTCAAGAGCAAAAAGAAAAACTGGTAGAAATACTCAAATTCACTTCATGTACATATACGATCAGTATCTCAGGATACGGCAGGGAGCACGTGGTTGGATGTATTCCCAATCAGTCTAGTATCAAGTACCTAAAGGACAACAACATTCAGTGGGAGCATGCACTGTTTATGGATCTTGATGAGTGGGTAGACGATGGGCATAAACTACCAGACCATCCGTTAATCGACGATGATGGTGTGTATGCACGTGACTGGAGTGAGCTGGATGACATTTGCCGTTGCTGGGGTGCTGAGCGAGGTGTTTACACCTATATATCAATTGACGATGAGAATGGCGATCCTGTAATTGAGTTCAGCACAGACTACGAAACATTAACCAATTTGGGTGTGAGTTACGAGTCGGAATCTGAGGTAGATATAGATAATGTAGAGAAGGCACAACAGTATAGAAAAAAAGGACGCTGGATTGCAGAAGTCTGCAATTTCGAAGAAGGAACGTTTTTTGTGGGTGATATAGAACTAACACAACCGTTTGACATCACAAAACTATTAGTGTATGCTTCAACTATAAACGAATCACCAGACATTATTAATGGTGTTAGTTACGATAATAATCCAATTGACTACCTTGACAATAACATTATTAACAATAGTATCGAAAGCAATCTTATTGATTTAGATGAATGGACATGAAATGCAAACACTTAAAGTAGGATTCACCTGCAGTACGTTTGATTTACTTCATGCCGGGCATGTGACCATGTTAGAAGATGCGAGAAGTCAATGTGACTATTTGATATGTGGATTACAGGTTGACCCTACCCTGGATCGTCCAGAAAAGAACTCACCTATACAGTCTGTGGTGGAACGATATACACAGCTCAAAGCATTATCTTGTGTAGATGAAATAGTTCCGTATGCTTACGAACGTGACTTAGAAGATATACTCAGCATGTACAATATTGATGTGCGTATACTAGGTGATGAGTATGCTACCAAAGACTTCACAGGTAAAGACATCTGTAAACAGCGTGGCATACAGCTATACTTTAACAAGCGTGAACACAGATTCAGTTCAAGCGAACTGCGTCAACGAGTAGCGGCTAAAGAGAAGTCTTCTTCTTCTTAGTGGTTGACTTGGCTTTAGTTGGTTTGTACACATCAGTTATTTCAGTTGATTCCATTGGTATTGCTTTTGCCTTTTGTTTTTCTTTCGCTTCTCTTTTGGCTTGCATTTCTGCTGGAGTTATTGTGTTGCCTTTAACTTTAAAAACCATGATCGACATTTCCTTTAATTGTTATAAGTATTTATATGCTGGTCGATCATTATCATCCCTTCAGGTTCCATGCAACAGTGCCATGGCCTGGACAACCAGACAATCCACAAGTGGATTGGGTATGGGGTATTGGGCAAATTGAAGACTGGTTGCAACAGTGCATTGGTTCTAGGCATCAACTATGGGCATACGATGATTGCCCTGCAACGTATCAATTAGGAGTAGCATTCAAGTGGGACAAGGATCGAACACTTTTTGTATTAACTTGGTCATAAACTAATGGCAGAGCTCAACAAAGAGTTCTTCTGCCCAGCTCCCTTTGCAGGAGGTTATGTTGACGTAAAGAAGATAGCATATCCTTGCTGTAAAATACGTGTAACAGAATTTGAAAATGATCCAGGTTGCGACTTAACTAAAAACAACCTATCAACAGCATATCATAGTAAATCTTTTAAAGATCTGAGGGAACAGTTCGAAAACAATGAGAAACCTGATCAATGTCAGGAATGTTGGCGTGCCGAAGACGCAGGTTGTGAGAGTGAAAGAAATCACCTAACTAAGTTAATCACTACTGATACAAACAGTTTGAATTCGGCTAACGTAGGACTTAAAAAGTTACAAATAGTGCCGAGTATCACCTGCAATTTCAAATGTAGAATTTGCGACAGTAATTTTAGTTCAGCTATTGCTATGGAAGAAATAAAATTTGCAGAGGCCGCAAATAAAGAAAAACTTTTATTAAATTTGCAAAATCGCAGTCTAATAGACATAGAATACACTAAAAGAATATTGCAAGACAGTTTATCTGGTTTGACAATGTTACAAGTATTGGGTGGCGAGCCGACACTGATGAAAAACTTGCCAGAGCTACTAGAGTATATAATTGCACAAGGAGATCACAAACACATAGACCTTGCAATTAACACCAATGGCAGTATTTGGTCTGACCGTTTAACGGAAATACTACAAAAATTTAAAAGTTGTAAAATGCTAATTAGCATAGATGCTTTTGGTAAAAGATTTGAAGATCAACGTGGGGGTTGTTGGCAAGATATTGAAGATAATTTCGACAGATGGTTGACTGTTCCAAACGTTTCTGTAATAATAACAGCAACAGTCAGCATACAAAATGTATTATATGTAGATGAAATTGTAGACTTTGTAAAAAGTAAAGGAGTTTTTGTAGGTTGGAATTATGTAGATGACCCTAGTGAATTATCCATAGATAACTTAACACAGACGGCAAAAGACTTGGTATACTTGAAGTACATAAATCACGAATCTAACGAGTTGCATGGTATTGCTACTCGGGTAATGCAAACTCCAGCAGTGTCTGGACAGAAATTTATTAGCCTAATGGACCTTTACGATTTACGTAGAGGTACTAACTTTAAACAATCACATGGAGAGATATATGATGCAATGTCAGCTAAGTAGTTTTATAGGAGACGCAATAGTGAACTGGAAAGAACGACTTGTAGGAGCAGTGGGTAGTTTAATAGCAATATGTTTATTGATGTGGTTGATCATTGCAACCATTCCTGCACATGCAGGAGTAACAGGAACAGCCGCACCAGGATCAGGTGCTAACGTAAAGCCAGCAGGTGAACTGGTAATTAAGAACAACTACTGTGTAGCATGCCACAATGTAAATGTTAAAATGGTAGGTCCGGCATTTAAAGACATAGCCGCAAAGTACACAGAAGCTGACAGAGAGTATTTGGTTGAAAAGATACTCAAAGGCAGTATGGGTGTATGGGGTCAGATTCCTATGCCACCAAATGCTGTAGACCAACAGCAAGCAAATCAAGCAATTACTTGGATCCTAAGCCTTGAAAAATAGGTTGACTTTGCTACCAAAAGAGTCTATAATATACGTATATTATAAACACAAACAATAAAACTATGACATTCTTAGACCTTATATTTTTTATCATGCTTGGTTATCTAATCTGGAATCTATTTGCCAGTTATGTGCTAAAGCAAAAGCTATCAGCGTATGTTGCTGGCATGGAGCAAGCACGGGTTGGTGTTAAGGCACTGGAAGAAAAAGTAATGATAGTTAAAACAGAAATAATACAGTTCGAACAAGATAAAGAACTTGTGTTATTATATGATCGCAACAACAGTTTCCTAGGACAAGGACCAACTGAAGATGAAGCCATTGATAGCATTCGCAAGGAGTACCCTACTGAAACTTTTGTTTTAGTAGATGCTGATACTAAACTAAGCGAGCCTGCAGTATGACCATGCACTTAGAAGGCCCGTGGCTCAGTACCACAGGCAAAAGCAAGCGTAAACACAAGTACCGTACAGCAGAGGCCGCACAACAAGCAAGAAAAAATTCAGAAAATTGGAAGCAGTTGCTGGACAAGCATAACGTGCCGGAACCTGCTAAACGTGTACCCAAGCGTTTGGAAAAAAGTGTTTACGTTGAGACAAAGGGGTATCGCAGGGAGACACCGCACATACCGAGTCTGAGTACGGGTGTTGGCACAGCAGTGAAAGCGCCTGACAAGGTATACACAGGCAACAAAATTATAGGCATAGGCACACTGCACAAATCAAATGCAGTTCCTGTGTTTAGTAATGAAGATGCAATAGCCATCAGCAAAATGAGGAGATAGATTGGCAAAGGAAGAACTACTAACATTCGAAGGTGAAATAACAGACCTTCTACCAAACGCAAGTTTTCGTGTTAAGTTAGAAAACGATCACGAAATTATAGCCACACTTGCTGGCAAACTAAGACGATTTAACATTAGAGTAGCACTTGGTGACAAGGTTGATATTGAAATGAGTCCATATGATTTAAACCGCGGACGCATAGTATATCGCACTAAATAGTAGTATGCTTACTACAGAACTTATACCCAATCAGACGTACACTTCAGAGGATACTACTTGTCCTCGAACTAAAGCGGCGGCTTGCCAATGTGAGTCTGTTAATGCAATCTCAGAGGATCAAGATTTTACACAAGCAGTATGTGAACTAGACCACAGTGACAAAGTCAAAGGTACTATTCTTTTAGTTAGCAAACCTGGAAAAGGCACACTGATCCGAGGACAAATAACGGGCCTTGAACCCGGAGAGCACGGGTTTCACATACACGAGTATGGTGATCTAAGCAACGGATGCGAAAGTGCTGGGGCTCATTACAATCCAGACGGTGTAGACCACGGTGACATCAGCAAAGGACATGTAGGCGATCTAGGTAATGTTATTGCTAATGACAAAGGTGTTGCTAACTTTATGATAAAGGCACCCCGAGTGGATCTAACAGGAGATCGGAGTGTTGTAGGTAGAGCAATAGTAATACATAGCAAACAAGATGACCTTGGAAAAGGCGGAGACGAAGAATCATTGAAGACTGGGAATGCTGGTGATCGACTGGCATGTGGAGTTATAGTCTTACGTGGTTCTGATGATTAGTGATGTCTACCTAATGGTTAATGGTACTTTTGTATTGGAGAATTTATGAATACTAAAGGAATATGCAGAGCATGCTTGCATGCCGCACACTGTGGACACAGTTGTGTAGATGAACACTGCGACTACTGCACAGAATGTTATTGTGAAAAATGCAACCCTATAAAGGAAGAACATTATGGAAATATTAACAGTTGAACAAAGCGCAACAAGTAAACTAAAAGAACTTATCGCAGAAGAAGACAACCCAAACCTTAAACTGCGTATATTTGTGCAAGGTGGCGGCTGTAGTGGCTTCCAATATGGGTTTACATTCGACGAAGACACTGCTGATGATGATTACAGCATAGATGCCGGTGACGGAGTTGGTATTCTAATAGATCATATGAGTGCAGAATACCTTAAAGGTTCCACAATCAAGTTCACAAAGGATTTGATGAGCCAAAGTTTTGCTATTGTCAACCCTAATGCTACAGCAACTTGCGGATGTGGAAGCAGTTTTAACGCATAACCCCCCAAAACCTTAAACTTTATAACTGCCATAAATACTCTGTATGAGGATGATTTATGGCACAACAAATAATTGATATCGGAACGTCCGCAGGTGACGGGACCGGTGACGAACTTCGAATAGCGTTTGATAAAGCAAATGATAACTTTACTGAACTATACTCTACCGCCGAAAACAGTGGACTAACTTATTCGAATGTATCTACCATCACAAGTGGATCAGGTACAGACGCTAGATTTACAGTCAATCGTTACGCTAACACCTATACTGTTGATATTATTAACAGTGCTGGTAACAACTATGCTGTATCAGATACACTAACGATATTTGGTAACGCACTAGGTGGCACGTCGGGCGTAAATGATGTAACTCTTACAGTCCTCACACTAGGAAACGCAACAGTAGGAAACATTGCTACCATAAGCAATGTTGGTGCTCCTGCTAATCCAGTTCTCACTGTCAACGGGCAGACTGGAGATGTAACACTAGACGTAAACGATATTGCAAATGCCGCAAGCAAAGGTTATGTAACCAATGCTATAAACGGTAACATTGCAACCTTAAGCTCAAGCTTCAACAGTGTTAACGCCAACGTTACCGCGGCAAACAGTGCCATATCAACTCATACAAGTCAGATACAAACACTAGACGCCAACGTTGGTACACTATGGGGCAACGTAGGAGGATTGGCCGCTACTAGAGCAACCATAAGTTATGTCGACACCAGCATCAACAACGCACTAAGCTCAAATGCTATTCTTGCCAACGTTACTAGTATCAATGCTAATGTTACTGCCGCAAATGTAAACATTGAAAACAACAGAGCCAATTTGGTAATATTCCGTGCTAACTTAGGTGTGCAGGATCTGCTGTTGGATGCGCTTGATGCTAATGTAGGCACAATTGTTGGCAATACCAGTACTACATTCTACACACTGGTGGCCAATGCCGCTACACAAAGTGTTGCAATTACCAACAATCTTAATCAGATAAACAACTTATTCAGCAATGCTGGGGTACAAGCAGACTCAATTAACAATCTAACTGCTAATGCCGCTACACAAGGTGCCAAGCTCGATTCGATCGATGCAAACTTGGGTGTGGCAACAACCAATATCTCAGCATTACAAAGCAACACTGGTGTTACAACAAACGAAGTTAACCTACTTCGTGCAAACATCACAGCCGCCAATGCAACTATTGGAAGCAACGATGCAGACATACTAGCAATTAATGCTAACTTGGGTTTGAGATCAACTGAGATTATTTCGTTAGATGCCAACCTTGGCACAGCAACAACCAATATCACAAGCCTTACCAGTAATGCCGCTACGCAGGCCACTAGCATTAACACACTTACTAGTAATGCCGCTACACAAGCAACTAGTATTGACACCTTAACTGCTAACGCAGGCACACAGGCTACTAGTATTGTTACACTCACATCAAACGCCGCGGCACAAAGTGTTGCACTTGTTGACCTGCAAAACAATGCAGGCGTACAAGGCGATAGTATTCGCACAATTGATGCCAATCTTGGCACGGTTGTTGGTACAACTATCCCTGCTATTGATGCTAACTTAGGAGCGTATCAAACAACTATTAACGCTAACCTGGGCACAAGAACAACTGAAATACAAACACTAGATGCTAACGTAGGTTACATCAGAACAAACTATGCAAACACTGCAACCAGCGCAACATTCACAGGCAATGTGGGTGCTTCCTATCTACTAGCAACTGCCAATGTTAAAATTGACGGTGTACTTGAAGTTGGATTAGCACCAAGTTTATCTTGGCCCAACGAAGGTGCTGTGTTTACAGGTAACATAAATGCTGGTTACGAAATAGTTACACAGAACAAGAGTACTGGTACGAGCGCAACATCAAATTATGTTGCATACGCTAATGATGCTATACTTGGTAGTGGAGCTACCAAATACGTAGCTGTTGGCATAAACAACAGCACATTTACAGGAAACTTTATACCTGCAGGGGTTGACAGCAAGATAGTACAATATGCACACGACGGATATTTCCAAACCGTTGGAGGCAATGCCCAGGTACAATCAGACACAGGCGTAGTTTTACAAGCAAACACAGCTTTGGCAAAACTAAACAAAGACGGCAACTTCCAACTTGTTACTGGTAACTTAACGTTTGCTGACAGTACTATACAGTCAAGTGCATTTACTGGAGGAACCTGGGCAGCCGTAGATGCTAATATCGGTGGCATAAGTGACGGAGTTACCGTTAACAGCAACGCTATATTTGCAATTAGAGCAAACACTGGATCATTCCAGACTTATGCTAACTTAAATATCAGCCAAATTAATGCAAACATGGCGGCTGCTAATGCTGTTATTGCAACCGTTGATACTGCGGCAATAGCGGCAATTAATGCAAATGTAACCGCGGCAAATGTAAACATTGCAACACTTGATGCCAATATTGGTGTAGTAGTTGGTACAACTATACCAGGCATAAATGCCAACTTAGGTACTGTAGTTGGTACAACTATCCCAGCTATTGATGCTAATTTAGGAACAGCAACTACAAATATTACAACTGTGAATGCTAACGTAACTGCCGCAAACTTAGCAATTACCACTGTGAATAATAATGTAACTGCCGCAAACTTAGCAATTACAACAATTGATGCTAATGTAGGTACAATTGTAGGCACAACTATTCCTGCTATTGATGCAAACATTGGTACTACTGTTGGTACAACTATCCCAGCAATTGATGCTAATGTAGGTACAATTGTAGGCACAACTATTCCTGCTATTGATGCTAATGTAGGTACAATTGTAGGCACAACCATACCGTCACTTGCAACTTTGTCAAGTTTCAATACACTTGATGCCAATGTTGGTGTGGTAGTTGGTACAACTATACCAGGTATAAATGCTAACTTGGGAATTGTAGTTGGCACCACTATACCAGCTATTGATGCTAACTTGGGCACAACTGTTGGCACAACTATCCCAGCAATTGATGCTAACTTAGGCACAGCAACAACTAATATAACAACACTTGATGCTAACGTAGGCACAACTGTTGGCACAACCCTACCAACACTAAATGCAAATATTGGAGCATACCAAACTTACGCTAATGCTAATTTTAGTGGTAGCACCTATGGTGATGCTAATGTAGCCGCTTATAACGGTAACATGAACAACCTGGGCACAGTTACTACAGGAACAATAAACGCAACTACTGGTAATATTACAAACCTTGGTGCCACACTGACTACAGTCGCGCAACCAAATATCACAAGTGTAGGGCAGTTGACCTCACTGAATGTGTTTGGCAACGCCATTGTTAACGGTAACTTAACGGTTGCAAACCTAAACAGTATTGCAAGTCACACAATTAACGTACAAGACCCATTGTTGTACTTGACTGCAAATACAGTATATCCATACAACTACGACATTGGTACGTTTAGTCAATTCGTTGGTGGGTCCGCTAATGTTTATCAACACACAGGTGTTGTGCGTGATTACACCGACAGCACTTGGAAAGTATTCAGTAATGTTGATGCAGAACCTGGTGCAACAATAAACTGGGCAGACACAGACATAATATGGGATAGATTAAGAGTTGGTAACTTAACAATTGCCAACACCACAGCATCAACAACCTCCACAACTGGAGCATTGATACTTGCAGGTGGTGCTGGCGTAGCAGGAGCAATTAATTCCGCAGGAAACGTTGGAGCTCCGCATGTAAATGCTACAACCTCAATACAAGCACCCACTATCAATGCCGCTACAAGTTTAACAGCAGTAGCCGCAACAATCAGTGCTAATGCAAGTGTAAATCATCTTAATGCTACAACATCAATACAAGCACCCACTATCAATGCCGCTACTGCACTTACAGCAGTAGCCGCAACAATCAGTGCAAATGCAAGTGTAAACCATCTTAATGCTACAACCTCAATACAAGCACCCACTATCAATGCCGCTACTGCACTTACAGCAGTAGCCGCTACAATTAGTGCTAACGTAGGTGCAAGTCATGTAAACGTAACAAACTCATTGCAAGCTACTACTGTTAACGGTGATACAGTAAATGCTGGCACATTACAAATTGGTGCCGGTAGTATTACTGCTACAGCGGCAGAGCTTAACGTTCTTGATAATGCTGTAGCAGATACCGTAGTAAGTAGTAAGGGTGTAATTTACAGTTCAGCAGGTAATATCAGAGCAAATGCATTTAACACAACTGGAAGTTTACAAGCAGTTACAGTAAACGCTACTGGAAACGTAGGCGGAGTACACTTGAATGCAACCACAAGTGTACAAGCACCAACTATTAATGCCGCTACAAGTTTAACAGCCGTGGCTGCAACGATTAGTGCTAACGCCGCTGTAAATCACTTGAATGCAACTACAAGCGTACAAGCACCAACTATCAACGCCGCTACAAGTTTAACAGCAGTGGCTGCAACAATCAGTGCAAATGCAAGTGTAAATCACTTGAATGCAACCACAAGTGTACAAGCACCAACTATTAATGCCGCTACAGCACTTACAGCAGTGGCCGCAACAATCAGTGCTAACTTAGCCGCAAGTCATGTAAATGTAACCAACACAGTACAAGCTGCCACAGTAAACGGAACCACAGCAGTAACGGGAGCCGCAGGTACGTTCAGTGCTAATGTAGGTGCCAATCATGTCATTGCCTCAACAAGCATGCAGGCACCAACTATTAATGCCGCTACAGCACTTACAGCAGTGGCCGCAACAATCAGTGCAAATGCAAGTGTAAATCACTTGAATGCAACCACAAGTGTACAAGCACCAACTATTAATGCCGCTGGAAACGTAAGCGCGATACACGGAAACTTCAGTGGCAACGTTTCAGCGACATACTTTGCAGGTACTGCTACTGGAGCTCTATATGCTGACTTGGCAGAGAATTATCAGGCAGATACTACATACGATCCAGGTACTGTATTGGTATTTGGCGGTGAACAGGAAGTTACAGTTACAACTGTATCACATGATGAAAGAGTAGCAGGTATTGTTAGTACAAATCCAGCCTACTTGATGAACACAGGCGGCGGAAGTGTTGCAGTTGGACTTACAGGACGTTTACCGTGTATGGTTCAAGGACCAGTTAACAAAGGTACACTGCTAGTAACAAGCGCGACGCCAGGTGTTGCTGTAGCATTGGACAGGACACAGTATCAGCCGGGATGTGTTATTGGTAAGAGCTTAGAAATAATTGAAGACAACTCTGTTGCACTAATTGAAGTAGCAGTAGGTAGATACTAAACAAGTAAATATTAAAAACGGATAAAAAATGGCGTACATTAACATTAACACAGGAGCAGTAGCAAACGACGGAACCGGTGATACTATACGGTCTGCGTTTGGAACTGTTAATGACAATTTTCAAACATTTAACGAAGGGCTATTTGCAGGCACAAGACAAAGCATAATCAGTGCCGCAAGTGTAACTGGTGGGTACATTGTATCCAACACCTATGTCCTTGCTTCATCTTATGTTAATGCAGACAGTATTGTGGGCAACACAGTTACCAGTTATGGTAATTTGTTTGTTAGCCAGGACGGTGCAACCATTGTAGGTAATGTTACTATTGTGGGTAACTTGAGTGTTAGTGGCTCACAATCCAGCAGTGCAAGTCAAAACACAAGTGCTCCTATTTTGGACCTACACTTTGATGGTGGTGGACTCAGCAGTGACGACGGCAAAGATATTGGTATTGCCGCACAATACTATGATGTTGCTGAAAAGAAATTCTTCCTTGGATGGCAGAACACTTCAGAAAGTTTAGTCTACTTAGACAACACAACTGTTGCGTCAAATGTTGTTACAGCAGGCACACCAGGTAATGTACAGTTTGGTCAATTGATGTTGAGCAACACACTGTCATCAACTTCGAGCACAACAGGTGCATTAATAGTTAAAGGTGGCACAGGTGTTGCTGGTAATGTACACATTGCTGGAAACTTAGTAACTGCCAACACAGGTACAGTCAGTACAGGCAATATTACCGTTAGAGGCTTCCATGTTGGAAACATGAACTTTAGTGGTGCAGACACGATTTATATTAACGGTAGTCCAGTTGTAACTTCAGCTGGTGCGTTCAATGGTGGTACTGTTGGACTAGCGACTACATTCCAATCAGCAACAGCTTCAACCAGTAAAACAACTGGTGCTGTGATTATTACAGGTGGATTGGGTGTGTCGGGTAATACCTTTGTAAGTGACATACACGCTGTTGGCACCAATGCGGCATTCCGTGGAAACCTATTAGGTACACTGAAAACAAATGCACAACCAAGTGTTACCAGTTTAGGTACACTAACAAGTTTAGTAACTTCAGGAATCTTTACTTCTGGTGGTAACGTAATGCCAAGTGTTACTAATACACATTGGTTGGGCGACAAGAACACAGCCAGATGGGCACAAGTACATGCAGGTACATTAGATGTAACCACTATTGCAAGTGCTCCGCAATTTAGTGGTATTCCTAATTTTACAGCAAATGCTGTATATACTAGTGGAACAGCATCTAGTAGTAAAACTAGCGGTGCTATCGTAGTCACTGGATCAGGTGGTGTTGGCGTTGGCGGAGATGTGCGATCAGCCAAGTTATACGTTGATGCTGGCGTTTTTTGGTCAGGCAACAGTGCTCCATTTGCTAGTGTAGGCGGAGCAGATACACAGGTACAGTTTAACGATAACGGTACTCTTGGTGGTGACGCAGGATTAATTTTTAATAAAACAACAAACGATTTAACTAGCACAGGAAACATAGCCGCAAATCATGTAAATGTAACTAACACAGTGCAAGGTAATATAGTTAATGCAGTGACTGCTATAACAAGTAATACAGGTGTGTTTACTGGTAATGTATCTGCAAGCTACTTAATAGGTACATCAACACAAGCTCTATATGCTGACTTGGCTGAGAAATATACCACGGACCAAGTCTATGCACCAGGTACAGTTGTTGTAGTTGGTGGCACAGCAGAAGTAACAGCAAGTTCAGAAGGTCAACGAGCAATTGGTGTTATATCTACAGCACCAGCGTTCTTAATGAACAAAGATGGAGATGGACAAGCAGTTGCACTAAAAGGGCGTGTACCATGTCGTGTAGTAGGTGCAGTTGCCAAAGGTGACGAGCTAGTACCGGCAGACAACGGATGTGCAAAAGTAGGCGACAGTAGAGTATTTGGTGTTGCACTAGACACCAGCGCAGAAACTGTAGAAAGAGTTATTGAAATAGTGGTGTTATAAATGAGCACAATTACATGGGTAACCGCTAAAGGTGATTTGGGAACAATACCTGAATCCCAGTACTTTAAGTTACAATTATCAGCAACAGACAGCGACAGTCAACCATTAACTTATAGTTTAATTGCAGGTGAGCTTCCAGGTGGAATGTACATAACACGTGCAGGTGAATTCCGCGGTGCTCCGACGATTCTTAGTGCAGTTAACCAAAGCAAAGCATATAGTTTTACTGCCAGAGCCTCCAATGACGACGGTGACGTCGCAGATAGATCCTTTACACTAACAGTCAGCAATGCAGTTGGCCCACAAATTTTCCCACGTCCGGACTTGATTGGTGCATTCTTTGATGGCGAATTTTTAAGTTATCAATTTGTAACTATAAATGACAACCCTAGTGCCACAGCAACTTACAAAGTGGTCCAAGGTGACCTACCTCCAGGCACAACACTAAGTTCAACAGGATTACTATCTGGCTATGTTGATATCATTGCCGCTAATATTGATGATCTAGGATACGAAGCGGCTGCATACGAAACAATTATTTTTGATGCATTACCTGAAAGCACAGACAAATACTTTAATTTTAGAGTAGAAGTTACTGATGGTGGAAAATTTGATACAGTAGATGTTAGAACATTAATTGTAAGCAAGTCAAACTTTACTGCTGATAACGATATCACCGTTGTCAATAATACATTTATTACAATTGATCATGATAACCGTTATCGTCCAATCATACTTAACGCTCCGGATAGCCTTCCTGCACGTGTAGCCGGGGACACACTTGCTTACAAATTCCTTGCATACGACCCAGAGGCAAAAGACGTACAATGGGAAGTTGCAGAACTTGCTTTTAGTGGATTAGATCAACTTGATACCCCTGTAATACAAACACTTAATGGTGACGGTAGTACTGGACCTTACACACTAGACACCGCGGCTGCCGCAGTTGACATCAGTGTAAGAATAAACGATACGATATATCTTCCCACTATAGACTATACCACGTCAGGGACAAACTTAACGTTTACAAGTCTAACACCTAGTGCCAGTGATGTAATCACTGTTCTATATATTGCGCCAGGTACTGGTTTTGATTCATTGCTGTTTGATCAAGGTGCTGAAGGACTACCGATCGGGTTAACAATTAACCGAGACACAGGTTGGCTGTTTGGTACCTTGCCTACCCAGACTGAAGAAACTAAAACATACAATGTATCTGTCAGAGCATTCAGAGAACTAGATCCAGGGGTAAAGAGTGACCCTGTTGTATTCAGCATAACAGTACAACGTACTCTGAACGAACAAATTATATGGAACACTAATGAAAATTTAGGCATAATGGATAACGGTGCTGTAAGTAAACTATCTATTAGCGCATACAATACATTAGGTAAAGAATTAGAATACAGTACAGTTTACCAGCCTTATCGTAGAATCCCACAAGGTTTAAAAGTACTGAGTACCGGAAACTTAGTAGGGCGTGTTTCTTTTAGATACTTTAGTTTAGATGCGGCAGTAGGATATCTGCCAGTGACCAGCACAACAGATTTAGAAGTAGGAATGAGTGTGCAAGGCATAGGCGTAGCGGCAGGGTGTAAGATAACTGCAATAGTAGATAGTAAAACTGTAGAGGTGCAACCAGCAATTTATGTTGTGCAAGGAACGCTGTTAACATTCAGTAACGACACTACAACCAAAGTAAGATCTACAACAAGTAATGCAATTACCACAGCTATAGACAGTGGTACAACGACGTTTGATCAGAATTGTAGGTTTACTGTAAAAGCAACAACACGAGATGGTACAAGCAGTGCTACTAAGAGCTTTAGGGTGTTTATCAAGTCTAGAAACTTAGCACCTTACGAAAATCTATATCTAAAAGCATTGCCAGATAATACAGAAAGAAGATCATATGTTAATACTGTGACAAATCCTTCTTTTGTTCCGCCTGCAAATGTGTATAGACCAGATGATGCTTACTTTGGAATACAAAAAAATATTAAATTCTTATTCTCAGCTGGTTTAAGTGTTGCACAAGCATCTGAAATGGTGTCGACTATAGCACTTAATCATTATACAAAAAGTATTAACTTCGGTGCAATTAAAACAGCTAGAGCATTGGACTCAAGCGGAAATGTAGAATACGAAGTGGTATATGCAGACATTATTGACAATCAAATGTTTGCAGGAAATAGTCCACCGCTTAGTACTACACTCACAAACACTAACCCATACATTCAAAACGGTGTTGAGTATGGTAATACCATTTATACCAATAGCTTTACTAACATGCAAAAGCGATTAGAAACAGGTTTAGGTTATACCAACAGCGGTGCTTTGCCCCGTTGGATGACCAGTGTACAAACCAATGGTAAGGTATTGGGGCTTATTAGAGCAGTGCCATTGGTTTACACAAACCCAGGTGCATCCGAACTAATAGCGTATAGACTAAGGAATAGTGGGTTTACTTTAAATACTATCCCATTCACGGTGGACAGATATCAATGGGATAACTCACTAAGTAAGTTCTTTGACACTACGACTAATAAGTTCTTACCTAGCAGAGACACAACGTTTGATAAGTTAGTAGATCTTAATGCAGGAACGGATGTAATCACAACATCAGTTGTAGGCTCAGTTACTAATGCAAATGCTATTGTTGTTTCGGATAACCTAAAAATTGGTTATGGCTGGACGTTATCAAGTGTAGATACGTTATCGTCTGGTATAGACGATAATGTGTTTATAACCAACGTACAAGAAAACGTGGGCTCACAAAACTTAACATTAAGTGCAAATATTACTGCATCAGCAGGCGCAGGGATCAAATTCAATGGTACCGCTTCAGTTGACTATGCAGTTAGCAAATCGTTTAATAGCATAGACAGTGAGTTACTAAGTAGAGTAAAATTGCTAGGACTTATAGACGGTGTTACTAACATTCAACCATTTGAAAAAATAATCTTTGCTAAACAATTTGGGTTTGACACTGAAGCAGTCAACGACGGTTGGGTCCGCGGTGATGGTACAACATTCATATATGGATATTTAGAAAAACAGTCAGGATTAAGTTCTGTAAACCAGCGGGGCGGAGTGTGGCAAATAACATACGAAACAATACCAGATGAAGGTTTTGACGAATCGATAGGGTTTGATGAAACTATACCTGGTTTTGAACATTCAAGACTGGATGCAGGTAGTGACCAAGAAATAAGATTAGAGTTTATAAGCGAAATATTTGTAAATCAAACAGTAAAAGTTCGCGGCGGTCGAACATACCCATCGTCTACATTACAATATACATTTGATGGAGGAGAGGCTACACCAACTTTCTTAGTGTTTTCAGAGGCGCAAGGAACTGAAACAACATTTGATGGTGGCAGTATGACTAGCAAAGAAGGAGATCCTACTGTAGGAGGTGTTCGTGGGGGCACAGCTTTCAGTAATAATAGAGACAAATATATGGAACCTGAAACAGAGGATAAATATATCAAGTTCCCACAGAATGGAGTATTTGTATAAATGACAAGCCAAGTAAACCCAAATAATGTCGACGGTACATATCCGGTCGCTGGTCAAGATAATGACAGCCAAGGTTTCCGCGATAATTTCACAAACATACGTAACAATCTTACTTTTGCTAAAGCTGAGTTAGAAGACTTACAAAACAAAGCAGTACTAAAGTCTGCTTTAACCAATACCACGCTCAGTAATGATCTGGCTGGTAATGTTATAACCAACGCCTCATTGACTAGTTGGAGAGAAACATACAATAATGTTGGTTCAGTAAGTGGTGCTACTACTATTGATTTTGCTAACGGCAACTATCAAAAGATTACCTTAGGTGGTGCTACAACACTAGCATTTACTTTCCCGTCAAACAGTTCCGGGCAAAAAGCCAAAATTGCAGTTTGGGTCAATGTAAGCAATATCGCTCATACACTTACACTGCCAGCGGCAGTTTCGTTAGGTGACAAAGATACCGTTGCCGGTATTAGTGGTAGTGTTATAACATTTAATGCTGACGAGATAGCAAATTCAAATGATTACTTGTTTGAGTTTAGCACAGTTGATGCCGGTACTACAATTGAAATACAAGATCTAACCAGAAACAGAAACGCAGTAAACAGTGGACTAACCGTAAAAGGTAACCTAACTACCCAAGATGGTACAATTAGTCCAAACTATGCTTACCATACAGTTGCAAATGGTGCAAACTTATTTGTTAACAACGAAGTAAGAACCTATCATATTGATACAGCAAATTCCGCAACTATTGCCAATCTTTATGTTACTGTTCCAACCGTTGCGTTAGACGGTCAAGAACTTACATTGTCTTTCCACTCGAACATTACTACATTAACTGTTCAAAACTTTGCTGGCAACACTGCTGGCGCTGTTAAGTGGGTAGGAACTGGTACAGCCTTAACTGGCAATGTTGCTGTTAACTTACAATACAGCACTGGTGTAACAGCTTGGTTAAGAACATAAGTTAATTTACACAAATCAGTTGACTCCTAGTGGTGTTTTAGTATATACTATTGCATAACTAGGAGTTTTCTTTTATGCAAATTGATTTGAACAAGTATCAAGACTTTGTTCGTGAAGTAACTTCAGCAGAGTCAAACTATCCAGACAAGTTAGTAGAACGGCTGACTGACATTAATACCAATACAACAGTTAATCCAAGTTTGTTGTTAACAGCCGCAATGGGGTTGGCCGCAGAGTGTGGCGAATTTACAGAAATACCCAAAAAGATTGTGTTCCAGGGCAAACCAGTAAACGAAGAAAACATCTTTCACATGAAACGTGAACTAGGTGATATCATGTGGTATTGGATTAATGCTTGCAGAGCGTTGAACTTAGATCCAAATGATGTGATTGCAGAAAATGTAAATAAATTAAAAGCACGTTACCCCGGTGGTGAGTTTGATGCATTTCATTCTGAAAACCGTAAACAAGGTGACTTGTAAACTGGAGATGTATAATGCATCCGCTGATAGATAAATTAGACGGCCTAAGCGACGAAGAAGTACAGAAAAAACACAGTGATATTATGCAGAGGTTAAACCAAGCATACAGCATGGGCAATCAACAGATGATTAACCAATTGAACATGATTATGGAATCATACCAAGATGAGCTGAATAAGCGCAACAAAAAAATGTTGGATGACTTGGCTGGTAAAGACGACAAGTTCAAAGACTTAATTGATATTGGTAAGAAAAGATGAACATATGGCCGAATATTACTTCAGCCAACGACATTCCTGGTTGGACTACGGATGTCCAACATGAACTTTATAAAGATGTAGCTAATCTTTTGCCCCAAGTTCCTAATGTATTAGAAATAGGATGTGGGTGGGGCAGAAGTACTTGGGCCTGGCTAAATGTTTTGCCATCCGACACTAAGTTCTTCATTCTTGACACTTTTGGGTTGACCAACGAGTACTTATTTTTTGCATCGAAATTAATTGATAACAAAGAAGAATTTTATCAATATGCTCGATATGTAGAAAAAGAAAATATCCAACATCGTGACATATTTGATAAAATTATTCAACAACACCCAAAGTTTTATTTGATTGAAAAAATCTGGCAAGAAAATACCATAGACTGGTTTGGCGGCAAAGATGTTATAACAGATTGGGATTTAGTTTATTACGATGGAGACCATGATTATCAGGCAGTCAAGGATATGCTTAGATTATTTGAACATGTTCCAGTAGTGTGTGGAGATGATTATGCTCCTGATTTTCAAGGCACTATAGACGCCATAACGGAATATGCTAATGAAAAAACTTGTTCTGTGGAAATATTACCAGGACGTTTTTGGATGATAAAAAATGAAGTATGATAAGTTTGGTGTAGCAGTTGCAGAAGTAGACGAACTATGTGACTTGCTATACAAAAATCCACAAGCAAGTATAGAACAAATATTTGTAAATGATCCTGCGCAGTTTAACAGTGCAGTTGATAACTTGTTTGCTGGATTTAATAAACTAAAAGAGTACACCAGTACAGATTTAGATGTAGAAGAGTTTGATCGAAAGATGCAAGACAGTTGGGATATGCCTGCAGAGTATCTGAACTTGGATATTGCCAAATGGTTAATTGAACAATGTAATACAGATCAAGAAGTAGAACGTGTAGGAAAGGAATTGTTGATGTATCAGGAACGTGGTATGTTTGATTTGTTAAAACAAATAAAGTATATCATAGACACCTGGAGGAAAAACGATGTTGTTTGGGGAGTGGGCAGAGGTTCAAGTGTAGCCAGTTACGTACTGTATTTGTTAGGCGCCCACAAGATAAACAGTATAAAGTATAATCTCGACATCCACGAATTCTTACGGTAAATATCAGCGCATAAGGAGATAAAAATGCCAAAAGTATACAGAACAGCAAACGGAAAACAAGTTAACATGGATTCACTGTTGGCTGCAAACGAAAGCGAAATAGCGATAGGCAATATGGGTATCAATGCCAGAGGAGACCAACTGGGCCCAGGTGGTGTAATAGAAAAAACCAAAGACAAGGTAATGCAGGACTATTACAAATTAAATACGCCTGTAGCAACGGATAATCCTCCACAACCAAAAGAACCTGTAAACAATAAAAAAGAACTAGTAGATGATTGGGTAGAACCTGCACCAGACGTAACGCCAGAGGAACCCAAAACCAGACCAATGATTAGAGGTAGTCTTGCATCAGCAGTTACAGAAACTAAAGCAGATCAAGATCTGGTACCAAAGAAACCAGAGCCACCAAAGAAAAAAGTTAGTCGATTTTAAGTGAATCTATTACAAACTTACATTAGTTAAATTTATTACAACATAACTCAATAAGGAAATACACATGGCAGTAGAGAATCCATTCGATCAAAACATTGGATATCAATTTCGTCTCGACTTCGAAGGCAAGACAATTAAACCGCTACACAACAATATAATTGTTCGTGATATGAGCTTCGAAGGACGTACACTAGACAGTGGTATTGTGCTATTAGGTGATGACGGCAAAACAGATGGTATACGTCCACGTTGGGCAAAGGTATATGCTGTGGGCCCAACACAAACAGAGATCACCGTGGGACAGTGGGTACTATTAGAACACGGACGATGGAGTCGTGGTATTAAGATTGCAAAAGACGGTGAAGAATTTACTATACGTAGAGCTGATCCAGATGCAATCATGATGGTCAGTGACGAAGAGCCTAATTCAGAATCAATTGCAAACTCTGTACATGCAGAACGCAAAACTAGAGACTACGCATAGCGTGAGTGGAGCGATGATTATAGATTGGAGTGTAGAAAAGATTACACACGAACTTAGGAAATGCAACCGTGCAATGCACGACAAGTATGCAACAGGATTTGAAACTTGGGGTTGCAAACAAGACCTATATCGTGTAAAATTTATACTAGATGAAATGCTAGAAGAAGCGTCCACTTATACTGGAGAACAGGAGTGGCTCGACGAAATGGAAAAGGAAAAAGTATGGCGAACGCTAAAAAAACAAAACACCCAGACCCGGTAAAACACAAAAACATCAGTTTTGCTAAAAGCGCAATTAGAATTGTTGCTGGTCTATTCTTGATGAGTGGACAAGTTTGGTGGGCAGGTGCAGGATTTGTAGTAGCAGAATTATTGGGCGTATATGAGGAAATGGTATAATGCAGTTGGACTTTGGTCTAAAGAAGTGTTATCGCCTCAGTCTTGAAGACTATGGCTACCCAGGAGACGTTTGCTACTGGCTACGTATGGATCACTTTAAAGACGGCAGTCCAGAATGGCAAGTGCTGTTTGAATACTACATGCGACAGCAACATTGGGACAAGTGGATTACTCCTGGCATGACCTGTATTGACATCGGTGGACATAGTGGCGACACTGCTGTACCAATGGCAGTTCTCAGTCGCGGCACAGTGTTGAGCAGTGAGCCGAATCCAACCATTTATCCATACCTGGAAATGAACTGTAGAATGAATGATCACTTGGCAACTATGATACCAGTTATGGATGCAGTGTCTAGTAGTAATGAGGCCATGGTTACTTTTGGTGACCATCAAAACATGATGTGCAATGGAGGAATTGTCAAGCAGGCTGATCTAGGAACACAGCAGAACATAGATAAGAAAACAGGTGACACAATTCAGGTCAGTACCATGACACTGGAAACAATGCTTAATCAGCATCTAACCAAAGAACAACAAGACGCAATTGGATTTATCAAAACAGATACAGAGGGACATGATATCGAAATCATTGCAAGCAGTAGAGATATTCTGTTAAAGTATAAACCTGTGCTGTTCACTGAATGGTTTTCGTCATACAGTCCGTGGGCCAGCAAAAAACTGTTTGAAACCATTGAAGATTGTGGATACGTAGCATTCAACCCTGAAACCATGGCAGAAGTAGATCCTAGCACACGCACTTGCGAAGACTTGCTCTGCTTACATAAAGATAACTTATGAAAGAACTTTGGACTGAAAAATATAGACCCAACACACTAGATGGTTATGTGTTTACTGATCCTAACACCAGGGAACAGATTGAATACATGGTTAAAGAAAAATCAATCCCACACTTGTTGTTGACTGGTCCTGCTGGTACTGGCAAAACAACACTAGCAAAAATTCTAGTTAACGTGTTGGACATTGATGATTATGACTTCTTACAGGTCAACGCAAGTAGAGACAATGGTGTAGACTTTTTGAAGAGCAAGATTGAGGGCTTTGTTAGCACACTGCCGTTTGGCGAATTGAAGATTGTGCTGTTAGATGAGGCAGACTATTTGTCGCACAATGCACAAGCAATCTTGCGTGGACTTATGGAAACATATCAAAGTCAGGCAAGATTTATACTTACTGCCAACTTGGCACACAAGATCATTACGCCACTGAAAAGCAGAAGCACACAGATTGTTATAGACAAAACAGACACAACAGAGTTTACAACAAGAGCCGCACAGGTACTGTTAGGCGAAGGCGTTGAGTTTGACATCGATACGCTGGACAGCTATGTAAAAGCAACATATCCAGACTTGCGAAACTGTTTGAAGATGTTACAAATGAACAGTGTAACTGGTAAACTGATTATTAACAACAGCAAGGACAGTGGCACCGGTGATTACAAACTGGAAGTTGTTGAACTGTTCAAAGCAGGTAAGATTAGAGAAGGCAGGCAGAAACTGTGTGCTAGTGCCAGTGCAGATGAAATGGAAGAACTGTTTACTTGGATGTATCAGAACTTGGAACTGTGGAGTGCTACTCCAGAAGGACAAGATGAAGCTATACTGGCAATACGCAAGGGTGCAGTGAATCACAGTCTGGTTGCAGACTTTGAAATCAATTTAAGTGCAACACTAACGGAATTAGGTCAAATATCATGAAAGGCATATTTTTAATAGCAAAGTACACACAAAGACCAAAGAATCCTAATATGACACACCTCAAAGGTTATATGCAGGACCCAGGCAACTGGCAATGGGACGAGCAAGTGCAGGTTGCTAACAAGGTTAGAACCAAAGACCTAATAGGGTCGCAGGTTGTTCTTAATCTAATAGACGGAGAAGTTGTGCGCAACAGTTTAAGCACTACCAAAGACTTTCCGTCCTTGTTCCAACATTACTATAAAGACTACACGCAGTACATACACGATGCAGTCAAGTCGATCAATCCTAACTTAGAACTAGTAGTACCGGAAGCCCAAGATGAAAAAGTTGCAACTGAGTGATGCTGGTGACAGAGGATGGTTTATTGGGGACTTCGAAAAAGCACTAGTTCGTACAAAGGACTTTGAAGCATGCTGGCAAGAGAATCCTGCAGGCAAAGTGGACACTCCGCACAAGCACAAAATAATAACAGAACTACAATTGGTCACTGAAGGACTAATGATAATTAACGATGTAGCGTTCGGTCCTGGCGATGTTTATCTAAGCGAACCTGGAGAAGAATACAGAGCTTACTACATTAAAGATACCAAAGTAGTAGCAATTAAGTTCCCTAGTATACCCGACGATAAATATCTTATATGAGCGACATGTTTAAAGTTATGCGAGCAAAGAAAAAGCGTCCCGTGGACCCTAATGCTCCGCCTCGTCCTAATCTACTAAGTCAAGATAAAAAACTTAGAGAGCAGGAACAAACAGTGCAACATCTACATTCAGAAGTTTCGTATCTAAAAGATAAACTCAGTAGTTTGGAAATAAAACTACGAACTCAAGACAATCTAGTTTCACAAATGCTTTCAAGATTAATGAAGAAATGAATTCACTTTATATCGATATGGACGGTGTGGTCGCAGACTTTGACCGTTATGCACATCAAAAACTAGGAATTGGACCTAGTGAAGGGAAATACCCACAAAACGTGTGGAAAGTACTGATAGAGAACCCTAGACTATATAGGGATTTAAAACCCACTCCTTATGCTACAGAATTATACGATTTGTGCCACAAAACAGCAAAAAAACTAGACTATAGGGTCGCTTTTTTAACTGCTATACCCAGGAAGAATGATGTACAGTACGCTATGTATGATAAGGTAAACTGGGTCCAAAAGAATTTTCCAGACACTCCTGTGTTCTTTGGACCTTATAGTAGAGACAAACAGAATCATTGTCGTACTGGTGACATCTTAATTGACGATAGATCAGATAACATTCAAGAATGGAAAGACGCGGGTGGTGTTGGGATACTGCACAAGGACTACGACGTCACTGTTAAAAAACTAAAAGGTTTTGTGGACTTTCATGCACATTTGCCACAAGTCTCGTTGCAACTGTAGATCCTACCTTCTTTAATAGAGTCTATCTTCCAGGACTCTTCAATTTTTATAAACCAGTTAATTGCATTTTCTATGCCAATCTCATTAGCATTATTATTTTCTAATATTTTTCTTAACTGAACGTTACTAGGATTGCCTGTGTTGTTACGTGGATAAAACCCTAACCAACAACATGGGTATACTTCCCCGGTTGCTGTTATGTATATTTCGTTATTATTTTTTGCATGACAGTCAATTATAGGTTTTGTAACTGTTTCGGTTAGTGTAATCTCTGGCAGATCGGTATAGTAAACATGTTGTGCATACAATTCGTCGAAGTCTGTCGAATCACGATAATCACCAAGCACATGACTTAATTTACCTTCTCTGTTGAATACTGGTCCTACATTGCGGCCAGCATCAGCCACCCAAAAATGTGCAAAGCCCATATCGTTTGCTAAGGTTTCAGCTAACTCACGTTGATGGACATTATGATCAAATGGGATCCACGCCCACACAGCACGGCCACCTGCTGATATAAACTTTTTGGCGTTTTCTAATATCAAGTTAAAGTCTGTATATTGTCTGTACAAGTGATGTGTGTCAGCCAACCCATCAATTCTAAAATCAACAGTAACACCCAGTTCACCCAATCGAGTCCACCAATTTGGACGACCACTGGCATTGGTACTGATTTCTATTCTCAGTTTTGGATTTGTTTCTTTAAAGTATTCAACAATAGCAAGTCCATCACGTGCGGTTATGAAGTCACCATAGTTGCCGTTGATTAACACATTATCTATTTGTTGTAGAAATTGCGGGGTGAAGATTGTTTTGGCTTGTACCAAAGTCATATCTGTCACAGGGTAGGTATCTATTATGTCAACCCCGTGAAAGTTACGGGGGCATTCTGGGCAAGCGGCGTTGCACCTGGTTGATATTTCCAGGTGCAAACTCCGTATATCTTTATATTCAATCATTCATGATATTTATGATGTAGTTACTCCTCTCCGTATAATCTAAGAACTTCAGCCACAGCAGGATGTCTACGTACATCCGTTACTGCAAACTCTACACCAGCAATATATCGACTTTTAAAGTTTGTCATTAAACTTTGAAAATCCAATAATCCGTTGTCCTTGGCCCTACGGTCGGCCTGCTGTGTGTCACCTGTTACAACCATCTTAGAGTTCTCACCTAAACGAGTCAACAGCATCTTCATCTGACTTGGTGTCGCGTTTTGCATTTCGTCTGCAATAATCCACGAGTTTTTAAATGTCCGTCCTCGCATGTATGCTAGTGGAGCAATCTCTATATACTTTTCTTCTAGCAAACGGGCTACCTCTTGTGGTCTGTAATACTCTTCTATAATATCAAAAATTGGCCTTGTCCACGGCTCCATTTTTTGGTCCAGTGTGCCTGGTAAGAATCCATGTTGCTCATCATCAACACCAACTGCTGGTCTTGTTATAAGAATTTTGGAACACTCACCTGCTCTGAATGCTTTTAGTGCGGCCAATACTGCTAACATGGTTTTGCCTGTACCAGCAGGGCCTGACGCAAATACTATTAGACGTTGGTCGTTTTCTAATAGATCTACATATTTTTCTTGGTTAAGTGATTTGGGGACTAACTGTATAGGACTTTTTCTTTTTTGATATGACTTGTAATCATTACTTTTGGTATTTGTTACTACCTCTAATTGTACTGCCTTGCGACGTTGTTTACTCAATCTAACCTCCTTGTTGCTTGAAATGTATGGGTTACGGTGTCCGGCCCATAAAAATATTTAACAGTTAGATTTTTTTATTTAATACTACTACATAATAATTTAATTCCTGTATAAGTAACGATCACTCACTTGTCCAGACTGCATAGATTCTATTCTTATATCCACTGTCTCGTTTACACACTTCTACACGATAGCCCCATTGCGGCGCCATTAGATAGTGATCTACTTCACGCCAAGGATAAAACTGTATCTGGTATTGCATTTGGTTATTGTGGTCGTAGTTGCCAGGATTACACCGCCAGTATATTCTGGACTTGGGTTTCATTAGCCGCATGATTCTGCCAATCTGATATTCTACCACAGTTTTATCGCCAAAGTTTAAACTGCCCAAACAGAATGCAACATCAAAGCGTTGATCTGTATCAAAGAATTCTATTTGTTCTTTGTGGTCTGCGGCATCATTTGCAGGGTCAATACCCACTATGTTTTTAATTAGGTCTTTGTATGGATGATATCCGCAACCTACGTCAAGTACCCATTCATCGGCTTGTATTTCATTTGCCAAGTTAAAACCTGTTTCACCAAAGCCTGATGTGCTGGGTTTCCAAACTGACGCAAAATATTCGTTAAGTAATTTTTGATTCATTGACAATCCTTGATAATTACAGTATACTTATATTATGATAATACCTGAACACATATTCTTTACTGGTGTACCCGGATCCCGTTGGAGTGGTATAGCACAAACTATTGAAACCATACCTGGATTTAATACCAGTGACCGTACCCCAGAACGATCATACGACCATCATGCTTACAGTGGGCACAAAGGTGCATACTTTGGCAAGGGCATGGAGTTTGACGCTAATCTTAATAGAGGTATAGACTACATAAACCAAGCGTGGCCAGAACCCGGAGGCCACAAGTTAGTTAAGAGTCATAACTGGGCGTATTTTGCAAGATGGCTTAAAATTAACCATCCGCACAGTTGGGTAATGCTGGTATATAGATCAGACTTAGCCAGTTACACTTGGTGGCACGAAGCAGGTGGCTTCCAGATAAAGTACCCTTGCTACGATTGGTACGAAAACAGTGCTAAGATGATGATGGAAATACAGAAACAAAATACAGGTATCTTAGAATATGCATACGAAGCAGGTGCAACATGGGAATACTTTACTCCAGACTGGATTGAACGTGAGTTTGGACATGCTGTTGACGTTCCTACTATACACAAAGACATATTGGTAACTATAATAAAATGATTTTTAAAACAAGTAAGGAACTTATTGTTAATCCAACACAAGGGTTGTATAAATGGGCAAAGATCTTCAACAGGTTACAAAGAAGATTCTTTGAAGGGCAATACGATCAATTGCGTAGAGAAAGGCAAATACACGACTTTCTGTACCTAAACGAATACACGAAACCTCATTACATAACGGATACTGATGTATTTGTAAATGACCCCAAGTACGACATAGATGAAGCAGACATTATTGTAATTACAGATCAGAAGTTCAGCAGATCTCCATGTCCTGCTATTGTGGACAATGTTAAAAATCTATTAGATCGGTGTCCGCTGTACTTGTGTCTTAATAGATGCTATGTGAACATTGACGACAGTTACCACGACACTACACTAGACTCTAACTTTACGTTGGCAATAACACAGTGGTTAAAGAAATCGCTTGATGCAGACATCACGGATTTAAGTTTAAACTATGTGGATTACGGAAATGCCTTTACTTGGGCTGTTCCTGACAGACACTATTTTATAAGAAAGCGCAATGCCTAAATTACTAGAGTTCTTTGAAGAACAACCAATAAAGTCAGATTGGCGTACACAGTATATTAGATATAGACTGGGGCGTCTGAAACATCAGTATTGGCTATGGAATCGAAAGAATCCAAGCAAGGCATTGATCGACGAGTATGATTATGCTATACTAGAAAACTGTCAGCCGGGCACTACAGTGTTTTTTGCGAGTTCTGGATACTACTTGAAAGACATATACCCAGAGATCGAAGTTGTAGAAATGCACCCAGTAGTAAAAACATTTTATCCGTCTGTGCATATCTGCAGTGATAGAGACAATTTAGAAAATTTATCTATACGTGCAGATAACTTTGCTGTAGTGAACAACCGAGGCGATATATGGACAGAAGCGCACAACATAGCAAAGTATTGTAAGCAGTACACAAAGATAATGAATCCTGGCTGTAGATTTTTTTACAGTTTTAGAGACACACAAGTATCGGATATCAACAGGTTAACAATTAACTTAGAAGATTACTTTCTTGATTGGGCACAGAATGTCGCAAAAGATAACGATATGCAATTAGTTTGGCACAATATTGATTTTAGAAAGAAACAAGCTCAACCTGACGGCAGTTATGATGCTTTAGAAAATCCAGATACCACAAACGGAAATTTAAAGTTTTGGTTTGTGTATAAAGGGGAACCATGGAAAATGTAACAACCTATTTTATTGTAGCATACGCTGGCGGCACTGCTGGCGATTTGATCACAGCATTACTGAATCCTACGGATGTGCAGTTAGATGGTGCCAGGGTGATAGTCCCAGATCATAGAATAAAATTAAAAAAGCCAGGTAGATTTCAAGATGACGTAGCCAAAGATAAGTATATACAAGAGTTTAAGAACACAGTTAGTTTATCAAGTCACGATCTAGAATACCATATCAGAAATCATCACCCATTCATTGGCATAACTGTCAGGTATAAATTAGCATACTGGGCTGCCAACCGATTTAAAGAATTGCATAGCGATCGTATATGGGAACAGTTAGGAAACGGTACAGTAGAAGACTATGCCGAAGATTTGCTTGATATCAGTAAATCGTTGATTACAAAAAATGCAAGTCATGTTTTACAGTTGGAAGATATCGCGAATGGCTTAGCCATCGAAAAACTAAGAGAGTTTTCTACAATACCAAAACAGTCAGAAGAATTTTATGATTCCTGGTTGCAAGCGAACGGATTCAAATGAAAAGAGATCACATTTGGTACATTAAATACGCTAGTGCAATTGTAATACTAATTGCAATGGTTTTCCATGTTAACGGTTGGACACCCTGGAACAGTTTTTTACAACTGGTGGGTGCGTGTGGGTGGATGTACGTTGGGTACCGTTGGCGGGAGTGGTCAATGTTATTGAACTTTATACCACAAATTTTTATAATAATTCCAATATTAACATACACGTACTACTTTAAGTAAGGATTTGCAATGGCTGCAATGCTACACGTTAAAAATGAATTTGTTACACAAGACCGTTGGCCGTTAAAGCTAACTAAATTAGAACCCAATGAACAGCGTAGTTTTCCTGCAACCGACGGAACATACTATGTGCTACTACGTAATGCCACGTACCTAAGTAACGATGCAGTCTTTTATCACGTTATGGGAGCGTTTGGAGTTAACAACGAATTTACCATCGAGTGCAATCAAGATAGTCACGCCGTGGTAATAGAGTACAAAGGCATACACTTATTAGAAAATCGTTACTACCTGCAAAATGATCTCGGTGTTGGAAATTTAAGTTACATGGATGGTGGTACAAATACTACAGCAGTTAACCCTAGTAGGCTAGGAGATCCTGTAGTTAACTACGTGCATTTCCCAAACAAAATGTATCAAACACTGCATACACATCCTAGTCATCGTATCGGACTGATACTGCGTGGCAGTGGTCATATTGAGTTAGATAATGACGAAATATTTGATATCGAAACAGGAGATGTTTTTTGGATGCCACGCAATACACTGCACAACTTCTGCTGTCAAAAAGGTGAGCATGTTGAGTTATTTGTATTTGCACCCGATTCAGGCACAGGCCCAACAGACGAAGTTAATCCATTAAAAATTAGGACCTACGTTGGACAGCAACGCTATGCAAAATAAAAAATTATTAATAACCACGGGCCCGCAAGGGTCAGGCAACCACTTGTTTGGCAGACTGTTGAGTCTACATCCTGATGTCGAAGGGTGGGAAGAACTGGTAGACAAGTACTGGGTACCAAGTGACTTAGAGCCGTTTGCTGAATACTGGGTCTACCCAGAAAGACTTACAGCAGAAAAGTTTACAGGCAAGAACTATTTCCTTGCTAATGTTAGTTGCCCGTTTATGTATGATGGTGTACGCTATGTGCCTAAAATATTAGAAGTTGCTGACCGTAGCCGTGAACTAGGTGTAGATGTTGAAATTGCTATTATTGTGCGTGATCAAAACATAAATGCTGAACAGCAAAAACGTGTGCGTGGAGAAGTAACAACACCTATAGCACAGGACTACTACTACAACACGCTACTTGCAAGTGACCACAGTGTGCATTTTTTAGACCACGAAGCATTTTTCCTGCACAAACAGCATTACTTGAAGTGGATCAGTAAAATTTTAAACTTCCCTGTCGAAGTTAATCAAAATAAGATAAATAAATTTATAGATACAGATGCAAACCACAAGTACGTGAAGTATGTACAAGAATATTGGTTAGATCAAGAAGTATGGTCAGGCATCCAATCTAAATCTTCCCGTGGCTTAAACCAAAAAAACATAAATAATATTGTATCGATACAGAGGAGTATACAAAAATGAACGCAAAGAAATTCGTAGAAGACATTGTTGCTGACAACCAAGCACTTTTCCGTGCTAGTCAACTCAACGTTAAGTCCTACTTTGACAGCAAGCCAGATCAGTCTGAATTAGTAGAACATTTCATCGGTCGTATGGTTAACGAGCGTATGAACATGGTAGAAATTGCTCAACAGGTTGCTAACATGCCTGCTGATGCAGATGCAGAAGAACTACAACTTTTAACAAAACAAGCTCACGATGAAGCTGTACACTTTAAACTAGTTAAAGATGTTATTGAGCACATCACAGGCGAAGAGTTAGACGTTAACGCCGCTATTGCCGCTGAACAAGCAAAGCCAACTGCTAAAGGTGCAAGCCTTTTAGCTAAGTATGGTGCTGACACAGATCCAGCCGCTCTTGCTGCCTATCAGTTAGTAGCTGAAGGTCGTGCAGAAGCAGTTTGGGACCAAATGGCAGATTCAATTGAAGACGAATTCATCTCAAGTGCATACGCAAAAATTGCACGTGACGAAGGATTCCACGCAACAATTGGAGCACGTAAGTTGGCGTCATTGGCTGGTAGCGATGACGAGCAAGCACGTATTTTAGGCTTAGTTGCTGAAATGCGTAAAGACCTTTATCAAGTAAGTTGCTTAAACACAACTCCTACAGAAGAAGGTCGTCAACTTGTAGCAGACGCTTACGGTTGGTAATATGCGTATAGGACTTAGTCAAAGAGTCCTGTTGCACAAAAATAGAGCGTATGATTCACTAGATCAAGGTTGGTACCGATATCTAAAGGATCATACGCTCTTTGCTGTCCCAAATAATCCAGATCAATTAGACTTTGGGAAACTTTCAAAAGAACTAGATGCTTTTATTATCACAGGCGGTGATGATAGCACAGTTCGTAGAGTGACAGAGACCAGATTAGCCACACACATGTTAGCCAAACATAAACCTATAATAGGTATATGCCATGGAGCCTTCTTGCTAACAGAATTAATGGGCGGAAAGTTAATGGAAGTAGAGCAACATACAGACACAGAGCATGTTGTTAACTACTTTGGTGACTTAAAAACAGTAAACAGTTTCCACTCTTGGGGAATAGTAGAACCGCACAACACAGCGACCACATTAGTAACAGACTTGAATGGCAATTGCGAAGCATGGATAGACAACAGAGCACCATTAGCTGGAATAGTATGGCACCCAGAGCGTATGCAAGATCCTTGGATTCCAGACGAGATATCTACATTTTTTAATATATGAATATAGAAATAGATTTTATTGGGGGGACCCATGGCCATTATCTATCATTTTTAATTAATAAATTATTGTTGGGTGATAAAATACCAATGGATCATCCTTTTACTGATTTAGGAACAGCACACAGTTTCAGCGATCTAAATATGCTTGTCGCATGCGGCCATTGGAGTGCGCCTAATTTAAACAAAAAGCAATGGTGGGTTGAAGGCAAACCACTCACCTTAAGTGACAATATTATTAGAATAACAGTTGAGGAAGAGGATCAACTGCCTATTATTCAACTTCAGTTTCACAGAGGTGGTGATAGGGGGTGCGACCCAGCTTTCTTACAAACCAATACCTATCATAAATTAAAAGGGAGAAAAATAGGGTTAGGTGATACTATGCTCGCAGATATTAATATAATGTATAACAACGTTGATTATAATAACGCCGACACTGTTTTTTCTGCTGACTGCTGGGAGGATGCGCTAACGCAAGAGGGTAAATTATTTTGTCTAGACAAACAAAACCCTGATTGCCCTAAGAACATATTAAGGGATTATTTTAAAAACATGTTTAATCAAATAACACCCACAAATCATAATAATGGGTTTCAAAAATGCTTAAGAATATACAACCCTGCCTGGCCCAATTTGGCTGGCAAAAATATATATCATCTACCATATCAAAGTTTCTATGATCAAACTAAGTTTATAGCAGAAATTAACAAGATTAAAGAATACTTTAATTTAAATTTTAAAAGTTTTAATATAGAAAACTTACACACTACTTTTCTTAATAAACAACCGTATAAGGATAGCAAGGAAAAGGTTGCAATAATAATAAGCAACATACTACAAAACAAAGACTACAAGATACATGAGTTAGATGTTATTCATGAAGGCTATATTAACAGCCAAATTGAAAAATTAATTAAGATAAAATTGCCCATAGGCCCTGTTAATTTCCCCACAACTGTTAACAACCTAGTAAAACAATACAGGCTAAATAAGTAGTACTGGAATACATTTATGGAAAAAAAGAATTTACATATTAAAGATGCTATAGAAAATACTAAAGCTCTTCAAATGACTGATAGTTCAGTTGCAACACTGTTAGACTTTGAACGTGTAATTGACGAACTTGACTGTTATGCGTTTGCTAATTGGAAAAACGGAGAACTGGTAGAAGGTCCGAAGTACGAGCGTTACTTTGTTACCTGCACCTTTATGTGGCCTTATAAGGCAATGCCTGACCCACGTGCCGGCGAGCGTCTACTAGATTACGGTTGTAAAGTTAAATATCGTAAAGACGTATTTGAATATCCAATAAAAGTAAAAAGTCCAGATGACTTTACACCTGGCACCAAGATGCCTAAATTATCCAAGACACCAATTTGGCTAGTTGAAATTGTTATGCCTAAACAACTTATGCAAGAGATTAATCAAGGCAGTGTTGAACTTATTAGTGGTAGCGTTGACGCAGAGGACATTGAAGCAAGTTACGAAGAAGGCTTAGACGACAACATGTACAAAACAGACGGCCAGGCACAAGGAACTGCTAGTAGTGGTGCAGATGACAACCCAGACGGACAGATGAATGACTAAACTATTTGAAGGCTTAGAGCAAAACGACCTAGCACGATTAGTTGCACCGTCTTTACATTTTGACGAGTACGAAAGCAAAATGGGCAAGGATGAAGATGTTTGTGTTGTAAGTTATAAAGTAACTGGGAAGTTACCTGCACAGGATCTTGTTAACTTTATAGAAAAAGGTTACGAGTGGTGTATTGATGCTGACATTAGTGCTGGTGAATTAGAAGATGGCGATTACTTGGTATTCGTTGAAATAGAACGCACAAAAGATTTACCTGATCAGGTTATGCAAATGGTCAATGACGTCCTTAATCTCACAGGACAAAAAATTGGTGAGTGGAAGATGCGTATTCGTTCAGATAAAACAGACCATGAGTTGACTGAAGAAAACATTGCGCAGATGGTCCCATTAAGTAAACAGGATTATCGTGCAAGATATGGCACAGATAAAAAACTCGACGAAATGCGTACTGCCGCTGGCGTTACAGTAAACACCAAAGCTGAAAAGAACGACCGCACACAAAAATTACGAGCCCAGGCCGGAATCCTTTAAATAACTGCATGATTGATTTAGTCACGGTGGTCTATCGACTTGAGATATCTCTCCTTGAGTTACAAGCCAAATCCATTGACACATACTTCGAAGATAACTTCATAAACAGTATAACTGTTGTTGTGAACGACAACGACAGTGTTTGTGATCTAATAGACAAGTCGTGGTGGGGGAAGTATAAACACATAGTAACAATAGTTCCTTATTCTGTTTACGGATACACATGTAGGATAAACGGATGGGAGAATCAACAGTTGTGTAAACTATTATCTGTTTCACGTTGCTTGATGCCGTGGGTTATAATATTAGATGCTAAGACACTGTTTGTTAAGCCTTGCACATCTCAGCTTATGTTTACTGGCGATAAATGTAATTCACGTCTAATAAACATATTTCCTCAATTTGTAGAAGCACAACAATCTTTAGAAAAGATGTTTGATATATCTTTTACAAAAGCAATCGGACCTGGTGGTGTTCCGTTTGTAATGCACACCGATACTGTTAGAAGTATGATCGCATACATAGAGTCAAATTTTGAAACAACATTTGATGACTTTTTCCAAACCAAATGCAGATACCCGGACTTAATTACTGAATTTTATCTTTATTCAGCTTATGTACAATATCGATACGGAAATAGTACTTTGCTTTATTCTAACACACAAGACTGGGATTGCGTAAATTTGGCAGACTGGCAGGTCGACGAATTTGATAGAATATATCACGAAATGAGTTTGCCTACAACATTAACGGTATCAGTACATGCACAAGCATGGAATCTATTATCACAGCAACAAAAGTTCCTATACCTCGAACTACTAGAATCTAAAAAAATAATAAATGACCCCAAACACACCCTTGATAAACTAAATACAGTTGTTATCAATTAAAGGGTGAGAAAATGCGATTATTAGTAACCATGTTGCTCACAGCAACATTGTTGGGTTGCTCTACAGTAGACAAAGCACAAACACAATTTTATACATGGATGCCCAAAGATCATGACGTGATGATGTTTGACCGTCTTGTGAGTATAGACTTGGCGATTGAGCGTATCAACTGTGATGCACCAGACTGGTTTTATATACAAGGTATGGTTGATCATTTAGAACGTTATGCACAATATCGTTATGATCAACAACTGGAAAACTTACAAGGATTAAGTGCGCACATAACCAAACTGTCCACAAACACAAATCCTGTATTTTGTAAAATAGGTAAGAAAACAGCCAACAGCAGAATTGATGCTGTTGCAAAAGCATGGAGGAATAGATAATGGCCAAGCATGAACTAGAAGAAACAATAGAACAGATATCAGAAGAATACAAAGCAGGTAACCTCAACAAGGACGAACGTGATTACTTGCTAACAGAAATACGAGATGTACAGGCAGCAGAGAGTTGCGCAGGAAACGAAAATCTATTACGTAACATTGTAAAGAGTTGCAATGTTGCTATGTCAATTTTATAGGATAACAAATGAAACTATCAAAGAACTTTTCACTTCAAGAATTTACAAAATCACAAACAGCACTAAGACAAGGCATTGACAATACACCCAATGACGAACATTTAAAAGCCGCCCAGGGACTATTTGAAAACGTGGTACAAAAAGTTAGAGATAACTTTGGTCCTACTGTTATCAACAGTGGCTATCGTGGCCAAGCCTTAAATGAAGCAGTAGGTGGAAGCAGTCGTTCACAGCATTGCAAAGGTGAAGCGGTGGATATCGAAGTTCCTGGTGTGCCAAACGCAGAAGTTGCACAATGGATCGTGGACAACACAGACTTTGACCAAGTGATCCTGGAGTTTTACACACCAGGTATTCCTGATTCAGGTTGGGTACATGTAAGTTATAACTCAAAGACTTTTCAACGTAAAAGCATTCTCACAGCACTAAAAGAAGATGGTAAAACTGTGTACAAGCAAGGGTTAGTTACGTAACATGAATACTGTTATAGTAGAACCTAACGCATATACAGGTTCTTACCTGGTGCAAACCATTGCCTTAAACTTAACACAACCGGATTTATCAATGAAGTCTGTCAGTGAGGAACTTGAAGATATATTTGATAACTCGAGTAGACATTTTGTTAACAACATGATAAGTCTACACATAGAAGAAAGATGGTTAAATCGTGTTCTTGTATCAGTTGACAATTTATCTATTTTGCGCACAAGACTCTTAACCAAACTTACCGAAGAAAATTTTAAAGTTTTATACATCACATACGAAAAAGATGATATAATTGCGCTGAGAAAAAAAAGGCACACAGTAGAAAAATTAGATGATTTTGATATAGAGAAACATCTGTCAGCGATGTCAGAAAAGATGTATAATTTTTGTAGGGCAGATAGTCATCCAACCTGGGAAGAATTCAAGGCCGGAGATATTCATCCAGAATTTTTATGTAACCCCAATGACGTTGATATAGTCAACGATCCGTTAAGTGATTGGGTGTATGATGTACCAAGTAAGAACGAGCTTTGTCACGAAATTAAATTTAATAGCATTTTAAATGGTTATGATATCGTTAATGACATAGCAAATTTTTTAAAAGTAAAAAACATAACAGATCAAAAATCTCTATTAGACGAATATAGAGAAAAATTTTTCGAAGTAGACTATTAGGATAAAATTATGTTAGGAACAGCAAAGTCAGTAGGATTTATCATTAAGTTAGTTCTTATACTACTCATCCTGGGTGGTATTGGGTACGGCTTGTGGTATGTAACAGGACTGCGAGCTAATCTTGCTGTAAGCCAAGAAAACGGCCGCAAGATGGAACAGGCAATGCAGGAACAGCAAGAAGCAATAGCACAGATGCAACGTGAAGCAGAACAAATAAAAGAAATTAACAAAGATCTTGATACTAAGATCAAAGCACAACAAGCAGACTATAAAACACTAGAAAATAAGTTTGAAACAACAAAGAGTGGCAAGAAGCGTGACTTTGGCGGAACAGCAGTTAAAAAGCCAGGGCTTGTTGAAAGGGCCATCAACAACGGATCACTGGATGCTATGAGATGTTTAGAAATAGCGTCAGGTGGTACATTAACAGAAGCGGAGAAAAATGCTACAAAGAAAAGCAAATCAAACAGTATTTGCCCGAGTTTGGCAAATCCCAACTATACTCCTCCTCGTTAGTAGTATAGCAGGGTGTGCTACATTTAGTCTCTTTGACAAAGAGCCTGATGTAAAGCCAATTGAGGTAGTAACCAAGCCGGTAGAAAAAACACCGCTGGATTTACCTATGCCTGACCCATTAAAATTAGAATCAGTGAAATGGCGTATTGTAACACCAGAAAACATTGACAAAGTATGGGAAGAGCTTGGCGCAGAAGGCGGCAATGTTGTGCTGTTTGCATTATCAGAAAACGGGTATAAAACACTTAGTCTAAACTTTGCGCAGATACGTAACTTTATCTTAACGCAGAATGAAATGCTGATAAAATACAAATTGTATTATGAACCACCGAAGAAAGCAGAAGAAGTAGAAAAATAAAAATATGAAAAGGAGCTTAACACAATGGCCACCAAACCATTACTACAGGAAACGATACCACAGCGTTCGTTAATATTTGCACAACTAGCACAAATCGCCTACGACGAGCTTGCAGATGCAAAGAAAAAAGCCAGGAAACTGGGCTTTACCACAGTAGAATTTTACGACTTTGACGGTGCGCAGGCTTATCGTTTTCAAAACAAACACGACTTAGTTATTGCTTGTCGCGGCACACAGCCAACAGAATTTAACGACATCAAAGCAGACCTACGTGCGTTGCCTATCATGGCAGAGACCATTGGGCGTGTACACAAAGGCTTTAAGAAAGAAGTAGACGAGCTTTGGCCAATGATACTAGAAGATATCAGTCGCACAGTTAACACAAACAATACACTGTGGTTTTGTGGACATAGCCTAGGAGCCGCAATGGCAACCATCATGGCGTCAAGGTGTTTTTATGAGCGTAACATACAAAACCCATACGAGTTATACACATATGGTTCACCACGGGTAGGATGGCGCAAGTATGTTAAAACACTAGGAGTAAAACACATACGTTGGCAAAACAACAACGATATTGTTACTCGTGTGCCACTATGGTGTATGGGATATGTACACCACGGTGAAAGACACTACATGAACGCATACGGCCAAGTACGCAATCCGTCAGGATGGCAACTTGTAAAAGATCGCTTCCGCGGCATGTGGATGGGACTTAAACAAGGCAAAATAGACAACTTTGGAGATCATTCAATGGTTGAGTATGTTGCCAACTTAGAAAACTATAACAAGAACATATAAAGGAGATAAGTAAATGGCAGATAAGAAAACAGTTACAATCGATTCAGATCTAGCGACTAAATTGGACGCTAACGGAGACGGACACATCTCCGCAGAAGAAATGGCAATGGATCTTGAATTTAAACGCAAGCGTTTAGAAGATGCAGATGCAATGCGTGACGCACAACGTAACATGGCATGGTTTGCACTATTTGGAATGTTGTTGTATCCATTCTCAGTAGTCATTGCTGAATTGATTGGTCTTGGCAAGGCCAGCGGAGTGTTGGGCGATATGGCTCCAACATACTTTGTTTCAGTTGCCGCTATTGTTGCTGCCTTTTATGGCAAGAGTGCGTTTGAGAGCAAAAACACAAAATAGGAGGCCTAAATGGCAGGACGTAAGGACATTGTATATCTAATACCAGAAGGTGAAACTCGAAGTAGTCACACGTATCACTATACTTTACAAAAGACTAAGAACTTAAAAAGTCAAAAAGTAAAGTTTCGCAAGTATAACCCTGTTAAGCGCAAGCATGAAATGTTTGTGGAAGTAAAGGCACCGGGACACAACTAGTAACACAACAGGGCAAGTCTTAGTTGACTATGCCCTGTTTTTATAATATAATAGTATCTTAATGAAAATGCAGACACAAATAAAACTCCTGTTATGGCTAGTAATAGCCTTTATGTCGCTAGGATTAAGTTTTATACTCTGGTTATTATATAAGATACTTTCATGACCCATTATCAAACACTAGGCGTAGCAGAAAATACCTCCCAAGATGATATCAAAAAAGCATATCGCAAACTCGCGATGCAACATCATCCTGACCGCAATAATGGTGACGATACAAAATTCAAAGAAATACAAATTGCATACGATGCTGTAGGTGACGAACAAAAACGTCAGCAGTATGACATGCAAAGACAAAATCCAGGTGGCATTAGGTTTAACATCAATAATGGACAACATCCAGACATTGATGAGATGTTGCGTAACTTTGGCTTTGGGTTTGCAAGAGGGCAAGATCCTTTTAGTGGTTTTAAGCAACCTAGAAAGAATAAAGACCTACGAGTAGAATTAGTAGTGCCGTTAAGTAGTACACTAGACGCACAAACTAAGACAATAAGTGTGCAAACAACCAATGGCCAAAGGCAAACGGTTAATGTAAAACTTCCTAGAGGAATAGTACCCGGAAGCACTATTAAATACCCACAACTAGGCGATAGTTTTTTTGAACAGTTGCCACAAGGTGATTTATACATCCAAGTGCAAGTGCAAAACGACACAGACTTTGCTGTCAATGGGTTAGACTTGTACAACGCCATTGACATAAATGCAATAGATGCTATAATAGGTACTAAGATAAGTGTTACAAGTATAAGTGGCAAAACATTTGAAATGAACATCCCTGCAGGTACACAGCATGGCAAGAAGTTTAAGATTCCCAGCAACGGGCTGTATACAATGAATCAATCTAGTAGGGGAAGTTTGATAATAGTTATTAACATAGTTATTCCGACAGATTTAACTGGTGAGCAACTGCAAACTTTACGCACAATCAATAACCTTTAGCACTAAATATTTTTATGTTACAAACAAATCCTGAAATAGACTATGTAGTACAAGAAGCAACAAAACTAGCAAAGAGCTACGAGCATGAATACATCACAGTAGAACATGTAATGTTAGCCATGATTAGATACGAGCCGCTATGCGTTCTGTTTGAAAAATCTCAAATCGATGTAAAAACAATAGATGCAGATTTAAGCCTTTATATTTCTGAACAAGAAGATTTAGTGGTCCAAGGTTGTGAACCAAGAAAAACACATGCGCTCGAAAGAGTATTTAACAGAGCTTTGACTCAACTATTGTTTAGCGGGCGCACACAGCTACAGTTAATGGACTTGCTGTTAAGTATACAATCAGAAACAAATAGTTTTGCACAGTACTTTGCTGTAAAGCACGGGCTGACACGTGAAAAAATGTTAGAACTGTTTGCACTTGTTAATGCAGATGGCGAAAATAAGAAAGTAGTTAATGCAAGCAAAGCAGAAAGAATTTTAGAACACTATTGTGACAACCTTAACAAAAAGGTAGCAGAAGGAAAGATAGACCCTGTCATTGGCAGAGAATTTGAGACAAACGAGATCATAGAAGTTATGGCTCGTAAGAATAAAAATAATGTGTTACTAATTGGAGATCCGGGTGTAGGCAAGACTGCAATTGCAGAAGGGCTTGCACTAGCAATCGAAGCAAATACTGTTCCGGAGTTCTTACAAGGTTACGTTGTTTACAATCTTGACATAGGCTCGTTGCTTGCTGGTAGCAGGTACAGAGGAGACTTTGAAGAAAAAGTACAAGAAGTTATTAAAGCCTTAACTGTTAAAGGGAAGGCAATACTGTTCATTGATGAAGCACACCAAATGAAAGGTGCAGGCTCTACAGGGGCAAACGCAAGTGTAGATTTCAGTAACATGATAAAGCCTGCGATCGGCAAAGGCAAGATCAAAGTAATGGCTTCTACAACGTGGGAAGAGTATTCAAATAGTTTCGAAAAGGATCGTGCATTGATGCGCAGATTCCAGCGTATTACTGTTGATGAGCCTACAGCAGAAGTAGCAAAAGAAATACTTACAGGGCTGAAAAGTGTATTTGAAAAGTTCCATGGTGGTACAGTAACAAATGCTTCAATTGATGCGGCCGTTGATCTTAGTGTCAGATACCAAACAGATAAAAAACTGCCAGACAAGGCAATTGATTTAATCGACAGCACATGTGCCAGGTTAAAACTTAGCACTGCTATTTGGACAGTTACTAGAGCTGATATTATTGACAGCATTGCTAAGATGACTAAGATTCCTGCTGACCAAATTGGAAACCAGAAAGCAATTGTCAACTTCGAAGCGATTATAAAAGAAAAACTGTACGGACAGGATCAAGCAGTTGACACTGTATTGGAAAAAATATATGTAAGTAGAGCTGGCTTGAAAGCAATTAACAAGCCCGTTGGTAGTTTCTTGTTTACAGGACCAACAGGCACAGGCAAAACAGAACTTGCTAAACTGTTAGCAGAAAACCTAGGCATGAAGTTATTACGTTACGACATGAGCGAATACCAAGAACGTCACACTGTAGCAAAGTTAGTTGGCGCACCTCCAGGGTACGTAGGCTACGATGACGGAAACTTAGGTGGTGGTATGCTTATTAGTGATATCGAAAAGAATCCAAACAGTGTTATATTAATGGATGAGATAGAAAAAGCACATCCAGACGTTACTAATGTGCTATTGCAGATGATGGATGAAGGAATGATTACCTCAAGCAACGGTAAGAAAGCAAATTGTCGTAACACAGTTATTATCCTTACCAGTAACCTGGGTGCCGCAGACAACGAAAATAACACAATAGGCTTTGGTGACGAACTACAAAAAACAGGCGAGGATGACAAAGCAGTTAAGAAGTACTTTGCTCCTGAATTTAGGAATAGACTAGACGGGACTGTGAAGTTCAAGAAACTTGACGAACTAAGCATGCGTAAGATCGTAACAAAGTATCTAGTAGAAATTAATGATTTACTACTAGATAAAAATCTAAAGGTTAAACTTACAGAACCAGCAATAGGTGAACTTGTTGAACAAGGATTTGATCCCAAGATGGGAGCAAGGCCATTGCAACGCAAAATGAACGAAGAAATAAAAGTTCCATTGAGTAAAAAAATGTTGTTTGAGCCCATTGTGCCCGGTAGCATTATAACTGTAGACTTTCGAGATGATAAATTTACCTTTATTGTAGACTCACCAGAAAACACAACACACAAAGTAGACGATGATGGATTTATTATACTGGAAGAATAGAGCTAGTCAGACAGAAATTCTGTCTACACACAAGAAGTTTTACAAGGCGTTCTTGTACAAAATGACTGTGTTTGCTCCTGGATGTCGTAGTATACTATGTCCGGACATTGCAGGAAGTTTAAAAAGCAGAAAAGAACTGGTAATAGGTCACTACAACTACGGTGGTAGTTGGTACAGTCCAAAAGTGCAAGAATGGGTTAGTCAAGCAGATATAACTCAGTTAAAAACGCTACAAGAAATGAGGATGCGCAGTCACTCACACAATATTAAAGTGCGTGTCGAGGAACCATACGTGGACATTTATGCATGCACTGAGGAAAAGTTAAAAGAGCTGTGTGAACTGCTGGATAACCCCAGTTCAGTTAAAAGCGTTAGTGGTCCACAGAGCAAACAAGCAGAAACGCTACTTGTTGACAACAAGATCTTACGAAAACGTAAGCCCAAGTGGCGTTACAAAATTGCCCTCAAGGATAAAAAATTCAGCAAAGACATCAAAGAATCTATATGGAATTATCTATTAGGGATCGGTGAGGAAATACACATGCCAAACATGGCACAACACCAGTTAACCAAAGATCACGAATGGATTTGGGGTTGTTATTTTTACACTAACGATTCTGGCGTTGTGAATATGTTAAGATTAATTGACCCAGACATGGTTAGAGAAGTTTCCGAGATGGTACAAGTAGGTGATAAATAGTTAAAATTAAGGAAACAACAATGGCTAAAGTACATGAAGAAGTTTTAGTTATCACCGTAAGCAAACTAGTAAAAGATGACACGACCCCTGAATCAGTTGTAAGTGCAGACATACAAACACAATTAGCAGAAGTTGCAGAACAGTTACTAGGCGAAGGTGTAATAGTTGAAGTAAGCAAAGCATAAATTTAATACAATCAAATAGAAAGAGTTCAATGGCAAAAAAGAAACCAGGAAAGTCCTCACAGGCTAGTGCGGTTGCGGCAATCAAAGCGGCAGCCGAGAAGCCAGCAACATCCTCCCCACAGGCTAATGCAGTAGACATGATCAAAGCGGCAGCCGCTAAACGTCAAGAAGAACAACAGCAACAACAAGTTAACAGTGCAGTTCCACAAGGACAGCAGTTTGACTTTTCGAAATGTCATCTGCACATTGGTATTCCCTGTTATGGTGGAATGGTAAGTGAACCCACTATGACAAGTTTGTTAAGATTTATTCTACTTGCACAACAGGCAGGACTTAACTGGTCTCTAGATACCATGGTTAACGAGTCATTAGTAACACGAGCACGTAACAACTTGATGGCCAAAATGATGACCAACAAGAGTGCTACACACTTTATGTTTATCGATGCTGATATTAGATTCCAGCCAGAGTCCATTCTACAAATGATGGCTTGCAACAAAGAAGTTATTGGCGGACTGTATCCTAAGAAAGCATTGCCGGTAAACTATGTAATTAACCTTAAGCCTGAAACCAAAGTACAAGGCGATGTCTTTACTGTGGACACAATGGGCACTGGTTTCTTATTATTCAAGAAAGAAGTATACCAGAAGTTATGTGATGCGCATCCAGAATGCAAGTACGTTGATGACGTTGGATTAGGTAAGCAATTTGAACCTACCATGTACAGTATCTTTGACTGTAAAATTGACGAAAAAGGACACTACCTCAGTGAGGACTGGTTGTTCTGTAGACGTTGGTCAGCAATTGGTGGTGAGATTTGGGCACACGGTAAAGTGTTGCTTAACCATATTGGACACTATGAATTTACAGGTGATCTCAGCAAGATGCCAGACTTTGCTAGGAATGAACACGTGCCAGGTGGTGGAGTGTTAAACGATGCTATCGATATGGCCAGCAGGGGTCAAAAGGCAACAATTAACGGATAAGGGCTATAATGGCTGAAACAGAAAAGCTAAAATTTAGAATTGGTTTAAGTGGAACTAACCCAGACAAACAGCCGCAATATCGAATCGGTATAAATGGCAAAGGCAAAGTGTTTGGTGTACTTAGTACTGGTGTTAGCGAGACAGAGTATGTAGAGTTCGAATCATCAGTAACAGAAGGCCCACAATGTTTGGAAATAGAACTGCTTAACAAAGGTTATGGCGATACTGTAACAGACGAAAACGGAGAAATAATTAGCGATTTTCTCCTTAATATAGATAGTATTGAGATAGATGAAATTGATTTAGGTACACTCAAATGGACCCTAAGTGAATATTATCCGATTTATCCGCGTGATTATGTAAATCATGTTTTAGCAGAAACAGGCAACAAGCCAGACGAAGTTGTTAAAAGTTGTGTAAACATGGGATGGAACGGCAAATGGACACTGCCGTTCGAAAGCCCATTTTACATTTGGCTACTAGAGAACTTGTAAGCTAAATATAGCAATAGAGCGGAAGATCAATGTTTATTGCTAATTTATTTGAAAACTATGTAAAAGAGAACAACGGCCCGGAAGTGGTAGTGGTATATCCAGGCCGTTTTCAACCTTTTCACTTAGGACACAAAGAAGTGTTTAACTCACTCCAAAACAAATTTGGACGTGATAATGTTTATATTGCAACCAGCAACAAAACAGACGGCGCTAAAAGCCCATTTAACTTTTCCGACAAAACCATATTCATGAATGCGGCTGGTGTACCTAGTGATCGCATTATAGAAGTTTCAAACCCATACGCTTTACCCCAGCAATTCAACCCAGAAAATACTATCTTTGTTGCAGTAGTAGGTAGTCCCGACAAGAATAGACTCAATCCAGATTCAACTAAAAAAGACGGTTCGCCAAGTTATTTCAAGATGTTTGATAGTTTTGAAAAAGCTGAAACCGCAGATCGACATGGCTATGTAATCATTGCAGACGAACGCAATAAACAGATCACCTTAGGTGACGAAACTGTCGATGTTAGCCACGGCACACAGACTAGAGCCGCTTGGAACGCAGTTAGAAAAGATCCGAAACTGCGTTCCCAATTTTTAAAACAAATGTATGGCAGAGACGATCCAGAAGTTGGTCGTGTACTGGATAAGATTACCGAAACAGTGAATGAGATGGGTGGTGTAGGTGTAATTGCAAGCAAAGGGCAAGCAAAAGATCCACGCTATAGTATGAGCTTAACCAAAGACATTAGACCAGGTGAAACCAATAGACAGTTAGCGAAGATGGGACTGGGCGCAAAAGTCACCAGTCTCGGCGAAGAGATTGCAACACTTAAAGAAAAGTGGAGTGCAAAGTACAAGAAAAGTATCGACTGTAATAACCCTAAGGGATTTAGTCAAAAAGCACATTGTGCAGGGAAGAAAAAATGAGAATATTAGAAATTATAGAAGAAGCAAAATCAAGTTGCCCTATTGCAACACAAGACTTAGAAGTTAACACTGTTAATAGAGACTTTGCACAAGAAAAGTATAACTACGGTCCACTTAATATTGATGAGCCTGGCAATTATTGGGAAGGTGTTGCAAAAGAATGGGACACTACTGTAGAAGCCGCTAAAGAATCACTTTGCGGAAACTGTGTAGCATTCGATATAAGTCCACGCATGGAAGACTGCATGCCGGGTCCCGTGAGCGAAGATGGTGGTAGACTAGGTTACTGTTGGATGCACCAATTCAAATGCCACAGTCTAAGAACATGCCACACATGGGCAAAAGGCGGTCCAATTACTGACGACGAAGTTAGCTATGACTGGGACAAAAGAAGCAATGACTAACACTGCAACAGAACAATGGTCATGCAGTGGTGGCAACGAGAGCTGGGATGGGCACCCGTTGGTATATATACCAATTGGTAAACCTTGTCCTTATTGCGGAAATAGAGAGTAATGGATACCACACAACATCGAACTATGACGTTTGATGTTAAAGCGGCCTGGCATGATGAGCCTCCTCCAGTTTATAGAATATTTGTTGATGGTCACTTGATCACCGAACGTACATTTGTATGGGCAGGTCACGAAACATATATAAAAGAAAATCTTGTGTGTGATTTACCGCCTGGCACACATGTGGTAAAAATTGAAAATGTGTCAACACATGGTGAATTTAAACTAAACAATCTGCTAATAGACAACAAAGAACAACCCGAACAGCCAGGAAAAGACGGGTACGATCTCAGGCAGTGGACTTTCGTTTGCGATCTTAAACAGAGCTAAATATAACTATTACAGGTATTAAACTATGAAAACTAAAGATTTTATTAACGAAGCAGATTGTGCTATAGCCAACGATGCAGAAGTAATGCACCGAGATCACGAAGTACAGATGGCACGTGGTCAGTTATATAATGCCGCACAATATGCTATCGAACTTCATCGCATGCTTAAAAACATAAGTGAAAGAGAAGGACTTGAAGGTTGGGTCCAAGCAAAAATTACCAAAGCAACTGATTATCTAAGTAGTGTTAAGCATCACTTAGAATATGAGCAAGTTAGCCAATCATCAGATGCTATGATGGATTTTGTTCCAGAAGGTGCAGAATATGCAATGGACAAGATACTAGACGAAACAGCAAGTGCAGGTGCCACAGGTGCAGGCTCTGTTGCTACAGCACCAACTGGTGATGGTGGTACAGGATTTGAAAAAGCAATTGGTCTTGGTAGAACACCGAACACCTACAAAAACAGTAGCAAGCAGGGCAAAGTTAAATTTGGCAAAGGCGTGTACAACAAATGAGCTCGATGAAAGATCTACTGGAAAAAATGGACGACAACTATCCATTTGCTGGCGAAAAGGCAACGCCTAAACAAATACCTGGTGATCAAGTTCGTGGTACAGACGCAGTTAAGATTGCCAAGCGTACAGTTCCTTACCAAAAGCACCCACTCCAGGGAAAACTTGTAGGTGGTGGTGCCGCTGAAGAGTCTGTAGAGCAAATCGCAGAACAGTTACGCAAAGAGCTTGAAGAGTATGGTGCTCCTGGATCAGGGATGAGCCGTGGGTCAAGTATGGACCGAACAGAAGTTTCACAGTTACGCAGAGATCAAAAAGCACAACAACAGCAAGCTGATTCGCAAGAAGATAATCTTGAAAAACAAATTAAGGGGTTGACACAGCAATCACTGGCAGTATCAAAACAACCAGTGGCTCCACCTAATCCAAACGATCCAGCATCTGTTGCACAGTTTGCCGCGGCAAGTAATCAAAAGAGGGCAGAGAAGCAACAACTAGCACTGCAAAGAAGAGCTCTTAACCAACAGAAGAAACAGTTCACTCAGTATAGCGAGTAATCACAGTGTATATTAATAACTTCACAAAAAATAAAAAGCAAAAGCCAGCACCTATTGTAGATAAGTCTACACAATATCAACTTGATAGAAATGCAAATCTTGCAACTGGCACAATAGGTGATGCATATGGTTCACTTAGTCAACCAAAAAGCACTACGCCACAAGCATATACTCCCCCAGTTAAGACAGTAACAAAGGGGTCAAAGCAAACAGTAAAACCAGTTAAGTTTAATCCCAGGGGCGGACCCATAATTGCACGTAATGGATCAAAGCAAACAGCAGGATCAACGCAAACAGTAAAACCAGTTAAGTTTAATCCCAGGGGCGGACCCATAATTGCACGTGAAGAAATGGAAGAGTTTATAGAGTTTATTGATTCACACGACAATGAAATTATGACCGAAGCACAGTTTGATGAAGCCGCAGGTGAGAAAGACGCTTGCTACCATAAGGTCAAGAGTCGTTACAAAGTGTGGCCTAGTGCATACGCAAGTGGTGCATTAGTACAGTGCCGTAAAAAAGGTGCTAAGAACTGGGGCAACAGTAAAAAGAAAAGCAACGAAAATGTAGAAATGGATAGCAAATTGGATGTTGACAAGTTGTTAACTAGCCTTAGAAATAGTAAAACCACTAATAGTGACAGACTTGCAGATGCAATTGAAATGCGGTTCATGCATAACATGACCTTTAAAGAGATAGGTGAAGAATTAAATGTTGGTCCTAGTAGAGCCGCTACGATTATTGAAAAGGCACTACGTTTGCTAAGGTGGCATGCCGCTAGGTCACCTGGGTCGTAAAAAAAACTTAATTAGGCATAGAATAGAAATGAGACTAACAGACTTTATCACAGAAAAATGCTGGAAAGGCTACGAAAAGAAGGGCATGAAAACCATGTTCGGCAAACGTGTGCCTAACTGTGTTAAAAATGAATCTGCAGATGCAGTATCACTAGACGAGCATGGCAACTTGATATTTGAAGATGGTGTTAGTGAAGACCTAAAGAAATGGTTCAAAGAGAAGTGGGTCCGCTTTGGTCCAGATGGTAAGATACGTGGCGACTGTGCGAGAGGATCAAGCAAAGAAGGTAAGCCAAAGTGTTTACCACAATCAAAAGCACAAGCACTAGGCAAGAAAGGCCGTTCAAGCAGTGCGGCTAAAAAGCGTAGAGAAGATCCCAAAAAGAATCGCAAAGGCAAAGCCAAGAACGTTGCTACTAAGACACGTGGTATGAAAGAACAAGGACCACCTGATTACAGCACTGGTAAGTCAGCTGATCAAAAAGGAATAAGCCCTAGGACAGTTGGTAAAGTAATACTAGACCCAGAAGGTACTGCACGAGAGGCTGGCGGTAGGGTATTACAAAAAGGCATGAATGCAGTTAAGTGCGCAATTACCCAAGATCCAACCTACTGCAACCTATCCAAATAATATCCTAAACCTCTTGTTTTATTAGTTCAGATACTGTATAATAGTATACTTTACTAACAGGAGATCAGTAATGTCATCAAGAATGTTCAGTTCAGAGCAAAAAGCAAAACTCACACAGGTTGTTAACGAAGGTATTGCAGTAATGCAAGAAGTAGAAGATCTCAGCGCAGGTTTGAGTGATACAATCAAAGCAGTTGCAGAAGAAATGGAAATTAAACCCAGTATTCTTAAGAAAGCTGTGCGTATTGCATTTAAATCCAAACTCACAGACGAAAACGCTGATCACGAAGATCTAAACACGATTCTCGAAACTGTCGGCCGTACCCTTTAATTGAAAAACATGAAGAAGTTTTGGGTCAGCAGTTACACAAGTGATCGCACAGCATTTTATCTCGAGCTGATTAGTTTTATAACAACTGTCGGTGCAAGTGCTTTATTGGCCGCAACAGCAGATTCTCCCAACATGCTCTTGGTATACCCTGGTTTCTTTGTAGGGTGTATCACAGGTGCAATTGCATATCTACGTAGAAGTTTACCTTTTCCGTTTTTATTGACCAGCTGGTTCGCATGTGTTAACATATTCGGATACGGTGTAGCATCAGGATGGTGGTAATATGAGTTACATAGACGCATTATTTGATAGAAAAGCAGATCGCATACATGTCGTGGAGCGTGTCAATGGGGAACGTGTATACAAAGAGTTTCCTGCTAACTATGTGTTCTACTATGATGATCCCAAGGGCAAGTTCCGTACAGTGTATGGTAGCCCTGTGAATAGGTTCAGTACACGCAACGGCAAAGAGTTTCAAAAAGAAATGCGTGTGAACGGCGGAAAGAGATTATGGGAATCGGATATTAATCCAGTGTTCCGCTGTTTAGAAGAAAACTACCTGGGACAACAATCACCTAAACTGCAAACATGCTTCTTTGATATTGAGGTCGACTTTGACCCTGAACGTGGATTCAGTCCACCTAGTGATCCGTTCAATGCAGTAACTGCAATTACTGTGTACAACGACTGGATGGACAAGTTGATCACACTGGCTATTCCTCCCAAAGGACTTAGCTGGGAAAGTGCAGAAGAACTATGCAAAGACTTCGAAAACTGTTTCTTATTCGAACGTGAAGAAGAACTGTTGGGCACATTCTTAGATTTAATTGAAGATGCTGACATACTGTCGGGTTGGAACAGTGAAGGTTTTGATATTCCTTACTTGGTCATGCGCATAAAGCGTGTACTTAGCAACGATGACAATAGACGTTGGTGCCTATGGGGGCAACTACCCAAGCAACGCACATTTGAACGTTTTGGTGCAGAGAATCTAACATTTGATTTAATAGGCAGAGTGCATATGGACTATATGCAACTGTATCGCAAATACACATACGAAGAACGTCACAGTTATTCACTAGATGCAATTGGTGAACACGAACTAGGTGAACGTAAAACACAATACGAAGGCTCACTTGATCAGTTGTATAACAAAGACTTCAAGACCTTTATTGAGTACAATCGACAGGATACCGCGTTGCTAGGCAAGATGGACAAGAAGTTACGTTTTTTAGATCTTGCAAACGAACTAGCGCATGATAATACCGTACTGCTACAAACAACAATGGGTGCAGTGGCAGTTACAGAGCAGGCTATTATTAATGAGGCACATCAGCGTGGTATGGTTGTACCTAATAGGAAAGGAAAAGAAGAACATGGAGAAACGCAAGCGGCAGGTGCCTATGTTGCTCATCCCAAAAAAGGGATGCACGACTGGATCGGAGCAATCGACATCAACTCACTCTATCCCAGTGCTATTAGGGCCCTCAACATGGCGCAAGAAAGCATCATCGGACAACTCAGACCGATAATGACAGACAGGTACATCAAGGAAAAACAGGACGCTGGAAAGAGTTTTGCTGATAGTTGGGAAAACATGTTCGGTAGCCTTGAGTATCAAGCGGTAATGAATGGAGAGCCTGGCACAGAGATTACTGTAGACTGGGAAGCAGATGGTAGCAGTGATATAATGAGTGCCGCTGACATTTGGAGACTGATATTTGACAGTAACAAACCTTGGATGATCAGTGCTAACGGTACTATATTCAGTTATGAAAAAAAGGCTATTGTACCAGGATTGTTAGAACGTTGGTATGCCGAACGTAAAGAACTACAAGCAAAGAAGCGTGACGCTGAGTCCGATGATGATATTGCATTCTGGGATAAACGACAGTTGGTTAAGAAGATTAACTTGAACAGTTTGTATGGCGCTATTCTTAATCCAGGTTGTAGATTCTTTGACAAACGTATTGGACAAAGTACTACACTATCCGGTCGTATCATTGCCAAGCACATGGATGCGTTTGTTAACGAAGCCATAACAGGTGTATATGATCACACTGGTGATGCAGTTGTGTATGGTGATACTGATTCTTGTTACTTCACTGCATGGCCCGCTATTAAAGATGATGTCGAAAGCGGTAAAATGGAATGGAACAAAGACATTGCTACACAAGTGTATGATAGCATCTCAGACCAACTTAATGAAAGTTTTCCATTGTTCATGGAAAAAGCCTGTCACTGCCCACGTGAAAATGGCGCATTGATCAAAGGTGGTAGAGAGATTACTGCAACTAAAGGCTTGTACATTAAGAAGAAGCGTTATGCGGCACTGATATATGACATGGAAGGTACTAGACTCGACGGCGGCGGCAAACCAGGCAAAGTTAAAGCCATGGGACTTGACTTGAAGCGAAGTGATACTCCGCCGGTTGTACAGAATTTCCTAAGTGATATACTACTTGGTGTACTAACAGGATCAACCAAAGAACAGATATATGATAAGGTTCGCGACTTTAAAATTGCATTCCAACAGCGTCCAGCATGGGAAAAAGGTACTCCCAAGCGTGTAAACAATCTAACCAAGTACACTGCCGCTGAAAAAGCGCAAGGCAAAGCAAACATGCCTGGCCATGTAAGAGCCGCAATGAACTGGAACTATCTCAAACGCATGCATGGTGACAACTACAGTCAAAACATTGTTGATGGTATGAAAACTATTGTGTGCAAACTTAAAGAGAACCCAATGGGTTACAAGAGTGTAGGGTATCCAACAGATGTTTCACATATCCCACAGTGGTTTAAGGACTTGCCATTTGATGATGCACTAATGGAGGCAACTATTGTGGATCAGAAAGTAGAGAACCTATTAAGTGTACTTAAATGGGATATTCCTGCACATACCAACATCAAAACAACATTTGACGACTTGTTCAGCTTCGAATAAATACCTATGTACAATTACATAGTGATATTCAATGAACCTCGTAGATCTTGTAAACACCAAAAACTCCCTCAGAAGTGGGCCTGACCTAGCTCCATTATCTGCCGAGCTTGATAAAATTACCAAGCACTACCAAGATATTATTCTAGGTGTTGATCCTAGATTTACCGGATCTGTAAACATTTCTATAGATCATTATCAAACAATTAAAGATCAATTAGCCTTACACCAACCCAAGATTGAGCAGACAATTGCGGATATTGATGCAGAAATACTGAAACAAAGTCAAAAGTTTTTTACAGAAAGTTATGCACTTGAGCGTGAGCTAAAGAGTGACTTTGATTCTTACGGAATGTTAACGCAAAATCTTAGAACAATGCGACACTGGCGGAATATTAGATTAGACCAAACTGGTAGTCCAGATATGCACATGCTAGGAGTAATTCGAAAACATGTAGAACATAGATATCCTGTACTAGAGATAGGTTGCCGCGACGGGGACTGGACTAAATTTTTAGTTGCTGGTGATCCATTATACATATCTGATTACACAGAAGAGTTTATGCATAATGCAGTGCACCAGTTTACGAAACAGTACATTCCTAGAGTCAGGCAGTACCAAATAAAAGACAACAACATAAACGATCTGCCAGAAAATCAATTTGGTTTTGTTCTTAGTTACAACTTCTTTAATTATCTTGCATTTGATACTATCAAACAATGGATGCGCAAAGCGCACACTTGGTTAAGGCCAGGTGGTATTATAATGTTTACCTACAATAATGCAGATCATGGTTACGGTGCAGCCATGGCTGAAAGTAGCGTACAAAGTTATTGTCCAATGAGCTTACTTGTGCCCATGTGCGAAAGTATTGGTTTACAGTATCACGATCATAGAGATTACGTAAACACACCATTTACTCCAATGAGCTGGATACAATTCAAAAAGCCAGGAGAGCTGTCCACAGTAAAAGTAGCACAGGCGTTAGGGCAAATAAAATTATACTCTGAGACTTGATTTTCTAAATACAATCTGTTATAATTAATCATCTTTAACGGAGGTACAAATGAAAGATTATTTACAAGATATAGTAAAACACACACATGCTCTTGGCTTTATTGAGTTGGTAAAAGTCACAGGCACTGCAACAGAAACAAAAGTTGATGCAGTTAGCGAAGACAGAAGTGCTATTGTGCAGGCTCAGTTTCACAATCCGGTTCCAGATTTTGTTGGAACATTTGGTATGCCAAATCTAGGCAAACTAAACACAATTCTTAATATTCCAGAGTACAGCGAAGATGCCAAACTTACAGTAAGCAAAACTGACGCTGGGCCAGCAGGTGTAAACTTTGAAAATGCCGCAGGTGACTTTAAGAACGATTACAGGTTTATGAGCAGTGAAATTGTAAACGACAAGCTCAAAGCAGTTAAGTTCCGAGGTGTTAAATGGGGCGTAGAGATTGAGCCAAGTGTAGCCAGTATTCAAAGACTAAAGCACATGGCTAGTGCAAACAGCGAAGAAACTACTTTTATTGCAAAGACAGAAGACAACAAGTTGAAGTTCTACTTTGGCGATCACAGCACACATGCAGGTGACTTTGTGTTTGCACATGATGTTGAAGGTACACTGAGCAAAGGTTGGAATTGGCCTGTAGCCGCTGTTATCAGTATACTAAGTCTGTCAGGCGATAAGATGATTAAATTTAGTGATGAGGGAGCCGCACAGATCACTGTTGATTCAGGACTAGGTGTTTACAACTATATACTTCCAGCACAACAGAAGTAATGACACAACGGGTACGTGATCGTTATTGGGAACGTAGAGGATATGTAAGTGGTACCTGTATGTTCCACGATCCCACTAGATTGTGTTACTTAAACATACCAAAGAATGCTAGTACCTTCCTAAAAGAAAACCTTGTTGAGCAGGAATGGGTCATGTTGCATAACAGTGTCAGGCGTGTTCGTCGTGAGACTGTCGGAACTATAGTTATACTGCGTGACCCTATTGACCGTTGGTTTACAGGAATAGCACAGCATATCACAACAAACCTATTCTGCAAAGATTTTGGTAGTAGTCATTTTTTAGAACAGACAAACGATCTGGTCAGTAACTTGATTGTAGACCAAGTGGTGTTCGATGATCATACAGAACAACAAAGTTGGTTCATTGAAGAATTTGGTCAATTTTTAATTAACCCAACTTATTTTTATTGTGATCAACACCTAAACAAAAATTTAGATCATTACTTTAACACACATAATTTAAGTTACAGTTTGGCTAATAAACCGTTTAAAAATGTCAGTGTAAACAACTTTGATAACAAAAATCTAATTGATTATTTTAAAAATATAGTTTATAATAATACTATGTATGAAATACATCTTGCAGAACATTATCAACAAGATTATGATCTCATTTCAACAGTACAGTTTTATCGAGCGGGCGAACAAAATAAATAGTTATGTCCAAGGTAAAAACATCAACGAAAGATTGCATGGATCAAGATAACCTAACAGCAAAACAAAACGACTACGCAATATTCTTGCCTGCCATTTCTGGCTTCTACGCAACATTTATAGGCAAACAACGTGTTAACAACGATTATGTTGATGTTAACCGCATGCCTGCGGCTATTCAAGACATGGAACAAATGAATTGGTTAAATGATCAAAAAGGATTGTTTCCATACAAGTGGAGTTTGTATTCAGGTGGACATGCTAACTTAGATCTAGCAAAAGACGATCCCAAAGAGAATATGGTACGTGAACGTGATCCAAATACTCTAATGTTAGGTGACTCTGGTGGTTTCCAAATTGGTAAAGGGCTTTGGGAAGGAGACTGGAAGGCTAACTCTGGCTGTCCTAAAGCACAAAAGAAAAGAGGGCTTGTACTTAATTGGTTAGACAATACTGCTGATTACGGAATGGGGCTCGATATCCCGACTTGGGTTTTTAAAAATAAAGAGGCTAGTGACGCATGTCAAATAAAAACAATACAACAAGCAGTAGACGCAACCAAATTCAACAACGAGTACTTCATCAAGCATCGCAAAGGCGTCAGCAATGGCGGAACCCGCTTCTTAAACGTTCTGCAAGGAAGTGATCACACCAGTGCAGACGAGTGGTATGAAGAGATGAAAGGATTCTGTGACCCCAATAAGTATCCAGACAGACACTTTGACGGCTGGGGAATGGGTGGACAAAACATGTGTGACGTACACTTGGTGTTAAAGCGGTTAGTTGCACTGCGTCACGATAACCTATTACAACAAGGTAAACATGATTGGATGCACTTCTTGGGAACAAGCAAACTTGAATGGGCGGTGTTATTAACTACCATACAACGTGCAGTTCGCAAATATGTAAACCCGAACTTTACAATAAGTTTCGATTGTGCATCACCTTTTTTAGCAACAGCAAATGGTCAAGTATATCATGAGATATCGTTACCACACGACGGCAAGTGGAGTTATAGAATGAGTCCAATAGCTGATGATAGGAAATACTCATCAGACACAAGGCCTTACGGTAGTGCCGCACTACAAGATGGCCTTATTGGTACTTTCGAAGAAAGCCCTATGAGTTCGCGTACACAAATGAAAGATGTTTGTGTTTACGCACCCGGTGATCTGAATAAGATAGGTAAAGAAGGCAAGACCAGTTGGGATAGTTTCAGTTATGCACTGTTAATGGGCCACAATGTTTGGACACATATCGAAAGTGTGCAACGTGCAAACAGAGAGTTTGATGCAGGTAACTACCCACGTATGATGCGCAACAATACTGGTAGAGTATTGTTTAAAGATGTAGTAGACCGCATATTTGCAACACCTGACCGTGCTGAAGCAGACGAGATAATCCAAAGCCATAACAAATACTGGATGGAAATTATTGGAACCAGAGGCAACACAGGAAAGAAAACTGTTTCGCCACAAGCACAATATGAAAACTTATTTGAGGAAGCCGCATAATGTCATACCAGCTTAGACTAAACGATTTAGAAGAAGCGCACGAAACCCTAAACCAACAGGTTAATAACCTACAAGGGAATGTGCATTGGAATGATTATCAATTAAACCAGCTTAAAAAAGAAAAACTTAGAATCAAAGACGAAATATATCGTATTCAAAAATTAGACCAAGGACCAGACCCAGAGGACACAGATTATTATGATAGCACGGAAACAGACGACTACTGATAACCCAATACTAAAAGATGCATGTGAACTGTTTTGGATAGTTAAAGGGCACATACCATCATGCATGTACTACGACGATACTGTGGAAGATACATATAATTCTTATTTTGATAGAGTATGGCGCTGGGATCCAAATGAAGTATATCTTAGACGTCAAGGTTTTGACCAAGCATACAAACAATTTTTAACAAACTGGCCGGAGGCATAATGAATCGAGAAGGACACGAACAAGCCACAATGTTCCTGGGAACAGAAGTAGAACACTCAGCAACCTATGGAATGAAAACATTATTTGTTGTTGGGCTTGTACCCGCAGAACAGGTATTACGAGAAGCACTCAGACATGACGTAGAACATATCTACTTGGGTGCTAATCAAAGTTTTGGAACCTGGGACGGCATATTGTCAGAATGGGACGTTTTAATTACCAGTTGCATTGACGAAGGTTATTGGGTAACACTGGACTATGATGTTAACGATCACAACGAGGTAATGTCACTGGATCTCCAGGATTGTAATCGTTTTATTAGTATGATAAGTGTTAAACTGCCCAACATACGTAAATTAAATTACAATGCTACATTAAAGATTGACGATAGTGATTACGAAGCAACAAATCCTGGTGTATGGTGCCACAGCGTACACAGCTTACAAAAAAGAAAACTATTCACAGATTGGTCTAAATATACCAACGACCAAATAATCGAGGAGGAAGTAAAATGAAAAAGCAAATCATTGACAATCTCAGAGCAAAGTACCAAAATCAAATTGCTATTGCAAGGACAAACGTTGAGTTGTTTATAGCAAGCCCACAGGGCGTTGCTGAACACATCGACTTTTCCGAAACTGTAGAAAAAGAATTGGAAAAAATTGCACATGCAAATGATATGCTAGAAGCATTAGAGTACGTAAGCTCTGATGTTTGACATTTCAATTAATTAGTTGTACAATAACTATATGAACCAATCACAAAGAAATACCGTAGATCAAATCATGCATCATGCACGTAGGGACATTTGGGTTACTTTCCAGAAAGAAGGTGTTCACATGTATCCAGGGGCTGACACAGATCCTAAACTTGCAACAGGTGGGTGGGACGATGTTAGTTTCTTGGGCGTGCCACATAGACACATATTCCACTTTAGGGTAGGAATTGAAGTGTTCCACAACGACAGAGACATTGAATTTATTCAATTCAAGCGTTGGATGCAACGACTTTATGACGTCGAAGGCGTACTTGAATTAAATTATAAGTCTTGCGAAATGATTGCAGATGACTTGTACTTACAGATTGCAGACCGTTACCCGGATCGTGTGGTTACAATTGAAGTAAGCGAAGATGGTGAGAATGGCTGCCAAATAACTTACAATACATCCCAACAAGCCCAAACAAAAATATATTAAATGTTATTAGATCTTCTCCGGAAGGTATATGATTTTGATATGACCGTAGCGTTAGAAACCATTGCGACTATGCCTTCTTCTTTTTTATACAAAAAGATAAGTCCATTTATTAAACAACAATATCCTAACAACTACAAGTTCATATTTTTGAACAACAGTGATGTCAACCAAGAAGTATTACTGCACGTTATACAAACAATAGAATTGTGTAAGATTCCTAATGCATTTGTATTGGTCATTACTAATCAAACCAGAGTGCATGATTTTTTTGCAAGTAATAACATTGAAGTTAAAAAAAATAATATTCCTGACGAACTAGAAACAGGGAATTACACACCAACTTTTAATGTCCAAGAGAAACTTTGTCCTTATCCGTGGGCTGGCATTCATGTAGAGCCACAAGGTTACGTTAAGCCGTGCTGTGATTTTTATGGTTCATACTTAAAGCATAACGGTACTCTATTGGATGCTAGTAAAGATTCGTTTGAATACATGCAAAATTCAAGCGACATGAAATTGATAAGGGAACAGTTTAGACAAGGCATAAAGCCAGAAGGATGTAAGAAGAACTGTTTAGATGCGCCAGAGGGCAAATCTACCAGGTTTACGCATTCAAAGTACAAGCTGAACAATGTATACGGAGAAATAGACTGGGAAGGCGAAGGTGAGATGAAGTTTCTTAACGGACACTTCAGTAACTTGTGCAACCTCGGTTGTGTGATTTGTGAACCGCGATCTAGTTCGATACTGTCTGTAGAGGAACTTAAAGATTCACAGTACGCCAACATTAAACAAGATCCACGATATAAAAAGTTACAAATCCATCTAAACACATTAGACGAAAACAGCACTATATGGAAAGAACTGGATAAAAATATTTCAACTATACGTAACTTTGAAATATTGGGTGGCGAACCACTGCTAAATAAAAATATCTTACGAGTCATCGAAAGATTAATTGATTCAGGGCATAGTAAACATTGTGTTTTTCAAATTATAACCAATGGTACACAATTCCCTGATATATGCAACCAGTTACATCACTTTAAAGAGGTATTCATACACATAAGTGTAGACAACACAAACGAGCGATTTGAATATGAACGCTATTTGGGAAAATGGGATAAGTGGGTAAGTAACGTAAGCCAATTTGATAATTTAACAAAACAACACAATCATATTAAATTACATTTTGCAATAGCAGTAAGTATTTTAAATGCATTGTACTTGCCAGAACTGTTATCGCATATTTCAAGATACAACTACCAAACATTTTACTTTGGTGATGTACATAAACCGTCTCAGTTATCGTTGAACAACTTGACATTAGAAGCAAAAGATGTTCTAATAGAAAGACTATCAATGTTTACTGATCAATATCCAAAACTAAATTTTGTGCTGAACTTACTAAAAAATTCTAAACAAGTTGATGGAACAGAATTTTGTAACTTTATACAAAACAAAGATAAATTACGAAATTTAAACTTTATGGATACGCATGAGGAAATAGGAAATCTTATGGGATATTCATCTTTTAACATTCAAGGAGAAACAAATGGCCGCTAGTTGGCTAAAAAAATATCTCACAATGAAGCCAGAGGTTAATCAAATTTATGATGACCTTGACGCTTACCGTGAGTTCTGTGTTAAGCAAGGATACAACTTTGACGAACGACACCTATATCATGAGAAAACGCCATGGGGAGAATATCAACGTGTGCTAAATGGTAAACGACCCAAGGATGCTTGGTACTTTGTAAAGAAACCTTACGTAAGTCGATGATATATCTAGTAGACTTAGAAGCAGTAGACACACGTTATACTAAACAGTGGAAGACTCATGTCCCAGAACTCCTACAAAGAGAACTGGACGAGCCTGTTACTGTTATAAGTGGCGGTGAGACACCACAAGCAACAACGCCAGGTGCGTTCTTAAACTTTGGTGGCACTAATGTGTACAAGTCTAAACAACTAGAACAAATAGGTGAACTATTTTGTTCTGGCAAAGTTAAAGACGGTGACTACTTCCTTTATACTGATGCTTGGAACCCTACTGTTATACAGTTAAAGTATATGGCAGAGTTGTTAGGTGTCAACATAAAGATAGGTGGGCTTTGGCATGCTGGTAGTTATGATCCAGAAGACTTTTTAGGAAGACTCATTGGTGACAAGCCTTGGGTCAGACACGCTGAAAAAAGCATGTACGAAGTGTTTGATCATAACTTCTTTGCTAGTGTATTTCATATTAAAATGTTTTACAGTGTACTCCATCATCCTTGGCAAATTACCTGGGCTGATGGAATGTTCAGTGATGGAAAGATAACTCGCACTGGTTGGCCTATGGAGTATATGGCAGATACTCTTGCGCCACATAACAACATACCCAAGCGGGACTTGATACTTTTCCCACACAGGATTGCTCCAGAAAAACAACCTGAGATATTCCGAGACTTAAAGGCATCATTGCCACAGTACGAGTTTGTGATGTGTCAAGAGCAAGAACTTACAAAAAACGAATATCATAATCTGTTAGGTGAAGCTAAAATTGTTTTTAGTGCTAACTTACAAGAAACACTTGGAATAAGTTGGTACGAAGGAGCATTAGTGGGTGCTATTCCCATGGTGCCTGACAGGTTAAGTTATAGTGAGATGGCATTGCCTGAGTTTAAGTATCCAAGTGAATGGACTCAAAACTTTGAAAATTACAGAGAACATAAACAGCAAGTCTGTGATACTATTGTAGACTATATAGAAAATTACGACAAGTACACTAACCTAGTTAATAAACAAGCACTTAAACTTAAAGACGAGTACTTTGGTGCTGGTAAATTAATTTCAACAATCAAGAACAGATGAAGGTAGTCATTACAGGTGGGTGCGGATACATTGGTAGCCATGTTGCTAGAGCATTTACGCAACATGGCGCCGAAGTGTTTGTTATTGATAAAGAACGCAGACAACACACACTAAAAGGCATCAAGCACTTTAGACATGATGACTTTGCTAGTCCTGGATCAATAGATCTAATTAAAGATTACGAACCAGACTACATTGTGCATTGTGCAGGTACCAGTCTGGTTGGTCCAAGTGTTACTGATCCCGGTGAGTACTACGATAACAACATTGCCAAAACAATACACATGCTGAATAGTCTACGTGACTTGCCTGTTAAGCCTACCATAATGTTTAGCTCAAGTGCAAGTGTTTATGGCGAGCCCGACACTGTTCCTATTCCAGAAACAGCAAGGTTAGATCCAATAAGTCCGTATGGTAATACAAAGTACCTAACAGAAGTTATTCTGAAAGATTATGCTAGAGCGTACGGTATTGCTAGTATTTGTTTTAGATATTTTAATGCCGCTGGTGCTGAGCCTGACGCATTTGACCTTGGTCAAGAACTAGGTGCTACGCACATCGTTGCTAGGGTGCTAGAGGCCAGTATGTTGAATCAACAGTTTACACTCAACGGCGATGACTATCCAACACCAGACGGCAGTTGTATTAGGGATTATGTGCATGTACAAGACATTGCACAAGCACACGTTTGTGGTGCTGAATACTTGGAGACAGCAAGACCAGATCCTGCTTGTCATATTTTTAACCTTGGTACCAATACAGGTATTAGCAATTGGGAAATTGTAAACTTCGTAAAAGAAAAATACGGTTTACCAAAGTTTACTGTTAGCGAACGAAGAGCCGGAGATCCTGCTCAATTGATTGCTGATGCTACTCGTGCAAAAGAAATACTTAACTGGGTTCCTGAATACAGTAACTTGGAAGACGTTGTATCTACTGCACATCATTGGTATCTAAACAGCCTTACAAAACACTAATGTTTGACAAAATATTTGAATTTGAACAAGCACTTGCAGAATACACAGGTGCTCCGTATGCAGTAATGACCGATTGTTGTACACATGCACTGGAACTTTGCTTTAGATTAAAACAGGTTAAACGTGTACAGTTTACCTGTTACACATACCTGAGCATACCCATGTTGATGCACAAACTTGGTATCGAATATGAGTTGGTTCCAGAGAAATGGACAGGCGAGTATCGATTTTATGGCACGGATATTTGGGATAGCGCACGTAAAGTAGAGCGTGGCATGTATCAAGCAGGACAAATGCAGTGTTTAAGTTTTGGTTACGGAAAGCCTTTACATATAGGACACGGTGGTGCTATACTAGTAGATGATGTAGAAACTTATGATCAGCTATCGCAAATGAGATATGACGGTCGGGACTTGAACATTAGTCCATGGGAGCAACAGAGATCATTTAGGGTAGGGTATCATTACAAACCAGCAATTGAAGATGCTGTGCTAGGATTAGAAAAATTATCAGTACTGGAAGAACAGTCTAAATATCATCAATATCCAGACCTAAGAGAGATTGAAATACATGATTAGCAAAACTATTAAAGACAGAATTGAACAAGCAGGCAAACGCTACTGGGCAGGCGATAACATCAGTGAGCATATTCAAGAAGGAGATCTGGATCAGCTGGTGGATGAACTTACTGGTAAGTTTTCGGGTGTGTTGGATAGTTTGGTTATTGACCAAGCAAATGATCCCAACAGCAAAGGCACAGCAAAGCGTCTTGCTAAGATGTATATACATGAACTTATGGCAGGGCGGTATGATCCAATGCCTCCGGCAACAGCATTCCCAAATGATTCAGATGATCGTTATGACGGTATGCTAGTAGTACGTAGCGAACTAAAGAGCATGTGTTCACATCACCATCAGCCTGTTACAGGCATAGCCTATATTGGTATTATTGCCGCAGACAAACTTATTGGCCTAAGCAAGTATACCCGTATTGCACAGTGGTGTGCTAGACGTGGTACGTTGCAAGAAGAACTTGCAAACGACATTGCACGTGAGATTGGTAACGCAACCGACGCAAAGCATTTGGGTGTTTACATCCAAGCAACACACGGGTGTTGTGAAAATAGAGGCATTATGGCACATAGTAGTCTTACGCAAACTACTGTATTACGTGGATCTTTCAAAGATGATCCGGGCACAAAGAAAGAGTTCTTTGACAACATCAAACTGCAACAGGAGTTTTCGCCAAGATAAAATGATTGACAAAATCATTAACTGAGTATATAATAAGTACTTCTTTTCAACACTTAATGGTGTGATCATGAAGTACTTTTTTGTTTGTGCGTTGTCTTTATCTATTGTAGCCTGTGGTGGCGGAGGCGGGGGCGGAGGTCCAAACGTTAGACCCACAATATCCAGCCCAACACTTTCGGCTTCTAGCAACACCAATTTTGTTGCACCAGTAAAAGCAGGCAGTTACAATCTATTTGTTAGTGGTAGCACAACTGCCCCTGTGCAGGACATATTTGTACAAGACCTAAACAATGACAACAAAGAAGAAATTGTCATTGCTGGACGTATGAGCCAGAGTGATACTAACCTTGTAACTGCACCCGATCAAACAGCTAAAAATGCCGCCTGGCAGAACAGTCAAATTAGTGTATTTGGTTGGAACGGTAGCGACCAACTTGAAAACCAAACCAGCAGTTGGTTCACAGGAACAGAAAATCAAATAATAGGTGCCGAGCCAGGAATCGCATTTGGTGACTTCAACGGTGATAACAACACTGACATGGTTGTTGGGCATTCAACTGATATGGATTTCCTTGGAGATACTGTTGTGTTTACCAACAGTGGTACCAGTAGTTTTGGCAGAGATGATTATGCTACTAACCTTTGGACACATGATGTTGAGGTACACGATATAAATGGTGACGGATTAGATGATGTTATACTAGGAGGGTACGGTAATCCAGTTGTGATGTTAGGCGATGTATCTGGTACAATGACACAGATAACTACAGATCACTTTGGTATGAGCGGACTAGCCGCAGGAGATTTTCTAGGTGATGGTTCCACAACGTTTGTATTTGTAGACAGTTCATTTAATACCACTTTGCCAGATAAAGCAACTAGGGAAATTGAAGATTCTAGACTGTTTAGTTTTACACAGACTGGTGCTAACACTGGAACATTCACTGAACTAGCAAAACTGCCCAACCCCATATTTGAGTCCAGTGACTTTGATTCTTTGTTTGCTGTAGGTGTAGAACGTAGTCATGATATCAGAGCATTACCTTTCGACTTTAACAACGACGGTTCACTTGATGTTGTGGTTGTTAGCGTTAGCACAAATCCAAACGATGGTGTAAACAGAACTGAAGTACAATTTTTACAAAACAACGGTGGCGGTAACTTTGTTGACGTGACTGACGATGTGCGAGTAGGTTGGGATAATGTTACCAACGGAGATTATAATTCGCAGTTAAGAGATGTCAATGATGATGGGTTGACTGACATATTATTAAGCGCACAGAACAGCACAGGTGACAGCACCAGAGTCTTACTGCAAACAGCCGAAGGCAAGTATGTGCAAAGTTTTGAAGAAATTTTTGATGATTTTGTGTCAGACGCTAGAGCAAATGAGTCTAATGCTACTGGCTTGTTCAACACTGTTAGATTCTTAACTGGACCTAACGGAGATAAACTGTTGGTTACTGCTGTAACACTGAACGACGGAAGCAATGCAGTGTATACCAGTAGGCTAGGTGATGCAGGAGGTACCACAGCGGCAGCCAGCATAGCACTGATTCAGCAAGTATGGCCATATGTTACAGATGAAGTAGCCGCACAAATACTAGCAGGTACAGCATTCACAGACTTTGCAGGATTCGATCCTGATGTACACGGACTAGGTGTAATTGATATAGATCAGGCACTGTTGCCCGTGGGCGAACTGCGCATGCCACTAGACGGACGTGAAGGGACACGGGCCATTAACGGTGAGATCGCTGGTGTAAACTTTGGCAGTTTTGATAACGTTACAGCAGTAGACAGTACTGGCAGAGGATTTGACATCAACATCAACAGTATGCATACTCCGGACATACAGAACAATTGGTATGATGTAGCTCTAATAGACAGCATAACCAGAATGGACTATAACTTCGAGCATGTGTACAGCGATGGTATGTTGAACTACAGTCCAACTGATGAGTCTGGTAACTTCACCATGGGGCTGAGAGATATCAAACTTGCCAAAGGCTGGTACTTGCAAGGACAGTACACTACACTAGCAGATCGCAACCCTTGGTTCCACATGAGCGGTATGTGGGGTACAATAAACAGTTCCGAAACAATAGAAACTGTAGTGACCCACGTAAAAGACAAGTTTATGTTTAACATAGGCAACATGCACACAACTACCGACTTTGATGGTGGGTTAGTAACAAATGTAACCCCAATAGACAGTGTTTGGGGCGAAATCAGCTGGAGAAATGACGGTTTACGACTAGCTGTGGGTAGTATGCCCTATGTTGTCAAAGGCGGTATAGATGTGCGTTTACCTAGCACAATTGATTCACAAGGCGTTGTACACTACGATACATTCAACTTTGAAATTGAAAATCAGTTTGCCACATATTCGAGTGTAAGTTACGTTAACAGTTTCCGCAACATAAACTACACATTAGGTGCTTACAACAACACATTAGGATTCTATCAAGCACAATTAAAACTAAATCTAGCTTTTTAAACGAGTAAATACAATAGCAATAAAGTTTCAAAGGAGGCACAGTAGCACAAATAACATTTAGGAGAACCACATGAAGTGGATATTAGCAATGTTGTTGGTATCAACAACATCAGTAGCACAAGCCCAAGAAAGCGATCCAGTTGGGTACTGTAAAGCAACAGCTTATTTGGCTTTGGATATTGGAAGACAACTTAGTCAAGGACTTGACCCAACCAGTATAAACTTTTCGTTTCCCAATGCACAAACACCAGGAGACCAGCAAAAAGCGGAAGACTGGGGTCGATCGTTGGTCATAAGAGTAGTAAATGAATGGGCAAAGGATCCCAGCCCAGAGATAATTGCAGATATTCTGCTTCAGGAATGCCTAACAGCATATGGTGTACTTAAACAATCACACTACCAAGATGGTAAGTTTATCAAGACACAGTCTGGCTACAATAAACAAAGTAGGAGAGCCGTCTGCTACGAGCAGATAACCAGATTTGATAAGTTACTTAAACTTTATCATAAAATTGGATACAATGGTGTGTTGAATACATTCCCGCCAGAACAGGAAGGTTTCCCTCGTGAGTACGCAATTGAAATACTAAATGAAATTGAAACCATTGATAACAAACAAAAACGAGATGCATGGATTGAAGAAAAGTGGTGGACCTGCATTGAGAAGTTTGGGGGAAGTCGTGAAACCGACGGTTGAAGATACGGTTAACTGGACTGTTATAATTCTTGCAACTGTGGTGTGTGTGGTTTCCCTTTTGGAATTATTTGATTTATTATAAACTTGATGTTATAATGCTAACATGATAAAGAAGAGACTTACCAATTCTACTGTGGAACAGCACGTATATAATATGTGCCGGCAGATGGACCAATCCATGTGGCGTCCAGACATTGTAGTCGGATTAACACGTGGTGGTTTGGTTCCAGCAAACATGATCAGTCAATACTTTGATGTACCATTAGAAACACTCAAAGTAAAACTACGTGACCTTCAGCCTGGCGAAGAAAATGAAAGCAAACATCATTTAGCGGGTTTAGCACATACTGGCAAGCATGTACTAGTAGTAGACGATATAAACGATACTGGTGCAACACTGGACCATATATGTCGTGACTGGCAAACTAGTTTTTCCAACCCAAGGCATTGGCGTTACTTGTTCAATAACAGTGTTAAATTTGCTATGTTGATTGATAACGAGTCAAGTAAATTTATGTACAACATTGACTACTATGGCGAACAAATAGATAAAAGTGTCGAGGATGTTTGGATTGAATTTCCTTGGGAAGTTTGGTGGGAACAGCACAGTAAATCAAGCTCATTTGTATTTGACAAATAGATGGAACTTAGCCCGTATGGTGGAGAAATAAAACAATTTTTTGATAACGAAACCTTGGGTTATTTTGCTCAAGTATTCAATTTGTTCACCCCTTCGAGAACAGAATATCAAGCTATTTCGGATGCTCTGTGTGAAAAATTTAACACCAGTGGTGAAACCAGAAGAGAAGTACAAGAAGTCATCTTGCCGACAAATATTCTTAACCTAGTTACAGATAAACTGCGCACGTATTTTGGAAAAAACGCTTGTATTTCAGCCTGCTCATGTTGGCAAGATTATTCATATTATGAAAACAATCTGCACACAGACGATGCTGACAGTGTTAACAATGTTCTTATTGTTGCAATAACAGCAGATCCATTTACAGGTACACAATTTTGGAGCGAAGATGAGCGGCAGTTTATATACAGCATACTAGAGTACAACAAAGCATTTTATCTATTAGACAGCACAGAAATTATGCATGGTATGAAATTTTGGGTACCACTACATTTCCTAAGACAAAGTGTATATATTAACTTCAATAAATAGTTGCAACCGGCCTTTTCTGGCATTCAACCCGGTATACAAATTCTGCAAGCCTATGTTATAATAACTTTTAATATAGGATAAACACAATGAACAACCCAAGACAATACAAGTACGTGAGTACAAAAGAATATGTAGATCAGTTTCCTTGTGCATACAGGCAATGGAGAGCTGACAGTCACTGTAATCTGATACACGGCTATGCGTTTACAATGCGTTTCTTTTTCGGAACGGATGACTTAGACGTTAGAAACTGGGTAGCAGACTACGGTGGATTAAAAGAACTAAAAGGTGTACTACAAGATCAGTTTGATCATACGCTACTGGTTGCTGAAGATGATCCAGAACTAGAAATGTACAAGCAACTGCAAGCAAAGAAGATGGCTAAAATAACCATACTACCAAGACTTGGTTGTGAAGGACTAGCAGACCAACTGTACAAATATGTTAATGGTGTGTATATCCCAGACATGTGGGGTCAAGCAGAAGCAGACAGACTTTGGTGTTACCGAGTCGAGATACGTGAGACACAAAGCAACATGGCTTGGCGTGAAGGACACAGAGAATGGAACGAGGACCTGTTTGAATGAGCTTGAAATATAGTTGGCATGACATTGGCGGTGACGTGGTTAAGGATACTGATGTTTATTTGCTTAAAGATAATAAAACTCTAAATAATCTTGTATTAAGTTCTACAAAGTTATACAGAGGACAACGCACTAACGGACACAGGCACCCCGGTCAAGAAGAAGTATATGTATTTGTACAAGGCTGGGGAGAGATGATTGTTGGGGACGAAGACAGTGAACCATTTACTGTTGGCCAAGGTGATTACGTATTGATTCCAGACGGTGCATTCCACAGAGTCACAAACACTGGTGACATGAACTTGATATTCAATTGTATATTTGACGGAAAGAGAAATCATTAATGAAACTTAAAATAAGCGAACTGTTTTACTCAGTGCAGGGAGAAGGCCGTTACATGGGTGTGCCCAGTGTATTCCTGCGTACATTTGGTTGCAACTTCCAATGTGCTGGTTTTGGTATGCCTAGAGGCGAAAAGACAACAGAAGTGGACGCTATTATTGAGCTGAACGATAAATTCAAATACAAAACCTATGGTGACTTACCACTGGTAAAAACAGGATGTGACAGTTATGCTAGTTGGCATCCCAAGTTTAGGCACTTGAGTCCTACATACGAAAACGACGAGCTGGCAGACATGATCGTGGATACACTGCCTTTTAAAGAGTGGCGTGAAGAACACTTGGTTATTACAGGTGGCGAACCATTACTGGGTTGGCAACGTGAGTATCCTGACTTGTTGAATCAACCCAGGATGCAGAAACTAAAGGAAATAACAATAGAAACAAATGGCACGCAACCATTGCATGAGGACTTTAGGTATTTCCTAAGTGATTGGACCAGTCGCAGAAGTTCTAGTGCATTAACGTTTAGCGTAAGTGCTAAACTAAGTTGTTCGGGTGAAAAGAAGGAAGATGCTATTTGCCCTGATGTTGTAGCAGAGTATAGTCACTTTGGTTACACCTACTTGAAGTTTGTTATTGCGAACGAGCAGGATGCAGAAGAAGCATTAGAAGCAGTAAAAGAATACAGATTAGCAGGCTTTGACGGTCATGTATACTTGATGCCAGTTGGTGGCGACGAACATACGTACAGGTTAAATAATAAAGCAGTAGCCAACCTGGCTATGCGAAATGGTTTACGTTATTCAGATCGACTCCAAGTTCCGTTGTTCAAGAATGAGTGGGGGACATAGAGTTGCCTATAAACCCCGGCCTATTATTTAAAAGTTTCGGTCACGTCAGTGGATTCAGACAGTGCAAGCACTGGGTCCCAAAGTTTTGCTTAATCCCCAAGCGATGCTATCTTAGTAATCGAATAATATTTTTAAAAAAAGCCTACAAAGGAACTGTTTCCTTATACAACTATAGAGGAAACGACAAGACAACTAGCACGTATTGGGTGTCAGCTAACGAATTTATAATTTGGAAATTAAAAGGAAATCAATGAGTAACACATGTGTCATCTGCAAGAAACCAATCGATGATAAATGTACATGGTCAGTCTGTGCTTTGGCAAATAAAATTAGCACTCACAGAACAGTACAATCTACCAATGATATACAGTATGATAGCAAGTTTAATCCAGAATGGAAACAAGAAATTGAAAAATACCCAGGGAGACATTAATGTTTGACATGTTCAAGAAGAAAAAACCACAAAAGAAAGAAGCACCCAAAGCCAAGAAGACTGATAAAGAAATAGCATCAGAAAAGAAAGAACCATGGGTAAATGTGTTAACAGTAGAAGTTGACCCAGATGATCCAGGCAATGGTGCGTTTGAACTTGATTGGAATGATCACTTTGTGGCAAAATTAGTTAAAGCAGGCTACCAACAGAAAAAAGAAGATACTGACGCTGTTATAGTCGATCGTTGGTTCCATGCAGTATGTAAAAATGTTCTAGCAGAAAACTACGAACAGTGGGAGGCTAATCAAGATCAGACAGAAGGCCGTGCAAGACAAAATACGCAGAATGACCTAGGCGAAGGCAGAACTGAAGTTTCATGATACTGTATGTAAATGGTGACAGCCATAGTGCGGGAGCTGAAGCAGTTAACGATTATTGTTTTGCAGAAGATGATCCTTTTTACTATAATCTTGGACGTATACCTCATCCCGAGAACGAAAAGGTCAGTTATGGTTGTTTAATAGCAAACGAATTATTTGCTATACTGCACTGTGGTGCAGAAGCCGCCAGCAGTAACGATCGTATACTACGTACCACTAGAGCATACATTGCAGGTGGTAAACCTAATGCTGTTATTATAGGATGGAGTACACATGAAAGGCAAGAATGGTTGCACCATAACACTTATTGGCAAATTAATGCAGGTGGCGTAGGAGAAGACTGGCCTGAATTAGTAAAGGAAAAATACAAGTTTTATATTGCTAACATAGACTGGATCATGTGCGAACAACAAGAACATGAAAAGATTTGGCAGTTCCACAAAGAACTACAAGAACAAGAAATACCGCATTTGTTTTTCAACAGTTTCAGTAACTTTCGACACATCCCATTGCAAGATCGAGAAGATTGGGAAGATTGTTTTATAGAGCCATACAACCCAGACATGACATACTACAACTATTTAAAGAATCAAGGACTTACAGCACTTCCAAGTTACCACTACAGAGCAGATGGTCATCGTAAATGGGCAGAATTCCTGTTACCTTACTTGACTAAGCTTCTGTAATATGCTACTATTATTAAATGAAATATCTTATTGTAGACACAGCAAACACATTCTTTCGCGCCCGACACAGCGCACACCGTCAAAGCGACACCTGGGATAAACTTGGTTTTGCTGTACACGTTACACTATCAAGTGTAAACAAGGCGTGGCGTGACCATAAAGCAGACCATGTTGTGTTCTGTTTAGAAGGGCGTAGTTGGCGCAAAGACTTTTATGAACCTTATAAAAAGAATAGAGCAGTTGCAAGGCAAGCACTAACCGAAGCACAAGCAGAAGAAGATACACTGTTTTGGGAAGCATTTGATTCATTAAAAACTTTCCTAGATGAAAAGACAAATTGCACTGTGATGCGTCACAGTAACTTAGAAGCAGATGATTTAATTGCAGGTTGGGTACAAGCACACCCAGATGACGAGCATGTTATTGTAAGTAGTGACACAGACTTCCATCAACTGTTAGCAAACAACGTAAAGCAATACAATGGTGTTGCAGACGAGCTACACACACTGGAAGGTATATTCGACAAGAGAGGTAAGTTGGTAATGGACAAGAAGACCAAAGAGGCCAAGCAAATACCTGATCCAGAGTGGATCTTGTTTGAAAAGTGTATGCGTGGTGATAGCACAGATAATGTGTTTAGTGCGTATCCGGGAGTGCGTAAAAAAGGTACAAAAAACAAAATTGGATTGCTTGAAGCCTATGCTGACCGAAATGCAAAAGGCTTTAATTGGAACAATCTAATGCTACAGCGTTGGACAGACCATAATGGTGAAGAACACAGAGTATTAGATGATTATGAACGCAACAGGATATTGGTTGATCTCACTGCACAACCCGAAGAAGTAAAACAACAAATTGCAACTACTATTACAGAAGGCAGTGTTACTAGAAAACGACCAATGGTAGGCGCACAGTTTTTAAAGTTTTGTGGCAAATATGATCTGGTTAAGCTCAGTGAACACAGTCAACAGTATGCAGAGTTTTTAGGAGCAGAGAATCCACAATGATTGATCAATTGATGGTCCAACAGCAGGTATACAACGTGTGGCAACACATGGTTGGTGTTATATGTTTAAACTGTACAAATCGTAAACAGGTTAAACGTGTACTGCCTGAGTTTTTTGCTAAATGGCCAACGCATGATAAGTTATTGCAGGCATCGCCACAAGAGATTGAACAAGTAATTGCACCACTTGGAATGAAACATGTACGGTTAAAAAGACTGTGTCGCATGAGTGAGCAGTTTGAAAACTGGGACGGAGAAGATGCCACTGCACTATATGGCATTGGCAAGTACGGCAGTGACAGTTATAGACTATTCTATAAACAAGAAATACCAGAGGATGTAGGGGATCACGAATTAAAAAGGTATATCCAGGAAGAACTAACGTTATGAATGACCTAGTAGCAAGAACTATAATCAAAAACAAATATTGGGTGGTAGAGCAATCTGGTAACCAGATTGCTACTATACAAGCAGTAGAAAACGGCGGCTTTGTGTATGTACACGACGACCGAAGAGAAACATATTCTAACGTAAAAAATATAAAGTCCAAATACAACATACGATTTGCACCTAATGACCAATCAGGTGCCAAGGAAAATCAAAAAGAAGTTCATGGTTTTCCTGCTACCAGTCGGACATATAATGAAGTATACGATATAAAACACAAAGTTGCTATCTATACCAAGTTACCAAAAAGTCGAAGTCATTATTGTGCAGGATGGTACTTAATTAAGTCAAGCAACAAATGGTCAAAAGTATTTTGTCCCAAAACCATAGTTATCAAAAGGTATGAATACCGTGGCCCATTTAAAACAGAACAAGACATGTTAGAAAAGTTGAAACAATTATGATAATTAAAAAATTTGCACAAGGTTTTATCCTGGGTGTAGTTACAACAGGAGCAATCACAATCGGGGCAGAAATATTTGCACAGGAACTAAGCGACGACAGTGAAGAATCTGTATTGAGAAGTAAGCCAGTAGAATGCTACGCTAGCCAAAGTGTACTAACGATAGCAGAAGATCAAGGCTACGAAGTTTTTTGGCAGGGCGCAAACATCAAAGACAATTACCCAGACAACACGATTGCAATTATAATTAACGCAGAACAAAATTCATGGATGGCGCTTGAGATGAACATAGAGGCGGCATGTGTATTAGGTTTTGGTGGTAACTTTTGGCTTTTTGATCAATATTATTATAACGACGGAGACGCAAGTTAATGCAAAAGATCAGTTTAGCAATCAAACAGTTTAACGATAAAGTTAATTTAATGAACCAGACCGGTAGTAAACAATTGGCACTAACAGCACAAGAAGCACGTAATTTACATAGTGATGTCTATGTGCTGTTAGCTAATCTTGCTGAGACACAGGAAACAACATCTGCGTCTGAGCCTGTAAATTCAATAAGTGTAGACGGAGGTGGATTTTAATGATTATATACCCACTTTTTAGTCATAAATACTGTATTCAAGGAAATAGAGATGTCCAGACCAAAGCCGACGGTCTTGTTAGAGCATGTTAACAAGACAAATTATAAAAGCGATCAAGTTCTAAGTAGTGATGGAATTTGGGCAGTCTTTTATGATGACCGTCCAATCAATCTAAAAAGTCACAACATACTATTACATTACCCAGGACCTAAGTACAAAAAGGTAAGTTTTAGTAATAGTGGGCATGCGATTAACCTTTGTAAAAAACTCAATGCGCTGTTTAAAACAGACCAATTCACAGTTGTACTGATGAAGCAAGGTGAGCAAGTCTTTCCTTAGTCAATTAGATTACGCAAAACTTTTCTTAGAAAAGGGCGGAGGTAAGTACTCCAACCTAGACCATTGGCTCCGTAAATGGTTTTGGAACCATACCGACCAAAATAAATTACGCCTAAGCAAAGACGGTTTCAAATACCTCAGAGGCGTAGAGTTTCCAGTATATCAAGTAAAACTTCCAGAAAAACTCAAAAATCGCACACTCATACAAATGAGTCGTCTGCTATCCTGTTGTTACTACATAGAAAATCTAAGTTCTGTTTGGCTTACAGGCGAGGACGAAACTGTGATGCTGAAACTCCATGCTGACAATCTGCAACAATACTTAGATAATCTTTCTTTATAATTAACAACTTACACCGCCAAATAAACTGATTGACATTTGGCCAGAAAGAGCTTATAATAGTATTTGATAAGTTGATAAAGGAGAGCATAAATGGCAGTTAGCGAAACAAGAACAGTAAATGTAGAAGAAGCCCGTGCTAGAATACAACGGTGCTTTAATCTTAAAAGACCTGTGTTTTTATGGGGGCCTCCGGGAGTAGGCAAAAGTGATATCATCTCCCAAATTACAGATGATCTAAACGGATACATGATTGATCTTAGACTTGGTCAAATGGATCCAACTGATATTAGAGGTATTCCGTTCTTCAATAAAGAAGCTGAGAAAATGGATTGGGCTCCACCAATTGAATTACCAGACGAAGAACTAGCCGCAGAATACCCAGTTATCGTCTTGTTCTTAGACGAAATGAATTCCGCTACTCCGGCGGTACAAGCGGCGGCTTATCAGCTTATCCTGAACAGGCGTGTTGGTAAATACTCTCTTCCTGAGAACGTGGTTATCGTAGCCGCTGGTAACCGCGACAGCGACAAAGGTGTTACATATCGTATGCCGACACCGCTGGCCAACCGCTTCGTTCACTTAGAAGTTAAAGCTGATTTTCAAACTTGGCAAACTTGGGCAGTTAAAAATAAAGTACACCAGGATGTTGTTGGTTACTTGAGTTTTGCTAAACAAGACCTGTTTGATTTCGAACCACGTTCGTCGAGTCGTAGTTTTGCTACTCCGCGATCATGGGTGTTTGTGTCAGATTTCTGCAAAGACGCAGATATTACTGACGGTGAACTTAGTGATCTAGTTTGTGGTAGTGTTGGTGAAGGCGTCAGTGGTAAGTTTATGGCGCACCGCAAAATTGCTGGGTCATTACCTAAGCCAGAAGATATATTAAGTGGCAAAACTACAAAGATGGAATCCAAAGAGATCAGCGCCATGTATGCTCTAACGACTAGTATGTGTTACGAGTTGCAGGACTTCTTGGAAAAGAACAAGGATAGTCTCCCAGCTTTCCACAAGCAGGCCGATAACTTCTTAAAATTTATGATGGAGAACTTTACCACCGAAGTATGTGTTATGGGTGCTCGTGTTGCTCTTACTACATACAATCTTCCAATGGTACCTGGCAAGATGCCTAGCTTTGATAATTTTCACAAGAAGTATGGCAAGTATGTAATTGCCGCGGCAAGTTCTAATAAGTAATTTACAAGGAGCGAACATGAGTGATTCAACAGTTATTAATAAGCAGGACAGTGTAGTAACTGAAACTGATCCTGCAATAGATGCCAGGGCAAGAGAAAAACTGGTAACTGCACGAATTGGACTGTTGCTGAAAGCACCTTTCTTTGGACAACTTACATCACGTATGGATTTAGTTAATGCTGATGCGTGGTGTCCTACTGCCGCCACGGATGGCAGGAAGTTCTACTACAACTCCGAGTTTATTGACAAGTTACCATTACGACAGTGTGAGTTCCTAGCAGGACACGAAGTGCTACACGTAGTGTATGATCACTTGGGACGTAAAGATGATCGTAACGCTAAACTCAGTAACATTGCCGCAGACTATTGCGTTAACCAAGACCTTATCGATCAAAGAATTGGTGAAAAAATTAACGTAGTACCAATACTTCATGACCCAAAGTTTAGAGGCTGGGCATACGAAGAAGTGTACGAGTACTTGTTCGACAATGCCGACAAGATTGATATAGAAAGCCTAGCTGATCAATTGTTGGACGAGCACCTCGAAGAAGAAGGTGAAGGTGGTGGCGCAGGTGACGATGATCAAGATGGTAACGGTCGTCCTAGGATTAGTGCAGAAGAAGCCAAACAGATCAAAGATGAAATACGTGGTGCTGTATTATCAGCCGCACAGTCTGCAGGGTCGGGTAACTTACCATCAGGTGTAAGACGTCTTATTAAAGACTTAACTGCTCCTGTTATTGATTGGCGTGAACTGATCAGTCAGCAGATTCAATCTGTGTACAAAGACGACTACAGTTTTGCCCGAGTTAACAGACGTGGTTGGCACTTTGATGGTATACTTCCAGGCATGAAGCCAGGCGAAATGATTGATGTGTGTATTGCACTTGACCAGTCTGGAAGTATACTGGATGAAGATTCCAAAGCATTCCTAAGTGAAGTAAAAAGCATTATGGAATCGTTTGAGGAATACCGTATTACCATATGGTGCTTTGATACTGGCGTGTACAATGTTAAAACATACACATCAGACAACATCGAAGACATACTAGACTATGAACTAGCAGGTGGTGGCGGTACTGACTTTGAGTGCAACTGGGACTTTATGAAAGAAGAAGGTATCGAACCCAAACGTTTCATAATGTTTACAGATGGATATCCATTTGGTTCGTGGGGTGATCCGGACTATTGCGAAACTGTTTGGGTTATCAAAGGCAACGAAACATGTGAACCACCATTCGGCATTTGGGCCCATTACGAGAAAGAAGAAATGAAGAAGGGTCGTTGATGGGGGCCAGGGCACATCAGTTTATACTCAAGTACATTGATCAACTAGAAGGCGCAATAGTAGAAATAGGAGCAGGCAGAGGAGAAGGGTCAACCGACTTCTTTGCTGGTCTTGTGGTTGGATGTACTCAGTTCACACACTATTCAGTAGACTTTGATTCTGAAGCATACAAGGTAATGAAACAGTACAGTGACCGTATTGACAACTGTCATGCTTACTGCCTAACAGGTGAAGAGTTCTTGCGTAATCGCTTAGATGAAAAGATATGCTATGCTTATCTTGACAACTTTGATTACATATATGATCCCGACAACTTGCCTTGGTGGGTAGAAGGACAAATAAAACGTTACCAAGAACTAGGTGTTGTTATGAACAACACAAACAGTCAACATGCACACCTGTTACAGGCTCAACTATGTGTTAAAAAAGCACAAGATCGTTGTGTTATACAACTAGATGATACATTTAAACGTGGTAACACTTGGACAGGTAAAGGTGGTACTGCTGTACCATATCTTGTTGACCAAGGTTGGAAAATAGTTTATACTCATGAACAAAGTGTAGCGTTGATTAATTTCTAAGGAGCAACCATGGAACTAACAGATTTTAAAACACTAAAAGCAACTAAGAAAGTCAAGATCATTATATACGAACTTGAAGAGCGTTTACTAAAAATGCAAGACGCACTAGACGACATGGCTCGTGCGTGTGAAATAGCACAGATCACTAGTAACACAGACATGCTGAGTACTTTTGTAACACAGGCGCAAGACATATTAGAAGACAAACTGGTACGTCCAGACAGCAGTATTGGTGCTGGTGACCATAAGTTTCAGATAATCACAGGCGGTAAGGCAGAGTCAAAAGATGTTACGTGATGGCGACCCCAATCCATTAAACGTACACGGTACTAGACTGATTGAAGGAACTTGTCCGCCACACTTTACCCAAGTGATGTTTGACCTTTATGTGCATCAAACACATAAAGAATTCACAGATTGGATTTGGGAAAATCTAGAAGGTCGTTTTTGGTTTGGTGATATCTATACTAACGACAATACCCATACTATGGAAAATGGTACACCACACAGCACTTTAGTTAAGAACTGGAAAGCCGGAATACACATGTATGCGTGTGGCGCTTTTGAATTGCCCAGTGAAGCAACCATGTTTGCTATGTGTAAAGATCAAATAAGCAAACCTGATCGCCTATAAAAATTTTTGGTTTTTGTTACACAGTTAAATATATTAACAAATTGATTGGAGGAAAACATGGCAGAAACAAAAACAGCACCCGATGATGAAAAGACACCACCGCAAGGCGTGAGTCTATCATTGCAGGATTTAGTTTTAATGATGAACTTGATCAGGGCAACCACAGAGCGTGGTGCTATCCGTGCAGAAGAAATGACAGAAGTTGGAGCAGTGTATAACAAACTGGTTCAATTCTTACAAGAATCAGGTGCTATCCAGCAGTCTGCAGAACCGCAGGCAGAAACAGCACTAACTAAGGAGAAGAAAGATGATTAAACACGTCGGTAAACACAATGATAAAAAGTGTGTTATTATTTTTAGACGCATACCAGATTTGGATCACATGGCACTTGTAGTTTATAGTGATCTGTTACCAAGACTAGTGCATGATGAAGTAATGGCAGCATTGGAAGGTGCACCAGGACAAAATACCACAGAACTAAATGAAGTGTTGTTTAGGACCATAATGGGTGACGGTACCAACTGTCTACACACATTGCACTCACAAGGATTCTTAAAGAAGGTTCCTACTAACCAAATCCTTGTTACACCAACCAGCAACTCAAGTGTACGGTTAGACGAACTAAACGACTTACTTGATGAAATGGCCAAAGGTCAAAGCGCAGTTGACAGACTTGCAGACATTGAATCAAGCAAAGGCATGAGCGGTGCTCCGCGAAAAGCTCAAGCAATCGAAGTAGGCGAAACTAGATCACGTGAAGCTCAAGGCAACACCAGTGCAGAAGCATTAATTGCAGGCGCACTCACTGATGACGATATCAATGCAGGAAAGATATCCCAAGCAGAAAGAATGGAAGCAGATGCAAAGGGTATGCTTGCAGAAGCAAAGAGACTAAAAGCAGAAGCAGGTGTAGCTAAAGGGGCAAAACGTGGCGGAACAACCAAAAAAGCAAAGAAGAAGCAAACGGCTTAATCTTAGTAAGAAAGCACAATGGGAAGCCATCCTTAAAGGTACAGAGAAAGATGAAGTTCCTATCCAGGTGCTCGATAGTATCAGTGTTAACCTAAAGGATGGCACGAGTGTAAACATCTATGTAAAAGAACTATTAAATGATGGCGAAGATCCACAGAGTTTAGAAGTTGAAATACAAAGACGTCTAGACGAAATGGATGACATTATAAATGACGTAGACTTTTTCATTAGCGTACCGCAACTGTCAAAGACTGTTCAACCTGTTACAGATAAAATTCTAAAAGACTTATGATATACACAATTTTTAGTATTGACCAATTGGGTGGATTTGGTCATAAAGGCAGTTTGCCTTGGGATCATGACCCAGAAGACATGGCTTGGTTTCGTGAGCACACATTAGGGCATATAGTAGTAATGGGTCGCAACACCTGGGACGATCCTAAAATGCCCAAACCTATGCCGGACCGAGAAAATTGTGTTATCAGTTCTAGCCCATTGCATGCAAAGCACTTTAGAGTAAACCGATTCCACAAAAACTACAAACAACGTTTGGTGGAAATGAGTACATCAAACCCAGACAAAAAGATCTTCATACTTGGCGGGCCTGGCATTATAATGGACTGCTTGGATATTATTGACTGGGCGTATGTTACACATCGCAAAGGGTCAGGTTTCTATACTGAAGTCAATCTAAGCATAAACAGGTTTATGGATTCAATGACTATTAGAAGTAGTAGACCTAGCCTGTCAGGTATGTTAAACTTTTGTACATACAAGAACAACAATCTGAAGGAGAACAAATAATGTCAAAAATATATGCAAGCATGGACGAACTAGTAAAAGAGTTCATAGATAAAGCAACCAATAAGCAATGTGGGGAAAACACATCACACAACACTGTTCGAAGATTTGATGCCTGCTGATCTAGGTTATAGCAGTAATAAATTTATCGTTAAAGTACCAACATCGTATAATGTTGATTATATTGATTCGTTCCCAACAATCCAAAAAAAGCCACTTGACTACATATGAAAACATACTTAACTGCACTAGAACAAGTACTCGACAGCGGCGTTAGGAAAAAGGACAGGACAGGCACAGGAACAATAAGTGTGTTTGGCATGCAACAACGCTACAATTTACGTGAGTGTTTTCCAGCAGTAACCACAAAGAAACTAGCATGGCGTAGTGTTGTGTCGGAACTGTTATGGTTTATCGAAGGGTCTAGTGACGAACGTAGACTAGCAGAAATACTGCATGGTACACGTGACACAGACAAGAAAACCATATGGACTGCTAATGCGGAAGCAGACTACTGGCAACCCAACGCAAAGTTTGATGGTGACCTTGGTAGAGTATACGGAGTACAATGGCGGGACTGGCGCACACCAGTTAGCCTAGAGAAGAAAAACTTCAAAGGTATTGAATACACCCAAGCAAAAAACTCAGTGGATCAACTGGCAAATCTTATCGAAGGTATCAAGCAGGATCCAACCAGTAGAAGGCATATACTAAGTGCTTGGAATCCAGGTGAGATTGATCAAATGGCTCTTCCTCCTTGTCATGCGTTTGCGCAGTTCTATGTTGTTGATGGTGAGCTGAGTTGTCAGATGTATCAACGTAGTTGTGACATGTTCTTGGGTGTACCTTTTAACATTGCCAGTTATAGTTTGCTAACCTGTATGATTGCACAAGTATGTGGTCTAAAACCAGGTAACTTTGTGCATACACTAGGTGACGCACACATTTACTTGGACCATGTGCCACAAGTGCATGAACAGTTGAAGCGTGAACCGTTAACTGCTCCAACACTACAACTTAACCCAGACGTAAAAGATATAAACAATTTTACCATGGATGATGTTAAACTAATTGGCTACGAAAGCCATCCAGCAATCAAGGCTCCAATGGCGGTTTAAGTGACAACCAACCCTAACCACAAACTAATACACTGTCTCACAATGGGTGATGTAGAAGACCCATATCTATATGCGTCTTTTCCACTAGGTGAGTTCATGGACACAGAAAAAGGTCGGTGGGTTAAGGATAATGTTGTTGATCGCGTATTCTATTGTCGACCAAGTGATTCACCCCATCTAGGTTTCACAGTTGTGGTGTATGGCGAATTCAAATCACCAGAAGCAGAAACTTATTTCTTATTAAAATATGCAGACAAAAAACATATCAGTTACAGGTAGTTGTGGTTTTATAGGACACAATGTTGTTAGGATCCTATCCGAGCAAGGACACACTGTGCATGGTGCAGACTCACACACCAGTTACGGTTTTATACCCGAAGCAGAACTTGCGTATCTTAAAGAATCAAGAGAAACAGCGTCAGGGTATAAAAGTTGGCAGGCAGATATCGTAAGTCCATACACTGCCAACGGAGTAGCCATGGATGGATCGGATGTGGTTATCCATCTTGCTAGTTTTCCAAGACAAAAGGTTGTAAATGATAACCCAATAGAAGCCAGTAGAACAATGATAACTGGGCTTATACATCTGTTGGAGTCAGCAGTAAGGTACCAAGTAAAACGTTTTGTTTACATAAGCTCTAGCATGGTATACGGTAACTTTGCAGATGATGTGACCGAGGATGCTGTGTGCTCACCACATGGGCAGTACGCCATTATGAAATATGCTGGTGAGAAATTAGTTGAAGATTACTATAGACGTCACGGTCTAGAGTATGTTATAATAAGACCAAGTGCTGTCTACGGAGAACGTGATGTCAATGATCGTGTAGCCAGTAAGTTTGCCATTTCTGCGCTTAAAGGAGGTGATTTACTTGTACGTGGAGCAAACGAACGACTAGATTTTACGCACGTAGACGACACAGCTATGGGCATTGCGCAAGCCGCAGTCAGCACTTCTTCCGCTAATAAGATTTACAACTTAACACGCAGTAATCAACACACACTAACACTACTAGAAGCCGCTGAACTAATGACCAAACTTGCAGGATCAGGCACAATCAAAGTAGAGGACAGGGATATGAATTTCCCTAGCCGTGGAAGATTAAGCATTGACCGTGCTAGGCAAGATTTTGAGTACGATCCCAAGATTGACGCTAACGAAGGTTTCACTCGTTACCTAAGTTGGTTCCAGACCAGCAAGTACTGGCGCAGTCAAATATATGGCTACTGACCATATTCCTTTCTTTGGCATCAGGCGACAGTACCAAGATATTAAAGATGAATTACTGGACGTTACTGATCAAGTGTACGCTAGTGGGCAAGTGCTTGATGGCAACTATACAGAAAAGTTTGAAAGAGAAATAGCACTCAGATGCAACCGTAGGCATGCTATTGCAGTTAACAGTGGCACACAGGGACTATCCTTTGCTACCAAAGCATTAACGGATAGTCAAAACAGCCATATACTGTTACCCACACTTAGTTTTCCGGCCACACTAAATGCTGTTAACCAAAATAATAATTTTATTGATTTTTGCGACATTGATGATCACGGAATAATAGATTTAGACAGTTACAATGCACGAGTTGATCATACAACAGATGTTATTGTGCTGGTTAATCTTTTTGGCAACACTGTGGACTACGATCGTTTTAGAATGCATACAGAATTCTTTAACCAGGATGTTGCTGTACTTGAAGATGCCGCACAGAGTTTTGGTGCTAGTTACAAAGACATACCCAGTGGCAAAATGGGTGCTGTGAGTGTATTAAGTTTTGACCCCACAAAGAACTTTAACAGTTACGGATCCGGTGGCATGGTGTTGACTGATGACGAAGACATTGCGTACCACGTACTTAATTTACGTGACAATGGTAAAGCCAGTGACCATGGCTATTGGGGCACCAATAGTAAAATGAGTGAAGCAGACTGTGCCCAAATGTTAGTTAAACTACAGCACTTTGATTCATGGCAGAAGCGTAGGTCTGACATTGCCCATTTTTGGATAGAAAACATGCCAGAGGAAATAATTGTGCCAATGCCCAGTACTGAGTTCACAGAGCATGCCTGGAGCAAATTTGTTATTCGAACATACCCTTCACGAGATAGGCACGATCTAATAGATTATCTATCCAACAGCCACATAGATACTAAGGTTCACTATACACAAGGACTATATGATCTACCAACGGGCCTAGCGGCGTCAAATAATGTGTTTTTAAGCACTGAACGGTTCACAAAACACTGTTTAAGTCTACCTATATACCCTGAACTCACTGACATAGAGGTAGAACGTATAGTAGACACTATATACGAGTTTTATAGAGGCTCGTAAAGTATTGTTGTAGCCAGTCCCAATCAAAACTTAACATGAGTTTGTTATAATTACCCCCGACACTCTTGTAATAGATCACAGCATCGTTAGCCCCATTAATGCACCACTCAGCATGTTGGCCATGTGCTACTGTGGTCCAAACCTTAAGTCTATGCTCTGTTTCTAGTGTGGGCTCTGTATCCATAAACAGTTTTAGTTTAAGCACTTCTCTAAATGCTGTACGCCACGTCATCCAAGGACTTTGGTTAAAGTGTGCTACGCCTGACTGTAGTGGTACTGACTCGTGTGGTTGGCTCAGTGTAAAGTCAATCCCGGGATCGTTGTTTTCTAATACCAAACGTTTGTTGTAGGCAATCATGCCTTGGTGTCCATACTCCAGCCCGTTTACAGGATTAACACTATTAAAAATATAATGCTTAGGCTCTTGCCAATAGTCCGGGCGCCAGTTAAAATTAAATGCTGGACTAATTTCTAGTTTAGCAAACACTGCAAAGAACCACGGTGTAGTACTTTGCCTGGCCGCTTCCTGGTATGCGGCTGTTCTACCGTTAACACCACGCACCCATTTTACTCTAGGACTTGTAGTAAGCCTATTACCTGACGCGGCAACATCAAATGCATAACGCAGTTCATCTGAGGTACAGTAAGTTAAATGGTTGTAATACTTGCGTTCGTCAGGCTCACCGTTGCTGATGTACACAATATCAAGATTCTGTTCCAGCACATGATATTCACCTTTGGTCTCTATTACATACGGGTAGTCATACATTTGTGTTTTTAAATCTACCTTCACATCCTTGGGTACTAAACTTGATGCACCACTTAGGCTAACACGTTTGGCTACACGATCCTTGGCATGCCACAAACAAAAATGGTAATTCATGTTTAGGTATTTTTGATTGGTAAACAGTGTATAGGGAAATTTAAAATCGTGATTTTTAACTTCTTCTATTAGATTATCATGATCATACACAACTGTTGGTATTGGAAACCATCTCACAGTTTGGTCATCGCAATAGTTAATCACATTAAACCAGTCCAGCAGTTCTAGTTCATACAATTGTTGTCGGATGCTCTCTACACGAATATAGAATGTATCACCACGACGATTATTGCCACTAGGAAACACATGTATCATGTTACGTTGTGCTTGGTCCGGGTGCCAACTAAAATCAAACGTGCTGTAATCACACAGACTGCTGATAACCCACACATACTCTGTTGTGGCTAAGTTTATGATACGTTTAAACACATTCAAGTGACTATCCACGTAACGTGTGCTTTTTATTGTAGGGTGTTGTTCACGCAAACTTTCCAGTTGATCTTTACTCTGTTCATTCATAAAGTCCATGTAGAATATTTGCGTACTGTTGGTCTTAACTTTTTGGCTACTCATAAACTTAATACCAGCAGTGCCGCGATACACAGGTCCACCTTGTCGTTGCCACTGTGTAGGGAAATGGTATTCGTATTCTGGTTCTAGATCGTCAGGATGCCAACTGTAATCAAAGTCTGTATCATCAACCTCTTTGGGCGTGATCCAGTTTGTCTTATCTTGTATGCGTTTTATTTCACTGGTGTGGAAGTTGTATTCTTCGTTATGTGCTGTAAGTGGACTGGCCAGGTATGCTCCGCCTGTGCGTTGCCATTGCGTACTGAAACTGTGTACATGATCTGCTTCCCACGGCACAGGTACAAAATTAAAATTAAAATTTGAGTAATCATTGCCCCCATAAATATACCAGTAGAAGCGTGTACGACTTTGATCTGCCGCATCCCTAAGACTACTAGCAGGTTTCTCAAATTCAAATAAGTTGGGCTTTGGCCCGTAATAAAAAACATCAAACATGTATAATATATATAGTCATAATGAGAACATCTTAAATTTAGCTAAAAGTATTATAACAGAATGTTCCCTAATGTACCTACATCCTTTTGGATCAACTCAACCAGAAAATGTTGAAATAATAGGAGGTAACGACAATGGACCAATGGTTGTAATTTATGATCAAGAACCTCTTGACTTGTTTTATAACACACCTTTATTTAATTACATTAACGATGTCCATAGAGATTTACAAGGTGAATTCAGACCAATGATTTTGCTAAGCACAGAAAGACATAGTGAGGAGAAAGAAAAGATACTTAAACATTACAATGCGGTAGATGTTAATTACTTCTTCCATGCGTTTTGTGCAAGTGATTGGTATAGAGGTTATAGATATAATGTTAACATTACTGATCCATCAAAAAGAAAACTGCAAAAGAAGTTTGTTTGTTTTAATAGAATTACTGGCAACATGCGTGTTTATAGAAGTCTGCTAGTAGCAGAATTAGCTGATGTCATCGATCAAGGGTATGTTAGTTATAGTCACAACTGCCCAGTACACAACGAAACATGCCGTGATGCATTAGTTAACAATAATAAAAAGTTTCTCTTTAGCCGTGAATATATTAACCAAGTTGTAGCAAAAGTAAACAGTTTGCCGCGCTCATTGCGTATCGACAGTTCCGAAGCAGACATCCCCAATGGAAGTCAAAGTATAGGACCATTACCAGAATTAATGTCAAGTTTCTTACATGTAGTAACTGAGACTATGTTCTGGGACGATCGTACACACTTAACTGAAAAAATATTCAAACCTATTGTTGCTAAACAACCGTTTGTACTTGTTGGTTGCGCAAACAATTTAGATTATTTCCGTAGTTACGGATTTAGAACATTCGGTCGTTGGTGGGACGAAAGTTATGATGCTATTACTGATCCTGTACAGCGTTTAGAAGCCGTAAGTAATATTATAAAAAGTATATGCAAGAAATCATTGGGTGAGTTAGAGGACATGTTACAGGACATGACAGAAGTGCTGGAACACAATTATAATTTATTTTACAGCACAGACTTTTTAGATAAAGCCTGGGCCGAACTTGCATCCAATTTTGAAAAAGTAAATGATAAATTGATTGATTGGACTAAGCCAGACATAGGTGTTCCTCTGCCACCGATCGGGAGAGATCAGATATTAGAAATAAGACAAAATGCTACGAGCTATGAAGAGTCTCTCAAGACAATAGCTGAAGTTGAATCCCAGATTTTGTCAAAAACTTAATACCGCTGTCATCGCGATATTCTTGCTCGTAGTAAACTTCTTTAATACCTGCTTGATGCATGCCTTTTGCGCAGTCCAAACAAGGACTGTGTGTAATAAACATTGTAGCACCATTACCACTTTCAGTAGACCTTGCCAACTTCATTAGTGCGTTCATTTCAGCATGAAGTACTTCTGGTTTACTTTTAAGCTCTATCACATGATGCTGATGTGGATTGGGATATTTCTTTAGGTGTTCATTTTCAACTTCAATTTCGCAATTGTTATCCCAACCACTAGGCATTCCATTATAGCCAATGCTAATGATCCTATTGTCTTTTACGACAATAGCGCCTACTTGTAGTCTACGTGCTGTACTACACTCCGCAAATGCATGCGCAGTTTTCATGTATGCTTTTATGTGCTTCTGTTTCAAAGTTTACCTTCTGCTCGTAACTGTTCTCTAATTTGTGTAGCACTAATCTGATGTATATCGTTGCCAAGATCATGTTCTGTAAATGTGTATCCAACACCTCTACCATAACTGATGTCAACAATATTAGGTACTTGCGTTATAATGTATTCCTCACCATACGTAAAGCCTGCGGCAAACAGTCCTTGAGTGATGTTGTTTTTTACTGTGCCGAAGTTAAATGGATTATCAGTTTGTGCGCCCGTTCGTCCACCACCTGCGTCTTCACCCACAATGCCTCCAACATCACGTACCATAATACATACTTGTCCTGACTCCAGCAGTGCTTTTTTAAACAGTGCAGTGTGTCCGTCGTGCCAAGGTTGCCAACGACCCAACATTTCTGTAGTTGGTTTCTGATTATCAAATGCCATTATTTTGTTACTCCATATTTTATGTGGTTGTACCATACACGTTCGTGTGCATAGTATAATATAAATTTAATTACCAAGTCTGCCGCAAATACCAATCCTACTGCCTTGGCAGGTAAACCAAACCACCATGCAATCAGTGCTGTTACAGTACTAGCAATTATTCGCCATGTAATTGCTTTTGCTAAGTGTCTACGTTTAGATATCATGTACGTTTATCTTTATCTTCTTATCATTGATAAAAGGCCACAAGTACTTGCTTACAATCTGCAAAAGTTCTTGGTGCGTATTTTCAAACCATTCCGCAACATGGTAGTCATATTCATCACGTTCTAAAGGCTCAAACATTTTGTTTGTATCTTCAAACCTACCTTCTTTAATTGTGTCCATCCAGATAGTATAGTCTGCACCAAACCCTGCTCTTGCTTGTTTTGTGGGTGCAATAAAATCTGCTATACAGATCTTACCTGCCTTGACAATACCGTCTGCCAGATACTTCATGCGTAGTGCTTGTCGCATACGCCCTTCTGGGGAAAAGTCCCAGTCGTCGTATTCTTTTCTAATAGCGTCAGCGTTGATATGCACTGCTCCAATTAGTTTGGCAAATGGTTCTGCTAGTGTAGTTTTACCGCTTCCGGGTAATCCGCATATTAATATTTTCATGCTATTCTTTCTAATTTAGTTGAAAATGATCCAAGTTGAATTCGTGGTCGCCTGGAGAATAATCTGTAATTAGCTTGCATAATTGGGTCGCAATGACAGAATTATTCTCTTTACTAAAATGATTTAGTCTGGTGTCTTGATGCAATGTGTTAGGATGTGCTGTGTCCTTGTATATTTCTGCAATACTAATCGATGTTAAGTCTGGAAGTACTTGTACACCACCTAGTAGGTTTCGAAATGGCAACGAACTAGGAAAACCATGTAAATGGACAGTTTTGATGTTAGAATATTCTTTATTGATTTCTTCAAACCATTTCTGCTGTGCCCATTCTGCAAAAGGTGCATTTTCTAAATACTTGTAATACAGTTTCACTGCTAGTCCTACTTCTGTTTTAGGAGTAGGATCAAATTTATTGATGTTTGCTATTTCATAGTTAGGGCAATCGAACGGGATTCTTTCTGCGAAACTGTGAACAAAAACAAGGGCATCGGTTTCTGTTGCCAACATATCTTTAATATATTTTTGATTCAAGAAATGTCGATAAGCCCACCATGGGTGTCCGCTATACCCTGCAACAACTAAATTTAAATTTAGTAATTGTGCTAGTTCCTGGGGCCAACCTTTACTAGCACAGAAACTGTCACCGACTACAACTAAATTTTTCATGATAGTACTCGAACTCCATATTCAGTTTCGAAACGATCAGCATCTGCACGATCGTTTACCATCGGTTCGCCCCTGATGTTTAAACTTGTATTAAGCAACATCGGGCAACCTGTTTTCTTATACCATGCTTCTAACAGTTTTCTAAATCCACTGCCGCTATCTGCAGGTACTGTTTGTACTCTACTTGTTCCGTCAGCATGTAGTATAGCAGGAAACTTGTCACTTGTACACCGTGCTACCACTTGCATGTAATCACTACGTTGCCAACCTTTGGGCATTTCAAAATAGTCATGCACATGCTCTGCCAGTATAGCAGGAGCAAATGGCCTAAAGTGTTGTCTACGTTTAATTTCATTTACACGATCCTTTATTTCTTTGCCACGTGGGTCCGCTAGTAAACTTCTGTTACCCAATGCTCTAGGACCAAACTCTGCTCTGCCACTTGCTACACCTGCTATTTTATTCTTGGCTAATTCTTTTACCAGTGCCTTTACAGGATACTCACCAGGTATGTTGTGACCAAGATAAGGATGTTGCCAATTTAGTCTGCCACCATGCACTAGTGCCGCGGCTCCTAAACTACTACCAGCATCACCTGGGTTTGGCATAATCCAAAAATTGTCAAAGCAACTACCTAAAAGTCTATTGGCTAAACAGTTAAGTGCAACACCTCCCATGAATACTAAATTTTTACTCCAATGAAAGTTTGCCGCATTCCACATAACACTGTTAAGCAATGTTTCTGTAACTGCTTGTATACTACCAGCCATGTCTGCATCGCTAATAACCGACAGTTCGTTGCTCAACACACCGTCAAAGCCTGTGTGTAAATTATGTTTTAATTTTATATTAGTAAAGTCTGCTACAAGTTTGTGAGACAACTGATTAGAATAATGTCGTACTTTTTCTTTGTCGGCATAAGCGGCCATTCCCATTAGAATATACTCTTCGTCCATTGGGCGTAGTCCTATGTGTGCAGTTGCGGCCGAGTACATCAACCCGATACTGTGTGGGTAACGTCTGGTCCAAAGTTTCTTGTACACTGCACGACCATTCTTGTATTCAGCGCCCCATATGGTAATACAATCCAACTCACCTATAGCGTCTACTACAACAACTGTTGCACGTTCAAACGGAGATGTTTGAAATCCAGCGGCAGCATGGCTTAAATGATGATTATGTGTGCTAACAGGAACATCAACAGGACGTCCGATTTGATCGAATATCAATTTATCAACACTGGTTTGCGTCCAGTTGAATCCTTCACCTGATATGAGTCTGCGTATTTGTTTCAACCAAGGACGCTCATAGTATGCAATATGATCAATACCGTGGCTCATTGCTTCTTGCACAATCCCCTCGCATAGATTGGGATCGTGTTTTTGTTTGCTGTAGCGTTCGCTATGACTAGCAAACAGTATGTCGCCTGCTGTGTTTATTACACTAGCACCAGCGTCATGAAAACCACTGCTTATTCCTAATATGTTCATAAATTTTATCTGCTATTCGTTGATGTCCAAGTTCCAATGGATGTCCATTTGGGCCTAACGGACAACCATCCTGCCAATGCGTGAATCCCTCATGAGGCCAACCCAAGTAGTGTTCTTTGTCTACTGCATCAGCCATATGCTGTAAACCAATATTCTTATAGTGGTAGTCGTCCCAGTGCCCGTCCATACTAACAAACACATACTTTTGTCTACGCTGTTTTAAAAGATCTTGTAGTGCTAATACCTTTGCTAACCAAGTTTGTGTTGCGTGTGCTACATCATAGTGTTCTGCATAATACTGTTTAATCCACGGGAACCTAGTGTGGTGATGATAACTAGCACTGGTTATTTGTAGCTCTTTTCCTCCGAACATTAAATCAAGTCTTGACGGTTCAGTCCAAGCGCATATTACTAGTTCATAATTATTTTGTACAACCCGGTCAATAGTAACCCTAAACATCCTATCGTTACTACCCCCAGGTACAGCAAGGTTGTAAACTCCAAAGTCTAATTCTCTTCCCAATAGATACGGCCATGCGTCTTGTTCACGATTGTCAAGTTCTGCACCGTAGGTAAAACTGTCGCCTATTGTTAAAATCATTTGTAAATAAAAGGATCTCGTTTTTTAAGTTCTTTGAGCTTTTTACGATAGCGTATTTCTAGGATGATTCTATTCCAAAGGTTCTTTAACCAGTTCATTGAACTTGTCCTTCATAAGTTGATAAGCGGCATCGTGCGCTTCTTCTAGTGGATGTGTTTCTCCACTAGGGTATTTATTTTCCATTGCCCACTGGTAAAAACCTCTTGGGCCTGTTTCACCATCCGGAAACCAAAACCAGTTTTGTTGTCGATCTTTGATCTCCTTGACTAGCATGTTGATGTTATCATCACACATCTTCATTGATCTGTTACTAGCGTCATGTATCAATTTATTGCACAAGATACTGTTATCTGCACATGTGAACATGTACTTTATTCCGTTTGCAATTAAGTAGTTTTGCAGATACACTATTTCTTTTAACGATTGGTATGTGTCCCAGTAATCCCCACCTACATGTTTGTAGAAAGTTTCAGCAAAACCTGCCATACCTTTTTGCGTAGCTCTAGCAATGTGCTCGCTTTGCATTCTTGCTATAGGATTTTCTAATTTGATATCTGCGGTGTGCGGAGTAATAGCGTACCAATTACCTGTGCGTTGCCCTGTGTCGTAGTTGAATCTAAATTCATACCTGCCAGGGAATGTCCAGTTTACAATAACAAATAAATCACGGACCTGAGTGCCGTGCATGCGGTATACATAAACTTCATCAATCACTCTACGTGCAATAGCATCGTTGCCTATACCGGGCCAGGCTGTGCATCTATATGTTTGTTTAATATCATGTGCCAACAATGCAGGAAATGTGCTGTGACTATGCGCACGTATGCAGTCTTTTAATTCACTACCGTATACGAAACTATCACCCCCTGCTACTATGTTCATACCCTGGCCTCATCATGTCTATTTGCGTTTGTTTGTAGTTATGGTCACCCCAACAATAATCAAACGTATTACTCACGTCTCCAACTTCTATACGGTAAATGTCTAAGTGATTGCTAAGATGTTGTAGTATTGCTTGGGGATGACATTGTCCAAAACTTTCTGTCAGCAATACTTGTCCAATTTTTGCATGCCCTAAACTTAACTGTGGATCAGTTGGGTCCATGCCGTTAAGTTCTAACCAATTAGTAAAGTCATCAATTTCTTTATTGTGCCACTCGTAACCATCAACATAGCGTATTGTTTTACCCCACTCTACATCAAACTCTCCCGAGTAGTATTGTAAATGAGTAATTGCTTCACATACCGTGTCAGTTAATTCTGGTGCATGCTCATCCCTAAACACTTCCATCAGTGTTTTGCCAATTTGTGTCCAGTGCATGTATACTCCACCAAACTCTCTGTCGTATCCGTTTGCAATAAAATCTTTCCTATGCTCGTCCGTTAGCTCAAAACGTAATGCTTGCAAGAATGTTGTAATCTGACTAGGACGTACCCAGTCTGGCACTGTTGCTTGTTTACGTTGACTTAGAATAAGCGTTTCTGATTCGTGACATAAGTTGTTTAGTTGCCTAATAGCGTATTTGGTTTCAAAATCTGCATGTTTGTAATAAGGACTTAGATTTTCTACAGTGCCTTGCAGTACTTCGAAGTAGTTATGTAGTCTATTCATTGCACCATGCTTGACCCCAAGGCCCAAGTTGTCACTATCATAGCCAACAGGATATTCATCACCGAATCGGACAGTGTCTGGCGTAAAGTAATCTTCTATTATGTAAGGTTTAAGTCCCGCTTGCTGCCAAATACCTGTGCGATTAAAAATATTAATACGGTATATCGAATCATTTATTTCGCGACACAGATAGGGCAAGTTGCGCGGCGAATGGGGGAAGCCCATAAAGCAATAATTTTTTTCTAATAGTCTGTTGCTTCGTAATTCTACCTGCAATGCACTCGCCCAGTCCTGCGCCAATTGGGTATCTGTTAATTCTATTGTGTAGTCTAACTGATCTTTTTTGTCTAAAGGATTACGTAGTACTACCTTAACTGATTTGATTCCACCACTCATATACGTCTGGTCTCTTGGACAATATTTCATCCATTGTAGTTGATTGCGTTCTAATACTTTCTAATTGTAACACACGAGCCTTGCCTTTTGCAAGTCCTTGTTTGTATTCATTTGGCCATTGTTCGTCAAACGTAGGACGTGATTTAAGTTGCTGTAGTACATCATGCATTGCACCATGTGTGTCCGGCAACAGTTCGTCCACCCATTTATGTAAAATAGATTTTGGTAGTGCTAGTGGACTCAACGCAATATCCGGGCTAAAGCTGAAAACAACTTTAGCCAAGATATCTACATTAAGCTCACGTGCTAGTTTGATTATTGGAACGACTTCAAACATACCCGGTAAGGTAAGCGTGAAGTCTATTCTCATTTGTCTTCTATGAGTAGCTGTACTAACTCCTCGTTTAAAATTTTCAAGCCACTCCGGATAGTCAAGACCTGTTCTGACATACTCTCCAATTGTGCCTGTACCGTCAATGCTTGCGCATATTTGCCAGTCGCGAAGCCCAGGTAAAATATCACTGTAAAGATCGCAACCGCGATAAGTGATCCTACTAAGATTAGTGTTGTACCTTGCATAAACATTTTTTCCATCTCCCAGTTCAATTATTCTCTGCATGTACTTCCAGTGTTGCTCGTACATGAGAGGTTCACCGCCTACCCAATAGACTTCCTCGACACGGTGGTCCTCTACCGCTTGTGCAAACTCTTGTTCAACTTGAGTACTTTGGAAATGTTCAATCTGATTCTTGACCTCGGGGCGCATCCAACTGTTTTTTGGATCGTGCCAATTGACCATGTCATGCTGTTTTTGCTCAGTTTCCCATGCACTGGACAGCATGTCGCCGCACATACGGCATTTGAAGTTACATAGGTTACTGAATCGATAATCCCAGGAGATTGGCTCCATGGAGGTGTAACCTGTTTCGTCAGTTGTTTCTACTGCGTGTAAGTACTTATGCCCAAATAAACTGTTAAAATATGAGCGGTAAACGTCAGTGTTTAATAACTTGTCATTGCACACTTCACACTCTGGTAACGTTTCTCCTGCCATCATGCGCTTGCGCACACTACGCATGTGTTCACTATTCCAATGCTGTTCTAATGTAATAGGTATATAAGTACCAGTACCTGCTTTTGTATCTATGTACTGTTCAAAGTTTTGTGCTGGTTCACGTGATGCACAACATAAACGTCTTTCTGTCTGTGGACTCAGATACGTGTGTGTCCACGGTGCCATGCATAATGTTTTTGATTTCAATTTTCGGCCATTGGTAAATTAGCTAACTTAAAATATTCTTTTAAATCGTCGTACAAATAATGTTTGCTATCATATACATTCATGTCATAAAAAACTTCTTTGTCCCAGGTATCCCAATTCCACATTTTTTGTATATTCATCGACAATCCAAACTCTCTACACAGGTTAGCAAATAGAGGTAGATCTTTATAATTACTCTTTTGTACTACAAAGTCAGCAGATAACTTTGTTTTAAAATTATTTTCTTCTATTAGATCTTTAACAAATTTTACATTTTTTAATAGGTTGTCCCACTGTCCGCCAACTCGTGTTAGTTTATAGGTTTGCTCACAGCCTGCATCAAAACTTATACGTAACTCTGAGATATAAGGAAGTAACTTCAACACTAAGTCTTTCTTTGCAATAAGGACACTGCCATTTGTGTGTATAATATTCTGTATGTTTGTTTTACCACTATCTATTATGTAGTCAAGCAGTTCTAAATAAACGTCACTTATAAATGGCTCGCCGCCAGCCCATCTGATAATTATAGGTTGGTCCTTGATTTCGTCAATTATCAATTTTTTAATCTTTTCAGATATCGTATCATTAATTGGTCTTATAATGAGATCATTGTTGTAATTTTGATATTCTACTCTACAACTCGGACACTTAAAATTACAGCTAATATCAAAATCAAAAACTAAATTTTTTGGTATTTGTGTAACACAAAGATTTGAATCATCTTGATCGTCTAACTCTAAAGGTATTTGATCTTTATCAGTGTACGTTTTTTTGTGCGATGCTGGGTTAGCAGACTGGAAAAACGTACATATACTAGAATTGCAGTAGTAATATCTATCTTTAAGAATCTCGAATCTAATTTTCTTTGCTTGGTTGCAATTTAATATTTCGTAAATGTTTTTTGAATCCAATACTGTGCCTAAGAAAATAGGAATCCAACTTGAGCAAGCACATAAAAAAACATTCCCGTTTTCATTGACTCCCATTGTTTCCCATGGTTCCCTGCACCTGTTTGTTCCAGTATATGATTTGTTATAAAAAACTTGATCCTGGCGTGTTTGAATTGATGTTGACAACTCTTCGGTTGACTTAGATGCTATATCTTTATAATGTTCCTCCATTACGCCAACAAAATTACTTAATTCATTGTCAATGGTAGGAGAAACACTATAGTTGTCATTAATAAAATCGTCATACTGAGGCCAATCCGCCCCTTTAAATTTTCTGTATGATTTACTATCTATTATTTTCTTTAATTCCATAGTCTTGTTAGTACCCCATTGCCTTTGCTATTTCCGGGTGTGTGTCTGAAAAACTTTCTTTACGATATCTATCAGTTTGTTGCATCTTAAACACAAACTCTTCGCCGTCAGTTCCTGCACCATTTTCGATAAATTTTACAATGCGCATGATTTCTGCTTTATGTTTGGGCATGAATTTACCGTTAAGTAACTTCTCCACCACAATACGTTTTGCTACTGGTGTCAATCCATCAATACACATGTGCTTAGGATCGTGTAACATGTTAAAGTAATGATCATTGAACGTTTGTGTGTTTACCCACTCGCATAGTTCTTCTAAGTAATAAACATTTTGTGCGTTAATGGTCATGCACACTTGTGTGGTAATTTTTCTTATGTTGCGATCACGCAGTTTATGAAAACGTCTTATGTTGTCTTCTACTTCGTTCCACTTAGCACCGTAGCGTTCGTATTCAAAACGCTTGCCTACGTTGTCGATACTGAATGCAATATCCACACGTTTAAAGTGACTCCATAACTCATACGCATCTGGCCATTGTGTACCGTTTGTGTTGTAGTGTATGTCAATGTCTTTGGCGTAGCCTTGATCTACTGCATACTGTAGCAATTCAAAGTGTTCTTTGATCATAAATGGCTCACCGCCAGTGAATTCTAGATACTTGATGTTGGGTAGTAGTTCACGTAGGTTGTCCCAGAAGGCTTGTGTCTTTCTTGGCCATTGTCCTTGTTGCAAGAACTTGTATGCCAAGTGGCTCTTTTTGTTCTTCAATTCGGGTATATAATCTATTTCTTCTTGTGCCCATTTACTACTGCTCCAACTTCCGCATATACGACACTTTAGGTTACAAATGTTCCCCAGCTTTAAATCCACAAACCATAATTGGTCTGGTTTGTCGTTAGCATAGTCTACTTTGTCAACAAACTCTTTTAGTCGGATCCTACTGTGTATGCGTTTGCTTGCACGGCCTGCGGCTTCTTCTTGCCAACAGCGTGTGCAGGTCTCTGGTTTCTCACCATTTCTAAATTGTTGCCGTAAGTCTTGCATGTACTTGCTGTTGTATATTGTCTGCAAATTGTCTTTGTTTAAGTCATACTTTTCGCCTGACTCATCTGTTATTTCGTCTATTGCCAAACAGCAAGGTCTTGCGGATCCAATTGGACTAGCTTCTATGCTAATCCAAGGTAGCATGCATATTGTTTTAGGAAGTTCCATTTAGTTCCTTGTACTCAGGGAATGTGTCCCAGAAGTTTTCGTTTCTTATAACATCTAATTTTGCAATTTGTTGCTCAAACTCAGGCCACTGCTTGTTGTTATCTTGTCCTTGTAATAAACTCAACACACTCTCATAGCCATTAATGGCACGACGTAAACTGTCCTGCGGGTCTAACCATGCAATATGTTCTTTGTACTTGGGCGTTATAACATTCTTTTTAAATTCCGTTGTAAATATATCTGGTCTGTACCAGTCTGGTGACTGACATATATTAATATTCCAGTCTTTTGCTTCAATTAGCCCTAACTCTACCCACTCTTTGTGAAAGTCTGGCACGTGTAGCACGTTCATTGCACTCACGGTTGCGCTTACATAAAAGTCCACATGCGGTACTTCTTTTAACATGCGTTGTCTGTTCTCAACTGTTTGTTTCCAATCTGTGCCTTTGCGCATAAGCTCTGCTCTAGCACCACTAGCATCTAAACTGGCGCCAACACTAACATTCGTAAAATGTTGCCAGTAATCGAATACATGTTTGTTTTTATAACGCATTTCGCTAAAGTTTGTATTGTACTGTATTCGCACATCTGTCTTACCGTACTCTATTAGTTTGTCTAATAGATAATAATGTTCTTTCATTATAAGTGGTTCGCCACCTGCAAAATACACCTGCTCTAAATGTGGAATATGCTGTTCCATTTGTTCCAACATACTGTCTTCGTTGCCCGCAGTATACTCTACTCGTGCCATGTCCCTACCCAGTACATCTGGCTTACGATTATACAGTTTTACATGGTCATTATACCAATTACTGCTAAAGATAGGACCACAACTTCTACAGCTAAAGTTACACAGGTTACTGAACCTAACGTCCCAGTAGCGTATTTTAAAATCATCTACAGAACCATCTGCATTAGTCTGCTCTGCTTCTGCTATGTGATGACCGTAGTTTCTGTTTGAATCGTTGCGCATACTAAATGCACCGTGTTGTTCTTGCTCGTAACACTTGGTACATTCTTTACACTCTTTACCTGCAAGCATATTTGTACGCATTGTTTTGTAATCGTCTTGATTCCATACCTCTTCCATAGTATGCTTGCGTAAGTCACCTACAGGATGCCAATAATCACTTAGACAACAAGGATATGCTCTGCCATCTGGAAATGCATGCATGTGCATCCAGGGCAACATGCAAAACGTTTTGCTGTCCATTAACAAGTCTGTTTGTTTCTCAGTCAAGTCTTCTAGTTCTGCAAAGTACGGCTTGCGACTCATGTAGTCGTAGCCTTTGTTGTAAAATTTTTTAGAGTCCATTGTACCAATCTGCTAGTTCTGGAAAAGTCTCTGTCAAGTTCTTTCCTCTGCGTTTGTCATACTGTTCGTGAAACTGTTTAAAGTCGTTGTGTAGTTTGGGCATGTCGAATGTGTCTGAATGTGGTGTTTCTACTACATCCAAGTAATCAATTAATCGTATGATGTGGTTAATCTCATGTTCATGCAACAACTGCCCAATTGGTCGTGCCGTTTGATAATCCAACCATGTGCGTAAACGTTCTTTGTGTTTAATTCTAATTTCTTCAGGGAACACCAACGGACTTTGGAAACTAGGGAAGCGTAAGATATTAAGTGTAAAACTTACAGCATGTTTACCGTGTTTTGATTTCCATCCAACTAATAAATCTAAAAAGGCAGTCAGACTTTCCAAACACAATGCATTAATTGTACACATTACATGTAACCCACGCAATTTATTTCTATGTACTTTTAGTACTTTGTTTATGTTATCACACCACAGTTCCCATTCCAGGCCGTCACGTATATACTCTGCTTGTTTATCCCAACTTTCGTTGCTAGTATATAGGTCTATAGGTTGGTCTACACTGTCGAACAATCTATCTACATCTATATCCTTACCTAAGTTACTGTTAATCGCCAAGCGTGTTTTACTCTTGCCTTTGTTTTGTTTAAACCAGTCTATAAGTTTCCAGGTGTAGCCACTCATTAGTGGTTCGCCACCTGTAATGCGTAGTTCGTCTAGCGTTCGGTGTAGGTCTGATTCCCACCACTTGAAGAACGCCTCAACATAAGGATTTTCCTCGCCGAATTTGTACAACTGCGCACTGTCATGAGCATGGGTAAAATGATTACGCCCGTCAGAAACAAGCCCAGTATAACTTCCGTTTGATTTGATATCCTTAACCCATGTACTACTAAAAGCAGGGTTGCAATAACTGCAAGCAAATTGACAAGTCCTATCGAAACTGATTTCCAAAGTTCGTAAGTCCACGTCTCCTGTTGCATCTGATTGATATGCATCGTCTAATTCCTTTATAGTATATATTTTACTTTTATACACACGGTCAGAAATGTTATCACGTTTGATATCTTCAATCTTCCAGCAGTACTCACAACCTGGCGGACGTTCTCCTGCCTGCATCTGCGCCCTGTCTTGCTTCTTTTCGGGCGTGTTGTGTATTGCTTTGGGATTACGCTTAACTTCTTCAATATCAACTTTGTGTGCTGGTGGATGATGACAACTGGTACTCATGCCACTACCAAGCCATATAGTAGCGTTATACCATTTTGCTCCACAAAAGCTCGCTGACTTTGTGTCTAATATTTGTTGTTTAAATTCTAAATCATTCATTTTAAATTATATTTTCCAAATTCGGCAACTAGCCAAGGAAAGGTTTTCCTCCAATTTATGTTTCTTCTCAAATCAATATCATTTAAAAAGTGAAACAAACTTGTTATTTCCTTGACATTCGGTTCTTTGCTGTTGCTTTGCTTTCTTAATCCATCTAAGTAGTCTTTACTAAGCTGTTCTTCCTCTGTGTCAACAGGCTTTAATGCCAATGCCTTTTGAAAGTCTTCTTCGAATATGTTTCCGAATATGTCTATTCTTTGATTAGTAGGATCATTTACAGAGTTTTGATACAAGTAAATCTTTCTAACCTTAGACCATTCCCTAACTTTTTCAAGTAATATAGGATAAGTTTTTATAGTCATTGGAGTAAGTGTTGAGTTAATAACTAAGTTAATATACTTCTTAGACAATATGTACAAAAAGTTTTCTTCCCATTGTTTTAAATCTAACGGAAATCTAACATACTCGGCTTCCGGCCCCCAATTGTCCAAACTTGCTGTAACTTGAAACCCACCTATTTTTCTTTTTGCTATTAATTTCTCTACTTTACTTATAATTTCAACTAATCTATCTTTCTTAACACTAAGATTGGTAAAAATTTGTAGTGTAAGTTTCGGACTGGGGTATTGATCAAATATATCCAAACATTCTATAAATTCTTTTTGAAATAAAGGTTCTCCACCTAAAAAGTTAAACTGGCTTAAATTATGCCCTTCGTTCTTTAACCAATCGTATACCTTTTGCTTGTTGGCATCGAAGCTATTTGCATTCTTAAAAATTACGCCATGTCTCGAATAACTCCACTTTTGACTTGTGTATTGCCCGACATGCTTGAAGTTTTCTTCTGCCCACATAGAGCTGAAAAGTTCTGAACAGTATAGACATTTTTGATTACACAAGTTGCTGAAATAAACTTCCAACACTGTAGGTGTCACACTGGTTGCTATCGGATTGTCCTTGAGTTCAGGGGGAGTTGGGACGCCGGGCATTGCCAGATTTGTTGTTCTATCGCTCTCGCCTCCTGCTTGTTCTATGTCTCTGCAGTATTCGCATCCTTGGCCAGGCCACTTGCCTTCTAGCATCATTTCCCTTGATTTAACTTTCTCTTCTGTATTATGAAAATCAAATGTATCTAAATCAAATTCATGTCGGTTGCAACGATGACAACTTGCTGTTTCGCCTAAACTGAGATATATGGTGCTCCATCCCCATTTCAGACGGCAAGCAGTTTCTGTTTTTATAGGAAATATTTTATTCATTGTGTGCGTGGTACCTGCATTCTTCCCAAAACTCTTTCATTTGTGGGAACGTTGCTAAAAAGTTAGTCTTACTACGTTTGTCTTGCTCGTTAAAAAATCTATAAAAGTCTGCACGTTGCATTATAACATACTCTGGTGTTAATTTGCTACCTTCGCGCATCCAATCTAGAACTCTGTGCATACGTGCTATTTCATAATCTTTAAATCCAACATACATGTTTTCTTCTGTTTCGCGATGTAATTCCATCCACTCTATAATGCCCGCTAACCTGTCTGCATACACAGGCGGGAGTATCTGCAAACTTTGCCAAGTTGGCTGGCGCAGTATGGGAGTGTCAAACCAAACACGTTGGTATGTATGACTCTGAGTTGCTCGTAAACGCAATATTTCTTGCAATAGATCCTGTAAACCTAATATGTTTAGATTATTCATTGTTATAATAAACGTTAAACTATTTCGGTACGGAATCTGAGTAAGGAAACTGTCACACCGCTTTATAATCTTCTGATAGTCTGCACCGTATCTGATATAATGTGCATGTTCTGCTATGCCAGTATCAATACTAACATACTGCATAAAGTGTTCTATGTTGCTGTTACATAGTTTTTCTACATAATTTAAGTATTGGATCCACAACTTTTCATCTACACTAAAGTTACTGGTAACATCTATGTGCAGATCAGGCTTGGGAAACGCCAACACATAATCAAACACTTTGAATGTGTTACGATCCATAAGTGGTTCGCCGCCAGTCATCCTAAAGTGTTTTAGTTTAGGATACAGTTCGGGCCACCATTTCCAAAATGCTTCCACATACGGATTCTCTTCGCGAGCAGGGATAGGTCTACGTCTGCCTGCAAAGTGTTCCGGGGCATTGTGTGGTTTGCTGGTTGGGTATGCGCCAAATCTTTTTATTTCGTCAGCCCAAGTACTGCTAAACTGAGGGCTACAGTAACTACACTTAAGATTACAAGCGTTGTTAAAATTGACTTCCACATAACTCGGTATTTCATCTTCATCGCCAGTGCTCTCCATTATACGGTCAAAGTGTTCTGCGGCCCAAGGCTCGCCTGAGCGATAATGTCTATCACTAAGGTTACCCATGTCTTCTTGTGTCCAACAATAACTACATTCGTTTGGACGTTCCTGCTTGATCATTATTTTGCGTTGTTCTTTTTTGTGCTTGGTATTGTGCAGTGCGCTAGGATTATCTTTTAGTTCAGCGGCATCTATTTGGTGCAGTGGCGGATGATAACAACTGTTGTTCAACCCTGTAGGCAAGTGCAGACTTACCTGTTGCCATTTGGCAAGGCACATTCCGTTTCCAAGTTTGTCACGCATCTGTTCTGCGCTATTCATAAAAACTGATTTAGCCATTACCAGCCTTCCTGTTTCCTAATAACACTTATCTCTGTGGTCATTACCTCAGCATTGCGTAGTGTAGCACCATAATGATGTTTGAAAAACTTGCTCTGTTGTGCATCTAGTGTAACAATAGGTAAACCTAGCCGTTTTGTGAGTGCTGTTTCTAAATTTGCGTTATGCTCCATTGGGTCGTTGTCTTTAACTGACTCCCATAACTTTTCTAATTCAGCAAAGTCTTGTACACGCTTGTAAGGCCAGTCTTCTAACATGGTCATGTAAGTACCAAGTCGTGCGCCATACATTGCCCACACACCATTCTCAACATCCATGCCTACACTTTGCCAAATACACAAATGATCATAGTTGCGATTGTTTACTTTCTTTTCAAACTCTACCAGTGTTGGCTTTGCACCACGATCCAAACACATCTTTACACCTTCTCTAAATCCTGCTCGCCATGCTTGCTTGGGTGTGCCGTTTGGGTATGTTGTACTGTAGCAGTTGTGCATTGCTATGTACTTGGGATCAAAACAAAACTCCACTGCTGTGTCGTCACTGCCATCACTGGCTTCGTGTGTTTGCATGTTGTTAACAAATGTACGTGACCAAACACTTAGTCCGCCGTTGCCGTAACGTAGTCCATTGATCGTGTTCTTAGCTTTCCAACGGAATGCGCCACCTTCGAACGCAGGTTCTATTTCCAACTGTAGGTTAAAGAAGTCAGGATCAGGTAAGTTATCACCATCGATCAGCACAAACCATTCTGTGTTGCTCAGAGCGGCTGCGGCTTTGTGTGCGGCATCTGACCCTTCTACTCCGTCAACACGATCCGCCCAAGGTACCATGTTCTGTATTTGTATCCAGAACTCTTCCTTCTTTGGTTCGTCATAACTTAGATAGATGCAATCCAAGTCTGCTATGTCAATAATCTGTGTATCCATAATATTCTGTGTTGTTGTGGGTTTCATCTTGCTCTAACAATAAGCCTGCGTGGTTCTTTACTACTTGAAAATCACCTTCACCGTGTACCAATTGTCTTTTATATCCTGGGTTGAACACTTTTACTTTTAGTTCACCATCTTTTACTCGTGCGTACTTGTGCATGTTTTCGTATTCGTCTTGTTCGACAACAATATAATCACCTTCAAGGTGCGGCTCAGTCATTGACTGGCCTACAATCTCTCCATTGAGATCATGGTATACTCTGTACTCCTTTACTATTTCTTTAGGAGTACCAACCAGTGCATTAACTTCTGCTAAAAACTTTTCAAGCTCGTTCATACTGTTCAATAAGTTCTGCTGTGCACCATTCTTTTACATGATAGTGTACAGGGTTAAGTTGATTAATGTTGTTGATCCTGATTACTGGTGGGTCTGTTTCACACATAACTGTGTCTGTCCATTTACTTGACCCTGCCCATCCTTGTATGTGTGGTTTCATATGAACAAAGTTGAAGTAATCTAAACTGGGCATTGTGCAATTTTCAACGCCATACATCTTAGCGGCAAGTGCGTATATAACATCAGTGCTAGGACGTTCTTCCCTGCAGTTTATCAACACGTTATCTCTAATATGATTATAGTGTTTATACAAAGTGCGAGCAAGTTGGAAAAATTCAGTTGCCTCACGTGTAAATCTAAAATACATCATACCATTATAGATGTTTGGCAAGTCGTTGTCAACCCAGAACTTTCTGTATCCAGTGTCAACAACCACTTGATCCTGAAGATTCCTGCAATGCGTTGCAAGCACAACAGGTTTCAGTCTAAGTGCGTCCCACCAGTGATCCACATTGCGTGTGAACAACAAATCCGCTTCTACCTTAATTGTTTCTTTAAAAGGTGAACATGAAAATAGGTCTGGTTCACGTTCCATAGGCCAGTCAGTCGCATTTACAGTTCTAACATAATCAAACACCAGGCTCTGCTTGTCTGTAATCAACTCTTGTGTAGTTGGGTCCACTGCTACACAATATCGTGCATCGGGCATTACTAACTTTATACTAAGTGCTTGCAAGTATGCCATTTTCAAATAGTCTGCACCAATTGCCAGGGTCATGAACCCTTGCTGTTCTTTGTGATCAAACATCAAGTATTTCCTCAACAAACTCTTCAAACGCATCACTGACTAAAAAGTTCTTGTCCATAATATGTACATTGTGCTTTGGTATGGTGATTGCTAAATCTTTGAGTCGCACAATAATCTTGTCTTTTAAATTTGTGTCCATGCGCACAACTTCTTGCACCACAGTAAACATCTTCCACGGAATAATGTTCTTAGACGTGGAACAATATCCATTTAGTATTGTGTTAGCCATAGCAAACGAATAATCATTGCGATAACTTGTACCGTCTACCATAAACAGGTTTCTGTAATAAGCCCAGTTGCGCTGTATACGTCCTATTAGATTAAAGAACAGCTCACTGCGTGGGCATTTTCTAAACATTACCACAGTAGCCCACAAGTAAGGCAAACTTACTTGCCCCATACGTGCTGGCATGGTTTCTGCACTACTGTTGCTGTGTTCCATAACACGATAATCATAGTCCAGTTCCATTAACTTTAATAAACCGTCGTCTAACACCAAGTAGTCTGTGTCTATCAGCAGTGTGTTATCGTATGGACTATGTTCGTATGCAGTATAACGACCGTGATTCTTCCACTGCTTTACTTCTTTAGATATATGGTCGTTTCTAAAGTTGTTGCCTGTGTAGTTGACACGCACAACATTGTCATAATTATGCTTGGGCTGTGACTCTGTGTCAGTTACTAGCGTGATAGGCAAGTTGAGATGTTGTTCTACTAACCGTGCAGAAAGGTCTGCGATACGAACATAGTCAACATCAACAGTGTTATGAGCAAAAAATACTACACCTTTAGACTCTGCGGAGTCGTCTGAGTTCATTATATTGTTGATGCCAGTCATTCATTACCGCTTGATATCGTTGTTGAGCTAATTCTAAGAATTCTGTTCTGTCTACTTTGATTGGATTCTCATATGTGTCTTCTAAATACAGTTCGTCACTGTTCCACGTTGCCACGAATGATATCAGGTCAGGCGTGATCTTAAACAACCCATTACCGTATGTCATGTGCAACTCTGTTTGAATGTGTTCTCTTAGTGTGCGTCTGTTGGCTTGATAGTCCGTGGCCTGCTTGATTTCTGCAACTATGTTGTCTAATTCTGTCATGGTATTATATAAAAAGAATGGATAAGCATATTATACTGCCTATCCATTCTGTTGTCAACTACAATTAACTATTAACCAATAGTTACTGAGCCCCAGACAGCAGACAAACCTGATGCTGTCTCTGGTGCTGTTACGTTTACTTTACTAACAAACTGTACATCAATGTTGTCATTGAAACTGCCGCCAGCGCCAGTAGCCGCGGCCTCAAGTGTTATTGTCCAAGTAATAATTGTGCCTACGTCACCATTTGCGCCTTGTGTACCATTTGACTTAACAGCAACTTGACAGAAGTCTGATGTGTATGGAGTGTATGCCGCACCTGACTCGTCGACTCTTGAAATTACTTGGTTACTGGTTGTTAAATCATAATAACCAATGGTTAGATTGTTTGTGGTCTCAGTTTCGCCTGTGCCTGTACGTCCGTTGTTAGTGGTTGCTCTAAAATCTGCAACACCCCCAACTGCTGTTACCATTGATAGTGCTTGTGCGCCACGTCCTGTACCACCTGTGTTCGCACCTGCCGTTAAATCTAAATTAAGTTCGCCGCCTGCGTTAAAAAAGTAACGTGCTTGGTCTGCACTAGCAAATGTTGCTGTGCGGGTAAATGTAAATGTTGCGATACCGTCAGCATCAACTGGATTGTGTGTTGTACCTGAATCTGTTGTGGTTGAGCCTTGTGCGTTAAAAACCAAACGATTCGTGTATGCTAGGTCAACGCCGTCATCAACACCAAGTTGGTATGCAACAATGTCACCTGTCACAACCGCAACAACACCTGTGCCTACACCAGTCTGATGTGTACGCACAATGTTCAGTTTGTTGATTACACTAGCCCACTCAGTGGCGCTGACTGTGTCACCGGCACTTTTAGTGGTTATTGCTGTTTGTCCGTAGCCTGCATCGCCGGTTCCAACAGACCAAGTTGTGTTAAGTTTGTTTCCCCCATTAATGAGAGTGTTATAATCGGCTGCTGATATGATCCCACCGGATTCGTATGCCATGTTCTACTTCCTTATGCTATTTAACTATTTAGTTTCACAATGGCCTCAACTACTCCTGCGCCATCATCTAATTTATTTTCTAATGATCTTCCGATCACATTAAATGCAGTAACTTCACTCTTTGTTCCTGCACGAGCTAATCCGTTTCCTGCGGCAACTAATCGTTGCCCTTTCTTGATTGGGCCAATTACTCGAACTGGTACACGCCCGTTTACTGCAACTGGTGGATGTGTTGCATCACCACCAGCCCCACTGTTCATTAAGTATGCTGCCTTTGTACTAATAACGCCAAATACATCTTCACTTAATGCATCTGACGCCGCTGTAATTTCTTCTACACCACCTAGTGCAACAACTGTGCCTGCTGGGTATGCTGAATCACTAGCAAAACGCTCTGCCAAGTCAGCATATTGTGCTTGTAGCGAAACACCAAAAATAGTATTAAATCGCATACCGTTACTTCCCAGGTTAACAGTATTACCCACAGTTGGGAATACTGAATTGGCAATGTAAATGTCTGTTACGTTAGCTCTTGTAGTGGCTACATTAGCACTAAACAGGTTGCCTGTAAAGCTGGTTTGGCTAATTACATTACTCCAACGGTTAGTTATGTTACCTAAAGTATATGTAACATTTGCGGACGGGTTTACATTTGCTGTAAATGTAGTTGTTCCAACACCACCACCTAATCTTGTGTCAACATAATTCTTGGTTGCTATACTAAATCCACTGCTTGCGGCTGTTGGATTTGCATAAACTTCTGCAAGTCCTGATGTTGCATTACCTTTAAAGAAGTTAGTATCAACACTTCCTTTGTTTAAACTGAATATTACATCTTTGTTGTTTGTAAGTCCTTTGACATGCAATTGATCAGATGTAATTAAAATTTGTCCGTCGCTTCCTGCGCCAACTGTTAGGCCGGAATCGTTTGTTAATGATACTGCACCATTAATTGTTTGTGCTCCAACACCACCGTTTAGTATAATGTTATCAACACTAGTAGCTGAACTATCGCCTGTTCTAAATATACCCAAAGTCGAGCTTGCGTTGCCTTGGAATGCATTGTTTGCAATTGCTGTTGATAAGTTCAATCCAGGCTTAATAGTTGCAAAACCTGCAACTGCTGTTGTAAAGTCTGATTCCTTACTCCAAATAGCAACTAGTGTGTTATCGACATAAATTTTTACAACAACATAAGTTGCACTAGGGCTTACTGCAACAATAGTATCTGGTATAGCACCCGAGTTACCTGTTGAGCTTGTTGCCGCTGGACCTACTGTAGTAAAGCTGGTTCCGTTATAAACTTTTAGTTGAAGAGTACTAGTATCCCACCACTGTTCGCCAACTACCGGACTATTTGGTGCGCTTGCACCGCTAGACATTGTTGCTAGTGGTTTAAATGCTTGACTTGCGGCACCTTTTGTGGTTGCTGTGTTAATTTGCATTAACTTAGTTCCGGTGTCCCACCATAGTTGTCCTGGCAATGGGCCAGTCGGTGCAGATCCGTTAGCAAAGTTTTCTACTATACGTACAACATTCTGATTTAAGAACGTGCCATATCCTGGGTAGTTTTTACCAACAAGTGTTAAACTGGTAGTTGTAGTGTCGATAGTTCCATCGGCTAAGCCTCCTGATATCAGCTCTGTACCGTTGGTTTGTGTAATATTGTATGCCATTTTAAGTTTTCCTCAACTTTATTATTTATGCGTATTTAAAACTGTGGTGCTAAGAACTGTACGCTCTCACAACAGTGCCATATTCACCGCTTACTGCTGCCAATGCGCCTTGCGTTTGGCCAGCATCTTCTACTTTTCTCCATGTGCCGTCAACCTTTACTTGCACGTCGTTAATACTTTTCCATGCACCACTTACTTTAACAAAGGCGTCTGTGACCTGTTTCCAATTTCCACTTACTCTAGTAGAGAACAAGCCTACTGGTGCTATTTCTAAAACTATCAATCCATTTTGTCCGTTGCCGCCCCCGCGAGCACCTCCGCCTGCAAATCCTGATTTGTAATACAATGTACCAACACCGGTTGATGCACTGTTGGCTGGTAAGTTGCCTCCTGTTTTACCAGGGTTGGCTGGCACATCCGGAATACTGCCAGTGGGAATAGGGCCCTCGCGACTGGGACGAGAGAAGGTAAGTGTGTTACCGCTACCGCCTGTGCCACCAGGGTATCCACCACCACCTGCGCCACCACCGCCACCATCGGGAACACCTTTATCTTGGCCGTTCATTCCCCTATAGTCTGATGGTGTTGCACCTATAACATTGTTACCAATTGATGCATTAGGGTCGGTTGCTGGAAACAACCCTGCGCCGCCACCTCCACCACCACCTCCGGCTATTAATATAGGAGTATTGTTGAGAAGCACAACCGAGGCTCCCCCACCGCCACCTCCGGTTCCTGATGCTCCATTAAAGCCTGACCTTCCACCTGTGCCACCGTTGAGTGATAGTGTAGAATTACTGCTTATGTTTGTTCTAGCATCGCCGGCGGCGCCGCCAGGACTCTGACCTCTCGGCTGATTGCCAGGACCGCCTTTACCGCCTTCGCCAACTACTACTTCTAGTGTATCACCTGATGTTGTCGTAAAGGTTAATGTATTGTACAGTCCCGGTGACCCAACACCACCGCTAACAGAAGCATCATTGCCGCCGCCTCCACCGGCACCACCCCATATGTGGGCTGTAATAGTTGCCGCATACGGAAGGACGGCCTGATATCTTCCACTGGGAATCGCCGTAACAGTTAAGTTATCTTTAAGGTTAAAATTGTTTCCGCCTACAGGTGCTGTCACTGTTGCGGCAAGTCCGGCCGCTCCACTGGTATTAGTTACTTGCCAACTAAGCAAATACTGTGTGCCTGCAACAAATGTTACTGTGTCTGAAGATGTACTTTGTGGATTGCTACCTGCTAGAACTTGTTCACCAGTAAAAGTCCCGCCAGTGATTGCCCACGAAAAACTGTCATCGCATGATGCTTGTAATGTGTGTGTCCCGGATGTATTTGGTATGTAGTATCTTGAAATTGTATATGTTACTGTCGTGTTACTATAGTCACGCCATACTGCATTGTTGTTTAAAAATGTGGGCCAAGAAGCATCACTTCGTAATACCAGATTAGTACGGCCTTGGGGGGAAGGATCAACTACAAATTCTTTAACAGTTAACCTAGTACTCATGGGGTATACTTAAACCAAATGTCTCCGTCGGCACCATCACTAACGGTTGGATCTGCTGTGCTTACAAACTTTCTACTACCGTCCCAAAATACACCACGTGTCATTACATATTGTGTTGTGGCAACCTGTGTGGTATTGGCACCAAATGTTGCTGTTGGTGCAACAGGAGTTCCTGTGAATGTTGGACCTGCTGTGTCTGCTTTTAGGTTAACATTTGCACTAAGTGCGGCAGTTTGTGCTAGGTTAACGCTGTCAAGTCTTCCGCTCAGTGTACTGATGCTAGTATTTGCACCAGTGACGTTGTTGTTGATTGTTGTAATACTGGTGTTTGCATAAGTTTGGAATGCACCAACATTGGCATTTATACCAGGTACAGTTGTCCCTACTACTGTACCTAAGTTTGCACTTGTAGTTTGTGCTCTTGTGTTGGAAAATGCTTGGTACGAACCTATATTGGCCTGCGTAGTGTCTATTTCAACATTAGCCGCTGTTACGTTTGCTCTTAGTGCTGACTCTGCGTCAGTTCTAACTGCAAGATTGGCATTTATGGTTGCTACATTAGCAGTCATTGCTACACCAGCATCATACCTGTTTTGCGCATCCACGCTGTCTACATATATCTTAGTAGTAACACCCATGTTGCTCGTAGCATTAGCAGATACTGTTGCTAGTCCTGTGTTGCCTTGGATGTTTAAAACATTAGTGCTTGTGCCCGCAACATTAGCAAATACTGCAATATTGCCATTATTGTTTGTATTTGTTACGTTTACAAGTCCGGCAACTTCTTTTATTTCTACGTTGCCACCACCACCAACAGTTAAGTTGCCGGCTATGTCTACATTACCTGAAATGTTTGAGCCTACTTTAAACCAGGTCGTACCATTATAACTGTTTAGGTTGTTGGTACTAGTGTCGAACCACAGTTGTCCTGTAATAGGATTAGGTGGACTGGTACTTAATGCAAAGTTTTCCAGTATGTGTACAAAATTTTCGTTAGTAGCATCACCGTAGTTTTGAACTAGACGTCCAAAAAGCGTAATACTAGTACTGGTGGTATCCTTAGTACCATCAAGTACTACTATTGTTGTTCCATCTGTTTTATTTACATTATATGCCATTGTTTATTACCCCTGACTTGTCAAGTTGGTCAGTGTTTGTATTCTAACTGTGTAGTCAATCTGTATCAATCTGTTGAGTGACTTTTGCACAGGGTGGAATACTACATGTGTTAACAACTTGCCTGTTGTTGCTAATCCACTTGTACCATCTGTGCTTCTTGCTTTAAGTCCAAGCTCGTCGAATGTGTATGTGTCGTCAAGGGTAGTTGAATTGTCAAATGCGCTTTGTCCTGTTGGTTCGCCATAATCAAGCAAGCAACTTACTACTATGTCTGTAAATACCTTGCCTGGTGTGTGTCTAATTTCCATCTTGTTGCGTGTAGGATCAGTGTTAAGTGTACTGGTGTTGTCTACAATCTTAGCAAAAGTTGGGTTGTACAAATTACTGTTGCTGGTATTGGTATTGCTTGGCAAATAGTTGATGACCCCTGTTGGATCAACACTAGTACCTCCGTTACCAAAATGCATTTCGTAAATGTAACCTTGTTGTTTATTTGCAAGGTTGTATGCGATTGCTTCACTGATGTTTTCATAGTGAATAGCATTTCGCTTGTTAATAAAGATTTCCCCAGACTCTGGGTCAAAAATCTTAATGTGTCCTTGAACGTGTAAACCACCGTGCTCGTCTGGTTTTGGTTCAAGTTCTGAATTTTCAGGTAAGGTTTGCATATTATTTTCTTCCGTGTCTAGAGTATTTATCTGGGGTTTAATCATGGAGTATAACTCCTCTCTGCTTTGATGTATTCAGCCCACTCAGTGGTACTAGAATCCAGTGTATCACCAGTTCCGTATGCCTTCCATAAGTAGTCCTGTTTAATTGTTTTGCCTGTTACACTAACATTACCAGTACTAAGTACTTCACCTAGTATGTTAAGTGCGGAAACATTAGCTGTTGTTGTAGTGCCATTGATACTAACATTAGCATTAGCAATTCTTAGGTTGCCATCAACAAAGTCTACAGCAACCACATTGGCGTTTGCTACAGTTTCAAGTATTCTAACATTTGCTGTAGGACCAGTCTGCGTTATGTAATCACCAATGTTAGCACTGATTGTGTTGTTTAACGACACACGCCATGTAACATTTGCGGCTACTTTCTTTTCACCCGTTAGTGAGTTGGTTGTTGCTAGTGCTATGTTTGGTAACTGCTGTGCCAATGAGCTATCAACTACACGAGCATTGGCATAGTGTACGTTTGCACCAGTGCCGTCAACTCCTCTGCGCAACTGTGAAATTGTGTTGGCAAATACCTGCTTAACGTTTGATGTGTTGATGTATGCGTTAGCATTAGCAAACACATTTCCTAATACTAGGAAAACATTACTGCTGTATGTAATCAAACTATCTGTTGCAAACTCAGTGTTGGCTGTCCAAACATCAGCACTGAGCATTTTAGCATCATCATACTTCTGGTAGTAGTAAATCAATTCACCGTTGATGAATACCTCACCTGGTGAACCACCGACTCCAGTGCCTGGATCTGGTAGCAAGGCAGCGTTGTCAACAAATATGTTAACATCGTCAAGAGCCAAGTTAGCAGTAAGTGTTGTTGTACTGTTTGCACTTATTCGGTAGTAACTTCTGTCACGGTCCATTGGTTCAAACACTCTAAAGCCATAACTTGCAGTGTTTGACGCTGTATTAGTAAACACACGCATTTCAAGTGTGTCATACATTCTACCCGGAACTAGTTCTTCTGGTGCATGACTATTGTAAGCATCTAAGTAGAAACCACCAGCAATGTTAATGTCCTCTGGTCTAGTTCCTAGTGCGGTGTCTGTGTAAAAACTTGCAATGTTGCTGTCAAGTAAGTCGTCAATGTACAAGTTACTGATCTTAACATTAGCAGTACCGGAACCTAACACATCCATAACATTAGCAGTAGTTGCAACACCATTTACGCGAACAACATTAGCATCAAGTTCTAAGAAACCTTGCTTTTCTTGGATAACTGCAATTTCTTTTACACTAGTATAGTTGTTCAACACTCTTGCGTTTGCAGTTGAATTAGTCTGAGTAATGTAGTCGCCTTCGTTTGCACTTATACTTTCACCTAACGACAACGTCACAATACTTTCGATCGGTTGCCCACTTAGCATCATTTCATCACGTGACACGCTTACTACTCTGAACGTTGCATTGTTCTCAAAATTGAAGGTTTCGTACATGCCCTCAATTTTAATAGGATCATTTAGATTAAAGCCACGGTCAACGAAGTCTACCTGTTGTGTGTTTGCACTAGTAATCTTATGACCTGTGTAGTTGAATCCAATTACATTGCTCGTTAAGGTAAAGCTGTTAGATGTAAACGTCTCTCCACTTATTTTATTACCAGGATAACTTGTACCAAACATCAATTGATTGATGTCTTTGCCTGGTCTTCCAAAACTTGGAACATAGTAACTGGTTATTCTATCTGCGGCACTAAGCAATACATTACCGCTATCAATTTCTGTAAAGCGTGTAAAGTCAAACACTGTCTGCGAACTTACATTTGCGTTTGTAGCCAAGTATGCTGTGTTGTTGTAGAATATAATGTTGCCACTTGTGATATACAAGTTGCCGTCTATTTGTGTAATTCCGTTGCTGTTGAAATCATACTGTTGTACAAAGTTGCCTACGTCATCTGCTACAAACAAGCGTGTACCGTCGTGTCTCATGTACAAGCCAGTTGGATTAGTTGCATTCAAGTCTGCTGAATTATTAAGTGTAGCAGTTGAGATATCCCATGCCGTTGAAAGTGTATAACTCCATATCTTGTTATACTGCTGTCCAGTTACAAACAGTTCTTTACCATCTTCTCTGAAGCGCATACCTGTTGGAATATTTTCTTCGCTAGCCACGCTCTTGCTTCGTGTGCTGTATGTTGCACTGCTTGCTAACCACGGAATGCTAAGTTCATATTCAAACACTGTGTCATTTGCTGTGCCTAACACGTACATTCTTGTGCCGTCTGTACTGAATTCAACACTAGTTGCACTTGTTTCTTGGCTGTTAATGCTTACAACACTGATGTTAGCGGCTGTATTAACAAACCAAGGAGTAGCAAGTCTGTACTCGTAAACGCTGTTACTTGTATCCCCAACAGTGTACATGCGAGATCCGTCTTCTCTAAAGAACAAACCTTGCACACTGGTGTCTTGAACATTAACATTAGCTACAGCAACGTTGCTTGCCGTTGTAACTTCCCATGGTGTACCTAGTGTGTACTCATACACACTGTTTGATGTGTCGCCTGCGATATACATTTTAGTACCGTCAGGTTTGAAAAATACATCTGTAATAGTAGTATCTTGTGGAGCAACATTTGCATTGCCGTCAAGTTCTATTCTGTTCAAGTCATAGCTGTTTGCAAAGTTGCCATTTACTACAACAGTATCTTCGTATGCAACATTCGCGGTCCATTGTGCTACATTACTGGTGTAGGTTATTCTATCAAATTTAATTGTGCTGTCTATGCTTCTAACAGTGTTGTATCCACCTTGGCTATCAAACTCACTGTTTAACATTGCATACGCTGTTGCACCCTCACCTGTGCCGTTAATTACCACGTTTGGTGTAGTAGTGTATCCTGATCCTGCCTTTGTAACAGTAATACTAGTTACAGTTCCATCAGCGGCACTAATTGTTGCAGTTGCATTGGCTCCTGATCCGCCACCTCCTGTTATTTCGACGTTTGGTGCAATGGTGTAATTTTGTCCTATATTGCCTACAATAATTTCACCAACTTTAAGTTTATAGTTGTCTGCATATGGCTGGTACAAGTCAGTTGTAAAATATGTACTGTCAGATGTAACCTGGATGTTTGGTGAGCGGAATGTATTTTCTTCTGCATACCAACGTGCCGGGATGTCAAAGTCTGTCCAACTACCAGTTGCAGTATCAGTCTTTGTGTAAACTGGAGTAAACTCTTTAAGTTGTGTTCTGTATGGCTTTACTTCATCTATATACTGTTTATAAAAATCTTGATTATCTTTGCTGTAGGTTGGCAATTGCTCGAGTGATCTAAGATTATGTAATACATCAATAAAGCTGGTTTTAAATATCCAGTCTGGATTTTTCTGTTCTTCAAACACATAATTTATTATTGTAAAGAATAGCTTATTAAAATCTGTAGCCAAACTGTTAATAAAAATTTGGGTGTACAAACTATCAAAAATATTTCCTATTTCGCTGCCTGCTTGCTTATCGAATGCTACTGCGTCAAACACAGCAGTATCAAAGCCCAAAGTTATTGTGGTGTCGTACAATAAGCTACTTAAAGTTACTGTGGCATTTTCTGCCGCAATCAAAGAAAGCTGTCCTGTGGTTTCGTATCTATATGTGGACCAGTTTCCTGCACCATCATCTAGTATTTTTATGTAGTCGTTGTTTGCCAATACTAATTTTTGAATATCACCATACGTATTAACAGTATGCGCTATTGCATTACCTGCAATGTAAGTACTGTCATACCATTCCGAAGGTGTCCACCACAGGTCTGTCTTGTAACTCTGGCTACGTATTAAATCAAACTCTCTTGACGTGCCGTTGAACTCAAGCAATGACCATCTGTTTTCGTAACGACTATCTTGCGGAATTAAAATTGTATACCCATCAGCAAAACCTGTAGTGTCGAGATATTCTACATCTGTATATGATGCTACTTGTGCATCATAACTAGCAGGGAACGGTTGTTGTACATACAAACTTGTTGCTGTAGTTGTTAGCAATACTGGGTGCAGTGCTAGTAGCCTGTTGGCTTCATTTACAAAAACTTCCAAGGCAGCTGATCTATCCAAGAACAGTCCTTGTCTAGGTCTAGAAAGTATCCCTAGCCTGTCTTGTGGTTTAAGTGTAATGTCGGGCACCAATCTACCTGTGCTGTCTTCACCACGTAAACTATCTCGCAGTTTGTCTATTACACGTTGAGGGATGGCACTTGTAGTAGTGCCTTGCTGAACTAATCCAAATTCGTTGTGTATTAATTGATCGTTATTCTCAACAGTCGTGGTGTCCAAATGCAAAATAACATCACTGCCTGTGGTCTTGTCATTTATGTTGTACAAGTTTACACTACTAGGCGAAGTTAATCCTAGGTAAGGAATATTTTGATCCTTTGGACTTCTTATATATTGTTCTAATAGAGTAGTGCTGATCCGACGGTTTGCAGTTACTGGATCGACACTAGTCTTTCCACTTACCCAATAATAATACTTGCTTACGATTATGCCAGTGCCAGGATCAACAAAAGTTGATTGTGTGTAAGCAGAGTCATCTGCATTCTTAGGCACACCATCTCCGCCATTACCTACATATTGACTAGGTAAAACATCGCTTTCTACCCATTCGTAAATTGTTACTGTACTTCCCGGGAACAAACTACCCCAATTAATACTTCTGTACAATAGTGTACTCTGCTCGTAATCAATAAAGTTAGCTACACTAGTGTCCCACCATGTCTTACCAATTTGTTGGGTAGTCCAGTAAAATGAATCATTTGATATGCCGGTGCTTGCTGTTGTTGTATTATAAGAAGCTGGGTCAAATTCCTCAATGTAATCTAGTTCCTGTTCAACAGCACCTAGTAACTTGCCTTTGACAGGATCTAATATATCTAAATAATTTATTATTGTTTCTGATGTCTTATTATAAATGAACGCTGAATTAATTGCATCAATTGCTACCCTTGGTTCTTTGTACCTAAGCAATTCCCATCCAGGTTTACTACCTTCGTTGTAGTATGTGTATACACTTCCACCGCCTACTGTAATGTCTGAATCATTAGTAACACCAATTACCATGATATCATTTACAATATCAATATCAGCACCATAATCATCACCTGTCTCGACGCCAGGTGCAGTTAGTTTTTGGCTGAATGCAAATATTGATGGATTGTCTTCTGACTCGTAAGGGTTAGCTATGAGATCATATAGGTAAACTGCACCTGAATCTTTAACTATCTTAACAAACGTAGTAGATAAACTATCAAATATTGTAACTGTGTCAGCTATATCAAAAGTCGTAGGGGTTGTAGTATCTGCGCCTTCGCTAGATATTGCCAACTTACCAACGCTTTGGCTAATGCCTATCGCAGTACCAAACTTTTCTCCAATTTGATTAGGATGGGTTACAACTTGCGTATGCTTGTAGATCTCTATTCCGAGATCAGTTAATCCGGTACCTGTGCTTGCAGAGGTAATGTTAAGTTTTTCTGTAGCAACTTGTACATTGCTTGTAATTTGTAGCCTCCAATGGCTTTCTGTTTCTCCCGACGTTACGTTACTAATAAACACCAATGCATTACTTGCTGTTACTCCCGGAATACCTGTTCCATTAATGTCATTGGCTACGTCTGTTATAGTAGTTCCGGTAAATTCTACTGGCCTATCGTTAATTACAATACTGTCACCTGAAGTAACAGTGGCGTTGCTCACTGTGCCTGTTACGTTACCGTAAACTCTTCCTGTGTTTACCAGTCTATAGACTGCTCCCGAACTATATTGATTTGCAAAGTAGGAAGGAGCACTTCCGTATAGATTACAGCCAGTACCGCATAACTGAATATCAGTTCCGAATCTTTGTCCGTTGATTCCTGTCAAACTAGGAGAGATAATCTGATCTTGGACGAAGTTATTGGTTTCAACTGTTAGCGTAAGCCCTGCTGTTTGGACATCGGGAAACTGTACAGTACTTGGTGCGATTATATAATAATCAAGATCTTGGGTCAGTTCTACACCATTCAATAATACTCTGTAGCTGTTAGCAAAAGCGTCCGGGGCTGTGAATGATGCCGATGTACCGTCTGTAGTAAACTCTGTAATTGTTCTATGGTACGCATACAATAGTCCGTCGTTGCCCTGTGTCCCTACAACTGCTGTGTCACTTCCAACAGTAAGTACGCTACCGTCTGAATTAGTAGCAAGACTTGATCCAAAGTTTGTACTAGCGTTTCCAGTTATTGTTGTAAGATTTGTGTAGAAGCTACCACGGGTGAATACCTGTATAACGTCGTTAGTTGCTGGTGGTGTTACAAATGTTATCGTTTCGCCGCTAACACTGTATTCGATGGTTGGTACATACTCTACTGCACGTAGTTGTGAGTACACAAAAACTTCGGTTGGATCGCTTGTGAGTATGGATACGTTACTGAATGTGCCTGTAGCTACAGACTGCGTGTCCGATACAATGTTGGCTGCAACGTTGGCTCCATTGATTGCAATAAGATCTGTGTCAGTGAATGCCGCAACGTTTCCTGTAATAATAACAACATTAGTGTTAGTCAAAACTCTGGTGCTATCAAACACAACTGTACCACTTGCTGATGATGTTGTACCTGGACTTTGATACGTTATGGTATCGTTTACTGCAACACTAACATTAGCATCTAGTACTAGGTTATATCGTTCGACTGGCAGCAGAACTGGATCAACTGCTGTTCTCAGGTTCAATTGATAACAGAAAACTTTATTTGCACCACTAGCACCAATATACAAATAGTTTGCATCTCTACTAATTGCCAAACTAGATCCAAACAAATCACTTGCGCTACCTGCGGCATCAGTTAATATTTGTTGTATGATACCGTCTTTAAAGATGTAAACATAGCCTTTTCCGCTCGAACTGTCTGGTGCGCTGACTGCAACATATCCTTGTGCATTTACAACTTTGTATCCGAAGCTGTCTAGTCCTGTACTGTTTGCACTTAAAGCAAAACTTGCTGTCCAAGAATTAGTAACGGATCTGGTAAATGCATTAACTCTACCCTCGCCTGACCCTGGCGAACCTACATACATCAACTGAGCAAGATTAGGTTCTATACTAACTGTTCTACCAAAGTTATCATTGCCGGATAGTTTACTAGGATCTAGCTCCGCTTTGCTGTTATATACCCACGGGCTTGTTTTATTGTATACACCCCAATTTCCATCGTTGTCTAAATTTTCTACCCATACCTTATCATTTTCTAACCACCCACTTACTGGCATCACTGATTGTATGTCAACAGGATTGCTTATCTTGGCGCTGGACAATCTATACAACAATCCCGACCCACTGATTACTGCTTCTTCCTGCAATGCTTCTAAGTTTCTTGTTATTGTAATACTAAACCTAGTAGTGTCTATGATGTTGCCTACTTTATACGCCCCGTCAAATCTATCATCAAAGTTTTTAATAACAACTACATCATCAACTGCTAGTCCGTGATTTTCATTAAACACAACTTCTGCAGAACCGTCATCTCGGCTTCGCAGTATAAACACCAAACCGTCTATATAAGTTGCTCTGAATACATTCCAGCTACCGTTAAAGTCTTTAGCTACCCAAATCTTGTACCCTGTTCCTATTTTATCAATTGATGCAGATAATGAATCATAGTTATTTAAATTAAACAGTGTAGTGTCTACGTCTGCTAGGTTTACAAAGCCTGCCACTGGCAACGGACGTAGTAACGGAAACTGTGTTCTGTCTTCAGTCACAAATACATTTGCGTTGTAAGTGCCAGATATCTTAAAGATATCGTTTTCTATAATTGCAACTGTTCCTTCTTGGGCGGCGTTGTTGTTATCTGTAAACTGTATAAGTGTAGGATTTTTAGTAATTGCAGTGTCGCTCAACGGTGTTTCAATGAACGCATTTGTATCCAATGATCCGTATTCGCCTACACGCATAGCCCAGTTTTCATACCAGTCAATATCTGAATCTAAGTTGCCAAATATTCCACCTTCTAAAGCATTAATAGAGTTAGGTGTGCCTTTTTGTGTAATTAATCCTTGGTAATACTTTGACTGGGTAGTAACGTCTATACCTAAGTCAGTAAAGTACTGTCTTTCTCTGAACCCAGTGATACCGTCACTGAATAATTGTATTTCTTCGTTAGCAGGTTGATTGTCTATATCGTAGAAACTAACACCAAGTTGTGCGTTTGATGCAAGATTTCTCAACATTCCGCTTTGTAATTCTGCCTTGTCAAACTGCTTCCATTTCGTAGTTTGGAAATTAGGATCGGCGGTTATGTTTTCTAACGCTGTATAGTATCTATTTTTATGCTGGACAATAGATCCTTTAAGGTAATCAGTTCCGCCGCCCCACGCATCGATGCTATCACTGCTGAACATGAATCCTGGCAGTTCTAAACTTCCGTTCCAAGAATCAGTTTTGTATCCAACAAACTTTAATCTATATTGTCTATTACCTAATTCCGGAACGTAGATAACATCATTGAATTCAGTAACGTTATCTAATATCAACAAGTGTTCTGTTTGTACTAAGTTTAGTTCAGCAAAACCCACTGACTTTTGTGCGTTGGATTGGAATGTAAACAAGTTATCTTCTCTATAAACCGAAAATTCGTTTTTATTAATTGGTTTAAAGTTTAGGTCAAGTACTCTACTGCCAAACGGTGCATTTTTTATCTCGTCTACAATTGCTGTTTGTTCGAATACCTTTAAAGTATCGCTCACAGGACTTAACACAAGAATATTATTAACACGCCATCCTTGTGTTGTCCAATGTAAGAATTCCTTAACACTTAGTATAAAATCTTTTTGTTGCTTGAGAGAGTCGTCATTGTCTACAAAAAGAAATCCTTGACTCTGTAGGAATCGCTGATAGCCTACTAAAAAATCAGTAACTTGTTGACTGGAATTAAATTCAAAACCATAAGGTATTGTAATTTTTTGTTTTTTAAAGTCTCTAAAGATTACAGCACTGGCATCACCGTCAGTAACTTGATATGCGTTATTGTTAGGCTCGCTAGGTATAATAGTAAAGAATGGGCTGGTTATATCATACCCGCTTACTGTATACCCATTGGCTGTTCTTTGTACAATGACAGCACTATATGTAATCTTCCTAATAGGGCTACCTTTGTATATCTTTAATGCATAGTTGTCATCGGGAATAACAACACTGTTGTTTATACTACTCGGACTGCTCTGCTCTGCCAGTAGTTCAATGAATTTTTTATCGGTATATCCTGCCACTTTGTTTAACAATTGAACATTTAGTTTTGCTAAATTTTCTTGTATTACTGTAGGCGCTGAACCTGCACCTAAGTTGGTTATGTAATCTGTTATCCAGTTTAAGTACCCAGCAGTGCGTTGTGTTACACCGTTTGCATCTACGTACCCGTTAACATGAAGTGAGGTAGGGGTAAGGTGCTGACTTGTGTCAGTGATTTCAAATTGTCCAGTAAAACTATTTCTTTTGTATCTATGTACGTCTGCTTGTAGTCCGTAAAATCTAGCAGGTTTTGTTAGTGCCAACGCTAACATTAACGCATATGGATATTCACTACTGCGTCTCCATGCAAGTTCAACAGGACCTATATCTCCAACTGCATAACTTATATTAGCTCGACTACCATCAAAATCAGTGACGAGCATTTGCTCAGGACTACGTAAGTTACCGTTATCGTCTACTGGTATAAATTCACTTAGGTTTGGTCTTTGGTAACGTAGATCAATACCTTGTCTATCGCCACTGTGTATGTAGCCTATACTTAAATCACTCCATAGGGTGCTATTTCCGCCTGTGTACGGAGAAACTCCATATCTGGTTTCCCAGTAGTCTGGCTTTTTGCTAAAGCCTAGCATTTCCCATGGATGCGTATGTGGTCTATCAGTGTCGTAGAAGTATCTGTAAATGCTTCTCCAGGTTCCTGGTAAAGTTTCACCATTGACTATATCTCTAAATGCTTTGTAGTTCCAAGTGAACGGATCGCTTGCACTAAAATAACTGTTTGTAGAAAAGTCAACTCTATTTGTGCCTACCCAGGCCAAAAATCCTTGGCTTAAAACTTGTGTAAATTCTGCTCTAGTATAGTCAGTGTCTCTGAATTTGCCGGGCACGTAGTCAATGATGTTAAAAGTATCAGTATCATATTCAACCTTGACGTTGTTATAAATTCTACGCTCTAGTTCTAATAACAGATCATCTCTAAAGTCATTAAAGGCGGGAGTAATACTACCATCATGTCCTTGAATTACATTTGCTGGTGTACGCAGTGTATTGTCTAAATACTTCTCAGGAATGAACTTAGGATACATTCCCATCTTTGTAGGAGTTTCTGGGATGAAACTTCCGTCTGTATCACTGTACTCTACAATATCTATCTTGTCTTCAAATAACAATCTAAAATTACTTGTGAAAGTTATTGCGGCACGATCTGTATTGAAGGTATAATCTCTGCCTTTTACTACTAAGGTCTTTGTTGTAACATCATCTACAGTTCTAGTCACATAAACTAAAACAGATTTGTTACTCGGAATAGTGTCGTTGAATATACTTGTGATTTCGTATGCAGTGATCTCTGGGTCAAGAACAGTGTAAGTAGGAATCAATGATCTATTGTCATCTCCATGTGGTATCATGTCACTACGGAACCACGGGAAACTACTGTTCTTAACGCTGTGCATTTGCAGAAGCACTGCATCAAAACTAGTCTGCACGTTGTTTAAATCTAACTCAATCTTTCCTGCAACTTCTAAGAAATTCTTCCTGAATTTTGAGTATTCTCTATTGGCTAATTTAATGGCGTTAATCGAATCCATCGTTGGGTGATTTAAAAACAGTCCTGCATACACTGCAGGGGCACTATGCTGAAGTATACTTCCTGATGTGTTTTTATACACAATGTCTCTCAGGTTACTACTTCCAGGTACAGTACCCACAACACGTAAACTGTTATTTTTCAGCTCTATTAGATGATTCCTCATTTGCCCTAGTGTAACTGTAGACAGATTTTTATTCAAAGTATTGATGTCTAAGTTAATAGGAACTTCGTAGTGTGCGTTAGCAGTGACCGGTATATCTTTATTAAAGATAGCAACAAACACTGCATCGTTTTTTGTAATCAGATCTGGATTAACCAATACTGCAAATTTATCTACTACTTTTGTAGTTGCAAAGTTACCCACGCTTACAATCTTGTTGTTGACGTAAACTTTGATATGCGGGAAATTAGTACTAACGTCAGGCAAATTATCAATTGGGAATAAATTAGTTACGCCGTCGTATACAAAATCATAAATTTTAAATTGTTTACTAAAATTGGTTGCAATTTCCCATACGTTGTCTCTGGCACATGTTGTAGTTGACACGTTCTTCTGTAAATAACCAGCATTCACTTTTTGTGGAGTTACAACATTGTTGGTCCCTGCCAGGTAAGTGAATGTTTGAGAATCAAAAGTGTTTTCAAATTCAATATCACCTTGATTCGTAAAGTTTTTGTAACTGAGAGGGAAACCCAATACTGTATCGTTACTGCCAGTTCCTCGCTTATAAGAAAATATCTTAGATCCAGTGAACGTTGTTCCAGTGAATGTACTTGCGTCGGAATAACTTATGCCTTTACTGTCAACTACGTCAAATAACGGTTCTTGGTTATTTGCAGTTTTCTCTTGCGCTATAGTCCAACTGAAGCCATTGAAGTACCATTGTTTACCACCATTGGTTCCTGACAGGACCAGCACAGTATTGTTGTCTACAACTGTTGCATCATCTGCTTCAACTAAGTATGCCTTGTAAACATCACTCGGGTCGTCTATTGCTTTTTCAATAGTAAAATTGTAAATTTTGTTTCTTACGTTGTCATCTAAGTCACTTGCAAATATAACTCTATCGCCGGTTGTAAGAGTGAGTGTCCCTATAGTAAAAACTGTTGTGTCGACCGATACCACACCTTGCACTTGTTGAAATGCTCTGGTAATAGTAGTGTCTAAAATGTCGACAGGTAACTTAGCAACTGCTCCGCTATTATATAATTGGTAATCTGCGTCAAATTCAATAATTGGTCTGCTGGCACGTTGTGCTTGATCTAATAATACTTCTTGATCAAGATACCCTGCTGTCTTTTCTATAACATCTATGTGTACCCATCTATTGCCACGGCTCCATGCATTTCTGTCCAGGCTAGATCTGTTTACTGTGATGTAATCTTGGTACTCTGGTTGTAAATATACTTCAAAACTTGCGCCTGAGCCCGACCCGCCTGTTACCGAAACAGGATTAGTAGGTAATACTGTGTAGTTTCCTCGTTGTTTAATCTTAAATGTCTTTATTGATCCAGACTCCGGGGCTGTTACTGTAATTATAGGATTAGCCTCGTATCCACTGCCGCCACTTGCTAGTGTAACTGCTGTAACAACACCATTTGTCAATGTTGCTGTGGCACTAGCCAAACTTCCAAATGCACTTGATGGATTTGCAAAAGTTAACGTTGGCGTTGCTAAGTAACCGCTACCGCCATCTACAATAGTTACCGCCGTGACTGCCCCTGAAGAAGGATCTATAGTTGCTGACAATACCGCGGTATCTTTAGTTATGCTATCAACTACTGCTATTGCCGCAGTAGTAAAAGTTCCGCCTTGGATAGTGACTCTATCATTGACTTGATAGTTTAGTCCTCCAGCTGTAACAAAACTATCGTTTAGAGTTTCCACACTGATTAGCTCGTCTTCAGGCACTAGTCTGATTCCTGTGCCTACACCTTCGATATAATAGTTTTTGTTTCGATAACTTGCTGTAACTGTACTGTCAAAACTAATTTTTAAACCATTTGTAAATACCACACCGTTAGGACTTGTGTAATTTATTTCGCCTACTATGTCCCTATCAGGATCTATAGTGTCAACTACAGCATCAACAATGTTTATGATGCCACTGGCACCTGAATCAGCTTGATTTTGGTAATATAAATTTGTTAATGGGGCAGTAATGTATGGTACAAGTTCATAAACAGAGTTTCTAACAAACCACTGTTTACTTGCGTATGTAGCGCCACCTTTAATTCTTACTTTATTGTTTTCAGGCACAGCAATTTTACGTACCAAGAAAATTCTATCATTGCCGGCAGCGTCAGGCTGTATTGACACAGTGTAAACAGAAGTCCTTTCGGATAACGGAATTTGTACACTCTGATCCAAGTATACGACACCTTCCTCAGTTCTAGCAACATCAATCCAGAAACTATCATCAATGTAATTTCTATTAACGAATACAACTGTAGCACCATCTAAATATGCAACAGGACCATCAATGCCGCCGTATGTGTCAATTAACTCCTGTGGCTTGGCTCCTTGCACTTGATTAAATGCCAAATCAGTAGCATAACTTACTGCTTCTACTGTAGGGAGATCTAAAAAGCTATCTTGCGCTGTTGCGCCAGGTACCGTGAAAGTTACAGTGCCCGAGTCAGTTCCATTATTCGAAACTCCCAGTACTCCCCTAGTTTCAACGTTACTCAGATCAGGATCTATACCGTCCTTGCCTGGCTTGCCTTGTATCCAGAAGTTGTTTCCTGGGTTATTAATTACAAACTCGTATACTCCGCCACGTGCTAGTGCAATACTTGGGTTAGGCACGTTGTCACTGCCAGTAAATTCAAAAGCGTTGTTTACAGGATTATATGTTACAGTAAACGTCTGGGGTGTGCTTATGCCACTGGATGTAATTTGTACTGGGTTAGGTCCTGAACTTAACCAATAGTACTGGCTGAAGTTTACAAATTTATCAAAACTTAACTTAGGATCATACGTATAAAACTCATTGTCGAACAATCTGTTGTGATTGTTTGTTAGGCCGCCTTCGTATCCAATTTTATTAACAATGTCTACATAAGTTGTTGCATAGTCTACTTTGTTAGTTATTTGATCTTTAATTATCACGCCAGGTTCTAGCTGATAGTCTGCTCTCGATGCAGTTGGTTCAGATACATAGCTATCAGTTGCTTTATAAGAAGGTGCTAGTTTTCTACCAATGTAACCATTGACTTGTTTAAGTTGTGGTTCATTAACTAGCTGATCAACTGTAGCGTTTAAAAACTTTTTATTAGTATCAGTTTGAAAAACGTCAGGTAAAAACTGGTGAGTTTTGAATGCTGCCATTGCTTATCTTCCTATACCCTATTAAGTTGTCCTGCTGTAATAGCAGAAATAATTTGTACATCATTAACTGTTGCCGCACTTATAAGAATCTCGTTTGGCTCTGTGTTAATCTGATATAAGTTACCAAAACTGTTTGACCCCGTATTAGGTACAATTATGATACTACTCACTGTTGGTGTTAATTCACTATGCAAATATGCACTTAGTTCACTCATGTAAAATGATTCTCCGAAGTCCCAGTTGTTGATATCAAAGTAAGTGTTGATAGATTCAATTATTAAACTCTTTACTTCGTTATCACTTACGTTGGAACTAGGATTCTTAACCACTTTAAATGTTGCTCGCAACTCTGTCTCTGCTTTGCTACCAAACAAAGGTTTGAACGTTGCCGCGTTGTATATTAAACTGTCACTTACAGTTTTAAGATTTTCGATAGTGCTGTATGCTGTTTGTAAGTCTTCACTGGTTGGTGCAACCGGCTCTGGCAATGTTGCTGTTGTATCTGTAATGTATGCAGTGTAGTCGTCACCATATGCCTTGGTTAATATATACAGATCTATTAGGTTGTTTGGACTAGGATCTATTCTATTATTGTTTGGACTATTATGCTTGTATTGAAATGATACCTGCTCTCTACCAATTCTGGCAATGTAATTTGTAAGTAACGTTATTGCAGTGCCGCTGGATCGGAAAAACTTATTGTCAGTGTACGCATAAAAGATTGTATCAATTGCGTACAAAGATATGTTGTTTAGAACGTCGCTTTCAGTTGCATAACTAGAAACTATGTCTGTCTTTGCAACAGGATCGTATTGCAGGAAGTTTACGGTATCTTGCGACTCTACAAAATATATATACTTGTTCTGTGGATTAACTGTAGGGGCAACAAACGTAACAAACAAGTCAGGATCGTCAGGTACACCATCTAAATTTTCATCTGGGAACGTAACTAATATTTTCCTATTATCAACAGTGCCATCTTCGGCGATAACACGATTGTCGATAGCCCATGATTGAGGATAGAAAATACTATCCGAACTGTCAGGCTTTGTGTTGGTCCTTAGTATCTTAATCTCATCTATTAATGTTGTAGCAGTCCTTGAGTCGTATACCTTTGCGTTTGGGTCGAAATAAAATCGTGTTTCTCTGACGCTTTCGAAGAAATATTTTGTTCCCCTGCTGGTCACATTGTATTCTTGATTGTCGTAGCTTAATCTCAAGAACCAACTGTTATCTAAATTTGTTCCTGTAGTGCTACCTGCATTGGTAAGACTAAAATTCCCAGTACCAATGTTGGCTTCGCTGACAATTTTCCACTCCATTTCACTTATATCATATCGCAATGCGAATGTTTTGAAACTTAAGATATTATCAATAATTGTAGTTATAAGTGTTGCTGGCCATGAGTTTTCAAATACTGGTATAACCTCACCTACTATTGCTGTACTAGGAACAACCACACTCATTATAGCGTTGCCAACTCCAGGAGTTGGATAACTTATCACGCTTGCCCATATACTTGTACGTTGGAACTCAGTTGTAGGAGTGCCAGTTATAAGTTGATTTTGTGCATTAAAGTACTTGCCCGACGGAGCATTAAACTTTATAAGAGCTCCTTGGGTTAAGAATATATAATTATCAGAACTAAATGTTCCTGTACTACGTCCACTACTTGTAGAAACTTGTGTAAACGTTGCTGTTGGTGTTTGTCGTGTGGCAGTTCTGTAGTACAACTGTTTTACATCAGTCTGCGAAATAATATCTTGTATGGTAGTTTGTACCAGATTACTTACTTCACTCCTACTTGTAAACTGGAATGTTGACGCTACAGTAGAAACATCTTCTTTGTAGATTTCTCCGTCTTCAGAAAAAATGTTTGTACTAGAATACTTGCCTGTTGCATCAATTACATCTAAGTATCTGCTTATGCCTGAACTACTTCTATTAACTGCTTTTGCTTTTAATATAGTACTGAAAGTGGTATACGGCAAGACATTGTAATCTTCCCCCGATACCATGCGATTCTGTGTGTAATATTGTTGTGGTGCTTTTGTTCTAATCTCGTCAAGAGACTCACGACTACTTGCATTTGTTACTGTATACTGTAAGCTGGCGCGAACTGATAAAGTTTCAGTACGTCCTGTTTTGCTACGATACGGAATATTAATTGTAATAGAACTCATTTCCTCAGGTGTAATCTTATATGTCTGATTATTTGACAATCTGTAGTACAGTCTAAAATTACCGTCGGGAATGTTTGTAAACGACCCGTCACCAAACACTAAATCAATTTGATCATTTGCCCGAGTACCGACACTGTATAAATTTCTTTCTGACGTATTATTATAGATTACATTAATACCATTCACAGCCGGGACTTTAGTCCATTCTGTATCAATGGTTCCGTTGGAGTCTAATCCATACAGCCATACGTCGCTGTTATTAATGTTATTAAAATTAACATTTACTATACGGTTAGGTAAACTCTCACTGACGTTAAAATTTAAATTAAGCAGTTCACCTTGCTTAAAGTAGAAGAAATATCCAGTATTATTTGATGCATTACCTTGATTGTCGTTTCTGTATAAAAAATTAAACAGGCCGTTGGGCTGTGGATCTTTTTCGTATACATATTCATACTCTGCTGTGGATGCGCTTACTACTTCGAATCTTGTTGTGACTCCGGATATGCTGGTGTTAAAAGAATTGACCGGAATAATGTTGTTTAACATTTTTACAGTATACTCATCAGTTTTGATACCATTGAGTGTTTTTGTTGCTCCGGGTTTACCTATGGATTGTGTAGTAAGCAAAGAAGCATTAAGCACGGCCGTAAATTGTTCTAGCCAGTTTTCGTTAGTACTGTCATTCCAGTTGATAATCGTGTTTGCAAGATTGTTACCTTCGCTGTCAAAGACGCTTTCGCTAGTAGAAACACTTTGAAACTTAATAAAGCCAGTGGCAGGTATATTGCGCTTGGGGTTGTAACTGATTAGTTTAGCCAGTTTGAGAATACTGTCTCTGCGCTCTGCTGTGTCTAAGAAGTTTTCTCTAGCATTCAAATCAGTTCTGAATGCTAAACTTTGCCCTAAGAATGCAATTAAATCAATTAGTGCAATGTATTCACTTGATTCAGTAAAGTCATTGAAGTCTTCAGGATAGTAAGTACGCAAGTACTCGATCATGCTCTTACGTATCGTTTCAAAATCAAAACTTTGAAAGTTTGCGTCTTTAAATGTTTGATAAATTTTAGTCCAATCCTGTTGAACTAATAAACTTGTTTGTCTTGTAGTAGTGGCCATATTGTCATTAATACCTGTGTATTCAGTATTTATGGCGTTTAAAATATGCTATTATTATACTACTGCTACTTCCTGACTGTTTGAATTAAACTCTAACTTTAGGCTGGAGGAAAAGTTTCCGGGTAGGAATGTTAGTTCAATATCTACGTTGAGACCTTGTTCAAATTCGTTAATAATTACCCTATCCGCACGTAATCTTGGGTCGTATTTAACAATGCGAGTAATATCGTCAATTAGCACTGATTTTAGATCCGCTGTCATAGGTTCGTAAAGGAGTCCCCAAATTATTGTACCAAAATTTGGATTCATTAACTTTTGCCCTTTGTTTATGTTGAAGTGATTAATTAAGTCCTGCCTGACCAATTCAAAGTCATTAAGATGGAACTTTTTAACTCTACCAACAGTACTGAAACCTCTATATCGTATAGCCATATGTATATTTACTCCGTTTAACTGTCGGAAAGAACAACTCCGACGCCTAATGTATTAAAAGCATATCTGCCAGCATTAAAAAACAATGACCCAGGTCTATCTTGGCTGTCTACTACCAAATCTGCATTTTGTTTCCATTCTTTAACCTTGGAAGATATTACTGTTGTGTATACACTAGATATTCTTGAATCAAGAATACCAATATTTGCTCCTGCTGAATTTATAGCCCTGAGCTTTGCTAGTCCTTCTACGTTTGCAAACAACGCACTTTGTACAACTTGTGTTGTTCTTATTGCAACGTTAGTCAAATCTTCAACAGTGGAGTATAGTTTTCTTTCGCTTAGTGGAGTTGCGGAAGTTAGCGTAAACTTACTTGCTATGTCTGCTATGCCACTGTCAACATATTGCTGGTATGCTGTATCTGCACTGCCCAAATAACTTAACGTGTTTGCCAAGTTGATAGCAAGATTTGATGTGCGAGCAATAACATAACTCAAGTCTGTGTTTCGTAACCTTGACACTGTTCCTGTCGCAATGTTACTGGTAATTGCTTTTCCTAATCTGAATGTACTGTTGTTTACAGTGTCTGTCATGGTGTGTATTTCGTATATACCATTATAAGTTCCAGCACCCGACACCTGCACAGGTAATCCTTGCACAAACAGTGTTCTTAATCCTGTTGGAGATACGTCACTTAACGAATCGTTTGCACTGCCGATACTGCTAACAGGGTATTGTGCTGAACTGGTGACAGTTCCTGTGTCAACTGTAACAACAATGTTTGCGTTGCCTTGGTGTGGATCACTGTAGTCAAATTCAAACAAGTTTATTACATTGCCGACTGTTTTAACCCCGTTAAGCGAAGTGAGTAGTACGTCGGCTAGATTAGATTTACCTAGATTTGTATCCACTGTTACAGTTCTTCCTGAACCAAAACTGTGCGTAGCAGGGAAGGTGTTTATGAATGCAACATTACTCACTCGAGAAACATTAGCAGTAATATATACTTCGTCAGGCACAGTAAAACTGGTGCGATAGGTGGATATATGATCCTGGAACTGGTATGCCACAGCAAGAATACCACAAATAATATCACCAGTGTCCCCGACTGTGATAACTCTTGCGTCTATGCATGCTTTGTATTGTTCAGTTAGATACCGTTCCATTATGCTATCTTGCACTGCTTGATTACTTAGGAAAGTTGCGATCGAGTCAATGCCATCTTTGCCTGACCATACTTCGCCATTTTCTATCAGATAACCATAATTAATTAGGGTCTTTATATGTACAGCGTATCTACCAAATCTTGGACCTAGGCTGTAGGCTAAGTTATTACCTGTTTCCATATAAGCAATTTGTGTCATCAATCCTTTAATACTATTCCGGCGTAGACCAGGAATACCAGGACTTATACTATCTATCGAAACACCAAGTGCCGCACTGGGCAAGTTTAATATGCTCCTCGGAGCCAATTGGTTTGTCCTTGGTGCTTGCTTGGCTACAATAATGCCTTGATTTGGAATAGCCATTATATATCCTGTTGTTTCTTACTAGGTATCAGTGTTCCGTTATTCCTTTGCAGTTCACCTGTCTCTCTAGACCACGGTTCGTGCGTAGGGGTAAACGTTGCTATGCTATCAAGTGTACTGGCTGTATCAATTACCCAGCGTTTAGTAGTTGGGTCAAACTTTACATCATTTTGTTTGTATTGTTCCAATGGTGCTACACGGTTAGGAACATCAACAGACTTACCTGACGTGTTCAAATGTACTTGTGTACCAGTTAACCATAGTTCTCCTTGGCCAACTTGCCACCCACTGGTTGTGCCTGACTTAATTTTCAATTGTCCACCTACTCTTAAGTCGTATCTACCAGCGTCCATCAAATGCTCGTTAGCAACACGTTCACGCTTTTGTTGTGCTTGTACTTCTATGTTCTTTTCTGCAAAACAATTTATACTGTCTCCTGCTTGTATGTTAACATTTGCGTCTGCATGCAGGTTAATATCCAACTCACTACGTACACTTAGTGTTTTAGCACTGTACACATTTACTGCACCGTTAGGAGTTAGTTCAACATACGCTGTTCCGTCTTTGTTGGTTATATAGATGATGTTTTCTGTGTCATGCATCAATATGGTATGGCCGCCAGCAGTACGTAATCTTACTAGATCGTTGTCACCGTAAATATCACCGTCATCCATAACCAGTGTATGACCACCCGAACGTCCCTGCGGATTGTTAATTTGTGTGCGGTTATCTGGATTGCTTAACAGCTCGTTAACTGCTTCCTTTGACTCGGCGGTTTTTGTAACGTCAGGATATGGTCTTCCTGGTGTGCTTAAACCAAATACCCTGCTGGGTGATTCTCTCTGGCTGCTACTTGTAATTGTTCCTCTGACAGGATCTGTTTCTAAGCCTTGCTGTAATACCACTTCGGCTTGTATCTGATGGGCTACTCTTTTTAAATTCAACAGGTTGCCATCTTGATTTCTTTTATCATTGTTTAAGTTTACTTCACTGGCAGGCAAGTAAACGTCTCCGTCCGTTAATCCCCTGCCTTCAAGACCGCTGCCTTTGAATATTGTTTTATCATTTTTTAGTCTACTGATGCCCGGTAACATGTGTCTTGAATCAGCGTTGGGAACACACGCAAACCAGTATCCTCTACTGATGTCGCCTGCTACAAATGTAACCAATACTTGATTATCTATGTCTGGAGGGACAGCCCAGAATCCATAAGTTTGCTGTTCGTATGAAAAGAATTTGTCGTCCGATGTTGTGCCTCTGGTTGATCCTCCGAATGGGCTTGCGTAAGTTACTGTAATGCCTACGTCTGACCCTTCAAAATGGCCTGACAGGTCTGGAATGTAAACTTCAAGTCTGCCTAGTCTCGCAGGGTCTACATTATTTTTAACAATTCCTATATAAGGCCCAGAGTCTACAACAATACCCGAAGTACTGACTCTATCGTAGAGTGGATTAATACGTTTTCTATTTGTTGAATTTGCCATTATGCTATTCCTGCAGGATTACTAAAAGGTGGATTTTGTTGTATTTCTACAGTTGTGTTGTTTATGTTGGCCTTAGATGATTGGGTCTGCTGTTGTGCGGATTCCGGAACACCTTCTCCGTTAACTATAGGAAACACACCTGGGTCGGGACTGTTCCTTGCTTCTACTAATGCGGTGATATCGTTACCGGCTATGCCAAAGACATTGTTAACTTGTTGTACTTCAGGTTCGGGTGCAGACACAAAGTTTAGGTCGTCTTGTATACCCAGGACGTTGTTAATTTCTTGCACTTCGGGTAGAGAGTTGTCTGCGTCTGACTCGGGACTAAAATCAGTAAGTGTATTAGGCATTTTAATAATGTGTATAGTTTGTTCAAACTGTCCTTGCGAAAGTGTGCTTTCTACTGTTAGGACTTTGAATACTCCACTAAATGTAGAATCTAGTTTATAACCTGACGACAGTGTGTCAGCAGTATTGGGATTCATTATCCCAACATTATCATCTATATCTGTTGCACTTTTTACTAGGAGTTGCACATAAACTTGATTGGTATCAAAAACTATTTGTCCACTATTGTTTATGGGCAACTCTGGGGTTATGCCTTGTTTAAATTCATCGTACCCTCCGCGGGACGGATTATAGTACATGTCATCCTGTTTAATAAATGCCGGGTCACCAATTATTTTCATTTGAATACTAAGCATGTCTCCAGCAGACCTGCTGTAAATGCTACTTGCAATATCAGTAACTGTAATGCTTTTAAAGTCGTCGGTTCTATTTACTTGCCCTGATCCTGGGGCGTTTGCTCCCACAGGAATGAGCGAACTTGGTAGATCTCTAGGGGATTTATCAGTTGATATATACGGAAATTTATTTTCTTTTGATTTTATATCTGTCTCGTTACGTTTGGACAAACTAGATCCTGCTCTGTTCTTGAAGAATTGAGTTTTTGCGGTATAGAATGCAGTGTCGAACGTTATGTCAAGATCAATAATATCGGTATTTTTTCCTGTGTATCTATAATTGTATGTACGAACAACATTGTCTTTTGCTATCTTTGTTTTAGCAAAGTCGGGATGATTTGTATTTGCAGTAATATAGGGCACGATATTATATGTAACTTCCATTGCATAGTCCTGCGCATCTCCGTTATCATATTCATTTAACTTAACCTCTGGTATAATCTTATACCAGTTTAGGAATTTAAATTCATCAAGACTTTCGTCTGCACCTGCACGCCCGTTAAACTCTTTTACTTGATCTGTTATGTAGTTACTCTTTTGCATTACCATGTCAATAACGCTATTGATATTTGTTCCTTGCTGTATAGGGAAAGTTTGCTCTGTTCTGGCTTTTGGTATTTTTCCGTCACCAAATGACGCTTGCGCTTGAAGACCAGGAATTACACTCGCCGCCATAGGTACTGTTTTAAGTTCTGCTGTTAAAGGATTAACTATCTTGCTGTCAGCAAATAACGGATCGACGTTAAATTTAACAGTTAATCTGGGGAATTTAAAATTTGTATCAGGGCCACTGGTGCTTCTATACCATTCGTTAATACTGGCCGGGAAACTAGAAGTTGTGTCGCCTTCTTCTGAATTACCAAAGAACTCCCCAACAGTTCCTGCTCTGACTGTAAGCATTTTAGGGATAGATGCTGTTGTCTGTTGAAACGGAGAGTGATTATATGCTATGGCATTAATCTTGTACTCGGTATTTCCTTCACCCGGTGCAATTTTCATATTTAGAAACTTTATGGGAATACGTTTGGTGTCAATAATAAAATTGTTACCGTCTGGATCACTTGCATTTCCAAGAAAGTCAATTTGCAACATGTAAGGTTGCGCCAAGTAGTTTCCATCACCTGTTGTAATATTCGCACTTATTAACCTGTCCAGGAAAGTCATGCCATACGGTTCTATGATGTCAAAGTCAAACGTAAGTGTATTACTTGCACGTGAGCTGGCATTCAATCCAACCACCGTAAACATTTTAAAATTATCAATGCCAAAGTTAACTTTGAAATCAGGATGTCTATTGTTTAGTTCTCCGCCTCCACTTTGTACCAACAAGTTTTTAGGTACAAAACTACCTGGATTCTCAGTCAAGTCGTTATAATCATCCCTGGTTAAAAGGTATAGGCTAATTCTATATGTGCTACTTGCATAGTCATGCAGGACATTTGTGCGTTTCAGATCATCTTGGGATACTGCCGCTTGTTGTGAAAGTTCATTCTGCTTTGTGTTGGCATCACTGGTTTTGTCTGATTGTGAACCCAATTGTAGTTCACCTTCTCCAACTAGTCTACCGTCAAACCCATCGTCCTCATTGCTTACTACAGCAGGACGCTCTTGACCAAATGCAACTGCTTCTCCGTCTGGATTAAATACCGCTCCTGCGGCTTTGTTTTCTTCTTCGTCAGTTAACGGTTCTGGCTCGGACGTAAATGCTTGTACTCCTTCGCCTTTGAATGCAGGAGCTTCTGTGTTTTCTACTTGAGATTCAGCAGTTTGTCCCTTGGCGCTGTTTTGATCGCCTTGTTGATTTTTTAACGCATTAAGTTCTGCGCTGAGAGCTTCTGCTTCCCTGTTTAAATCTCTAAGGATTCTCACATCAAAGAAAGGGTCAGCTCCAATTTTATTTTTGCCTTCAATCTGAAGTTCTAGGCTCTCTCTTCTTCCATCGATTCGATTGAGTCGTTGCTCTATCTCATCAATTCTGTTTGGTATGAATGCCACCTATTAGACTCCCAAATCTGATTGGAGAGTTGTTTTCTTGGGGATATATATTTGTGCGCCTGGTCTGAAATCACGCAAAGGATCTTTAAGTACGTTAGGGTTGCGTTGTGCAAATACCCACCATAGTCTACTGTCGCCATACAAGTCGAACGCTAATATGTCCGGACGTAAATCGTAAACCTTGTCTATTTCATACAACACATCATCTGCTCTCTTGGTTATTGGTCTATTAACCATAACGTCAAGGTAATTGCCAGACACATTAGTGCTGGCATACGGACTCGATGTTGAATACTTTACGTTTGCCATTAAATGAATCCTTTATCTAGCTGTTGGCCGGCTGCAAATTGTTCAAAGGAGAATTCCAATTGTCGCTTACGGCTGTATACTGGTTGTAGAGAAATCATTATGTTACTCAATGTAGGAATACGTTGTCCGTTACTCGCTGATATATAGTCTACGCCAGGTGGCATTGTATGTGAAAAATTAGTAATCAAGCACGGAACATGTGGCAAATAGTGTTTACCGTATCCATCCAAGTATACTATCGGTGGCGGTGATCCTTGGAATTCTCCTGAATTACCAAAAAACATTTTTGTTGCTGATCTAAAAAAGTGTAGTGTTGCTAACACATAGTCTGCATCAACAGATGTTTGTGCGGAGAATTCTCCTGCAATAGAAATAGCTTGCACTTCACTGCTTTGATAAAAGTAATTTGTGTAGTTACTGTGTGTTAGATTAGTGGAGTTGTATTTTGCTGTCTGCTGTATTGTCAGAGTAGGAGCATAAGGAAATATTACCCCGTCAGTATTCAGCAACGGAAACATAATATCTCCGCCAGCTCTGTATAGTATGTTTGCGTTCGGGGAAACGCTGACTCTCACACGCCAATCACCATTGTTTCCGCTATTTGCGTCAGGCACCTGACTTCCGCCATCGGCAAAAGTAACCACGCCATCAATACCAACTTCTCGCGTTTCAGCGCCTGGTGGTAAGAGGCCCGACACTAGTTTGCCATCAAATTTCTGGCCGCCCCCGGGGGCTAATTTTGCTCCAGCTAGTCTGGTCTGTTGCGGGTTAGGGTTTGGTGGAATAGCGGCTGTCCTATTATTTGATTTACCGTTTAGAAACGCAAAATCAGCGTCGCTGATTCCGCCGCGAGGTCCGTTAGGACTCTGATTAGTTTTTCTATTAGTAGTACCGAACCCTGTACCAGGATTGGAAAATATTCCAGATTTAACGACTGCCATTTTTTTAGATTCCTCTTGCTCTTTAGATATTTATCTGTTAAATTATATGCTTATATAAAGGAATGCATTCCATGAGAAAACAAAACTATCTCAACAACAGAGATATACTGAAAGAGATACACAAAAGCAAGAAAACATACTGCAAATCCACAACATCAGAAAACGGTGACTTTGATATTATTCTCCCTGGTGTTGAGCGAATCAACAAAACAAACATAGCAGAAGGGCGCAAACTACGTGCTGAACGTTTAGGCAGGGCCGCTTTTGATGCCGCACAACTAGAGTCAACAGTAAAACTTAAATTAGACGAGTTTAAGGTAAACACTCGTGATGTGCCTGCTACAGACGTTGTGTTTAGAATTATGACTTTCGAACACATACCACTTGACCCAAATGGTGGCAAGAGGAAAAAGAAAGAGATAAAAAAATTATTCATTGACAATGATGATCATGTTGATCAAGAGAACGAAATACCAGATGATATCCCTGTAGCGAAAAAACATGTTAGATGTAACTTCCCACCTTTCTTCCACTACAGAATTACCCAAGAAGGTGAGCCATACCTAGTATGTAAGAGTCATTGGATTGGTGATTTAGAAACGGGCGAGTTTTCAAAAGATCATGGCACTATGACAAACAAGCTAGCTCACATGTTTATTAAGTTATGCGAACGCTATGCTACTCGGTCAAACTGGCGTGGTTACACATACAACGACGAAATGCGTAGCACTGCACTTGTGCAGTTAAGCCAAATTGGATTGCAATTTGATGAGTCAAAAAGTCAAAACCCGTTTGCATACTACACTGCCGCGATTACAAATAGTTTTACTAGAGTGTTAAATATGGAAAAGCGTAACCAAAATTTGCGTGATGATATATTGGAGATGAATAATCTAACTCCTAGCCATACCAGACAGAACTCAGGCAAATAAGCCAAAGACTTTGGCATATACAACTTTATGTGTTATAATTATTAGATGACTAATCTATTTAAAAAAGCCGCTGTATGCACAGATATCCACTTCGGATTAAAAAGCAATAGCACTCAACACAACGAGGACTGTTTAAACTTTATCAAGTGGTTTACTGCAAAGGCTAAACAAGAAGGTTGTGAAACTTGTATTTTTACAGGTGACTGGCATAATAATCGTGCCAGTATCAACATTGTTACTCTTAACTACAGTTTACGTGCACTAGAGCATCTAAACAACAATTTTGATCATGTGTTCTTTATCCCAGGCAACCACGACTTGTACTACAGAGACAAGCGTGATGTGCAGAGTGTAGAGTGGGCTAGACACTTGTCCAATGTGCATATCATGAACGATTGGCAACAAGAAGGCGATGTTATCTTTGCACCATGGATGGTAGGCGAAGACTACAAACGTGTGCCCAAGTATTCAGGCAAGTACATGTTTGGGCACTTTGAGTTGCCCAACTTCTTTATGAATGCTATGGTGCAGATGCCAGATCATGGTGAAATCAAAGCAGAAGCATTTGGCGGTATTGAGACTGTGTTCACTGGGCACTTTCACAAACGCCAAGTGCAACGCAACATACACTACATTGGCAACTGTTTCCCACACAACTATGCTGACGCCGCAGATGATCAACGTGGCATGATGGTGTTAGAGTGGGGAGAGGATCCAGAATACTTTAGTTGGGACGAACAGCCACGTTATCGTGTATACCAACTAAGTGATTTATTGCAGAACACAGAAGCGAGGCTACAGCCAGGCATGCATGTACGTGTTGATTTGGATGTGGATATCAGTTACGAAGAAGCTACCTTTATCAAAGAAACGTTTGTAAACACATACAAACTAAGAGAGATTACTCTTATACCACAAAAGCACATAGGCGACGATATCTCATTTGACACACAGGGTAATATTAAATTCGAAAGTGTAGATACTATTGTTACTGATCAACTAACAAATATCAATAGTGAACAGTATAGTCCGAACATGCTGTTAGACATCTATAGAAATTTATGAGTTGGCGCACTATACAATTAGGCGATAGCAACTGTGACCAAGACCAAATTATCTTAGACTTATACAAGGATACTGCTGTAAATTACATAGGGAACGACCCTGATTTTGCTAGGAAATTAACTTTAGATACCGACAGTGAACATGCTGTGGCAGTGTTTAATCAGCCCGGATTGTTGTCGGATTTTATTGATTTTGTACAGCAGTTAGCTGAATACAAAACATTTTATTTGGGCATTAATCGCTATTTTATATTAGGCAATGATACTACAATAACATACGACACTGCTAGTAACACAGACAGTAAAAACCTCTTTTTTACAGTACAGCAGGTGTTAAATTGCAATATAGTGCAGTCAGGAACGTATGACAACGATCAAGGACGCTACTTTAATTTTGTGCAACCGTTGACTTGGATGTATGCAACAAACTAAGATCACAGCAGAGAATCGTGACGATTTTTACAGGACTGTGTATCCTACTATCAGCATGGCCAAACATGAACTTATAGATTTAGATAAGTTACCTGGCAAAAAGGTGCTGTTTGATAGCGCAGGATGGCACTACGAACAACTGTTTACAAATCAAAAGATTATCAAACTAGAACACTTAGACTCTTGTAGTTCTTACAAACTAGAGAGACAACAGTTTGATTACATTTATACAGACGCTAAGATTCCTGCACTAATGCTAAATGAAGGAACCCTGGTATACGACAATGGCACTTATTTAAAATACAAAACTGCACAACAAATAAAGCAGTCAGTAGCGTACCTAAGTGAACGAATACAACCATCAGTTATTGTGTTACGCATGGTAACTACAACTTTGAATGATTCACGCTTCGAAAACAGGATACAAAGTTTTCTAAACATTATCCCAGACAACTTCTACTTTACCAAGTTTGTCTATAATATAGACAACGTGTACATGGAAATGAAAATTAAAAAGACCTATGATCTCAATTGATTTTGTTCCAGGCTCACACGGGCACTTTTTAGAGTATGTGTGTAACAAATACATCATGGGGCAAAGCATAGACTTTAATCCTTTCAACAGCATAGGTGCAAGTCATGCCAAGTTTGATAACGAAAACTATAATAAAAACAAGCACTTCCGTGCATTACATTATTCTATAGAGAACATAGATAGATCTGATAGTGTATTACGTATTACAGTCGATCACGATGATTTGTTGATGTTAACCGCAGTAACATTTTTACGTGCAGGCGATTCTAACATTAACTTAAACGATCTACAGCACAACACATACAACACACTGGCAAACAGCAAATACTTTTCATGGTTAGTGGATTCACTAAACAAATCGTATCCCAACTTGAAAATGTCAGCAGACAACCCCAACTGCCCAAGACACATACTTAGGGAGTTTTTTAAATTTGGATTTACGCATCCAGAACAAAATGGTTTGATTTTAGAGTACAACAAACTATCTTACCCGTCTGACATAAAATGTTTTGACTTTTCATACAAAAGTTTTTATAATAAACAGTTGTTTTACAAAAACCTTGACAAAATTGCTGATTGGGTTGGCAGGACCTGCAGTTTAGATATTAACGACACTATCTGGGATACGTTTTACAGTAAACAGATTTTTAGAAATTACAAGTCGCATTGCAACAAAATAATTAATTGTATTGCAAACAAAGAAAGCCTAGCTATTCCTAATTTAGATTTATTGCAAGAAAGTTATATCAACGGTGTACTGGAAAAACAGTATAACATTGAGATGCCTTTTAATCAGGAAAAATATTTCACAAACACCACTGAGATAATCAAGCACTTATGTTTAAAGTAAATAATCTAACAGTAAAAAACTTCATGAGCGTGGGCAATGCTACCCAGGCTGTTAATTTTGGTCGCAAGGATTTAACTCTTGTGTTGGGTCAAAATTTGGACTTAGGTGGTGACGATACTGGCGCACGTAATGGTACAGGCAAGACAACTATAATTAATGCGCTAAGTTATGCGCTGTACGGTGAAGCACTAACAAAGATTCGCAAAGATAACTTGATAAACAAAACCAATGGTAAAAACATGTTGGTTACTATTGAGTTTGAGAACAGCGGTGTTGGTTATAAGATAGAGCGCGGGCGCAAGCCTAACACTGTGGCATTTTACGTAGGCGGGCAAAAACAAGAAATTACAGATGAGTCACAGGGTGATTCAAGAGAGACACAAGCAGAGATAGAACGCATGTTAAATATGAGCCACGACATGTTTAAACATATTGTGGCACTAAACACATACACAGAGCCGTTTTTGAGTTTACGTGCAAATGATCAACGTACAATTATTGAGCAGTTACTAGGCATTACTATGCTCAGCGAAAAAGCAGATGTGCTCAAGGAACAAAACAAGCAAACCAAGGGCGATATTACAGAAGAAGAGTATCGTATCAAAGCAGTACAGGACGCTAATGAGCGTGTGCAAGGGCAGATCGAAGCTACAAAACGCAGACAAACCTTGTGGCAAAACAAAAAACAAGAAGAAGTTGATAAGTTGGCAGGGGCACTAGAAAACTTAGACGGTATAGATATCGAAGCAGAGTTAAATGCACACGACGCATTAGATAAGCACAGTGTAATATCTAAAGAAGTAAGCGAAGTAAATCGCTGGAAAGTGTCAGGTAACCAGGAATGCACACGTTTAGAGAAGCACATCACAAGTTTAACTTCGGAAGTAGCAAAGTTAGAAAAGCATGAGTGCTATGCATGTGGTCAAGAAATACATGATGAAAAACACTTAGAAGTACTAGAGAAGAAGAAGGCAACACTAGAAGAAACGGAACAGCAACTCAATGAAAGTAAAGAAAAAGTACAAGCTCAAGTTGATCAACTCGAGAAACTGGGAGATCCAGGGCCAATACCCAATGTGTTCTACGACTCAAAAGAAGACGCGATCAATCACAAAAACACAATCGAAAACTTAACTAACCAGCTTGAAACAAAATTAGCAGAATCTGATCCGTATGAAGAACAGATTACTGAAATGGAAACACAGGCGGTACAAGAAGTTGATTACGACAAGATAAACTCACTTACTAACATAAAAGAACATCAAGACTTTTTATTGAAACTATTAACAAACAAGGATAGTTTTATACGTAAACGCATTATAGATCAAAATTTGAGTTATCTAAACACAAGACTAATACAGTACTTGGATAGGATTGGACTTCCGCATACTGTACAGTTTAATAACGATCTTACAGTAAGTATTGAAGAACTAGGTAGAGAACTAGACTTTGACAACTTGAGCAGGGGTGAACGCAACAGACTGATACTTAGTATGAGTTGGGCGTTCCGTGACGTGTGGGAAAGTTTGTATCAACAGATTAATTTGATGTTTATTGACGAAGTGATTGACACTGGCATGGATGCTAGTGGTGTTGAAAACAGTTTAGCAATACTTAAAAAGATGGCACGTGAAGGTAACCGTAGTGTTTGGCTAGTATCACACAAGGATGAACTAGCAGGGCGTGTTAACAATGTATTAAGTGTAGTGAAAGAAAATGGGTTCACTACATATAACAACGATGTAGAAATATCTTAAGATCAATTGGTCTTGATAATTATATGTAATGTCATGGTTATTTGAATCTAAAGAAATAGAAGTACTACCAGAAGATTGTGTTGGATTCGTTTATTTGATAACGAATTTAACAAATAACCGTAAATACATCGGGAAGAAGCTTGCACGGTTTAAAACCACCAAGCCCCCACTTAAAGGCAGGAAGAACAAACGCCGTGGAACAAAAGAAAGTAACTGGCGTGAATATTATGGCTCAAACGACGAACTCAACAAAGACATAGAACAACTAGGCACAGAAAACTTTCAAAGAGAAATACTCTACTATTGTAAAAGCAAGGCAGAATGCAGTTATATCGAGGCACGAGAACAATTCAGACACAAAGTCTTAGAAACACCACAATACTATAACGGACATATACAAGTCCGTGTCCATGGCTCCCACATTATAAACAAATTAAGTAGTAACAGCTAACACAGGCTAATCTCGTGTGTACCAAACCTGACAGTAACGTGTGCAGGGACGTAAGACTTGCCGCTACAGCAAGCACTCAATCACTACCCATATGGATGAAGACTCTCAATGCTAGAGTTTGATTGTTTGAACAGGATTCAATAAAGCTAAAAAGACGTAGTAGCGATACTACACGTTTATGTAATATGTTAGCGTATGTTATATAAATCGCCGTTGTTATAAAGACGGAGCTCGAGGTACCGGACAACCGCCTCTGTAATGCTCTAATGCTAAGTGACTGTTATACTCAGATGAAGCAGTTTACTTTTTTGCCCGCCCTGGGCAAAGAGTGACCATGTGATCTAGATGAAACGTCTAAAAACATATCATTAAAAAACAAGTTGATGAGTGATAACGAAATCAACAGACTAACGAAGTTAGTCTTAAAAGAATGGCATTCCTGACTTTTTAGTTGTTTCTAGATTATCTTTGATTAGTTTGGACATAAGTGATCTATCTTCTTGTGACAAAGACATACCTTCATCATAGGAAAGACTACCCCGCATATACCAACACAATTTAAGGATTTCTTCTTTTAAGGCTTTTGACTGTTTATCTAATGTGTCAAAGTAATCAAGCATGTCTGATTCAGACATGGCCAAAAGCCTTAGCCGAAAAAATTACTGAACTCAAAACTCATTGAAGCTTCGTACTGCTTCTCGCATTCAGGGCAACCAACATCAAACGGTTTAATTTTGTTTTGCGTTGCCAAGTGTTCTACATGGGTCTTGATTGTTTCGTAAACTTTCCTATCACAGTTGTTTAAGAAGTCCAGTATGTGCTTTTTGTTGGTAACATTAGTTTCGTCGATCGTGATACTCTCAATGCTATCTACTATAACACTTACATTCAGATCCGTTACTTGTGGTAGTAACTCATTGAATCTTTTGGTTTTTTCTTCGTCACTTAGGTCACTTGCCATGATTGTTTGCAGTAAACTCTGTGTCTTGAAGTTTGCTAGGTTACTGTTGTTAACAGTTTCGAATAGTTGAGGTTTAAATTGTATGATTAGATCGTCTGACGCTATGCTGTCAAACACAGGTTCTGTCATGGTATCCATTAACACTCGCAAGTCTATAGCGTGTTCGTTAGTTTCGTTGCAATGCTTGCATTGTGATGTGATAGTAAGTTCATCACCGTAACTGGCTATTCTTAATGCTACAAGAATAGCGTCAAGGTCACATGCAGGAATCTTCCATGCATTTTTAATGTTGGGTAAACAGCTGGTAATTACATTAACAGTGCCTTCTCCGTTAAGCAGTGCGTCCGGAGTTTTGATTGTGATCTCATCCTTGACTGTCATCGGGTATACTGGAATCTGTCCTGACTCAGGAAGATCTATAGATCCTGCAGGCCAATGCTTGCCTTTGCTAGGGAGTTCTAAATAAATTGCAGGTTGTCTAAAGTGTTTTGCTAACGGGTTATTTGGTTCATTTACCATGGTTTTGAATCCTATAAATAGTATTACTAGATACAATTATTTATAAGTGAAAACATATGGCTGTTAATATTAATATTCCTGGAATCGGCACTGTCAGTGCTTCTGATGCGGCTACTGAATCAACGTTACGAGCACTTTTAGCCGCCACACAAGGCGCTAACACGATTATACGGTCCAACGAGTCTACTATAGCGTACCAACAGGCACTCCAAGAACGATCAGCGCAAGCAACTAATGCGCATATGACCTCGATTGGATCTAATACAAGGCGAGCAGGAACAGATATTAGCAGATTTGCAGATGACGTATCAAGTGGTCTTGCTGGCGTAAATGAACGGACTTACAGATTTCGCCAGTATCTAATAGATCTAAGTCATGCGGCAGCCGCACTTACTGATCGATTTGTCTCAAATTATGAAAGTTTGGCTACTGACCCGGTAGGCAGTTCAGTTAAAACAGTTAATACTTTAATTGATTTGTTTGCGGGCGCACTAAGCGGCCTATTGGGTTCTTTCACCAGCTTTGGTAGTAAACTACTATCGATAGAAAAAGGCTTCAGCATTACTAAATTTTTATCTGGAGCTATTGATGGCATAGCTTCGGCCGCCAAGTATGTAAATGAGTTTCTTGGCAAACAATTACAAATTACGTTAGACAGTTTCCGAGAATTTAATCGTATGGGGACTACGTTTGCTGATGGTATGAGTACCATCAGAGCCGCAACCGGCAGTGCTGGAATATTACTGCAACAGTTTACACTAGGTATTAGATCGTCGATTGACAGTGTTAGAAATCTAGGTATAGGTACAGAATCAGCGACTATGTCAGTTGCAAGAGTTATGGAGCAGTTGGCAAAATCAACGCATGATATTGTAGTAAGACAACTTGATGATCAAGGAAACCTCGTAGCAGTTACGCAAACACAAAGTACATATAGAGAATCTCTTAGAAGATTGGGATACGAAATTGAAGATCAGATAGCATTGTCAGCAGACTTCTTGGCTATCCAACGTGCGTCAATGACTTCGGAGCAATTTAGGGAGTATACACGCAGGGGTATAGACCAAACAGTTGCCAAAGATACATTAGACTATGCAAAAAATCTAAGACTTATAGCCAATCTTACTGGAGTAAATGCGTCAGAATTAGCCAAAGAAGCAAGAGACAAACAGCTGTCTGCGGTAGCTTTAGCTAATCTTGATGGGGAACAAAGGAAGATATTTGGCGGAGTGTCAACGGCATTAACACAAATGCCTGAAGTTCAAAACGCAATAGAACAGTTAATTGCTAGCCAAGGCGGCAATTACATTGACCCTGCTTTAATACAACTAACTAATACTATTCCGGAATTTGATCGAGCCATACGTAGAATTTACAGTAATATTGTTGACGGGTCAATGACTGCCGAGGAGGCAGCCCTGGCCACAGCAACAGACATGGGTGATATAGGTGAAATCGTTAAGCAAAATCAGGGCGCTTTCCGAGAAATAATTACTGCCGGTGCGTTTGGCGCAGGCGGCTCGATTGTAAGAGACACCATTAGTCTCCTTAATAGTATTAATAATTTTACAATAGATGGAAAAGCTGTAGAAGCTACTAGACTTGCTATAGAGGTAGCGTCTAACGCACCAGATAAACTTACTCAAAGTTTGAATAAGTCCGCCGAGACTATGTTAGAGATTGGCGCCGGAATTGAAAGGCTCACTACAGGCAATGTATTAACAACATACTCTAGCTTTTTAGAAAGAGTTAACAACGGAGTAAGAGTCTTTGTTGAAGGAATTGCAAATTTGCCTACGAGTACATTGAACGCAATCCTGTCAGGGAAGGGTATTGTTGACACTGTTATTGACTCTTTCGGAGGGAAAAATAATACAACTACAGATAATCCTTACCGATACAATCCCGTCGACCCTGATAGAAATAACCTTAGAGGTGGCCAAGGTACCGGTGAGTTTCCGTCTCAAGGAGCTGAATTATCCGGTGGCAGTAATGTTGCAATTGCTGGGCTAAATGGCGGTGATGTACTTGCTGTTATGAAACAACAAGTAGCGGAAACTAAAAATGTAACGGCTCAAGTAATTGCTGCCGCGCCAGGATCAAACGCAGACAAAGAAAGTTTAGCAGAACTTAAAGAAGTTAAAGGACTCTTGGGGCAACTAATACAAGCAGTAGACAACAACACTAGTGTTGCCCAAACTACTGCTCGCGCAAATCAAAACCAAGCAGATTCATCGTTTAGATATAATGCCTTCGGCCAGTGATGCGATAAATATAACACAACTTCGGAATCACTAAATGACCTGGCGAAAATATTTTAAAAGTAGCAACATACCTAGCAACGTAAGTCCTATAGGCAGTGGCCGTAGCAGTGGTGCAAACCCTGACTATCGCAACTTTGAGAGCAACTTGCCTGACGTATACATTGGTCACCCAAATCGTACTGAACGTTATAATCAGTACGAGCAGATGGACATGGATTCAGAGATCAATGCCGCACTGGATATCCTTGCCGAGTTTATGACACAAACTAACGAATCAAACGGCACAAATTTTGACATACACTTTAAAGATAGTCCTACAGACAACGAAGTAAACATAATCAAAGAACAGTTACAACAGTGGGTATCACTTAATGAATTAAACAAACGCACGTTTAAGATCATACGAAATACTATCAAGTATGGAGATCAAGTATTTGTGCGTGACCCAGAGAACTTCAAGTTATTTTGGGTAGAAATGAGTAAAGTTACAAAGGTTATTGTTAACGAAGCAGACGGTAAAAAACCTGAACAGTACCTAATTAAAGATATTAATCCTAACTTTCAAAATCTCACAGTTACATCAGTAGCCGCAACAGACACTTACATTAATCATCCACAAATTGGCGGAGGTGGTGGCGGTGCTTACACACAGCCAAACACTCCATATTCAGGTGGTAGCAGATTTAGCCATGCGCAAAATGAAACTGCTATTGATGCACAACACGTAATACACATGAGTTTGACAGAGGGATTGGACGCTTTTTGGCCATTCGGAAACAGTGTATTAGAAAACGTTTTTAAAGTTTACAAGCAAAAAGAACTGCTTGAAGACGCTATTATTATATACAGAATACAGCGAGCACCAGAGCGTAGAGTATTCAAAATTGACGTAGGTAACATGCCATCTCACATGGCAATGGCTTATGTAGAACGTATTAAAAACGAAATACACCAGCGTCGTATCCCGTCACAAACTGGTGGCGGCGCTAACATGATGGATGCTACGTATAATCCATTAGCAATGATGGAAGATTACTTCTTCCCCGTAACAGCAGATCAACGTGGATCAAGCGTTGATGTTTTCCCTGGAGGACAGAACCTAGGCGAAATTACAGACTTGCGTTTCTTTACAAACAAACTGTTCCGTGGACTGCGTATTCCTAGTAGTTATTTGCCAACAGGGTTGGAAGACGGAACACAAAGTTTTAATGATGGGCGTGTTGGCACAGCACTAATACAAGAATGGCGCTTTAATCAATATTGTAAGCGTCTGCAAAATATGATTGTTGACAAACTAGATCAAGAGTTTAAAACATTCATGCGATGGCGTGGTATTAATATTGATAGTCAACTGTTTGATCTTAAGTTAGCAGAGCCACAAAACTTTGCACAGTATCGCCAAGCAGATGTTGACTCAGCTCGTATTGCAACATTCGCACAGTTAGAAGCATTTCCTTACATGAGCAAACGTTTCTTGATGAAGCGTTATTTAGGTATGACAGAACAAGAGATGACCGAAAACGAAGAAATGTGGTCACAAGAACAGGGCGACATAGAAACAGCACCAGCAGACGATGCATCATTGCGTAACGTTGGTATAAGTCCAGGTACTATTGCAGGTGACTTAGAAAATGTAGAAACTGCTAGTGAAGTTCCACCCGGAGCTGAAAGTCAAGCTGGTGGTGCACCAACAGGTGTTCCGGATACAGTAGGCCCAGGTTCGGCGCAAGGTCCTGGACCAGGAGCCGCAGGAGCTCAACCGTCAGCTCAAACTGCAGGATAGTATAAATAATAATATGTTTTTAGCTGAACTATACCAAAAGACCGAAAAAGGTTACTATTCGCCAGGCGATGACAACTCTACTATGCATTTGAGTGACATGCGCAAAGGTTCACGCCTTTCCCTCAGCGATCTAAATAGACTACGCATGAGTAACGATGTGCGTAAAATTGAACACGAAAAGAAACTGACTCGTGTGTCAACACAGTACAAACCACCTGTAGAAGCTGGTGGTATCGGCTTATAGCCCACAAATCACTTCAAAAAACACCTATTTAACTAGTAATATACCTATATTTGTTAAATACTCAACAGCCATATTAAATTAAGGAGTCACTATGAACAAATATGAACAGCTTATAGAATATATCATCAACGAAGATGAAGACAAAGCCAAGGCTTTATTTCATGATATCGTTGTTGAAAAATCACGAGACATTTATGAGACTTTGATGGACGAAGAAACCGTTGATGAAACAATTGGTGGAAACGAAGTCGAAGACTTGGTAGACGAAATACAAGCCGACGAAACCGACGGCATTCCTGAAGGCGACATGGACATGGACGCTGAAGAGGAAATGATGAGCGGTGACGACGAAGTCGACGCTGAAGAAGGCGGTGAAGAAGATCTTGAAGATAAAGTTATGGATCTTGAAAAAGAGTTAGACGAGCTCAAAGCAGAATTTGATGCATTGATGGCAGATGAGATGGACGAGCCAGCACATAGCGATATGGAAATGGACATGGACATGGACATGGGCGCTAGTGATTCCGAAGCTGACGAGTTAGAAATGTATGAAGGCGATAAGAAATACAAGAAAATGGAAGAAGACGAAGTCGACGAAGCACATTGCACGCCTGCACACAGAAAAAAGAAAATGGAAGAAGACGAAGAAGTAGTTGAGGATGCAGAGGAAGTTGCAGAATCAACAAAGCCAAAAGCAAAATACTCTAAGTCAGCAGTTGATCTTATGCGTGAGTACGTTGAAAAAGTTGCAATGCCAGCAGGCGAAGATAACAAAGCAGTATCACCAGTTGCAGGATCAAATGACATGGGTGGTACGGCAGTTGACTTTGACGCAGGCGGAGACAGTAACCCAGACGGAACAAGCGCACCTAAGGAAGGTAAAGTAGATAAAATGCCACATGCTGGTAACTACCAAAACGTTCCAGGCGCCAAAGCAAATCTTAGCAAAGCAACAGGTGCTAAAAATACCGAAGAGGCAGGCGTTAACACCAAGGCTGTCGAAGGTGACAAGTAAACTAGGACAATAATATGGCTTTGTACCTAAAAGAGAATCTTACTTTTGACCGGGCCAAGATTGAGGTCATCTCAGAAGACAGCAATACTGGTCAAGGTAAGAATCTTTATATGAAAGGGATATTCATTGAGGGAGGCGTCAAAAACGCTAACGAACGTGTTTATCCGCTTCACGAAATTGAAAAAGCCGTTTCGAGTATTAATGAACAAATCAAAGAAGGACACAGCGTCCTAGGCGAAGTAGATCACCCAGATGATTTAAAAATTAACTTGGATCGTGTATCACATATGATTGAAAGTATGTGGATGGACGGACCATGCGGCCACGGTAAACTTAAAATCCTTCCAACACCAATGGGAAAACTAGTTGAATCTATGATTACTAGCGGTGTTAAGTTGGGTGTTAGTTCACGTGGTAGCGGCGAAGTTAATGAGAGTTCGGGACACGTTAACAATTTTGAAATTATTACTGTTGACGTTGTCGCACAACCAAGTGCTCCACATGCTTATCCAACCCCAATTTATGAGGGGTTAATGAACATGCGTGGTGGACACAACATATTTGAAGTAGCGAAAGAAGCTACTCAAGATCAAAGAGTACAAAAGTACCTGAAAGAAGGCGTTTTACGCTTAATCAAGGACCTTAAGTTAAAATAGGAGAACTAGATGTTAGATGCTATCAAGCCATTGATAGATAGCGGTATCATTAACGAAGATACGCAAGAAGCAATCACTGAAGCATGGGAAGCAAAACTTTCCGAAGCTAAAGAAATTGCCCGTGCAGAACTTCGTGAAGAATTCGCACACCGCTATCAACATGACAAACAAGTAATGGTTGAAGCTCTAGACAAAATGGTAACTGAAAGTCTCCAGTCAGAACTTGAAGAATTTGCTTCAGAAAAGCAAGCACTTGCTGAAGATCGTGTGAAGTTTAAAACACACATGAACGAAAGCAGTACTAAATTTAATGATTTCATGGTAACAAAATTAGCAGAAGAAATCAAAGAACTTAGAACAGATCGCAAGCAGTACGAGAATAGTGTATCTAAACTCGAACAGTTTGTTATCAAGCAACTTGCAGAAGAGATTCAAGAGTTTGAGCAAGACAAGCAGGCAGTAGTAGAAACAAAAGTCCGCTTGATTGCTGGAGCAAAAGACAAATTAGCAGAATTACAGCAGAACTTCGTATCACGTAGTTCGGCACTTGTTAAAGAGTCAGTTGCTAAAAACCTAGAGTCAGAAATGACTCAACTCAAAGAAGACATCCATCAAGCACGTGAAAACATGTTTGGTCGTCAAATCTTTGAAGCCTTTGCTTCAGAATTCGCTGTTACTCACTTAAATGAGAACAAAGAAATCCAGAAGTTGCAGGCTGTTGTTGTTGCTAAAGAGGAAGCTCTCGCAGAAGCTAAATCACAAGCAGAAGAAAAAGCAACAATTGCTGAGTCGAAAGATAAAGAAATTAAAATGATTAAGGAATCGGCGGAACGCAAGGATACACTTGCTGACCTGTTGAAACCACTTAATAAAGAGAAAGCCGCAGTGATGAGCGAACTTCTCGAAAGTGTGCAGACTGCTAAGTTGCAGAAATCATACGACAAGTATCTACCGGCAGTTTTAAACGCAAACGGCAGGACAGTTAACGAAGCGAAAGCAGTGTTAACAGAAAGCCGTGTTGAAGTTACTGGTGATAAATCTGCTAAACAAACCAACGCAAGAACACAAGACGACAATAATAATGTTGTTGAGATCAAGCGTTTAGCAGGGCTTTAATAACCCTAAAAGGAAAAAGGAAAAGAAATGACACAAGCACTATTAGAAAGCCGTTGGGGCGAAACAAAAGATGCCCTGTTAGAAGGACTAAATGGCTCCAAGCGTACTACAATGGGAGTTATTCTTGAAAACACCCGCAAGAGTTTGCAAGAGACCGCTACTGCTGGCTCAACAGCCGCTGGTAACGTTGCTACATTGAACCGTGTAATTTTACCAGTCATTAGACGAGTAATGCCAACCGTTATTGCTAACGAAATTGTTGGTGTACAGCCTATGACAGGTCCAGTTGCACAGATTCACACACTACGTGTACGTTATGCTGATAACGCTACATCAACAGCAGGTGCGCCATTTGATACAAGCGTTACTGCTGGTGACGAAGCACTATCACCATTTAAGATTGCTACAGTATATTCAGGTAGTACTGCTACCGGTCGTGCTGACAGCACAAGTACACTTGAAGGTACACCAGGTAACAAGATCAACGTCCAGATCTTAAAGCAAGTTGTTGAAGCTAAGACACGTAAGCTATCAGCACGTTGGACATTCGAAGCCGCTCAAGATGCGCAAGCAATGCACGGCTTAGATATTGAAGCAGAAGTTATGGCAGCTCTTGCACAAGAGATTACAGTTGAAATTGATCAAGAAGTTCTTGGTTCACTTCGTAGTCTTGCTGGTACTGAGTTCACATATAACCAGGCAGCAGTATCTGGTACAGCTACTTACGTTGGTGATGAGCATGCCGCATTGGCAGTTCTTATCAACAGAACAGCTAACTTGATTGCATCACGCACACGTCGTGGCGCAGGTAACTGGGCAGTTGTTTCACCAGCCGCTTTAACAGTTCTCCAAAGCGCAACAACAAGTGCTTTTGCACGTACAACTGAAGGCACATTTGAAGCACCTACAAACACCAAGTTTGTTGGTACATTGAATGGCGCAATGAAAGTTTATGTAGACAGCTATGCTGGCGATGCACAGGCAGTTCTAGTTGGTTACAAAGGTTCAAGCGAAGCAGATGCAGCCGCATTCTATTGCCCATATGTTCCATTAATGAGCAGTGGTGTTGTGTTGGATCCATCAACACTTGAGCCAGTAGTTGGCTTTATGACCCGCTACGGGTACGTAGAGCTCACCAATACAGCATCATCGTTTGGTAATGCAGCCGACTATCTCGGGGAAATCGCAGTTTCTAACTTGTCTTTCCAGTAATAGTAACAAGCAAAAACAGAAAAGGGGTCGCAAGACCCTTTTTTTGTGACTTAAAACTCTATTTGATTCAACACCTTTTCTGTCAATATAAAACAAAATAACTTGACTTAATATGACGGTTAGTGTATAAATATATATACGTTCAGCTGAGAGGCCGGAAGTAGACTTCATTATTAGTCGAAGGAACGCATTATCATCGTTCATCTCGAAAGAGACGGAAGTAGGTAATGGTTACCGAAGGAACGCACCTAACTTTAAAAAGGAGGGTGTTAAAATGACAATGTGGACTCAATATTGTAGACTACATGCACTTGATGACTATCGCAAGTTATGCATGTTGAAACTTTTGTTGTTGCGTACATTACACAACACATACAAGTGAACTTCGAGGGGTGTAACTGCCCCTTTTTTTATAACTGCTATTACATATTATTTAAGGAGGATCTTGGATGAATACAGCTACAGAAGTAAAGTGCGAAACGCTCAATATCCGCATAGAACCCAAAGTTCGAGATCTAATTGATCGTGCGGCGAAGTCACGCGGCAAAAATCTCACGGACTTCATACTGGAGTCTGCTCGTCTCGCTGCAGAAGACACTCTGCTCGACCAGGTGATCATGGCGACCAGCCCAGACGCCTTTGCGCAGTTTCAGGCTCGCTTGGATATGCTACCTAAGCCTAATGACCGTTTACGCAAAACTATGCTCACGCCTGCTCCCTGGGAGCGTGAATGAAGTTGGCTGCTTTTTTATGACTACTATTACATAAATACTACTGTTCATATAAATCTTTATATGTTCTTATGCGGAACCAAACCGCGTAGGCCTAGAACGCCACTTAATTTAAGGAGAAACAAAATGGGAAGACCTATAGCAAAAAAGTTTATTGGCGATGGCGTTGGCAAGATTGCAATTACAGCAGTTAAGTTTGCAAGCGGCAGCGAAGTTCTTAGCGGTGCAGATATTCAAAGACAAAGAACAGCTAAAAGTTTCGTTGTATCTGACGGAGCTAAAACAGAAACATGTACACTGGTTAACAAGTCAATTGGTGCCTTGGGTGCTAGTGAATTTACCATCAACGTTACCGACAACGATGGCGACCAACAGCAAGTTACCAAGATGACCAACAGAAAAGTTTACACTGAAGGTACTACTTGGAAACAGTGGACAAAAGATGCCGACGGCTCAGCATCGGGTGCAGTTCAAAAAACAATCACAGGTGCAACAGCGGCCAACCCAGTTGTTATTACATCTGCCGGTCACGGACTTGCAAATGGAACTAAAATTTCAATCCGTAAAGTAGTTGGTATGGTTGAGCTTAACACTGAAACCGGCTATACAGTGGCAAGTACTGCAACTAACACTTTTGCATTATCTGGAGTTGACGGTAGTGGATTTACTACTTACACATCAGGTGGTGATGTAACTGTTGCGGCAGCAGGTGCAGACGATGTGATAATAGATACACAACAGTCTTAATATCAAAAGAAACATAAAGTAAAGTTTTATGTGTTAACTGATTAACCCGCTTCGGCGGGTTTTTCTTTATCCACCAACATTTCAATCTGCATAAATATAATGAATAAGGACTTTGATAATGGCCGTAGTCAACAATTTAAACACAGATTTCTTAATAACCACAAAAGTAAATCCTTCTGCGAATATCACATTGCAGAGTTCCACTGTTTATATAGATGGTGACTTGCAGGTTGGCGGAAACAGCACGGCTATTTCTAAAGTAGATTTGGAAGTTACTGATAATCTGATTACATTGAATAAGGGTGAATCAGGTGCAGGAATTACATTAGGTAGTGCCGGGATCGAAGTTGACAGAGGTAGTTCTAGTACAGTTGCCCTTCGATTTAACGAAACTGTCGACAAGTGGCAGATTACAAACGACGGCGCAACCTATGCAAATATACATACCTTGGCTGCTGACGAAAATCCAACATTGGGTTCTAACTTAGACGTTGCCGCATTTACTATTTCAAGCGAATCAACTGACTATGTTAAGTTTGATAGTAATTTAGCAGTTAGATATACAAGTGTAGTCCCTGTCGCAGTTGCAGATCATAGTGTAATTTATACACAAACACCAAGTAACGGACAAAGTGGAGTTTACATAACAAGTACAAGCGATGCTGATAGACAGGTCAGCACAGTAAGAAATTCAGTAGTATATTCATTAGTATTGTAAGGATAAACAAGAATGGCGATTCATAGCAATTTATTAGGGAGTGGGGTAGCAGGTAATATTACTGTATCAGATGCTACCAATGGTGATGCAGTTACCACAATGTATTTTTGTAATACACATACCGTCCCAGTTACATTTAACCTACATGTGTGCCCAGCAGGTTTTTCAGCAAATGGCAATAACGTAGTGTATTCGGATAAAGTTATTGCGCCAGGCGATACTTATGTAGTTGATTGGGAAAAACTTGTATTGGGCTTTCACGACACATTGCAAGCAAATGCAAATATAGCAAGTAAAATTGTAGCAACAGTAAGCACAATAGGATTATAACGCTATGGGACGTTATGTTAAAAAAATTGAAGTAATGGGTGGAAGTAGCGCCCTTGCATTGCAAATTCCAACCAGTTCAAACAGTATTGGACCTGAAGTACTTGAAAATGGTTTGCTTAGATGGAACACAGACAACAGGCGTGTTGAGTTCTGGTACGAGAATGCATGGCAAACCATTGCCAAAGTAGGCACTGTGCAAATTGCCACAGACGAATTCACAGGCGACGCAGTGGGCACAACATTTACCATGGGCCAAGCAGAATCAGATGCAAACGCAGTTATTGTACAAATTGGAGGAGTATATCAACAACCAAATGTTAACTACACAATGAACGGTAGTACCACAATTACGTTTACCAGCGCACCACCTGCTCCGGGAGTGAACCCAAATAAAATAGTTGTTGTGCATAATATAAACAGCACTGACTCTGTTTATGAGTAGGAAACGTTAAATGGCAATTGGGAAAATTTCCGGTGCAATGCTTTATGCAAACCTTGACCGCCAAGGTATAGATTTAGCATTTGAATCAAACTTACTTTACTTAGATGTAAGCAATCACAGAGTTGGCATAGTCAACTCCTCCCCTGCCTATGCATTAGACAGCAGTGGCAATGTAAAAATAGCAAATATAATAGTAGAAGGAAGCACCCTTAGTTCTAACACTGGCGTTGTGTCTTTTGGAAGCAATGCCAATGTTAGCATCACAGGTGGAATAGATGGCCAATTTTTAACTACAGATGGTAGTGGAAATTTAAGTTGGAGTGCACCGATTGATACTGCCGCAAATCTAGCACTAGGCACAGTTGGCGATGGATCGCTTTGGCCCACAGGCATGGTAAGCAGTTGGACAGGAACAACACTGCTTGGCGATGCTGTTGACGATGTAAACGAGTGCATGTTCAACATAATGAATTCAACAGCAGTTGCTAATGTAGCATTTACTGCTGATACAACATCAGGTGGTGCTGGTACAGCAGTTACATTAACCATTGCCTCACTAGGTAATCCTAATAGGTACGACATTAATTGGGGCGACGGCACAACTGATAGTAATCAAACAGATTCAACCCCGACACACACATACAGCACAAACAGTGGATCACCATTTACTGTGAATGTAAGAGCATACAATAATGGTGGTATTGGTACGTGTAGTGAAATGTATTACGAACGTGATGATTATATCATAATTTACACAGCTGATCCTGTTGTAACTTTTGCGGCTTACACAGCAAGTTCAGGCGGGAGTCCAATTACGCAGTGGGACGATGGCGACACAGTTTACTTTGAAAATACCACAACCAATACAAGTGGTGCTACAGTCCAGTATACTTGGACTTGGGGTGATGGAAGCAGTAATAATGTAATATCCAGCGACGCATCTGCAGGCGGGGTAGGCGGCAGCAGACTAGCACATACATTTAGTGCAAGTACAGAGCAAGAACAAACAAGAACAGTATCTCTTACACTGGATAGTCATACAACAGCAACCCCAGCAGTGATACCAACCAATGATTCTAGTGCGTTTAAAATTTATGACGATCATACACCATCAGTTACACTGAGTACCATAACTGGTATTAATCAAGAAGCTACAACTGGATTGCCTGTTACATTCACTAATGCAACAGAAATCACAATTGGTAATTATGCAACTTACGGTATACAATATCAATACCAGTTTGGTGACGGTAATACACATGTAGTCAACACAGGCACAACCAACGCAGGTGACACAGGTACAACCATTGCACACACTTATGTGCTGTCCGGTAGCGAACAAGCAAATGGTACAGCAAGAGACTTTACTGGAAACTTGAGAGTACTCAGTGCCCACAGTAATTCACCGTTTATCAGCAGTGCCTTTACTGTACACGTTGAACCAGATGTACGTGCTACTGTAAGTGGCACAGCAGTAACAACAAGTGATAGATCAGGCGATAATCAATACGATTTGTATGCCTTTACTGATTATAACGGAAACAATCGTGCGTTAGTTAGGGTAACTAATACATCACAAAATGCTGATAATTATTTGTACGACTGGGGAGATTCTGTAGATGACTCTGTGACTGAAGACGGCTCTTCGGCTGGTAGTATAGCCGCAACGATTGACCATAGTTATATAAGTGCAAGCACAGGAAACTATAATTTATCATTTACAGCAAACGGCACACCTGATATTACTGCACAAACAGATACAGACACAGGCATTACGCTTTCACTAAATGCCGTACCGTCAGCACCAGCTAGTTTGAGTGCTAAAAGCATAACACTTAGCGATAGTGCGCAAGGAACAAGTCCAAAGTTAGCACACGGTTTTACTGACAACAGTGCAACAAACCCTCTGAGCGCAGGTGCAAGCCTAAACACCACCACAGCAAGACGATATACCAGCGGTACAATTGACACCAGCACAGTAGATAACGCATATAACGGTGTTAGTGGCAACTTGGTTGCTGTAGTAAATGGCATAAGCAAAGGCAATAAAGTATTCAGTACTACAACAGGGGAGAACGGAACGTTCACAAGCCTTGTTGTTAGCGGACAACTTGATGCACACGATAGCATTAGCGCAAGCACGTACCCAACAGGATTCTACCAAACATTTGACGCTAAAATTACACAGGCACTTTCAAGTTATAGTGTAGGTGTTAATGATGAAAGATTAGAACACAGCTCTACTGGCAATACAAACTATGTTAGTGTTGTATACGATGATGTTACAAGTGTACCAAGCATTATTTCAAGCGGTGCACTAGCTGAAGGCACTGGCGGCACTAAACGCTATATATCTGGTATTCCTTATTACAATTCAGGATCACCAACAGTTTCGCTGAGTGGAGTGCAAATCAGCAACTTAACAGGTCAAGCATATACAGATCAATCAAACATTGTTGAAATAGATAATGCTACCAATCAAGAAGGCACAAGTTCTGCAGGTACAACAAATACAGATTACACTTACAGCAACATTGATGGATCAGTAACCATGTTGTCAGGTGGCATACCTAAAATAGATATAGGTGTTAGCAGTGCATACACCATTGGAGCACTTACTGTTCCAGTTACAGCCAGTTCAGTAAGAACAATAGACAGAGTCCAAGTACGTGCTAGAAACTGTAATGGTGTAGGTAGTTACAGTGAGAACACAACCAACGTACAAGTACACAAGTCAGCACAAAGTGGTATCAGTGAAATTGCTATTGCAGTATCGGATAGTCTGGGAGCAGGATTTGACGATGATGGTGTGCGTATATTCGATTTTAGTGCCGCTACAACAGACAATCCAAGTTATACAGGGTCAACAAACTTTTACACAAATAGTCTTTACACAGAAGCAAGTGACCCGGGTGTTGAAGGCACAAAAGAAGCAACTATTAGATTGGGTGTTTTGAAGTATGATGTTACAGATTATAGTTCAGGATATCTTCCAGTAGGCCCAGACAGAAGCAGTGACACAGGCACACAATACTTTACATTTGCATTTAGACGTACCACAATGGCAAACTTTGACATTAACATAACAAGTGCAAGCATTGCAGGGTTATGGATAGCGGCACCAGGTACTGGTATCGATGACGCTTCAGGATTGAACGGTTGGGTTGATGCTAGTATAACATATGGTGGTTCAGGCGTTCCTGGATCGGACACTGGCAACGGTGGTAACGGTAGTAACGGATGTGCATTTACTTCAGGTGATAGGATTGCCAGTAGTACATCACTTAGTGGTGGTTACACAATGACACTGGGAAGTGAAAACGGAACAAATGCAACAGGCAATGTTGTGTTGGTAAGAATAGCATTAACAAGTGGACAGAGTGTATCAGCACTTAGCGTAGGAGTGGCAAGCTAATGGCTATATCAGATACACAAAAAGTTGACTACTTGTGGAAGAAACTAGGTTACTCAGCAACTAAAACAGACACCAACGCTAACAAAAAAGCACCAAACGAAGCAATAGCAAGTCCGCTATTGATGCGTGCCGATACAATATGGTCACAGAGTTCGACTATACCAGCAACACTTCCAGGTAGCAGTGCATCACCTGTAACAGTTTACCCAACTAGCAATCCAATTGAAACTACACTAGACGGAACTTCTACAGCAAACAGAACATGGAAAACAGGAACAACAGACTGGATCAGTCCTGAGTTTGGCTCAACTTACCAAGTAAAAGTTTATATTCATACGTCAAGTGATGCCGCAGGAGCAAGCGGCGGCGATCAAGTATTCGCAACTGGTTCCGGAAACAACGACGAATGGTTCTTTGATTACCAGTCTGGTGTATTGCACTTTATTGGTGACAACTTACCTAATGGAATAAGTTTTACAGGCAAGAGTGTTTATATCAGCGGCGGCCGATACACAGGCACGTTTGGTACAGGGACAATCGCAGAAGCAACCATCACTGGCGGCAATGTTACAGCAAATATCAGTGGTAACATTTTAGGAACGTTTGGTCGTTTTACTAGCAATGTTACCGCTCCTTGGTTTGTTGGAAACATTGATTCAGATATTGGTACGTTTGATACCAGTTTGTACGCCGAACAGCTCACAGTAAGCAGTAATAGTTCATTTAATGATAGTAGTGCTACTATACAGTACTTAACTATTAACGGTGAAACAATTACCAGTACAAACGAGCATGTGGTTATAAGTCCAAATATATCCGGCGCCAACAATGTAGTAAAAATTGGCGGAGTAACTGCACTGGATGTACCAACAGGAAACACAGCACAGCGACCAGCAATAGCAGATGCAGGTTATATTAGATTTAACACATCTACCTCAACGTTAGAATGGTATACAGGATCCACATGGGCGTCAGGTTCTAGCGGAATTACACAACAGACAATTAATCCAGATGGTAGCGCAAGTACATTTACATTAGACCAAGAGTCTACAGCAGATGGTGTTTTGGTTAGCATCAACGGTACTAGCCAAAACCCAGATACAGCGTATAGCGTCAGCGGTACAGACATAACATTTACAGAAGTTCCACTGTCATCTGACATTATTGATGTACGTTTCCTAGCTGTAGCAGTTGCAAGCTCAGGTCTCAACAGTTTAATTCAAGATACCAGTCCACAGTTGGGCGGCAACTTAGAAGTCAACAGCAAGTTTATTACCAGTGCAAGTAATGGCAATATACCAATCAAAGCAGACGGAACAGGCGAGGTTACGCTACAAGGTAACGTGATTAGCCTAACAGGAAACTTAGAAGTCAGTGCCACATCTGGCACACCTAGCGATACCACAGACCCAGCAGCCTGGCTCAAAGTTTACGTCGGCGGAAC
>Ga0222651_1000005_pt1 | contig 217443 bp, 202 predicted proteins | sample AntAcemetagen369_FD_179855 | JGI IMG/M metagenome (GOLD analysis project Ga0222651, IMG submission 179855) | Saline water microbial communities from Ace Lake, Antarctica - #369 | ecosystem: Environmental > Aquatic > Non-marine Saline and Alkaline > Saline | place: Antarctica: Ace Lake...
TTTTTACGGAATTCTGGCGAGTAGTTTGTGGATTCCTTTTTTGTCTTCATGTGATGACACACCTCTTATGGTTTTAATCAAATTACTTGAATTTGTGTGTCCGTCAAAGTGTAGCCATTTCAGTTTGGATAAACCAAAGTACTCAAGGTACATTTTGTGATTCTCCGGTCGCCAGCCCCCGAGCTCATAAGTTTAGGGGCGATTGTTCTTAGTGTAAGTTAGAATTACTTCAATTGCATTAGTAAAAGATCGCTGCAAGCTTTTGTAACACATAGATATTTACGCTTGTAATCATCTTGTAAGCAGATTGGAAATTTTGGTATTTGCTTGGTTTCGAGCAATCTGGTTAAATTTGTTAAATCATAACTTTGAATAGCGCGTTAATGACCCAAGAAAAACTAGAGCATCCTGATAGACGGGTAAACGATCGTCGTCATTCGAAGCGCCGCAGTGACGGCGGCTGGCGCTTGAACCCCGAAGGCCGACGAGGCGCAGAGCGCCGCAGTGAAGGTCGTCGCGCCTAGGTCTGTTCTGTCTTAAGTTCGTTCTAGCAAAGCTCGTATTTCGAAGGCCCGTTCTACCAAAGCCCGTTCTACTAAAGCCCGTTCAATAAGAGCCTAGAGTCGGGCTTCGTCTTTAATTTCCGTAGCCCAACAACCCCGCTGCACTTGCCGCCAGATAAGAGAGGCTCTAGCCCCGTTGGCCATGGGTGGTGGCGATTGGGATGACGCCAGTCTGGCCGAGTGGCGCCGGCACGACAATGTGGGTAAGTTGGCGCCATGATTTTTACTGAGACATTCTGCTGATGTTGTGTGGTCGTACGATTACCGGTTTGCCATCTGGTGGCTGCATGAAAAAGCTGGGGTTTATGATGGGGTTGTTGCTGGTCGCGCCGTTATCGCAGAGCAGTGAGATTGCTCCTTTTGAATCTGCACCATTTGAACTTGAGTTACCTCGGGCAATGGCCTGGAGTGCCTATAATCTGGGTACAACGGGATACAATCAAGCCGTTGGTATCTCCAAGATGCTGAAAGACCAGCATCGCGTCACGCTTCGCGTTATCCCTGGTAAAAATGATGTGTCACGCTTGCTGCCCCTGATGGTGAACCGTGTCCAGTTTTCAGCAAACGGAGTGGCGACCTATTTTGCTCAGGAAGGCGCGTTCCAGTTTGCGAGCCCACGTTGGGGGCCGGTACCCATCCGGCTGGTCATGATGTCGGTGGGATATTCTAATCAAGCCATTGCCGTGACTGAGGCTTCCGGCATCAATTCCGTTGCAGAGCTCCGGGGTAAGCGAGTCCCTTTTGTTCGAGGTGCCCCAGCGCTTAATGTGTCAATGGAGGCGCAGCTCGCTTGCGGTGGCCTGGGTTGGGATGATGTGCAGCGAATCGATTTTCCAGGCTACAGCGCCATGTGGAATGGCATGGTCAATGGTCAGATCGATGTGGCCTATGCAACGACCGTTTCCGGCCCAACGCGCAAACTCGAAGCCTCTCCCAAAGGCATAGTTTGGTTACCTATTCCTCATGATGATCAAGATTGCTGGCAGCGTCTGCTTAGCATCGGTCCGTATTTTACGAAACACATGGCCACTCGTGGTGCTGGAATCAGTGAGGACAACCCTCACGAAGGTGCTACCTATCCCTATCCGATGCTTGTGACGCTTGCGTCGCAAGATCCGAAGCTGGTGAGAAGTTTGTCGGCTGCTATTCATGAAGGCTATGAGGCTTTTCGTTATGCAGACCCGGGCGCAGAAGGGTGGGCACTTGCCCGACAACAGTTTGACTGGGTGGTGCCCTTTCATGAGGGTGCTATTGATCACTTTCGATCTTTAGGGGTCTGGGGGTTGGAGCAAGATGCTCATAATGATCGGCTGTTGGAGCGCCAGGTGGTGCTGCGAGAAGCCTGGCAAGCGATGTTGACACTCGGCATTGAAGAAGACGATGAATTTCGTGAGACCTGGATGAAGGTCCGGGCGATCCGTCTGCGGCAGCAGGGTTTCGATCCTGTTTGGGAGTAGTCAGTTTTGATGATATATCCTAAAACACGCTCAACCGATGGCTGGCTGGGTTATGGGTTGGTATTTGCTGCGCTCACAGCTTCATTTTTCAGCATTGACCAACTTCGTCTAACAGGCCAGCCATTACTATCCGAGTGGTTCGGTCTAGAAACGCATTATTACTATGCACTGATTGGCTTGTTGTTACCGTTTGCTTTGCTCCTCTATCCCTTTCTTGTTCGACGCGCCGCCTTAAGTTTGCCGATAGATTTGGTGTTGGCAGGGCTGAGTAGTTTTTCTGCGTTTTGGCTGTTTGCACATGCTGAACCTATTCTCGATGAAGGTTGGGAGTTTGTCGCACCCGACGACGCAATTGCCGTTAGCCTTATTCTGTGGGTGCTTGTACTCGAGGCTGTTCGACGCGTAGCAGGGTTAACATTATTCAGTTTGGTTCTAGTGTTCTCGTTCTATCCTCTAGTCGCAGATCACATGCCGGAAATGATAGCGGGTATGTCGATTGGGTTGCGCGAGACCGCCGCATACCACGCGATGAGTATCGAGAGCCTTTTAGGTCTGCCCTTTCGCGCCTTTGCAAATCTGGTGATTGGATTTTTGGTCTTTGGTGTTGCACTACAGTACACCGGTGGTGGTCAGTTTTTTATCGACTTTGCTTTTTCACTGTTTGGCAAGGTACGGGGTGGCCCGGCCAAGGTTGCGATCATTTCTAGTGGCCTTATGGGAAGCATGAGCGGGAGCGTTATTACCAATGTTCTGACGACAGGTCAGCTCACCATTCCTGCCATGATCAAGAGTGGCTTTTCCAAAAAGGTTGCTGCCGGAGTTGAAGCCTGTGCCTCGACGGGCGGCGTGCTCTTGCCGCCGGTCATGGGTTCCACGGCATTTGTGATGGCGACTTTTCTCGGCGTGCCTTATATCGAAGTTGCGGTCGCGGCCGCGGTGCCGGCAGCGCTCTATTTTATCGCGTTGTTTCTGCAGCTAGATGCCTATGCGGCGAGAGAGGATCTGGGCGGTGTCGCAGAGGCAGAAATCCCGAGTCTGGCGGAAACCTTGAAGCGAGGCTGGTATTACATCGGTGCGCTGGCTCTACTAGTTTGGCTGTTACTGGTTTTGCAGCGCGAAGCGCTCGCACCCTGGGCTGCTACTGCAGCGCTATTGGCGGTTAATCAGTTCTCGGCTCAACATCGATTTGACTGGCCTAGACTTAGAAAGTTTTTGGTCGCGACCGGGACTTTACTCGTTGAGTTGTTGGTGATTCTATGTGGCGTTGGACTGATTGTTGGAGCGCTATCGGTTACCGGGCTGTCCGGGACACTGATTAATGAGTTGTTGTTTATTGCTGGCGGATCGATTGGAATTCTGTTGTTGATGGGGGCGCTCACGAGTTTCGTTCTGGGGATTGGGATGACGGTAACAGCCGCTTATATTTTCCTGGCAATTGTTTTGGCGCCGGCGTTGATTGAGGGTGGTTTGAATCCACTTGCCGTGCACTTGTTCATCTTGTATTGGGGCATGTTGTCATTTATCACACCGCCTGTGGCTCTGGGTGCTTTTGCCGCTGCATCGATTGCGGGGGCGGGCGCTATTGAGTCTGGTTTTGCGGCGATGCGTCTGGGTATAGCGACCTATCTAATCCCCTTCTTTTTTGTGTTGGCTCCAGGGCTGGTGCTGCAAGGTGATGAGCCCTTGTTGCCAACTCTGGTTGAGGTGCTAATAGGCACCTGGCTGATTGCTGGAGGAGCACAGGGGTATTTATCGTTGTTTGGCCGTCTTGAAAGTACCCTTTGCTGCATAATAGTTGTCGTGGCCGGTGTGTTAATCGCCCTACCAGATCTTACCTTGCTCGGACTCAGCGATAGTAATTTGCTACTAAACGGTTTGGGTATTCTAGCCTTGTTGGCGTGCCTGGGGGTCGAAACCGCTTATCGCTTTAAACAGCGCAAGCTGACCGAAACTTCCCTTTGATGGACACCCTTAGGGCTACCCCCTTAGAGCAGTGTTAACTGATCGCCCACAATAATGTCGCCAGGGACGATGACGCTGCAATAGACACCGAGATTGCCGTTGTTGCGCTGTACCAGTTCGCGCATCACAGTCGGATCTTTTGCCAGGTCGCGAAATCCATGAGTGGTCATGATGCAGCGAGGGCAGGGCATTTCGATGCGAAGGGTTGCGTTGCCGAGTCTTGCTTCGCGCCCGACCCATTGGTTTTCGGGGAAGCCATCTTCGGGGAAGCCATCTTCGGGGCTTTCGTTTCCAGGGTAGGCACCCGGCAGTTCAATCACCAGGTTAGGTCGAAACCGCCGAAGATCATAGCGCGAGGCCTTCGAAAGTTTTTGCATTGTCTCAATGCTGCCAGTGGTCATCAGTAGCAGCGGGAACGCATCAAAGTAGGTCCCGGGTGGCGACTCAAACTCGAAGATTTCTTTCGGAAACCCGCTTAGATCTGGTAGCGGCTCATCCTGGGTGCGAGCAAAGGCCTGTCTCAGGCTGGCTTCAATATCTGTATCTGGGTCCATCGATTCCCGGCGATAATGTTCCAGATGAGTTTCTGGAAGCAATGGCCATAGGGACACCGGTGCGCCTATGGCTAAACTGAGTCTTTGGTTGATGTTGTCATCAGTGGAGTTGACCACCTGATCATCAGGCAAAGTGATGGTTAGCGGAGGCGAGTGGTTTGTATCGTCAGGTTCAGAATTAAAACTTGCTTTCATGGCCATCAATTCAGGGAATCGCTTGCCGCCCTTGATGCTGTTTCTTGTTTCGTCTTTTACTGCCCAGGCGCGGTCTCCTGGAATGCCCCATCTGCCCAGCATCGTTTTGCTGAGAAGGCCGCCGCCCATGCTCTTAACTGGATACCGATGTATTTCTGTTAACTGCATTACGCTGCTCCTGGGCATTTTTGTAGGGCTAAACTGCGCCGAACCGCGTCATCGCAGCGATGGCACCACGAATCTCTGCCAGGCCTTTTAGCCGCCCGATGGCCGTATAGCCAGGATTGATTCGCCCCTTTGTTAAATCGTCTAAAATCTGGTGACCGTGATCGGGTCGAATCGGAATTTGTTGCCAATGCGAGGGCGGACGACGCGCTTCCTCTTGCAATAAGTTCTGGATGAGGCCGAGCATATCGACGTCGCTATTGAGATGATCAGCCTCGTGAAACGAGAGCGGGTTGTCTTCTCTTTTGGTGCCACGTAAATGAGAAAAATAGATTCGCTCGGCAAACTCTTCAGCCATTGCAGCAACATCATTGTCTGCCCGAACGCCAAATGTACCAGCGCATAGCGTCAAACCGTTAGCGGGGTGGTCTATGGCAGAAAAAAGTTTCCGGACATCCTCTGCGGTACATAGCACTCTGGGCATACCCAGCATTGGCCGAGGGGGGTCGTCGGGATGGATCGCCAGCCGCACACCCGCTTCTTCTGCTGCGGGTATGATTTGGCGCAAAAATTGAATCAAATTGTGCCTAAGTTCATCATTTCCGATTTTTTGATAGCGTGCCAATGAGGCTTTGAAGGATTCTACTGAGTGCACGCCTGTCGTACCGCCAGGCAGGCCAGCGAGTATGGTTGCTGTCAATTGCGCTTTATCGAGTTCGGTCATACTCTGGAAAAGCGACTTTGCCCGCGCAAGTTCTGCTTCACTATAGTCAGCCAGGGCATTGTCTCTCTTCAGAATAAATAGATCGAAAGCGGCGAACTTGTCAGCGTCAAACGCCAGAGCACGAGCGCCGCTCGGTAACACCATGTTGAGATCTGTGCGGGTCCAGTCGATCAGAGGCATAAAGTTGTAGCATACGGTTCTGATACCCGCGCGACCAAGCGCTCGCAATGTTTCGGCGTAGTTGTTGATATAGGCCTCATGGCCTTTTGCGGCCACTTTGATGTCGTCATGAACATTGACGCTTTCGATGACATGCCAATATAAAGGCGACCTGCGATTGTTCTCCCCTTCGATTTCTTGTTTGCGCTGACGTATGTCTGCATCGGGCCAGGCCTCGCCAGTGGGTATATGGTGTAGCGATGTGACAATACCTTCCGCGCCCGCCTGTCTAATATGGTCAAGGGGAACCGGGTCGTCTGGACCAAACCAGCGCCAGGTTTGCAACATGAGAATAGCTCCTAGTCGGTTGACGTATTATAGAATATTTCAATTGGGATTACCCACCGTCCATCTAGACACGTAGAATAGTTCCATGAAACCTCTGATCCTCCATCCAGATCGATTGTTCAGCAGCAACCAAGACCAGCGCAACATAGCGCGACGTCTTTATGAAGAAGTAGCAACGCTTCCCATCATCAGCCCTCATGGTCATACGGATCCCCGCTGGTTCGCTGACAACCAACCGTTCTCAGACCCGGCCAATTTACTGTTCACACCCGATCACTATCTGTTCCGCATGTTGTTTAGCCAGGGGGTGAAACTCGAAGATCTGGGTATACCGCGCTTGGACGGCCAGCCAGTTGAACAGGATCCGCGAAAAATATGGCAACTGTTCGCTGATCACTACCATCTATTTCTAGCTACCCCGTCGCGGCTCTGGCTCGATCACACCTTGCATTATGTGTTTGGTATTGAGGTACAACTGGATCATGATTCAGCAGCTTCGATTTACGACATCATCGACACCAGGCTGACCGATCCGGCCTATTTGCCTAGAGCGCTGTTCGATCAATTTCAAATTGAGTTTTTAGCGACAACCGAATCAGCGTTGGATGATCTCGCCCATCACGATAAAATCATCGCGTCCGACTGGTCAGGTAAGATTGTGACAACCTACCGGCCTGATGCTGTCGTCGATCCTGAATATGAAGGGTTTGAGGAAAATTTGCAGGAATTGGCGAACCTAACCGGCGAAGATACTGGCCGTTGGCAGGGCTATCTTGATGCACATCGAAAGAGGCGGGACTATTTTAGGCAACGTGGTGCCACGGCGACAGATCATGGGCATCCCACTGCGACCACCGCTGACCTGGATGAAAAAACCTGCCAGCAGCTACTCACCAAGTCGATCAAAAATGAAATGTCGCCGGTTGAAGCAGACCTGTTCAGGGGCCAGGTTCTCACGGAAATGGCAGGGATGAGCCTGGATGATGGTTTAGTGATGCAGCTTCACTCTGGCGTTGCACGTAATCATAACCGGTTTTTGATGGATCAATTTGGTCGAGATAAGGGCGCCGATCTTCCAGCCTCGGTAGAGTTTACTGCGGGCTTGCGACCCCTCTTGAATCGGTTTGGCAATGAACCCGGCTTAAAGATGATTATGTTTACCCTGGACGAAACTGCATACAGCCGCGACCTTGCGCCGCTCGCCGGCCATTATCCAGCGTTAAGGTTAGGGCCACCCTGGTGGTTCTTCGATAGTGTGGAAGGCATGCTGCGTCACAAGCGAGCGGTGCTGGAAACAGCGGGGTTCTTCAATACTTGCGGTTTCAATGACGACACTCGCGCCTTTTTATCGATCCCCGCTCGTCACGATGTTGCACGACGAATTGACTGCCGCCATCTTGCTGAACTCGTCACAGAGCATCGGCTAGATGAAGATCAAGCCAGCCAGCTGGCGGAATCATTGGCTGTAGATCTGGTGAAAGATGCGTATGGACTAATGGATATCTAGTGGAGCGATTATGCCGGCAGAATCTTTCTAAGCTAGGTTCGTCCGTTGCGCCACCAGGCTATCTATCATCACAGCCTAAACCAGGCATTGTGCATCTCGGGCTCGGTCAATTTGCAAAGGCTCATCTGGCCTGCTACATGGATTCAGTCATGAATCTGGATGGTGGCGATTGGCGAATTGTGGGTGCGAGCCTGCAATCTTTAACCGCTGTAGAGAGGCTGCAGCCCCAAGACAACCTCTTCACTGTGACCAGTCAATCCGCGGATGTGACAGAAATCCGTGTGATTGGGTCTCTTTCTGAAGTGATTGCCATTTTGGCTGGAGGACGTGAACGCCTGCTGGATAGATTGACTGATCCGAGTATCCATATTGTCTCTCTGACGGTCACGGAAAAAGGTTATTACCTGAATGCGGCAGGAGAACTGGACTTTTCACATCCTGATATTCGGGCCGATCTTTTGGCGCCAGACCAGCCGATCACAGCCGTCGGGTGGATAGTGCTTGCGGCAAAGCATCGTCAGGCGATGGGAGTTAGTCCCTTCACAGTGTTGTCATTGGATAACTTAATTGGCAATGGCAGGGTACTTCGCCATGTCGTGTTGGCGTTTGCGAATCGAATAGATTCGAATCTTGCCGCCTACATTGAATCGCAAGTCGCTTTCCCATGCTCTATGGTTGATCGTATCGTACCTGCTCTGGACGTTGATGCTGTAACCTCAACAAAGCAAAGCATTGGCATGGTTGATGAGGCCTGCGTGTTGACTGAATCCTTCAGTCAGTGGGTTGTCGAAGATCGATTTGTGTCGAGTCGACCCGCCTGGGAAAAAGCCGGTGTGGTTTTCTGTGATGATATCGCGTCGTTTGAAACCATGAAGCTAAGACTGCTCAATGGCGCTCACTCTTCCCTTGCCTATATCGGTATTTTGCTAGGCCATCAGACGGTAGCTGACTGCATGAACGATGCTACTTTACGGCCATTTGTTGAATCTTTGATGAGGACTGAAATTCAACCAGAAGTGGTGCCGCCCAGTGGGTTTGATTTAGACCCTTATATTGATCAGCTTCTCGAGCGGTTCAGTAACCCGCATCTTCGCCATCGTTGTGCGCAAATTGCGATGGATGGATCACAAAAAATACCCCAGCGCTTATTACCTCTACTGGAAGAAAGGTTGTCCAGGGGACGATGCGTTCAGCGGTTGGTTTTTGTGCTGGCGACCTGGATGATATTTGTACAGCAACAACAACCGCTGCTAGACCCGCTGAGCCTAAAATTGAAAGCCCTCGCCGATGGTACTAATGACGTCGGTCTTGTGTCGGCCTTATTGAAGTCTTCTAATGTTTTCTCGAAGGGGTTACAAAGTTCTACCGCCTTGCATTCGGCGCTAGCGGCTGCAATTTCCGATATCAGGCAGCTAGGCGTAAGAAGGGCGCTAACCAGGTGTCTTAAATCTGAGGATGAATCCGCTTGAAACGTATCGTTTGCGTTGGAGAATGTATGGTCGAATTGTCGCCGCAAGGATCTGGGCTATATCGGCGCGACTTTGCTGGCGATACCTACAACACGGCTGTCTATTTGGCGCGTCACCGCCCCTTGGATCAGATCGACTACATCACCGCGGTAGGCAATGACGACATCTCTACTGAGATGCTAGAAGAGATGACGCGGCAAGGACTCGCGACCGCAGAGATTATTCGTAACCCCGACAAAACTGTAGGGCTCTATATGATTAAAACAACCCTTGAAGGAGAGCGCAGTTTTTCGTACTGGCGTGGTGATTCCGCTGCAAAGAGATTGTTTGATATCAAGAGCCCTGCGGAGCTACTTGATCCGCTACAGCCAGATTTGATCTTTTTATCAGGTATTAGTCTTGCGATTCTTTCACCCGAGGCGAGGCGAGCACTGTTGGATTTTATTGCAACTACTCAGGTTCCTATCGCCTTTGACCCTAACTATCGGCCGCAACTCTGGTCTAGCCTCGGGGAGGCGCAGACTGCCATTTCTAGCGTCGCTTCTAGCGCTCGTTATCTGCTCACCACTCTGGACGATGACCGCGCGCTCTGGTCATTAGACACCATGAATGAGGCGACTGATCGCTGGCGACTCATTTCGGATACCGAACTGGTCATCAAGAACGGGTCTGGCCCGGTTCGGCTTTCTAATCGCCTTTCTGATTCGCAGGACCTGCAGCCGCCGGTGGTTGAAAGGCCGGTGGATACCACGGGTGCGGGCGATGCTTTCAACGCGGTTTATCTCTCTGCCAGGTTAGATGGACAGACACCCCGCAGTGCAGCCGCTGCCGCCGTACAGTTTTGTAGCCGAGTCGTTCAGGTTCGGGGCGCGATTGTGGAAGTTTGATCGTTGTTTTTCGTAAGGGATTGGCGGAAAGTGAAAGGCAGGGTAGACAGCAATCTAGTCAACATTCTAGTCAACGACAAGGAGGCAGGGCGATGGCCTTTGATTATGATAGCTCGGTTCGAGCGGATATTGGCAATGCGCACAGAACCTATTGGCAGACGCTAACCCAACCCGGCAATTGGTTTACTTCCGCGCAGCGAATTGCGATTGCGGCAGCGAGCCGAGAAGCGACGGACTGTGATTTTTGTGCTGCCCGAAAGACCGCGCTGTCGCCATACGCGATTAAGGGCGAGCATGATTCCAGTGTCGACTTGTCGCCACTGCTACTGGATGCCGTTCACCGTATCATCATGGATCAAACCCGCATCACACAGCACTATATTGATGGCAACGAGCAGCAAGGCCTCTCAAAGCCAGCTTACGTCGAGCTGGTGGGTGTTGCCGTCGCCATGTTCAGCATTGATGAGTTTCATCGGGCGATGGGATTGCCGTTAGAAGTATTGCCTGAACCGGGGGCGGGTGAGCCGGATCATTATCAACCCGAGCAAGCGGTGACAGGCACGGGCTTCGTTCCCATGATTTCGCCTGAGGGTACAATCGGGTTGGAAGCTGATTTATGGCAGCCAGGCAGAACGGCTAATGTCCTGCGGGCATTGTCTCTCGTACCGAATGCTGTTCGAGATTGGGTTGCGCTCGGCAATGCTCAGTATCTTTCGTTTGAGGGTATGTCTAATTTCACGCAGCCGGAAGGTCGAAGCATTAATCGAATGCAAATTGAGCTGGTGGCCGGGAGGGTGTCTGCCATTAACGAATGCTTTTACTGAACCAGCGCTCATGCATCAATGCTCCGTGTGAGCGCAACGACTACCAATACAGAGATAAATCTACAAGGCATTGCCGGTGATCAAGCCGCCGCTGCGCAAGGGATTGAATTTGGCGCGGAGCTCATAAGCTTTGCCGAGGCATTGGCGCTTCGCGATGAAGATGCGTTGCGTCAAGCTCGTACCACATTGCGAAAAGTTGCAGGAGAAGCGGTACTGATTGATGCCGCCGGTGTGGCGGGAAACTTTCAAAGAATGGTTCGTATCGCAGACTCTGTGGGCATTCCAGTTGATGATATGCAGGGAGAATTGGGTCAAAGCGTACGTCAGGAGTTATCGCTCGAGCAATACCGGAGTGCGGAAAATTCTCTTAATCTGGACTCTTAATTCGGTCTCCTAGTAAGGTCTCTTAATCCGGTTAAGGACTCACAATTTAACTTACCTCGCGTATACTCAGTGTTATGGATAAATTGTCCGTCATAGCGCTGATTCGTCACGGCGACTACCATCAACCGGTTGGCGTGCCGAGCGCGCAGCTACCGTACCAGCTGACTGACCGGGGATTTCAACAAGCCAGAGATGCAGCCGTCAGCTGCGTGACAGTTGCTGAGCAGCTTGGGCTTATGATTGATCCAGTTTTGGATAGCTCGATGCAACTGCGCGCCTGGCAAACGGCGACGCTGATGGCCGAATCATTTTCTGTAGTGCAATCGAAAGTTGTGGGTCCATTTGGCGTTCAGGAATTCTCAGACTTGTCGGAACGAAGCGTAGGAGCGGTGGCAAACTTGACGGTCTCGGCCATTGAGATGTTACTCGATGATGACCCGCGATATTCGCTGCCACCGCCAGGTTGGAAATCCAATAGCCAGTACTGTCTGCCCTTTCAAGGTGCGGAATCATTGCTTGAGGCGGGCCAAAGGGTGGCTGGTCATGTTCAGTGGAGAGCAGGGCAACTTAATGAGCAGCGTCTGAAAATCGTGGTCGGTCACGGCGCGGCGATTCGTCACGCCTGCGTACACCTGGGTCTGCTCGAGCTTGAGAGCGTCTCGACAATATCCATGCATCATGCGCGTCCAATCTTCGTTGCAAAAGAGGATGACGGTTGGCGCATGGTCGGAGGCGCATGGAAGCAACGCACTGCCGTTGGCGATAATAGCGCCAGTAGTGAAGGAGATGAGATTCGTGAAGGCTAGCAAACAACCGTATTCGTTTCTGCCTGAATTAGAAGAACCCTGGCCTAGAAACCATGGCTTCTTTATTGGCCCCGATAATGATCAGGATGATATTCGGCAAGAACAAGTTAAAGCCTACAGCGGCGGTAAGATGTGGACCTGGACGGGTCGAACGGTGTATTTTTTCTGCGACATTCACGCCGATGCAGATGCCTTTTTCTTTTCATTAGAAGCCTCTGGAGGCATCGTTAAGACGGGGTCGGCTGATACAGATTTTCATCTTTCTGAAACCGGCAAGCACGCCCGCTTCATTATCGGCGGTGATTGCTTTGATAAAGGTCCGCATAATCTGCGTTTGCTCGAGGCCATCCACCAGCTTTACCTCACCGGTGCTGACATCCAACTACTGGCGGGCAACCATGATATTCGCACGTACCTGGGGATCTATTACGCTGAAAGTAAGGACCCCTTGCTAGACCATTTGTTCGTGCGCATGGGGAAAAAAACCGTGCCGTTGCTGAAAGAAATCTATGAGCAATATATTCAAGGAAGTCACAAACAACAGCTTCTACTAGAAGACCCTTCTATTAGCGAGCTGCTTTATCCTGGCGAAGCCTGGTATGAAGAATTTCCTGAGGCTGCGAAAAAGTGGATACCCGAGGCAAAACTGCAGAAAGAGCTGCGTAGAATTCGCGAAAAGTCGGTTGAGTTTGAGGAACGGGTCGCGGAATTTGGTCTCGACTTGACGAAAGTTTATGCCGCGGTACAAAAATTTCGCGAATTGTTCTTTGCGCCAGACGGACGCTATCACTGGTTCTTCAGTAAAATGAAACTGGCTCACCGAGAAGGTTCCTATCTATTCGTGCACGCCGGTATGGATGATGCGGTTGCCGAGATGATCTATACGCAGGGCACAGAGTATGTAAACGAGCAGTTTTCTGATGTGATTCGTTCTGATCCCTTTGCGCTTTACCATGGCGTTCTGGGTAACGTATTCCGTACTAAGTATCGGGACTTCGACTTCAAGTTCAGTGCTGCAGGTGTCGATCACCTCCATAGAGCGGGCATCTATGCGATTGTCCATGGCCATCGCAATATCCTTCAGGGTCAACGGCTTGTTATACGGGAGGGGATGCTGAATTTCGAATGCGATGCTTCAGTTGACTCTAATACCCGGCAAGTTGAGGGATTGTATGGACCCGGTGCTGCGACTGTGGTTTTTACCAGCGATGGCAAGGTTAAAGGTATTAGCACTGACTACCCTTATATTAAGATTTTCCATCCGGGGTACATTACCGTTGCGCCCCTTCCTTGATATGCTAGATTGTTGTTCGGCACGACGTGACGTCTAAACGGAGCTAAATGACTATGTCCAAAACGGAAGTATTTCACTACAAGGGTCGTGAAAGTCTCGACTCTGTCTTCAATTATCTGTCGTTGCTGAGTAAAGGTTTGAAGCAGCGCCAGCTTTCGCTCGGCAAAAACGACAAGATGATCAACTTTGCCCTACCAGATGACGTTGAATTGCATATTGACGCGACCCAACAGGGAGCTGGTGGTAGCCTCACGATTGAGATCAATTGGGCTCAGGAAAAAGCTACGAAAGCGGCGAAAGTTGTCTCAAAGAAAGTTGCCAAATCTGCAAAATCAGCAGAAAAAAAAGCGGAAAAAGAACAGAAAAAACAAATAAAAACTCAACAAAGTGCTGCAGAAAAGGCCCAGAAAGACAAAAAGAAAGATAATAAGAAAGACAAGAAGTCCGCCAGTGCCTCAAAAAAAATGCAACAACAAGCGAAAAAAGAAAGTCAGTCCAAGACGAAAGTCACGAACAAGGTGTTGAAGTCAGAGATTAAGAAAGCCCAGTCCGCCGAGAAAGCAAAAAAAGCCAGCGCCAAGCCCAAGCCCAAGCCCAAGCTTGCTCCAAAGGTGAGTACTCAATCCAGAGCCAAGGCTCCAGTGAAAAAGAAAAAGTCTATCTCTTAAACGAAGCGCATACAGCGAAAACCCGCACCCTAAAGTTTGGAAGTTCATCGTGCCCATTGACGAAGGTATTGATACTGACCTCAGGTTTCTAATTCTGGAGGTCAAAAAGCAAGCGAAAGCTTCTCTTGCAATAATCGAGCGGCCGAGCGCCAGCAAACTTGAGAAAATCCGTATTCGCGAGGATTACGTCGATAACCTTAAGAACACACTAGAGAACAAGAGCTACTTCAATATCCACAGCCAGGGAGAAGGAGAGATTAACTATTTCCGTGCGGTGATCACCATCGCCTCTAATTTGGAACGTTGTGCTGATTTTTTTGAATCCATCGCGCTGCAAATGGAATTCGTTAAGGACCCAAGGAATTTTGAACAATTTAATTTACGGCGCTACTACCGGGTAATTTATCGAGCAATAGACGCCATCTATCCGGCCCTCACGGAGCACAATCTTGATCTTGCACAGAAGATCTGCGACTACGAAGAGACCCTTGATGAGTACTACAAAGAATCTCATAACGAAATTAAAGCTTTCCTGCAGCAACGTAGAAAAGTCAGCGATATGTTGGTACTTTTGGATATCGTGCGCTATCTAGAGCGCGCCGGGGATAGTCTGCTAAATATTGGCGAAGCGATCTTTGATATTCACGTTGGCGAAAAGATGGGCATCGTGCAATTTAAGAACCTGCGCAGAGGCTTGGAAAGCCAAAATGTTGACATCAGCACGGATGCTATTGAGTTCACCCCCATCATGAATACTCGATCGGGTTGCCGGGTGGCCAAGATTACTATTCCGAGCCGCGCGGATAAAGCCCCTGTGTTCTACAAAGAAGGACTCAAAGAAAAAGTAAGAGATGATATTGTCGGGCTTAAATTCTGGCAAGAGAACTTCCCGGGTAAGACACCGAGAATCTTGTGGAATAGTACGCGTAAAGACCACACTACCTTATTGCTTGAATATATCGACGGTGCTGATCTGATGGCGATCATGCTCAAACCCCGTGCTGACCTGGATCAGGCGCTGCAATTATTGGCGCAAAACGCATCACGAATATGGCGAAAGGCACGTCGCGACAAGGGTCAGAAGCCGGATTTCGTCAATCAACTCAGCCGTCGGAAAGATGACGTAGAATCTGTGCATAGCACCCTCTTTGATCTCGCTCATTTAGATGACATGCTAGAGAGAGCACGAAAGATCGAACGGTTATTGAGAGTACCGTTTACGACGCTCATTCATGGCGACTTCAATGCCGATAATATTATTGTGCAGATGGAGCAGAAGAAGGTGTATTACGTTGATGTCCATCGATCGCGGTTTGGGGATTATGTGCAGGATGTCTCCGTGTTTTTAGTATCGAATATCCGGATTCCAATTTTTAGTCCTGATGTCAGATCTCGGCTGAATTCTGCCAGTCGAGCTATGTATAACTGCGGCGCTACTTTTGCGTCGAGGCAAAAAGACCCCTGGTATGACGCCCGGCTGGCGCTGGGGTTGTTTCGTTCTTTGATTACCTCAACTCGATTTATTTTCGATAAGAGTTTCTCTACAGTCTTATATGACCGAGCTGAACTCATTCTCGACACGCTTGAACATCACAATACTGACCTCAAGAAATTTAAACTGACTGAAGAGCTGTTTTTGTATGAGTAAGGCTCTAAATATTGGCGTCATCGGAATTCGTGGCGCCTGGTCAACCGAAGCGCTCAGTGCGCAGTTGAAACGAAAAGGCGTGGGTGGCGAAGTGCTTGAGCTTCACGAAATTGCCTACGATCTAGAAACCTGGCGTTTTGACCATCACCACCATGATCTTGAGGATTTTGATGGGTTTATTCTGAAAAAGATGGGCAAGGAATACTCAAGCAATCTTCTCGATCAATTGGAGCTGCTCGAATTACTGGAACGCCGAGGGTTTCGGTTTTTTTCCTCTCCGGCAAAAATACGCCAGATGATTTCGCGCCTTTCTTGCACGATCAGGCTTTGGGAAAACGACATTCCAATGCCGCCTACTTTTATGACTGAAGATGTGAATGCTGCAATTGACTGGGTAGAACGGCATGGTTCGGTGGTTTTGAAGCCGCTCTATAGCACTAAGGCCCGGGGCATGGCGCTCATCCATAACGCCGACGAGACGCGAGCAGCAGTGAAAAAATTGCACCAAAGTGGTGAAAAAATAATTTATCTGCAAAAAAAGCTAGACCTTTCAGGCGCTGACTATGGGCTTGTCTTTTTGGGCGGCGAGTACGTTGGCGCTTATGCCAGGGTAGGTGATGGCAGTAGCTGGCATACGACAACACGACAGGGGGGCAAGTATGCGGCTTATGAACCCGGCGCCGACATGATTGCGCTTGCGGAGAAAGCACAGAAGCCTTTTGAGTTGGATTTTACCTGTGTCGATATTGCGGAAACCCTGGAGCAAGGCCCAGTGGTTTTTGAAGTATCAGCCTTTGGTGCATACCGTGGCTTGTATGAGAGTTCCGGGTTAGATGCATCTGATCTTCTCACGGACTACGCGATAAAGGGATTGCAGGCATGAATATCGAAACGTGCCTTGTCGCCGCCAGGCAAGCATGTGACAAGCCGTTGTTTCTTAACTTTGATGGGTTTGTGATTCAGTTCAACACCAACTCCAGCACCTTGCTACGCGAACTGCAAGGCTACTACCAACACTTTCTGGTTGCTGACTCGGCTAAGGTGGATCAACTAGTGGAGGGGCTGGAAACGCCAGATAAGATACTGCCGGCTGAAGATTGGCAGATAAAACAGCCCGACCCCGGCAAATCCAAAATCAAAGAACATTTGTTATTCGCGGCTGAAGGCAAGGTCGTGCGTAAAGTACAGACGGGTGTGCACCTATTTTTTATTAACGATCGGCGCGTTTGTGTTGGGCCGCTTGAAGACAACCCGAATCAAGTGGTTAATTTTATCAACAACATGCACCTCGACCGTTTGTTGGCACCTCAGGGTCAGCTGTTCCATGCTTCCGGCGTTTGTGCCGATGGTTTGGGGCTGGGTATGGCGGGCCAGTCAGGTAAGGGTAAGTCGACTTTGGCGCTGCGCCTTTTGCAACAAGGTTTCGATTTGGTGAGCAATGATCGTTTAGTGGTGCAGGCATCATCTGCCGGCGGGCTAGATATGTTTGGCATCGCCAAATACCCGCGAGTAAATCCAGGCACGGTGATCAATCAACCAGAATTAGTTGATATTGTGACGCCCGAGAACCTTGTTCGCTATCAGGCAATGCGTCCAGATGCGCTGTGGGATCTTGAAGAAAAGTACGATGCTTTTGTGGAGTCGGCCTTTGACTGCAAGTTCAAGCTTACCGCGTCGATGAAGATGTTTGTGATTCTGAACTGGGACCGTAATGATCCTTCGCCGCCCAGACTAAAGCGGGCGCTACCTGAAAGTTGTCCTGAGCTGGTAGCAACGGTGATGAAGTCTCCAGGTGTTATGCTACCAGTTTCGGCTGCAAGAATAGGAGAGGCGAAGGTTAAGCCCTATGCCGACCTGCTAAAGAACTGCGAACTACTGATTTTATCGGGCGGCGTCGATTTTGATTTAGCCGCGAGCGAGATCAAGTCTTTGCTCCTCGGTCAGTCAGTCAATCCGTAGGCGCGCCGTACCAAAAAAACCAACCTACCCGTAAACATAAGCATTTTGCTTGATTCGGCAGAGTCTAAGTAGACTGCCCGGTTCGACGATTAGCTTGAGCCAAGGTGAACTTAAAAGATGTCAACATCAGCAGGAAAGATAAACAGAGAAGACTGGCTCGATTTTGTTATGGATTCACTCGAAGTTGCGGAAACTTCTGGGCCTCTTGAGAATGTCCGCGCCATCGATCTAGATATGCCGCTCACTGACAAAATGGTGCAGGAGTACTTTTCGTCCCATCTTTATCCCTACCCTGAACGTCTCGATATTCGGGAGTATTACCAACAAAAACTCTGGCTCCAGGTTGAGCTCGTCAAGTTACACAACTGGGTGCAGGAAACCGGTCAGCGTATAGTCCTCGTCTTCGAAGGACGCGATGCAGCCGGCAAAGGCAGTACCATCAAGCGCTTTATGGAGCATCTTAATCCCCGCTGGGCGAGAGTGGTGGCGCTGGAGAAGCCCACCACAGAAGAGCGTGGTCAATGGTATTTTCAGCGCTATGTTAAGAATCTGCCGTCGAAAGGCGAGATCGTCTTCTTCGATCGTTCCTGGTACAACCGTGCCGGGGTAGAGAACGTTATGGGTTTCTGTACGCCGGCAGAATACGAGGAGTTTCTGGTGCAAGCGCCGACTTTTGAGCAGATGTTGGTCAATAGCGGCATACGGTTGATTAAGTTCTATTTGTCGGTGAGCCAGGAAGAGCAGGCGAGGCGCTTTGTTGAACGAGAAACGAATCCTTTAAAGCAGTGGAAGCTTTCGCCGATCGATCTCGAGGCGCAACAGAAATGGGACGAGTATACGTTAGCGAAAAGCGCAATCTTTGAGGAGACTGACTCAGATGCTGCACCTTGGATTATCGTCAAGAGCGAGGACAAAATGCGCGGGCGAATTGAGACAATGCGATACGTCCTGAGTCAGTTTGACTACGAGGGACGCGACACCGGGGTGGTCGGTCAGGCTGACCCATTGCTCGTAACCCCGGCAAAAAACCTATTGGATGCAAAAGGTAAAACGATCTGGGTGGAATAGCCATGCGTTACTCTGTGAGTAAGGCGATCATCGTCGTCGAGCGTGATGTCGGCAGCCATTGCCTGATGTCCGTCAAGCGAGATCCAGGTCGCGATAATGACGGCAAGCTTGAATTTCTTGGCGGTCGAATCGAAAGCGCCGAGTCCCCCTTGGAAGCGCTTTTACGCGAACTCTCTGAGGAAGAAGCCACTGGCAATCTCTCGGACATTGCCCAGCGTCGCGACATATTGCATGCCGAACACCAGATCGGAGATGCAATGCATTGCTTGTTTCCCATGGGCATTAGTTTCGAGGAATACTCAGGGCTAATTTTTCATCCAGATGAGAGCTACGGCTTTCGTCTGGTTGGCACCACGGACCTTACGCCCTGCATCGATAAATTTACCCATAAAACCAATATGATTCTTCCGCTGTTGAACCTGTCTGTCAATCCTTGAAGGACACCGGCACTAGAGCGCCTCAATGTGGTCGAGGCACCATTGCCCTCGGTCCATAATCAATTTGCGCTGCGCAGAGGGTTGCTTGTCCCAATTCCGATAAACCATTCCAATACGCGGGTTGCGGTCGAAGCGATCTCGGTGCCGTTCCATAAAATGCCAGTACAGACTGTTAAACGGGCAGGCATCCTCTTCGACTTTATTGGTCACTTTATAATGGCAACTTTTACAGTAGTCACTCATTTTGTTGATGTAGTTGCCAGACGCGGAGTAAGGCTTGGTTGCGACAAGACCGCCATCAGCAAATTGGCTCATGCCGCGGGTATTCGGCATCTCAACCCACTCCAATGCATCGACGTAGATGCCTAAATACCACTGGTCTATTTGGTCTGGGTGAATACCTGTCAGTAGGCTGAATGTTCCAGTGATCATTAGTCGTTGAATGTGGTGAGCAAATCCAAACTGCAATGACTGATCAATCGTTTTTGCCATACAGTTCATTTTGGTTTCGCCGCTCCAAAAATAATCGGGCAAAGGGCGATCGGCCTCGAGATAATTCAGCTCGCCATAGTCCGGCATGTTGAGCCAGTAGATACCTCTGATAAACTCGCGCCAGCCAAGAATTTGCCTGACAAACCCCTCAACTTGAGCGATCGAGATATCCTCTCGGTCGTTGAAGGCTGAAATTGCAGCGTCGATAACTTCTATCGGGGTTAGCATCTTCAGATTGAGAGAAAAAGATAGCCTGGAATGATAGAGGCTCCATTGGTGTTCAGACTGGTCGGTCATCGCGTCTTGAAAGCGACCGTAGTTGACCAACAGATGTCGACAAAAATGCTGGAGTAAGGCTAATGATTCATTGCGAGTAATGGGCCAAAGTAGAGTCGACGGTTCATGTCCGATGACCTTAATGGCGTGTCGGTGGATCCTATCCAAGGTTTCACTCACATTGTGACCAAAGACAAGAGGCTCTGGTATTTGGCTGAGGTCTTGAGGCTTTAGCCGACTGCGATTGTCTTTGTCAAAATTCCACTGTCCGCCGAGCGGTTTGTCACCTTCCATCAATATCGCCTGTTCACGACGCATTTTCCGATAAAAGGCCTCCATCTGGTGCCGTTGTTTTGGTTTGAAATAGCGGCCGAGGATTTGGCGCGGAATGATGAAGTGCTCACTATCAACCGCTTTGATGTTGACGCCTGGCAGAGAAAGCTCAGAGAGTTGCAGGGTGAGTCGGTACTCATCCGGTAGCTGATAATCAAAAGCCTCGACCTGGTACTGCTCGCTCAACCGTATGATCAGGTCTGGCAGTGTGGGATCAGCCACGGTGTCATCTAAAGTGAGGTACAGTACATGATGACCCGATGAGGTTAAGGTTGTCGCAAAAGCTTTCATGGCCAAAAAAAACGCACAAACTTTTTGGACATGATGGTTAACGTATGCGGTCTCCTGATGTAGCTCGGCGATGACATAAAGAATGGAAGCATCAGATTCAGTGAACCAACTGTGATTTGGATCTAGTTGATCACCGAGAATGAGTCGTAGCGTCTTATAAGGTTTTGTTTTCACAGGGTCAGATACGTGAAGCGCTGCCATCTAGACTTGATGCGCCGGCGGCTTTTGATCGGGTCGCAACGAAATCCGCGATGCGCTGGAGAGCATCTTTTGCTTCGGGCAAGTCTGGTCCAAAGCCCTGAAACACATGCACCATCCGCGGCCAGAGTTGCAGCGTTACGTCTGTACCAGCCTCTCTTGCCTTGTTAGTGTAACGCTGCGCGTCGCCAAAAAGCATTTCGTCTGCGCTTGCCTGGATCAGAATGGGAGGTAGGCTAGACAGGTCTCCTAATAATGGCGATAACATCGGGTCGTTAGGCGCCGCACCCCCAGATAGCCGCTGAACGAGATAGACCATGGTCCGTGGTAGTTTCAATAGCATGCTAATACTGGGGCCAAGAAACGGGTCCGTTTTTTGATTAGATGCCCAGGTTGGGCTGCTCATCGTGGCGTCAGTCAGTGGTGCGAGTGCGATAGCGCCAGCAACAGCTCGTTGTCCTGTATCCCGCGCCCAGGCAATCACTGAAAGTGTGAGGTTGCCACCTGCAGAGTCTCCAGCCACATAGACTTCATTAGGCTTGCTGGGCCCGTCAGGGCCATTTTCCAAAATCCATCGGTATGCAGTGCGAGCATCTGCATGGCAGTGGATCGTTTTAAACTCTGGTTGCATTCTGTAATCAATGGCGAGCACGGCAACACCGGCGCGACGAGATAATTCTGCTGTGATGTAGCGGTGCGTCCGTGGGCTTCCAACTCGAAAAGCGCCCCCATGTAGATAAAGTAATCTTTTATCTGGATCAGCGCTGGCGGCCAAGACCCACTCCGATGGGATACCCTCGACGTCGACCGGGGTGATTTGCGCGTCCACTTCCTGAAAGAATAGCGCTTCCATACGCTGCCGTTGATCTTCAATTTTGAACCCACTTTGTTGCTGAAAAGCCTTGAGTTTCTGGACGACAGTGGCGTGATTAGCGCTGATGTCTCCGGCCTCTATAAGGAGAGGGTCCCGTGGTAAGTCAAACTGGCTATGGTCTGCAGCACGATAGCGAAGGCTGACAAAATAGAGCGTTGATAAGGTAAGGAGCAAAATGATCAAAAACAGGTACATAGTAATATCCGCTCGGTGGTCGTCGAATTTTTAAAATCCTGACACAGGAGGCGGATTAAAGGCAAACCGCCATATTGCACTGCTGTCGCAGAATGGTAATCTTCGGTCTCGAATAAATTACCATTCAAAAGAGTAGGAAAGCGTTATGCCGGATATTGATAGCGATCTGTTTACCCTCGCCATGTCAAAAGAAGCCGAGCCTCTTATGGCTGCGGTAAAAAAGCACATCAAAGAAAATGTGGAGCCAATAGAAGAAGAATTTCGTTCGTTGGAAAAAGACAAAGACGATCGATGGTCCTGGCATCCAAGGCAGCTCGAATTGCTGGAAGGCGCCAAAAATAAGGCGAAAGTCTCGGGTCTGTGGAACTTCTTCTTGCCAGAATCGGAAATCGGATCCGGGCTCACCAACCTGGACTATGCCTATATTGCGACGGAGTTGGGCAAGGTTTCGCTAGCCTCTGAATCTCTAAACTGTAGTGCACCGGATACGGGCAATATGGAGGTTCTGGAGCGTGTGGGTACGCCTGAACAAAAAGAAAAGTGGTTAACGCCTTTGCTGAATGGAGAGATCCGGTCAGCGTACGCTATGACAGAACCGGGAATACCATCGTCTGATGCGAAAAATATTAGCACTAGCGCGGTACTGGAAGGTGATGAGTGGGTGATTAACGGTGAGAAATTCTATATCTCCGGTGCCGGAGATCCTCGCTGTAAAATTATGATTGTCATGGTGAAGACCAGTCCCGACGCGGCACCTTCCAGGCAGCAGTCCCAAATATTGGTGCCGAAAGACACGCCCGGGGTAGAAATATTGGAGGGCATGCAAGTGTTCGGTCAGGATCATGCACCCCGTGGCCACATGCACATACGCTTCGATAACGTTCGCGTGCCAAAAGAAAATATATTGCTAGGTGAGGGCAAAGGCTTTGAAATTTCTCAGGTTCGCCTGGGACCTGGCCGAATTCACCATTGTATGCGCTCGATCGGCAAAGCGGAAAAGGCGTTGGAATTGATGGTCAAGCGATCCGCCACGCGGGAAGCATTTGGAAAGCCCATTGCCAAGCTTGGTAAGAACCTTGAGGTGATTGCGCGAGCCAGGATCGAAATCGATGCCATGCGATTGATGGTGTTGCAAGCCGCTAAAGCGATGGACGTGCTCGGAAATAAAGAAGCTCGTGTTTATGTCAGTGCTGTAAAAGCGATGGTTCCCGAGAAGGTCTGCTTGATTATTGATCAGGCAATCCAGATGCATGGTGCTACTGGCATTTCGCAATGGTCACCGCTCGCAGCAATGTACACTGATATGCGTCACTTGAGGTTTGCTGACGGCCCAGATGAGGTGCATCACATGGTGGTCGGCAGGTCCGAATTACAAAAGTACGATCTCTGGTAGTTAACGCATCGCAACAAGTTGACAGGCGTGCTCCGTTAGGATGCCACGCCAGTCCTCTACCGCGCTTAAGTGTAGGGGCTTTGCCCGATTAAAATGTTGCCTAAAGTTTAAGGTTGCGGTCTGGGGTTCGCCATTTTCAATTGCCGGTCGATAGGCGCTTTTCACGAGTGTGTTCTTCAGATATCGCTTCAGTTTATTGGGTGCGGTTCCGGAAATTTTCACGTTACTGGCTTTGCCCTCCAGGGAAACAACTACCGATACATCGACAAAGGTTTCGCTCTGCACCTTGCTTGGTACTTCGGATGCGCATAGCCGAACCGGGTCGCCGGTACTGAACTGCGAAGTCACTTTGGTTGTCCCACCAAAACTAATGGTGGGTTCTCGCTTGTAGTAGATAACCTCTCTTGACGCCGTGTACGAAGCTGGGCTGTGAGTTCTGTCCAGTATCAGGGAAATTTGGGCTTTACTGCGAGGGCCTAGGAGCGCGGCGGGGGCGCTTCCCAAATGACGGTACAAGGTCATCGCGTCGGTCCGCCCGAGAATAACCGACATATCCGCAGCATTCAAAATCGCGTCACGGGTTTGTTGGTCGTCGATTTGGCGGCTTTGTTCGCTCAGGGACATGACTGTTCGCAGAGTCTCGTCAGCGCAGCACTTTTTGGCTAAATATTCAGTCAACGCTTTTGCGAACAGAGTTCTTGCCTGGTATGCGACATCCATATCGTGCTTGTCGATAATCTCTAGCGCCTTTTCATAGCTTACTAATGAGGCCCGATACTGCAAACTTGATCGCTGCCAATCCCCAAGTCGCCAAAGAGGTGAAATAAAATCGTTTGCGTTATCGAGGCTCTGTTCAGCGACGCGGAAATGAAAACGCTCAACTTTATCGGCGTCGCGTGTTTTACCTATTGCGACGAGGCTACTGCTCTGTAGGCGCAAGCTTTCCATCTGCAGGGGCGAGTAGACACCATCTGCCCAGTGGGTGAGTGTTTGCATCCTTTCGAAAATAACGATTGCGTCGAGATGTTGCTGGTTTGCTTGTTTGATCTGGCCGAGTTCGCTGAGATACGCGTATAGCCTGGGCTCGAATTTTCCATCGGTGCGCTCGATGCCCTCGATGATCAACTCCAGGGCACGTTCACCGCGGTCCAAATTGGCCGCGAGGTTTACCATCTGGTCGTCCAGTCTGGGGTCCATTAGGTCAGAAGGGTTGAAAGCCTGTGTCCGACGATCGAATGCGTCAGCCAGCGTTGGCTGTGTGAATGTGAGACTGATCAATATTGCGACTGTAAAAATTGTAGTGGGCATGGGGTGGTCTTTGTCATAACGATGCATCCCCAATTGCAAACGTCATACCAGCCTCGTAAATTCCGGATGATAGTGAAAGTATAGACTCTGCGGTCTTACCTGAAGGATTTTTTGGGCCATTATAGTGCGTGCATATGTTGTGGTGCACAATAATGTGTCCGCAGGTTACACTTCTGGTGTTCTATCTGAAGCTCGCCAGAGAAAAAGGAAATATCGTGAAGAATGCCATCAACACCCTGCTCGGAATGACACTTTTCTGGGCACTGAACGCTTACGGTGCCACGGTATCGCCACTCGAGCGAGAAGTGATCCGTTATTCGACGGCCGAGAAGGAAAGCGCAATTGGTCTCCTGGAGAAGTTGGTCAACATTAACAGCGGCACCATGAACCATGCTGGTGTGAAGCAGGTTGCCGATGTATTCGAGGATGAGTTTATAGCGCTGGGTTTCGACACTAACTGGTATGACATGAGTGAAGTGAACCGAGCGGGCCACCTGTTTGCAGAAAAAGTTGGTGATGGGCAGTGCTTGCTGCTTATCGGTCATCTGGATACGGTATTTGAAGCGGACAGCCCGTTTCAGACTTTTGAGCGGCAAGGCGATTTCGCGCAGGGTCCAGGCGTCAACGATATGAAAGGTGGTGATGTCGTGATTCTCTATGCCCTAAAAGCCCTTCAGGCGGCCGGTGCATTGGAAGATAAAAACATCATCGTGGCGTTGATTGGTGATGAAGAAAAATCCGGTAGTCCAAAGTCAATTAGCCGGCATCATCTTGTTTCGGCGGCGCAACGGTGCGATATCGCGCTAGGCTTCGAAATTGCGACTAGCCTTGGTGCCGCGACCATTGCTCGGCGGGGTTCTAGTAGTTGGATGCTAGAAGTGACAGGTAAGAGAGCGCATTCTGCTTCGATTTTTACCGACGATACGGGCAGTGGTGCCATTTTTGAAGCCGCTCGAATTTTGCATGGCTTCCACGGTCAAGTGAAAGGTGAGCAGTACCTGACATTTAATCCTGGCGTTATAGTGGGTGGTACTGATGTGCAATATGACCCTAATCAGAATCGAGGAGAAAGCTTCGGCAAAACCAATGTGGTGGCGCAAAAGGTCATTGTGCACGGTGGGCTGAGAACCATATCAGCGGAGCAAGAAGCCAGCGCTCGGGCTGCAATGACAGCCATCGCAGAATCCAATCACCACCCACAAACGAGCGCGCGAATATCCTTTCAGGATGGCTATCCGGCCATGTCGCCCACCGAGGGTAACCAGGCAGTTCTAGACCTCATGAGTGCGGTCAGTGTCGATCTGGGGTTTGGTGAAGTTGAAGCCTACGATCCCGGTAAGCGTGGCGCAGCTGACATATCTTTTGTGGCACCTTATGTCGATGGAATCGATGGCATCGGTGCCGAGGGTAAGGGTGCGCACACACTAGACGAAAACATTGATCTCAGTACCTTGCCAATGCTCATCCAGCGCGCCGCAATTTTGATTCATCGCCTCAGTGCGCAGGATGGTCTTTAACTTTTTTAGTTGAAGGTCCGTGCCGAGCCTACGTTCAAAAAGATGAGCGCAGAGTAGAAGACGGATTCGTCAGTCTGCCAACCGGATCAATTGGCCGTAGGCATCCAGGCTCATTCGACCGACAGGAACAGCACCTGGTTTGATTGTCAGGTTCACCAGGTCATAAAGATCACCATTTTGACCAAGGAGCTGACGCTGAATGCCGGCTGCTGCGGCAATACTTGCATTCGCCGCCAGGTGCTTGGGTTCGCCGTGAACTGGAATCACTGCTCTGGGTGCAATCCACTCGTACATTTTTGAAAGTTCAGGGCCGCCGCCATGGCCTGATGCGTGCAAGGTTAGATTGCTGGTGTCTGCCTGAAGAACGTTCACGCCAAGTTGCTCGAAACGATTTATGAGTAACTCAACACTGCGCTCGTTACCGGGAATGGTTTTGGCAGAAAGTATCACTTGATCACCTGGCGCCAAATCTAAATCCGGATGACTATTAGTACTAAGACGGTGCAATGCGGCGCGGGGTTCACCCTGGCTGCCGGTGGCAATCGCCAGAACCTCTCTGGGTGGTAGATAACCCAGGTCACCGCTGTCGATAGGATCGAAATCGTGTTGTAAGTATCCCGCCTCTTTGGCGCAGCGGCTCATATTGTCCATTGAAAACCCGAACAGGCCAATATGCCGGCCGGTTTGTTTGGCAATCGAGCCGAGCATTTGCAGTCGAGCGATATTGCTGGCAAAACATGCCACGACCACGCGTCCTGGCGCATCGGAAATTGCAGACAAGAGGCCGGCACTCACTTCAGATTCTGAAGTTGCGCTGGCTGGATTGAGCGCATTGGTAGAATCGCAAACAACGGCATCGACCTGGTTCATTTTCCGATATTGATCAGTTGCCATTTGCCTACCCACAACCGGGTTGTTGTCTAGCTTCCAATCTGCGGTGTGGAACACTCTACCGACAGGGGTGTCGATAATAAGACCCTGTGTCTCTGGTGTTGAGTGGGCCATGGGAATGAATGTCAACTTGAATGGTCCGAGCTGTAGCTCTCCACCTTCGGCAACCTCCTGAATGAGCGCGGGACAATGGCTCCTGGTGAACTTGTTGCGCAATACATTGCGAGTAAACGCTGTCGTATAGATCGGACAGCCAAGCTGCTCCCATAGATAAGGCAGCGCTCCGATATGATCTTCGTGCGCATGGGTCGCGATGATGCCCACAATGTTTTCTCGTTGCGCGGCTGCAAAGTCGATTAATGGCATTTCCACCCTGGAATGGATCAAGTCATTTTTATCTGGTTTATCCTCAAAAGTGATGCCGCAATCGACGACGAGCCATTGGCCGTCGTGACCATATAGATTGAGGTTCATACCAATTTCGCCGGTGCCGCCAAGGGGTATAAACCAGAATTCTTTGCTATTGGGTTTCATCGACCCATTGTACGCATCTATCTGAATCCCGGTTGACTGAAACGCGCGGGTTACATAATGTCGACGACAGCCAAAGGAGGTCGTATGGAGCTGATATCGAGCATCAAGTGTTTTGCAGGGGCCCAAAACCAATACCTGCATCAATCATTGAGTCTGTCGTGCGCGATGCACTTCTCGGTGTACCTGCCGCCTCAAGCCGAGGCGGGTCCGGTGCCGGTCCTTTATTGGCTGTCAGGTTTAACCTGCACGGATCAGAACTTTGTGACGAAAGCGGGCGCTCAAGCCGAGGCGGCGAAGCTTGGGATTGCCATTGTGTGCCCGGACACCAGTCCACGCGGCGAGAATGTGGCTGATGATCCTGACGGTAGTTGGGATTTCGGCCTGGGAGCTGGTTTCTATCTTGATGCGACCCAGGCGCCTTACGCGAAACACTATCGGATGCAGGAGTATGTGGTGTCGGAACTTTTTGAGCTGGTCGGCAAACATCTGCCCGTGGACAATTCTCGCGCTTCCATTTCGGGACATTCAATGGGCGGGCACGGCGCGCTGACGATCGCGATGAAGCACTCGGATCAGTATCGAAGTGTTTCGGCTTTTGCGCCGATCGCTGCGCCGACTCAGTGTCCCTGGGGAATTAAGGCGTTTTCAGGCTATCTAGGAGAAGATCGAAGCGCCTGGCAAGCCAATGATGCCAGTGTGCTGATTGCATCGGTGACAAAACAGCTGCCCATGCTAATTGATCAAGGTGATGCGGATGTGTTCCTTGTCGATCAACTAAAACCTGAAGAATTGCTCGCGTCTGCCGAACGAGTTGGCTATCCAATCCGATATCGCCGGCAGGTCGGCTATGATCATTCTTTCTTTTTTATCGCTTCCTTTATTGCTGAGCATTTGCGCTTCCATGCGGAGTACTTTTAAGCAGAGCACCTTTAAGCAGAGCACCTTCCATTAAAGTACCTTCAATCAGAGCGCCTCCCGGAATGACAAAATTCTGACGGCAATTCAGCGCGAAGCCATCAGTATCCTAGTCGTGAAGTCGAAGAGCAGAATTGAACAGTTCAACTAGGTTATAAGAATGAGCTAATTGTTGCGCGTTATGGATCACAATCTCAACGATCAAGAATCGGAGCCTCCCGATTTTGACCTCTATTCTTCTTGTTGTGGTTGTGGTTGTGGTCGTGGTTGTGGGGACCTATTTCTTTGTCGATACGGTTTGTCGCGAAATCGTTATTGATGGCTCTGAGAAAGAAATTGCTGCCAGTTAGCGGAATCGTTAGATCACATCAAAATGGCGGGACTGATCCGCTCGATCAAACTGCCTTTGCTGTCTGGATTGACAGGCTGCAAAAGATATCCATCGTCTACCTTGAAAATCATCCGGACTTGTTGCAAATCCGTTACATCGGTCTGGTAGATGAAGGGCGCGAGAATATGATCGTTACTATGATTGTTGTGTTTCTACTTGTGCTTATTACGACGCTCTTGATCTGTCAAAAGCTGAAGCCGGCAAAGTGGAGATGGAGGCATTTGAGTTTGACCTATTGCACGTTCTGGGATCACAGATTTCGTTGATGGCGCTAATAGCTCAGGAGAAGGGTCTCGAAGTTTTGTTCGATTACCTCGGTGTTACGCGCTCGGCTGTGATTGGAGATCTGCATCGTTTCAAACAAATTCTGGCGAACTTGATAGGCCATGCCATTAAGGTTACTGAAAGTGGTTTTGAATAAGCCCATTGTTTCCTTGGAGTTCAAAAAGAGGTTGCTGCACTGGCCGGAGTTATCCCGCCGCGGCGATGAACCGAATGGGTAACGGCGAAAAGGTTTTCAAAAAAATGGTCGGTATGTATGTTGAAGATACACCTACTAAACTGCGTGAATTATCTGCGGTGCTCGAACAAGATCAACTTGAAACCGCTGGCCATCCAGGGCATGCACTTAAGGGTACTTCGGCAACGATCGGTGCGGAAAAATGCGGCAGCTATGCCAGCAGATAGAAGTGGCTGCTGTGCAAGAAGATGTTGAAGCTCTCGTCATTGCCCTCGATCGAGTGAGCGATGCCTATCCCAATGTTTTGAAGTCCCTAGCAGCCCAGCTAATTCTTCCGCGGTTTGTGTTAGCCTTTAGGATTATGGTGTTGTACTAGAGCGTATTGATTATTGTGGATAATTTTCAACCTGGCTCGCCAGACAAACGAGGTTTTCACCCAATCTGTTTTTGCTGTAGTGCTGATCATGGTGCTGATCATGGTGCTGATCATGGTGCTGGTCTTCATGTATTCGCTGCGCCGTTTGGGGAAAATCAGGTTGCGACAATATGGCAAACTGATGCTAACTGGGGCGAGTAAGATGGCTTAATGCCGAGTGAGTATATTTGGCCAGCGATGGACTGTCCGGGTCAATTTACGTTTTTACACGCTGGTATTAAAACGGCCTTACCAGGGAGAATGATTGCTCGGATACATTTTTTGTCCTCCTGCGGGGACGTCGTTGTTGGTCACGGTCCGGACGATTCGAGTTGAGGTAAAGAAGCACTTCACGGGCGCGGCTACTCACACAAAGGGTGGTCAACTGTGTAGTGAAGCCGTCATATTATGGATCGGTCGAAGGGAGATAGAGGCTTGATGAGATACTTGATAAGGATGCTGCTCTTTGGTTTGTTAAGCGGTTTGTTAAGCGGTCTGCTCAGCAGTTCATTGCAGGCGGCTGAGCTCAAAGATATGTTGAATTTCCATCCGCTCGTAGATGGTTTAGAGACGTCTGGGCAGGTTTTGCCCGAGCATGTAGCGGCTATCGTCGAAGCGGAAATTGAGCTGGTGGTCAACCTCGCAACCGCGTCTAAAGAGCGCAATGCCAGCGAAGGCTTTTTGCTTACCAGCGAAGGGATCAGCTACGTACAGATTCCTGTGTTATGGGAGCAGCCTACAGCAGAGGATCTACAGCTTTTCTTTGCAGTGATGGATGCGCGAGGTGATCGAAGCACCCTGGTGCACTGTTTCGCCAACTATCGGGCGTCTGCTTTTACCTACCTTTACCGGGTGCTGAGATTGGGTGTCGACGAAGAGGAGGCGCGAAAGGGGCTAGAGGCTGTATGGAACGATGAAGCCTTTGCTGAGTCACCCCAGTGGCGCGTCTTCATCGATGACCAGTTGGATCAGCTATGAGTGGGCTTTTTCTTCCAGATGCCGAAGATGCGATCTATTTTTCCCGCTATGACCCGGAAGAGCTCCTGAGTAGTTACATGCCGCTCAGTTTTCTGCTGGAAGATACGCTTTGGCCGACGGTAGAGCACTATCTACAAGCTATGCAGTACGAATCTATTCGCGAGCAAGAACGAATTCGTCTACTCAGCACGCCCTCACTTGCGCACCGTGAACAAAAAGGCCGCTGGTTTAAAAGACGCCGAAAAGACTGGAAAACTTTACGCCCTGTCTATTTGACGCGTGCTATATACACCCGCTGCAAGACCCATGAAGCTGCACAGCAACGGTTGCTTAGCACCGGCGGTGATCAGCTAATGGAAAACGACCAGTACGACTACTACTGGGGTTGCGGGCGTGATCGCCGTGGGACCAACATGTACGGCAAAGTGTTGATGAATGTTCGGGAAAAAATCCGAGCCGAAACCCTCTAACTCGCCGCTGCGATAAGCGGTGCCAATGTGCTGGTCTATTTTGTGACACCGGATTCCGTCGAGTCCGAAAATTGCCGCAACGAAGTGAACTTTGCGGCGGATGAACAAACACCGGTTTGCCCGGTGGTATGCGACTCGCGCTCTCAACGCGGCAAGCCATTAGTCGTTTTGATTTGTCGAATCAGGTCTATACGCACAAGCTAACTTCAAGCCTTAGTGAGTATGTTGGGCTCACCCTTATAAGTCTTGGCACAGCGCCGCGGACCCGGTCTAAGACCAGTTTTCCGATGGAATAGCGCTCAGCCTGGTGAACGGACTATCAAAAATTCACGATATTCGAGTTGCGGCGGCGACGTCTTCATTTGCTTTTAGAAATGAATATTCGGACGTCAGTGAAATTGGCAGAAAGCTGAAGGTTGATACGGTATTGGGGGGTAGCGTTCGTATTAGCGATGTACTGGCGCTGCAGGACGAGGTGTCTGCATGGGCGTTAAATTCTGTGCGTCTGCTCCTAATTGATCGGGTAGAACTCGATGTGGGTGAGGTCGTGCTGGGTAGCTACAACCTGTATCTGGTTGCCAGAGATAATATGCGAGAACGGACCGAACAGAATTTGTTGCTCGCTCAGTCTCGATTTAGAGAAGCTCTGGCATTAGACCCAGAATATGCACCCGCCTGGGCAGACCTGGCCCGGACCGTGATTCTGCTGTCTGACTTACAGTATGGCGAAGTCCCCTTTATTGAAGCGAAAGCCGATGCAGAACAGATGTTGGCACGAACCTTTGAGCTTGAACCAAATCTTGCCTCTGCATACGCCACGCAAGGGTTTCTCTATTTGCAGGAGTCGAACCAGATGGAGGCCTCGTCTAACTTTCATCGCGCCATCGCTAACGACGCTAATAATGCGTACGCACACTTTATGATTTCCGAGATACTGGCCGAGAGTGGCAACTTCGATGCCTCTATGGAAGAGCTCGAATTGGCTTTTGCACTAGATCGCCGGCATCCGGTGTTTCAATACCGATTGGTGATGGACTATCTTGCAGCAGGTAATTTTGATGGTGTTCGAGACAGCGTTAGACCGGATCAAGCACTCTTGGCCGCGAGGCGGATGGTGTCAGGAACGCAAACGAGTACTTAAGGATAGAAGAAACTGGCTTTGCTGGTATTCATTTACGAATGGAATTAGCGCGCCGCTATTACTACCGACTGAGAAATGTGGACCTCGCCCAGAAGACGATCAGCGAAACCAACACTTTTGCTGGTCGAGTTTACTTTCAAGCGCTGGAATATCCCGAAGTCGCGTATCAATTGCTACGACGTGTGCCAGATCACCACCACAGTCGCTTCTCTAAATATCTGCTCGCCAGAAGCCAGATTCAAACGGGAGGTTTCGATGATTGTATTGCGACTGTTGGTTGCTAGTCTGTGGCTAAGATGCCGATCCAGGGACAAATATATCTCGGTTTGCCAGGCAATGAACTGAACCTTGCGTTTGATGCAGCTTATTGCCTCTCTGAGTTGGGGCGAACGGAAGAGGCGCTAGGATTGCAATCCGAGTTGATGCGCTATCATCAAATAGCAATCAAACAAGGTGAGCCGCCAGGATATTGTCGTTTGCTCGCCCGGCTTGAAGTACTGGCCGTTAACAGATTGCCCTTTAGCCAATTTGGTAGTCCTTTAAGCTATCCGGAGTCTTGATGGTTGTTTGATTGTGCGGGCAAGGCACGGGATTACCCGTGACAGTCGTCAGGGGTAATACGCCGGCCCAGACCGGAAAGTCTAAATCACTATCTAAGTCACTGGGTCCGCCAGCGCGAATTTTTGCGGATGCCTCGCTAAGCGGCAGCGATAAAACACTGGTTGCAGCGAATTCCTTTTCTGTCATTTCGCGCAGTGTGTCCCAGCGTCCCGGTAGCATCTTGTCAATAAGTGCTGTCAGTGCGGCCGTTTTCTCAAACCGGTCTTCGATAAACGTGGGCCGGCCAAAAACCATCACAGATCGGTAGTTAGCGGAATGGTGGAACGCAGAACGGGCAAGCACTAATCCATCCAGATGCGTGACTGTTAGACAAACTGGAGCCTGTTCTGACTCAACCAGGGTTCTGCTGATTCGTGACCCATGCCAATAGATCTGGTTGCCTTCGCGCCAATGAATCGTGGGTGTCACGATGGGCTGCTCGTTGACCATATAACCGATATGACACAGCGGTGTGGCATCTAAAATGGCGTGGATCGTGTCCAAATCAAAGCTACCTCGATCAGGTGCTCGCTTAATGGTGGTTAGATCGGTTTTCTTTAACTGACTCATTTTACTTTCCTGGAATCCCCAACAGACGTAATCTTGCCGGATTCTATTGGCTCTATAGAAGATCCAATAATATTAAATTCTATAGATCCAATATAGTTGAGTATCATTATGATGATCAGTCTGCTTCTCGATGGTGAGGGTTCGCTCCAACAACAGGTTTATCGCGCACTAAGAATCTCCGTCACCAGAGGTCGAATAATGGCGGGTAGTCGGCTTGCGCCATCCAGAGTGTTAGCGGCAGAGCTCGAGGTTTCCCGCAACACCGTGGTGGCGGCTTATGAACAGCTTTGTGCCGAGGGCTATGCCGAAACCAGACCGGGCGCAGGGACCTTTGTTGCGACCGTGCAGGTCGAACCCGTTGAATCTTTGCTAACGGAAATTGAACCACCCTGGTCCGAGTATTCAAAGCGCGTGGCAGAAGTTCCGGAGGATTGTCTGTTCCGGCCATCACGGTTAAAACTGCGCTACGACTTTCTCTATGGTGAACCTGGTTATCTAGACCTGCCTATTGAACGATGGGCCCGTATCATCGGTAAAAAGGCGAGGGGCTTAACCGAAGCCCAACTGGGTTATGCGCCAGCAAGTGGGTTAGCGGTCCTAAGAAAGGCGCTTGCAGAATACCTGCAACGATCTCGAGGTGTGAGTTGTGATCCTGAACAGGTCATGATCGTGCAAGGCACTCAGGAGGCTATTGAACTGGTGACCCGTGCATTCGTGGAGCCTGGTTCCACTGCAGTGATAGAAGAACCCCATTATCGAGGTTTCGAGAGGTGTCTCCGAGCCGCAGGTGCGGATATCGTCGCCGTGCCAGTCGACGATGCTGGATTACAAACCAGCGTGCTCAATTCTATCGAGCGTGCCCGTGTGGCTTACACAACGCCGAGCCACCAATTTCCTGCGGGTAGTGTCTTTTCATTGAAGAGACGAATGGCTTTGCTTGATTGGGCTACTGATAATCAAACGGTGATTCTTGAGGATGACTATGACGGAGAGTTTCGCTATGAAGGGCGGCCGATTCCATCAATGCAATCTCTAGATCGAAGGGGTTGTGTCATCTACGTGGGGACAGCATCCAAGGTGTTGTTCCCATCTTTGCGGCTGGGCTGGATGGTATTGCCGAAATCGATGGTGTCGATGTTTCAGAGGATGAAAGCCTTATCTGACAGAAACTGTTCAGTATTGGAGCAGTTGGCTTTTGCAGAGTTTGTCGCTGACGGACATCTAGAGCGGCATATTCATAAAGCCAGGAAAAAACACCGCATTCGCCGGGCGGTATTGTTGGATACACTGCAACGCGAACTGGGTGCTAGTGCCGAAATTATTGGGACTCATGCGGGGATCCACATATTACTCCGTCTTAAAGGCGTGCCAATTGCCAGTAGCCATACACTGATACAGCGAGCCGCAGCAGATGGTGTTGGGGTTTATTCAGCGGCGCCTTATTACTTGAAGCCGCCGCTCTATGTCGAGTTGTTGTTGGGTTATGCTTCCCTAACGCCAGCTCAAATTAAAACCGGCGTTAGGAAGCTTGCCGCTGTGATTCGAACGTTTTCTTTCTAGCAGGCGACACTATTGTGGCGCTCCGAGTCTATGGATGTTGCTCCGCATTGGCGACTGAGGTCCCTGCCTGGTAAAGCGTGTCCAACGATGGTGTATTGGCTGTTGTCATGACTTTCCAACCAGACTTTGTCAGCTGTTCGCTCGCCAGCTTGGAAGGCGTACCCAGTATCCAGAGAGATTTTGTTTTATCGCTTTTGATATCGCTCATGCGACTCTCGACGAGATCGGTCCAGAGTAAATTGTCTGCGGGTAACATCGCGAGTACTGCCCCTTCGTCCGTCGTGGCATAAGGTAGGCCGTCGTCGCTAATAATTTTTGTCACCTCGCTGATCTCGGTGTTATACCAGGCCAGTAGATTGACGGTTTGAAGTAGGAAGTTAGAGGCTTCAAATGACTCGGTTTTGGCAAACAGAGCGGGTAGTTTTTTAGCATCTTCGACATCACCTAATCGCGCAAGCGCGTTGCAAAAGACCGTCTGGGTGGTTGGGGTTAGATAACTCGCGTTAATAAATGCCTCTATGTCAGCCGCTTCTACATCCAGTTCTGCCAGGCAGCGACGATTTTTTTGTTCGAGTAATTCTGCGCTCCGAAGATAGATTTCGGTCTCATCACCCAGCACGCCAACCGCTAGCCCCGCGCCCATAGGGAGCGCGATGTCGACCGGTAGGCCGCCAATAAACTCCACCACAGACATGCGTGAGACCATCTCTCGGAGTTTCATATTGGTGGTGTAGGGGTTCGTTTTAAGTTCGGACGCCCACTGCCGTTCGCTGTTACCGACGAGATAATTCATTTCCCTAAAGTCTTTGGGATCGATCGTTGCCGAGTCTGATTTGCCCTGAAATAGGCGCTTGGTCAAACCAAAGCCTCGGCGGGCACCGGCGAACACTCGATCGACGCCGCCTGGGATACCTTTTACGGTTTTGACCGGCGAGGTAAATACACCGGCGATTGCACTAGCGGTTTCTACCCCGGCATCTCGAAGCGCGCCAACAAACACATCGGCCCTGGAAAGCGCTTCAAGGTAGGCCATGGCATCAACTTCTGCGACTCGAGTCTTAAGGGCTGCGAGGCCGGTTGCTTCAAACTCACCGAACTTTGACGAGATGGTATAGGTGTTTTGAAATCCGTCACTTACCGCCATGCTGCTGACGGTATGGTTGGGTCCTGTTTGCAAGGCGGCGGGCAAAAAGTCGCTGCTGCTGACGTCGCCGGGTGATTCAAATTTTGCTTTTTGTTCATGGTGATCGGCATAGCTGGCAAGGGAAAGGGACAGCAGTGTAAGAATTGTGAGCAGACGCATAGATTGTCCTTAGTGAGTTCTTTTAACTGACGTTTTATTAGGTAACGTTTGTGTTTCTTCTTCTGATACAACAGCTTAACTAACGACGTCGGGGTCGCCTATGTGTCGCCTGGTCAAAGAGGCGAACGCACCGCGTCCAATGCTAAGCTTTACAAGGTCATCTCTAGCGAAGCGAGCAGCTTCGGCCGAAATGGGTTGTGGATTGCGAACCTTCATATGACTCTCGGCGACGCGTTCCATTATAACGAATCCCCCAACGGCGTCTGCAACGCTGTCACCTACGCTAAGCAAGCCGTGATTGCGGAGGATAATGGCACGATTGGGTCCGAGTGCATCTGCAATTCGCTGCCCTGCCTCGAGACTCTGAACCTGGACCTCTTCATCATCAAATAGCGCGTGGTCTTCAAAAAAGATGCAGGATTCTTGCGTGATCGAGTCGAACAGCCTGGCTTCTGCTGAGAAGGGCGTACCCCAGCCCGTGTGGACATGGACCGCACTGACCGCGTCAGGACGGGTGCGAAGAATAGGGTGGTGAATGTAGTAACCAGCAACGTTGACAAAGCCTTCGCCTTCCACGAGTTTGCCGTCCGGATCAACCAGTACCAGGTCTCTGACGGTAGCCTCGTGGTATGAAACACCGTAACGTAGCATCCAAAAACAGTCTGTTCGCTCTGGGTCTCGCGCACTAATGTGACCATCACCAGTATCACCCCAGCGCTGCGCTGCGAGCAGTCGATAGCCTATTGCACAGTCTCTCTTTCTTCTGGTTCGGACCTGTTCGGGTGTGAATTCTGGTTTTGCTGCCCTTGCTTGCGACATAATGGTGACCTTCCTAAGAACGCTAACGATGACTGATCATACAACAATCCTGCAAGCGGGCAATGCCAACCCTGCCGATACCAAGTTGGTTGGCGTCGACTGGGGTACCTCCAATCTTAGGCTAATGTTGTTCGATGCTGAATGGCGGTGTCATAACGCGGTTACGACCGCAGATGGCGTTGTTAAGCTCGGCCCAGAGGGTCTCGAAGCCCACTTGTTAAAATGTCTGGCGGAACTTGGTGTGCCACGCTCGGTGCCAATCCTGATGTGCGGCATGGTGGGGTCGACTTTGGGTTGGCAGGAGGTGCCGTACTTGGACTGCCCTGTCGCAATCGGAGATCTGAGTTCGCATTTGCTGTCGGTGGATTCCAAGGTCATGGCTTATATCGTACCCGGTGTTCGATCAATGACCGGGCCCCTGGATGTGATGCGCGGGGAGGAGGTCCAGGTTTTCGGTTGGTGGCGTTCAACCTCTGCCGAGCAGCAGCTCAATGGCCGTTTATGTTTACCCGGTACACATGCCAAGTGGGTCACGTTGGTTGAAGACAAAATCCACAGCGTTGAAACTGCCCTGACTGGAGAATTGTATGACCTGCTCTGTCGGCATAGTGTGCTGGTACAAGGTGACCAGGTCTGGCATACCGAGGCATTTGCTGAGGGTGTTGAGGCCGCACAGCAGGGTCGAGGAGTCCTGCACAATCTATTTTCTGTGCGCGCGAATGTCGTCGCCGGAACAGGCTTGTCTAGCGCTGCGTCGAGCTACTTATCTGGATTACTGATCGGGGCAGAGCTGAGAGAACAGAACGTCGCTGGATTACTCCATTTAATTGGCGACGAGCAGTTGATCAAACGATATGCAACTGCAGCAAAATTAACGGGTGTTGATGTCATGTGTTGGGATGGTGCTGAAATGGTGTCCGCTGGACTTGAAGCCTTGTGGAGGGTTAAGAATGAGTGACGATAACTTACCTCTAATTGCCATTCTGCGTGGTATTACCCTGCCGGAAGTTGAACCGGTCTCTAGAGCGCTGTTTGATGCGGGCATTCGCTATATAGAAATCCCGCTTAATTCTCCCGATCCCTTCACCAGTATTGAAGCGTTAACAGGTCTAATGGGACAGACGGCATTTTGTGGTGCGGGGACGGTGATGTCTGTCGACGACATTGAGAGGGTGGCTAGCTGCGGCGGTAAACTGATTGTGTCACCTCATACTAACGTTGAATTGATTGCTGCCGCATTGGCACGTGACATGCTAGTTTTTCCAGGCTTTGCGACGGTCACGGAAGCAATCACAGCCATCGATGCAGGCGCGACTCATTTAAAACTATTTCCTGCTGGCGATCTGGGTGCGGGATATTTAAAGAGCGTTCATGCGGTGTTACCGGCAGATGTGAGTGTTTATGCGGTTGGAGGTATTGGCCTTAACGACCTCGAGGCTTTCTGGAGCGCAGGCGCTAAAGGCTTCGGGATTGGGAGTGGTGTGTATCTCCCCAGCATGCCTGCCAGTCGAGTGTTTGAGCTGGCGACGCAATATGTTCGAGCGGTAGAATACCTGATCTAGGATGACTTGATATGGACGAAGTACAACGATATTGGTTTGACTCTCAAGGTTATTTTGTTGTGCCTGGAGTGCTAAATAGTGAATGCCTGGCATCCCTGAAGACGACTATGGGCCCGCCTGCCGAGCAGCATGATCCGGGAGAGAAAGAGGACAATCCGCTGCACTGGTCGGCGGCGTGGCGATCGTTAATGGATCTACCGCAACTTCGCACCATATTGGAAACGTTGGTTGGTAATCATGCTTTAGAGGAATACAGGAAAAGCAAAGATGGTGAAGACCGTTTGCCGACTTACCGACTTGATCACATCAATGTGCATCAACATGTGGAAAAAGGCTTTGCTGGTATGGGCATACATGGTGGCTGGACGACGTCGGGTGGCTCGCAATTTTTTCGCTATCACAACGGTGAGTTTTATAATGGTCTGATCGTCGTTGCATTCGAGCTGTTCGACACAGAATCGAATGGCGGTGGTTTTTGTTGTATCCCCGGCAGTCACAAAGCCAATCTACCTTTGCCCCAGGAGTGGGTGCAAAATGGTGGTGATGCTGGAGGATTACTCAAAGGCATACCCGCCAAGGCCGGTGATGCGATCATATTTACCGAAACCCTCGTCCACGGGACTTTACCGTGGGAGGTTGATGCAAAACGGCAGACAGCATTCTTTAAGTTTTCGCCGCACGGCACGAGCTGGACCGCGGACTATTTCGATCCTCTAGACTTCTCCCAATACCCGGACGTCACCGATCGGCAATTGGCGTTGCTAGAGGCGCCGAATGCTCGGTATCGTGGCCGGCGCACCAGACCCGTCAGGCGGTAAGCCCATCCCAACCTCCCCCGGAGAATTTTCATGATTATAGTGACCGGCACCATTGAGCTTGAGAGCGCCGAAGAGCTGGAGCGGGTCAAAATCGCGCTGATAAGACGAGCCAATAAGAGTCGAGCGGATGAGGGAAATATCGACTATGTGTTTTCCGTTAGCCTTGAAAATCCATTACAGATTCGATTGGTTGAAACATGGCAAAGTGAGGCGTTGCTCGACGCTCATCTTATGGTCCCGGATGAAGAGTTTAACGGTGTGATCGCAACCGCGAAGATTACGCTTGCGACCGTCGACATGCATAAAGTGTCAGCGTCGAGGGAGCTGCTCCGTCTTTAAGTAGAAAGCCAAGTAGAAAGTGGAGCAAGGCATTGAGCCAAAAATTCAATCCAGTCGTATCAGCCTTGAATCTCAAATTTGGCCTGGAACCTACATGAGTGACCAAAATAGCTTCGATAGCGTGGTGACAGAGCAGGTCGTTGCCCCCATTAAAGCGCTGTGTGAATTGTTTCTCGAAGAGCAAGCTCATAATGAATTCGCATTTTTCTCTAACATCCTCTTCATGCTTCGCGATCCAGATAACGAAGTATCGGTGCTCGAGGCAGTTATCGAATTATCGAAATGTGCTTTTGTCGGGCTGAGTTTTAGCAGCGAAGCGCAGGATCAAATAGACGGCATCCTGGAGCGCGCCATTACGCTCTCTCATACCATGAGTGCGTCAGATTCGTGAGATCAACCTGGCTCAGCTAGGAAGGTGTCCAGCCAAGGCAATAGGCCACCAGTTTGTTGCCATCTAGGTCGCGAAAGTAGCCGCCATAAAACCCCATGCTGGATCCTCGATCTTTGGGTTGTCCTTCATCTGACGCACCGAGGCTAATGGCTTTATGGTAGAGACGCTCGACGGCTTCGCCATTTTTAACATCCAACGCGATCATTGCACCGTTACCGACCGTGGCACTCAGTTCGTCAAAGGGTATGATGACAGAAAACATAGGTCCCTCGCCGTTACTCCAACCCAGCATGCGTTCGTCGGTCATGGCTCGTTTCGCGCCGATCTCAGCGAGTAGTTCATCATAGAACTTACCTGCTTGTTCAAGGTCGTTGGTACCAAGTGTCATGTATCCAATCATCTTGAGCCCCTTGCGGGCCGTTTCAGTGTGTTGCTTTCTATGACCGGTTATTTAGCTTTCTTAACCGACTCGATATTGGTTTCAACTACGCCGATAACGCGGCGATTATGCTGACGACCTTCTGCCGTATCGTTCGATGCGATGGGCTTGGTTTCGCCATAACCCACTGCAGAAACGCGATACGCTGCGACATTAAAGTCCTGGATTAAGATGCTCGCGATGGTGTCGGCGCGGCTCTGTGAGAGCTTCTGGTTGTAAACTTCTGCCCCTTTGCTATCCGTGTGACCTTCGACGGTCACCTTGGTTTGTGGGTATTGAGTCATAAAGTCGAAAACCTTTTGTACCTCAACCTTGTGTGCCGGACGCGCATTGGCGGAGTCATAGTCGAATTCGACTTTCAGTTCGACGGACACCGTTTCCTTAAGAATCTCATAGCAACCACGGCTATCGATGCGGGCACCAGCAAGGTCTGTATCTGGGCAGGCATCTTTATAATCTGGCACCTTGTCACGGTCAGTGTCGATGGCACAACCACGGCTGTCGACAGAAACGTTCGCGGGTGTGCGTGGGCAAGCATCGCGGTCATCGGTTACACCATCGTTGTCGGTATCGAGAGGTGCCGGAGGCGCTGGTGCTGCAACTGGACGTGTGTCACTAAAACTGTGGTGAACGCTGATGATAAATGCCGCATCAATATCGCTCGAGTCCGTAGTACGAAACAGCTTGAACTCAGGCCTAACTGCGGTCTTCTCTTCGAACCAGTATTTTAAGCCAACGCCGGCTGCAAACATAGATTCGCCATTCTCACCGCGCCCCGTGTCAAAATCTGCGCGGCCCAGCCCAAGCGAGAAATAAGGGGTGAATTTGTTGATGGTTTTAAGATGGTAAAGGCCATCCAAACGCCAGTGGTTGCTATCAACATCGACGCCACCGTTTTCGGTTTCGCTATTTGCTGCGAGGTAGGCGAATTCGACTCCCCATGGGCTGCCAAAGCGGTAACCAATGCCGATATTACCCAGCGTCGTATTGTCCAGGCGGCGGTCGCTATCGAAGCCCATGACACCAAGGCCAAGTGCAGCCGTAGGTCCTTCGGCTTCATCCGCAATGGCGGGTAAATGAAGAATTGATGCTGTCAAAAGCAATGTGGCGATAAGTGTACGGCGAATCATGGAATGACTCCTCTGAAGTTGGCGCGATCATAGCGAAATTTGCGGTATTACGCATGAAAATCAGTGGTTTTTTTCAAATTTTCACAATCATTAATCCGCTGCGCTGACCAATTGGGACATCGGGGTTTGGGAAAACTATTCGTTCATCCTGATGAGTCGTCCGATATTCCTTCAAGCCGTCTGTCTCAATCAGCGTGTTCGGCTTGAATCGAGCGAAATTAGGCGTCGTACTATCGATGTTGAGGTGGTACTGCTCGGAACTCCTGATCAGTTCTTGAACAACTTTGAAAACTATCGGCTCGGCGGCGCCCAGAGGGTCCGGTCGGTCGGCGATTTGATTGACCAGATGCTGATGGATCGCAGAGAGTTCAAGCCGATTCTGCCCAAACGGCGCCACCTTGCCCAGCTCAAACGTAAATGCCGTGGCCGAGAACGCCGTGTAGCTGTAAGAGGAGAAGGTGGTGGCTGGCTGATCGTTCTGTAGGACCGCTTCTGTGCCGCAGCTGGCCAGAAGGCCAAGCGTTGAAGGATTGAGTGCTTGTCCGAAGGGCGATATTGCAAATTTTTCATAGGCTGAGGGCCTGATGGCAGTATGCAGGTCGTAGTGAAATCGATCTCCCGGATGCTGAAAAAATCTGTTCATGATTCGTTCTAGGGCCCTCGCCCTGCGTGTTTCATAGCAGTCTGCGTGATCTTTGTAGGCCCCGGAAAAGAGTCGGTTGAGGTTCACATCCACAAAACGGCGACCGGTAGCGGCGGCCAGTGGGTGTCCGATAATCAGGAGCAAACGACTGTGAACTTCGAGCTGGTCAGACAAAATATCCGTAACGATGCCATTGAGCAATTCCATCGGCGCTGTTTCGTTGCCGTGGATACCCGCCGAGATGACAATGCTCTTTTTGTAATCTGAGAGTGGCGTGATCATGAGCACGCCGCTCGTAGGCTGCTCAATGCGCAGTTTCGCCGTTTCGACATAATCCGGATCATTCTCTTGGGAATGGTCCGGGCGCCCATTCGGATTATCTAGAACTGCAGCCAGCCAGTCACCTGTTCGGAGTAGTTGTTTAACAGTCCTGGGCCTATGGTTTGTCATCCGTGCGGGGGGTTCAGCTGTTTTTCTTAGCATCATGATACAACGCTAGACAAACCAGACGGGCGCATTGCACGTATCACGCGTAAGTTTCTTTTCTCGGGCCAATGGTTATGTTTTCTTTTTTTAAGTCCGATCCCGGTCGTCGGCTTCGCGCAGACTACAAGAAGCAGGTGCAGAAAGCCTACGAAGCCCAACAAAATGGTGATATTCGCGGTTATTCGCTACTGACAGCCGAAGCTGAAAAAACTAAGGCCGAACTCGACAAGCTAGAAGAACAGACGAAGTAGTTCGGCTAGGTAGTTCGGCTAGAAGGTACTTTAGCGAAAACGCGACCTAGTGAACGTGCTCCCCTGGTGGGGCTGTATCGTCTGATGGTTTAAAGATCGCCTCAAGCGAGGTCTCAACGAGGTCAAAAACTGACTCATCCAAGGCTTCAGATTGGTTCGGTACGATACGCGTCCTGGTTGCAAGCGCCATGGCAAGTGCTTGCAATACATCACCTGTCGCCGCCTCGCCCAACACGCCGATTTCTCGATCCACCGCGTCCAGAACTGATGTCAGAAGATGAGTGACGTGAACAGCAGATGCAGTTTCAGGGTGTAACTCGAAGTCGACAAGGTAAACCTTGCCGTTTGCTGTGGTGACTTTGTAAGGCAACTTGTTCATTGTGAGTTCTCTTTAAGCGCTAGACGAATGCCGCGACGCTGTATGGCTGTTGGCTGCTATTTGAAAGGAATTTACTTTGCTCCTGAATGAGGTCATGGCATGCTCGGTAGATGACTAGTATGCATGATGGAGTATCATCGAAGGCGAAGGCAAGCATCGCTCTGTTGATGTTGACCCTATGCCTGTTCGCTTGCAGTCGGACAGGACTGACGTTTGATGTTGAACGGTACGCTGTTTCGCTGGCTAGAGTGTTGGACCAGCCTATTGGTGATGCTAATGTCGTTAGCCGTCCCAAATTGCCCAAGGTTCGCGAACTACATCAAGAGATCGAGCCAATCAATATAGATCTACTGGACTTCTTGCAGCTTGGTGAGTGTGAGTTACAGCAGGTTGTCGCAGAACAAAACAGCAGCCTTGGAAGGTTTGCAGCAGAATCTCGGCTGCTGGCGCTTGATGTGTTGTTTATTCAACTAGCCAGCCAGTGTATCGCTCGTTTGTCAGCCGAGTCGGAGTTGGCAAAAACACTTGAGCAGGCTCGAGTGGAAAAACGTCGAAACCTCGGTAAGCGACTATGGAATGCCATTCTAGCTGGACCCGAGTACCGACTTTTCTGGCAGGTAGAGCTGGCTGACTACCCGGAGCGCTTTGATAGTCGAGTCGAGTTTGCTTTGCAGCAACTCGACACGAGTATCACAGATATCATGATGGGTCGCGAAACTGACTGGCGCTCAATGGAGCATTCTCTAGAGGTTTTACGAAATGGTGAAGGCGGTGCGTTGCTCGAAAGTTGGCGCGTCGTGTCAATGCAGTTGGACCTGGCTACTGAAGTCTTAAAAGCTCGAGCCGTGAGGCGCCCGCTTTGCTTTGCTGACATGGTTAACCCCAAAGCTGAAATCTTTCGAACTGTGGTGTTGGACACTTTTGTGGGTGGCGTTCAAGGGGACCTCGCGGTTTTGAATCGACGCTATTATGACTTGCTAGTGCCGATTCGAAATATAGAGCGACAACTTGAGCATGTAGAGACTGAGAGTTATCAACGCTTTCGTCAGCAACGAGACAAAATGCTCGAGGCGGCAAGGGCAAGCGTGACTGCGCATGTTGCGGCGCTTCGACCTCTCATGGTGCAATGTGGCTTTCTGCCTCAACCCATTGAAGAGCATTGATGATGACTGAAGATGATTTTTACCTACGTTGGTGCGAGGTTACCGCGGACCAAAAGCCCTTTGACATGGCGCGGTTAGCTGGGGCATTAGCGACCAGCCCGGGACAAATTTTTGTCGCGGGTTACCAGGCAGCGATTCGTGCGACATTTCCTGAGCTGAATCAAAACGGTTGGTTTTGTTTTGCCGTGACCGAAGATCGGAGCATAGCTCCTAATCCCGACATAGATCCGGTACTGCCCGGCGTTACGTTAAAGCATGGCGAGGTCACTGGATTTAAGACTTGGATCGCAGCAGCGAATAATGTCGATGTGCTGGTCCTTAAGGTAGGTAGTGGCGATGCTGCGGTATACGGCTACGTGGCAGCTGAAGATACCGGGGTGGCCATCAACTTGAGATCCTCTGGGTTTCTGGCTGACATGAGTCAGGGCGCTGCGGAATTTAGCCATGCCGCCTTTACCCCTTTGACGGAATCAAGCGGTGTCCGCGATTTCCGGCGCACTGAGCCATTTTATATATACCTGGCGTTGCTGGCGCGTCTGTCGGCACCCGGTGCTGATGCCGGTAAGGAGATTGGTAAGTGCGCGGCTGCAGTACTCATTGAACAGAGGGGAGATCCAGATCTGGTGAGGCTGGATCAGACCGTGTCAGAGCTGCTGACAATGATGGATCGAGACGGCGTTATGCTTGGCGATCACTGGGACCTTGATAAGCGGCTCTTTACCATGTACTCGAAAGGTATCCAGGGCGCCTAACTGGGGCGCCTAGCCGGGGGCGCCTAGCCGGCGATGATTTCCTTAGACAGAAATTCTTCATAACCACCAGGGAAGTCGAGTAGCTTGCCATCAGCGATCTCGATAACCCGGGTTGCCAAAGACGAAACAAACTCTCGGTCATGGCTGACAAAAATCAGGGTCCCCTCGAAGTTATCCAGTGCAAGGTTCAATGCTTCGATCGATTCCATGTCCAGGTGGTTGGTGGGTTCATCAAGCAGCATCACATTAGGTTCGCTCATGACCAGCTTGCCGAACAACAAGCGGTTCTTTTCACCACCTGAACATACGGTCACTTTCTTCTCAAAGTCTTCAGTTGAAAATAGCAGGCGACCCAGTGTGGCACGAACAATTTGATCCTCATGGCCGGGTTTGCGCCATTGACTCATCCAATCGAAGAGGTTCATGTCGGAATTGAATGTGTCGCTTGTGTCCTGGGGGCAGTAACCGATCGTGGCATTCTCGGACCATTTGATGCTGCCTTCTTTCGGCTCGATCTCACCCATCAAACAGCGCAGCAGCGTTGATTTACCGACACCATTTTCTCCGACCACAGCCAGTCTTGCGCCCGCTTCAAGAATTAGATTGCCGCCACTAAACAGGGGTTCATCGAAGCCGTGGCCGATATTCTCGAGCTCAACAGCATTGCGATGTAATTTGCCTTCGGGCGTGAAGCGTATATATGGGCTGACACGGCTGGTGGGCTTGATGTCCACCAATTCAATTTTGGTGATTTGTTTGGCCCTTGAGGTCGCTTGTTTGGCCTTTGAGGCGTTAGCTGAGAAGCGGCTAACAAAGTGTTTCAGTTCGGCGATTTGTGCCTTCTTTTTCGCATTCTCTGATTGCATCTTCTCCCGTGCCTGAGTTGAGGCAATCATAAAGTCATCGTAGTTGCCTGGATAAACTTTCAGTTCTCGATAATCGATGTCGGCCATGTGGGTGCAGACCATGTTCAAAAAGTGTCGGTCGTGAGAAATGATGATCATGGTGCTTTTTCGCGCAACCAATACATCTTCCAGCCAGCGAATGGTGTGGATATCCAGGTTGTTGGTTGGTTCATCCAACAGCAAAATATCTGGATTTGAAAACAGCGCCTGGGCAAGCAGTACCCGTAATTTTCGACCCGGTGCGATCTCACTCATAAGACTAAAGTGAACAGACTCTTCGATACCGGCACCAAGCAGTATTTCACCCGCGCGACTTTCTGCGCTGTACCCGTCCATTTCTGCGAACTGAACTTCTAGTTCGGCAACCTCAATACCTTCTTCTTCTGTCATGTCTGGGAGCGAGTAGATTCTATCTCGTTCCACTTTCACAGCAGACAGTTCCTTGTGCCCCATGATCACGGTATCGATGACTGAGTACTTTTCAAAGGCGAACTGGTCCTGACTGAGCACGCCAACACGTGTATTCGGCGAGAAAGAGACATTGCCATTGGTAGGCAGGAGGCTACCGTTGATAATTTTCATGAAAGTGGACTTGCCGCAGCCGTTGGCCCCGATCATGCCGTAGCGATTACCCTCGCCAAACCTTACGGAAATATTTTCAAACAGTGGCTTGGCGCCGAACTGCATCGTCACGTTTGCGGTGGTAATCACGAGTATATGCTCTCAAAAAATGCGGCATGATAGGCATTTGTGTCGCGTTCGTCGAGTCTCACCAGCCGCTTGTGCCCGGTTCGCCCTTAAAAGGTCCAACAATTTCACGGGTAATCCAGCCACCGTAGAACTCGCTATATTGCGGTTTGACGGCTTCATCGTCGATAAAGCAGTCTACCCGGCCCGGGTAAAAAGCGAGATAATTCAAAAGTTGTTCAAAGGGCGCCGATGGCGAAGGATAGTCCCAGGCTACTGGTTGGTTCTGGCCGCTAAGCGCCCAATAGCGTGCTATGCCTTTCCACTCACAGTTTGATTGGCCAGGCACCACAGAAAGTTGACCCATATCGATATCGCCTAAAGGCAGATAAAAAGTCGGCGGCGCGGCAGTTTCGAGAATTCTGAGTGCATGGTCACTGCGGGCGATAATCTGCCCACCGGCTGTAACACGGACGTGCCGCGAGTCCTCTAGTAAGGCAGGTGGCCTGGGGTAGTCCCAAACGGATTCCTGATCAAGGGCGGGTTCTATTGCGAAGCTGGGGCGCTGTTTTCCGGTGTATTTCCACATAGCAGAGTTTACGAACGATATTTGATTTCGGTTGTGTCGGTTGAGCTGGGGCTGAAGGGCGGGTCTAGGCGTTTGCTACTGTTTCGCGGTCAGCATCTGGAAAGTAGGGCAAATAGATCGTAATAGTGGTGCAGCCAGGAATGCTCGCAACTTCAATCTCGCCACCATGCTGTTTGACAATGCCATGGACCACAGAGAGACCGAGCCCGGTGCTTTCGCCAATGCCTCTGGTTGTGAAGAATGGTTCGAAAATGTGTTTGATACAGGTTTTGTCAATGCCTGACCCACTGTCTTCCACCTGAATGGCGACGTAGGACTGGTTGATGTTGCCTTTCGGTTGCAAGAGAGCAGTCGAGGTCGTCTGGAACAAGTTGATTTGAATTACGCCTTCACCCTGCATCGCGGTGTCCGAGTTGAGGCATAAATTCATGAGAATTTGTCTGAGCTGGCCAGAGTTGGCGCGAAGTAAGCGAGCATCATCGCTCAGTTCAGCGGCCAGTGATATGGTCGCGCTGACCTTCGGTCGAATGCTCTGAAGTACGTCTTCCGTGACAGATTGAATGTCGACTTCTGGGTTGTTCGTTTGTCGATGCAGGGAGAAAGTTAACAACTGTTCTATTAAGTGTTTTGCGCGCAGACCGCTCTGAATAATCTGGTCGGTATATGTGAGTCGGTGGTCGCCTTCAGCAAAGTCAGTGGACAGCAGCTCAGCGTAGCCAATCAGTGGGGTTAACAAATTGTTGAAGTCATGAGCGATGCCGCGAGCGAGGGTACCGATAGTTTCCAACTTTTCTGCTTGTTGTAGTCGTTGTTGCAATGCTTCGTTTTCTCTCTCGGCGAGGACTCGCCCTGTCACATCCTGAATGGTGCCTCTAATGACAGGCCGATCGTCCAACTTTGAACTTTGGGCAACGAATTCGCAGTATCGGCCTTCGTCATCTGCCGCGGTGAACGGATAGACTGCCTGCCATATTTCACCATCTAACGTTGATGCTCGTTTTGCATCATCTAAAAACGCTTCCCTTCTATCGGCTCTGACTTTGTTGTGCATGTCGATTATAGATTTCGGCCTGACATGGTTCGTGCTTAGCACCTCTGCGATTTCGTTAGAGAAAACGAGTTCGTCGTCTTCGAAGTACCAAATAAAGCTACCCAGTTGGCCAACCTTGCGAGCCTCAGAGAGGAGTAGCTCAATTTCATTTAATCGACGTCGCGCGGCTTGGTTCTCTTCCGCAATAAAGGCAACAGCGCAAAGATCTGCAATATAGAGTGAGAATTCGCGATCTTCACTTGTCCAAACTCGTGGGCTGCCGGTATGTTCCAGGGTCAGTATGCCAATGAGTTGTCCATCGATATTAATCGGCAGGTGCATGGTGGCACCAATGTTGCGCTTTATAAAATAGTCAAAATCGAGATCCAGGCGACCCAGTTCGTCACTCAAATCTGTGATGGCAATGATTTGATCACTATCCAGGGCTGAAAAATACAGAGGATGATTCTCCACTGTCATCGAGTAGTCTTCGCTGATTGACTCAGTGTTACGAATCATTAATAGGCAGTTTAGCGATACGTTTTTTTCATCCGGTCGCCAGATGCCAACGCGTAGTATTCCAAGCTGAATGGCTGCAACGCTCAAGTATTTTTGGAGGGTAGCGTCCAGGGTCGTCGACGCGTATCGAACCAATTCGAGCAACATGTTTTGACTGGCCGCAAGTCGTTGGTTTTGTTCCAGCAAATCGGCCGCTGCGTCTTGTTTGCTAGTGACGTCCTGCTGTAATCCTAGATATAACTTCGCCTCTCCTGCCGGATCAAATATTGGGGATATGGTCACTTCATTCCAAAATAGAGAACCGTCTTTTCGATAGTTTCGGAGCATGGCCGACGTGGTCCTGTTTTCTTCGATCGTCGCCCGTAACGTCGAGATGCCGTTTTGCTGGGTGTCGTCACCCTGCAAAAACCGACAATTGCGACCCTGAACTTCGCCTGGGCTATAGCCGGTGAGTATTGTGAAGGCTCTGTTTGAGTAAACTATTGGATTGCCTTCGCGACTCGGGTCCGTGATCACAACGCCCACCGGCAGAGTGTCAAAAGTGGACAGGTCCAGGTTTGAGCTCGCCGCCTTCTGGTGGCTACGACGCACAAGGATAAATACCAGCGAAGCGAAAGCGCTGATTAATATGGTGACTGTTGCAATGGGCAGCAGCGATTCCATCCCGGGTACTCTTAGCTATAAGGTGAATGACATAATTCGACACTAGCTCTATTCTTTGGAATCAGCAAGTTGATGCCACGCGGAGCATAATCTGGTCTATCATGGCGCCAAACAGGAGAGCTTCGATGAAGATTGGATGGAATGGAACCGGGGTCGTGGGACATGCGTCGATAGAGGCTGTTTCAAAGGATATGCAACGTGCCGAATCTGCTGGCTATCAAAGTTACTGGTTGGCGGATCATCCGACCGGTGGTTTTGATGCGTTAACCGCGCTGGCGCTGGGCGGTCAAAAAACCACCAATATGGAGATTGGTACCGCGGTAATTCCCACCTTTCCTCGCAACCCTATGTCGCTCGCGGCACAAGCTTTAACGGTAGCACAGTCGCTTCAGGTGCCGTTTTGTTTAGGAGTCGGCTTGTCTCATGAAACGATGATGAAGGATCTTGGTATTGCGTTCGAAAAACCCATTCGGCACTTGCGCGAGTACTTGTCGATTCTGGTGCCGTTGTTGAAGGAGGGTGAAGTCGATTTTGAAGGTGAACTGCTGTCGTGCAAAGCGCAAATTTTCAAGCGAACGATGCCGGACCTTTCGGTTGTGGTTGCGGCACTGGGTCCGCAAGCGCTGAAGGTGGCGGGTCAACACTCGGATGGTACAACTCTGGCCTGGGTCGGACCGAAAACCATTGAGGAACATATCGTGCCTCGGATTCAGGATGCGGCTAGCGCTGCGGGTCGCTCGATACCGAGGGTCATTGCCACCTTACCGGTCTGTATCACCGATGCAGCTGATGAACGACGAGCGTCCATCAGCCGCAATTTCGCAAGTTATGCTGAGTTGCCGTCCTATCGCGCTATGTTTGATCGTGAAGGTGCTGCTGGACCTGGTGACGTTGCGCTAGTGGGTACTCGAAGCGAAATAGAGGATCGCCTGCAGGTAATGGCAGCAGCGGGTACGACAGATTTTGGCGCAACGGTGTACGCTGAAAACCCCGATGAGAAAGCGGCGACCCTGGCATTTCTTGCCGAGATGGCGGCCGCCTAACGTCAACTGGCGATTCTATATCGCTCTATTTGAATGTCGTCCTCACCGGAATCTTCGAAGTTATCGGTGACCCGGGCGCGAATATACTCGCGCCAGGTAAATGAATCGTAGTGCGGTTCGCCGCCTAATGCGCCGAGCGGCTTGATGGTCGCGTCGAAGCGGGGCTGATAGAAGAATGGCGTGCTATACCGTGCTTGCTCGGTCATTTTGGTGACCCGGTGTATGGCGGCCCGGTAAATGTCGTTCGTTTGTACCTGCAGTGCATCTCCGAGATTCACCACAACCGTTCCTTCGACAGGTGGCACATCAATCCAGCCATCCGTCAAAGACAGGGCTTGCAAGCCACCGGTGTCATCCTGCACCAACAAAGTGACGGTGCCAGGGTCCGTGTGATGATGCAGGGCCATATCACCCAACGCATTGACGTGCGCCTGTTCGTCTTCTGTCAGCGGGTCACGGGTCGGATAATAATTGAGGCGCATGGAGCTTGTGTGCTGCTCGCCATAGTCTGTATCGACTTGTTCCTGGGGTAATCCCAGGCTCTGGTAAACCAGTTTTGTGGTATCCGCAGCGAGCTGGGTGCAGACTGAAAAATACGCCTGCATCGTTGTTTTGAAGTCTGGCATGTCTGCGGGCCACTGGGATCGAATATTCGAGTTGTTTGACTGGTAGCCCCCGGCTTTAAAGTCGAATACTTCCTTCAAATCACGTTTTTGTTTGGTCAATTCTCTGTCGTAGTAACCGAGCGGGTTGGTCTCGGTTCGCTGAACCGTGAGCTTTTTGGATCGCGGTAAAGCAAAGAAGGATTCCGTCGCCCGCCACATCGCCTTCATTTCATTGTCGAGGCCGTGATTGCTGAGCAGGAAAAAGCCATGGTCGCGGCACGCAATGTCCAGTGCATGTAAAGCCTCGGGGTTTTTGTTGAGCAAAGCCTTAAAGTCGAGCGTGGGAACAGCACTCATGGGAATTCTCTATTCATGTGATCTCTCCATTCGGTTAGCCGATCATTTCAACACACAGGCTGATCAGTCTCCAGCCGCGGCTGTTAGCGCTTGCCCGGTGGGTGAATAATCCAGGCCGGTTTAGTCTCGCTGACCTTGGCCCAGGTCGCGCCACTTTCTTCGGTGAGGAACAGATTAATGATTTCGTTGGCGATGACCTCGGGGGTCATAAATTGCGTCGTCTCGGTGCGCTGAGCATGGGGGATGATTTCTGTGTCGATACCCCCGGGGCACAGTGCGTTGATTCTAAGCGCCCGTTCAGCCAGCTCTCGTTTCAGGCTTCGTACCAGGCCGGTGACAGCATGCTTGCTCATGGAATAGAGTGGGTCAACGTCATAGGGCACAATGCCGGCCAGGGAGCAGGTCACCACAATGCTGCCGCCAGGCTTCATTTTGGGTAATAAATAGTGCAAACCCAATACCACTCCATCCACGTTTACCCCCATCATGCGTCTGTAGTGCGGTATTGAAAGATTTCTGAAAGCGTAGTTTTCTAAGGGTGCTTCTGGTAGCGCGCTTTGTATACCAGCATTCAAATGCAAGTGATCAATGCTGGCTGGATCCAGAGAATTGGCGAACGACTCCCAGTGTGTCTGGTTACTGACATCTAATGTTTTCGCGCTAACAGTATCAATTGGCTGCGATAGCGCTGATTCATTGATATCGAGCGCAGTGACGAAAGCGCCATGGTTTGCTGCTGCTGTGACTGTAGCAGCCCCTACGCCAGAACCCGCGCCGGTCACGATCACCCGCCTTTCGTTAAGCTTTTGCATCTAATCGCCCCTTTTTCTTCCGAGGAGTGTGTCATTCCATTATCAGCCTGTACAGGTGCGGTGCTATGCTATGGGCCTTTACCAGGAAGAGATGAAGAATAAGCATGAAGCTTTATGCGGGCGACCTAAGTCCTTATTCGGTCAAGATTAGGATGCAAATTTACGCGATGGGTATGGCGGTGCAAAAAGCGAAACTGGATTAGGGTTTGGTTTGGGTCAAGCTGAACTTGCCTGTACCCAGTCCAGCAACGACCAGAAGCCCCGCCATGATGCCCAAATTCTTGAAGAAGTTTTGGGTTTCATGATTTCGCTCCATTCCTTCTGCATACTCCCAGAAGTTGTGCATAAAGAGACTAATAACGAGTGTCAGGCCAGCCAGAAGAAAGGCTGCGATCTTACCCTGAAAACCAATAATCAAAGCAACTCCGCAACCTAGCTGCAGAATGATGGTGATGACCAGCACGACGGGAATAAAAGGCACATTGTGCACCGCCATATAGTCTATGGTGCCTGCCCACCCAGCGATCTTGCCAACGCTGGGAAGAATAAAGTAAATGCCGAGCAAAAATCGCCCTGCCAACAAACAAGCGTTTTCGAGATATGACATGTTTACCCTTTGTATAATAGGAAACCGCACTGATCATACGGTGAAAGTAGTATCGGTCCAACCCGAAGTATCGCTATCGTGAAACACTGCCTGCAATGCGGAATGACGATATCTGCGCCTTGCTGTCCGAAGTGCGACGGTTTGATCGCTGGACAAACTGATGGTTCGACGATTCATTTTGACATAGCTCACCATGGTGAAACTGTTAGGGAGGCGTTGGCAAAGCTAGAGCGCTGGCTCGACGAGGCTCGACAGGAATTGCCGCGCTTTGTTAGGGTCATCGTGGGCACGGGACGCATCCGTGAGGAGGCGCTGGGTTGGCTCCAGGATGCTGAGTTTCGGGGCGAGGTACTCAGTGTTGAGACCACCGAAACCAATCGAGGCCAAATTCTCGTCCAAATCAAACCCTAACCGCATCACTTAAATCATAGCCCTGGATTATCGTCCCGTATTCAGTCGCACGGATGTGGGTTGTGGTACCGTCGTTAAAGTGCCGATGACGAGTCCCAGCAATCAGAAATGGAATGCCCTTACCTCACGGGCAATAGGCTTTTGGTTGCAGAGGATAATGAGCTTGATCAGATGCTGATTGAATCCATGCCGATGGAGACCGGGGCGGAACTGTTGATTGTTGAGAGTGGTCGGGAGGCTATCGAACAGTGTGGTAGTTGGTACCCTGATCTGGTCTTTATGGATATTCCTATGCCGGTTATGGACGGGCGACAGGCCTGTCGCGGTTTGTCACCTAGCGTGTTCCTGTCAAACTTAGAAATGATCGTGTAAAACTGTTCAAAAAAGCGATGGAGAGCAGTGCGATGGAGTTAGTCGGGGCATTTTCAGATCGTGATCAGGCGCGAACCTTTGCTGAACGCCTGCGGGGCCGTTTAATCGCGGACCCTAGAGAAGATACGGCGCATCTGCCCTTTGCCGCGCTAGTGAGTGTGGAGACCGATCGTCCCGCTGGGTTTCTCGCTGCCGCCGATGTCGGTGCCTTCATTTGCATGCGTCGGGTGATTAAACCCAGAGTCAGTGCGGAGCCCGCTCGCGACCATTCCCTACCGGGTAAGATTGCCGTGTTCCCCATGGTGCGGCGTCCTGACCTTGATCATGAGCAAGCCGACGGATATTGGCGAGATCAACACGCGCCACTCGCGCTGCGTGTGCACAAGGCAATGAGCTTTTACACGCAACTTAGTGTGATTCATGTGATTCACGGTCCAGACTGGGATGGCATTGCCCACTGTGGCTTTGACAACATCGAAGATCTGCGTTTGAGGCTTTATGATTCGCCATCCGGTCAGAAAGAGGTCGCGAAAGATGTTGCAAAATTTGCTGATACGAGCCGCTCGCCGCGACGTTTGATTTGTGATGAAAATCTTTTTTTTCAATAACCGTTTTTGGTAACCCTGCCAGCTAAACAGTCGAACCTTTTTATGAAGCTATCAGATCAATTTCGTTTTCACAATGTGGCCATCATCAGCTTGTGCACGGCTATCATTGGCGTCAGCTTTAACATCCTCCAAACCAGCTGGATTGAGGAGAATGCGACTCGGTGGGACGCAACTTTGAATCCCTGTTAGCGCTCGGCGAACTCCAATAAATTGTTCACTTCGCGCATTTTTGGATGGATGGAGAGGTGGGAGATCCCTTCGTCTATCTCGACAGTTCTGGTTGCCAGTTTGATCGCCTTTGTTGCGGTGGTGTATTTTGATGCCGGTCTAGATGCAGTCTATGTTTTTGCCGCCGTTGGCGCGTTCTTGTTTGGCTCTATTACGGTCGCGGCGCTCGCGTTTGGTGCGTGGCGACCTTAATCTACGCTGCTGCTGTCAGGCTAGTCTGCGCCCAAAATTTTATGGATCTGCGCAATCGCACCGTCCATACTGGTTGCGATAAAGGGTTCAAAGGCTGTAGGTTTCACTGCCGTTTCCCATTGCATCTGACAACCTTCGGCAGTTCCTTGAATTTTGATCGACGCCAGATGTTCTTCAAGCGGTGCCGGTGATTCGATACAGGAGTACTGCATCGTCATTTTCGCATTGCTGTGGCTCAAAATCTTTTCTCTGATATGACCAGCGCCAGGTAGCTTTAAGCTGCGGACTTCGCCATCAAAGACGCAGTCAGTAACGCCCGGTACCCAATCGACACGATCTGGCGTACCGACGATTTCCCAGAGCTGCGCTGGTGTGCAATTGAATGATATAACTTTTTTGATTGCCATCTGACTGAGACCTTTTTCTAATAATGTACGCCATATCGGAAAGCTGCACAATTTTCGCTGAGAGTTTACAGTAGCAGATTCGAATAGTGAGTTTGATATGGAAGTTCAAGACATTACCCCGTGTATTGGTGCAGAGGTTTCAGGGCTTGATCTGACACAGCCATTGCCAAACGATATTATTGATCGTCTGAGAGCTTTGTTTGTTCAGAGGCTGGTGCTGGTTTTTCGAGATCAGCCGCTAAATCGTGATCAGCATAAGGCATTTGCCCGGTACTTTGGCGACTTCCATATTCATCCATCGAAACGTAATGGCATGAACACCGATGACCCAGAGGTGTTTATTGTTGATACAAAGCCGGATGCGAAGTATTCAAATGGTGAGGCATGGCATTCCGACGTGTCCTGCGATGAAGTCCCGCCTTCGGCTTCACTACTGCATGTATCAAAACCCCCTGACAATGGCGGTGGCGATACCATGTTTGCCAATATGTCAGCTGCCTATCAGCAACTTTCAACACCGATGCAAACGCTACTACTCGGCAAGCATGCATATCATGACGGGGAAATAGATCTACGGAATTACGGTATCCGACTGAAAGCGGGTCAAAGCTATTCCAGTGCAACGCATCCGGTAATAACCAAACACCCTGAGTCGGGCTTGCCCAATCTGTTTGTCAACGGCAGCTTCACTTCACACATTGAAGAATTGCAGCGCTGGGAAAGCGACATGATTCTTAAAGGTTTGCACCATCATGTGGCAACCAATCCCAGGATCCAGTGCCGGGTCCGGTGGACGCCTAATACGCTGATCATTTGGGATAACCGAAGCGCCCAACATCACGCGATTCGAGATTATGCAGGATTCGCCCGCTATGGTGAGCGAGTTTCTGTCGTTGATGGCGTAAAGCCGCAGCCCTTCGTCAGTTGAATTCGGTTTGAGTTAAGGCGATACAATTCTGCGCGGTGTAGAATTTGAAGATGACATGAGTCTGGTATGGAATATAGATGACAGAACTACTGCAGTTTCTCACTGAGTATGGCTATCTGGTGCTCCTGATATGGGTTGCTCTGGATCAGGCCGCTTTACCAATTCCGTCTATTCCGCTCTTAATTGGGGCGGGTGCGCTCGCAGGCATGGGGCAACTTTCTTTGCCAATTGTCATGGCAGTGACATTGCTGGCTGCAATTCCCATTAACTTGTTTTGGTTTTGGCTGGGTCGTTTGCGCGGTGCAAGAGTGCTGCATTTGCTTTGTATTCTTTCACTCGAACCTGACTACTGTGTACGCAATACCGCAGATCTGTTTCGTCGTCTTGGACCTTTGTCCGTTGTGATTGCCAAGTTCATTCCTGGCTTGCAACTGCTCGCGCCACCCATGTCTGGTTTGACGGGTATGAGCCTGAGTCGATTTTTCTGGTTGAACGCGCTCGGTACAGTTCTCTGGGGTGGTTCCTTCATTCTACTGGGATACTTTAGCCACGAAATTCTAGAACAGGTTGTCCGCGAGGTTTCAGAGGTGGGCGTGATTGCGGGAGGTCTGATTAGTGCTGTGGTCGCCCTGTATATCGGCATTAAGATGATCAAGCGCCAGCTATTTGTGCGGTCTTTGGATATGCGGCGCTTAACGCCGGAGGACGTCTATCAGCGACTAGATAAGGGCGTTAATACCCACGTACTTGATCTTCGGCATGATTACGATCTAAAAGCCATTCCCCATCTTTTGCCCGGGGCTAGTCGTTTGGCCATGACTGACATCTCTGCCAATGATCCTTTTATCCCGAGGGATAAAGATATCGTGCTCGTCTGTAGCTGACCCAATGAAGCATCGAGCGCCCGTGTGGCCCTCCAGTTGAAGAGATTAGGGATTAAGAATGTCTATCCCATGCAGGGTGGGATTGAAGCCTGGCTGAAAGCGGGTTTTCCGACGGATACGCCACTAGATGAATCGTAGCAAAGTAGATCGTGCTGATAAGTGGTGGAATTCGCCAATCGCCACATGAGGGAATAGCGTAACCTATTGATTATTAAAGCCTAGTTGCCATGGCATTGAAATTGCTGTTATGGGGTTACAGTACAGTCAGTACGGTCCAACAGGAGAGCAGTATGGAAGATAAAACTCGAGAACACTTAGTCAACGGCAGCATCTGGTTGCGTGGCCTGCACATGCTATTAATGGCGGTCGCTTATAACGTGGTAGAGGCGATGCTCGCGCTCATTGCCGTGTTCCAGTTTTTCTGTGCGCTCTTGACCGGCAGAGTCAATGAACCGCTGCTCAAGTTTGCCAAGAACGGTTCGATCTATATCCAGGAAGTCCTCGAGTTCCTGACATTCAACTCGGAGATTCGACCCTTCCCCTTTAGTGCCTGGCCGGACGAAGCCCACACGGGAGAGGATTGGTTGGATGAGACGGCTGACGATGAAGAAGCCCAAGATAAAAAAGCTCAAGTTAAAGAGATGCTAGACGACGATCAGGATAAATCTCACTAGCGATCACTTTACCTGCCGCAAATACCAGCTCAGGATATTGCGGCAAATCGCTTCCATCATCGCCGCACCCATTACATTCTTGGGGCATGTCTTCGCCAGGTGAAGCTGCAAAACTGTTGATAGAAAAAATGAAGAGCGTAATGGCGCTAATGGTTTTGATGGATGCCTACTCTGCTTAGGTGGGATTGGCCTGAGCGTTGTGTCTCTCGGCCAGGGCCCTAGTAATTCTTTGGTGCTCTTCGCGGGTGATCTTATATTGCCTGATCAGGCTAATCGGAATGAGGTGTAGCAAAGGCACCAGAACACCGACGATGAGTCCTAGGAGGAAAATTTGTTGTTCTGGAACTTCAGACGGCAATACACCACTAGGAAACTGGATCATCGCAATGATAAAGCCGCCCATGACAATGCCGAGACCAGAAACTGCTTTTCCCGAAAAAGATAACCCGGCAAAAAACATCGCTTCTTGGCGGAGGCCGGTTCGCAGTTCGTGATCATCTAATGTGTCGGCAACGATCGATGCCCCAATAATCCCATGAACGACCGCAATCGCAGTTGCAAACACGCCGACTCCCACCAGGATCATCAACAGTCTGGAGTCGCCATTGTCGGGCAGTAAGTCCAAAAACCTAAGGTTCACGAGAATGATGCCGTCAAGTAAACTGACAATGCTGCACCAGAGTAAAATTGTTTTCTTATCCCAGCGCTTCTGTATGGCAGCAACAAGTGGAAACGCGAGCACCGCGCCTATCGCGGAGAGCGCGAACCAGCGAAGATCTTCAGTATTGAGGCCCCAAAAAAATGTGGTCATGTAAATGCCAATATTCGCAGTAGTGCCGCTGATCGCTGCTGATATCAGAACCACTAAAAATACCAGGCGAAACTGACGATTCTGCAATGCGGCAGAGAGTTCGCTGATGATTCTGCGTAGACTGAAGGATTCGGTCGCGGTCGCGTGCTGACGTAGATAGGGAATTTCTCGCCGGGTCAGCAACGTGGTCGCAATCGCGGCGGTTGTTAGCAAGATACCTGCGGCAAGCGCCAGATTTGGGTAACCGTTGGGGTTTAACTGACCGATCGGAAATGCTTCAGTGGTTGGGAATAAGTAGTTGTAGACGAATAGTGGAAAGCAGACGCCAATGATCCAGCCAACGGCGTAGCGGTACGACATGATGGAGGTGCGCTCGGTATAGTCGTCTGAGAGCTCGGCGGCAATGGCAGCCCAGGGCACGAAGAATAACGTCATGAAACCGCGAGTGAGCAACACGAACGTTAGTAGCCAGGCGAAGCGCTGTAAGTCCGACAAGTCCGCAGGGGGTAAAAAGACGCCATAAATGGACAGGCCTAATGGTATCGCTGCGATCAACATCAGCGGATGTCTGCGGCCCAGCGATGTCTTAAGGTTGTCCGAAATTGAGGCGACCAAAGGGTCGGTAATGGCATCGAAAATGATCGCGATGGCGAGAGCGAGTGAAACCAGTCTGGCATCGACACCGAGCACTTGATTGTAATAGAGCAGAATGAAGGTGTTAAAAACGAAGTTCTTGACGGTGTCGGGAATTGCTCCGATACCCTGAAACGATTTGGTTGAAAAGCTGACTTTGCCGTCACGCTTTTGTCGCGCGTAAGTCGGTGCCTCTGTCTTCAAATCTGTCTCCAAATTTTTACCTTGCTGATACTAACGCGATTTGTGAGCAAATAGACCTGCATTCGAAAAAATGATGAGATATGTAGCAGGCTTTTCTTGCGAGATAAATGTGCGAAACTGATTACTTAAAACAGAGAGTGGTTATGGACTACTATCTGGCGGAATTCTGCGTCATCAAACTAAATAACGGTCTAGAAGAGAGTTAGAAATGGAATGCTTTGCTGTCAAAATTGAAAACCAAATTGCCCATGTTGTGCTAAATCGACCGGATAAAAGGAACAGCATGAACCCGTCTTTCTGGCGTGAGTTACCGTTGCTGATCAAAGATATAGACGATAACGCGAAGGCACGTGTCATTGTCATTTCTTCAACGGGTCCCCATTTTACGTCTGGGCTGGACGTCACAGCCTTTGCTGGCGGTGGCACAAGCAACATGAGCGATGAAGATAAGCGCCGCCAACGCTTGCAGGCTGGCACAACTTTCTATGAAAACGTATTGCATATGCAGGGTGCTTTTAATTGTTTGGAGCGCTGCCGCGTGCCGGTGCTCGTCGCTATTCAGGGTGGTTGTATTGGTGGTGGTGTAGATTTTATCTCAGCTTGCGATATCCGTTATGCCACAGAAGATGCCTTCATTACGGTGTTCGAAACAAATATTGGCATGACAGCAGACGTTGGGACGTTTCCTCGTTTGGTGAAGCTAATTCCTGAAGGCTATGTGCGAGAAATGGCTTATACAGGACGGCGCGTAGTGGCCGCCGAGGCGAAGGAAATGGGGCTAATTAATCGCGTCTATGCTGATCAAGAAGCGATGCTTACTGGTGTAATGGAAATTGCGAGAGACATCGCCAGCAAAGCGCCGCTTGCGGTTTATGGCTGCAAGAAGATGATCAATTACGCGCGAGATCATTCCACCGAAGATGGGCTAGATTACATTGCCATTTGGAACGCGAGTCACCTCAAGATCGAGGAGATTCAAGAAGCGATGTTGTCAAACGCCGAAAAGCGGCCGGGTAACTTTGTAGATCTGCCGCTATCGCCCTCAGTTTTAAAGGCATAGCGAAATGGAATCTTCAATTAACTCCCCCTGTATCAAAGTCTGTAAGTTGGATGATGCCGGCGACTGCGTCGGTTGTGGCCGAAATAATCTCGAAATTCGCCAATGGCCCTGGGCCACCGATGAAGAAAAACGCGTCATTTTGTTGAGTGCGGAAAAGCGCTTGTCTGCAGCAGAATAGACTCGTGCGTTGACGACACTGGAATTTGTTGGTTTAGTCTGCAGAGAGGGCAATTTATGAGCAATGCAGTCAGTGTAGATCCCAAGACGGGACTAAAACAGTTCAACACCCGAGCCGGTAAGGCCAGCGATAAAATTCAAGGTAAGGGTTACGCCGTCGTTGATGACGAAGCCTTAAAGACCTTGCCGCCGGAGCCTGTAGGTGCGGTGTTCAACGCAGCGGAACAGGAAAAATACCGAAAGTTCAAAGAAGCGCGGGTCGGCTCTGCCGATTACATTGGCCTCGAAGGTCAGTTCAGCAAATACCTCGATGATGTTTACTCAGATGACCCGGTACCTCGCGAACCGCTAGATGACGAATGCGAGATTCTCGTGGTCGGAGCGGGTTTTGCTGGTTTGTTGCTCTGGTATAAGTTGACGCAAGCGGGTTTTAAAGATGTTCGCTTTTGTGAAAAGGGCGGTGATGTGGGCGGCACCTGGTATTGGAACCGGTATCCAGGTATTGCCTGTGACGTTGAAGCATACAGCTATCTGCCGCTTCTGGAAGAAATGGGCTATATCCCCACGATGAAGTTTGCCGGTGGTTTTGAAATCATGGAGTACTGCCAAAAAATGGCAGAGAAGTTTGGTTTCTACGAGCATTGTCTGTTCCATACAACCGTTGATAAAACGGACTGGGATGAGGCAACTGGTCGCTGGACGGTCAAGACTGATCGTGGTGACGCTATGAAAGCCCGCCACGTCATTCTAGCCAATGGAATTCTAACAACGCCAAAGCTGGCAAGAATCGATGGCATGGAAACTTTCGGGGGCGACGCGTTCCACACCTCTCGATGGGACTACAACGTTGATCTGAAAGGTAAGCGGGTTGGCATTATCGGTACCGGTGCAACCGCCGTGCAAGCCATCCCAGAGCTGGCCAAAATTGTTGGCGAGCTTTATGTGTTCCAGCGCACGCCATCTTCGATTGATATTCGCGACCAGCGTGAAACTACACAAGAAGAGATCGAAACCTGGAAGCAGGAGCCCGGCTGGGCGCGAGCACGTCGAGCGCGTTTCGCCAAAATTTCCGCGGGCAGGACCGCGATGCGAGCAAACGATGATTATTTGGCTGGAAAAGTTGCAGACTTCAAGGAGCGTAAGCAGCACACAACAGAGTTATCAGCAGAAGCATTAGTACAAAAACAACTCGATACTAATTTCCGTATCATGGAACAAATTCGCGCTCGGGTAGATGCGATTGTAGAAGATCCGAAGACGGCGGAAGCGCTGAAGCCCTATTACCCCTATGGCTGCAAGCGCCCAACTTTTCATGATGAATATTTGCCCGCCTTTAATCGACCGAATGTACATCTTGTCGATACCGCGCCCAGAGGTGTTAACCGCATCAACGAAAATGGTGTTGTGCACGAGGGCTCCGACTATCCCTTGGATGTATTGATCTATGCAACTGGTTTTCAGTGGATGGCGACCAGTACGTTCAATATGATCGTTGGCAGAAACGGTGTTTCGCTCCAGGACAAATGGCAGAGCGAAGGCACCAAGACGTTTCTTGGCTTGCATAGCCATGGCTTCCCTAATCTTTTCATCATTTCTGGACCCCAGGGTGGCGGGGGTAGCTTCAACTTTACCAACGCGATTGAGGAGCATGTTGATTATGTGCTTTGGATGCTAACAACAATGCGAGAGCGCGGTATAACAAAGGTCGATGTGCGTGCGGAGCCGGAACAAGAATACGCCGAGCACTGCCAACAAGCAGATTCGTTGACAGCGCCGTTGCGTGACTGCATCACCTACTACAATGGCCATGGTGAAGCAAAGCCCGGCAGCCTCGCTTACTATGGTGGTGGGCAGTGGCACAAGTTTCGTGAGCGCGCACAGAAAACACTCGAGCCCTATATTTTTGACTAAGAAGGGAGTTTTGACTAAGGCTTCGCGATGAAGATTGTAATTTTAGCCTGCCCAGCTATAACGCTGCTTGAGCGTAGAAGTTTGTTTTGTCAGTCTGGGTCAAATTGTATACCGACAAACCTCGGCATCTTTCAGCCATATTCTTCAATTTTTAGGAACTGGCCATCCCGGTACAGAACATCAGCGTCCATGGACTGCTCAATGAGTCGCTGTTCCGCTTCCAAACTGGCTATTTGCAGGGGGTCGTCTGCTTCTGCGCCTCTTCTCAATTCTTGGTCCGTGCAAAAGACGAATACCTTGCCATTGTGCTCAATCCGATAAGCAAGGCAGGGATCCGGGTGAAATACCTCAAATGGTCGTATTGCCGATCTTGATGGGTTCGTTGATGTCATGGAAGTTGTGCACCACCGGATCATCGGTGGGCGGCGCAATCTTTAGATCGCGGATTTCTGTAGAGTGAAACTTGGCGGGCATCAATTCATAGTTGAGTGGTGTTTGGATACCCTTTATGTCCATGTCCATGTGGTGCGAGAAGATACCTAGATTCTGATCGAGCGCTTTCAAGTAATGATGATCAGCCAGAATGTGGATGTTATTGCGAGGATCAAAGCAAACCGCGGCCTGATCAAAGCCCTCGGTGTGGTCGAAGTGGGCGTGGCTACCATATATATAGACGCGCTGTTCTTCCAATTCGAACTGCTCACGGAAATTGGTCAACGTCTGGCGGTTAAGCGGACCGCCAATAATTTCTTCGACGGTATGATTGATTTGACCGTTGTTGCTGCCATGCTGAATCCAGCTAAATATCTGTTTGAGTAACTGCAAATCTGAGTACAGCCTCGTTTCCGCCTATTCTGCTTTCGTGGGGAAAATTGATCCGCTGCCCTGCACGCCATATAAGTGGATGCGCATATTGTCTATGGTCATTGATAAGCATCCTAAGTGATGGAGGATGTTCACGTGATCTCGGCGCTCAGTACAATTAGTAAGACGTAGCATAATCGTTACGTTCGTTTCCTAACAACGGGTACTAATATGGCTTATTCAAAAAATCAGCTAAATCATAAAAGAAACATCCTGTATAAAGTCGCTATTGTAATTAGTTAAAATCGATGGAGTGAAAGATGTCCGAGTATGTACCACCGAAAGTTTGGCAATGGGACGCTGAGTCAGGCGGTCAATTTGCGAGTATTAATCGGCCAATTGCGGGTTCGACCCACGATAAGGCGCTGGATTCTGGCAAGCATCCGTTCCAGCTTTACTCCATGGGCACACCGAACGGTGTCAAAGTGACTGTCATGCTTGAGGAGCTTATAGCACTTGGGCACAAGGGTGCCGAGTACAATGCCTATGCCATCAAAATCGGCGCAGGAGATCAGTTCAGCAGTGGCTTTGTCGATATTAATCCCAACTCAAAAATTCCAGCGCTAGTGGATAATAGCGGCGATAAGCCGTTCCGGATATTTGAATCTGGAGCGATGCTGGTTCACCTGGCAGAAAAATTCGGTGAGTTTTTGCCAGCGGAGCCTGCAGCGCGGGCTGAAGTCATGTCCTGGTTGTTTTGGCAGATGGGTAGCGCCCCATACCTGGGTGGCGGTTTTGGGCACTTCTACGCCTATGCTCCAGAAAAATGGCAATACCCCATTGACCGTTATGCGATGGAAGTGAAGCGGCAACTCGATGTGTTAGATCGTGACCTTGCTGAAAACGAATTCCTCGCGGGTGATGAGTACACCATTGCCGACATTGCGACCTGGCCCTGGTACGGTGGTTTAGTGAGAGGTTTGCTCTACAACGCTGCTGAGTTTCTGGACGTTCAGTCTTACACCAACGTTTTGCGTTGGGCCAACGCGATCAATGATCGGCCTGCGGTTAAACGTGGTGCCCGGGTCAATCGATTTTGGGGGCCCGAGGAAGACCAGGTCCCTGAACGTCATGACGCCAGCGACCTGGATTAATAGTCAGCTTAGTTAAGCCCTTTAGCCAGTGCGGCAATATCTCTTGCCGCATCACGGCTAACATCGGGACAAGCGACCGGGAATATCTCGGTGCCGTGAATGGTGCCATTCGCTTGTCGACAGCGGGCTTTGACGCCGGCCCGAAGTAGCATTCTGTAAAAGTTGATGCCCTCGTCGCGAAGGGGGTCGCATTCGTTCACGCTAATAACCGTGTAAGGCAAACCCGTGACATCGGCTTCGGTAGCGAAACCAGGCCAGGCCAGTGGATTACCTGACTCAAATGCTTCCATGCCATAGGCCATGGCACCATTCGTATCGTGTAGGTTGAGCAAAATGCCATTGTTCTCGGTAGACGACGGGCAGTTCTGTGAGGGCCACGCACCTAAGATGTATGGGCACAGTGCGAACAAGCCTTGAATCAAATCAATGTCGCCGTCTTTAAGTAGCTTGAGGCCTGTGGCGAGGGTGAGGTTACCACCGCCGCTCTCACCGGCGACGATGATATGCGCCGGGTCGATGTTCAGTTCAGCTGCTTGACTATGAACCCACTTTAGCCCGGAAATGCAATCATTCAGGCCAGCCGGGAATGGTGCAACTTCCGCTACCGACGAGGGTGTTAAGGCGTTGCGGAAATCAATCATAGCGACGGCGACACCTTGTGCGGCCATGATTCTGCCCCACGCGCGGTAGTTGCCGTCATAGCAGGACATGGTTTGCATACCGCCGCCGTGAATGTAGTAAACGCAGGGTAGTGTGTCGTTGGAGTCGGGGCGGATAAAGCGCAGGTTGACCGTGTTGCCATCGGGCGCGGATTTGATTTGATGTTCGGTTTGGCGAAGTCCATCGCTGGGTGCAATCTCTTCCGTGTCACATATATTGAGAAAGCCCTTCATCATCTCCCGCCCGGCGATGGCCTCGGGGGTATTCACCAGTTCGAGTAAGGCGTCTCGGCTCGGCGCGTTCTCACTGGGGCCATTGTCCGGTAGGTTGCCGAATATGGCCTTGATGCGGGGGTCGATTCTAGGGTCTGCAGCGATTCGATTGCTCAATGGTAGCTCCTTTTCTCAGTGGATTATGGCTTAAGTCTTTGTTGGTAGAATTCCAATATCTCATCGAGGGCGGCCCGGGTGGGCTGGCCTTCCTCATCAATAAGATGCAAGGTCACGACACTGTGCGGGGTAGATGGGCCGCCTGGGTTAGCCGCAGAATCTTCTAGCGTTCTGCCAATAAATCGATCACCAAGTGCAGCCTCATAGGCTTCGAACTTCGCGGCTTTACACATTGGGTCGCCAGCGAAGCGGTATGCCAGGACTGTAAGATCCTCATTTTCCAACCGAGCCTTCACTTGCGCGAGTTCGTCAGGTGCAATGTGCAAGCCTGCCGGGTTCATCAAAGGGAGTGATGGTTGTGACAAAACCGGCGCAAGAACAGACGGCTCCAACATAAGATTCAAGGCGAAATTACCCGTGAAGCACATACCGATAGCGCCGACACCAGGGCCTCCACACTCCTGGTGCGCGGTCTTTGCCAGTGCCCGCAACCAGTCGACAATAGGGCTCGATTGATTGGCTGAGAAGGCAGAAAACTCTTTGCTGATACAAGCTTTGGCAATGGACTTTAAAATGTAACCAGTAGCTGGCGGCCGGCCAACCTCACCAAACATGTGAGGCATATAGACAGTGAAGCCGGCATCTCGGACCCGGCGTGCAAACTGCGCGACATGGGAATAGATACCCGGCATTTCAGACATGATTATGACGCCAGGGCCGGAGCCAGCGATATACACATCTTTCGTTTCGTTCATTAATGTTATCGAATGCTTCTCGAAATCCGAGAGCGGTTCTGGATAAATTAGGTCAGCCATGTTGTTCGGCTCAAAACTTAAGAGGCCAGTAGAATACTCTTTGAGTGTTCTGTTTTGCCATAGTCCAGGGGAATTAGTAGCCGGGAGTTTTGGCCGGATGCGTTGGATCTGCCGCCCGTGAGTCATTAGAGTGGGTGTGCTGGTGTAACTTGAGAAGCGTTCGAGTGAGTCGCGAACTATGCAAAATGGTTGGCTATAAGGGGCTTGCTATAGCCGGTGCGGCGGACTATAACGTGCGCCCACGCTGTGATTTCCACATGCGGTTGTTTCTAAAAGAGGGGGTCTGCGTGAAGCTCTATTTAGAATACTTATTAGTCCTGCTATGTCCATTGGTTTCGATCAATGCGCTCGCCACGACGTCTAATATATCGGGTGCTGACGTAAGCGCCGACGACAAGACTTTGGGTTATCGGTCAAGCTATGAGAGCAACGATGATTCAAGGCCGTCAGTCTTTAGTCAGAGGCTTTACTACCAGCAATCCGTAAATGATCGCCATCGTAATCGAGTGGTTATGCAGCATAGTCGAACTGAAGGCGGGCCTTTGGAGTTGCGCTTTACTCGTGTCGAGCATCTCTGGCAGTACCAAAAGCCAACTCATAGCGGCGAAACGGGTGCGTTGAGATTCGAGTTACAGCTAGTGGAAGGGGATGATGAACCCCACTCGGCGCGCGTAAATTGGATCAAGGGGTATACCCTGGGACAATTCTCAACACGATTCAATTTTACCGTCGGCAGGGATTTTGGAGACGATGCCCGTTCGGGTGCCAGTGTCGCTGCTCGTGCTCAGGTTTCACGAAAGGTCGGGAAATACGGAGTGGGCTTACAGTTCTTTAGCAATATGAATACAACCAGTGCGATGGGATCCTTCGATCGTCAAAAACATCAGATTGGTCCAACCGTTTCTCGTCAGTTTGGTACGCTAACGGTATTTGCAAGTTATCTGAGTGGTCTATCAAAGCGTGCGCCTGATAACGCGTTTCGCCTGTATCTCAAATGCGCCCTCTAGAGTGTTAGGCGGTATTAGAGATTGTGATGATGCCGGTATTGCGGTGTTGAGGAGAGAGAAGCAAGGCCCGGCACCATCACAAAAAAGAAAATCTATTTCCTAAATCTATGCCTTTAGTTTTTCCAGTGCGATCGGCATCGCCGCAGCATACTGTTTGACATCATCGATGATGCCGCAACTGACGCGGGACCAGTGGCTGTAGTCTTGATAGATGCCGCGAATGAGAACGTTCTGATTTGCCATTTCTTTGCGGAATTCTTCAGCATTGAGTTTGCCAAGATCTACAAACATAAAGCTGGTTTCTGAAGGTGCGGCGATCAAGCCATTTTTCTTCACAGCGTCCATGATAATGCCGCGTGCCTCAACGATCTTTTGTTTGGACATGTTCAGAAATTTGGCGTCATCATAGCTCGCCACGGCGGCGGCAACGCCAGCCTGATTCATGGCGTAGTTACCAAGACCAAACTTTCGAACGAGTTCTGAATTTTCCTCAGAGGCGATCATGTAACCCACGCGCATGCCGGCCAGGCCGTAAATTTTTGAAAACGTTCTGGCAACAAAAACGTCATATCCCGCTTTGACGAGAGGGATCATCGAATTGGCTTCTGGGTCGTCGGTAATCTCGTTGTAGGCCTCATCGACCAGGACCGTACATTTTTTAGAAGCCTTAATAACGAATTCTTTCAGCTTTGCCGCATCGACAACCATGCCGGTTGGATTGTTGGGGTTGCAGACCTGGACCATCGAAATATCGGGCGTAATAGCATCGTACAGCGCATCGAGGTCAACGCTTAAGTTTGCGGTCTTATCGATACGTTTCATTTCACCGCCCTGACGAAGTGCGGCACGCGTTGTTGTATCCCAGAATAAATCTGGGCCCAGAATCTTGCCTTCTCGGGCTTTTGCAACGGCCAGATAGGTCAACACGCCGCTCGAGCCTGAACTTAAGCTGATTTGTGTGTCCGTGATGCCATGACGCTCTGCGATCATAGAAAGTAATGTTGGTATTGATTCACCAACATAATAGGCGCCCTTTGAGGCTGCTGCGTTCATCGCTTTGAGTGCTGCGACGCTAGGCCCGAAAGGGTTCTCGTTAGCATTTAGTTTAGCGATACCTTTTACTGGTCCGTACTTTACGGACGGCGTCATGGCGGCTTGTGATGCTGCCATTGGGATAACGCTACCAGCGACAGCGCCAGCAACAATTGCCGAGCCTCCGAGGAAGCGGCGACGTGATAGTGGATGTGCCATGTTCTCTCCTTTTTTTGTTTGGTACTAACCGACCACGGACATGTTTTTGTAAAACATGGTGGCTGAAACGCACAGCAGGTAGATGCCGAAAGTACGCTTCAAGTGAATTTCGCTGAGACTGTGAGCGAGTTTGACCCCAAGCGGTGCGGTAAATATCGACATTGCGCTGATGGCCACGAGTGCCGGAATGTTGATGTAACCGATCGAGCCAGCGGGCATGCCTGTATCGAACAAACCCATCACGAGAAATCCTAACGCGCCAGGCAGGGCAATAATGAATCCAATGCCTGACGCTGTCGCGACAGCCTGGTGTAGTGAGCGCCCGCATATCACCATTGTGACAACAAATGGTGTGCCGCCACCGATGCCCAGCAGCGCAGAAAAGCCGCCTAGTCCGGAAGCAAGTGCCGCTCTTCCAGCACCGTTAGGTACGTCCGGAGGAGGTCCGCCAAGCGTGAATTTTTCAGGCATCAAGAAATAGAAAGAGTAGATGAATACGCTAATCGCAAAGACCAGTACGAGAATGCTGGCATCGACTGCGGCGGCGATCGTTATGCCAAACATGACCCCCGCGACCAACCAGGGTGCCCATTCCCGCAGCAATAAGAAGTCGACAGCGCCTCGCTTATGGTGAGCCTGTACTGACCGAGCAGACGAGATGATGATGGTGGCAAGTGAGGTGCCTATCGCCACATAGATGTGCTTCTCGCTGTTATCACTATAAAGGGGAAAAACTGCGAGCAGCGCGGGAACGACAATAAAGCCGCCACCGACGCCAAACAGTCCCGCTGTGATGCCCGCAACACCGCCGGCTGCGAATAACGCAACGCCGAGCAGGAGTATCTCAGTTGTTCCTTCCATCTAATCTTTACTCGCCAGACGGTCACGCGCTTTGGAACCGACTCTTTAGTGTGCGTTGTTCTCTACTAACAAGAAGCGTGCCAGTGGCATTGAGGGGTGGCGGATTCGCCCTGCGTCGGATGTAAGCATCGAATAAGTCAATAGATTCTATGAACATCCCCGCCTTTTTAGTGCCAAAGCGACTACGCGACTGGGTTGTGGCAGCGCACCGTTTCGGTGAGGTGTCTTTCTTTCCAGCTATTTTTTGGCGCGCTCCACTGCCCCGGCATGATCCATCGCCGCCCCTTGGTTGTCGATTTTGTGCTCAAGCTGTGAATGGATTCGAAATCACAAATAAGATGGCTAGCGTGCTCGCTGGTCGTTGCTACCAGGTTGTAAGCTAATTCGATTTTCTCTGGTGCAAAACTCTAGAGAACCTTTCGTCCTTCTGCTAGTGTCGGTGAAATTTAGATCGCAAATTAGCTTTTCATCATAACCATTCGGCGGGCTCCCGCTGGATGTCGCGGCAGGAGCGGGCTCATGGCAAAACTCAACATCAATGGAGAAATTCGTAACGTCGAGGTTGATGGCACAACGCCATTACTCTGGGTGATCAGAGAACAGATCGGACTGACAGGTACCAAGTATGGTTGTGGTATCGCCCAGTGTGGTGCTTGTACCGTGCATATAGATGGTCAAGCGGTGCGGTCTTGCGTATACCCGGTGGCGGCTGTCACAGAGACTCAAAAAATCACCACGATCGAGGGCCTCTCTGAGGATGGTGATCATCCTGTGCAGCAGGCATGGGCTGAGCTGGATACACCCCAGTGCGGTTACTGCCAGCCTGGCATGATCATGGCGTCTGCAGCGCTTTTGAACAACCAACCTAAGCCGACGGATGCAGACATTGACGCGCAGATTACTAATATCTGTCGTTGTGGTACTTTTCAGCGCGTCCGAGAAGGCATTCACCTCGCCGTCAACATCAGTGCTTCTGCTCCTAGTATTGCTGCTAGTACAAACGCTGCTAACACCACTGAAGAGGCAAAGGGGTAAATCTATGGAAACTGTAAAAATATCTCGGCGTAAGTTTGTTATCGGTACTGCCGCAACGGGTGCTGGCCTTTCAATGGGTATGGCGTTGACGTTCTCCTCAAAATTCGCATTGGCAGATCATCACGAAGAGATGGAGCCCGAGGTCAATGCCTGGGTTGTGATCGACGCAGACGATACCGTCACGATTCGAATCGCTCGATCTGAAATGGGTCAGGGCACGCTAACGGGGCTTGCTCAAATGGTGGCCGAAGAGTTGGAATGTGATTGGGATAAGGTCACCTGGGAATACCCAACACCCGGTGAAAACCTCAAGCGTGATCGAGTCTGGCAGTCTTTTGCCACCGGCGGTAGCCGTGGAATTCGAGGCAGTCATCAATATGTCCGTGAGGGCGGTGCCGCAGCCAGAATGATGTTGGTAGAAGCTGCCGCCAATGAGTGGGGCGTACCGATCTCAGAATGCTCGGCCGCGTCGAGTGTGATCACTCACGCCGGATCTGGCAAAACTACCACCTTTGGCAAGGTTGCGAACGCTGCGGCAAAGCTATCGCCACCCATGGAAGTGACGTTAAAGGATCCAAAAGATTGGAAGCTCATTGGTCAGCCAGTGAAGCGGCTCGATACTTTGGACAAATTAACGGGCAAACAGGTATTCGGTTCTGACGTGGTGTTGCCAGGCATGCTGAATGCCTCTATCAAAGCTTGCCCGGTTCATGGCGGCAAACGGAAGTCTTTTAACGCGTTTAAGGCAGAGAAGATGCCAGGCGTTAGGTCAGTCGTTGCTGTAGATGACAATGCGGTCGCAGTGATTGCCGATACCTGGTGGCAAGCTAATACGGCACTCAATGCTGTCGAGATCGAGTGGGACAAGGGCGAAAGCGAAAAGGTTTCGAGTGCCACCATCGATAAAATGCTGGAAGAAGGCCTGTCTGCAGAAACGGAGTTTGTGGCAAATAAGGTCGGTGACGTTAAAGAGAGTTATGCCAAAGCGGCGAAAACTTATACCGCAGACTATAGCTATCCCTATCAGAACCACGCAACGATGGAGCCTATGAATGCCACAGCTGTCTGGAGCAAAGATCGCTGCGAGGTTTGGGTGCCTACTCAGAATGGCGAGTCGGCGCTGGCAGCCGCGGCTGAAGCTGCGGGGCTACCAGTGGAGCAGTGTGAAGTTTACAAAATCAGTCTGGGTGGTGGCTTTGGTCGACGAGGTCAGGCGGATTACGTTCGTCAGGCTGTCGCCATTGCGAAAACCATACCCGGCACACCGATAAAACTACTCTGGACCCGTGAAGAAGACATGTTGCATGGGTATTACCATCCGATCACTAAAGCCCGTATGACGGCAGCGTTAGATGAGGATGGTAATCTCGATGGACTGCATGTGCGCATTTCTGGGCAGTCGATTCTGGCGACGCTGATGGCAGAACGTTTGGGTGGAAATATGGATCCGGTGGTTTTTCAGGCGCTAGCGCCGGAAGGTGATCATAGTATTTCCTACACCGTGCCAAATCTATTAGTTGACCATGCGATGCGTAACACACACATCACGCCCGGCTTCTGGCGCGGTGTGAACGTCAATCAGAACGCCATTTATATGGAGTGTTTTCTGGATGAGTTAGCCCATGAGACGGGTCAGGATTCGCTCGTGTTTCATCGAAAGTTGATGAAGCAGCATCCGGAGGCCCTGGTGGTTTTGGAAACAGTGGCAAAGAAATCCGGCTGGGGTGAGTCCGATGGCCTGCATCGTGGACTGTCGGTTTGTAAGGCATTTGGTAGTTATGTTGCGGCTTGCGCTGAGGTGACCGTGACCGATGGAAAGTTAAAGATTCATCGAATTGTCGCAGCAACGGATCCAGGTTACGCGGTGAACCCGCAACAAATTGAGGCCCAGGTATTCGGTTCCTTCGCTTATGGTTTGTCTGCGATGCTATACGGCGAATGTACTGTTAAAGATGGCCAGATCGAGCAAGAGAACTTCGATACCTACCCGTCTATCAAAATTGCAGATATGCCTCATGTTGATGTGACGGTGATGCCTTCCGGTGGGTTCTGGGGTGGCGTGGGTGAGCCAACTATTGCTGTCGCAGCACCTGCCGTGTTGAATGCTATTTTCGCAGCGACCGGCAGGCGAATTCGAAATCTACCCTTGAAGGATCAGGATATCAGCTAAGGATGAGTGCTTTTGCACGTACCGTGATTTATCTGCTTGTTATCGCGCCTTCACTCGCAGGCGCGGCAGTCACCTTAGCTGCCACGGCAACTTCAGGAGAAGTTGCCGCAATGGTGTGCTCTGGATGTCATGGCCAGAGCAACGATCAGAACAACGATCAGAACAACGATCAGAGTGACGGTCAGATGCCAGATTTGTCTCGGTACAATGCAGAGCAGATAACAGCCATGATGCTGGAATTTCGGTCCGATGAGAGGCCCGCGACGCTGATGAATCGACTGGCCAAAGGTTATTCCGAAATTGAAATTCGCGCCATAGCAGAAGCGTTGGACAAAATGTGATAAAGCCAACCCGCAGAAGAGTGCTCAAAGGATTCGCTGCTACGGCGGTGCTAGGGGCTATGTCGAGCTGTGTTTCCTCGGGCACTGGCACCACAAGAGTTGTCGTTATCGGTGGTGGTTTTGCAGGGCTAACAGCCGCTCGGACCTTAAAGGCCTTGGATCCGGCTATTGAAGTGACATTAGTCGAACCTAAGAAGCAGTATATTGCCTGCCCGTTTAGTAACCTTGTCATCGCGGGTGAAAGAGATATAGGCTCGCAAACATTCAGCTACAACAACGCGGTGGAGCAAGGCATTATCCACTTGCCCCTTGCCGCAAAAATGATTGATCCTATTTCGCGCCAGGTTCTGTTCGAGAATCATGTTGCACTTACCTATGATCGACTGATACTGGCGCCAGGCATTAGTCTCCATTATGCCGCACTGGAAGGATATTCTGAGCAGGCCGCGATCAAAATGCCCCATGCCTGGCAAGCGGGCGAGCAGACCCTGTTATTAAGACGTCAGCTAGAATCTATGCCTGATGGTGGGTTGGTGACCATTGTGGCCCCGTCTAATCCTTACCGCTGCCCGCCCGGGCCCTACGAACGAGCCAGTTTGATTGCGCACTACTTGATGCGAACTAAGCCCAAAAGCAAAGTATTGATCATGGACAGTAAAGACCGATTTTCGAAGCAATCTTTGTTTGAAGCCGCATGGCAATCTGAGTATGGCGAGATGATCGAATGGCAGGGCTTGTCTGATGGTGCGCAAGTGGTGGCAGTGAATTCTAACGATATGGCATTGGTAACCGACTTTGAGACGATCAAGACGAGTGTCGCCAATGTCATCCCTCCCCAGCGAGCAGGAAAGATTGCGCTCGACAGTGGTATAGCCGATGAAAGTGGCTGGTGCCCTGTGGATGCGTTGTCCTTCGAATCAACTTTAGCACCTGGTGTGCACGTCATAGGTGATGCAGCCATACTTAACGCGATGCCAAAATCTGCTTTTGCTGCCAATGCCCAGGCCAAACTGTGTGCCGTTCAGGTAGTACGTTTGTTAGCCGGTGAAGCGCCGCTGAAAACAACACTGCTCAACACTTGCTATAGTCTGGTCGGGCCCCGCTACGGCATATCGGTGGCTGGAGCCTATCGAGCAGAAGGTGTGCGTTGGAGAGGTGTTGATGGAGCCGGTGGCATTAGTGATGCGGATGCTCCCACCAGCACTCGCCAGCAAGAAGCCGGCTATGCGAACGGTTGGTTCGATAGGATCAGCCACGAAGTGTTTGGATAGATTGGTGCGGCGTTGGATAATATTGCTGGTTTCGTTCTCAGTTTTAAGTCTGCATGCTTCTGATGAGCAACTACCTCTGACCAAAAAGCAGGGCCGCGCTGAGATCGGAGGGATGGTATTTAGCGAGCGAGACAAAGGTCATTGTTTACTCTGTCATCAGTTAGCAACCAATGCAGGTCTTTTCCAGGGAAATATCGGCCCAGTATTAGATGGCGTGGGGTCTAGGCTCTCAGCCGCGCAAATTCGCTATCGAATTGTTGATTCCAGGCGATTAAATCAAGGTACTGTTATGCCGGCATACTACAGCACAAAGGAACTGACGCAGGTTGCGCTAGAACATAGAGGTAAAACGATTTTGACCGCTCAGGAAATAGAAGATCTGGTGGCATATCTAGTAGAACAACAATTAGTAGAACAGCATTGAGCAAGTTGAACCTTAAGCGCCGCGGTCTTTTGATCGCTGGTGTGTCAGGCTGGTTACTGCAGTGTTTACCTATTCGACTGAATGCAGAGGACAGCTCACTCATCAGTTCCTTTTATGGCGACCAATCAATTGAGCCTTCCGGTGTAGTACTCAAGACGCCTTCGCTTGCTGAAAATGGTAACTCTGTGAGCCTGGAAGTGGAAGCGGAAAGTCCAATGACCGCGATGGATTATGTGACAGAAATTCGATTGTTTGCGCCCCAGAATCCTGACCCAGAATTGGCGGTGTTTCGATTTGGTCCAGGTGCTGGGCTAGCTCGCGTGAGCACCCGCGTTCGATTTGCTAATTCACAAACACTGACAGCGGTCGCCACAATGAATGACGGTCGACTCTATTCGGGTTCCAGTAAAACCATTATTACGCTCGCTGCTTGTGTGGAGCCCCTCTTGTGAATAAAGAGCGTGTATATAGATTTGTGAATAGAGCACCTAAGGCCAGGTCATGTCATTAAAGGTTCGAATCTCGCTGCCGGAAAATGCCGCGACAAACGACACCGTTGAAGTAAAAACTCTGGTGTCACATCCTATGGAGAGTGGCTTTCGCCTGGATACCATGGGCGAAGTGATGCCGCGTAATATTCTCCGGACACTTGTCGTTACGTATAGAGGCGAGAAGGTCTTCGAGACCATTTTTGGGCCCGGTATTGCGGCCAACCCCTATGTGGCTTTTTTTCTTCGAGCGACGGAACCGGGCGAAGTAAGATTCGTCTGGGAAGATCAGAATGGTGAAGTAACCGAGATTGTGCGTCATCTGGCCGTGATATGAACCGGTGTAGGCCTATTCTGTTTTGGCTGTTCGCTTTGCTGCAATTGGTGTCGCATGCCTTAGCCGAACCCAATCCGAATGCGAGCTCGAATGCGAGTCCCAGCCCGAAGCAGGGCTACGACTACCAGTCAGCGGACGTACAATCGCTGCAGGATGACGTGTTTAGCAATCCGGGTATGCTTTGGGTTGACGAGGGTAGGGAATTGTTTGATCAGGCTGCCGGCGCTAATGATCAGTCCTGTCGGGACTGCCATAATCAATTGTCCGGCGTTGCGGTTCATTATCCTCAGATCAACTCGAGGATAGATAAGCTTGTTAGCTTGACCGGCCAGGTACAAATTTGCCGCGAAACGCATCAGAAAGCAGCACCTATTGCCTATGAAAGCCGAACTGCGCTGGCGCTGACGGCTTATCTTTTTCATCTTTCCAGGGGAGAGCCGTTCCAGCCGGTGCCAGAGAGCCTACACCCGGATCTTCTGCAAGGACGCGACTACTACCATCAAAGAAAAGGGCAACTCAATCTGTCGTGTGCCCAGTGTCACGAACAGAATGTTGGTCAATACTTGCGCGGCGATCTGGTGAGCCAGGGACAATCTACTGGTTACCCGATATATCGATTAGAATGGCAGGCGCTCGGGTCATTGCACCGTCGGTTTCGAGCGTGTGATATTGGTGTTCGTGCAGAACCCTTTGGTCTTGGCAGCGATGCGTATACCAGACTCGAATTGTATTTGCGGAGCCGAAGTCAGCCTTTGCCGATTTCAGCGCCTGCCGTAAGGAAATGAATGTGAAAACAATATGACTAACTCAAACTCTATTTCCTCAAAGAAGGTGGTGGCATTCGACTACGTTCTGAAGGACGAACTAGGCGAGGAGATGGAGCGTAGTGAATCGCCAATGGTCTACCTGCACGGCGCCAACAATATTCTGCGGGGGTTGGAAGAAGCGCTCGCGGGCCACGATGAGGGGGATGAAGTTGTTGTGACCTTGCCCCCTGAAAAAGCCTATGGCTTGCCGCGAGACGATGCGCTTCAACGCGTGCCGATTAAACATCTGTTGACGAAAAGTAAAAAGTATAGGCCGGGCCAGATCGTATCGGTCAATACCAAGGATGGCCGGAAAGATGCAGTAATTGTGAAGGCGGGTCGGTTTAATCTTGACCTTGATATGAATCACCCGTTCGCAGGTAAGACCTTAACCTTCGAGGTCTCAATTGATTCAGTGCGTGATGCCACCGCGGAAGAATTGAGCCATGGGCATGCCCACGGCCCGGGCGGTCATCATGGCCACTAGCTTCTAACGAGTCTTCCCGGCCTTGCGCCGGTATCCTCGTCAAATCGGCGAGTGACTACGCCATTAATAATGGTAGCGTCGTAGCCTTTCGCGCCTTGCATGAGGCGTGATCCGCCAGCCGGCAGGTCGTTCAGAAGTTCTAACTCAGTTAATGTAAGGGCTTCAAAGTTAATCACATTAATATCGGCTCGTTTACCGACCTCTAATGCCCCGCGATCATCGAACCCAAATAGTTGGGCATTTTTTTGTGTGGCTCTGTGAATCAGATGAGGCAGCGGTAATGTGTCGCCGCGGCTTCGATCCCGGCCCCAGTAAGAAAGTTGGTAAGTTGGATTGACCGCATCAAAGATCAAAGAGACGTGAGCGCCGGCATCCGAAAGACCAGTGACGGTTGTATCGTCCAATTGCATTTCTCTAACGGCGTCCAGGTTGTGTTCGGAGTAGTTGGTAAAAAATAGAATTGCCATTGGCAGATTTGAATCGGTCTGGATAAGGTGGTCATAGAGCAATTCTTCCGCAGAGCTATTCGAAGCCTTTGCTCTGGCGGCGAAGCTCTCTTCTGCCGCAGGTTCGTAAGTGCTTTGGCTCTCTAGTACATACAACTGTTCAAAGTTCGGCTCGATATGGGCGATACCAAACTCCATAGAGCCCGTTGGGACACCATCAATATTGTTCGTCTCTCCTAAAATGCGGTTTTTGGTCTCTGGGTCGGCGAGCGCTAATTTACGCTGCTCTAAGGGTAGCGGCTTTAAGGCCAGGTAGCTGGGTCTGAGCATCCATGGATGATAAGTCTTAAGGCTGAACACCAGTCCGGTGGGTCGACTGCCAATCTGAGGATAAACTTGTGCACCTTTGCTGTTACCAACCTTTACCTGGTCGATCACCTCGCGCCATTTCCCAACCCAGGCATCCACTTGGAATAGGGTGAAAGTTGCCGGTCGCCCACTACTTGCGCTCACTCGACTGATCAGATCTACCTCAGCCTCGAGCGCGCTGTGTTCCTCCATCTCAGGTCGTCCGGGGCCCAGTGTACTGGCCGGGATGATCTGGAACACGCCTTTGTCAGCGCGCTTGAGTGCCTGGGCGATAACCATGACTTCGGTATCATTGGCGAAAGTACCGGGTACAGGTTCGCCCTGAATAGAACGGTGGCCGAGTATCCGCGAAGTAGAGAAACCGACGGCCCCCGCGCTTAAAGCCTCTTCTACAATCTGGCCCATTTGTTCTAGATCACCCTCGGTTGCGGCCTGGTTTGTCCGGCCTCGTTCGCCCATCACAAAATTTCGCACGGCGCCATGGGCCACGAGAGAGCTAATATCGAGTGCATATTCTCGCGTCTCCAAATAGTTCAGATATTCTGGGTAAGAACTCCACGCACCCCAGGGCATGCCTTCATGCAGGGCGCTGCCGGGGATATCTTCCACGCCTTCCATAAGATCAATCAGGTCCTGAACGCCATCCGGTTTTACCGGCGCGAAACCAACACCGCAGTTACCCATCACAATAGTGCCAACGCCATGACTGGCGGATGGATTCATATCTGAATCCCAGGTGACCTGGCCGTCATAGTGCGTATGGATGTCGACCCAGGCGGGTGTGACAATTCGTCCAGCGGCTTCAATGGTTTGTTTGGCTTCTCCGGTCACAGCGCCGATCGCCACGATTCGCCCGTCCGCAATTGCGATATTGCCAGAAAATGGCTCGCCACCTTTGCCATCGTAGATAGTGCCGTTCTTAATCATTAGATCGTACATGGGCGGAACCGTCTGAGAGTTGCCAACCGAATGTAGCACCGAATATGCGACATCGCCTAGCGGCGGGTTGGCCTCCAAAATCGCTTGGGTTCACAAAGTGTTACCAAAGGTAACGTTTTGTGAACCGCATGGTGCGTCGCAGCGTAGAGAGGGTATCGAATTCAGAAAAACCTCAAGGGTACACGGATATGACAAAGCTCAGTCTCAGCCTACTGGCAGCAATCTTCGTTTCGACTTCAGCTATAGCGGGAACATCATTTAATGACAGAGGTCTTAAGGCGTGCGAGCGCTTACTTAATCAAGAGTATGCCAATTCTGGTTTAACGTTTGAGCGGAAATACATGGTCAAGCGTGGCGTCGCAGCGCGCACCTTTTTTATCAATGGATATGTCTTGAATGAATCAGGCGTGCGTGAACAGATCGGCAGTACCTGTGTAACAACGCCAAATGGTCGTAATGTCATAGATCTAGAGAGCGGCCTCGGTAACCACGTCGCAGCTGAAGATATTCTCGCAACGTTATAAGTTGAGATATCTTTAGATAAATTGAAATTTCCGACGCCCTCTTGTCGGAAACCCGTGTGCCCCTCACCCCTCGGGTGATGCATGCACTTTATAAGGCTCTGCTTCGGTAGGGCCTTTTTTTTAGGTTTAAGATTTGCTTTAAGGCTTGCCATAAGAGTACGGTCGGTTCTTGCATTACTAGAAGAGTTGCCGTGAGAGTCCTGCCCCGACAGTGAAAACAGCCTTTCAGCCGATTATGGGTTGAGATCAAGTCGCTTTTGGGTTGAGATCAAGCCGCAACCTTAGGTAGTAGCAATGTGCCTGTGGACGCTACGGTTTTTTTGCTGAGAGGATTCAGGGTGTAATCGCACTGACAGTATAATTGATGGCGAATACGAAGCGTCTCCACGCGATGGTACTAACCAGAACTAAGAATAATAATCACGACGGTAGGTCTAGCTCAAAAAGATTTTGTTCGATTCAAACACAGAGAAGTCATCATGAAATATGCTCGGAAGACGGCGTTAGCTTCGCGATCAAAAGCGTTCGCCTGTGTCTGCCTGCTGGCAGCCTCGCAATCACTGCTGGCGGCCCCTGCCGATCGAGAGACGGTTTACACCGAGGCACGTGGTCATTTGCAGAATGGTGAGGCGCAAAAAGCCTACGAGTTGCTGCTGGTGAATGAGTCGGATTGGTCTGGCGAGGATGCCTACGACTATTTGCTAGGGGTTGCGGCGCTCGACAGCGGAGAGTCCGGTGAAGCCATATTTAGTTTGCAGCGCCTAATTGCGAGAAAGCCAAATTTTGCCGGTGCACGAATGGAGCTGGCCAGAGCTTATTTTGAGATTGGTGACAACGAATTAGCGCGGAAGGAATTCACCCGTATCTTGAGCGAAAGCCCGCCTCCAAATGTGGTTGCCGCCAGCAGCGACTATATGAAAGCAATTGATGCCCGGGCGCGTCAGTACAAATCCGATATTCAATATACGTTTGATTTTGGCCTGGGTTATGACAGCAATGCCCCGGCAGCGACCGCAGACGATGTGTTTCTTAACTTTACGCTCAGCCCCAATAATCTTGAGCAAAGTTCGTCATTTGCCAGTTCGTCGTTCGGTGCCGTTTACAATCGGCCACTCGGACCCGAAACTCAGCTCTTATTAAATGCGCGTCTGGACCATCGGTTGAACCCCTCTACTCACTTTGTTGATGCGTCGAATGTAGACCTCGGCATTGGGTGGACTTTTTCAAGGGGCAGTAACATGTTCTCCGTTTCCGCCAATCGAATTCACTCTTGGTTGGACCGGGATAAGAACAAAAACGATACCGGTTTGAACCTGACCTACAGCCGAAAGCTGACCGCTACCTGGAATCTGATGGCCTTTGTCCGTGCCAGCCAGGTGAGGTTCGAAGAGACAGCGCTTGAGATTCAAGATGTCGATCGGCTCAGCTATGGCCTAACGATGAGTCAAAATTTCACCAGTGCTGTGATGAATTTGACCTTCAGTGGTGGTGGAGACGATGCCCAGCAATCCGTGTCACCTTTTTCAACCGATACCTATGGCGTCAGTATCAGTAACAGCTGGTACAGACCTGGTGGCAAAATTTACTTTGTTGAAGCCGGTCTCAGTACGACTGAATACGATGACCCCTTCTTTGCGATCAATCGAGATGATGATCTGATGTCGCTTGCTGTGGGTGGTACCTGGTCGAAGTTTCCGATTGACGACTGGACGACAACGTTCAGGGTGGGCTACAGCGAAAAGGATTCCACGGTGAGTCTTTACGAGTTCGACCGACTAGAAGTCGGTTTCACATTCCAAAAACTATTTTAAGGAGAGCCTAGATGCGAATTTTGAAAGTAAGCAGCTTTAAAGCTCTCGGTCTTGCGGCGCTGCTCAGCGCGATGATTTCGATGCCTGCGTTTGCGAATGTTGGCCGCGTGCTTTACACCTTTGGCGCTGTAACAGTCGAAAAGCCCGCCATCAGCGTTTTACTCCGTGGCGGCAATATTGAAGAAGGTGACGTGATTGTGACCGGCCCCAAGGGATATGCGCAAATCAAACTGGCGGACGGTACCAAGATCGCTATCCGACCCGATTCCCGTTTTGTGATTGAAGCATTTGAGGCACCGGCGACAGCAACAACGCCCGCCATCGGTGCTGGTACTGCGCTAAAGGCAAACTTCAACTTACAAAAGGGTGGCTTCCGGACCATTACGGGTGGTATTGCCAAGCGAGATCCTGCGGCTTACCAGGTGTCGACACCTTCCGCGGTTATTCGCGTTCGGGGTACTAACTATGTGGCGCGTATTTGTTCGGCGAACTGTGGTGGCGGTACTGACGATGGCCTTTATGTCGGTGTTTCTGATGGCGGCGTGAGTTTAAGTAATGGCGCAGGTTCTCTGAATTTGTCGAACGACCAATTTGGCTTTGCTGCCAATTTTAATACACCTCCGGCACGACTCACAGCGCCACCATCGTCGTTGCAAGATGAGGGCCTTACTGTGTTGGAAGAAACGTCGGAGGACGACGACAGTGGTGATGACTCAGACTCAGACTCAGACTCAGACTCAGGCTCAGGCTCAGACTCAGACTCAGACTCAGACTCAGATTCAGATTCAGATTCAGACTCTAGCGATGGCAGTGGAGAAAGCGATAGTTCTGACTCGGACGGCTCGGACGGCTCGGATAGTTCTGGATCTGACAGTTCTGGATCTGACAGTTCTGGTTCAGATGGCTCGGGCTCAGATGGTTCAGGCTCAGACGGTTCTGGATCTGATGGCGCAGTGGCCGGTTCAGACGGCAGCTCAACAACGTCTATTGCCGCGTCTCGAAGTGGTACCGTCAGCACGACAGCGACGACTGCGGTAACGACCACCGGGACCACCACTACCAGCACAACAGCGCTAAATGATAGCGAGCCTGATCAAGAAATTACGGCCTCAGGTTCCGGCGGCCAAGAAGTTGATCTGACGACAGGCGAGGAAACGTTCGTTCCAAGAGGGCTAGCATTTGCTGTTGCCGGTCGCGCGCTGGGTATTAATACTAATAATGAAACCGCAACATTCGATGCCGCTAACAACCTCACAGGGTTTGAGGAGGTTGCCAGCGATGGTGAGACGACGACTTTTGCTTTGGGTGCTGCTGTGAATAGAAATGCCGGCTTCGACCCGGTCAGTGCAATTAAGTGGGGTCGTTGGGGAGGCGGTCTTGCGACTCAGTCCACTGCCAGCGTGGTAACGAATCTGGATTTGAATAGTGAGAGCTTGCACTGGGTATCGATTGATCAGGGCGAAGTCATTCCCGCGCAAGCGATTACTGGTTCTGCTAACTACACCCTGGTGGGTAATACAGACCCTACAGACACTCTGGGTAACGTCGGTATCCTTGGCTCGGCATCGTTTAGTGCAGACTTCACCAATGCGACAGTGCAAAGTAGTTTGCAACTTGGCATCAATAGTCAGAATTGGACGGCGACTGGCTCCGGCGCGATTACGTCAAACCTTTTCAATGGCTTGTACGGCACCGTCAGTGTCAACGGCGCTGCTGGTGGCAATGGCTCGTTCGGTGGCGCCTTCGGTGGTTTTGGTGTCTCTGGTGTTCCCTCTGGAGCCGGCATGACCTACCAACTTTCAAATGGTACAACGACAGTCAGTGGCGCGGCTGTATTTAATAACGCAGGTAATCTGCAATAAGAAATTCAACGAAAAGTTACTCATTATGACTGTGAATAAAACGAGAAGAGTTTCCGCTTTGTGGAAGACCGCGGCAGCAGCGGCCTGTGTCCTTATGATCACTGCCTGTGGTGGCGGTGGTGGAGGTGGCAGTGATTTTGTTACTCCGGCACCGGCCTCCCCGGCAGGTGCTTTGCCGCCCGCGTCCGGCGATACGACGATAATTTCCGGCGCTGTGACAAAAGGCCCTGTCTCTGGCGCAACGCTGGAGCTGTTTGATATTGACACCTTTGGTCAGCCAACAGGCGCAGCCGTTGCGACGGGCACTACAACCGCCAACGGTAACTTTTCAATCTCAGTCCCTGCTAATTCCGGCACGCTGCTCGTGGTGTCGAGTGGTGGCTCGTTTATCGATGAATCAGATCAAGAACCCGATGTTGCATTAAAGCGTCGAATTCAATTGGCCGCTAATCAGACATTCCTGTCGTTGTTACCACAGGGGCAAACAGCTGTTGCCGTGACACCCATTACCACCGCATTGGTGCTTCGAGGCCGAATTCTTGGCGGAGTCGATGGATCGTTCTTAGCGAAATTTGATGCTTCAAAAACCGTGCTCGACACACAAGCGGGGTTTGATGTTCTGGCAACGATTCCCGCAAATCCTGTCGCGCCCGCTGCCGATGCCACAGAGGCGCAAAAGCAATATGCTTTGTTACTCGGAGGCTTAGCTAATCTTGCGAACAATGTGGCCATTCAGTTGGGCGCCAGCGCGCCAACCTACGATATGGTGGTAGCCATTACCTTTGATCTTGTTGATGGACAATTTGATGGCTTGTCCTTTGGTCAGGCGAGCGTGCCGGGTCCAATTCTGTTGCCCACAAATTTGGATTTTGATGCGGAAGTGAATCGCTTCCGAAACAATAATTTTGATAACTTTAGCACGACGGTTGTGCCTTCTATAGAAGTGACGACGTTCGCGAACAGTGCACCGACTGCTAGCGCCGGCGTTGATGCAACAGCTCCGCAAAGCACTGCAGTGCAACTTGATGGTACGGCAAGCACTGACCCCGATAGCGGTGTCTTTTACAGCTGGGTGCAAACTGCGGGAACGACAGTGACTCTGGATGACGCAACGGCAGCATCACCAGCTTTTACTGCACCACAACGATTGGTGGGTAACGAAACGCTGACTTTCGAGCTAACAGCGATCGATACTATCGGTTTGACGTCGGTTGATACGGTGGATGTACAAGTGGTGGGCGCTGTCCCGACGACATTCTGGGTGGTCGATGACGCTGAAGCTGGCGATGGTGTGGGTGTCGATTTTGATGGTGGTGGCCGCGTGACGCTGAATATCGATGGCACCGGCAATATTCTGGATGACATAGGCACGAAGAACTTTACTTATGGTGTGGCGGCTAACGTTCTTACCCTGAATTTCTCTCCAGCACTACTCGTTGATGATGAGGATGAATTCTTCGATGTCGATGGCGATGGCATTTTTGATGACCAGTTCCTGGTGGAAGATTTCGCCGATTTCTTTGAACTCACTCTCAGTGCAGATACCCCAAATGCAGATATGTTTAGCTTCCGTGAATCTGGAACCCGTACCTTTACGCCAATAATGGCAGACGACACGAAGGCTCCAGAACCCTACGGTCTTACTGATATGGTGACGGTGCTTGATCCTGGACAAGCAACGCCATTTAGCTTTGTTGATGGTGATCAGAGAACACTCTTGTTCAACAGTTTCTCGAATTTCAATACCTTGTTCGATGATGACGAATTGTACCCAGAAGGTTTTACCTTTAACCCTATCGATGCCACTAGCGGTTCCGGTACAACTGTGAACAATGGCGTGAACTTTACTTACATCCTTGCGGCGGATGGTAGTTTGAACGTGACGTTTATCAATGGCGAATCAGCAAAATATACCAATCTCGTCACGCTTCCAGCAGGTGACGTTATGGCGAGTGAATTCACGTTGAACGCGCCACTGGTGACCGGTGACGATGCTTTTATCGGCGATGTGTCACTGTCAATTCCCGTTAATACAGCAGCGCCAGTCCCAACCACACTAGCGGGCGCTGCTGGTATCTATTCAGGCACGATCTTTGACGAAGACATTCCAGGTGCCAATCTAGACCTGCGATTGAACCCAGATGGCACCGGTTCACTAAATTTTGATGCGATAGCATCGGACTTCTTCTTATACGATTATGACGAAGTGGTTATTTTCCGAAGTAATTTTGGTGTTTGCTGGAACGTCGATGCGGACAGCAATATTGTCGTGAACCGTCTGCGCAGTCTCAATACGATCCCGAATACGTTCAGTAGTGAAACGACCCCAGCATTTTGTTCAGGCGTCACGGAAGAAATCACAGATTTTCAGTTTATCCTGACCCAACTGGACAGCGACGGGACAGTTTTCAAACACTTCAATACCCGAAGTAGCAATCGATGTTTCGATGTTGCGACAGCGGATTGCGCTAATTCTCCCGTGCTTGATATAGACGGTTTTGAGCTACGAGTCACAACCCGAACACCGCTCACGGCAACGCCACCAGTAGCCGCTTTTGACGGCCTGACAACTCCTGAAGCTACGCCTGTCGTCATCGATCTGCTGGCGAATGATGTGGTGCGTGATCTGGCCATTGATCCGACTTCAGTGACGCTTCTGCGTGGGCCATTTTTTGGCACCGCCAGTTTGAACGCTACTAATGGCCAGGTGACCTATACGCCTAATCCTGGTTTTACTCAATTTGATGCGATTAACTACATCGTGCGCGATACTGAGGGTAACCCTTCTAACGTGGGCTTTGTTGAAATCGCAATTAATCCCTGTGCCGTGATTAACGGCTCTAGAGGTTCCTTTCAAAGCTTTACTGGCGATTGTGACTACACCGGTATCGCCGGCGCTGCGAACGCTGCCACTGTGGATGTCAATCTCGGACCGCTGCCCATGGGTGGCGTGCACAAATTTGATGACTCGCTGTTTATTGGTCAGGATTTCAGCACCGATGCAGATCTAGCCGCTGCCGGTATTACCCAAGGTGGCGATGGTCCAAGCTTGAATATCGCTGCAGGCACGGTACTGGCTTTCTCCAATCCAACAGCTCTGGTTTCTGTGCGCCGTGGCTCACAGATCAACATTGGTGGTACCCCGACGGACCCTGTTGTGATGACTTCCCAGACGGATATTGATAGCAAGAATGACATTGCCAACGGCGGTCAAGGCTTCCAGCCGTTTAATGCTACTCAACAATGGGCTGGTTTGACTATCCATGGCTTCGGTGTCACGAACGCCTGTACCTATTCAGGCGCAGTGTCGACTAACGATCTGGCGATCTCCGGCGAATGTCATGTCCCAAGCGATTCAGCTGTTGGTTCTTATGGCGGCATCAATAATGCGGATTCTTCCGGCGCGATTAATTACCTGCAGATCAAACACTCGGGTGCCAATGTAAATGGCGATGATACCGGTGGCGTTGCACTATTTGCTGTGGGGGCGGGAACGGCGCTTGCCAATATTGAAGTCTATTCAAGCAACGGTGATGGCATACAGTTGATCGGTGGAGCGGCGAATATTCAAAACTTCGTGGGCCTTTATGCCGGCGCTGCCACCATTGGTATCGATGAGGGTTATCAGGGCACTGTGTCGAATGCGCTGCTGATACAGGGGCAGTTTTCCGGTAACGATTGTGTTGTTGCCGGTGGTATTGTGGATACAACAGTATTGACACCGGCGCAGATAGGCGCCCTGATCACTCAGGGTATTAATAGTCGTCCAGTGCTAACGAATATTACCTGTGTGGTATCGGCGACGTCATTTGACTCTGGTCGAGGCTTGAATTTCTTCGATGGCGCCTTCGGCACACTGTCAGATACGATTGTGACGGTTCCAGGTGCTGATGATAGTGGGACTCTGAACTACTGCATTGGCGCAGAAGACCGCTCGCTCCAAGGCGTTCAAGACCTTGATCTGACGATCACTAGCAGCATCTTTGCCTGCCCCGACAAGACGGATGGTGAAATTCTACCTAACTCGACGGCTCTGGATGCATTCTTGACCGCATCAGGTAGTCAGTTTACGACCACACTGACGGCGGGGTCGCCCAATCCACCGCCTGTTGCTGGCACCAGCAATGTGCTGTTAGAAGGCTCGCCGCTGATATACGCTGTGCCACAGGCGAGTTTACAAATCGATGGGTCACCCACAACCGTGACGCCCACTGGTACGTTTATTGGCGCTGTCCAACAGGGTGCGAGTGACTGGACCCTGAACTGGACCTTCGGTTTGCATCCCGGGCTACGAAAAGTACCGCTATGGTATGAAACGCCAATCGTGGTGGCAGCAGGCACAATCAGGGAGTCGAAAGGTCAGCTCGTCACAATGGATGCATCGCAAACAGTTTCTGCCGCGAGCCCAGTAACATACCAATGGACTCAAGTTAATGGCGGCCCAGTGACCTTGTCAGACCCAACCACGGCTGCGCCTACTTTTACAGCGCCTGGTTTGGGGACTCATCTGGCAACCCCAGGCGGCGTATTTGAGTTTACTGTTGAAGCGACAGACACCAATGGTCTGGTGGGTCAGCGTTTGGTCCGAGTGGAAATCGACGCCTCGATTCCGGCTGAATTCTTTACGGTTTCGGAATCGATTATTCCCTTTCAGTTCAATACCACCATTGAAGGCGGTAAGAAGATCGTTGTAGAACAGGACAATACTGGTACTTACACTGCATTCGCGGGTGCTCAGGCCTTTAACTGGACGGATTCGCCCACCACATTTACTATGGATTTTTCTGGTATTGGGGGCTTAGTGAGTGGACCAATTACGAGTTTCATTGATGTAAGTGTATCTCCTGGTCAAGAAGAGGTTTCTATCACAACGCGTATTGATTCGATCACCTATACGCTGGTCTCCGATACTGGTCCAAAAAAGGTATTTAGCACGGCGCTGACCGGTGTCGAGCAATTGTTTAACGTCACTGACAATGTGTCGTTACCGGATGACGTGTTCACCAATCAGGTACAGGCTGCCATCAATGAAGCCGTAGTTGCCAAGGACGACGCACTTGACATCAACTTTTTGGCTGGTGATGTGCTCACTTTACAGGTCGATATGGCGCCGGCACAAACAACGCTCGTCAATCCGAGTCTGCTCTATCAAGACGAGTTGACGTTCAATGGAGACGGTACTGGTGTCTCACGCAATAAGAATGAGACGTTCACGTACAATTTTGACGGCCGAAATTTGCTCGTGAATTTCATCAACGGCGATGTGGCTGAGTATACCAATTTGTTCAATTCGCCTTCCGGTGATGCGACAGGTGTTTCTTATGCTAAGGCGAATAACAACCTCGCCGTTGACGTCAATGGCTCGGTGAAAAATGATCCCAATACGAACTGGATACCAGCAACGGTGCCAGGTATTTACGAGGCTAACTCTCGGGCGGAGTTGGATGATGGGACGTTCTTCAGTGAAAAGTTGTTCTACCGGTTGCATCCTGAAGGAACTGGTCAGCTTGAGTTCGAGCAAGTAAATCTCGCTACTGGCCAACTAGAATCGATCAGCTCGAGTATCAGGGGCATTTGTTGGCAAGTTGATACGAATGGAGATCTAGTTTTTTATAGAACTTCATCTGCGGATCAGCGCTTCGCCGGCAGTCGCGTGCCTTCGCTCTCAACCTGTTCACTGCTCAACACCGTGAGCCCGGACAATACATTGATCGTTTTTCAGCGTACCAATCGTCTGCTGGACAGCCCCAGTGGCTCCAGAATAAGGACCACTGTCGAGAATCGCTTTAACGAGTGCAATACGGATGTTGATCCTTGCGACAATACGCAGGTGGTATTCAGAGGCACTTTCCAGCGTACTTTTGATCCAGTTACGCAGTTTGTCGGCAACCCGCCTCTAGCTGTGCCAGATGCGATCTCTGCTTCCAGTGGGGTTCTTGCTGGCTCGCCGGTACATTCAAACGACCTGGCAGGTGATTCGGCCATCGTACCGACAACTGTGACGATTGAGCTAGGCCCGGCAAATGGCACGGCGTCAGTCGATGTGCCTACTGGAGATATTCTGTATACCAGCAATGGTGGGTTTTCTGGTACCGATACAATTTATTATCGGGTTCAGGATCTGAGTGGTAATGCCTCTACGATCGGAACGTTAACGATTACCGTCATGCCATAAGTTCATAGTGGTTCAAAAAAAACGCGGCCTGAGCCACGTTTTTTTTGCCCGTCCTTTCCCATTTAATAGGAACAAGAACTCAATATAAAAACCAATACCAAAAAAGGGCAATCAGTATGCCAGTCGAAATGCGTAAAGAAGGTCACGTGGCCTATATTGTTTTGAATCGGCCGGAGGCACGCAACGCCATCAACGGCGAGATGTCGCCCGCGCCTTTATGGATGATGACGATACTCTGTGGAAGAATAGCGGAAAAGAATTCGTTGGTATTGTGGGCACTGAGGATTTCCGAGAAGGTCCGCTCGCCTTTATTGAAAAGCGCGCACCTAACTGGAAAGATAAATAGCCTATTGCTCGCCAACCGGCGTCAGTAGCTTTCTAATTGCGGCCATCATACGGGTGGCCGCTTCTTTTCCTAGCGACACGGATTCTTCGTAATTTCCGTTCCGGCCTGTTTGCCACTCATCTTCTGGAATGATGTAGCCAAGCGAGCCATTCGTTTGGCCAACGATCAATTTAAGCCCTGCTGGCATCAGTTCTTTGATGTTAAGGCCTAAGCGCGTAACCGCTTCTCCTGGAATAGTCACGAGGCTAACGGAATTTCCAAGTCGCATTTCGTTTACGCTGGTTCTCGCTTGCCGATTCCAAATCGGGCCATCGATATGGCCTTCCACAACGCCAATTAGGTTCGCGACAAGCAAGTTGGTATTGGTAACAGGGATAGAGAAATTCTCATTTTTCAGTTGAACCTTGCCATTAACAGTGGTCAGTTCTTGTTCTCTGATGAGTAGCGCGCTTTCGTCTGCCAGTAAGAGTCCGTACCTCTTCGCTTCGGACCAGTAGTCTGCAGAACGATCTTGGTGAGGATTTACGTCACCTATCGCGCCATTAAAATAGATCACAGGTGCTTTTAGCTGTTTTGTTAAGGCCTCACGAAAGTAATGCACAAAGTCACTGCTAAACTCGGAGTTCTGCATCGGTGAAATCACGGGATGTGCGGCGAAGAAAGCAATGATGCCTAGTAGCGCCGTATTGGTTGGGTCTCGAATGACCAGCAAACTGAGGCTGTCATCGGTAAAGCCCCAATCGCGACGGTTGTGGGCTTTGACTTTTCCGGTCGAAAAACTAATCGTTGAATCAACTCGGCCCTTGTACGCTGATGCGATCGCGCTTGTGACTTCATCGATCAAATGATTCTTGTAAGACTTTGGTGAACCTCCCCATAAACCTAACAAATCAGGCGCGGCGTGCGTGTGAGTGGCGCTGATCAAGATGTGACTGGGTGGCAAGCCTGTACGCAACGCAGCGGTTTGCTTGATCTGTTGCGCAAGGGGACCACTAATGCCGAGAGAGTCCACCACGGCCAGGCAAACGGTTTCTCCATTTTCGATGCAAATGGCTCTTGCCGTAAGAAGGTCATGCGTACCGGTCGCTGCACCTCTATCTTTCCAAAAGCCATAGCCGCCCATAAAGTAGTCCTCAGTCGTTAACTCACTCGTGCGCGGAGTGACATTACCAATAGCAGTACCGATTTTATATATTGAAGTACACTTTGCTTCTTCTCCATAGCTAAGATGGGCGAACAACAGAGAAATCGTTAGCAAAAATTTGAGGAGAAATTTGAGTCGGTTGAAGTTTTTCACCTGTCCATTGTAACAACTTGCAGCCATGAACTGGCTGCAAGTTGGACAGTTTGGATCATTAAGCAATAAGACTTTGTAGTCTTGATTTTGCAGTGTCGTATTCACTGGCAAGACGATCGACAAAAGCTGCAACCGGTAGCACTGCCTCCACGGCTCCAATTCCCTGACCGCAGCCCCAGATATCTTTCCAGGCCTTTGATTCGGAATCACCGCCAGAACCAAAGTTCATTTGCGAGGGGTCGCTTTGCGGCAGGTTCTTCGGATCGAGGCCGGCTGCCTCGATGGAAGGTGCAAGGTAGTTGCCATGCACGCCAGTAAATAAGTTGGTGTAAACGATGTCGTTCGCGGCATATTGAACCAGCGCATCCTTGTACCGTGGGTCAGCGTTGGCTTCTGCTGTCGCAATAAAAGCGGAACCGATGTACGCAAGATCGGCGCCCATCGCCTGAGCACCGAGAACCGCGTGTCCATTGGCAATCGAACCCGACAGTATCAGGGGTCCGTCAAACCAGCTGCGAATCTCTTGAATCAAAGCAAACGGCGACAGTGCACCGGCATGCCCTCCTGCACCAGCAGCAACGGCGACGAGACCGGTTGCGCCTTTTTCGATTGCCTTCTTGGCGAAGCGATTGTTGATCACGTCATGTAAAACGATCCCGCCGTAGGCCGTGATTCGAGTATTGACGTCCTCATTTGCGCCCAGCGACGTGATGATAATGGGGACCTGATATTTTTCGCACAGGGCGAGATCCTCTTCGAGCCGATTGTTAGATTTATGTACGATCAAGTTCACGGCAAAGGGGGCTGCTGCACTGTCATCTTTTAGGGCTTTGATGATTTGCTGCAGCCATGATTCCAATATGTCTAATGAGCGGGCATTAAGAGAAGGGAAAGAGCCCACGACACCCGCTTTACACTGAGCGATCACAAGGTCGGGGTTAGATATGATAAACAGTGGCGAGCCGATGACGGGAATGCGCAGATGCTCGAGAATTGCAGGTAAGGCCATGGAATTTCCTGGTAGCTAATATGATATGCGCATTTTTGCATATAGAAATGAAAACACCAAAATAAATATGCAATTATTTGCATATCTTCTTTGCATCGTCTCATACGTATTGGATAACATTCATCTTATGGCTCTTTCTCACGCAATCATGACCGCACTACTCGATCAGGACTTGTCCGGATATGATCTGGCCAAGCAATTTGATGTCTCTCTGGGTTTTTTCTGGAGCGCGTCGCACCAGCAGATCTATCAGCAGCTCAAAGCCTTGGCTGATGCTGGCCAGGTAGACGTGACCGAGGTATCACAATCCGGAAAGCCTGATAAGCGGGTTTATGGCTTGACTGAGATGGGTCGCGCCGCGCTGATGGATTGGGTGCAGGGCGAGACGCGACGCAAACCCGCTCGCGACGATCTTTTCGTGAAACTCTATAACCTCAGGGACGCGGCCCCAGGTTTGCTGGCCGGTGAGATCGATGTGCGCCGCACCGAGCATGTTGAACGGCTCGCATTGTATGAACGCATTCGTGGGCGGGGTTATGGTCAGCCCGATCGTCTCTCGGCAGACCGCAGGGGCAAGTACTTAGCGTTACTCGCGGGGATATATCAGGAACAGGCGGCGATTCAGTGGTGTGACGAGGCGCTCATCATGTTGCGATCCATCGCCGAGGAGTAACGTATTATCCCCATACATTTTTTTTATTCCGGTGAATTTATGAACGTCATGAAAAGCCTGCTGTTAACAACTGTTATTGCAGGCTGCGCCAGTGTGCCGGTGCAAGCACCGATTCGAACGGCGGAACAGGTTGATCTGAATCGATTCGCGGGTGACTGGTTTGTCATCGCCTCAATTCCAACTTTCTTAGAGAAGAATGCCTTCAATGCTGTGGAAACCTATGCGCCTCCCGTTGATGGAAAAATCAAAACGACTTTTCGATTCAATGAAGGTGGTATCAATGGCGAAGAGAAAGTCTATCACCCGACTGGCTTTGTCAGGGATGACGGTTCGAATGCGGTCTGGGGTATGCAATTTATCTGGCCGATCAAGGCGGAGTATCGAATCGTTTACGTTGATGATGCGTATGATGTGACAATCATCGGCCGTAGCAAGCGAGACTATGTCTGGATCATGGCGCGAACGTCTTCAATCTCTGCCGCTCGATATCAGTCCTTGCTTAACATTGTGCGCGCCGAGGGTTACGATCTTGCCGCGTTACGCAAGGTTCCTCACCGCAATACTGAGTAGTTTTATGAAATTTATAAACAGTAGAGATTTTCGTCACAACGACCAGGATCGGATTGGCGTACTGGTCACCAATTTAGGCACACCAGACGCACCAACCAAACAAGCTTTGCGGCCCTATCTCAAGCAATTTTTGTCAGACCCGCGAGTGGTCGAGATTCCAAGATTAATCTGGTGGTTTATTTTGAACGGCGTCATTCTCAATATCCGTCCGTCGCGATCAGCGAAAAGTTACGCAACCGTGTGGACCGAGGAGGGTTCGCCGCTGATGACCCATACTAAGCATCAGGGAGAAGCGATCCGCGAGCAGTTTTCAGGTGACGATAATGTCGTCGTGGAATTTGCGATGCGCTACGGAGAACCGTCTGTCGCAACGGCGATTGAGTCTTTTGCTCGACAGGGCGTGCGCAAGTTGGTTGTGTTGCCGCTATACCCGCAATATTCCGCCAGCACGAGTGCTTCTACGTTTGATGCCATTGCTGCAGACTTTACCCAACGGCGATGGTTGCCTGACCTCAGATTTGTTTCCCATTACCATGATAGGCCGGCCTACATTGCCGCGGTCGCTGGAAAAATACAGAAGCACTGGCAAGATCACGAGCATGCACAGTTGCTGATCTTTTCTTTTCATGGTGTTCCTAAAAGTTATCTTGATAATGGGGACCCCTATCACTGTGAATGTCACAAGTCAGCACGCCTCATTGCCGAACAGTTAGGTCTTGATATCAACGAGTATAAGGTGGTTTTTCAGTCACGCTTTGGTCGTACAGAATGGCTGAAACCCTATTGTGACGAAACGCTAAAGGCGCTGCCGGGAGAAGGCATCAAGTCTGTTCAAATGGTATGCCCCGGATTTTCTTCGGATTGTCTTGAGACGATTGAAGAAATTGGCGTCGAGAACCGCGACTACTTTCTGAATGCAGGCGGCGAGCGTTATGAGTATATCCCTGCGCTAAATGATGATGCGGAACATATCGTGATGCTGACAGACCTGATTCGCGAAAACATGCAGGGCTGGCAAGTGCAAGCGGACCCAGAGCGTCTTGAGCGCGCCCAAGCGTTTGGTGCGAAGGTATAGAAAGTGATAGAAGGTATAGAAAGTGATGGAAGGTATAGCGGTTTAGGCCCACTCCAGCGAGGAGCTATAGAGTTACGACTTACCCAGTCACAACCTGGGCAGCAATGTAGCCGAAATATACCGCCAGAAAAGTAATTCCTATCTTGCGATTCAAAATGGTCTAGCCAAAGATAAAAATCAGCACAAGCGCCATCGTCAACAGCAAAGAGATAAAGATATCCAGCGATCTCAGGTATGGTACTTCTAGCGGTCTAACTAATGCGCTGAGGGGTAAGACCACCAAACTATCAAAAATATTCGAGCCAATCACGTTACCGACACATGGGTCTGCTTCTTTGCGGGTTGCCGCGATAATGGATGTGACCAGTTCTGGTATGCTGGCACCAACGGCCACAATGACCATGCCAATGATTGTGGGGGTCATACCCAATGCCAGAGCCAACTCGGAGTCATAGCGGATGGTGAGCTTGCCGGCAAAGTCCATGACGGTGCCGTAGATGAAGATCCGACCAGTAAAAAAGCAACACGAGGACCTCGTACTGCGCCCACGAGGTTCACGACAAGTTCCGGCGCACTGGTACCAAACGCGCATGGAATACCGTAAGCCTGGGCAGTGCCCGTAGCAGTGTTGTTTATCGGGTGGATGAAAACCAGTGGGGGGGGTGAGTATTTCGCTCGACTCTTTCTGCTATGGAATACATTACATGCGAATTATTCCTTAGAAGTAATGAGTTCTGGCTGCTAATTTGTACCTCGTTCCACTAACCAAATCTTTGAGAGCACACGATCATGAATACGCCTGAATTGGATCTCCAAGCAACGCCGGCCTTTGCACCCGACATTTCTGAAGTCAAAAAACAGGTGCTTTACCGCGATCTGGATGAATCGCTTTCCGAGTGGGAGCGTGCGCGCATGACCAGCAAGACCTGGTCAATGGAACAAGATTAAAGTTTGATTCAAGAATCGTCTGCAGCCGTCTCACGGCGATTCTTGATTTCCGCCTAATTCCCACCTAATTCGCAGGTATAGGCTCGGAGCTAAGCTCTTTTCTCCGCATCAGCGCTTCTAGATGATAAAATTCTCGGCCCATTCAATCGGCGACGCGTCACATGAACCAAAACTACCGCAAATCTTTGCCCGGCAGCGACCTCGACTATTTTGATACTCGTGCTGCAATCGAAGACCTGCAAGCTGGCGCTTACGCAAAACTTCCCTACACCTCTCGTGTCCTGGCAGAAAACCTGGTCCGTCGCTGCGATCCTGAAATGCTCGATGCATGCCTTATGCAGATTATCGAGAATAAGCAGGAACTCGATTTTCCCTGGTTTCCAGCTCGCGTCGTATGTCACGATATTCTGGGTCAGACGGCGCTCGTCGATCTTGCTGGCTTAAGAGATGCCATTGCGCTTAAAGGCGGTGATCCGGCGCAGGTGAATCCTGTGGTACCCACTCAATTGATTGTGGATCACTCCCTGGCTGTTGAGCATAACGGCGATGATCCCGCTGCTTTCGAGAAAAATAGAGTGATTGAAGATCGGCGCAACGAAGATCGATTTCATTTTATAAATTGGACAAAAACGGCCTTCGAGAATATCGATGTGATCCCGCCAGGTAACGGGATTATGCACCAGATCAATTTGGAGCGGATGTCGCCGGTGGTCCAGGTGCTGGATGGTGTCGCTTTTCCTGATACGCTGGTCGGTACTGACAGTCATACACCAATGGTCGATGCGCTCGGTGTAATCGCCGTTGGTGTTGGCGGTCTTGAAGCCGAGAGCGTGATGCTAGGTCGGGCATCTTATATGCGTCTGCCTGAAATCATTGGTGTTGAACTCACTGGCAAGCGTCAGCCTGGTATTACAGCGACAGACATCGTGCTCGAGATCACCGAGTTCCTTCGTAACCAAAAGGTTGTCTCTTCCTACCTCGAGTTCTTCGGCGCTGGTGCCTCTACCCTCACTCTGGGTGATCGGGCTACCATCTCAAATATGACGCCAGAGTTTGGTGCCACCGCGGCAATGTTTTACATCGATCAGCAAACGATCGAATACCTCACGATTACTGGTCGGGATCCTGAGCAAGTTGAGCTGGTAGAGCGATACGCAAAAGAAACTGGCCTTTGGGCCGATGGGCTCTCCCATGCACACTATGAGCGAGTGTTGACCTTTGATCTTTCCAGCGTCGGGCGAAATATTGCCGGACCTTCGAATCCGCATGCGCGTGTTGCAACGAATGCGCTGAGCGCTGCCGGTATTTCCGGTGTGGTCGAAAATGAAGAAGGGCTGATGCCCGATGGCGCGGTCATTATTGCGGCGATCACGAGCTGCACAAACACCAGTAATCCACGCAATGTTATTGCGGCAGCACTCATTGCGCGCAATGCGAATGCGCTGGGTTTGACCCGCAAGCCCTGGGTGAAGTCTTCGTTTGCACCTGGTTCAAAAGCGGTCCAACTCTATTTAGAGGAAGCCAAACTTTTACCCGAACTGGAGCAGCTTGGCTTCGGTATCGTCGGCTTTGCGTGCACAACCTGTAACGGCATGAGCGGAGCGTTAGATCCAGTCATCCAAAAAGAAATCATTGAACGTGACTTGTACGCCACGGCGGTGTTGTCCGGTAATCGAAACTTCGACGGTCGAATTCACCCCTATGCCAAGCAGGCATTTTTAGCCTCGCCGCCGCTCGTGGTCGCGTATGCCATAGCGGGTACGATCCGGTTTGATATCGAGCAGGGTGTGTTGGGTGTAGACCAGCAAGGCAACCCCGTCACGTTAAAGGATATTTGGCCTAGCGATGAAGAGATTGATCAGGTCGTTGCAGATTGCGTCAAACCCGAGCAATACAAAGCTGTCTACGACCCGATGTTTTTGCCAATCAAAGACATTACTGACCAAGTTAGCCCGCTCTACGATTGGCGGCCTCAGAGTACCTACATTCGTCGCCCACCCTATTGGGAAGGCGCGCTTGCCGGTGAGCTAGGGCTTAAAGGCTTACGCCCGCTTGCAGTGCTAGGCGACAACATCACGACCGACCATTTGTCTCCTTCTAATGCCATTATGTTAGACAGTGCAGCGGGCGAGTATCTGCACAAGATGGGACTGCCCGAAGAAGATTTCAATTCCTACGCAACTCATCGTGGCGACCATCTGACGGCACAGCGAGCGACCTTTGCCAATCCAAAACTACTCAATGAAATGGTGAAGGAAGATGGCGAGATTAAGCAAGGTTCTCTGGCTCGTATTGAACCAGAGGGTAAGGTCACACGCATGTGGGAAGCGATCGAGACCTACATGGAGCGCAAGCAACCGCTGATTATTGTGGCGGGAGCCGACTACGGTCAGGGATCATCTCGAGATTGGGCAGCAAAGGGTGTGCGGCTCGCCGGAGTGGAGGCGATTGTCGCAGAAGGCTTTGAGCGGATTCATCGGACCAACCTTATTGGCATGGGCGTATTACCGCTCGAGTTCAAGTCCGGCAATGACCGTAAAAAGTATGCGATTGACGGGACTGAAACCTTTGATGTGATTGGCGAACCCACGCCCGGCGCGACGCTGACCCTGGTGATTCATCGCATAAATGGCGAGACAGTCGAAGTGCCGGTTACCTGCCGTCTTGATACTCAGGAAGAAGTCTCAATATTCTCTGCCGGTGGTGTATTGCAGCGTTTTGCCCAGGACTTTCTTGAAGCCAAAGCGAATTAGGAGTCGACATGAGTCATGTGTCTCAAATACGAATTCCGGCCACTTATATGCGCGGTGGTACGAGTAAGGGCGTGTTCTTCAAGCGTGGAGACTTGCCTGAAAATGCCCGAACACCAGGCGGCGCGTTAGATCAACTGTTGCTGCGTATAATCGGTAGTCCTGACCCTTACGGCAAGCAGACTGACGGTATGGGTGGGGCGACCTCTAGTACCAGCAAAACGGTCATTCTGTCTAAGAGCAATGAACCCGGCCACGATGTCGACTACCTGTTTGGGCAGGTTTCTATTGATCAGCCGTTTGTTGACTGGAGTGGAAACTGTGGCAATTTATCTGCCGCAGTAGGCTCCTTTGCAATATCGAACGGTCTGGTTGATCCGGGTCGAATTGTAGATGACGGTATTGTTGAGGTGCGTATTTGGCAGGCGAATATTAAAAAGACCATTATTTGCCAGGTGCAAATGTCGAATGGTGAGGTTAAAGAAACCGGTGACTTTGAATTAGATGGTGTGACATTTCCTGCAGCAGAAATTCAGGTCGATTTTATGGATCCTGCCGATGATGAAGGTGGCTCGATGTTTCCCACCGGCAATCTGGTTGATGATCTTGAAGTGCCCGGGCTTGGCACGCTGAAGGCGACTATGATCAACGCGGGCATCCCGACTATTTTCGTCAATGCTGAAGATGTGGGTTACACCGGCACAGAGCTACAGGGCGATATCAACGGTGATCCCAAAGCACTCGCGATGTTTGAAATAATTCGTGCGTGCGGCGCGGTCAAGATGGGACTCATTCAAAATATTGAAGAAGCTGCCGCGCGCCAGCACACCCCTAAGGTTGCCTTTGTCGCACCGGCCAAAGATTATATTTCTTCTAGTGGTAAGTCAGTGACGCCGAAGGATATGGATCTTTCTGTGCGCGCGCTTTCGATGGGTAAACTACACCACGCGATGATGGGTACAGCGGCGGTGTCCATTGGCACTGCCGCAGCGATTTCCGGCACCCTGGTGAATCTCGCGGCTGGCGGCGGTGATCGCAGCAGTGTGATATTTGGCCATCCCTCGGGAACATTGAGGGTGGGTGCGGAAGCCGCGCAAGTAGATGGTGATTGGCAAGTGACGAAAGTCAGCATGAGCCGAAGCGCACGGGTGCTGATGGAAGGCTGGGTTCGTGTGCCGGGTGATTGTTTTTAGCAAAAGCCTGTTTTTAGGAATACCCCGTTTTGGAGAATAGAATGGCGGGCAAAAAGAAAGTATTGCGTTCTCAGGCCTGGTTCGGCGGTGAAGACAAGGATGCTTTTATTCATCGCTCCTGGATGAAGAATCATGGTCTGCCCACTGATAGCTTTGATGGCCGGCCGATCATTGGTATCTGCAACACCTTTTCAGAATTAACCCCATGCAATGCTCACTTTCGGGGTCTGGCTGAAAAAATAAAAGCCGGCGTGTTGCAGGCCGGTGGTATCCCACTCGAGTTTCCCGTGATGTCTCTCGGCGAAACGAATCTGCGGCCCACTGCAATGTTGTACAGAAATCTTGCATCTATGGATGTTGAAGAATCCATTCGTGGCAACCCTATTGATGGTGTTGTATTGATGACCGGGTGTGACAAAACGACACCAGCATTGCTGATGGGCGCCATCTCCTGTGATCTACCCACAATTGTAATTTCCGGTGGGCCGATGCTGAACGGACGTTACCAGGGTAAAACCGTTGGCTCTGGTACTGATGTTTGGCGCCTATCTGAGGAGCTCCGGGCAGGCACTATTACGCAAGCAGACTTTGACGCTGCTGAAGAGGGCATGTCGCGTTCTGCTGGTCACTGTATGACGATGGGTACGGCGTCGACCATGGCCGCAATGGTGGAGTCACTAGGCATGGCACTGCCCACCAATGCTGCTATTCCGGCAACAGATGCCAGACGGGAACGACTTGCGTGGGAGTCCGGCCGACGAATTGTCGACATGGTTGAGCAGGATCTAGTCCCGTCAAAAATTCTCAACCGGGCGTCATTTAGAAACGCTGTGGTGGTCAATGGCGCCATTGGTGGTTCAACCAATGGAGTGTTGCATTTGTTGGCCTTTGCCAAGCGATCGGAAATCGACTTTAACCTGGATGACTGGGATGAGATGGGGCGGGATATACCATGCCTTGTCGACGTAATGCCCTCGGGTCGGTTTCTCATGGAGGATTTTTATTACGCGGGTGGTGTGCCTGCGGTGATGAGTCGCATCCCCGACAAGCTTGACCTGGATGTGATGACGGTCACTGGGAAAACCTTAGGTGAAAACATTGACGGCGCCAAAGTCTGGCAGGATGAGGTGATCACGCCGGTGGCGACACCGTTTAAACCTCACGGTGGTATAGCGGTATTAAAAGGTAACCTCGCGCCGCTAGGGGCGGTGATTAAGCCTTCCGCTGCAAGTCCTGAATTACTAAAGCATCAAGGTAAGGCGGTGGTGTTCGAATCCATTGAGGATTTCAAAGCGAGGATCGATGACCCCGATCTGGATGTGACCGCGGGCAGTGTTTTGGTGCTCAAAAACTGCGGTCCCCGGGGTTATCCGGGTATGGCTGAGGTTGGCAATATGGCGTTGCCGAAGAAATTACTCGAAGCAGGCGTACGCGATATGGTGAGAATTTCTGACGCCAGGATGAGCGGTACTGCTTACGGTACGGTAGTACTTCACTGTGCGCCAGAGGCAGCAGTGGGCGGAGTTCTCGCGCTCGTGGAAGAGGGCGATGAAATATTTTTAGACGTCGAAGCTAGACGGCTTGAGCTACTCGTTTCCGACGCGGAGATAGAGCGGCGTCGGTTAGACTGGGTCGCACCCACTAACCCAATGATTGGTGGTTATCAAAGCATGTATGTCAATTCCGTTACGCAGGCTGACCTGGGTTGCGATCTTGAGTTTCTGCACGGTAAACGTGGCGCCGCTGTACCGCGCGAGAGTCACTAGCCTTTGCCAATGCTGGTGATAATATCGCGTATCTCTGAGAGCGGAAACTTAGGTGTTCGGTCGAAGTAGAGCACCCCATTAATTTCTTGTTGTACATCTGTTAACTGTGTCCAAACGAAGCCTTTGAGCTTCTTTGCGTCGATAATGGTATCGGCGACTGCGCGAAATCGTGCTGCTAGTTCAGCCGGGTTCTCAGGTAATTCGCCATAAGAGAATTCATTACCTATGAGATTACCCGGCACGAAACCAATGCCTCCGCACTCGGTGAGGATAATCGGTAAGCCTTCAACTTTTGCGTTGGGAAGCGCGCCGACTTTTTTCCCCACCGCGCTGTCGTCACCATTAATGGCTGCTGATGGATCGGTCATTAAGCTCTCGAGCCGCTCTGTAAGCGTCGAAGATTCACCTTCGTATAGGTGCAGCGTCCAAAGGTCGCCGCTGGAATACTCCCAACCGTCGTTGCCGATGACCAGGCGACTTTGATCAAACGCACGGGTTATGCCGACAATCCCGTCTACAAACGCGCGTTGTTCCGGGCGATCAATTTGATTCCAGATGCCCCAGCTTTCGTTGAAAGGCACCCAGGCGATGATGCAAGGATGCTGGCGATCGCGTTTAATGATATCTGCCCATTCGTTACCCAGGGTGCGAACTAATTCGTTAGAGAAAATTCGGCCCGACGGCATTTCTTCCCATACGAGTAAACCCAGGCGGTCTGCCCAGTACAGGTATCGGGGGTCTTCAATTTTTTGATGTTTACGGGCGCAGTTAAAGCCCAACGCCAGGGTTAGCTCGACGTCCCTTTTCAACATTTCATCATTAACGGCGGTGTACCAACCCATTTCAAAGTAGCCCTGATCTAAAACCCCCCGTATGTAAATTGGGCTACCGTTGAGTGTGATGCTGTCTTTATCTTTACCAATCTCTCTTAAACCAACATAACTCTGGATGTCGTCGAGACAAATTTGATCTTGATTGATTTCCCTATTAATCTCTTGATCAATCTCCCTATAAAATAAGCGAATGCGTAAATCGTAGAGAAACGGTGACTCGGGCGACCAGAGCTCGGGGCTTGAAATAGTCAGTTGGACCCGTGCTTCTGCACGATCATTGAAGTTTGCAGCTGCGCTGATGATCACCTGGCCGTCTCGGATAAGGTCGACGAGAATATCGAGTTGATTTTGGTGGCTCGTTTCGATCCAGCAAGTTAACTCCGATCTTTCTAGATTGAATTGGCTATGCAGCGCATTGATGTGAATGTTGCTAACAGGCTCTAGCCAAACCGTTTGCCAGATACCGGTGACAGAATCGTAGTCGATAGGCCATTTTGTCGTGCCCGCTTGCTTGCCCCGGGGTTGCGTCCATGAGGCTGAATCTTCAACTCGAATGACGACCTGATTAAGACCAGGTTCCAGGGCGTGACCAATATCGAGGCTAATGGGCGAATAGCCGCCGCGATGTTGGCCAACTTCTAAGCCGTTGATAAAAATTCTGGTCCAATGATCGCAAGCCCCAATGTTGAGGCGTACTTGTTCAGCTTGCCATTCAGCGGGCAACTCGAATGCTCTGGCATACCAATTTATTAGTGATGGTTTTAAATCGTGTATTTCAGAAGCTTCTGACTCGATCGGAAACGGTACGACTATCGCGTAGCCAAATCGAGGATCATCGTACCAGCTATTTATCAATCCGATGTCGACTGGGTCTGGTTGGAATCGCCATTCGCCATTGAGATTCAGCCACTGCTGCCGAACGATGGTGGGTCTCGGGTATTCTGGTCTCGGCTGCTGTGGTTTCGGTGTCGTCAAACGCTTAGTCTCCGGTATATAGTTTTTGCTGAGTTGTTTAGGGTTGTGATGCCCATCATACATTTGCGCCGGGTTCGACCGCCACCAACGACAAAACGAACCAGGCGATAGCAGCTTGCAATTGATTGTATCGGTCCGTTGAATCATTGTGGAAGCCATGTTGGCAGTCTTTGTACATGTGCATGGCGTAGTCCATCCTCTGAGCATTCAGCACCTTCTCGTACTCCGGCCAGGTAGAGTTGACTCGTTTGTCATTTTCAGCCAACTGAACCATTAAGGGGCTCTTAGTGTTCGGCCAGAGTTCTTTTGCTGCCGGCGTGCGGTAGAACGGCACACCTGCGTCAATCAAGTCTGAACGTGCTGCGGCGAGTATATTGACCACGTATCCGCTAAAGCAAAAGCCAACAGCGCCAATGTTGGTGGTGTCTTGCATGGCTCTCAAATAGTCGGTTGCCGCAATGAAGTCCTGTTCAATTTTATTTCGCTACATGCCGCGCTGCATGGAGCGCCCTTCATCATCATTGCCTGGATATCCACCGAGCGGGTGCAGAGCGTCCGGCGCAAAAGCGATAAATCCAGCTTTGGCGACTCGTCGCGCGACGTCTTTGATGTATGGATTCAATCCGCGGTTTTCATGTGCGACTAAAATTGCCGGTACCGGAACCTGCAAGTTCTTTGGTTTGATGAGGTAGCCGTGACCTTCGCCGTGTCCGTCCGGTGAATCAAAGTTGGCATAGGTCGCTAAAATATCGGGAGCATTGAAGGATATTTGATCGGCCAGGGCGTAGTTAGGTGTTAGCGCACTCGTGAGCGCGCCGAGTGAGAGACCAGCCGCGGCGATAGTCGTCAGGCGGCGAAGGAATTCTCTGCGGTCGATAACGCCATGTGCTTACTCGTCCTACCAATCAAAGGCTTCCTGCGGAATCGGCTGTACCGGGTTAGTTGTGGGCTTCATCATCTCAATCGCCCATAGTTCCCAGGTGGTCACGATAATTTACGCGACCCAGATTATTTTCGAAAGTCAGCTGCTCGGCTGTTCTGAACCGTCATAGGCCTCGATGGCACTTTGTGTGGTTTTGGGTAGCGCGACGTATGGTTCAAAATGCTTGGCCTCAGAGGGGTGATGAATGATTCGCCACCATGTCCAGCCGGCCAAAATTACCAAAACTGTCTCCGCAAAGTAGAACATCGCCAGTGGCGAGTAGTCGATAAAGAAGGACAGCAGCAAGGGGCCAATAACGGCGCCAACGCTATGGCAGAGCAGTACGACACTGCCGACTTCTATCAGTGGTAATTCGGTATTATCGTTCGCATGTGCTAATAAAATCGAGTAAAGCGGTAGTGTCATTCCGCCGAAGATGAACATCAGCGTGAAGAGTACGACGACGTCGATCCCTGAAAATAAGATTGCCAGTTGAGCAACAATGGCGCCTGCGAAAGCAGCCACGACAATCACCTGGCGTCGGTCTCTGCGATCCGACATGCGGCCGAGGGGTAACTGGCAAATAGCCCCGCCGATGACTGTGATCGCCATAAAGTAGCCGATTTGCTGCTGATCAAGACCTTGTGACTGAGCAATGATAGGCCCCAGGGCCCAGATCCCGGAGGTCACGAGTCCAACGAGAAAGACGCCGACCACCGCGATATGGGATGCCTTGTAAACACCCTTTAAATTGAAACTAATGGAAGGGATGGGTGCTGGGGCCGGGCTTCGAGTGAGGCCTACCGGTATGGCGCCGATGGCGAGCAACATCGCCGCTAATGCAATTAGCTGGAGAAAATTGAAGGTGAAGCCAATCATAATCTGACCGATACAGATAGCACCCAGGGTGAGTGCTGAATAAATACCTAGCACAAGGCCTCGATTTTCTGCTGTGGCTCGCTCATTCAGCCAGCTCTCGATCACCATATAGAGGCCGGCAAAGGTCCAGCCCGTGATCAGCCTGGCGCTTATCCAAACGCCGGTGTTATCGCCGAGCGACAAAACGAGAAGCGCGCCCGTCGCTGCACCGGTCATCACCGAGAAAACGCGGATATGTCCGACTTTGGCGACAAGCTTCGGGATGGTCAGGCAGCCCAGCACAAACCCAAGATAGTAAGCCGAGCCGAGATAGCTAATGGCGCTATTCGACCAACCTAGTTGCGCGGCATAGAGGGGAGCTATGGTCTGCTGTAAGCCATGGCCAACAAGGATTATAAACACCGAGATCAGCAGTGTAGAAATAGTATAAAGAACCTGGGTCATATCGTGTGATGAAAACTCTGAGAAGTGGCAGGCCGGATATGGCTGCGGACGCGGAGTTTAGGTGTGAATTTTGGTTTGCTCAAGCCTTCTCTTGGCTAATTTTAGCCCCCGTGATGTGGATCTATGAAATCGTGGCGGTCCGGGCCCAGTGAATTCGATGCCGGTTTCAAATCACTGGCGAGAATCTGATCAATGAGTGTGAGCGCGGTTTCAATTTGCTCGAGAGTATTCTTCTCTTTCGTCTACTCCTTGAGTTGAACGGCGTTCACACGCTGCCGCCGAAGTGTAGACTTATCCAGTTTGCGCAATTGCCTGGCCTCGTTGCTGGTGTCGCCTGAGGGTCTAAAGGCAGGTAGGTCGCACTCGAAGTTTGGTGCTATGAGGGGTGAAGCAGGGGGGTTGGCAAAGCATTAATGCGGGAAGCAGCATTGTTGGCCAGACCCTCATCGTCTTCTCCTTTTACGGCACTACTTATGGGTTATTTATGGGGTTATTTGCGGGGCTATTTATGGGCTGCAGGTAATTGATCGGGTAACAATCCGTTTTCACGGCGATGATGGAATAATTTGTCGAGATGACGTATCACATGCTCGGGTTCAATTTCACATATATTGTCTGACTGCAGTATGACTCGATTGGGCTGGCTAGGGTAAGGGCCGGTTTCTTCGGGAGAGGTACTGCTAAATATGGAAATAATTGGGGTATTTGTGGCCGAAGCAATATGTAGCACTCCACAATCGTGAGTCACAAATGCATCCATTCTTTCAATAGCGGCGAACAAAGACTGCGCAGTGGTTTGGCCAATCAGATTAATCGTATCGGGTTGAGCCTCGACGAACTGCTTACCCAAAAATGCCTCGTTGCGCGTACCGGTAATGGCGATGTGGAATCCGGGGTAGTGCTCCTTTAGGAGTTTGCCTAGTCGAATATATCGATCAAGTGGCCAGAGCTTTCGGTGCTCGCCACGACTAGAGCGCCAGAATTTCCAACCTTGTATTGCCGTCCTGCCGCAGCCTAGATGGAGCCCGATCAGTTTGCCGTACGTAGCAGTCAGGGGTGTTGGTAAGTCATCTTTTGCCATGACGTAGTGCCGGTGTGACTGGTCTGCGGTCAACCCTAGCGTAGCAGCAACAAACTCAAGAATGGCATCGGCCTGGTGGCGTCCACCCAGGAATGCTGGCACAAACTGAACGGGACATTCCGTGCCGATCAGTAGATCTGCAGATTTTGGATTGAGGCAAAGCGCCACATCTATATGGCGTGTGAGTTTGCGCACCTGGCGCCGACTGGTGGCAACGTGCAGCACGTCAATATCGCTGTTGCCGATGAAGACCTCGCTGCTAAGGTTGCTCAGCGCAACGACCTCTATTCTGCAATCCGCAAGTTGATCTCTAACGAGTCGAATGGCCGGGCTACAAAATAAGTTGCTGCCAGTATGTTTGGTGCACACAAGAAGGATGCGCTTAGGGTTGCAGTCTTTAGAATTTGGCATGGTACTGATCTTGTTATAATTTTTATCTGAGCTGTTTTCAGACTATCTGGTCAATTCTCAATCACCATAACCCAAGAGGGAGCCTTCGCATACCGATTTATTTTGTCAAAATATCGGCCGGAGGAACCTTGAGTTGACCGCTAAAAATTGCTTCTTCGGCGGTGTCTACTGCTTCTGCCAGTGACCAAACTTCTGCGCGATTTGGCTGGGTGTCGAATTTGGGGAAGTTCGATGATGCGACGCTCATGCTCATGGAGGTGGCGTTCTAATCACCGTAGAATAAAATCTCGATAATAGAGGGGGAAACAATGCATAAAGGACAATGCCTGTGTGGGCAAATTCAATATGAGTTCGAGGGCGATCTGGTGATTTCCGGCGTCTGTCATTGCAAGAACTGTCAGCGCCAGGCAGGCTCGGCATTTGCAACCATCAGTGGTGTGCCCAAGGCGGCATTGAAGATAACGGGCTCGCCCAAGTTGTACCAGGACAGCGATACCGATTCTGGCAGTCCTGTCGAGCGCTACTTCTGTGGTAACTGTGGCTCACCAATTTATTCCGCTGTGTCATCCCAGCCGGATCTCCTATTCCTGAAGACAGGGACGTTGGATGATACCACCTCATTCGTGCCTCAGTTTCAGGTTTACTGCGAGACGAAACAGGATTGGGTGGCGCTTTTGGAAGATGTCCCACAAGCGTCGAGAGGTTCGTAGATGATTACCGTCCATGGATCGCCTGTCTCTCCATTTGTACGAAAAGTGCTAGTTTGCTTGATGGAAAAGGGCATTGCCCACGAGGTTAATCCGATTAGCCCATTTCCAGCGCCAGAGTCTCATTTAAAGATTTCGCCCCTTGGTAAGATTCCAGCGCTCACGGATGGGGACGTTGCTATTCCAGATTCTTCTGCGATCTGCGGTTATCTAGAAAGAAAATATCCCGAGCCAGCCATTTACCCCCTGGATGCAGGCGACTATGGCCGAGCCCTCTGGTTTGAGGATTGGGCTGATGGCGAGCTACCCAAGGCTACGGCAGCACTGTTCTTCAATCGCATTGCCGTAAAGATGATGAAGCGAGAGCCGGACGAAGCGGTAATTCAGAAGATTCTCTCTACTGTACAGCCGCCAATATTTGATTATTTGGGGGGAGAAATTGGCGACAAAACTTATCTGGTGGGGGGTCGCTTCAGCATTGCTGACATTGCCGTGACCAGTCAGTTTGTGCAGATGATGTATGCGGGAGAGGCATTGCCCACCAATAGCCATCCCAATATCGCCCGCTATGTTAGCCATCATATGCAGCGCGATACGTTCAAAATGCTGATCAACAATGATCCCTTCCTTAAGCTAGAGTAGCTGAGAGTAGAGTGACCCGGCAAAACCGCTGAAATTGTGCTGCTGGATGTTAGCTATGACAAGCCTGATGGCAGTGCCGAAGTGTCTCTATTCTGGCCACGACTCCGTGAAGTAACAGATGTTCATTCTGATGTCTGATCTTGCGCCTTCGCTAAGTCCATCCTGGGCGATATCGCCGGATCAGGTTCGTATGGCATTATCCAATCTGACTGGTTTTCATGCCAAGCAGATGTTCTTCCCGACTCCCCTGGGTGGCGAGTTTGCCGTTATCGATTGGCAGTTCCCATTTGTTGCCCAGGGCGCGTGGGGGTTCGCCAGGATGTTGGGTATGTGTATACCTGCAGATGAGGCGAGCTGAAGAACAAACATTGCTGGGAGCATATCTGTATAGCCTTGGTATTAAAGGTTACTCTCGAGACGACCTCGAAATTGATTACCGTATGGGGTTGATCGTCAGTCAGATGATCATGTCCGTTGCAGCCGCGGATACAGACCCGGTAATCTTTAAGAAAGAATGCGGTGATCTAGGTTTGGACTGGAGAGAGGTCACGTTCAGCCGAACTCAGTAAGCGATGGCAGAATCGGATGTACTCGGTTTCCCTAAATCTCTCTAGCCAGAGCTTTTGTAGAGAGAGATTATCATCTCAATTTTTTCGATTCTAACATTTTAGTAGTGGTGCTCTATCTGGGACCCTTAAATTATGACACTTGAATTATGAATCTGGACAAGCTTAAGCGGGCAGAAGCGAATTTTTTGCAACATTATCCTGGCGGCTTCAATGATCCAGAGATGATCGCTATTGGCAAAAAGCACAACGTAGGTCGAATGACTGAACTCAGCCAGGAACTCCTCGATGAAAGCTCGTTCTCTAATGTCGGGCCTGTTTTAGACAGTCTAATCAAGATTGTCGGCCGCTCGTCCATGGTTTCGATGTTCGAAAAACCGAAGTTTCGAGACTATGTGAATAGTTTGAATACAGATACGCGACAGATGCTGGCAGCAGGTTTCCAGCAGTTATTACATGGCGACCAAGAGAAGGGCTTCAACAAGATTGTGGACATACTGGCGGCCGGTAAGATTGCTAAGTGGAGTCTGATGACAATATGTCCGCTTTACTATCGACCGAATGATGAAGTGTTTGTGAAACCCACGACCGCCAAGCGAGTGATTGAGCACCTTGAGCTCGACAATTTAATGTATACACCCAGACCTTACTGGGCATTTTATGCGGAATTCCGAGCGCAAATTCTGGATATGAAACAGCAAGTTGATCCGAGCCTTTCGCCCAGCAATGCGGCATTTACCGGCTTCTTGATGATGAGCCTGGGTTAGTTGGCGAACCAGTTTCCGCGCCCGCCATCCGCATCTATTCGATTATTGTTGAGTAACAACTACGCAAAGATAATCGTGCTTCACGCTCTCGAGTTCATGAACTCAGAATTCAATCTTGAGATCTTTACTATTTGCTTATACGGCAGCACATGTTCGCGACTGCTGATATAGTCGATGCACGAACCTATTAACCTGTTAACCAACCTATTAACTTACCAACCTCTCAACTTAGGAAGCTACCAATGATTGATTTCGAAGTCCCTGAAGAAACGAAGAAGATACGCGCGGAGATTCGCAAGTTTGTGCAGGAGGAGTGTATTCCTGCCGAGCAAGACTGCACCGCAGACAATTTCGAATCCGTACTGTTGGAACTCCGTGGTAAAGCCAGGGCGAAAGGTTATTGGTGCCCATTTATTCCGAAAGAACATGGTGGAATGGGACTAAGACCGTTAGCAAATGCGTTGGTCCAGATGGAGCTAGGCGAGAGTTTCCTGGGCGCGCTATCGATGAACACCCAGGGTCCCGACGATGCCACAATGTTGACCTTACTTGAGCATGGTACTGACTATCAAAAGGAAAAATTTCTGGCGCCTTTGTTAGATGGCCAGAAAAGAATTTGCTATTCCATGACAGAGAAAGCGGCGGGCTCTGATGCCACTGGCATGCAAACCACTGCAGTACTAGATGGTGACAATTGGATTCTAAACGGCGAGAAATGGTTCAGTTCCTCAGCCAATGTTGCCGATATTGCCGTCGTGATGGCGAAGACCGATCCAGACGCTGCGCGCCATGAACAATACAGCACCTTTATCGTTGAGCTACCTAACCCCGGCTATGAAATTGTCCGCGACATCGAGACCATGCAGCCACATACGGAGCTTGGTTTGAAACTGGGCGGCTCCCACTCAGAAATCAAAATTGATAACCTGATTGTGCCCCGAGAAAACCTTCTCGGCGGGCAAGGTCAGGGCTTCAATATGGGACAGCACCGGCTTGCCTACGGTCGTCTGCGCCATGGTATGCATAATGTCGCGATGGCCCAGCGGGCTTTGGATTTAGCTGCTGGACATGTGGTCCAACGGACTACTTTTGGTAAGCGACTGGCTGACCGACAGGGTGTTCGTTGGATGTTGGCGGACTGTGCGGCTGAAATCTACAAAGCGCGTTTGATGTTGTTACACATCGCATACAAGGCAGAGAACGGGCTTGATCTCAGAAACGAAAACGGTATTGCCAAGGTGTTCCTGGCGAACATGGTGCACCAGGTGGTGGATACAGCGATTCAGTTGCACGGTGCGCTTGGCTACAGCCTCGATACTCCCCTCGCTCGCTGGTACACCAGTATTCGCAGCCAGAGACTAGTAGATGGCCCTGATGAAGTGCATCGATGGCGCACTGGCGCGAATGTCATCAAGGCATTTGAAGAGCATGGTACGACGGCATCGGTTTGTGGCGGTGATCTGTTGTAGAAAAGCACCCCGGTTAACGCTGGGCTTTTGTTTAAATTGGGCTCTTGTTTTATGTGGCTAGAAAGGCAGTGTGTCATGCACTGCCTATTCTAGTTAGGGGGTTCTGCCGAATCCTTGTATATTGTACGTCAGTCCGATGTTCAATCACTTAGAGGTCGCCTTCCATGATGTTTGATGTGCTGGAATCATTTGTCGTGTTGGGTCTGCCGGTTTTCTTGATGACCTGGTACTTGTTTCGCAGGCTCTACGAGCGTGGTGATTTAGAAGTGGGCACGAACTATAAGACCATAAAGTCCAATCTAAAAACGATCAAAAATCAGGGCAAAAAGCAGGGCAAAGAACAGGGCAAAGAACAGGGCAAAGAACAGGGCAAAGAATCTAGCGACAGGTTGCACAAAAAGTGGATGAAGTTCGGCGGTGGCTTTTATGGGCTTACGGCGGTGGTATCCCTAATCTTGATAGAAGTTGCGGACATCTGGAATTTTCTGTTTCATTTCCCAGGCTTTGAGGTGTTATTCGAGGATGGACTGATCAGTTTTGTTGTCGGTTTGTTAGTCAATCAATTTCAAAACTTTATTGCCGCTTGCCTGTGGTTTGCGCATTGGGGCGACGATGGCCGGAATATGCTAGTTTGGGCTGTCGTACCTTACGGCTGTTATCTGTTAGCGCTTAGGGTTGCCGAGCAACCCATCCAGGTCTGGCTAGGCCGGTTAAAGTGGTGGTAGCCTTCAATAAGCGAACGGTCCCTGATGGTTCACAGCGGAGGAAATCTTCAATGAAATTTCTCAAAATCGGTTTGTCTGTTGTCGTCGTACTCGTCGTTGCTCTCGCATTTCTTGCGCCTATTGGCCCATTGCCAGGTTTATTGATCGGTGGCAAAGAAACGCCCGTCCCTGATAGTTGGGGTGACACTAGCCAACTACACGAAATCAAACTAAAAGTGCCTGGAACCATTCCGCGTGTTGTTACGATCTGGGTGGTTCAGTTTCAAAGCGACCTCTACGTTGTAGGCAACAGCACCAGCGGTTGGGTGAAGTTGTTGGGAGCCGGTGGTCCGGTTTCGATGCGTATCGATGACAAGACGTTTGGTCTGAAAGCTAGTCAGGTCATGGCGGGTTGGCAACCCATCATGCTGAAATATGTTGACAAGTACCGAGCTGATTATCCGGACATCATCAATGGTTTCCCTTCTTTGGAAGACGCTGAAGGAAAGATCGCGGTATTTAAGTTGTCGTGACTGAGACTTTAGTGAATAAAGCCATCGTAAATGAAGCGTGCCTGTAACAAATCCATGACGCCAGGGTCATAGTGAGACAGGTTATAGGAATGATGTGATGATTAAGAATGTGTTCGCGCTTTTGTTCGTCAGCCTTCTGGCATTTAACGGGTCAGCGGAAACCGTTAGTAGTCAAACTACTAATGTAATTAGTGAAGAAGCGAGTAAAGAAGCTAGCGCCGTAGTGTTGAATCGTACCGCGGTCTTTGCAGGCGGTTGTTTCTGGTGTATGGAACCACCCTTCGACAAGCTTGATGGTGTTGTCTCGACCGTTTCCGGTTATGCCGGTGGTCATCTGATTGCTCCCACCTATCGTGATGTCACTGGTGGCCGGTCAGGACATCTTGAAGTTGTCCAGGTGACCTATGACCCATTGAAAGTTAGCTATGAGGCGTTACTCGATGTGTTTTGGCAGAATGTAGATCCACTGGATGGCGGCGGCCAGTTTTGTGATCGAGGCGAAAGTTATACGACTGCTGTGTTTACGCTGTCAGATCGCGAACAGAAACTGGCTGAAAGAAGCCTTGAGTCCATCCAGGCAAAATTCCAACAGTTGGTGAAAACTCAGATCCGTCCGCTCACGACACCAGGGTTCTATGCCGCTGAGGACTACCATCAAGATTACTATCAGAAGAACCCGATTCGCTATCAGTATTACCGATCGAGCTGCAGACGCGATAAGCGTCTCAATGAGCTCTGGGGCGACTAGACCCCAAAGTTCATGGTCGTTTACCGCGGTTTAAACGGTCACTAAATTGGTGATAACAGATCAGGATTGGAGACCAGTTTGCGCACACCGTGAGCTTCGCTTTCTCCAAACTCGTTCGTTTCACACCATTGGCTTAAGCTGTTGATATCTAGCTTGGCGCATTGTGGTCGAACGCTCCAGGTAACTTGCAGCGGCGAGCAGACTTCATCCGTATGGGAGGCGCCAGTGGTCGAACCCAAAAACTCTACAGGTGCCCCGGTCGTATCGGGTATGAATTCAGGCTGGTGATAACCATTTACCATGTTGCCATCGTAATCTAGATCATCAAAATTTAGCGCTGATGGATCATTGACGACGGTAAATACCTGTGTCTCAACTCGAAGATTGGGGTTGGCAGTGCCGCCGTTCAAGCAAGCTCCCAGACCTTTACCCGGTGCGACATCAGCGCTGCTGAACACCCAGTGGACTTCTACTGTGTCACCCGGCTCGATACCTTTGCAGGAGTCTTTCTTGGGCGCTTTCAATTCGGCCTTAGTGAGAGACGTGCTCATGCCACAAGCATAACCACCGCCTTTACTCTCGCTCGTTTCAAGCGAGAAGTCTGCCGCCTTGTGTTCAGCGCCGCTATGAAAATGGATGTTGCAAAGATTCATATTTTCAGGTTTTGGCGCGACGGAGAAAATCCGTTGGTTATTGCCAGCAAGGTTATCGATATCTCGAGGCGTCTGTGGTCCGAAACCCGTGCATGCCTCGGCAAATGCAGCGCTGCTAACAAGCAGACCAATAGAAATTGATAAGAATTGCGTGCGGTACATAAACTATCCATCGATTAGAGTTGCAGCGATTATACTGGGAGAGTTTTCTCGATAGCGCAGTGATTTTCTTAGCGTGTAGGTAAATTTACCTGATTGTTATGCTTTATGGTCACAAGTATCTGGGTGGCTGGTCGTGGCGTTGAAAATCCCTATGGGTTAGAAAAACAAGCTAAGGCTCGCCGCTGTATCGGAACTCGGGCCCTTCTAAGTCGATTTTTGGAATCTCTTCTTTTTCTCGCCAATAGTCCTGAGTGTGTTGCCAGATTCGTCTCTCGCCGCGTTTCGGCATCTTGTGCATAGAGCGCTGTAGATAATTCGGATTGAAATTGTCAGGGTCGATCCAACTGAGCCTCGTCATATCCTGGTCTTCGGCCGGGATAACGGGCACGACAGAAGTCTGCTGACGCGCGTCCATGTGGTTGAGTATCCGGCAGACAAAATCAGCCACAAGATCAACGCGCAATGTCCAACTCGCGCGAAAGTAGCCGAATATCCAGACCATATTGGGCACGTCGGTGAACATCATGCCCCGGTAGGTCACCGTGTCGGCAAAATCGATCACCTTGCCATCCACACTAAATTTGATATCACCGAGAACGCAAAGATCGAATCCTGTCGCGGTGATGACGATATCTGCGTCTATCTGCGTGCCTGATTGTGTTCTTATGCCGTGCTCTGTGAATGTGTCAATTTGATCGGTGACCATTGATGCCTTGCCAGAGGCGATCCCTTTAAAAATGTCGCCATCGGGTACAAAGGCGATGCGTTGCTGCCAGGGGCGATACCGAGGGCTGAAGTGCTTCTCAACATCATAGCCGTCTGGCAGAAATGCCTTAACACCAGCGAGCAGTTCTTGCCGGACAACTTCTGGTTCGTTTTCGGCTCGTCTGGTGAACTCGGCTTGAGCCAATAAAATCTCACGCCGCACAATTTCATGAATCCACTCTTCGGGAATATCGAGACTGCGTAAATGTGTGGCGGTGTCGTTTACGTTCCGACCAGGAATAAAATAGGTTGGAGAGCGCTGTAATACTGTGACATGTTTGCAGTCCGCTGCGATGGCCGGGACGAGCGTCGCGGTCGTGGCTCCCGAACCAATAACCGCGACGTTTTTGTCTTTATAGTCCAGGTCTTCAGGCCAGGTTTGGGGGTGGACGATCTGCCCTTTATATTGATCTATGCCCGGCCATTCGGGCGTGTGACCTTTTTCATGCTTGTAGTAGCCCTGACACATCCAGAGAAAATTGGCGGTAAAGTGAATCGACTCTCCGGTATCTTTGCGTGTCCCTGTAATTGTCCATTGCTGGGTTTCAGTAGACCAGCTCGCGTTCTCAATCCAGTGCCGATAGCGGATATGTTCATCGAGATGATTGTCCCCGATGACTTCTCCCATGTACTTGAGTATTTCTGCCGCGCTGGCTATAGGCGCGCCTACCCAGGGCTTAAACCGATAGCCAAACGTGTAAAGGTCGCTATCTGACCGAATGCCGGGGTAGCGGTGCGTCCACCAGGTGCCGCCAAAAGAATCCAGCCCCTCCAGGATGGCGAAGGTTTTGTCAGAGCACTGGGTCTTCAAGTGATAGCCAGCCCCGACGCCAGAAATGCCGGCGCCAACGATAAGGACATCAAAATGTTCGGTTGCCACGAAGTCTTCCCTATAAACGGATTATCTACATTCTACGCAGCGAGAATATCAGTCATATGATCTAGGTCAATGAAGACGAATTCGTCTGTACGGGAGATTTAGCTAGGTTTTTCATTCTGTAGCGCTTTCGCGACGGCAGGGTGTGCCAACACGCGGGTTCTATGATCAATGACTTTCGGTAGTGCGGCAATATCGACCTGATCGGCCTCAAGCCACCGGGCGATCGTTACTAAATAGAGATCGCAGATTGAAAACTGCTCACCGAGTACCCACGGCCCTCTTAACAAGCTGTCTTCAATAAGTCGAAAACACCCGCTCATGGTTTCCGGTACTTTCATTTGCATGTCATCGAATGAGCTTTGTTTGTCTGCCCATCGATAGCCGCGATACTTGTGTGCGTGGGCGACATGGACTGTGGCGCAAAGGTAGCTGTTAAATTCTTGAACTCTGGCAAGGAGCCATGGATTTTCAGGGATCAGTTTAGCTGCAGGAAAGGTCTGGGCAATATAGCTCAAAATAGCGGGCGTCTCGGTTAGGGTGCCATGGTCAGTCACCAGTGCGGGTACCCGCCCTTTTGGATTAATGCCGACATAGTCCGACTGCAGGAGATTTTGGAAATCGGGTCTGCGCAACTCATAGTCCGCATTTACGTACTCCAGCGCACAGTGCGAGGCAAACGCACAGGTGCCTGGGTATGTGTAAAGCAGATACTTATAAGGAGTCATCATGTTTGATAAAGGGCTGGTTCACGACTGATTAAGAGCCGGTCCACATCCGCTTCACATTCTATGCAGGGCGCAGATTTTATTGCCGGCAGGATCTCTTAAGTAAGCCAGGTATAGGCTGCCATTAGCGTTTTCTCGTACGCCCGGTGGATCTTCACAGTCGGTGCCACCGTTCGCGATTCCCGCCGCGTACCAGGCATCTGCGGTTGCAGCGTCTGCTGCGGCGAAGCCAATGGTGCTGCCATTGCCGTGGCTGGCCGGCTGACCATCGATCGGAACGCTAAGAGAAAAGGTGCCGCTATCGGTTCGATAAAAGCATCTGCCTTTAGGGTCGATAAAACCGGGTGCATGTCCCATTGCGCCGAGTACAGCGTCGTAAAATTTCTTGGACTCGTTGATATCGTTAGCCCCGATCATAATATGGCTGAACATCCTGCTTACCTCGATTGTTCATGGTTATAGATTGATCCCTAGCGCCCAGTCTAACCGGGTTGAATCATTGCCGACAATCCTTAGCGTTATTTGGCATCCCACCAGGGGTAGAAGTCTGGCATGTCATTGGTGCTGCCTGAAAACTCAGGGTCTCGCTTCTCTAAAAATGACCGCACGCCTTCTTTACCGTCGTGCAGGCTGCAGTAATAAATGGCGAGAGAATCAATCTTGTGGGCGTCAATGGGGTGGGGCATTGCCGAGTTACGGTACATCATCTGGCGAGCCATTGCGGTTGCTACAGGAGAGCGATTGGTCGTGAACTTGCGTGCCAGCGTAATGGCATCTTCTAGTAGGCTGTCTGGGTCACTAATTTTGCTCACCAGTCCGCCTTCCTTGGCCTCTTCGGCCGTCAGTAAGTCTGCGCTGAAAACCCATTCTAGAGCCTGGGACATGCCGACAATGCGGGGCAGAAACCAGGTCGAACAGGCTTCAGGGGTAATTCCAATTTTGCCAAACACAAAACCAATTTTCGCTTTGCTTGAAGCCAGGCGGACATCGGCCGCCAGGGTCATGGTCGCGCCTATACCGACAGCTGCACCATTAATGGCGGCAATGATGGGCTTGTTGCAATCGAACATGGCGAGAGTGACTCGACCACCTGTATCTCGGACGCCCTTAATCATTTCTGGGTCTTCTAGTCGATCGCTCAATTCCTCAAGGGTCGGTTTCAGGCTCTCGTCGAGTCCGAAAACGTTTCCTGCGGAGTTAAGGTCCATACCCGCACAAAATGCTCTGCCCTCGCCGGTGAGAATAATGGCCTTGACTGAATCATCATTGCTGGCGCGGTTGAAGACGTCGATCAGTTCGTGCGCCATCTCGACAGTAAACGAATTCATCTCGTCCGGGCGATTGAGCTTCAGGACCAGGACGCCTTCACGGTTGTCCAGTTTCAAAGATTGATAAGTCATGGGTGATACCAGATTCGGGAAGACCCAAATTTAACAAACCCCTGGTGGAGGGGCGAGGTCTGAATGGTGTATTTGGCTATTTTTTGTCTTGCTTCAACTACAGATGGAGTCAATGCTCTTTTCGTACTCTGTTGGAAATGCAGGCCTATGGCTGACATCTAAGTCGTAGATCAGCAAAACGAGTGAATGGTTGTGCGCCAGGTGCCCTTTGATTTTGGGCAGAAAATGGCCATTGGAACTCTAAAAGCCCGGAGATGTCCCACATTGTCAATGCGGCCTCTCTGGCGATGCCGTATCTTGAACCCTATTTAATTCGAACCATGCGAGCCGCAAGGCCGTTGATCGATGACGAAACTCTACAAGCCGACCTAGACGTTTACGTCAAACAGGAAGCGACTCATTACAAACAACACAAGCGTTTCAACAATACCCTCAGCAAAAAAGGTTACGCCTGTATTACCGAGCTGGAATCACGCTTGGATACAGATTATTCGAAGTTAGAAAATAACCGTTCACTGAAGTTTAACCTTGCTTACGCTGAAGGTTTTGAGTCAATGGCGCTGGCGTTAGGGGAAATATTGATTGAAGATCGAGATGAATTATTTGCCGATGCGGCGCCTTCAGTAACCTTGTTAGTGCTGTGGCATTTTGTTGAGGAAATTGAGCATAAGAATGTCGCTTATGATGTCTTCGGCTAGTTTACGCGACAGGCCATATTTTTTGGCGAACCGGTCAGGGCTACAGGGCGCTGCTCAAAGAGGACAGGCTCTGGAGCGAGCTTTCAACGCGCTGGCGAATGGCCAAGTTATTGGTAAAACTCATTGGTTGAATTGCGCCGCGTTGGTTTCGAATATGGCATGCCAACCACCATCCGTCGCAGGTAGAATATCCTGTCTGGGGTCAACGTTGGGCGCAGGAGTTTGAGCATGATCCTGCTAGCCTTGCGTTGTTAGATACCTCGCGGTTGTTAGAAGACTAGCCTGTACTTAACCCTTAATTGGAGAAACCTATGGCAACTTCACTCGAGCCCACGATGCCTTCTCGACTTCAAGCGTTGCTCTTTCTCAACGGCCTGGGGCTCTTTGTGGTCGGCATTCTATTTGGTTGGGCCTGGTTTTTTTATCTGTTGAATGAAATTGTACTTTGGCCATTACCTGTCCAGATTGATGTTCAGCTACCTGGGGATTCCCGGGCTTTTCGGATGGGGCATATGGAAGCGATCACTCAAGGCTTACTGCTAATGGCGTTAGCCTTTGGTGGGCAGTTCATGCGACTTCGGCAACGATTATTTTCAGTGCTATTTTGGTCTGCGTTGACGACCGCATGGTTATTCACATTGCCCGCGATGGCGAATACCTTTTTTGGTACCCGGGGGCTAGCCTTCGGTGGCGGGCCCTTTAAGGCTAGTCTAGCAAATGACGTGATCTATCTGTTTGGATGGCCGCCAGTGATGGCGGTGCATATATTGTTTGCTGTGGCGGTGCTTGGAGTTTGGCGGTTTCTTAAGTCTAACCCCGGTCACTCAGAATAATCGGAGCCCTAATCGGGTAATCCCAGCACACGTTTGGCGATAATGTTGGCTTGTACCTCGTTAGTACCACCATAGATAGTCACGGCACGGCTTGCCAACCAGGACCGCGCAGCGCCAAGTTCGGTTGCGCTGAAAGCATCGCCTTCCCAGCCCAGCCCCTGTGAGCCCATTAATCGCACAATAAGATCCTGTCGCTCTCGTGCCTGAGATGCGCCATAGAGTTTGAAGACTGAGGTCACTTCACCCGGCGTCTTACTACTGCTCTGACTTTCTTCATTTGCACGTTGTTGGGATAGCTTTAGCGCGGCATCATTCATCCGCCAGGTAATAACTTCGTTACGGAGTTCCGGTTCTGCAATACGACCCGCTTCGACTCCAAGGTATTGCCGGCCAACCTCTTCCACATCCAGGTTGACTGTCACACCGACCGGTAAACGAACGCCACCGCCCGCGCCCAGGCCACCTTGTCCAGATCGCTCATGCTGCAGCAGCCGTTTACCGATGGTCCAACCTTCATTGAGTTGACCAACGAGATCACTTTTTTGCGCAATTGCATTATCGAGAAACGTCTCACAAAACGGCGAACTGCCGGAGATAAGCTGAATCGGCTTTATCGTGACGCCCGGCTGATCCATGGGCAACAACATAAAACTAATACCTGAGTGCTTGGCCGCTGTCGGGTCGGTGCGGACGAGGGCGAACATCCAGTCGGCATTTTGTGCACCTGAGGTCCAGGTTTTCTGACCGTTAATAAGATACTGGTCGCCATTGTCTTCCGCACGGGCGCGCAACCCAGCAAGGTCTGAGCCGGCACCCGGTTCGCTGTATCCCTGGCACCAGGCTGCTTTACCCGCCGCTATGACTGTTAAGTGGCGTTTCTTTTGCTCCTCCGTGCCGTACTCAAGCAGGGTCGGGCCCAACATACGTGTTCCCATGTTGACCAAAGGTAACCGGGCATCAAGCCGTGCCATTTCCTCATACAGTACTTCGGTTTCCGCTTTGCTGAGTCCGCCGCCGCCATATTCTTTGGGCCATGCCGGAACCGTCCAGCCTCTTTGTGCCATGACGTCGAGCCATTGCTGGATGTCAGTATCGAATTTTTGTTTAGTGCTACCTGAGTGCACAGGACCTGGGCCACGCGCGCCCGCCGGACAATTCTGTTCAAGCCAGGCTCTCGTGTCTTGTCTAAAGTTTGTTAGGTCGGACATGTCTCGTCTCATGCTGGGTGGATGATGTTGATCCTAACGGCAGTCAAGGGCGCTGAAGAAAGGGGCTCTTAAGAAAAAGCTTAGAGTATAAGTTTTTCCATCGCAGCGCGCAGTTGCTGAATCGAAAAAGGTTTACGGAGTAGCATACTTGAATACTTATCCAGCTCCTCCTTTGATAAAAGTTGATAAGCATTGCCGGAGATCAGTAGTAGAGGCAGGTGAGGACTACTTTCATTTATTTGATCGGCGAGTTCAGCACCGGTCATGCCGCTGCCGAGCATAAGGTCAGTAATGAGGATGTCGGGCTTTTTGGTGTTAAGTCCTTCTAACGCAGCTTCTGCTGAGTTGAACGCGGTGACTTGATATCCGCTGTGTTGCAGGCTGCTGATCAGTACCTGCTGTACATCTGGGTCGTCTTCAACTAGTACAACATGATGCGTCTTGGTCGGACTCGTCGCGTGAGTTTCTGTCGGCTCATCCTGTGTCGTTTCATTGCCTGCGGCAGGAAGGTAAAGCGTAAACGTTGAACCCTCACCAGGTTCTGTCTTGACCTCAAGCGTTCCGCCAGACTGCACTGCAAAACCATAGGCCATACTCAATCCTAGCCCTGTGCCCTGGCCCGGAGGTTTAGTGGTAAAAAAGGGTTCCATGATTCTCGCGACTTGTTGCTGCTCCATACCCATTCCGCTATCGGTCACTGAAATGCTGACGTACTCGCCGTGGGGTAGCGATATCGGCTCGTTATGCTCGTCTAAAGTGACATTGCAGGCGGTTAGAGTCAGTTGTCCGCGACCCGACATCGCATCTCTGGCATTGAGAGACAGGTTGAGGAGTGCGCTTTCTAGTTGGCCCTGATCAACAAGACTGGTGTGGAGATTGGTTTCGATGTTCTGGCGAACAATGATGGCGCTGCCCATCGTTCGTGAGCACATATCGGCGAGACCTTTTAATATTTCGCCGATGTTGACGGCTTTCGGTTTTAGATCTTGTTTGCGTGAGAATGACAATAGCTGGTTAGTCAAATCCGCCGCGCGTGCTGCCGCGCGACTGGCTGCATCAACTTTGCCGCGGTCAGCGTCTAATAAGTTCTTCTGGTCTAGCAATTCGAGATTACCGCTAATGACTGTTAGCAAATTGTTAAAGTCGTGCGCCACCCCGCTGGTCAATTGACCTAACGCTTCAAGTTTCTGAATATGGTTGAGTACCTGGTCTTTGATTCGTAACTCTTCTTGAGCTTCGTGGATGGCAGTGATGTCTTTGCCTGCACCAATGTAACCGGCAAATTTTCCGGCATCGTCAAATTGCGCTCTTGCAGAAAACAACACCTCCATGCGTTGTCCTTGATAGTTAACGAAGCTAACTTGTTGATTGACGTGGTCCTTGTGTTCGGACATGAGCTTAGTCTCTGCACCGTGCTCCTTTGTACTGATAGGAGTTTCTGAGATGGATTGACCAACGATCGTGCCCCCTACAACTTCATTCAATCCAGCAGTCGCGAACGTATAGAACAGATTCTCGTCGAGTTCGAATAGCCAATCTGAGGCCAACTCCGAATAGGCTCGAAACCGCGCTTCACTGGCTGCCAGGTTTTGCTGGGTATTGATGAGGCGGTCATGTTCTTGCTGCAATTCTCGGTTACGTTTTTCGAGGCGCATCTGAGCTTGATGTCGAAGCGACTCTAACCCTGCGGAGAAGCAACAGAGGATAACGAATGCGCCGATAAAATTTGTGATGCCGCCGCTGAGTGAATAAACCGAAAATACCTCGGGGAAAAGCATGATCGCCATACAAGCAAAAAAGGTCCCCAGGCTCCAGATCAAACCTTCTCGAACGCCGAACAAATAGGTCGTGATGGGCGGCATTAGAAACACAAAATAGAGCGTGTACTGGCCTCGGTCATGGAGAATCTGAACAAAGATGAGCAGGACCAAATAGGCGAAGAGGGCTCTCGAAAACACCGAGTGATAGCGGTTAGACCGATAGTAGGCGAATCCAATGCCCATCAGCATGGCGGCTAAAAGTAGTAACGTCATTAACAGAAATTCGTCGTTCTGGTATTCGAATACAGCATATAAAAGACAGAACGGGCTGGCGATAAAACTGCTCACCGACACAAAAATCTGGTGGCGAGATTGTTCGTTAGGCTCTGGTTGCACTTTAAAGAATGGCAATAACCAGCTAATGAGAGATTGTATAAAGTTCATATTTTTGCAGAAGGCTATCTCTTATTGATTTGGTGGCATGGTGCTCGAAACATACTCAATTTTCTCTTCGAGTTGTGCTGGCGATACTGGTTTCGCCAGGAATTCGCTCATGCCGGAATCAAAGCATTTCTGTCTGTCGCTTGCCATAGCATTTGCTGTCAGAGCAATGATGGGAATCGTTTTGTATCGAGCACCGGCATCTCCGTTGCGTATTGCCCTCGTTGCTTCGTAACCGTCCATGTGAGGCATGTGGCAGTCCATCAAGATCACAGATATGTCACTTTGTTTTCGAAGTAGGTTGAGCGCCTCGATCCCGTTACCCGCGACAACAAATTCCATCTCAAGGCTTTCGAGGTAACCCTCCACGACCAACTGATTGATTAAGTTGTCTTCAACAACTAGCACCTTCCGTTCGAGATTCCTTGAGGGTCTATCGGGATCATCGGTTTGATTCAATACGGGAGCGTTATCATCAAGAGATAGCAGGGCGTTTGCTAGTGATCTTCGACCAATAGGGTTTAACAAGACAGTGATGTTTGCAGCAGATTGGCTGTCCAGGATTGCCTTTAGATCTGTCTGTAATTCTGTGGTGTCTTTCGCGTCGACTATATAGATCGGGTGTAGTTGATGGTTGCTTTCATTGAGCCTACGTAAAATTTGATGCCCAACAACGCGTTGTTGTTGGTAGTCGAGAAGTACCGCGGACAGATTGTCTTTGTGTTTACTATCTTGGAGCACATCACGACTGAACTTGATATCGATGCCAAGGGAAGCGGCGAGCTTAACGAGCAATTGGTCAGTTTCTTTGTCGGTAATGGTGCTGAGTACGGTGGTTCGCCTTAGGGTTCGCTTCGTTTGTCGTGGCTGAATGGATTCAGTTTGAATTGAAAATGCGAAGCGACTGCCTTTACCGATGGTGCTCTCTACTTTTAGGTCGCCTCCTAGTAGGCGACAAAGATTCCTGGTGATCGCCAGGCCTAAACCAGACCCTCCATAGAGTCTGGTCGTTGAGGCATCAACTTGAGTGAATGATTCAAAAATGTCGGCAAGTTTGTTGTGTGGAATGCCGATACCGGTATCGACGATTTCACCCACGAGCAGCGATTGATCTTGGTTCACGTCAACAAGGTCTAAATGAACGTACACGTAACCTTTGTGCGTGAATTTGACTGCGTTTGACACCAGGCTGGTGAGAATCTGGCGAATCCGTCCGGGATCACCATTGATCGTCACATCTGCAATGTCCGTTGTATCCAGTAATAGGTTGACACCTTTATCTTGCGCAGCGAGAGCAAGCGGGTTGATGGCATCTTCGACGAGGCCTTCAATATCGAAGTCGTGGTGCTCGATGACGAGTTGTCCTGATTCGATGCGACTGAAATCGAGAACGTCATTGGTAAAGCCTAATAAAGCATTGGCGCTACTCAATGCCATGTCACTGAGATGTCTTTGGTGCGCGTCAAGGGTGGTGCCCTGGAGAAGGTTGAGCATTCCAGTTACGCCGTTGATTGGCGTTCGTATCTCGTGACTCATGCTGGCGAGAAACTGCCCACGCGCATGGGTGGCGGCTTCTGCTCTGTCTCTGGCCTCTATTAGCGCAAACTCGGCCAGCTTCGCTTCATTGATATCCTGGAAGGAACCGCACAATTTTACGCATCGATCGTCTGTGACCTCGGACTGACCGATTGCTCTCACCCAGAGTTCTTCGCCGGTTGCTGTGATGAGTTGAAGTTCCTCATCCCAGGGTGTGCCACTGTTGATGGCACGATCCAGGCACGCTTGAATAACTTCTCGGCTAGCGCCTTCTTTATAGAAGTTAACGCTTGTGTCGATGTCAGGTTCGAAGCCGTCAGCGACTTGATGGATCTGTCGGGTCATTTCCGACCAATAGAGCTGTCCCGTTGGTAAGTCGGCCTCCCAGATACCGACCCTGCATTGGTTGCTCATGGTTAAGAGTAAATCGTTCTGGCGTTTAAGCTGTTCTTCGTGACGTTTACGTTGGTCTATATCGAGTTCAATAGATATAAAGCCGATCTGTTGTTGCTGATCATCGAACAAGGGTTCGCACCTGAGTTCTATCCAGTAGGCGCTACCATCCTTCCTGTAGTTGATGATCTCGACATGAAACGAGTCATTGTTCGCGAGCGCGTACGACATAGTTTCGATGGATTTGGCCGAGGAGCGCTTACCCTGCAACACTTCTCCAGGTTTCTTACCGATGATATCTGCGGCGACATATCCGGTAAGGTTAGCGAACGCCACATTGACCCACTCTGTTTTACCTTCGAGGTCTGTAATGATCACAACGTTGTCAGTTTGGCTGGCTATACGCGACAGTTGCTGAATCTTCGCTTCGGCAATCCTTCTTGCGGTAACATCGGAATTGGTGCCGATCATTCTGATCGGTATCCCGTCCGCATCTCTCAAAACAGACGCGTGTGCCTCAATGTGCCGTATCTCTCCGGTTGGCCAGACGACTCTGAACTGGCTGTGGAAAGCCCGCTCGCCGGACAAGGCTGCATGAAATTCGTTTCTGGCTTGTTCCAGGTCATCGGGATGAACGCCGCTTTCCCAGGCCTCATATGCACCAGAAAAATCCTCGCTGCAGATGCCGTATAGCTCATACATGCGGTGATCCCAGTCAAACTGGTTTTCTCGGATCAGAATGTCAAACACACCAATGCCCGAAGACTTAAGTGCAACATTCATGCGTTCTAGAATGATATTGGGGTCGTCGTGGTTCGCCATGTGTCCGTAAATCTACCCGTAAAACTATCAGTCCGGTTTAGCATCCATGCGCTTAACTTCTCTGACATAAGCGTAGCAGCAAACAGGCAGGATGCTTTTCAGCGCTTTCCAGCATCTGGCAACGCTATCCCCCACTAGTCCTGAGAGCTGTGCTATCCACCCAGGTCGCATGAGTGCCTGAGGATATTCGGTGCGGTAGAACGATCCGGCATACGGGCCCTGCCTCGATATCTTTAGCATCAATGAGAATGCACTCGGACTGATCCAGGTTCATATCGGTGACGAAGCTCACAAGGTACCCATCGTCTTCGTCTTTGGCGTCGATTCTCGGCACAAAAGGCGCTTCGCTACCATAACGTTCGTCACCAAATGCGAGCTGCCAGGATTCTCCCGTATCAAGGTCATGCTTCACCACGCCGGAGAAAAGAAACCAGCCGGGTTTCGTCCAGGTCGAGTAGTGATATCGTGATCGTCGTCCAGCGTAACGCTGGTTGAAACTGCCGAATTCTAGAATACGATCATCGAGATGTTGCTCGGTAACAGCACCTGTCTTGAGGTTGAAACGCCATCTGTGCAGTTTGGACTTAAACGATTGTTCGTCGATATTCGCCATAAACTTACCGACCGCTGGCGGTAGGTTCGGTAAGGGCGCGGGATCGGGATCCTCCTGAAAGTAACCATCGAGCACGACCTCATCGCCGTCTTCAAACGCATTGCCCCAGTGCAAGACGTAGGTTGAAGCAGCTTCGAACCATTGGATGTCGTTCTGATTTCCGTAACGCGGCAGGATTGCGAAACGACTCGGCATGTCAGGATAGTAAGTGGGATGGTGACGACCCTTTGCCAATAGCTCAGGATCCCAGAACAGCGGGAAGTCAGCGAGAATAGAGTAGTGCTCCGAGAACGCCATATCGTGTGGCAGTCTGGGCCCGGGCAACGGCACCGGTGTGTAATGCACAAGGCGATTGTCCTTATTGACGACACCATAGTGTTGATAAGGTGGATATTTGGAGTAGTTAAAAAACAACAGGTCGCCGGTATTCTCATCCACTTTGGCATGCGCAGAAATGCCATCAATCGGCGTCCAGCTTTCGATACCTTCTTGCTCGAGTGTCAGAGGGTCTAATCGGTAACCTTCTCCGCACTGCCAAAAGGTGGTGAGGATCTTCCCCGCATGCACGACAACATCGGTCGATGAGGAATCCTTAATGCCGTCCTGGGTGCACGACCCAGGCCTTTTGCTCATTGCGGGGTTGTTCGCAACGCCTGTCCAAAGCGCGGCGCCAGCTTCCTGCTCCGCGGCAAATCCTCTGGTGCGAATAAACCGGTTCTTGTAACTGGCCTTTCCGTCCCTAAACCTCATGGTGTGTAACATGCCGTCGCCGTCGAAAGGATGGTAGTGGCCAATGGGCTCCTGAACGGGGTTTTCTGTATTGCGGATGTACACGCCATCGATATCAGTAGGTATGGTGCCGATAACCTGAAGGTCTTCTGCATCAAATTCGGTGAAGTTTGGCGTCCACGCGCCGTTCATATATGGATGCTGGTTGGGCTGCAGGCTGTGCTGTACTTTGTTCTCGTAGGTAATTTTCATATTTAGAAGCGACAAAAATTGAGGTGCAATTGTGCGGCATAGGGCTTGCCTACTACAAGAAACGAAAAACGTATAACACTAAACAGTTCTATGTTAAACTAATTAAAATTTGAGCGTTGAGGCAACGGTGTATGAAATATTTGGCCTGGGGATTGGGTGTGTTGGCGCTGATCGCAGTCGTGCTGCTTGCGACCGAGCGATTGGCGTCTGAACGCATAGAGGTGGTTGAGTTGCACGCGATAGATGTGTCTGGTGAAGAGGTAACAACACGACTTTGGGTTGCAGATCACGAAGGAAAGCAGTATTTGAGAGTCGGAGCTGATGGCTCCGGCTGGTTCTCGCGTATTCAGGCAAGGCCTGCGGTCAAAGTGACCCGTGGGGGTAAAACGATGAGCTTTACGGCAATCCCTGATCCCTCTAAAAGTAAGGTTATCAACGAGATCATGCAGGAGAAATACTCCTGGGGAGATACGATAATTGGCAAGATGGTCGGCGAGCGGACTGGCTCTATTCCCATAGAGTTGCGGCCATCCCTTAACTAAACAGAAGCACTAAACAGCGCTTGGCAATAGCCTATATCCGTCTACATCAGTGGCATCCCAGTAAAGCTGGCATGGAAGTAAAACAGAACGCCATAGAGCACAATACCGCCGACGATAACCCCTACATCCCACAGCACGCTGACGGGGTCTTGGGTCTTAAATCGGCCAGAGGTTTCGACCAGCAAGATGTCTAGCATTGAAAATGTCAGGAAGCTGGCAAACAGTATTGTGCTTGCCAGATCACCATTCGCCGCTAAATGAGTTGCGGCCCATAGCGTAATGCCAATCAGCATTGGGTGGCGAACGAACCGTTTGATGTTATTCGGTGCGTTGGCGGCAATCACTAAAATCACGGCAATGGGCATCACGCCCATGGCTAAAGACCGCCCCCAGGACGCGGGTACCCACAGCGGCACAAACTCTGCCAGTTGAAAGCCATAGATTATCAAGCCTAGTCCGGCGAAAGACACCAGGCTAAAACCAATTTTGTAGCGGGCCTCCCCCACGCGATCTACTATCATCGCATTGGCAGAGAGCGCTGGCAGCATATGTATGCCAAAAAACAGAACAACGCCGATGATGAGTATAGTCATTTTAGTGGGCCTCTTTAGTCAAATTGTCTAGTCAGATTATTTATCCAGAGTCTTTAATCAGATTCTTGATTCGGAGTCTTGAATTGGCTCGCGTGGTCGCGAGCTTTGCTGAGGAGTCGGAGCAGGTTGCCTCCCCAGATCTTCTCCAGTTCAGATTTGCTATAGCCTTCCTCAATTAGGCGCGCAGTCAGATAAGGGAAGGCCGCAATATCATACATATCCTCGACGCCACCGCCGCCATCAAAGTCGCCGCTCACGCCTACATGGTCTGGTCCAATCAGTTTTAGAACGTGTAGAAAATGCGCCATATATTCATCGAAACTCGCCAGAGCGGGTGGGTATTGGCTATTGATTGCGAGACGTCTGGCAGTAAATTTAGCTTGTTGTGCCGGCGTCATGTCACCGGCGTCTTCAGCCTCTGCTCTCAATGTAGCGAGTGCATTTGTCCGTTCGGGGTTGTCTGGCAGTTTTGTTAAATAACTGCTGAAGGCATTCATTTGAATAACACCGCCTGTTTCTGCCAGCTTTAGAAGGATGTCATCGGGCACGTTTCGTGGATGATCATAGATGCTCTTGGCGCCTGAGTGCGACAACACAATGGGTGTTTTCGACAAATCCATCATCTGTCGCACGAGGTCGTCATGGGCGTGTGAACCATCCAAAATCATGCCAAGACGATTTGCCTCTGCCACGAGTTCTTTTCCCAGTGGGGATAAACCCTGCCACTGTTGGCCTTTAGGGTCGGTAGAGCTATCGCCGAACTGATTGTTGGCAAAGTGGACCGGGCCGACCATGCGTACACCAAGTTCATAAAAAGTCTTCAGCATTGAGATGTCTTCTCCCAATGGATAAGCGTTCTCAATACTTAAGTACACGACCCGCTTGCCAGCGGCGTGTATACGCGGGCCATCCTCCGGGCTTGTGGCAAGTTCAAATACGTCTGAGTGCTCAGCCGTCATCTTGTGGATGGCGACGGTTCTTAATATTGCAGTATCACGACTCGCTTGAAAGCCTTCTGGCGTAACGGGTCCTTGTCTGGAAAAAATCACCCAGAATCCGCCGTCCAGTCCACCTTCTTGCATGCGTGGATAGTCGACCTGAGAACCATCCTTCAAGGGATCATGACGCGCCATGATGTCGAAATCTGGTCGAACAAGTAGCGCGGGAGTATCCAGATGTGAATCCATCACAAGAATAGATTCGTGGATATCCGCCGCAGTTTTAGCGGTGCTCATAGCAGTACTCACAGACATGCTCTCAGACGTGCTTTCAGCCAGAGCTACAGCCGACCATAACGTCAGCGCGAGCCCCGTGGATGTAATGAGCTTGTTCAAACACACTCTCCTTTCTGTTCAGCTATTAACCTGAGTGTGACTGTACCTTGAATGGCACGCGGACTTAAAGGCTACTTCTAAGAGTGTGAGATTGTCAGGGTTTGGAAGCCAAAGCTGGTGGGCCTCATGCCAAGCGTAAATGGTGAGTTGGCGACGAACACTGTACGATCCTGTTGTAAAAAGGGGGCGTCATGCAACAAGTGATAAAAGTAATTTTAATGGTCTGTATCTCAGTGCAACTAGCCGCGTGCAGTGAATCAAAAGTCCAATCAGAAGCGGTTCCAGATCTAAAGAGTCAATCGCTCAGTGCAGAAGTGATTCATCAGAATGCGCTGGTATTGGATGCCCATGCGGATATAGAGATTCCAGGTAAAGAAGATCGATATGTCGGTGCGGATGGAAGGTCTAAGGTTGCGCCGGACAAAATGCGTGCCGGTGGTGTTGATGTGGTCTTGATGGCTGTTGCGGTGAGTCCTAGGCCGAGGACTGCCGAAGGCTACGCTGCTGCTCGTTTGAAAGCTGATGAGGAACTGGCAGCGGTCGTGGCGATAACTCAAGACCCAGCTAACAATACGGTTTTGGCGCGATCAGTGGAAGAGATTTTGGCTGCACACCAGGCTGGCAAGGCTGCGCTTGTTCTAAGTTTTCAGAATGCGCTCATTCTGGGTACTAGTGTGCCGACCATTGATGAGTTTTACGCGTCTGGTGTGCGTATGTTCGCGTTAACCCACATGGGGCATAACGATTTTGCTGATTCGTCACGGCCTTTATACATAGCGGCACAGGGCTCTCATGAGGCGGTTGAAGAACATGGTGGTTTGTCCGACCTCGGTAGGGCAGCGATTAAGCGAATTAATGCGCTGGGTGCAATCGTCGATATTTCTCAACTCTCAAAAGCGGCAGCTTTGGAAGTGTTAAACCTTAGTACAGCACCAGTTGTTGCTAGCCACTCGAATGTACGGGCGCTAACAGATGTAAGTCGTAACTTATCAGATGAAGAGATAGACCGTATCGGTGAAAATGGTGGCGTCATTCACATTGCGCCGTTCCGCGGCTATTTATTTGATTCAACCAATGCTGGTTTGGATGTGCAAATTCGCGCTGCCCGTCGAACGGCTGGTATAGAAGAAGACTCTTACTATCCATTTGAGCTCTACTGGGAAATTCAAGATCCAGCGATCCAACAGAAGTTTCTGGCCACTGTGAGTGATCTGTTAGGTCCAGGTAGTGTTGATGCGATGATTGATCATATTGACTATATCGTCAATCGGATTGGCATTGACCATGTTGGCATCGGTACCGACTTTAATCACGGTAGTGGTATTGCTGGATATGATGACGCCAGCGAAGCGCTAGATGTGACCAAGGGTTTGATCGAGCGCGGCTATGGTGCTGAGGATATCGAGAAGATCTGGGGCGCTAACTTCTTGCGAGTATTCGCTAAGGTTGCCGAGAACGCCTCGGCCAGCCATTAGCTTTGGCGGTCTGCTATCCATCCTTGGTGATGGGTGGCAGACCGGCACGCAGTTCGTTTTTGGCTATCTTCTCCAGAGTTGAGCGAGGCAGTGCGGTGACGACATGCACGTCTCGAACGACCTTAAAGCTCGCCAGGTTCAAGGTGCAATGATTGATCAATTGGGCTTTAAGATCTGCTGGTTGAATCGCACTGCCGGCTGCATTTAAGATCACGAACACCACGGGTACCTCGTCTAGCATGTAGTGTTTTTGGGCAACGACTGCGCATTCATCTATCAGACCGGTTTGCATCAGAACGCTTTCAATCTCCGATGCGGCGACATTCTCTGCTCCGACTTTCAGCATGTCTTTTTCGCGATCACTAAAAAACACCCAGCCATTCTCATCCATACGAACCAGGTCGCCTGTATCAAACCAGCCTTGTTCATCAAATGCCTGGCTATTGGCTTCTGGATTGCGGTAGTACTCTTTGAAAAGTGAAACTCCGCGCACGCCACGAATATGTAAGACACCCTTTTCCCCGGGTTCGGCGAGTTCGCCGTTGGCCTTTCGTAGTTGAATTTCGTATTCCGGCGCAACGCGCCCCAGCGTTCCGTGCGGACCCGGATGATCGAGGTCTGTGACAATGCCGTGGGTCAGTGTTTCGGTCATACCCCACCAGCCAATGGTATCCACATTAAAGTGTTGGCCAACCTTAGGTAGGTTCGCCGGGCCGCCCCAGAAGCGCATAGTGTGCTCTGGTACGGGTTGGCTCATGAGTGCTTTGAATGCAAACGGAATCATCGAGGCCCAGGTCACCTTGTACAGTGAACAGATGTCCCAGAACCTCGAACTTGAAAATCTTGGCTGGATCACAATCGTACCACCGGACCAGTGTGTGGCCAGCATCGAATAGCCCTGGGCATTGGTGTGGAAGAGTGGCATGTAGATCAGAGTCACGTCGTCTCTGCGCAGGCGCATATGTTGAGCCGAAATCTTGCCAGCCCATAGGCCATTGGCATGTGTCCATAACACTGCTTTTGGCCGCGATGTAGTCCCGGAGGTGAACTGCACGCTGAGGTTGCGTTCCGGGTCAGTGTCGAGATTGGGTAATATTGTTGTCGATTGCAACTCAGAGAAGGGCAGACCGCCGATTTTTTGGATGACATCGTTTTGATCGAGTCTTGGCTCGCCAGCGTCGTTATCTGTGACGGCAATAAAAGAAAGTTTGGGGCAGGCGCGTTTGATCAGTTCCGCAAATCTCGGCTGAGTGATGGCGCAGACTGCGTCGCTGACCTCTGCAAAATATGCCATATCGCGCGCAACTGAATGCGTGTTAGTCGAAACCGCAACAGAGCCCAACAGCGCGCAGGCGTACCACGAGATGATGAATTCGGGTGAGTTGTCCATGTGCAAAAACACAAAGTCTCCCGCCTTCACACCTCGATCATGTAACCCCGCTGCTGTTTTTAATGCGTCACTCTGTAACTCAAGATAACTCCATTGCTGCGGTTCACCCTCAAACGGACACCAGATCATGCTGGTCTTATCTGGCGTTCGGTTTGCCCATTCCTGCAACATCCAAGGAATGTCTGTGCCAACCATAGAGGCTTGTCGGCTAACGTCAATCTGATCGGTGAGTCTCATAGACTGCCTATCTAAGTTGTTGGGTTGAGTATCTTCTGCAGAATATACATCAATCGCCTACAAGTAGAAGTTAACCAACCCCGCTTGAGGTTCGTTTGCGGATCCCCGTGTCGCGGTAAGGGTTCGATCGAGCGCGGCGCCAAGTTGATTCTTGAGGCGGTAGTTGGGTTGTCGGCAGGCAGGCTTCGAAAACCGATCTAAACTTAAGTGGCATAGTAGATTTAGATTGTCAGCCAGGAGTTCACCCAGTCAATTGCTGAAGCCGAAACGGTTATGAAGCAGTTTCGCGAGCTGTTCTCACAGATCATTGGCAATATCGAACAGCAGAAATCTGCTATTCAGGATTTAGATGGTCATGCCAATGAAACGTTGACAGAAACTACCTTCGAGGACTGTGGCGCCAGTGTGCTAGTTAGTGACCAACTCTCCGCTATCGCCGAGGACCAACGCAAGCTAATCTCTCGATTCCGCTAACTCTGTCTATTACGGGACCTAGAATTGTGTGTATGCTCTGAGGCTGAGGAAATACTGAAGAGAGAAATGTTTGGAGGTCCATAAGCTTAGGCTAGGCACCATGGTGAGCTATGGTTTTGGCCAGGTCTCGGAGTCCGTCAAGAACGCCGGGTTCAATACGTTTTTACTGTTCTATTACAACCAGGTGTTAGGTATTTCCGCTACGGGAACCAGCATTGCGCTTGCTGTGGCATTGGTTTTCGATGCAGTCACCGATCCATTGGCCGGCAGTATTTCTGACAAATTTCGATCTCGATGGGGGCGCCGGCATCCGTTTATTTTGTTCGCAGCTGTGCCACTTGCGGTCACCTTCTATTTGCTTTTCAACCCGCCCCAGGGCCTCTCCGAAACAGGATATGTTGTGTGGCTTCTGTTTTTCGCTGTACTGGTTCGCGGTAGCATGACCTTCTACCATGTTCCGCATCTTGCGCTCGGCGCGGAGATGGCGGCGGACTATAACCAGCGATCGACCATGTATTCCTTCAATACATTTTTTGGATTTATGGGCGGTGCTTTTTTCGTGCCTTTGTCTTATTGGCTGTTTTTTCCCACCTCCGAAGAGTTTAATCCAGCGCTTCTCAATCAGGCAGCGTATGCGCCCTGGACGATTTTTGCCGGCGTTATCATGATTGTTGCGATCGTGGTTTGTTTTCTGGGCACCTTTAACGAGATCCCTCGTATTCGCGACAAGGTTGTGCCCTCTCTGCACCGGTTTAGTGCTGCCGCGCTGCTTCGAGAGCTGATGGATGCCTTTCGGAACAGGTCTTTTCGAGCGATCTTTTTCGGCATGATGCTCAGTACATTCATTCTGGCTGTGGAAGGCGTCTTTAACCCATTTATGGGCTTTCATTTTTGGGGCATGAGGACGGAACAGTTAGCGCTATTGCCAGCAGGCTCGGTGGTTGGGCTTTGTCTTTCGCTGTTGATTATCCCGCCACTGACGCGGCGCTTTGATAAGAAGCCACTGCTGATTGGTAGTGCGGCACTCACGATTCTGAATATTAACTTGCCCATCGTCTTGGCCTTAAGCGGTGTCAGTTGGTTCCCTGAACGCGGCAGCACGCATTTGTTGATGGTTCTTATTGCGAGCGCGATGGTCACGGCGACGTTAGGGCCAGTGATCTACGCAACGTTAAACTCTATGTTCGCGGATATCACCGATGAGCATGAGCTCGAAGTTGGAGAGCGGCGAGAAGGGGTGATTTTCGCGGCAAGAGCTTTTGCAGTAAAAGCAACTAGCTCAATGGGGTTGATTCTGGGCGGTATTGTGTTGGATGTTATCGAGTTTCCTCGTGGCGCCGCCATGGGCAGCGTTCCAGAAGACACCGTGTGGCAATTGGGCTTTATCGTAGGGCCCGCGACATCTGTGTTCACTTTCTTTGGACTACTGCTCTATCTCGGCTATCGAATTGATCGACAAAGGCACAGTGAAATTCAAGCTGAACTCGTCGTTAGTCGTGAGCGGCTTAACGGGGAAAAAAGTGACAAATAGCATGGCGCGGTGTGCAATGGTTGTCCCAGAAAGTCAGATTATTAGGTTGCCATATTACGCGGCAGCTGAGCCTGGGCGTCGATTTGTATGAGCCGACGTGCGGCAAGGCGCCAATGTGGGGCACTCGACGTTTGATATTCGTTTCGGTAGCGCCTCTGAAGAGGTCGATCGCAGATGATAGCGTATCCTGTGCGAATGGATATTGGCTCTACCTGACGGTAAAGTAGCGCTATGAGTGATACCAAACCAGTCTTCTATATGGAACGAACCCGCCGTTATTACGAGGCACAGGGATTCGATGCAGCTTACCAGTACGCCAGTCACGACAGCGCGCCATTTACGGCAATGCAAAAACCACTGGCCGAATCCAAAGTGGCGATAGTGACAACGGCGAGTACCTACCATAGAGAAGATCTTGAGCCTCGCAGGGTCGATGTGGGTAGCACCTTACCCGCACCCCAAAGGCTTTATACCGATGACCTGTCGTGGGATAAGAATGCCACGCATACGAATGATGTTGACAGCTTTTGTCCGATTGGTCCGTTGCGTGAACTAGAGAAGCAGGGCGTTATTGGTGAGCTTAGTAGTCGGTTTTTTTGTGCTCCAACGGAATATAGCCAGAGTGCAACCACCAAGCAGGATGCGCCGCGGATTCTAAAATCCCTTCAAGAAGATGAAGTTGATGTCGTGCTTCTTATTCCTTTGTGACCCATCTGTCACCAGACCGTGAGTCTGGTTGCGAGGCATCTTGAGGCAGCGGGTATCCCCACCATTATTATCGGTTCCGCGCTCGATATCGTGACCCAGTGTAGGGTGCCCCGATTTCTGTTGGTGGATTTTCCGCTCGGTAATCCCTGCGGTAAACCCTGGAACGCCGCTATGCAGCAACGTATTGTTTCTCATGGTCTGCAGCTTTTGACGCGGGCGTCTTCGGCAGAAACCATTGAGTATAGTGACGAGAGCTGGGGAAGTGACGACTGGAAGACCGTCTATATGGAAGTCAATGATCACAATCGCGCAGCATTACGGAAAATGGGTGACGAGCTTCGCCTCAATCGGCAAGTGCGGCAAAAGCGTGATTTCAGCTAATCTCGCCAACTCAATGCTAACTAAATAGTCGCGCTGTACCTTGGAAATACCTTCTGGCTTTTTGTCCCGCACTGATCGTCTTGGAGGCTTCCTCTGCCGCAAATGCACCGTATGATCTGGTGTTACGCAACGCGCAAATCATTGATGGTACCGACAACCCCTGGTATCGCGCAGATATTGGTATTCGTGGTGAACCTACTGTCGTAATCGGTGATCTGTCAGATGCGCTCACGTCGGACGATCATAGTGCCTTGCCCGGATTACTCACTCAAGGAATTACGACGGTATTGATAAACCCTGATGGGCGTGATGAGTTCAATTATTCGATTGGCCTCGAAGCCGCGGTCGAAGAGGTGATAGAGGTTGGCCGGCAAGCGGGTATCCCAGTTGTCGTCACTCTCTGCAGCCCTATTGCCTCGTTGGGCATTCGATAGGGGTCGTGAATCGACACTGCAGAGGTTCGATGATATGGCATTAAGATCTAGATTGATGACTGATATGCAAACGAATCTGGATTGGCGCGGTGGTGCTAAACGGATTCAGTTTAGTCGTTCGGCCGAAACACCCGAGGTGCTCGGCATGACGCTTGAGCTCAGCTAAACGAACTAACTGTGTTAGAGGCTGTCATTGTCCTGTTGCGTCAAGGTAACCACGGCATCGTGTCATTTAATATTCATCCTGATGACCTCAAGGCGTTTATGCGTGCGCCATGGAACATGACCGCATCCGATGGCTGTTATCCGGTTTGGGGTTTTGGTGCGCCGCACCCTAGAGCTTTTGGTTCATTTCCTCGAAAAATTCGTCGTTACGTGGGCGATCAACAGGTTGTTACTTTGCCGGATGCAATTCGGTCAATGACGTCATTACCTGCGCAGGTATACCGAGTTCCAGAGAGAGGTTTCTTGAAGCCAGGTTTTGTCGCAGACATCGTCTTGTTTGATCTAACGCGGATTCGCGACAAGGCAACATTCGAGGCACCGTGGCAGTTATCGGAAGGTATTGTTCATGTCGTCATTGGTGGAAAAATCGCCTTACAAGACGAATCGGTACTGGCGCATAAACGTGGTCAAACACTGAGTCCGGCTACGCCATCACAGAATCCGAGTGAGTCGACTTCCCTTTAGACCCAAAAAGAGGTTTACTCTTGGGAAATAAAAAAGGTCTAGTCATGTCCAGAATACTTATTACTGGAACCAGTAAAGGCATTGGTTACAACGCGACCTTATACTTGGCGCGTTTGGGGCACCACATCATTGCCACCATGCGTAATCCTGCCAATAGTGACCTGGCAGAAGTGGCGGCAAAAGAATCGCTTCCCGTCGAAGTTCACGCCATGGATGTGGATAGCGAGGCTTCTGTTGCGGAAGTTTTCGCCAATGTGGGTGAAGTCGATGTGCTCATCAACAATGCTGGAATCTTGAGTTACAACGCAATTGAAGATGAGAGCCAAGAGCGAATCGAGGCTGTGATGAACACTAACTATTTTGGTGTGGTGCGCTGTACCAAAGCAATTATTGGCCAGATGCGTGAGAGAAATTCAGGTGTAATTATTAACATTGGCTCAGTCGCCGGTACGATTGCCGCATCAGCAAGCGGCGCATATTCAGCCTCCAAGTTTGCGCTTGAATCGTTTTCTGAAGTTCTTGCCCAGGAGTTGTACCCGTGTAATGTGCGGGTCTATTTGGTTAAGCCTGGGATTATTGATACGCCTATGGCGACCACCGAATTTCCAGCACCGAAGGCAGATAGCGTGTATGCGAGCGGTCGTCGGATGACCGCGCTCTTTAAAATGGCAGAAAATATCGATGCTCCGCCAGAGTTAGTATCAGAAAAACTTCGGTATCTGATTGAGTCTGATGATGAGCGATTACGTCATCCAGTGGGTCCCGACGCGCTTCAATTCTTGGGCTACCGTAAATCAGTCGACGACCATCGATTTATTTCTACCTGGGGTGCCGTCAGCGACGAAGAATTTTTGACCAAAATTAAATCCGATATGATGATAGATCTAGGCCCGTTTATTCAGAAATAAACAGGCCTGACCGAACAAACAGGCCTGACCGAATAAACAGGGCTGACCGAATAAACAGGGCTGACCGGATACGGGGGTCGAAATTTCGAGTCAAATCTCGGCTCCCACCGAAAGCGATATCGCCATCAGGTCCTTTTGAGCGGAAGGTGATCTTCTTTCGTGACCAAAACCTCTCAGAAGACGACCAGGTTGCCTTTGGTCGAAGGTTCGGCGGGCGATTATTCTCGCTGCCACGCAGAGTCACCATCGGGGGCGACAAGCCTTACTTCACCCGTTACTTCACCCCTGCGCTCAATCCTAGCTAACAGCTTTCATGCATCGCGGCTCCGTTCATGGGATAATTCTCTGATCCGATCCGGCTACTAATCCGTAGCCGTTAAGGAGAATCAAGCGACAATTTTTTAACAGGAGACACCATGACGATACAACTACCAGAACTTCCTTATGCCAAAGATGCTTTAAGTCCGCATATCTCGGCAGAGACTTTGGAATTTCACCACGGTAAACATCACAATGCTTACGTCACCAAGTTGAATGCGGCAATTGAAGGAACGGATCTAGCAGGCAAAGACCTGGTAGAGATAGTTCGATCCTCGGAAGGTGGTACATTCAACAATGCAGCTCAGGTTTGGAACCACACTTTTTATTGGCATAGCCTGTCGCCTACCGGTGGCGGTCAGCCAACGGGCGCGATTAAGGATGCTATCGATAAGAAGTTCGGCAGTTTTGATGAGTTCAAAACAACATTTGCCGCTGCTGCTGTCGGTAACTTCGGTTCAGGCTGGACCTGGCTGGTTAAAGATGCCACTGGTGAGTTGGCCATTGTGAATACAGACGATGCTGAAACTCCGATCACGGACTCAGCTGTAACGCCAATCCTGACCTTGGATGTCTGGGAACACGCTTATTACATCGATTATCGCAATGCGCGACCCGATTACATTAGTGCTTACTGGCAATTGGTGAACTGGGATTTCGCGAACGCGAACCTCTAGGTCTCTATTTGTGAAAACAAAGCGAGCATCAAAAATGGTGCTCGCTTTTTTATCAATCAACGCGGAGTTGATCAGCTCCCGGCCCTATAGCGGGTAGTCCTTCGACAGGCAGCCCTTCAACTGCCAGCCCTGCTAGAAACGCTAATACATCTTGTGCGGATCTTTCTGGAATTTCTTCCATGGGTATGTGGCCGACATCGTCATAAATCACCACCAATGCGTTTGGCAGAGCCTGAGCGAACTTATCCGCTGTCTCGACAGGAATGAGCGAATCTTCTCTACCCCACATCACCAGCGTTGGTTGATCCAATACCGATAAATCAAAGATTTCATCCCGGTTTCGCAAGCCGCCAAATCTTGCCAGGGTGGCATCTCTGGTGCCTTCACGTAGGCTTAATTCATAGTAGCGATCTATGAGTGGCTGATCGATGACAGGTGAATTGTTATAGGAAGACTTTACGCCTTGCACGACCAGATAGTACGGATCGATATATTTTGCGATCGTGCGAAACCATGGTTGCCCTAGAAGTTTGAAGACCAGCGGCGCTTCTTTTTCTTCATCCGCTTGCTCTGCCTGGCGTTCTGCCCTCCAAGCGGGTAGTCCAGAAGCATCAACGAGAATCATCGCTGTTACCTGGTCCGGGTTTTCAAGTGCATAGCGCCAGGTCACGCCGCCGCCCATTGAGTTCCCGCCAAGCACAAATTGTTCGATGCCGAGATGGGCAACGACAGCGGCAACCGTGTTCAGTTGTGCTGCGCTTGAATAGTCATTATCTGGGACGCCGCCCGTAAGGCCGTGTCCGGGTAAGTCCAGGGTGACAACTCGATAGTCGCTGCCGATTTCTCTAATCCAGGGTTCCCAGGCATGCAACGATGCATTGGAGCCGTGAATGAGAACAACAACCGAACCATCGGCGTTCCCTTCATCGCGGTAGTGAACCCGTGCACCATTGGCCATTTCGAGAAACTGGGACGCGGGGCTCGTATACTTGGCGTCAACAACGTCCTGGGGGATTTCACCTTTGTAAAGAAACGCGGCTAGACCCAAAAAGATCAGTGTGAATACAAGTGCTATGACTTTCAAAATACCCATCGGAAAATCCTCATCTTAAATGAACGTTTGGATCCTATCGCGCATGCTACCTGTATTGAGCGAAGGTTAGGCAATGTATTTTCAGTGCTTCCAATATCTTTCAATTATTACTGAATCAAGACATTCTCGTCATCTCACGAACTGATGATAACTCCCAATGGTTAGAAAAGAACACTTAGATCGACTCGGCAGCCTAATGGAATTGTTAGTATTTGAGCCTATAGGCACTGGACACTTTCACGCCATCATTGTTGCATAAAATCTGCCTATCGCCCACGAAGGGATCGAGAAAGATCCGTTTATACTGGATGCCACCTACTCGTTAATAGTAAATTTGAATAAGGTCGACGCGGCCATATTGTACGGTGGCTGTATTCAGCCAGGACTCAGCTATGATTCAATACCAGCAATAGATTTGGTGGCCAACATGGCCTGCCCAATCATGGGTATATTCGGTAACGACGATAAACCCCCCTCGCCCGCAGTTGTTGCGGTTTTAGGTCTGGCACTAACAAATGCTGCTGTTGATTATGAGTTTCATCAGTACAAAGGCGCGGGCCATGGCTACTAGGGTTTTCACAATCTGAATCGATATCGTCCGCAACAACCAGAGGATGCCTGGTCCAAGTTATTCGAATTTATGAACCTTCAGTTAAAGTCATAAGCCCCTGGTCAAAAGCTATAGATCTAAAAATTCCCGGGCGTGGGCGGCAACCTCTCCAAAGTAGGCAGGTTCCAAATGAACATGATGAGTGCCATCCATTCTAATGATCCGTAGATTAGGGTGCTGTGTTTTGGCATTTTCAATCTCACCCTGGTACCAGGTGTCCCCTTGTTCCGCGACAATGAGTAGGGCAGGGCTTGTAGCATTCTGTAGCAATAGATCGATTTGACTGCGACTATGACGCAGCGGTGTTGGATAACGAATTCTTGGATCTGTTCGCCACGTGATACCATCGCCAACGGTTTTATGGCCACGTTCCACGAGGATAGTTGCCGCCTTGATCGTTTGATCAGTTGCTTCGGTGACGCGTTTCGCCATGGCTTCGACGTTATCAAACACCCGGGCCTTGTGGTGCGGTTTTAGGATTTTTTCAATCGCGACCCGGCTCTGTTCGATTCGATCCTGTGGGGTATTGCCGCCGGTCGCAAGAAATCCATCTACATGTATCGCTTTGCGTATCCTGTCGGGAAACATTGCGGCCAGTTCGCCGGCAATGGATGCGCCCATAGAGTGTCCAATGACGTTGAACCGATGCCAGTTAAGTTGGTTGGCAACAGCCAGCACGTCTTGTATATCGTAAATTGGATGGTAATGAACACCTTCTGCGCGGTGATCAGATTTACCGTGACCGGCAAAGTCGATCGCGATCAAATTCAATTCTGGTAACAGCGGTGCAAGGCGATCAAAGGTGTTGGCGTTGTCTAGCCAGCCATGCAAGCCAATAGTAGGTTCTCCGTCTGGATTACCCCACTGTTTGGCGCAGATTTTTAAGCCGAGCACATTAAACTCGATTTCAGATCCTTGATGTAGGTCAGTCATAGTTTTGTCTGGTCACTCTTGAGCGCGCGCCATGGTATCCCAACTGGCCCCTGAGGTTAACGCCAGGTTGGCTTTCAGGCAGAGTCAGTAGCTGCGGCTAACCCTCAACCAGACGGTCTAACGTTGCGATCCTGCGTTCGGTTCGAATCTCTTGCCACAGTTGTTCGGCGCAAGGATGGACCTGGCGTAAATGATTGACCCATTGTTTGAGTCGGCCGATGCTGTCTTTGTCAGAGAGTGATAGTTTGACTTCCTGCCAGAATTCACGAAGCAATGCGTTAACACTCCCCCATTCTGCCGTCGTCATTTGGTTGGCGCGAATTCTCGCGGCAAGATCTGGGTTTCTCACCGCGCCACGACCCAACATCACGTCTTGTGTCCCGGACACCGCAACACAGGCGTGATAATCCTCGACGGTCCAAATGTCACCGTTGGCGATGAGAGGAATGCTGATGTGGGAGCGAATGCGACCCAGTTCATCCCAGTGTGCTGGGGGTGCATAGCCTTGTGAGCGGGTTCTGGCGTGAACGGTTAATTCGCTGGCACCAGCCGCTTCAACGGCTTGAGCGTTATCCAGCATGAGCGAAGTATCGTCAAAGCCAAGCCGCATTTTTGCCGACACAACAACGGATTCCGGTAGTGCATCGCGAACTGCTTTCACGACTCGATATAAGTTGTCGGGATCCTTGAGCAATACCGCGCCACCCTGGCGGCGATTCACGGTTTTACTGGGGCAACCAAAGTTAATGTCGATACCGTGGGAACCGAGCGCAACAGCACGCTCAGCGTTTGCCGCCATTGCTGTAAGGTCATTGCCCAGGAGTTGTACGCGAACGGGTGTTCCGCAGGCGGTGCGCCCACCATATTGCAGTTCTGGGCAGGTGTTATAGAAAACGCGGTCAGGGTAAACACGATCAACAACCCGGATAAATTCGGACACGACCCAGTCGAAACCACCCTGGGCTGTCAATAAGCGCCTCAGGTGCACATCAGCGAGTCCTTCCATGGGTGCTAGTACAATTCGCATCAAGTGATTGGGTGTTTAGAAATAGGGTCGGCATTGTACGCATAAATTGTACGCATAAAAGGTATTCATAAAAATGGCGTTTCGCTTTATTGTCTGTGGTGTCGGGGCGAGAACTATTCGGGAGGGTCAACATGGACAATTTTCCAGGTCAGCAAAGCTACCTGTGCGGGGGCGCTGTCGAGCCTTTGCTCTATGAGACCATCGGCGTTTGTTTGGACCGTATTGTCCGAATCCATGCTGAGCGTGAGGCGCTTGTTGTTAGACATCAGAATATTCGCTGGACCTTTGCTGAATATCAAAAGCGCATTGAGGCATTGGCGACGGGACTATTGCATGTGGGCATAAAGCCGGGTGATCGAGTTGGGATCTGGGCGCCAAACTGTTTTGAGTGGTGTGTGACGCAATTTGCCACAGCCAAAATTGGGGCGATTATGGTCTGTCTCAATCCGGCTTACCGGTTGTACGAGTTGGAATACGCGCTCAATAAAGCTGAATGCAAAGCGATCATTGCAGCAGAGAAATTTAAGACCAGTGAATACCTGCGCATGCTGTTGGAGCTAGCGCCGGAATTGACGCAATGTGGAGCCGGTCAGCTTAAGTCGGTAAAGCTACCCCACCTTGAAACTGTTATTCGTATGGGTGATGGCATTACCGGCGGCATGTTCAACTTTAATGCGGTATGCCAGATGGGTGGCGAGTGGGATTACGCGCGCATGGCGGAAATCGCGCCGATGTTGCAGCCAGATGATGCGATTAACATTCAGTTCACGAGTGGCACGACGGGTCGTCCCAAGGGCGCAACGCTAAGTCATTTCAATATTTTGAATAACGGTTTGCAGGTGGCCGCGGGCATGCGATTTTCCTGTGAAGACCGCCTGTGTATACCGGTCCCGCTCTACCATTGCTTTGGTATGGTCATGGGTAATCTTGCTTGTATGACACATGGTGCATGTGCTGTTTTTCCTGGCGAGGGGTTTGATCCAGCGCTTACGCTGGAGACGGTCGAAGCCGAAAAATGTACAGCTTTGCACGGCGTTCCCACAATGTTTGTTGCAGAAACTGACCTGCCAGAAGTCGGCCAGTTCGATTTATCGAGCCTGCGTACGGGTGTGATGGCAGGTGCACCTTGTCCGCTTGAGTTGATGCATAAAGTTATAGATAAGCTCAATATGGGTCAGATCACGATTATGTACGGGCAGACTGAGACGAGCCCAGTCAATCATATGACGGATATCGATGCACCTGCAGAGAAGCGTTGTGGCACTGTGGGTAAGGTCGGCCCGTATCAGGAAATCAAAATTATCGATGACACTGGCCGCGTCGTATCCATTGGTGAAAAAGGCGAACTCTGTTGTCGTGGCTACTCGGTCATGCGGGGTTACTGGAATGATGAAGCTCGTACACGCGAGACGATTGATACCGCCGGTTGGTTGCACTCTGGAGATCTGGCGCAAATGGATAAGGAGGGGTACGTGCAGATTGTAGGACGTATCAAAGATATGATTATTCGTGGTGGAGAAAATATCTATCCCCGCGAAATCGAAGAGTTTTTAGCAACCCATGCGGATATTCAAGAAGTTCAGGTGTTTGGTATTCCTGACGATAAATACGGCGAAGTGGTTTGCGCCTGGGTTCAGTTGCGAGAAGGTTCTACATTATCCGATGAGGATGTCAGATCGTTTTGCCGTGATCAGATCACGCATTTTAAGGTGCCGGGCTTGATCCGTTTTGTGGCTGAGTTCCCTATGACCGTGACGGGTAAGATCCAGAAGTTCAAGATGCGAGATGCGATGCTGGCTAGTTGAAGATGGCAACACGCTAATTGATCAAGTAATGTAATCAACTCGATGTAAATATTTTACTGTAGACAACGCTTAATAAAAGACGCTACCTAAAGAGGGGAAAGTTATGGGCTACCACCATCTCGCACTTGCCGCAAAAGATATGCACGCCATCCACAAGTTTTACGAGGGTGTGATGGGCTTCGAACTTGTCAAAGCTGAAGTTGGTCCTAACCCGGCAGGCGGCTGGGCCAAGCACTTTTTTTATCGTATGGAAGACGATTCTAAATTTATCGCCTTCTGGGAAATTCACGACACACCCGGTGTTGATGCGGATTTTGAAACGAATATTTCTAAGGCGGCAGGTCTGCCAGATCACATCAATCATATTTCCTTCGACGTCAAGGACGAAAATGAACTCGAGCTACGCAAGCAGCAATGGATAGACGCCGGTTGCGATGTTATGGAGATCGACCATAACTGGTGCCACTCTATATACACAAAAGATCCAAACGATAATCTTGTCGAGTTCTGTTTGACCACTGGCGCCTTCACTGGCGAGGATCGAGATGAAGCCTTGAAGCAACTCGATACCGTGGAAGCCGAGTTCTCCAAGCCGCCTGCGCAAGTTGAGATGCATCAAGCCAACGCGAGTTAAATCGATCATGCTAGATAAGTTAGGTTTCTACACTCTGGCAGGTGCACCTAAATCACCGGTCGAGCTGATCGACGAGATCAAAATGGCCGAGCAACTGGGTTTGGGTGCCGCGTTTATCTCTGAACGTTTTAATATCAAGGAAGCTGCAACCTTATCCGGTGCCGCGGGGGCAGTGTCATCAAAGCTGCGCATTATTACCGGTGCAACCAACCACAACACCCGGCACCCTATGATTAGCGCATCCTATGCCAGTACGATGCATTTTCTTACCGGCGGGCGTTTTACGCTCGGCATCGGGCGAGGGATACCGCAGGCTCAAGATGCCTACGGCATGTCACGAATTACCACTGCTCAAATGGAGGATTTTGCCCATGTGATGCGCCGGCTCTGGCACGGTGAAACCATCGTCCGTCACGATGGACCTATTGGAAAGTACCCAGTACTGAAGCTAGATCCGGATTTTGACGAGGACATTCCGCTCGGTTTGGTGGCGTTCGGACCCAACTCCCTGGCATTGGGTGGTCGCGCATTCGATGACGTTATTCTGCATACTTTTTTTACGGATGAAACCACCGCCAATGCCGTCAAGATTGTGAAGTCAGCCGCAGTAGCGGCAGGCAGAGATCCGGCGACGGTTCGAGTCTGGTCGTGCTTCGCCACCATTGGCGACCATATTTCTGCGTCGCTTCGACTCAAGAAAACGGTGGGTAGGCTTTCGACTTATCTTCAGGCATACGGTGATCTTCTGGTGAAGACCAATCAATGGGATCGCAACGTGCTTAAACGCTTTCGCGCTGATGATTTGGTGGCGAATTTTGCGGGTGCAATTGATGGGCAAAATACCACGACTGCGGAGTTAGAACATATTGCCGCGCTAATCCCCGAGGAATGGCTGGCACCTTCGGCCACGGGTAGTATTGCTCAATGTGTTGCGGCGATACAAAACCAGTTTGATCTAGGCTGTGATGGCGTCATCCTGCATGGTGCGACACCAACGGAACTTGAACCAATCATCAAGGCTTTCGCGCCTTGATATCAGTCGATAGATTACGACCTTCGTTTTGCAGCGCGTTGAGCTGGCATGGCTGGACGGTTTAGTTTGCGATGTTCATCGACTTTTTGCTGCAACCGAGTGTATTCGTCCTGAGCCACAGCTCGCTCTAATTGTTGGGAAACGAGCTGGTCGACGCTAATGCCACGTTTAGCGGCCAGGCGCACGGTGCGTTCAACTAGCGCTTCTTCCAGTTGGATGTTAATGGACTGGGTCATGTCGGTTTTTCTCCAAATCAGCGTCGATTATATCCGTATTTTTCAGATCTCGCAGCTACTAGCGCGTAGCAACTATTCACTAATGTTAACTTATCGATGGGAGTATTTTTTATGGCAAGTCATCAAGAAATAGCCGGTGTGAGTGACCAGGACTTTGTCCTGCGTATGGTTAATAGCCACCCTGAGCGTTTTGGTGAGGATTTTTGGCTGTATATTGATGCCCAGGTCGCACCTCATTTGCCCTCTAGCCCACGTATTATGGACCTCGGTTGTGGTCCTGGTTTACTGGTGCGAGATATGGGTGCTCACTTCCCCGGGTCAGACCTCCATGGTTTTGACCTGACACCGGCCATGATCGACTACGCGAATTCAGAGATTGAGTTTGCTGGGACACAACCGAATTTCGGTGTACTGGACATTACGAAGCATCCGGTGCCACTCGATGATCACAGCGTTCACCTGATCACAATGACGGCTGTATTACATGTATTAGATGACCCACTAGAGACCTGTGAAGAGATTCTTCGTTTGCTGGCGCCTGATGGCATATTTTTACTCAGCGACTGGATTCGTCAGCCGCTATCCAATTATCTAGAGATGATGATGGCGAACGTACCACCTGAGCGCTTAGATGTAATGGAGAAAGCCATGATGCGGCTTTCTGTTGCGCACAATAAGTACACGATTGAAGATTGGCTTTGGTTATTGGATAAGGGTGGATTGAAGGTACTAGATCACACTCAGATCCGCACTGAACACTTTTGTGCCTTTGTCTGTCAGGCAAAATAGGACGATCAGAATAAATGATTGGGTTGAAGGTGATGGCCAATGTTGCTTGGCCACTCTCTGGTCTTACTCTGAGCGTTCTTTTTAAAGTCTTGTTAGCTTATCCCCTGCGCAATGGGTTCTCTAAACCAGGGTTCTCTAAACCAGGGTGCGTAGAGCTCGAGATTGGGAATGGCCCGGGTTGCATCGGATGCGTTAGGTGTGCCGCCGTGCCAGGCGCGAACATCAAGAATCATAACAGCGCCAGCAGGTGCTGGGCATACGGTGCTGAGTCGCATCCATTCGGGCTCGTTCTGGAGGTCGGGTATGTAAGTGCGTGATTTCTGCGTGCCGGGAATCTGCCGCGGTGGACCGGTTAGTTTGGTCACGCATCGTGATTTGCCCCGACGTGTCTTTGTCTGCCCAACCGATCGTATATTTTGTGTTTGTCTTATCGGACCCTGGGCTGCGGTAATCTGGCTTGCACCATAATATAGATTTCGGTACGGATGCCAATCGCATGTATGCTAGCGGCAAGGAGGATTTTTTATGACGCTTCAAGACTTAGGCGCGATTGGAGAACTGATTGGCGGGATTGCCGTGATCGTTTCTTTCATCTATTTGGCGCTACAGGTTCAGCATGGTATGCGGGGCTACAGAAGTAATATTACGCAGGAAGTGACCAATCACTTTTCTCGGTTACAGTTTGAAATTGCCAAGGATGCTGAACTCTTAGATGTCTGGCATAGAGCGGGGCGTGGCGAGGATTTGACTGATTTTGAGCAGCAGCGTGTGACGCAGATTGTGAGCAGTTATATGATCGCTTTTGAAAACATGTTCTTTCAATATCAAGAGGGGATGATGGACGCTGAAGGGTACGAGGCGAGACGACCCAGCATGGCCTTTATTCTGAGCTATTCAGGGGTTCAAAAGTGGTGGGAGAATTTTGGCAGTATCCAACACCCGCATAAGTTTGTGCAGGAGGTGGAGCAGGTCATAAAAGAATTTAAAGGGCACGTCCAATCACCACTAGTGCGCCGACGATTGAAAACCTGAGGTGGTTGCGAGTAGGGCGGCAGGGTTCCTGTCCACTGTCATTAGATTCTTAAGGATGTGAACAAGACGGCTAGCAAGATCAATATTGAGTTCGAACTTAGTGCTATTTGGGTCAGGTTTGGGGAGTTCCATGCTAATGCAGCTGGACCCAGGTTGCATGACGGTAGAGCTGAAAAGCTTGCCAACGTTTCGATTGGCTGGGTCGCACAATACAATTTTGACATCTGCGGTTCTCGCCAGCATCCGAGCAGACTCGATATCCTGAATCCACATAGCGGTCAAGCCCAGCGGTTTCAGCACGTCATTGATGCTTCGATAGGTTTCTTGATGGTGACTGACCAATAAGATCTGGCAGTCATTTTGGCTCTTATTGCGCACGGTACCACTGTGACCTTCGCTCTGTTTTGTTGTTGTAACAGCAAAATTCAGGCCATGACGTTAAGTCATTGAAAAATAACCATAAAAATAAATTATCTGTTTCTACGTCACGGTTATAGTGACGACTTGGTCACATTTTTCAGACCTATTGCGTCACGAAGCGCCTAAAGACAGAAGGTTATCTACCGGTTCATAGAGCGCTTCCAGGTACGCGATGTCCTCAGCTTCGATTGTCAGTTGGGCCGCTGCGACCAGGCCGTCAAGTTGTTCAACCTTCGAGACCCCGACGACCGGGCATGTTATCGATTCTTTACTGAGTAACCAGGCGATTGCGATCTGCGCAGGCTTAACACCATACTTTTCGGCGATGCTATCGACCCGAGAGGCGATCTCAAAGTCCATCCGACCGCGGTAAAGGCTTTCTGTTCTGTTGCGATCTTGTCCGCTTGAACGGGTAGTGGTGCCCTTATCGAAACTGCCTTTATAAGCACCTGCCAAAATACCCCTTGCCAGGGGAGACCAGGGCGTTACGGCCACACCGGACTTTTCACAGTACGGGATCATTTCTCGTTCCTCTTCGCGGTAAATGAGGTTGTAGTGGTTCTGCATAGAGACGAAGCGGGCCCAGCCTGACTGCTTTGCTAGCATCTGCATCTCGACAAATTGCCAGGCGAACATCGATGACGCTCCCAGGTAGAGAGCCTTGCCCGCTTTGACGACATCATTTAGCGCTTCTAAGGTTTCCTCCAGTGGCGTCACTGCGGCGCCCGGTATTGAGTGGGGGTGCCGATGAATGATGAGTTGATCTACATAGTCGTGACCTAATCGCTGCAATGACTGGTCGACGCTTTCCATTATGTGTTTCCGCGACAGACCGCTCTGGTTCGGCTTGCGACCCATCGGAAAAGAAACCTTGGTCGTTAGAACATATTCGTCCCGCGGTAATAATCGGCTTAGTAGTTTTCCGACGACCTCTTCCGAAGCACCAAGACCGTAAACATTAGCGCAATCAAAGTAGTTCAGACCATGGTCTATGGCGGCTTTAAATATCGGTTCTGCCGCTTTTGCATCCAGCGTCCAATCGCCCTGGTGGCCGCGCCCCGGTTCGCCGAAATTCATTGTGCCTAGACAGAGTTCGGATACGAGCAGGCCAGAGTTTCGACCGAGTTGGACGGGTTTCAGCATAAGTTTCTCTTCTTCTTAATTTCGCGGTTGCCTCGCATTCTATGTCATGGGCTTTGCCAGCGGATAGTGCATATGCCTTTAAAATTCTCCTGGAACTACAAAGTTGACGGTTCCCCGAGCTTATTGTCTGATGGGTAAATAAGGTGGCTCCCATCAGTGAATAGATCCTGTTAGTCTGGGCCAATCTAGTCACTGGGGAGAGAGTTCATGGCAGAAGAAGTCAGGATGGCATATCCGGATCTTCGGCATCCTTTTGAAAAAAAGCCGATTCATCGAGAGGGTAGCGCAACAGTTTTGTATGCGGGGAAGGTCATCGAAATTGACCGTGCCGTGGCTTCCGAGAGTCTTTGGGTGACACCAGAAGACTTGGCCCGTATTAACGGATTTGAGTTAAAGCCTGAGGGCGCGTGTTTTGAGGCGCTATGTTTTCCGCTTGGCAGTGGATCAAAGCTGCTGAAGGAAGAAGGCGACCAACAGTGGTTTGATTTGGTCGGGTTTGCTGAGTGGCTTGAGCAACCGTACGTTGCGGATGTTGAAAATCGTGTCTGGAGTTTTGGTGAGGTTCCTGCGAAACGCGAAGGTATGATGGCAAACGCAATGGCGCCCGAGTTTGAAGTGTTAGACCGACAAAGCAATGTTGTGCGGATGTCGGACTACAAAGGCAAAAAAGCGCTGATCATTACCTGGTCCTCCTGGTGAGGATGCCAACTTGATGTGCCCGTGTGGCAACATATTTATGAAGAACTGAACGACCCCAATTTCGTTATTATTTCTGCCGCTCAAGATACGGGAGGTGAAGCCGTTGCCGGTCCGATCTTTGATGCTGCCAATGCAACTTACGTCCAAATTGTCGATGTAAACCATACCATCAGCAGTGCGTTCAACTTTATCAATGTACCAGCTGCGGCTTGGGTGGACGAGACCGGCAAGATTGTGCGGATTGACGAAGGTACTTATGCCAAAACACACCCATTCGGTGGTAACGATATCTACGCGCCGGCATTGAAAGACTGGGTCAAAAACGGTGAAAACAGTGAGTATGTGCAAGCTGCCGCAACCGTAACGAAGAATATTCGCACGCAGAGTTTTGATGAGTTGAAAGCTGAAGCAGCGTTTCGCTTAGGTAACTTTTTCCGAGAGTATGGTTATGCGGACAAGACTGAGCACTATTGGGAAATGGCGAAAGATCTTAACCCTGGTAGCGTGAATTACATCCGTCAAAATCTGACCTTGTCAGCCGAGGGCTCTGCGGGTGAGTCTTTCATGAAAATGATAGGTGAGTATGTCGGCCAAGGTAGGGACTATTACCGACCATTGGACCTGTCTGAAAAATAAATGGCTGAGAGGTAAATGGCATACAAGTAGGCTGCGACGGATGGAGGTGAAGGTGATTGTGCCTTTCTCGTCGGCATTGTCCGGGAGCAGTGTCCCGCTAACACCAAGCTGGGCTGTACGAAGCTGAAACTAGGCTGGAACTATGTTGGAACTATGTTGGAACTATACTGAATCAGTATTGAAACTAAGGTTCAATCTGATTTTCAAACTTGTGTTTTCAAAATCTGAGAGCTGACCATGAGTCGATCAATTCCACTTCTTATTCTCCCCACTTTGACACTGATTCTTGGCGTCACAGCGTGTGGTGGAGCTACTGAGCCCGCAGCCGAAGCTGTATCCGAAGTTGAATCTGTTTCCGAAGATGAAGCATCGAAGGAGACGGCAGCGAAATCTGCTTACAACCCATTGGCTGCAGAGCAGCAATTGATTCGTGACGCGGAAGCGCTTCAGGGGATACTGGACAAGGACGCGGAACGTAAAAAGCAGGCTGTACAAGACGCTAACTGATACTCGGGCGGTATAGCGCGATTGTTAGCCGCCTGATCTGTGTCGGTATAGCCTCTACTATGCCTTTTCTACTGGATAGTCTCTATTGTTGTCGTCGCTACCTATCTTTCAAGTTGCGCAATTTGACGCCTAGTTGATTACTTTTCATCCGCCTTTTCATCGAATTGGGACAGTCGGTGATGGTGATGCAAAGGAAAATCATTACGTGCCTAATAGCTCGGGGTTTTGATTGACAGTCTAAATAGGCAGGTACACTGTGATATTACGATCTCGGTTCCACTAACGCGTCATTCTAGTCGCGGTTGATAAAAATCAATTCAGGGAACCATTGTATGTCTATCCTTAGAAAATTCAGTTTACTGCTGCTGCTCACTTCTGCTTCCGCTGTCCAGGCAGCAGAAGTAGCTCCGCCGCCCATTATTCTTTATGTGACGTCGTACATGATTCATCCAGGCGCTGCGCCGATGTTTGAACAGCTTGTGCAGCGCTGCAAGGCTGCCGCTGAGAAGTTGGGTAATCGACCTACCTGGGCTGCTTACTCACCAGGGATTGGTAACGATCTCCAGTATAATTTTGCATCACCCGTTACGTCGTTCGGTATGTTTGCAGACATGTCTGATGATGTTTTCACGGCCTTTGGCATGGAAGAAGCGCAAAAAACGGCCGCCATGGCGAAAGAATCAATTGCGGGTATTGAGAGTTACGTTGTGATGAGCCGTGCTGATCTAGGTATTGCTGCTCCTGAAAGAGAGACACCGCATGAAATGGTTTTTGCCTATTCGATTGTCGTCAAGCCTGGGAAAAATGCGGAGTGGGAAGCAACTATGGAAAAAGTGATTGAGGCATCAAACAAGGTGGCCCCAGGTGTGTTCTGGAATACCTATCAGGGTACTATCGCGGCGCCTAATCTCTATATGATTCGGGTCAATCTAGATTGGACGGATATGGATACCCCAATCATGCCAGTACCGGCACGCCTTAAGGCAGCCTTTGGTGACAAAAAGGGCGAGCGTATTTGGCAAGACAATATTGAAGTGGTTGAGTCTCTGGAGACCAGTTTGAGTCGTTTCCGCTTGGACCTAAGTCACCTACCGCAAAGCTAAAGTTTCGTTCTTGTGAGTCAGTGCTGACTGATTTTTTTTGCGAAGTCGGTCAGCATTAGTTGCATCTAATCTGCGATTCAATTACATCGTTAGTGCATTCCCATTTTATGTATTCTATTCTACTTCTTCTGGGTCGGTGTATCCCTTGTCGCTAAGCGCGAGGTTTGGATGGCGTCTTAGTAGGCCAAGGATTGCTTCCTGTGCTTCTACCCTTGCAGGGTGGGCGCCGAGACACAAATGCCTGCCACCGCCAAATGACTGATGGTGGTTGTCGGCTCGGGCTATGTCGATCTTGTCAGGGTTCGGTTAGATCTTCGGGTCCCGGTTGGCTGCTGCGAGAAAAGTGTTTAATGGTTCACCTTTGTTCACCGGGCAGCCTGCGATTTCGATATCACGATCAGCGATTCGTCCTGAGTTCACCACGGGTGAATCGTAACGTAGCATTTCTTCCACTGCATTTTTGATCATGGCGGGGTATTCACGCAGAAGCTGGAGTTGATCCGGGTTTTCTAACAGTGCTTTCACACCGTTACCAACGAGATCGGTGGTGGCGACGTTGCCGGCTATTAGCAGTAGGTTGCACTGTCGAACAATTCGTCGCCCACGCTATGACGTCGAGTTTCTATTTCGGCAATAAAAAATTGCTCCAAGGATTCTCTCGCTGCGTCGCTCACGGCTTTGTCTTCTTCTGAGGCAAAGGGATTGAAGCTGACCTTTACGGCCTCATCCGACCAGTACTTGAATTTTCCATGCATTGACGGGTCAATGCCAAGTAGTTCCGCAATAACGACCGTCGGCACAGGTTCAGCGAACTCATTGATCAGGTCAAACTCTTCTGGGTTAATCTTATCCAGCGCCTGGTCGACCACTATCCGAGCGCGGTCGCGCCATTGTTCTACTGCGGCCTGTGTGAAAGACGCGCTAACCAGTGAGCGCAGGCGTCTGTGATCTGGTTCATCCATTAATAACATCGAGGGTGCGTCATCAGCACGCATGCCGCGACCGGGTATTTCTCTCATAAAGGTCCCCTGGTCGCCTTTGCGCGGGTCGCTCCAAAATTTCGCATCTCTGAGCATCGCTTTTACATCATCTTGATGTGTGTAGATGAAGCGCTTCATTTGTGTGTCTTCGTGTACCGGTGTCGCGGTTTGGATGCGCTTTAGAACGGCATAAGGATCTGCGCGAAAGGCATCATCCAGCGGCGTAAGAGGGATGCCCTCGGGCAGGTTTTCTTGGTCGTTCGTAGAGTCAGACTCACGCTTTCTTCCAGATATGGGTAAAGGTGCGTCACAAAAAAGAATTTTGATGTTCGATGGGGCTTTATCCAATATTAAATTCGACCCGCTCGCCGACCTAACCTACCACGGAAAGGGGCAAAATGGGCAAGGATGACCCTGCGCGGCCGTGGGTCCGAGGGCTCTAATTTACGTCCCTTTTGGTCTTGAATTGGTTACAATGCGCGGCCTCCAGCCAACTAGCCACTTCCTTTGCTGACCATACTGAAAAACGTCGATGTCTATGCACCCGAAGCCATCGGTCTGCATAATGTTTTGCTGGGAGGCGCTACGATCCTGCTGCTTCAGCAAGCAGAAATAGTGGCCGATGCTGAGGTCATTGATTGTGCGGGTCGCCGATTGTTACCGGGTTTTATTGACGCGCATACGCATATCACGGGCGGTGGCGGCGAATCGGGTTTTTCCACCCGGGTACCAGCGCCGTTTCTAAGCCAGTTTACGTCGGCTGGCGTGACAAGCGTGGTGGGTGTGCTAGGCACCGATGACACCACCCGCGATACCCGAAGTCTTGTTGCTCAGGCCTATGCGCTGCGCGAGTATGGGCTAGGCGCCTGGTGTCATACGGGTGGTTATCATGTGCCCGCGACGACCTTAACAGGCAGTATTAGAGACGATATTGTGTTCTTGGAGCCGGTGATTGGGGTCGGCGAACTCGCGATTAGTGATCACCGGTCGAGCCAGCCCACATTTGAGGAAATTCTGCGTATCGCGGCTGACACGCATGTTGCGGGTTTGATCACCGGTAAAGCCGGTATCGTGCACTTGCATCTTGGTGATGGTACGCGCGGACTAGACCTCGTTCATCGGGCTCTAGACGAATCAGAAATCCCTGCGCGAGTCTTTAACCCGACCCATGTTAATCGTCGCAAACAGTTGTTTGATGAAGCGGTTCAATTGGCTTTTCGAGGCAGCAGCATTGATATTACTGCCTTTCCAGTGGCAGAAGATGAGGATGCGTGGCCTGCCGATGTGGCATTGATGCGCTATTTAGATGCAGGTGGTCCTGCGAACAAAATCACCATCAGCTCTGATGGCGGTGGCTGTCTGCCGGAATTTGATGCAGATGGTCGGATGACAAAAATGGAGGTTGGCCATTCAGCTGCGCTCATGGAAACCTTGAAAAACCTGTTGGAACAGGGTGTGCCGCTTGAGATGATATTGCCTGCCGTTACCAGCAACGTTGCTGAGTTATTACGCTTTCATCATCGCGGTCGGATTGCTGTAGGTTGTCGAGCAGATCTGGTGCTGCTTGATGAAAAGCACCAAATAGAAAGTGTCATGGTCGGTGGCGCTTGGCATGTTCGCGATGGTCGGCAGCAAATTATCGACAATTTTGAAACAAACCATTTTTAAAACAAACCACCTTTACTTAGACCATTTTTACACAGACATAGAGAGATAAGCATGTGTCCTGCAGAAAGCATCGAGAATATTGAGCGCGGTTATATCGTGCCTATTGGTGGTGCGGAAGAAAAACTCAACAACACCGCAATACTGGATCGGTTTATCAGTATTTGTGGGGGCAGTGATTCACGTATTGCCATTATCCCCACCGCTTCTGAATTAGAAGATACTGGCAGAAATTACGAGAAGTTGTTTCGCAAGATTGGTGTCAAACATACGCAGGTGCTAAACCTCGTTAGTCGTGAAGATTGCAGTTCCAGCGAAGCGCTTGACTATATTGAGAAGGCCGACGGTGTGTTTATGACAGGCGGTAATCAGCTTCGGCTTTCAACGACGCTCGGTGGAACGCCTGTGGCCCAACTGATTCGGCGCCGTAATGCTGCCGGTATGCATGTTGCGGGCACGTCGGCCGGTGCGGCATTTATGCCCGAGCATATGATCGCGGGTGGCCGAGAGGGCCCCACGCCCACGCCTGATATGGTCACGCTAGCGCCGGGGCTCGGACTAACCAACAACTTTATTATTGATCAGCATTTTCGGCAACGTGATCGTATTGGGCGTCTGTTAACTGCATTGGCGTACAACCCTTTTGCAATGGGAATTGGCCTAGACGAAGATACGGCAGCCTTTATTAGGCCGGGTGATGATCTTGAAGTTGTGGGGAGTGGTGGCATTACGATCATTGACCCCACGGACTTGTCGTATTCTTCTATGGATCGATCGCGCCGCGATGAACCTGTTAGTTTGATCGGTTTGAAAATGCATATTCTTGTATCCGGTGGGCGTTTCGAAATCGCGTCGCGTCAGGCGTATGAAAAATAACCTTAGTAAGAAAATAGGGCGCTCTATGAAAATCGTTAATACCAATGTCTATGTAGGGCCGAACATCTATGCCCACTTCCCGGTGATTTGCCATGTCATGGATCTGGGTGAGTTAGAGAATTGGCCGACGGTAAAGTTGGGTGTTACGTACGTCGATACGTTGATCGAGTGGCTGCCAGGGCTTAAGGAACATGGCTGCTCATTCCGTGAGCCCGGTGGTTTTGTCCGCCGAATGAAAGAGGATGAAGGAACCTGGCTAGGGCATGTGATGGAGCATGTGGCAATTGAGCTGCAAAATATCGCGGGTTCACCTGTCACCTTTGGTAGAACGCGCTCGGTTGATGATCAGCCCGGTCACTACACAATGGTATTCGAGTATTTGGATGCCGAAGTGGGTCTAGAGGCGGGTCGCCTCGCGCTCGACACATTGCATAGTCTTCTGCCGTCCGAATTGAAACCAGAATTGAAACAAGAGAAAGCTCCGGGTGCAGAGTGGTCCTTCGATTCAGCGCGCGATGAATTTATTCGTTATGCACAACAGCGCGCACTCGGCCCCAGTACGGCATCCCTTGTTAAAGCGGCAGAGGATCGCGACATTCCCTGGATTCGTCTTAACAATCAGAGTCTGGTGCAATTTGGCCATGGTCGTTATCAACAACGTATTCAGGCAACGACGACAGGCAATACAAGCAATATCGCCGTTGAGCTTGCTTCGGACAAAGAAGAGACCAACAGCATATTACGGGATCTGGGTTTACCTGTACCCGCGCAACGTATGGTTCGATCTTTACAACAGGCACAGCGTGCGGCAACGCGAATTGGCTACCCGGTTGTATTAAAACCACTTTCTGGCAATCACGGCAGAGGTGTGACGACCAATCTGAATACGCCGAAAGAAATTGAAGCGGCGTACGATGATGCCCGCGTACATGGGCGAAATATCATTGTTGAAAAGTACATCGAGGGTTTTGACCATCGTTTGCTGGTCGTTGATGGCAAGCTTGTGGCAGCCGCAAAACGAGTGCCGGGTCATGTGGTGGGTGATGGTGAACACACCATTGAACAGCTAGTAGAGATCGTCAATGAGGATCCGCGTCGCGGTGTTGGTCACGAAAAGGTACTGACTCGCTTAGAATTCGATGGTGCCGCGCAACTGCTGCTTGATCAAATAGGCTATACACCGCAAACAGTTCCAGTGAAAGAAGAAATGGTATTTCTTCGCTCTACTGCGAATCTCTCAACCGGGGGCACAGCAATTGATGTCACCGATATTATTCATCCGGACAATCGCGAAATGGCAGAACGAACTATTGCTGCCATTGGTCTGGATATTGGCGGCGTCGATTTTTTAACGCACGATATTTCTGAGTCCTATCGTGATGCTGGTGGTGGTATTTGCGAGGTGAACGCGGGGCCGGGTTTTAGAATGCACGTGGCGCCAAGCGAAGGTACACCGCGTGATGTGGCCGGTCCTGTGCTCGATATGTTGTTCCCAGCTGGTACTCCGAAGCGCATACCCATTGCCGCTATTACAGGCACCAACGGTAAAACGACCACGTCGCGAATGCTCGCTCACATACTCCAGATGAGTAACTATACGGTTGGATTAACCTCTACGGATGGTGTCTATATTGACGGCCAACTGACCGTTTCTGGCGACATGACCGGGCCCGTTTCTGCACGCATGGTGCTGCGAGATCCTTCGGTAACTGCTGCTGTGATGGAGAGCGCTCGAGGCGGCATGCTGCGAAGTGGGCTTGGCTTTCGCCGTTGTAACGTCGCCTGTTGTTTGAATGTGGCGGCCGACCATCTAGGTCTAAAAGGCATCAACACGCTTGAGCAACTGGCTCAGATTAAGCGGATCCCTATCGAGATTGCACAGGACGCGGCAATCTTGAATGCCGACGATGTGCACTGTTTGCAGATGGCCGATTACACAGAAGCGAAACGACTTTGCTATGTCACCATGAACCCCGGTCATACCCTCGTGAAACAGCATATTCGTGCTGGGGGTCAAGCCTTTGTGCTGGAAGAAGGCATGAACGGTCACATGATCACCATCTATGATAATGAGGTACATACGCCTTTGTTATGGACGCACCTGATCCCTGCAACGATTGAAGGGCGTGCTTTACATAACGTCCAAAACGCGATGTTCGCTGCGGCGATGGCCTACAACATGGATGTTAGCCTTGAACATATTCGTAATGGCTTACGAACGTTTGATTCGACCTTCTTCCAAGCGCCGGGTCGAATGAATATCTATAACGAGCACCCTTTCAAGGTGATCCTTGATTACGCGCATAATCCAGCGGCGGTTAAGGTCATGTGCGATGTGGTTGATCGATTCGACGTGAGCGGCAAAAAGATGGTGGTACTGGCGGCCCCAGGAGACCGGCGGGATGAGGACGTCATTGAAATTGCGACAATTGCAGCGAGTCACTTCGATTACTTTATCTGCCGTTGTGACGACAACCGTCGCGGTCGAGGTCCCGATGAAATCGCTAATCTCTTGAAGCAATCTCTGATGGCTGCTGGAGTGAGCGAGGATAGGATTGAGGTTATTCCCGATGAAGCAGTGGCAGCACAGGCGGTGCTGATGAAAGCGGGGCAAGGCGATCTTCTTTTAGTGCTGGCGGACAATATCAAACGCACCTGGAAACAGATTATCTACTTTAACTCCGGTAATACGTCGACAGAGAAAGAGCAAAAGTCTGTGCCGGTAATCGATCTGCCTGAGTCTGATACATTTAGTTTTGGTGATGATGTTGAAATTATCACCGATGAGCGTGGTGTTCGTATCGCGCGCGAAGCGGGTGATTAGGTCATGCAATTTCTTGATGCCAGGCGGCTAACCGGGCCCAATCTTTTGACTTCATCGCCCGGCGCCATACTCGACCTGCAGTGTGATCCTGGTGAAGTGACGCAGGTGCTTGAGAGTTGGCAGCGCGCTATCCAACGAGCAACCGATTCTCTTGGTTGGAAAAATACTCAATATGCCTCGCGAGCCCTAATGGGTGGAATAAGTCTCGCGTTTTCTGCTCCAATCGATTCGCTTTATGCTGCCTCTGAGGTTAACCAATGGGCGTATCAATGCGTAGAAGCAGAATCTAAAGGCCAGCAGCCAGCTGATTTTTCGACAGTCAAAGCAGATGTTGAAAAAGAGTTTGAAAACGAGGCGAATCCGCAACTTCTCCTGTTAAAAACTGCGGCCAGCCAACACGGGGTAACCCTACTGTGGGATGATGATGAGGTGTCACTTGGTCTTGGCTCAGGTTCGAAAACTTGGCCAGTGGCGAGTTTACCGGCTGCTGCCGATCTTAATTGGTCAATGTTCCATGATGTGCCGATTGGCATTGTGACCGGCACTAACGGTAAAACAACGACAGCCCGTCTGGCTCGATTCATTCTGCAAAATTCCGGCATGGATGTTGGTGTTAGCTGCACGGACTGGATTGCGGTGAACAATGAAATTATTGATCGCGGTGACTGGTCAGGTCCGGGTGGTGCACGAGCTATTCTTCGCAGAACCGATGTCACCGCGGCTATTTTGGAGACCGCGCGAGGCGGATTGCTCCGTCGTGGCCTGGGTGTCGAGCGTGCTGATGCGGCGGTGATCACGAATATTGCAGCGGATCACCTGGGTGACTTTGGGTCTCGCAACCTGGAAGAATTGCTGGAGATTAAATGGGTGGTGAGTCACGCCGTTGATGCCGGTGGTGTATTGATTCTTAACGCAGATGATCCTCTGCTGGTGGAAAAGGCGCACGGCTATGATGCAAAAATTGTGTGGTTCAGCCTCGTTAAAGACAACCCTGTGGTCGTGAGTCATCTTGCCGCCGGTGGGCTTGCGTTTGTTCTCTGTGACAAAAACATTATGCAGCTAGCAGGTGATCAGCAGCAACTTATCTGCAATGTTGGCCATGTACCTATCACGATGTCCGGTGCAGCTCGGCACAATGTTGCGAATGCATTAGCAGCGGCAGCCTTGACTTATTCTATGGGGGTCAGTCTCAAAGATATCGCGTACGGCCTGCTGAAGATGACCCAGCATGATAATCCTGGCCGCTGCAATCTATACCAACGAGGTGATGTTCAGGTGTTAGTCGACTTTGCGCACAACCCTCATGCCATCAAAGCCTTGTTTGAAATGGCTAGCGCACTACCGGCGCGGCGTCGATTACTGGCCTTTGCTCAAGCTGGTGATCGGCCGAATCCTCTGATTCAGGAAATGGTGACCGAGGCCTGGTCGATCGGTCTGGATCAGGTTTTAGTATCCGAGCTCGCGCATTATCATCGAGGCCGTGAACACGGTGAAGTGTTTCAGATCATTTACGAAAAATTTCTAGAACTGGGTGCGGAGCCCGAACAAATTCTGCACTTTGAACAGGAAACAGAAGCCCTGGCTGAGGCGATAAGCTGGGCTAATTCAGGCGACCTGGTGATTATGTTGGCGCTCGATCAGCGTGATGAAGTGCAAACTATGCTGCTGGCTCAATCGTTTAAGCCAGCGGTATAAGGCATCCGGTTACAATACATTTATGTAGCCAAAGTCTATCTATTTGAGGTGCCGGCTGCACGTCCTTTTGAAGCGTGCGGCTGGCGGCTTTCTTTGTTTAAATCGTAGATTCCTTCCTGGTGGTGCTTCGCCAATTTTGACCACCATCATCAGATGGTGGCGTTAGTCTTGCTCCATTGACCAGGTCTTACTGGTCTCCCTCGCGCGTTCCAATTCGGACATGGAGTCATCTACGGTCCGGTGTGGGTAGGGTCGTTTGACTTCTGTGGTTTCGGTTTGACTCGTGGCTTCCATTGTTGTCTCTCCGGTGGTGATATTTTGGTTTTGGCTAGTTGCACTTTTCGTTTGTGTACACGTTTACTATCTCAACTTTCATGCCAATCACAGATTGCTTGTTCAATCAGGGCCCTAGCGCATGGTCCGCAATGGGTGTTGCAAATTGAAACTCGAATTGAAATGAATCGCGCTGAAATCGCACCTTGATCGATAACAGTATGGTAGAGTCCTTCGTCGTAATGTTGGAATAAAAATATTGCTAACCAAACAGCTAGCACGCGTTCTTTTGTCGATCCTTATGTTCGTAACCGCTCCCTCATTTGCAGATGTTTCTGCGCTGGGACGATTAGAGCCGCGTAACGGTGTGTTTTATATTACCTCGCCAATTATTGCGGAAGCGGGTAACGGCGCTGTCCTCCATACGCTGCATGTGGCGCCAGGCGATGAGGTAGAGGCAGGGCAACTGCTTGCCGTCATCGAGAGTTTTGACCTACTTGAGTCGCTACGAGACGAAGCTATCGCAGCCCATCATGCAGCGCTCAAGGAAGCCGGCGCCTCAGAGGCCGCGGCCGATGCAGAATGTGTGCGCGCCGACGTGACCCGTCGAGAAGCGGATCGACGCAAGAGTCTCTTAGAGCAAAACCTATCCTCTCAGGAAGAATCCGAACGTGCATCCGCAGATGCAACCTTTCAAGCGGCCGCCTGCCGCGCATCGAGAATTTCTGCAGAGGCGATGACCAGCCGAGCAGCGCTTGCGCAATCGCGTCTCTCTGTCAGAAATAAGTCTCTCGCCAGGGCTTCCATATATTCACCCATTAATGGGCGCGTGCTGGATGTAAATACATGGCCGGGTGAATCGATCGGTTTAAGTGGTATTCTCGAACTTGGCGAAACCAGCAATATGTATGCAATTGCCGAGGTTTATGAGACAGATATTTATAAGGTGAAGGTTGGGCAGTCAGCTTCTATCTCAAGTGCCGCGCTACCCAGCGTCATTTTAGGCACGGTTGAGCGGGTTCGTCCCCTGGTGAGAAAGCAAGATGTAACCGGAACTGACCCTGCGGCTCGAAAAGATGCGCGTGTCGTCGAAGTCGAAATTAAGCTGGATGACGCAACGTTAGCTGCGACGCTAACCAATCTCCAGGTGGAAGTTATCATTGAAAATTAGTTGCCTCTTACGACAGTTCTCACATCAGTTCTCACATCAGTTCTCACATCAGTTCTCACAACAGTTCATCCGGCGATTCAGCCTATGAATGCACCCTTGGGTTGGCAGCAGCTTCGCCACAAGCCATTGCGGACGTTCGTCGCTGTGATCGGCATCGCTTTTGCCGTATTGCTGATTATGATGCAGTTAGGTTTTCGTCAAGCCTTGTTTGAAAGTGCGGTCCGATTTCATGAGCGATTTGATTACGATATTGCCCTGTTTAGTCCTAACAGCGTATTCATTGTTCGGCCGGAGTCATTCTCGATTCGGCGCGTCTACCAGTCCCTCTCTGATCCTGACGTTGAATCAGCAACGCCCATCTATATCTTTCCCGCCGTTTGGAAAAACCCCTGGGGAGAGGGCAGGCGTAGCCTCAATGCGGTTGGATTTGATCCGTCTCGATCTGTGCTCGAGACGCCCGGGTTCGATGAGTCTCGGCATCTGTTGAAGCAGCGTGATGTGGTGATCTTCGATTCTTTATCCAGACCCGAATTTGGTGAAGTCGCTGATTTCCTGAAGGCCAATGGTTCGGTTCGAACAGAGGTGAATAACCGTGAAATTGAGGTCGTTGGCTTGTTCGATATGGGTACCTCTTTCGGCATCGATGGCACGATCATGACCAGCGTTGATAACTGGCTTCGGCTCTTTCCGCAGAGTAATAGAAACGATATACAGCTAGGTTTGATCCAGATTAAGGATGGTGCTGACATTGGCGCTGTTAGAGATAGGCTTCGTCAGTATCTGCCGAAAGATGTTTTGGTTTTGACCAAGCGTGAGTTCGTTGATCGAGAAACGAGCTATTGGAACCGCGCCACACCCATTGGTTATATTTTTGCGTTTGGCGCCATCATGGGCCTGGTTGTGGGTGCGATCATTGTTTACCAAATTTTGTTCGCAGATGTGACCGAGCACTTGAACGAATACGCGACTCTGCGTGCCATCGGCTACAACAATGGCTTTGTTGCGGGCATCGTATTACAGCAGGCTGCGGTGTTGGGGGTGGTCGGATTCTTACCCGGCGTCGGGGCATCATGGTTTCTCTATGGTCGGGCAGCTGCTGCAACATCGTTACCACTCTATGTGACGCCTGAACGGGCATTGCTGGTGTTTGGGCTGACGCTTGGGATGTGCGCGTTTTCTGCGCTGCTTGCGGTACGCAAGGTTGCGCGCATTGATCCAGCGGAGGTGTTTTAGTTGAGCGCCATACACTCTGAATCAGTGAGTCATTATTACGGCCGCGGTGCGCTCCGGAAACAGATTTTGTTCGAGATTAATCTAGAAATCCCCGAGGGTGAGATCGTGATTGTGACGGGCCCTTCGGGTTCCGGAAAAACCACGTTGCTGACTCTGGTAGGCGCACTGCGCTCAACTCAAGAGGGCAGCCTCCAGGTGCTAGGGCACCAGCTTCACGGCGCAAAACAAAATGTCTTGGCAGACCTCAGGCGCAACATAGGTTTCATTTTCCAACAGCACAATCTGATCGCCTCAATTTCAGCAGTGGAAAACGTTGAGTTGGGTCTCCGTGTTACAGGACGCTACAAGAAAAGCGACTTGAGAGCGCGCGCAATGACCATGCTTGAGTCTGTTGGTCTCGGCGAACGAATGTTCCACAAGCCAGAACAGCTTTCCGGTGGCCAGCGACAGCGAGTCGCCATCGCCAGAGCGCTAGCAGCCGAACCTGCCATGTTGCTGGCGGATGAGCCGACTGCTTCCCTCGACAAAGAGTCTGGTCGAGAAGTCGTTGAGCATATGCAGCGTCTGGCGCGTGAGCAGGGCACTACAATTCTGCTGGTGACCCACGATAACCGAATCCTAGATGTCGCCGATCGAATTGTGCATTTGGAGGATGGTGAGCTGATGTCGTTCACGGACTCTGTCATCTCGAATAATGACCAGATGATGAGGTTGTTGGCTGATGTGAATGACAAGCAAAGCTTGCAGGTCGAAATCGATAAGCTCAACGACGATGAATTCAAAAGTATGCTGCAACGACTATCTGAAGAGTCTTTGCAGTTTCTTGAAGCGACCAGCTTGGCTAATGATCATGCATATCAGTCGATGCTGGAGAGGAGCCTGTTTGCCTTTACTCGTAAGCTCTCGCAAATGGTTGGCGCCGAAAGAGCCTCGCTCTTTCTCGTCGATAGTACGCGTGAGAGTTTGATCTTAAGAGTGACGGAACAGTTGCCGGTACATGAAGATATTCGCATCCCGATTGACTCGGGTATCGCAGGGGCGGTGGCGACAACAGGCAAAGCTGTGATCGTAGAAGATGCCTACCAGGATGATCGATTTAACCCCGAGGTTGATTTGAAGTTTGGTTATCGAACTAAGTCAATTCTTGCCTTGCCGATTTACAATCGAGACGGGGAAGTTTTTGCGGTTGTGCAGCTTCTCAATCGCAGCGATGGTCAGAGCTTTACCGAGGCTGATCAAGACAAGGTGCTCAGCGTGCTGTCAGAACTGGCTTTGATTTTGGAAAGCTGGACAGGCATGAATGGCTGACGCAAACCGCATTAACGAAACGATATCAGGCGTCTTGGAAACCTACTTTGAGTTACCAACCGGTGAAGGTGAGTTACTCGCAAGAGAGCTAGAGACAGTTTATCTGGAAGGTGGTCACACCTTGTTCCATCAGGGTGATGAAGCAGATTCTCTTTACCTATTGGTGCGAGGTCGGCTTCAGGTTTGGATTGATGCTGAAAAGCCTATTTATCTGGGTGAAGTGTTGCCTGGCGAGAGTGTCGGTGAAGTTGGCCTAATTACAGGCGAAAGTCGCAGCGCTGATGTGGTGGCGAATCGCAGCAGCGTGCTCGTGCGACTGGATCGAGCAGCCTTCGAGCGATTGGCAGCGGCTTACCCGTCTATGGTGATGCAGCTAACCACCGTCGTGGCGCGTCGTCTGCACCAGAATACGACTGGTGCAAACACAAGGAAACGCCCAGCACCCACCATCATTTGTCTGCGCCCATTGGACACTACTCAACGACTATCTCAAAGCTTGTCTGACATCATTGAAGCCTTGCAAGTGCACGGCGATGTCTTGCATCTCCACTTGGGCGGGCTGTCCGCTGTTGGCGCGCCAGATCCTGGGATTTCTGATGAACACAAGGTGTCTGAGGAGTTCCATGACTGGTTTTGTGAGCAAGAATCATTGCACCGGTTTGTGGTGTTGAGTTGTGCGCCGGAGCAATCGAGTTGGAATGATTTTTGTGAAGCTCAATCTGATTTAATTCTGCTACTGGCTGATTCGAATTCAAGCCCTCGACTCCGGGATTTTGAACATATGACCCCGGATGTAAAGACCCACGTAAAGCACCGAGTGTTAGTACTGACTCACCCGTCGCAGACCATTTCCGATACGAAAACCTGGCTTGACCAAAGAAGAATCGACTATCACTTGCATATCCGTCGTGACAATCAAGCTGACCTGCAAAGAGTGGGGAGAGTGTTATCTGGCAACGCCGTTGGACTCGTGTTGGGAGGTGGTGCAGCGCGTGGCTTTGCTCATATAGGGGTGCACCGTGCCCTGTATGAAGCAGGGCAGCCCATTGATTGGGTCGGTGGAACCAGTATTGGGGCGATTATGGGCGTCGCGATTGCGCTTTATGAAGAACCGCAAAGCGTAGAAAAACACGTTCGAGAAGCTTTCGTGAATGGCAAGCCGTTTGGCGATTACACATTGCCGCTAGTGTCGATATTATCGGGCAAGCGGATGAATATGCTGTCTCAGCGCTTTATGCCGGGTCAAATAGAAGACCTACCTATTTCATTCTTCGCGGTATCCAGTGACATCAATAGTGGGGAGATCAATATTCACGAATCTGGACCTATCTGGAAGGCGACCGCTGCAAGTGCTGCGTTGCCAGGCATGCTGCCGCCTGTTGTGTATAACGGTTCACTGACCGTTGATGGCGCCGTATTGAATAACCTGCCAGTGGACGTGATGGCGACAAAGCCGGTTGGAAAAATTATGGCAGTGTGTCTGTCCTCGGTCGACTCGCACAAAGTCGAGTTCGAAGAGTTACCGTCGGTATGGAGGCTCATCGGCAAAAAACTTTTACCATCCAGCGGAGAGTCGCAAGTGCCCAGTTTGGCATCGCTACTTTTTAAAGCGACTGAAGTTGCGAATCGTAAGCGTACGAAACAGCTTGCTGCCAGTGCGGACCTTTTATTCGAACCGCCCGTTAAAGAATTCAGCCTGTTACGGGTAGACCAATTCGATAAGCTAGTTGGCGTTGGCTATCATCACGCCAAGTCGACGTTGGAGGCCCAGCAATAGTGCTGCCTCAGTTGTTCTTTTTTTTCTGTGTGACCTGTTTTTGGGTAACCTGTTTTTGGGTAACCTGTTTTTGGGTAACCCAGGAAATTGTCTTGATGTCTGCCTGATACCTAATACTTTCCTGAATCGGCATTTCTCCCCTGGGTTTTCTTTCATTGCCAAATCCAGCCTCGAGTAGCAGGGCCTCAATTGGACTAAAGTTATTGCGCGCTTTCGACAGACCGCTCTGGGATAAGAAGGCGAAATTACTCGTGGTAGCTGTTCGGCTTGCTTGTGTCGCTATCACAATGATTCTCTCTGTGCCGATTGTGTTGGCGTTAATCGTGCCAAGTTTTATGATTTTTTCTTCTTCTTCCATAAAACGATTGAACTGGTTGTTGCGGGGGAATGCGACGCTTACCCCAAAGTCACTGCCGATAAAAAGCACGGTAACATCGAGCGGTTGTTCGAGAAAGTTGGCAACTGTAAGTGTGATCTGGTCGCCGGAATAGAGCGTTGGGATCTCGGAACCATCAAAGTTTTCCAGTGCTCCGCTACCGAATCTTTTGACATTCAAAATCATGTCTAAGGCTTCGCTGCCCAATTGAGTGCCGAGCCGCATCAGGTTCTGTGCTTTGGCAATCGTTCTCAAGCTGTTCGCAAGTTGGGTGGCAGTTTGTTTAGGCTCGCCTAAAGGGATTCTGATGTAGGAGTGGTCGCAAACCGATTCGTTGCAAGGTAGTGGTTCGCCGTCGGTCAGCAGCACGAGCTCATCTGGCGTGGGGAACAAGCGGATATCAGCGGCGTGGTTTGCTGGTTGCCAGTTCAGTTGTACTGGTGTCAGGCCATCATCCTGCAACTGCGAGATCACCCGATCTAATTTTTCTGTCCAGGGTACGGCGGGATTATCTAGCAGCGATACCGACAAGCTCATATTCAGCTTTGACTCGATCAGCCTCGCATGTGCCAGTGCGGGTAAACTGGTCAGAGCTACATATGCTTTTCCTTGGTGGCGGTGTTCAGTCAGCAAAATTTCGCTATTGAGCGGCCGAATATCTGTCGCGATTGCGAAGCCCAGAGCTTTGTCTAGTGAATCAGTTGGTGACTTTAGGATGGCTAACAAGGACTGCTCTCCCAGACCAACCAAACTACCGGCAGGAATTTCAAAACCATCTTCAGAACGACTGATAAGCCATTGTTTTGTGCGAGACTTGGAACTTGCCGTTCCAAAGACGGGTGCATCGAGGCCACTACCAGTAAACATGGGCCTCGAGCCAAACCAAAGCTGTGCGCCATAGTTCTGCAATATTTGCTCGGCGACTTGCCGATAGGTTGCGCCCGGTGACTGACTTAAAGACTGGATGAGGTGAAACGTAAACAGGCCATATCGCTTGGATGTCTCTGATCTTCTAGGCAAGTCCATTTCTGGGGTTTCTTCGGTCGTTTGTGCCGCAAAGAAGGCAACATATCCGGCTTCTCCTGTTTGGCTATTGTCCTTGAGAGGTGCGCCCTTATCGGATTGGTTGCTGCGGGTTGTGGGTACGCCTAAAGAAGCCGATGGTATTTTCCTCGGTTGCCATTGCGAGCGTGTCATCGTGCCGGAGTGGCAGCTGTCAAAGACGAGCCAAACGAAAATCCCTTTTGCCCGAAACCTATCTAACCAACTGGAAATATCGTCATCGGTGATAGCGTTCTCGATTGAGCGTATTGCATTATTCCAGTTCCTAGTGTCAGCTGGGAGGAAGGTCTCATCGAGACCGTCGATTTCAGTGCCAGGGTTGGCTGATGGCTGCTGTGAGCCGTGACCGGAAAAGTGCAAATAGACGAAATCGTCTCGCGTTGCACGTTCGAGTAGAGCCTGTAATTGTCCAAATATATTTGCCCTGGTGGGTGCGGTTGCTTTTGGATGGTTTTCGGTGAGTAGATAAATGTTCTCTTCCGAAAAATTCTGTTGCTGTAAGAGCTGATACATCAATATAACGTCGTTACGTGGTCCAATCAGATTAAAGCGGGGGTCTAATTCTGTGTACTCCGAAACCCCGATCAAGAGCGCATACCGATCGCTCGCCGCTGACGGTAAACAGGTCACAAAAAGTAGGAGTCCTACCAGTAGTGTATTATTCAATAGTGTCAGCCTCGAGTGAATAGACCGTCCAATCATTATCGATATTCTCGGTACGAAACGTCGGTTGCTGTAAACCATTGGTGAGTTCGATGACTGTGGCTCGAACATAACTTTGCAATTCTGAAATCTTAACCTGCCCATCATGATCTAGATCAGCGAGGCCATCGCCGAGTCCTTTTAGCAGTGAGTAGGTAAAAACGCCGTTGTTAAGTTCGCCATCTTCCCAGGCGAACTCTGCGCTTCCAGAAGCAGAAATGACTGTCACGCCTGTGTCTTTTCGAATGTCAGAAAACAACTGTTTGCTCAGATTGAATGAACTCTGCAAGCCAAGTCTCGGGGTAGGAAGTTCATCATCGTCAAAGTCGAGGCCTCGCGCGACGCCGAGGTTGTTCACAAAAAGCGCACCACTGGTGTCCAGGTTAGCGACCATCTCAACTGATGCCTTATCTGCCTCGCCGGAATGGCAAGCATCAATCAACATCAGTCGGTCACGGGCAGGAATGCCGTCGAATAGAAACTCTAAAGTTTTATAGCTAAGCCCATTGTCTGCGGGGGAAGCAAAGTCGATATCATAGGTACCAAGGTAATAGTCAAAATTGTCCGTTAGCATGCCGTGCCCCGCATAGAAGACGATTACTCGATCGTCGACCTTGGTGTTGAGCAACAGCTGTTTTAGATCGACTACATTTTTTCGGGTGACCTCGTGATTTGTCAACATGTGGACGAAGGTGTGCTCATCGGCGAGCAGTGCTTTAACGTCTCCGACATCTTTTACGGCAAAGTCCAGGTTGCGGGATGACTGTTCATACTCACTTGCGCCAATTAACACAAGATGAGTGGTTGGCTGCACGCTCGTTGTTGCGAAGATTTCGAAAGTTTCCTTTAATGAGTCAATCCCAGATCCATTGCGAACAGCGAACTGTATCCTATTACGACCGTTTGAAAGTTTGATGGAAAGGTGGCCCTGAGATTTTTTGATTCGTTTTCCCGTGCGTCCCAGAATCGGGACGTCGTTCACCCAGACATGCAGGCTCTCGATATCCTTACCCGTTGCCTGGTAATCGATATCAAGTTCTGTCTTGTTGGTATTGATGGGGATCAATGACTTGTTGATCGAAAGTTGTGGCGCTTCGATGTCACCGGTAGGACTTGCGCCAATCTGCTGTACGCGCTTTAAGTAGGCTTGCGTGTAAGCTTCAAGTAATTGAGGTTCGGTGATACCTCGATCGACTAGCTTTTGGAAGGTCTTGTCCGGCCGGTTGAACTGTAGATCAAACTGCTCGAACGGGTAAATTTGATAACCTTTGCGAAATGCCACACCAAGTTGCGCCGCGTTCTTTGTTGCATAGTAGTAACCCTCGGCATTCATGATCATAAAATCTTCGGCTCCCCGGGGAGCGATTGAGACAATTAGCTCGTCAGTCGATAGGTCGTAAAGACTGATGACTTCATTGTTGCCGAGCATGACTAAATGATTCCCGCTGGTTTTGAGCGATGAAATTTTGGCATCGATGGCTTTGTAGTGAGAGACGATGCCTCGATCCTTTAGTGATAACTTTTCTATAAAGCCGTTTTCGTCTGCAAGTATGAGGAATTCTTCAGCATCATCGAATAAAAGGTGGTCTAGGTCGCTGCGGCGACTGTTAAACAGCAATTGATTCTTGTCTAAATCAATCACCTTCAGATATAGGTCCTCGGAGTAGGCGTAGTATCGATGTGATTTCGATAGTGCGGTGACCCTGATGTCCTTGCGAGATACATATTGCTTTATTTCGTCACTCATATCGTATTCGACAGGTTCTCGCAGGTAGGTCATTTTGCCAGTTTGGTAGTTGTACTTGGACAGTTGAATCTTGGCAAACCCGGGTTGGCTGGGAGTGACCATGTGTCCCATCACGCTGTGTGTTGCTGGGTCAAATGACAGGGTACTTAGCGTGCTGTTTTCCTCAGTGAGCCGCTTTTTTTCAACCGTGGCTTCTTTCTTCCCAGTTTGAATATTGTAAACGTGGCTTTGATCTCCTATGCCAAAAATCAAGAAATTGTTATCTTCACTGATGGTCGTACCTTTGGTTGTTTCGGCATCCCAGACCGTGCTGAGGATATGTTGAGGCTTCATAGTGAGCAGATCCATAGCGCGATAATCCTGCCCATCGCGAAAGTAGAAGCGTTTGCTGTCATGGGAGAACGCGCCGAAATAGGGGTAGTTGGTGCCATCGAGTGTTTGTTGATCCATGAGTCGAAGATCGAGCAAGTGGATGCCCTGCTGGTTGTTGTAAGCCAAGAATCGACCGTCGGGACTGAGTTCAACGGTAAAAACATCGTTGTCGAAACGATTCAGTGAGCGAAGCTGGCGATAGCTTCTGGCATCCCAGGTGATGGTGTTGCCCCAGATGTCCGCCGAGATAAAGGTGTTTTCTTGCTGGTTGTAGCTGAGGGCGCTAATCAATTGATCATGATCGTTTTCGGAGACGATGCTCTTGTCCAGAGTTTCAAGATCTATCACCGACAAGGCGGTGTTGGCCACCATGTACAGTAACTTGTGACCGGCAAGAAATGTTGAGAGTTTGCCGGGTTCGTCGTAGATCGTTCGCTGGTTTTCGATGTCATACACGACAGTGTGATTGGGTGACCCAAAGCTGACGAAGTTCATATATCTTTCGTCGTCACTGAAGCCGAGATAGGTGCGCCAATACTGATTAGTCACGCCGGGGTTTTTGCGTAGGATAGAGTCAATCGGCGTGAATCTGAAAGTGCCCTCGTCTTTTTTGAAAAGATGGATGTGCTCTTTACCAAAAACAGCGATGAACTTGCCTGAAGGCGATATTGTGATGTCCTGAGTCGACTCATTCGTTATGTTTAGCAAGCGCTCGTAGTCAAAACTCCCTTGCCTTTCTCCAGAGTTGGCGTGAATAAAGGTCGGGTCGTGCCAACCGTGGACGTTTGAAGCAAGCAGCAAATTGACGTCAGGGAAGGCGTTGACCTCATGAAAAGCACTACCCATAAAACTGTGATCGAGCTGTTTTTGCAGGATGCCAGAAGCAGGATCCCAAAACTCCAGGTGGTTACCGGATACTAGCACCAGACTATTGCCGTCCCTGGTGAAGGTGAAGTCGTTAACTGAACCGGAAGCGGGAAAGATTGTCGTTTGTAACATACCCGATTTGATATCTCGGATATTGATTGATGTGCCATCGTTATTGGCCATCAACCGAAAGGTAGGGTCGAGGACGATCTTTGCGACCTGACCAGTGTTGGCCTTTTGTACCGTGACTTGAGGTTTTGGGTTAACCATTTCCTCATATAGGTCAGTGGCGTTCATTCGAAATGATCGGATACCTGGTCCAAGCCCGGTCACGCTTTGTTGGTCGTCTATAGCAATAGAAGATAGCCAGCCAGACTGAAACTTGAAGTTCTGGATCAGCCTGGCTTTTTCGATATCCCAGAATCTTAAGGACTCATCGTCACCGCTGGTCAGCAACAATTGACCATCGGTGGATAAAGCCATGCTTGAGACAAAATTATTGTGTCCGCGGAGCATTTGGGACCAATCATTTTCAACCGACACGCCAGCAACGCGACCCAGGCCGCCCAGGTAGACCCGGCGCCGTGGCTGGTCTAACAGTATGCTGCTGACTCTTCCCGACAGGTAGGGCGTAGATTTGATCAGCTTGAGTCTGGGCAACGACCAGACGCTAAAACTGCCATCTTTAAAACCTGCTGCGAGTAGATTACCGCTTGAGTGAAGTGCGGTGACGTCAGTGTCGTTTTCCAAAACTCTGGTTTTACCGTTTGGCTGTTCGACTTTGATGGCGTTGAGGTCTGCTGTGAACGTGAGTGCGTGTTTAGAATTTTGCATCGTTAATGCCAGATATTGGCTGCCTGGTAATAATCGATGGCTAATGACTCCGGTCGTTGTCACCAGCCGGATTTCGAATTCATTGAAAAGAATGAATCCCGCCTTTGAGTGAAACTCAAAAGCATCAAATTTGAATCCACCAAACGAAAACACAAAGCTTTGACCCTTAAGGTCAGACATCGCGATCTGGCTATGACTTTCGACTAGCATTTGATTGTTTTGCATGAATCTGGACAGGCTCACGTTCCTTTGTTGGAAGGTACCGGGTACCCAAAAGTCATCAACGACCTCGGCTAACGCATTCAAGACGATGTATTTAACGCCTTTCTCCGGAGACGAATCAGGCGTGGAAATGGATGACGCATCCAGGACCACCAATTGGTTGCCCGTCACCAACTGTGAGCCGATATAAGTCCCAGCAAATTGACCAATTTGCTTAAAAGTTTTTGTCTCAAATGTCGTAACGCTGAAGCTATCGGCAACAAATAGTGTGTCTCCAGTTTCAGACAAATTTAGGTTCTTTAGAGACCAGCTGGAGTAGATACTGTTCTGTTCACCTGTGTTGATGTTGATCGAGAAAACATCATTCTTATCTGAGTAAACCAGATGCGGGTTGTTGGCACTTTTTACGATTAGCTCGGCCGCAGCTTTTGTTTCATAGTGCTGCAGAATCTCTAGCGTTTCTAGTGTGCGGATTTCCAGGTAGTCGGCGTAACCCAATATCAATTTTTTTCCGCTCAAGATGAGTTGCAGTGGTGCTTCGGCTAAAGCTCCGGAACGAATGAATAGACCGGCGCTTGGGTTGAAGAGACTGATGCGATTGCTGGCTTCCACGGTGACGAGTCGCGAGCCGTCATCACTAACAGCGAAAAACGAAAACTTGGCTGGTTGGTTCTGATAATCAACCTCTCTCGACACCAGCAAACTCGACTCGGTAAATGATCTTTTGTCAGAAACCAGTGCGCCTGCAGCTGACAATAGACTTTCGACGACTCTCTTGCCGTTGTTTCTGGCCAGTTGCAACGCTGACTCGCCGGCGATATTGAGTTGATTGATCTTAACCGCATGAGTGAGTAAGAGGTTCACGACTTCTGAATGTCCGGCTTTGCTTGCAAGGTGCAAAGGTGTGTTGCCTGACCCGTCAGCGAGATTGGCGTTGGCTCCGCCGAGCATGAGTTGTTCGACAACGTTAATGTTGCCCTCCACCACAGCGAGGTGAATAGCTGCACTTAGCGCCCTGATGAAACTTTTCTCGTAGGCCAGGTGGTTGAGATCGAAATCGCTGAGATCAGTACCTGTCCTCAGAATGCGTTGTAGTTCGCTCGTATCATTTCGTTCGATGGCTGCCTTAAGTTCTTTGAAAATGTCCTCCGCGAAAGTCGTGGCGGCGCCAAAAGTGAGGAGCAACGAGATCAGAATACGGAGTAGTGTGAATTTCAAGCAGAATGGCCATCCGGGTTGAGTCGTTAGACTAACAAGTTGAATGAGAATCGGGAATCAATAGGTTCAGAAGACGTCGGCGTGCACTTCTGTCGGAGCAAGCGATAGTGTAGTTTTACGAGGCCCTATTGCGGTTGGAATGGAAGAGATGCACGCAAACTGGAATTACCCCACCAATATCCTTGTCGGCCCGGGAAGAGTTATCGAGATAGCCGCACTGTGTGTCTCGCTGGGGATCAAAGCACCGTTGGTGGTGACAGATCCCGGCATTGCAATGCTGCCGATGTCTGAGCAACTGCTTGCTGCGTGCCAAACCGCCGGTCTTCAGTCAGCTATGTTCAGTAACATTAAGGCGAACCCCACGGGACAAAACGTTAGCGATGGCGTTGCGGCATTTCTTGGCGGTCACCATGATGCGGTCATCGCGCTCGGCGGTGGCAGCGCGCTTGATGCTGGGAAGGCGATTGCTTTGATTGCGCAGCAGTCTTGCAGTCTCTGGGATCTGGAAGATATTGGCGACAATCATCAGAATGCCGATTCGCAAAAAATAGCGCCTGTCATTGCTGTGCCAACCACCGCTGGTACTGGCTCTGAAGTGGGGCGCGCCGGTTTGATCGTGAATGAAGCCGAGCAGCGGAAAGTCATTATCTTCCATCCGCAAATGATGCCAGTGAGCGTCATTTTGGACCCGGAACTGACAGTCGGGTTGCCTCCGCACATGACGGCGGCAACGGGTATGGACGCCTTGTCACACAGTCTTGAAGCCTGGTGTTCGCCTGGCTTTCATCCCATGGCTGAAGGCATCGCGCTAGAAGGTATTCGGTTGGTGCACGACAATATTGAACGCGTGGTCACCGATGGGCAAGATCTCGAGGCTCGTTTGAATATGCTGGTGGCATCGATGATGGGTGCGACAGCGTTCCAGCGAGGATTAGGTGCCATGCACGCTTTAGCGCATCCGTTGGGTGCAGTATATGACGCGCATCACGGCCTGCTTAACGCGGTACTAATGCCTTATGTATTAGTTGCGAATACCGCCGTAGTTGACGCACGGATCGCAAAGCTAGCGGGATATATCGGTCTCACCCCGAGCTTTGATGCCTTTCTTGATTGGGTGCTGGTTTTAAGACAGAAAATTGGCATTCCGCACACGCTGGACGAGTTCATAGAGCATGATGCGAGCTTCGATCGAATCGGGGAGATGGCTGTGGCTGATCCCTCTGCGGGGGGCAATCCCATTTTGTTTTCCGCAGAGCAATATCAAAGCTTACTATTGAATGCATTTGAAGGAAAACTAGAGCGCTCGATATAATACGAATCTAATAAAGAGAGCCCTATGACGTCAGGTTCTCTCCCAGGTTCTCTCCCAGGTTCTGCCTCAGGCTTTCTTCACAAACTCTGATTTGAGCTTCATCGCACCAATGCCGTCGATCTTGCAGTCAATGTCGTGATCGCCTTCTACCAGCCGAATGTTTCGTACTTTGGTACCTATTTTGACCACGGAGGAGCTGCCTTTCACCTTTAGATCTTTGATCACGGTGATGTCATCGCCATCCTGCAATTGATTACCATTGCTATCGCGCACAACGATGTCATCAGCTATCGGGTCTTCCTTAGACCATTCGTGGCCGCATTCTGGACAGGCGTACTGGGCGCCTTGCGCATAGCTATATTCAGATGCGCAACTTGGGCATGCAGGTAGGTCGCTCATGCCGTTTGCTGCGCAGCTAATTTTTCCAGATTTTTTTGATGGGCTTGACGGTCGATTCGGTACTTTGAGATCAAATAGATCGCCAGCAGGTAAAGCCCGCAATAGGTCGGCAAGAAGAAACTCGCCAGATTGCTCCGCATGTCGTCCGTCATATCCGCCACACCCTGGATGCCGTCCATACCCACCAGTGAAACAATTGAGCCAGCTAATATAATGCCGAGTGCGCTTACTGCCTTACTCGCAAAGCTGCGCGCCGCATAGAACAATCCCTCTGAGCGACGGCTCGTTTGTACTTCGCTGTCTTCAACGACGTCCGCCATCATGGAATCCAACATAACCCCGCCAATGATGAAGCCCACGACTTCACACATGACGAATAGCGAATAAAAAATCAGGCTATTCCAGCTACCGGTTTCTGGCCAAAGCCCTGCAATAGTAAAAAGATAGGGTACGGGATAGAGAAAGATAGCGCCGATTAGCGCACCAATGGCGGCGCGCTTTTTGCCATATTTTTTGCCCAGTGCCGGCGCTAAGAAGTAAGCGATCGCTGGCGATGCGAATACGAATACACCGGTGATGGCGATTTGTTGACCGGTAAAAGCGAAGAAATAGGTGACGTTGTAGAGGTATAGCGCGGTCGACATACCACCTGCCGCACCTACGATAAGAGAATAGGTAAACAACCAGAAAAAATTTACATTTTTGACTGACTGGGCAATCTGTTTCAGCTCTCGCCAGATTTCATTGAACTTAAACGGTTCGGTCGGTGGTGGCATTGCCGCCGCGGCTTTTTGGGTGCCAAGTGACGAGACCAAAATGCTGATCGCGATGAGCACGGCGCCGACTATGCCGTAAGTCGAGTACCCAGACTGGGACGCGACGCCAGCAGCACCGACCCAGAATGCCATGTTGATCACGTGAATGCCGTTACCGCCATACCAGCCAAATGAATGTCTTAGTACCAGCCACTTGTTGCGCTCATCATAGTCTTTGACCAGGTCGGGTAATAATGCGACGGAGGGGACTTCAAAAAGTGTGACTGCCGTACGGATCAAAATAGCCGTGCCCAGTAAATAGAACCAACTATTACCGTCGTTCAATTCGATGACTGGGTTAAAGAGTGCATAGAAAGAAATGGGTAAGAGGATAAACCCGGCATACATAAATGGATGTCGTCGGCCTAATCTGGATTGAGTTTTGTCGGACCAATGACCCAGAAGCAGGTCAGAGACCGCGTCCCACGCCATGGCCACGGCAAGCGCCAGCGCAGCAAGATAGCCCGGAATGTCCAATACCTGTGTGGCATAGATCAGCAGCAAATAGCTAAAAGCGTTGTTTTTGATACCAAATGCAATGGCGGCTGAGCCGTAATACCAATAGACAGGGTTTTTCTCGGGCCGGTTCATGACAATATTCCGCAGGGTAGTGGCAAAAGGCAGGGTAAGGACTAATAAAGGTGGGTGCAAGACAAACTGGTCGGGGCTTTCTGCTAAAACCCATTGGAATCAACGCTTTTCTCGAATGGTAGGAATTGCTACCTTGTCCCTGGTGATTAGACCATAAAATAAAACAACCATGAGGGAATGACATGATTGATGGCGATTGGAAAGTAACACTGAATTCACCTATGGGTGCGCAAGATGCGACGCTCACTTTGGCAACAGATGGCGCTAGCCTTTCCGGCAAGATGGTCGGTGCGCAAGGTACGCAGAACTTTGAAGGCGGTTCGGTGGACGGCAATAGCCTGACCTGGAACGTCAAGATGACTCAGCCAATGCCGATGGATTTAGACTTTAGTGCGGATATCGATGGCGATGCGATTGCTGGCAAGGTGAAATTAGGCGCCTTCGGTGATGCCACGTTCGCTGGTTCTAGAGTTTAATCGTTCCATTATAAAGCGCGGCTGCTAACGCGGCAGCGCCTTATATTTTCCCTTTTCTATTTACTATTGGGCACTTTTTATCATGCGAGACGAGACCAAACTCATCCATTCAGGATACACCACAGACCCGACCACTCACGCGGTTGCGACACCGATTTATCAAACCGTGGCCTACGAATTCGACAGTGCACAGCACGGTGCCGATCTGTTTAATCTGGCAGTGCCGGGCAATATTTATACTCGCATCATGAATCCGACCAACGATGTGCTAGAGCAGCGTGTGGCCGATCTTGAAGGTGGAATTGGTGCGCTGGTCGTGAGCGCAGGCAGTGCGGCGATTACCTATGCGATCCAAACCATCACGTCCGTGGGTACCAACATCGTCGCGACGCCTCAATTGTACGGCGGCACCTATACGCTATTTGCCCATATGCTGCCCAATCAGGGGGTTGAGGTTCGATTTGCTGAGGATGATTCAGCGGAAGCTGTTGCCAAATTGATTGATGATAAAACCCGCGCTGTATTTTGCGAGTCTATTGGTAATCCCTCCGGTAACATTATCGATATCGAGGCATTTGCAAAAGTAGCCCATGAGCGCGGTGTGCCGTTGATCGTTGATAACACGGTGGCAACGCCGATGCTGATAAAGCCTATCAGCTATGGGGCTGATATTGTCGTGCACTCTATGACGAAATATATGGGCGGCCATGGCAATTCGTTAGGCGGCGTGATCGTCGATTCTGGAAAATTTCCTTGGGCAGAACATGCAGACCGGTTTCCAATGATGTCCGAACCAGAGCCTTCTTATCACGGCGTTATATACACTGAAGCCATGGGTCCAGCTGCGTATATTGGTCGTGCTCGCACAGTACCGCTTAGAAATACTGGCTCGACCTTGTCGCCGTTTAATGCATTCCTATTGATGCAAGGATTAGAAACACTTGCCCTTCGAATGGAGCGCCATTGTCACAATGCCCATGTCGTCGCGAACTACCTGGCGAGCCACCCGAAGGTATCTAAGGTCAACTTCGCGGGGTTGCCCGGTGACCCGTACCATGCGCTTGCGCAAAAGTACTGTAATGGTAACCCCGCGTCATTGTTGACGTTTGAAATCAAAGAGGGTTTTGATTCTGCAGTGAAGTTTTATGATCAGCTTGGGCTAATTAAACGTCTGGTGAATATCGGTGATACTAAGTCCTTGGCTTGTCACCCAGCGTCCACGACCCACAGGCAGATGACTGAGTCTGAGCAAGCACAGGCCGGTGTCACAGCGGGCATGATTCGCCTTAGTATCGGCATTGAGCACGAAGATGACATCCTTGCGGATATTGAGCAGGCGCTGGCGGTGGCCTAATATCGACAAGAAATAGAACACTGAAAAAGGTAGCGACACATGAGTGAGCAAGTAAAAGATCAAGATGCAAAAGATAGTGCATTTTTAAGTCCTTTTCTAAGGCCCGATGCACCGCCGGTGATCGTTGACCCGTACTCTGTGCCGATTGAAGAAATCAACGTGATTGACGCGCGTCTGTTTCAGCAGGACCTACATTGGGAGCATTTTCGTCGTCTGCGTGAAGAAGACCCGGTTCACCTAAATGAGTCACCAGGGTTTGGACGCTATTGGTCTATTACCAAGTTCGAGGACATCATGTTTGTGGACAGGAACCACGACCTGTTCTCTTCTGCGCATGGTATTTCGATTGGGCCCAGATTAGATGCTGACAGAGATCCCGAGCAGTTTCAGATCAGTAATTTTATTGCGATGGATCCACCCAAGCATGATTTACAAAGAGCCACGGTAAGCGGCGCAGTCGCACCCCCAAACCTGGCTAAAATGGAAGCAACCATTCGTGGTCGTACGCAGAAAGTTCTCGACAGTCTACCGGTTGGAGAAACCTTTAACTGGGTAGACCTGGTCTCTATCGAACTTACCACCCAGATGCTGGCAACCTTGTTTGATTTCCCCTTCGAAGATCGGCGCAAGTTAACGCGTTGGTCTGATGTGGCGACTGCGCCTCCCGGTACCGGTATTGTGGATTCGATGGATCAGCGAAGAGCAGAACTCATGGAATGCCTTGAGTACTTTACCCGGCTCTGGAATGAACGCATTAATCAGGAAGTGCCAGGTACAGATCTGGTCTCAATGCTCGCTCATGGTAAAGACACGAAAGACATGAAGCCCTTTGAGTTCCTGGGCAATTTGATTCTGTTGATTGTTGGCGGCAATGATACGACCCGTAATTCTATGAGCGCTGGTGTCCTTGCGCTCAATCAAAACCCCGCGGAGTATGACAAGCTGCGAGCTAAGCCAGAACTGATACCCAATATGGTGGCAGAGATTATTCGTTGGCAAACGCCGTTGCCCTATATGCGCAGAACGGCAAATCAGGATATTGACATCCGTGGTAAGCAGATCAAAAAAGATGATCAGTTGCTGATGTGGTACGTGTCGGGCAATCGGGATGAAACTGTTATTGATCGTCCGGACGAGTTTCTTATTGATCGGTCTGCTGCACGTCATCATTTGTCGTTTGGCTTTGGTATTCATCGCTGCATGGGTAATCGACTGGCTGAAATGCAATTGCGTGTTCTATGGGAAGAAATACTCCCGCGCTTTAAGCAGGTGGAAGTTATCGGCGAACCGGAACGGCTACTATCGAGTTTTGTCCGTGGCATTACAGACTTGCAGGTTCGCGTGCATCCTCATTAAACAGTCAGCGCCGTATCGGCGGCGCTAGCTGGAAGGCGTCATGACAACAAACCCTCTGATCATCGAAGTGTCACTGAACGGCCAAACCCCGACCTCAGTCAATCCGAACGTCCCCTATTCCGATGCGGATATTGTTGAGCAAGCGGTCGCCTGCATGGCGGCTGGTGCATCGCTGGTCCACAATCACACAACCGAACCAATTATTGGTGGCTCGGGAGCGCTAGATGCTGAGTTGTACGCCCGGCCATGGCGCGAGCTGCTGAAGCGTCGCCCCGATGCCATACTGACGCCAACGATGCCGGTCGGGCAGGAAGGCGTTGCGGTTGAAACCCGGTATGCCCATATCGAGGCGCTGGCGGACGAGGGTTTAATTACCATGGGCCTCTGTGACCCGGGCAGCTTCAACTATGCCAATCGAGGCAAAGATGGTTTATTCAAGTCGAGCCAATACCTGTATCGTAATGATACCCATGACTCACATTACTATGTCGAAAGCTGTCGTCGTCTTAATGTTGGATTGAGCATATCTATTTTCGAACCTGGATTTGTGAAGTTCATCATGGCTTACGTCAGGGCTGGAAAACTGCCCGCAGGTGGCATGTTGAAATTTTACTTTGCCAGCGAGAACCTTTCCTTTGGCTTGCCGCCGACAGAAAAAGCCTTGGAAGCCTATTTGGAAATGATTGAAGGGTCTAACTTGCCCTGGTTGGTGTCCTCTTTCGGCGCGGATTGTGTGGGCTGCGGGTTAGCAGAACATAGCATTAAGCGTGGCGGGCATGTGCAGGTTGGATTGGAACCGTTGGGTAAGAGCCATCGTCAGCCCACCAATGTTGAGCTGGTTGAAGAAGTCGTTGCGCTGGCAAAGCGCTATAATCGTCCCATTGCGACCCCTGCTGAAGCGGCCGCAATATTGAAGCTGCCGGTTTATCCGGCGCCATTCGGGCAAACTAGTCAGTCGTTAAGTTAGAAACCTTCGGATAGCCAAAGTATGCAGACAAGACTCGCCATTATCATTCTGTTTATCGGTGTCCTTCAATGCGTGTTGCTGATGTTGATCGCAGAGACCCCTGCACCGGATCTTGTTACCGGTCTTGCTCACAATCAGTTTCCCGGTATGCGAGTGGGTGGTGATGGCGTGGTACGCCTATTGCCGATCGCCGGCTATGCTTTCTATTTTCAATTGCTGGCGCTTGCGCAAATTTGCGTGATGATCGCGCTAGGTGTCAGTCCCAGAAAACGCACCCCTGTGTTTTGGTTATCGCTATCCGGCAGTTTTGTCCTCGCAGCCCTGGTTTGGTGGCAAATGTTCAATGCCTATGAACAGTTTTTAGATACCGGCAAAACCGAATTTGTCGCAGGATTTCCTGTGGCAATTGCCTGGCAGGTTTATGCGACCTGGTTGGCAGGCCTCGCCCTGGTAGGTTTGTACGTGATTGGATTTAAACATTACGTTTGGTCCGATGAGGACCAAGAAGTGTTCGATCGGCTGGTGAAGTCATCGAATGAATCTTCTTCCAAGTGACAAGCAGCCCGACAAAAAAACTTTTTAAAAAAACTTATTCAAAAGGATCCGCGTGGAACTATTTCGCCAGGAAATCATTCTGTCTGCCATTGCCGTTTACATGGTGTTTTGTATCGGTGTGGGTATTTGGGCGATGCGTCGTACGCATTCTCCCAGCGACTTCTTTATCGCTGGGCGCAGTCTTGGGCCAATGGTCGTGGCATTGGCGATCTTCTCCAGCACGCTCTCTGGCTTTGGCTTTGTCGGTGGTCCGGGTTTAGTTTACTCCCAGGGCGTCAGTTCTTTTTGGATGATCATCCTCTCTACCACCGGTTACGCGCTTGGATTTTTCCTAGTGGCGAAAAAGATCCGCATGTTGGCCGAGCTTCGAGATGCCATATCACTACCCGATATTGTCGCCGCACGCTACCGTAGTAATGTGGTTAGGTTCTTGATCGCAGTGACGATCGTATTGGGTGTTATGGGTTACCTTGCGACTCAAATTTTGGCAATGGCGGTCGTGATGAAAGCATTACTAGGTGGCACAGAAATGTTCGCCGACATTAGCCTGGTCAGTTGTGTTGTGGTGTCGTCGGCGGTGCTGGTGTTCTATTGCGTGACAGGCGGCATCATTGCCTCGGTCTATACCGATGTGGTGCAAGGCGGCATCATGATGGTCGCGGGCGTGTTGATTCTATTTACCGCGATTCAGGTATTCGACGGTGGTTTTGCTGAAGCAACGTCAATCATATTGAATGATGACACAGAGGCGATGATGCCATTCGGAACCGCAGGTGTTGTGGTCAGTCTCGGGTGGGCCTTTATCTTTGGCGTAGGGGTCGCAGGGCAACCACATCTTGTGACCAAGATGATGATGAATCGCTCTATTGCCGATAATCGTACGATCTTGCCAGTGGCCGTCATAGGCTATGCGTTTGCTGCCTTGCTATGGATTTCTATCGGTACCGTCATGCGCGCACTGGTGATTGATGGTGAAGCGCCGCCGCTTGCTTCGCCCGATCAGGCTGCGCCATTTTTTCTTTCGGTTTTCGCAAGTCCCATTTTGGCAGGTGTCGTGTTTGCGGGATTGTTCGCCGCCATCATGTCCACGGCTGACGCATTTCTTAATGTCGGCACCGCCGCGATTGTGCACGACATACCTAAGTCGTTTGGTGCGACAGAGATAAAGAACGAACTGTTAAAAGCCAGAGTGGTCACGGTGATACTGGCCTGTCTTGCGGCAGGGGTCGCTCTGGCGAGCGATACTTTGGTCGCACTGCTGGGAGCGATAGGGTGGGCGACCTTTGCTGCTGCGATCTTCCCCGTGCTCGCGATTGGATTGAATTGGCGGGGTGCCACTCGTCAGGGTGCCATAGCAGCCATCGTCTCCAGTCTTACGATCAATATCGTGTTGAACGTATTCTCTATCGGCTTGCCATGGGGGATTGATGGCGGTCTGGTCGCATTTGTCACATCAATTGTGTTGTTTATCAGTGTGTCACTACTGACCTCGTCTAGCATTCACGTCGATGAAGACGTCGACGCAATGATGTCAATTTGATATTTTCGCTATGGACCTTTTAGTTCTACCAGGCTAACTGGCCTGGGCAACATCCAGTATGCCGGCTTTTTTTAGCAGTGCCTGATATCGCGCATCCTCTCTAAACTTGGCAAGGAGTGGCCAGGTGAGCAGGAAGTAGGTGGACGGGAACGAGTCCTCGTCGACGATTCGGTCCATCCAATGAAATAGTCGATTGCGATCCGGGGCGTCTATACCAAAATACACCCAGAACAGCGCTTGAGGATCGACGTGTTCTTCCTTGGCGCGTGTCTCCAGTTCTGCAGCAACTTTAATCGCGCTCTCACAATCACCCATTAAACCCTGAATCCCTGCGATCAGACCCCGCTCGAAGTCGATGCGATTTGGGTTGTGGGATAAGCACGGTTTGAGGATTTCCCGTGCTTTCACCTCGTCGGCATATAGGTAGCTGATACCGGCCAGTGTTGCTCTAACACCATCTGCCAAGAAACCGTCGCCGGCAATCTGTAATGACTTCTCGTAGTTCGATATTGCAGCGGGATAGTCGCCTTTCGATAATAAGGCCGAGGCGTAGTAGTACCACAGGCTAAAGTTCTCAGGGTCTAGATTGATGCAGTGTTCAAATTCTTTGAGCGCCAGGTTGAGGTGCCCCACCGTGTATAGCAGGGTCGCGTAGTCGACTTGCGGTGCATCTTGGTCTAACGCCCTTGCTCGCTTGTAAAGAGATAGCGCTTCTTTGTACTGGTGGTCACCGCGCGCTAGTTCTGCAAGTTCAACCGCTCGTTCCGCATGATGTCGTACTTTCTTTTGTGCTTCTGAGCCACCCTGGTGCATATCCCGATCATAATGGACGGCGATCAGGTACTCTCGATAGGCTTCTATGTTCGAGGTTCTATTTTTGGCGTGACTGCTTAGTGTGCTTTCCCAAAGCGTGCTCTTGAGCGCGCTGGCGACGCGTTCCGCAACTTGGTCTTGAACATCAAAAATATCTTCTATTGTCTTGTTGAAAGTTTTTGACCAGATGGCGTAGCCGTCTGATACTTGAGTGAGTTGCACCGAAACGCGAAATCGATCTCCGGATTTCCGAACACTGCCATCAAGTAAGTAGCTCACGTTCAATTCAGTACCGATTAACTTGGAGTCACCATCACCGCGTTCTCGAAAACCAAATGACGAGGTCCTGGACGCAACCTGTAAGTCGGGTATCTGATCAAGTGTGCTGAGAATCTCGTCCGCCAGGCCCTCTGCAAAGAAGCCATCGTTAGGATCAGGCGATAGACTTCTAAAGGGTAGTACGGCAATAGATGCACTAGAAGGCTGGACGTTTGCGGCGCTAGGCGATGTGCCAGCGATATCATTTTGGGTTGCGTCTGGGGTTGTGCCCGTGATTGCGTCAGGAGCGATTGGCTCTGGGTGTGCTTTTAGCCAATAAAGTGTTGCGCCGAGAATGGTCAGCGCACATATCAGTGAAGTCCCCAGCAGCGGGACCAATCCAACGGATGAGTCCCAGGCCCTCCAACTGCTGGTAAACACCAATAGCAACGATGTCACAAGCAGGGTCCCGCCAAGGCGAGTGAACTGTTGCCGGCCTCGTTCGCCATGAAACCAGGAGATGGTGGCCATCACGGTGAAGCCGGTGATGCCAAAGGTCGTGAGCGACCGAATGATTCGGCTGTCCCATTCGTAGGTGCTTGCAAGAAAGTCGAGAAACTCGAGTAAAAACCAGAGGACCACCGCGTAGCTCACCATCCATTGCGCGAACGAGCGTTTAGAGAGCGCTAGATATATCGAGCTCGGCTTTTCCTGAGTCATTTCGCCTTAATACCGAATAAGATTTTAGCTAATGCCAATTAGATACTACTGTTCATCCGAGTACTATTTTTTCTATAAAGTTGCTTCAGTAAGTGTCCAATTCGTATATGTTTCACATCTATTAACGCTATGTGAACCCGAAGGGCCCTCTTTGCGTGGACCCATTTTACTCGCAAGTCTTGAAAAAGTTCAAACTGCGAATTGCGCTTTTCTTTGTCATCGCCAGCTTGGCGATCCGCGCGGTTGTTCTAATTCACTCGTTCACCATCATGCTTAGCGTCAGAAAAAGGGTACTGAACCCCATTAGTGATCTGTTGTCCACCACCGAGCTGGTTGAGCTTCAGAGCAGCTTCATTGAAATGGTGAAGACTCGGCTCGATTCTGAGCACAATCTAGCGGAACACATGTTTGGTTATCTCGAGCACTTTATTGAAACAAGCGAGCCAGGGTGATCGGTCAGGGACAGGAAGTGGTTGGCAGGCATGCCAATGGAGAGTTGTTTCCGATAAGCATTGCGGTCTCGGAGTGGATTGATGGCGAAGAACAACTATTTACCGGCGCTGTGCGTGACGATACGCTACAAAAAGAGACGTAGGCTCAGCTTTTGCAAACACAAAATCTGGAGTCTTTAAGTCAGCTGACAGAGTTAGACTTTCGAGTCGTTGTCTCTCTAAATGCAAACGATACATTGATGATTTTGGAAGGTAACCTCAGCATTGATTTATTGTTGACGGACATCGTTATGCTGGGGGTATGCTGGGCACTGAACTCGCTTTGGTCGCCTGGCGCGATCGTCCGGGTTTAAAGGTATTACTCCATCATGGTTTTACGAATGAAGTGAGGGAAAGGCCTCGCTACGAGAAATATGAAAACCTCATATTGGATAAACCTTTTCGGAAGAATGATCTCGCCACGCGAGTCAGGGAAGTGCTTTGTCTATTAATGGCGCATTCAAATCGATAAAACGTTAGGATAGCGACCCTTCTGCACCGCTCAATCAGGCCAATTTTGTCTAATTCTGACGTTAACTCTGACTTCTCTGCCCTTAAGCTAAACCCTGCTTTGCTCTCCAATCTGGAGACACTGGGCTTTCATACGATGATGCCCATACAGTCAATCGCGCTACCTAGGATCATTGCAGGTGAGGATCTTATAGGGCAAGCCAAAACGGGATCTGGCAAAACGGCAGCTTTTGGGCTCGGTATTCTCAACAAACTTCAGGTTAAGAAGTTTCGAGTGCAGTGTTTGGTTTTATGTCCAACCCGCGAGCTTGCTGATCAGGTGGCAAAGGAAATCAGAAGCCTCGGCCGGCAAACCCATAACATCAAGGTGCTGACGCTTTGTGGTGGTGTGCCATTTGGTCCACAAAAAGGCTCTCTAGAGCATGGTGCGCACATTGTGGTGGGTACACCTGGACGAATTGAGGATCACCTGCGAAAAGGCACACTGAATCTCATCGACGTTGACATGTTCGTTCTGGATGAGGCGGATCGCATGCTAGATATGGGTTTTGGTGAGGTGATCGAGCAGATTACAACGCACCTCCCGGCCGAGCGGCAGACCCTGCTTTTCAGTGCAACCTTCCCGAGCAATATTGAACACCTGGCTCGCAAAGTCATGAAAGATCCTGCCCGCGTTGAAGCGAAAGAGGCTCATGATGCGAGTACCATTAAGCAAGTCCTCTATCAAATCAGCGGTCAATCAAAGCGCACGGAAGCACTGGTGTCACTGTTACAACAGTATAAGCCGACATCGACACTGGTGTTTTGCAACACGAAACTGCTGACGGAAGAAGTGGTCTCTGAACTTAGGAAATATGGCTTTAATGCTTTACCCCTGCATGGCGATCTAGACCAAAGAGATCGTGACGTCAGGCTGATCCAGTTTGTGAATCAAAGCCTCTCTATCCTCGTCGCGACCGACGTGGCAGCCAGAGGGCTGGATATCGAGTCACTAGACCTCGTCGTCAATTACCATCTGTCCAGAGATTCTGAGGTCCATACCCATCGTATCGGTCGAACGGGCCGCGCCGGAAATGCGGGTATCGCCTGCTCGCTGTTCGATAGGAATGAAGAGCATAAAATTAAGCAGCTAGAAGCCTTGCTAGGTAAATCGTTAGAGCGAGCTGAAGTTGGCAGCTATGACCCAGATATCCGTCCCGATGGTCCACCCATGGTGACGATTCAAATTGATGGCGGCAAAAAACAAAAGGTTCGAGCGGGGGATATCCTGGGTGCCCTCACCAGCAACAATGGAATTGAGAGTGCTGCGGTCGGCAAAATCAGTCTGTTTGATACCTCGGCCTTCGTGGCGGTCAAACGCTCAGAATCTAAGCGTGCCCTGGACACCTTGAATGAGGGTAAGATCAAAGGTCGAAAATTTCGTGCCAGAAAGGTTTAACATGATCTGATGCCGATGGGTTCTGGCATCTGGCTTCCGACAACACCGGTTGTTATAAAGACAGTCCTGTTCAACCTTTATACGAGTAGCGATATGAGTGGCGAAACGAATCAACTACAAGCAGATTATCTGGTGGTCGGCAGTGGTGCCATGGGCATGGCCTTTACGGACGTACTGTTAAAAGAAACCGACAAAACGGTTTTGATGGTCGATCTGCACGATCGACCAGGTGGTCACTGGAATGATGCTTATCCATTCGTTCGCTTGCATCAACCCTCAGCCTTTTACGGTGTTAACTCGCGAAAGTTAGGCAATGACACAATTGATGCGGCAGGTTGGAATGCGGGCTTATTTGAATTGGCTTCTGGTTCAGAAGTTGTTGCCTACTTTGATCAGGTCATGCGCGAGCAGTTCATCCCGAGCGGGCGTGTGCAGTATGTCCCAAACTGCGAATATTTGAGCGATGGATCAATTGCCTCGCGTGTGTCCGGCAAAACTTGGACGGTAAATGCTGCGAAAACTGTCGATGCAACCTACATGAATGTCACTGTGCCATCTGTTACAAAACCCAAATATGAAATCGTCGCTGGCGTGACTTGCGTGCCTCTAAACGAATTACCGAAACGTGCTAACACTACCGTGCATTACGTCGTGATTGGCGCCGGTAAAACGGGCATGGACGCTTGCCTTTGGTTGCTTAGAAATGAAGTTGATCCTGAGCGCATTAGCTGGGTGATGCCGCGTGATTCATGGATGTTGGATCGCGCCAACATACAACCTGGTGAACTCGCGGGTAGGGCAGCCTCAATTTTCACGGAACAGTTACGAATTGCCGCCGGATCAGAATCTGTCGAAGATCTATTTGAGAAGGTCAACGCGCTCGGGTCACTAATTCGCTTCGACAACAACGTAGAACCGACAATGTATCGCTGTGCGACAGTGACGACAGAAGAGTTAGAACAACTTCGTCGAATCAAAAATATCGTGAGGCAGGGACGAGTGAAGTCTCTGCAGGTTGGTAAAATGGTACTAGACGAGGGAGAAGTAGAGTTGCAAGGAGAAACTCTATTTGTTGACTGCTCGGCCGATGGGTTGGAACGCCGACCCGTAAAAAGCGTTTTCGAAGGTGATCGGATCACACTTCAAGCCGTTCGTACCTGCCAACAAGTTTTTAGTGCTGCGTTCATCGCCCATTGTGAAATCACATTTTCTGATGAAGAAGAAAAGAACAAGGTTTGTACGCCAGTGCCTCATCCAGATAATCACATTGATTTTTTACGCACCACATTGGCGAACACTATGAACGGTATGGTCTGGGCGCAATATCCCGATCTTCAAACCTGGCTTGTTAATGCGCGTCTGGACGGGTTCTCTGCGCCGGACATGCCAGCGCCTGACCCTGCTGCGAGTGCTGACCTTGCAGCGGCCGCAATGACTGCTGCGCAGAAGTTGCAGCATTATATCGCCGAGGCTGAAGCCCAGGGGCTTTAGCTAAGCTTGGCAGCACACCGCAATGCTTCGGCCTGGTATGACTTACCTCTTTCATTGAATAGGTCGAGTACATTAAGAGACGTTGGCACGTAACCAAAGCCAATCCGCTGCTCGGGGTGCCATTGAAAGATTGATCCACCCAGGCCCATCCAGCCAAAGTAGCCCTCGCGGCCGGCGTTAAAAGCCTGTTCTGCAGCGCCTGGAGGCGCGATTTTCGGAAATTGGGCAAGCCCGCCCTGGGTGAAAGTCGTGTTCGAAAACCCCATGTCTCTTTCCAGCGGCTCTCCGTGAAGTGCCGCCCAGGCAGTATCGTTCAGATATTCTGTGCCGTCCCAGCTGCCACCCAGAGACATAACGGCGGCGAGTTTGGCTAGTCCCCTTGCAGAACCGTTAGCGTTTGCAGAAGGCGTTTCACCCATGGCGACAGCTGGTTCGTTGAAAAAGGCGACTCTGTTCATGCCGACAAATGGTGGTGGTGCGCCCCGTGTGGTGCCATTTCTCATTTTCGGTAGCAGGCGGACAAGCTTGGATATAATCTGAAATATATTCAGTTCCATTCTTCTGCCCAGAAATTTGGGTTTCAGACTTTGCATAAAAATGAAACCTGCCCGCACCGGTGAAACTTTTGAGACTCGAGAGAGTTCGTCTTGCTTGACGCCAATGATGACGTCTATCCCTAAGGGGCCGCTGATGTCTTCGCGAAAGAACTCGCCGATGGTGCGTCCGTTAGGGTCAACCCGGCGAAATACTTCATTTACGATCCAGCCACGGGTGATTGCGTGATACTCCCGGGTGCTTCCGCCATCGTCTCTAAACTTTTGCGGGTGTGCTTCGATGATGCTACCAATCTTGTTTTGTTTGATGTTTTCGGACAGCAAATCAGCGGGATCGATTGAGACGTTAAAGGCAGCTAGCCCGGCTTCGTGCCTCATGAGTTCTGCTACGGTGAGGGCTTCCTTGCCGTTGGCGCCAAATTCAGGCCAGTACTCGGTAATTTTTGCTTCATAACGCATTAGCTCTTTACCCACGAGAGAGGCTATCGCAATGGTCTCGAGACTTTTTCCACTGCTGAATATATTTGCGATGGAGTCAGCTGAGAAGTTACCGTCATCTATGGCAGTGGCCCACAGGTCAACAACTTTCTCGCCATGATGATAGATGCAGAGCTGTGTATTTCGCTCTTCGAGTGTCTGCATGTTTTGTTCGTATAACGCTTGGACAGATTCAAACCCCGGTGCTACTGAGCCGTTAATCTGAATGCTATCTTCGTTGCGATTATTCATTGATTTACTCCAGGTGATCTATCCAATTTTAGACTTCTTTGGCGTTTATTCTAGAAAAGGCGAGTGCCGCCGACTTAATAAGTAGGCTCTAAAAATGCCTAGAGTTGTCGCGAGTAAAACCCCGCCGATTCCGTAACTCACGACGTGCCTGATTGTCATGTACGTCGCATATAGGCAGCTCAGTGCAGGAGCGAGGCTTATTAGCATGGAGAGCAAAATGGGTCGAAGTCGACGGCACAATCTCTGATAAGTGCCAGCACCAAAACGTCGATCAATGATGGCCGTGACAAAGGGGAGATCTTCCATAACCCTTTTGCGCTGGCTAAACGCAAGCCAAAGACTCATTCCGCTGCTGATCAGAATGGTGCCGAGATTCATTATGCCCTGGCAGTTAACTGCACCATCAGTTCATCTGGCCCACCTAAGCCGCTCATCTCACTTCGGTCGGCTTGCACCAGTGAAATTTTGGAGAAGTTTTTCACCAGAGATGCGACGGCAATTTCACCTTCTAATCGTGCCAGGTGCGCGCCCAGGCAAAAGTGAATGCCAAAGCCAAACGCCAAATGTGGATTTGGGTCTCTATCAATGATGAATTCATCTGGACGATCAAATACACGTTCATCGCGATTTGCCGAGGCCATCATGGGTATGACAATTTGACCTTTTGGAATCGTCACACCGCCTAGTTCAACATCGCGAGTGGTTCGCCGCGCGGTAGCGGAGAAGGGTGAATAGAAACGTAATGCTTCTTCGACAAAGGTCGGAATCAAAGCCGGGTTTTCATATAGTTGTGGCAAGGTTTCAGGGAATTCATCGAAGACGCGTACTGACGCGGTGATGAGTCCAGTAGTCGTTTCATTTCCTGCAATCAGCAGTAACCGGCAAAAACTGAGCAGTTCCTCGTCCGTCAGCATACCTTCTTCGGTTTCTGTTTCAACCAGCCGTCCAAGTAAGTGATTCTTTGGGTTTGTTCTGATTGCTTCGATTTCTTTTAGAAAGTAAGCGCCCATTTCCTCGCCTGCCTTAACGGCTTCTGGACTAGGTTCTCCAAATAGGATGTCGCCAATGTTACTAAAGATCGCATCGGACCATTTTTTGAAGGTTTGAATGTTGCCGTCTTCTACACCCAACATATGCGCGATGACAGCGACGGGCAGTGGTGCGGCCAGGGCTTTAACGAGATCGGCGGTTTCATGCTGGCGCATCTCGCCGACCAGCTCATCGCAGCGCTCGGTAATGAGGGGTCTTTGGTCTTCGATGTGAGACGGTTTAAATGCTCTACTAACGAGTTTGCGCAGACGATTGTGAATCGGCGGGTCGCTAAACAACATGCTCGGCGTGGCGCGTTCCTCCGGTGGTCGTATCGATACGTTTGACGAGAATGTCTTATTGTCTTTCAAAACCGAGTGCACATCCGCGTGGCGCATGACTTGCCACGCACCCCCATCAAATTGAGAAACTGGCGCTTCTTCTCGCAGCTTTTGATATTGGTGATAAGGGTCTACTGCAACTTCGGATTCGCTCATACCTCAGATTTCCCAGGTGTTGATTGTTGGACAAATTGGTCGGTGTATTATTAAGTGTATTAGTAAGCGCATTAGTGGATTTAGTATACTAAAAAATACTAGAGAAACGCGTTAACTCGTCACCGTTGTCGAGGTGAGCGTTAGGCAAAAGGTGTTGATCCGCTCGAAAGTATTCGCCAGATCGCGAGCGATCTGCAACCGTTCATCAATGTCGGGACCTGACACTCTTAGTGTGACGTGGGATAACAGGTTGCTCAGATTATTCTGAATTTGTCTTGAGGATACTGTTTGCTGGCTGTTAGCAGCTTCAGATTCTGAAATCGCGTTTTGAAATCCAACGTAGTAAACCGCCTCATTGCGCTTCAACGGTAGCATGACCAGCCTATTCAAAAACGCTTCCTGAGACTTCCTATAGTTGATGATGTCGACGCAAATGGCTTCTTGTTCAACGAAGGCTTTTTGCATCATCCGGGTGGTTTTAGGATTGGTTAGTGGCCCCTGAAGAAAACTGAGGTTCTTGCCAATGGTATCGCTGCTGCTATAGCCAGTTTGTACCGTGAACTGTTCATTGACGTACAGGCAAGGTCGGTGCGGGTCGTTAATATCGACGATTGTCAGGCAATCGTGAAACAGATCGCCAGTTGATCTTAAAATTCTCAGCAGAGGGTCTGTGAAAGCTACCATCAACGGAGTCTACGTCAATGAATTCGCAATGTCAGTTTCGTGTCCGAGGGTCCTGGATCTGCCGGTAGGCAATTGGCTCCATGGATGATGCGGACCGCTTGATCATCGATCGAAACAAAGCCCCCGTCTTGTTCCGATTGGATTTGGTGTGCATCCGGTTTCTACGGTAATCTGTATTTGCCTCTCGATCAGGATAGACTTGAACTCCGCGTTTTAATGCCGATAGCTAGATCATGAATGCCACCGAAACACCCGAACAGCGGGCGAAAGGCGCCACGCTGCGTCCCTTGCGAATGCTTGTGCCCTTCATTGCACCCTACAAGGGCACGCTACTCTTGGCGATGGTGGCGCTGCTCGTTTCATCAGCAGCGCTGCTCGCCATGCCGATTGCGGTTCGCAATGTCATCGATCACGGCTTTTCAGTTGAAGATGCGGCGAATGTGAACCGCTACTTTCTCGTCCTGATGTTGTTTGCCGTAATGATTGGCGTATTTGGCGCGGCGCGTTCTTACTTCGTTAACTGGTTAGGTGAGCGCGTTGTTGCTGACTTACGTGAACGCGTATTCCGTCATGTGCTACGAATGGATCCCACCTTCTTCGAGGTGACGAAAATTGGCGAGGTCTTGTCCAGGCTGACTGCGGATACGACCTTGATTCAGTCTATCTCCGGTGTTGGCGTTTCGATCATTTTGCGCTCATCAATTCAGTTCGTTGGGGCTCTGGCGCTGTTAGCCTATACCAACCTGGAATTAGCGGGGATTTTACTGATTATCCTGCCGCTGATTTTTGCGCCGATTTTATTCATTGGCCGCTGGGTTCGACGGTTGTCACGGGCATCTCAGGATCGTGTTGCGGATGCCAGCAGTCAGAGTTCAGAGATTTTGCACGCGGTACAAACCGTCCAGGCATTTGTGAATGAAGATCGCGAAGCGACGCGGTTTGGCGATACCGTTGAACGGAGTTTTACCGTGGGCATATTGCGCACAAGAGTCCGTGCTTTGTTCACAACCGTGGCGTCGACTGGCGTGTTCGGGGCTTTGGTATTTGTGTTGTGGCTGGGTGCCAGAGATGTACTCGCGGGTGGTATTACTGGCGGAGAACTGGGCCAGTTTGTCTTGTATGCGATTTTTGTTGGCGTCTCTGCCGCAGCCTTGAGTGAAATATGGGGTGAGCTGCAGCGGGCTGCGGGTGCAATGGAACGACTATCTGAATTGTTAATGCTTGAGCCAGCAATAAAATCTCCAAAGGATCCTAAGCCACTACCATCGCCTTGTATCGGTGAGGTGACATTGTCCAATGTGATGTTCCGGTATCCCTCGAGGCCACTAGTGCTAGCCGTGAATGACTTCAGTTTGAGCATTAAGAGCGGCGAGCATATTGCTCTGGTGGGTCCGTCGGGAGCTGGAAAGACAACCATCTTCCAGCTTTTATTGCGCTTTTATAATCCCGATGCGGGTTTGATCCTACTGGATGGTGTTGATATCACTCAAACCGATCCACAGGCTATTCGAACGCGAATCGGCATCGTGCCTCAAGACACGACAATTTTTGGTGCCAGTGCGGCGGACAATATACGTTTCGGTCGTCCCGATGCGACTGGCGATGAAGTGCAGGCGGCGGCCAAGGCCGCGTCAGCCCATGAATTTCTTGAACGCTTACCCGAGGGTTATGACACCTATCTAGGCGAGAAGGGTACGCGCCTTTCGGGCGGCCAAAAACAGCGAATCGCGATTGCTCGCGCTATTCTTAAAGACCCCCCGGTACTCCTTCTCGATGAAGCGACCAGCGCGCTCGATGCTGAAAGTGAACGACTGGTGCAGGAAGCATTAGATAAACTTCAGGAAGGTCGAACCACGATTGTGATTGCCCATCGATTATCCACGGTACAAAAGGCTGACAGGATCGTTGTGTTGGACGAAGGAAAAATTCTTGATGTAGGTCGTCATCATGAGTTGATGGTCCGTGACCCCATGTATAAGCGCATGGTCGAACTGCAATTCGGCCATCAGGCCATGGAGCCGGTTGATCTGGCGGTTTCCTCTTAGTCGGGGGTCCTATTAGGTATCAGGTCTTCGGGTCGCGAGAGGCCTGGTCGTAATAGTCGAAATTGCTGCTGGTAACAAAAGCTTCGAGTTTTTCTAACTCCCGAATCACTTCTTCTTTGTTGGCATCGTTGGCAGCTTCGCCACGCGCCTGCATAGAGGCGATTTTATTCTGGGCCTTGACCAGGTTATCTTTGCTTTGTAGCAAATCAGGGTCGATGGCTTTCCAATCCACGCTCGACAGAATCGCAATGAGGGTCTCGGTTCGCTCAGAAATTCGGTCTAACTCTTCCTGGGTGGTAGTAAAGCCCGTGAGTTCCTGCATCTTTCGCTCTTCCCATTTGGGACTACTGAAAAAGACCGAAAATGCATGGCAGACAATACCGATACCCCAGCCACCTAAAGGATAAATGAACCACAATGTGTGGGCGCCTGTTGTGAGGTTAATCGCGATCAAAAAGAGGTTCACCGCGATATAAGAGGCCAGGTGTGAGTAGAAGCCTCTTAGTTCCTCAATACGTTCTTTAGCCTGTTCTTGATTCATGATGCGTGCTCTTGGTTGGACGTAAAGTTAGCTTGGCTATCTCTGCTGATATCAACTATTCCTGTCTACACCTACATAGCAATGCTTGTGCCAATCAGGAAAGCATAGCAAAAACAGGGTGTTAGGGTCGAAATGGTGTTGGGCGGTTGGCTCAACACACTTATGTTTAGCCACCTTCGCCAGTATCGGGATTATGACTGTCGGGGCTGTAAGCCAGGATTTCTCCAGGCTGACAGTCAAGGTAAGCGCAGATTGCTGCCAGAGTTTCAAATCTGACGCCCTTTACTTTGCCCCGCTTCAACAACGAGAGGTTTGCTTCCGTAATTCCAATAGCACCCGCTAAGATCTTAGAGCTCACCTTTCTTTGGGCCAAAACAACATCAAGGGTAACGACAATCATAATTAAATAAATGACTCATTTTCTTGTTGAAGCCGGCTTGCAGCTCTCAGGATGTGTACCACGATAAGCAACAGGACCATCATGCAAACCTGCCCCACGCGAATATCAAATGTTATGCCTTCGTACTTCAGAAAATAGTATGCGTAGACGGATAAAGCCTGGTCTAAAAAAAAGCTTGTGAAGTACAACCAGCCGAGCCAAACAAAGCAAGTGACGACTGGAGCATCGAAAAATACCCCGCGCGAAAATGTTTTGAACAATTGTGAAATCCAAAATACCGAGGTGAGCAACAGTAAGGCATTGAGTGCCATGAAAGCGGTGAGGCCGGGCTCTGACCCAGGTCCGGCCTGCCATGCACTGGCTAGAATATTGTTGCCGAAAGTTGCGCTGACGGGGCCCAGTCCGCCAGTTATCAATAGGACCGCTGCGCCCATAGGAAAGAGCCAGACAAGCCAGCGTAAGATACTGCTCAGATTTCGAATGGATGTCATAAAACGAATATTACCCCGGTAGAGAAGATTATAGTACTACAATATATAATTATTGTTTTACAATAAATAAAAGTTGTTATACGATGTCTCGACTATTATTAATGAGGTCACTTTATGTCTATCTTTCGATTACCGCTGGTCCTTGTATGCCTGCTCCAACTGGCGGGTTGTCAGCTGTACGAGTTTGCCGCAATCCAGTTGAACAACCAAATGGTGAAGCCTGTATGGAAAGCCCAGGAGCAGCAATCAACAGTGCAGCTCAACTTGCTGCATAACTTGCCAATGGTCGGCCTTGAAGTAAACGGTAAATCTATGCGCTTTGTGGTTGATACGGGTGCTTCTATCAGCGTAATGCTGGAGACCGCGGCAACGAGTGAACTGCGCTTAAATAAGGTGGGTGAGATGCCTATCAATGGAGCAGGAGAGGGGTTTGAGTCTGTTGCGCATGTGGTTGATGGCGTAACGATTCAGGTGGGGACACTAGAACTAAAGGATCTGCGCTTCGTGTACATCCCACTCAGTCAAATCGCCCTGTTCGATCATCCTGACGAGGTTTTCTTTGACGGTATTCTCGGTATCGATGTTCTGAAGAAATTTGCAGTGAAGTTTGACTACGATGACATGAGTTTTCATCTCGCAGCTCCGGACCACCTCTTTGTCACTGATGGCTGGCACGAATCGGAATTGGATTTGGTTGGTGCGACACCTTTCATTCAACTAGAAATGCAGTACGCCAAGAACGCATCCCCGGTTCTAGTGGACCTTTTATTAGACACCGGGTCATCCGAGTACCTCGCGCTAACTGTAAATCCGGAAAAGAATATTACGCTACCGGTGACCTATGTCCCCGGGACGGGTGTCGGGGTTTCCGGTGAGATTACCAGCCGACTGACAACATTAGAGTATCTCGAGATTGGCGATCAGCAGCTGAGTTCATTGCCGGTGAGCCTGACGGTTTCTGGTGACCCCTCGGGCAGCAAAGATGGTGTTCTAGGTAATCAGGTGCTGAGCCGCTTCAATCAGGTTTACGATTTTCAACGAGAGCGTGTCTGGTTGCAGGCAAACCGCAATTTGGCTCAACCGGCTCTGCTTACCCGAACCGGGCTTGGTTTGTTGCCCTACCCGAAAGGCGCACTTGTTAAGCGCATTATACCGGGAAGTGCGGCCGAGGTTCATGGGCTTGTCATTGGTGACATTATTACATCTGTAAACGGGATAGATATATCGCGAGACAATTATGACGAGCAACGCCGTGCAATGAATGATCCTGATCAGACCTCTGCCAGCCTTTGCTGGCAGCGTAAAGATGATCATCAGTGTGAATCTCTTACTCTATTTTCCCCGCTTGTGACTGAATCCTTATCACGATAGATTCAATAGTGTTCGACGATCAACCCAACACGTCATCGGCGACAAAGTATTGTGGATCTTCGATGACGTTCACTTCAACGAGGCTGCCGGCTTTCTTTAACAAGCGCCGGCACTCGTCGCTGAGGTGAACGAGGTGAAGTTGTTTTCCTTCATTGAGGTATCGATCCGCTAGCGTATCAATGGCCTCTAATCCAGAGTGATCGGCGACCCTTGAGCGGGCAAAATCGATAATCACATCTTCTTTGTCTTGAGTGGGATCAAAGTGATCGAGAAACCAAGTGACCGAGCCGAAGAATAATGGGCCAGTGACCGCGTACACGGTTGAACCTTTGTGATCTTCTTTCGCGTCAATACGAATGTGTTTGGCATGCTCCCAGGCAAACACAAGTGCAGACACAATGACACCCACCACAACCGCAATCGCAAGGTCCGTTGCAACCGTGACGGCTGAGACCAGAATCAACACCATGGCATCAGTCTTGGGGACGTTGCGGATAACGCGAAAGCTGCTCCATTCAAAAGTGCCGATCACAACGATAAACATCACGCCAATCAACGCGGCGAGTGGAATCTGTTCTATCAGCGGCGAGGCGACCAGAATAAATAGCAGTAAACAGAGGGCGGCAGTAATACCTGAAAGCCGGCCGCGACCGCCGGAGTTTACGTTGATCATGCTTTGACCAATCATCGCGCAACCACCCATACCACCGAACAGTCCGGTTGTGGTGTTAGCAATGCCCTGTGCGACGCACTCTTTATTACCGTGGCCACGAGTCTCCGTGACCTCATCTACTAGTCTCAGTGTCAACAATGACTCTATTAATCCAATGGCCGCGAGGATGATGGAATAAGGCAGAATGATCATCAGAGTTTCAAACGTAAAGGGCACGACCGGCAAGTGGAACGTGGGTAAGCCGCCGGAGATCGAGGCAATATCACCGACTACGCGGGTGTCCAGGTTCAGACCAAATACAAGAAAGCTCACGACTAGAATCGCGACCAGTGATGAAGGGATGGCGGTGGTGAGTTTTGGCAGAAAGTGGATGATTAGCATCGTGGCTAATACCAGGCCCAGCATCATGTAGAGCTGCGCGCCTTGCAGCCAGGCAACGTCCAGAATACTGCCTTGCATAAAGGTGCCATCTAACCAACCAGACTCACCGGCAGTGCCAAACTGGCTCAGTTGGGCAAGAAAAATCACGATCGCCAGGCCATTCACAAAACCTAGCATGACGGGGTGTGGCACCATGCGGATAAATTTACCGAGCTTCATGACCCCGGCGCTAATTTGGATAATGCCCATTAGAACAACAGTGGCAAATAGATACTCCACGCCATGGTCTGCAACCAGAGCGACCATAACAACCGCCAGAGCGCCGGTGGCTCCAGAGATCATGCCTGGTCTGCCGCCAATGCAGGCGGTGATAAGCCCGACCATAAAGGCTGCATATAGACCGACAAGAGGTTCAACCCCGGCAACGAAAGCAAACGCGACAGCCTCGGGCACCAGGGCAAGTGCAACGGTAATGCCGGACAATACGTCGTTCTTAATGGATGTAACTTTGGAGGGGTGGATCTCAAACATGGGTAAAACCTATAACGATAGTGACTCTGCAGAGCGCGTTAGCGCATACAGAAGGTGGAACCAATCATCAGAAAGGGAGTTTACGGCGACGGGCGAATGCCTTAGTTTAGACGATGTGTTGCAGTGCGACAATAAAGAGTGGGGTGGTCTTCCCCCAGTTTTTCGGATACTGGTTATTATGCCCACCTCCATCCCTAAACTGAAGTCGGCTTCTTTCACTCGAATTAGAAGGCAACTATATGCAACCGGTAGAACCGCCAATCCTTGATGTTGAGGCTTCCGGATTCGGAGGTCATAGCTATCCCATTGAGATTGGGCTCGCCTTAGAGGGGGGTGGCAAATTTTGTACCCTTATTACGCCCGCGCCAGACTGGACTCATTGGGATGATAGTGCAGAACAAGTGCATCGAGTCTCCCGGGATATACCGGAAACTTATGGCAAGCCCCTCAAAGAAGTCGCGCAATTTCTCAACGAAATTTTGTACGCTAAAACGGTCTACACCGACGGCTGGGTGGTGGACAAGCCTTGGCTTAAGACCTTGTTTCATGCCGCCGGTGTCCCGATGGAATTCACGGTCAGTTCGCTAGAGATGATTCTTTCTGATGCTCAAATGGTTAGCTGGCACGAGACCAAGGATAAGGTGATCGTCGATCTTGAATTGAAGCGGCATCGGGAGAGCTACGATGCTGTGATCGTCCAGGAAACCTACAAGCGAACCCTGTCAGAAGCAGCAGCCGGATAGCGACTGAGGATGGTTATCGAGGATAGTCATCGAGCAACCCACGAAAGGCTTCTAGAAATGACACCGAAGCCCGGCCCGTATGCATAAAGTCACCAGGTCGAACTGTGTGCAGTCGTTGGATGCTGCCTTGCCAAAGTATTTTGTCGTCGTTGGCGGCCCTGAGTTCGACCACAATGCGCGCCATGAATCGCGTTTCCCCACCTTCTTCAACTCTTTCATCGAAGTCATCACGAGCGCGGTTCTCGTGCATTGGAATTTGTTCCAGGCGCAGCGTCGCAACGACATCGCCACCCTCTGAAACCGGCTGCATGCCCTGTTCTGCCATCGCCACGCTGAAGTTGCTGACACTGATCGGACCTAAGAATGCTGGTATTTGATCGGCGATGATATGAAATGACTTCAGTGTTGACGGTGCAAACCCTTCACCGCCTGTGACGTCTATGCCCCGGGAACTTGACACACAGGCGCCGAGCGCAAAAAGGGTGATGATGGTACAAACTTTCCTGAGCACGCGGAGACCTGGAAATTTCGATTCAACGCAGTTTGTTTGACTTCAAGGTTGTAAACATTGATCGGGGTCAACTAAATGTCAATCTGTCCTCGCCGATCAAGACCTGTCAGATGAACCCCTGTATTCTGTTCTTGAATCTTCAGGTTGACGACGTTGAGTCGATAACTTATGCCCAATTGGTATTCTAAAGCTCTGCAGCATCCGATTCCGGTACTGCTGATATTTATTTGCCTGTCTCTGGTCGCTGTATCCGGAGTCGTACAGTTTCGATTCGATGCATCATCAGACTCGCTAGTGGTCCAGGGTGATCCCAAGCTCCTCGAATATAATCGGATGTCTACCCTTTTTGGCGGCGATGATTTTGTCGTCTTAACCTATCATCGAGAAAATCTATTTTCCGATGACGCGCTAAATGATCTAGCGGAACTGCAGTCCAGTATGGCTAGACTACCTGGCATAGCCAGTACCTACTCGATTCTTGATGCACCATTGATAGAAAGTCCGCCAATACCGCTGGATATGATTGCGGAGAACTACCTGACGTTGAGCGATCCAGATGTTGATCGGGCAATGGCCAAAATCGAGTTAACCAAAAGCTCGCTATTTGAAAACTATCTCATTGCCCAAGACGGAAAAACAACGGCGGTCAGCGGCACGCTCAAGCGAGATTTAGTGTTAGAGGCGCTTTCTGCAAAACGTGATGCGCTTTCAGGTTTCGCGACAGAAGAAGCCCAAGAAGTTGAACTGGCTTATGCTGCCCAACGTGAAATATATAAGGCTAAACGCGAGGTCCTGATTGCAGGTCTCCGCTTGATAAGAGAATCGCACACCCGGCGTGCGCAGATTTTTATCTCGGGTGTCCCAATGATAGCGGCGGACATGTTGTCTTACGTTAAATCAGACTTGCAGGTATTTGGCGCGATCGTACTTGTCCTGATAGTTGGGTTCCTGTTCGTTTTCTTCCGAAAACTGAGATGGGTTGCGCTACCTTTGCTCATTTGCATCACCACCGTCGCTATCACGATTGGATTGCTTGGTCTGCTCGGTACACCGGTCACCGTTGTTTCATCGAATTTTATTTCACTGTTATCGATCATCAGTATTTCGTTTTCGATTCATCTCGTGGTTCGATATCGGGAGCTGTTTTCACAGGGCAAGCTAAATCATGAAGAGATGGTGCTGGAAACCATGCGAAGTAAGTTTGCGCCTTGCATGTATACCGCTCTAACAACTTTGTTGGCGTTCGGTTCTATGCTCGCGAGTGGGATTGTGCCCATTGTCGACTTTGGTTGGATGATGTGCCTTGGGATTGTGATCGCGCTAGTGGTGACCTACATTCTTTTCCCCACTGTGCTGCTGTTGCTGGGTGCTGCAGAGGCAAGTGCGACGCTCGGTGATTCAGTCAGGATGACAACCTGGTTTCAGAATCTATCGATTTACAAAACCCGGTGGGTACTGCTCACTGGTGCTTTGTTGTTTGTTGCGAGTTTCATTGGCGCTGCGAAGCTAGAATTTGATAACCGCTTTGTCGACTATTTTCATGAGCAGACCGACATCAGACAAGGAATGGAACAAATTGATCAAAATTTGGGCGGAACGCTACCGCTCGATATCTATATTCGCTTCGAACCGTTTGAGCTATACGAAGATGATTTTTCAGCGTCAGGCGATACGGTTTTCCCAGAACGCTATTGGTTTACGCCAGACAAGATAGGGGTATTGAGGTCCGTCCAAGAACGTCTGGAGCAGCGACCGGAGATTGGTAAGGTGCTCTCGCTTGCATCCGTTGAAAAAATTGCTCGGGGTTATAATGATGGTGAGGCACTCACCGGCGTTCAATTGGTCTACCTATTGGGTGAGTTACCGGAAGCAGTGAGAAGCTTTTTGATTGGCCCATACTCAGATCCAGCCTCTGGGTGGATGAGAATAAACGCCCGAATTTCCGAGAGCCAATATGTCTTCTCAAAAGAGGCGTTGGTCAAAGAGATAGAGAGCTTTCTCACAACTGATATGAGGTTGGACGCTGACGACGTTGTTGTCACAGGCATGATTGTTTTATTCAGTGACATGTTGAAGCAACTCGCTGACTCCCAGATAAAAACTCTTGGCTATGTGATTGGCGCCACGCTGCTTATGTTTGCCGTGCTGTTGCGATCCTTAAAGTTGGCGGTCATTGCGCTCGTACCCAATCTATTGGCGGCCCTATTGATACTGGCTTTTATGGGCTACGCTGGAATTTCTATGGACATGATGACAGTGACGATTGCGGCCATTTGTATTGGTATCGGCGTCGATGACGCGATCCACTATCTACATCGATTTAGGTTAGAACTGAGGACAGCTGAGTCGACGTCAGCGGCTGTGACCGCATCACATCAGACCATAGGGCGCGCCATGTACTTTACGACCGTGACCGTGATGGGCGGTTTTTCAATCTTGGCCCTCTCAAATTTTGTCCCCACGGTTTACTTTGGTCTGCTCACATCCATGGCGATGGGCTTTGCTCTAGTGGCAAACATGGTGCTGCTGCCTAGTTTGCTGATGACATTTTGCTCGCCCTCTCAGGGAGATCTATGACTACACTCAAGCGCACGCTTGGTTTGCCGCTGCTGCTACTTTACGGTCTCGGTACTATTCTGGGTGCCGGTATTTATGTCTTAACGGGTGTTGTTGTGGCTGAGGCTGGTGAGGCCGCGCCTTTCGCATTTTTCCTGGCGGCTGTGGTCGCTGCGCCGACAGCCTATTCTTATAGTGTGTTGTCTGCGAAGTATCCTCAGTCCGCGGGTGAAGCCGTTTACGTGGAGAAAAGCTTTGATCGACGTTGGTTGACGCAATGCGTGGGCGGCCTGGTGGTCGGGGTCGGGATCATATCGTCGGCGACAATTGCCAGAGGTTTTGTCGGCTATCTTCATGTGTTTGTTGAATTGCCGTACTGGTTAGTCATTCCCGTTCTTGTGGTGAGCCTGACCGGGCTCGCAATAGTTGGCGTTCTGGAATCGGTATTGGTAGCAGGGGCGATTTCTGTTCTAGAAATCGGTGGCTTGCTACTCGTCATTTATGGGGGTTTTACATTCGATGAGTTAAGGGTGGTGTCGGTCATACCTTCAATGGACAGTACGATTTGGTCAGGGGTGCTGGCCGGTGCATTTCTTGCGTTTTATGCCTTTATAGGTTTTGAAGACATCGTCAACATGGCGGAGGAAACTCGCTCTCCCGAAAAAAACCTGCCCTACGCGATACTGGGCTCGCTTGGCGTCGCCACGGTTCTGTACTTCCTGGTTGCCTACATATCGGTGGCAACCGTGCCGATTTCAGAACTCGCTAATCATCCCGCTCCTATGTCCTATGTCGTTGCGCAGCACGGTGTATTCAATCCGGGTTTCGTGGCTTTGATTTCGATGCTGGCGGTGGTCAATGGTGCGCTGGTCCAAGTCATTATGGCGTCACGGGTAATCTATGGTGTTGCAAGAATGGAGGATGAAAATCACTTTTTGGCTCGCATCAACCCGACGACTCAGACACCCACCACAGCAACCATTCTGGTTGGACTCGCGGTACTGGTTCTTGCGTTGTTATTCGATGTTCGTGTGCTTGCCTCTTTGACAAGCGCGGTGACGCTAGCGATTTTCATGGTGGTCAATTTATCTTTATGTCGTTTACAAGGTGCGCCAAAGAGCATGATGAGTTTTGTGCCCTGGCTGGCGGTATTACTGAATGGCTCGTTGCTTGTACTCGCATTAGTGAACATCTGATTGCTGGTACATTAAGTGAAAGTCTTCTATTGTGATTTGAACTATCAATTTCCAGGCAGGCTTATCATTACAAGTCCTGTTATTAGTAGCCCAGTTATAGGCAGCCCAGCGTTAACTAGAAGGTGGTCAGTATGGATGTACAGTTAATTTCAGCGCCGCTCGGTGCCAGAGTGTCGGGTGTTGATGTGCGCTCTCTTGATGATGCGGGTTGGCAGAAAATCAACGAGTTGTTTTTGAAATATCGTGTGCTTGCATTTCCAGACCAGGACTTAACGCCAGAGGAGCAGATGGGTTTTGCTTCACGCTGGGGCCAGCTAGTCCGACATCCTTACGCAGGCATGAAAGCGTACCCGGACATCATTCAGCTGAAGAATGTTGGCAAGTCGAAGGATATTAACCAGCACTGGCACTCGGACATGACCTATAACCAGGCCCCGCCTAAATTGACAATGCTCTATGCGTTAGAAGCACCAGAGATCGGTGGTGATACGGCTTTTTCTAATCAGGCGCTTGCCTACCAAGGACTCTCTGAAGGTTTGCGTGGGATCGTGGATGGTCTCTTCGCTGAGCATAGTGCGGCCGGTTTAGCTGCCGCTTATAAAGCAAAGGGAGAAGAGGCCCCGCGAGCGACGCATCCTGTCGTGCGCTCCCATGACGAGACCGGTGAGCGGGCTCTGTATGTTTGCCGCGCCTTCACCCAAAAGTTTGTTGGCTGGCGTCAAAAGGAAAGCGAAGCGTTGCTTGAATATTTATATACGCATAGCGTTAGCCCAGAGTTTCAGGGTCGTCACCAATGGCGCAAGGGTGATCTTGTGATGTGGGATAACCGTTGCTTGTTGCATTATGCTGTACATGACCATGCAGAGGATCAGCCGAGAAAAATACATCGCGTGCAGATTGCAGGGAGCCCGCCAGCATGACCTACCATATCTACAGCTTCGCCCTACTCACATAAGGTACGAGCGCTGTTTCGTTATCGGCAAATTCCTCATACCTGGCTTGTACCGATGAGTATCTACCTATCCCAATGTTTTAATTCCGCTGGCGGAATTCGGTATTTATGCTCGGCATACGTAGTATGCAGCAGACCCGACTGTGTCCGAAATTCTACGCAAGCGGTCTGTGTGTGCCTATCAATGGACGCATTTTGTCGATGACCTGCCAGGTATTGAAGCTGGAGCATGGTTTACCGCTGAAGATTGTTTGACGGAAAAGTTAGGTCAGTTGATTGCTAGTTGAATGGGCCCCTGTATCGCGCCAAGTGTTATTTGCAGTTGAAGCAAGAACTGGCTGCTCTTGATCATGCCGACATTAATTTGATTCGTCCTTTTCTGGAGTCGATTGGCTGTAGGGCGTCGCTCCAATTCAGAGCGGGCGAAGAGGCCAGGGTTGTGGAAGTTAAACCCCTAAATCGACTAGTCAGTCTGAGTCACTGAGTAGGAATGGCGTGTCCGGCATGATCAGTTTCACCGGTTGTTTGTCGAGCATTGTACCAAGGTGGATAAGGAAGCTGCCTATGCCGGCAGAACCCTGCATATAGCCCGTCTGACGTTCTAAAAAGTCAGGATTACTGCGGTGTTCGGCCTGATCCCAAGACAGCCCGTCCTCTAAAGTGCCATCCCCTGAGGTAGAGAGCTCAACAAGGTGTTTAGCAATCCGTTCGGCAAAGTCTAAATAGTGCTGTTTGCCGGTTTCTTGATAAAGATACAGGGCGTAATCTCCAATGCCCGCGTCACCGCAACATTGGCTGTGATTCTGCCAGAGACCTCGGCTGCGTGTTTCCGGTGCGCCGGTTGATTCTAAGCCAATAAAGTTGTCCTCGAGCCAGGCGAAGTATCGACGATCTTCTGTCAGCATCGCGAGCAGGTACATCAGGCGGCCGGTGCCGGCAGGGCCGTGACAGACACCGAGATAGAATGTGCGTGCCGGATCTTCCTCTTCGTTATGACAGACGAGAAAGCCCTGCTCCTGCTTGTGCGTTTTTGCCATGACATATTCAGCTGCACTCTTTGCTGCATCCAGGTAGCGCTGATCTTGTGTGTCTCTATACAGATCGGCAAAAAAATATCCGACACCAGCGCTGCCGTGGGCAAAATTCGGCGTGGTAAAAGGAAAAGCCATATCGACCATCATTAACCATTGAGTGCCGTGTTCGGTTGTCTCGCCAACCTCAAGCAGCCTATCTGCGGTTTCTATCGCCCGCGCCAAAGCATCGCCGCCGAAGCCATGGCGGTGTGCATAGATATAGATGAGTCCTGCACCTGCAGAACCGACAGAAAAATCGATGAGTTCTCTCTCACCTTTGATGCCGGTGATATCAGAGAAGGGGATCGGTTCTATCCAGCCAATGCCGGCGCCAATGTTGGACGATTGCTGCGTGAGTCTGGCAAGAGCGAGTTCTGCACCTTTCAGATACTTGTCGCCTGTCGTGAGTTTGTACAGCTGGTGAAGCGTGAAGACATAGCCGGGCCATCCGCTAAAGAATCCGCAGGTAATAAATACTTTTTCATCGGCCTGTTTTTGCACGTAAGCGAGCAGGTCGTCTCCTGCAGCGATGGCGGTATCGTGAAAGCGGGTTTCCCCGGTCGCCAGATATAGCTCGATATAGTACGCGATGATACCGGCACTGCCGTGGTAGAAGGTGTGAGTCGGCTTGCTGTCAGGGATACGGTTCCAGCAGATGCCTGCGGCAGTTTCGACCCGATTGCTGGCGATAAAACTCTCGACGTTCAACGCATGATCTAAATAGTTCACACCGATGTCCTCTTTGCGGGATTGGGTTCAGTGTTGGTGATAAGGACTTGTTAAGTCAACCAATGGCGACAAGTCTAGTCAGACCTGAATTCACGAATGGGCTTCCAGAACCACCAAATCAACGCAGTTGCCGTAATTGAGATCACGCCGCCGAGGACCATGGTGTTGCCCGCGCCGATCGCCCCAGCCCAGGTCCCAACCCAAATAGTACCGATGTTGTTAGCGCTCTGGGCAGCAAGGATCATCAGCGCATAGGCGCGGCCACGCATATGGTCCGGCGTTGTCAACATGACTGTGGTTGCCCGAACGGCAACGGTGACGGCATCTGCTGCGCCTAGCAAGCCGATCATCAGCATGCCCAGCCAGAGTGAATTGGCTAAGCCAAAACCAAATAGAATGAAACCGTAAGCAAAGGAAGCATAGAGCACCAGCATGCCTTTGGCTTTATAGGCAACAAACAGTAAGGCGATAAAGGATCCTAGGATCGCGCCAGCCGAATTTGCCGCACCCAACATGCCAGTTGCACTTGCGCCGCCGGCGAATAAACCCAGCGCTAGTACCGGTAATATTTCTCGATAGAAAGATGCCGTGGTAATGCCTATGTCGAGCAAAAACAAACCCGGCAAGATGGGGTGGCGAGCGACATACTCGAAACCCTTTTTTGTTTGTTCAAGTTGAGAGGGCTTATCCTCGTTGGTTTCTTGGCCTGCCGCAATGCCCTCTGCTTTGACAAAAAATGGCAGCAGTGCTGCACCTGTCGCGATGATAGCAGCGAGTAAAAATACTTCGGTTGATCCTGCTGTCACAGCGACAAATGCAAAGATCAGTGGGCCAACAACTGCGGCTGCGTTTTGTGAAGCCGTATCGGTGGAGATGGCTAGCATCAAATGATCTTTGGGTATCACTATCGGTACCATTGCCGCCCGGCCTGGGCTTGCAAGCATGTGCGTCGCCGCCATGATCGCAATTGCCACGTACATCAAGAAGGGTGTCAGTAGGTTGTTAGCATTCAGGATGCCAAGGCTAGCTAAGACAAGAGCAGAGGCGCCGTAGGCATAGCTCATCAACTTTTTTCGGTCTATACGATCAGCAAGGTTACCGGCCCAGAGTGTGACCGGGAGTTGCACAACTAATTGTACGACCCCAATTAAGCCCACCAAATAGGCAGATCCAGTTTCATCCAGCAACCATTGGGCTGTGCCGAGAATACGCATCCAGGACACGATGGAGCCGGATATCAGGATCAACCAGAGCACGCGATAATCACGATATTGAAAGGCTTCCCAGGGTTTGGGTTTTCCTGTACTCAAAACTTATTGGTCATCCAGGCTCATAATGACAAAGACCGGTGCTTCGTCTGGCATGTCCTTGGCTTTACGCCAAAAAGGATATTTTCTCGCAAGCGCTTCTAGCCCCTTTGCAAACTCGTCTGGATCGGTGATCAGTCGGACTTTCCTTGGATAAAGTTTATCGCCAATTTGGACTTCAACATTGGGGTTCTTGCTCACAATTTTATTCCAATACTTTCCTTCAGGAAATGTCTTGGGTTCGGCCATATAAAGAGATGGTGTATAAAGCATGTTGTCTGACTCGGCGATGACGACGGTGACCGAATGGGGCACTTGATACCAGGGATGGGTTTGGATAAAGATCTCTGGATAGTCGTTAGCAAATGACCAGTCATCGACCTTAGTTTCTACCAGCTCCCCAGAGACCCAGGTACCGGGCCTGCGATCTTGTGGGTCGCAGGCTGCCAACATAGTGCAGGCTAAGACGAACATGAGTCTCGGCATGATGTTCAAGAGGTCGCGCTCGCACTGGTAGCCTGCTCTGTGATATCCAGACTTTTGTCGATGGCGTTCATGATGACGTCGTATTTTTGCCCTCGGCTTACCGACGTCATGCCAGTGCTCTCGCCAAATTCCATCCACTGATCGGCGTTACTGTTATAACTCTGCCATTCGGGCAAACCTGCTGCGTTTGGATTGCCGGTGGCTGCAAAGTTAACCCAGTAGCGCATCATGGTACCCGAAAGATCGATATCCGCTTGTCTGGATAGCGGTGACAGAAAATCAATACCAAACACATAGGAGATCTCCATCGCATGAAATGCGCCGAGTTTTCCGTCGGTATCACCTTCTGCTGTCTGCGTGAAAAAATAGGGGTAACAGGTTTTACCTTGTTCCGCGAGAGACTGTGCCACTGCGCGAGTCGGCGCGCCAAACAGTGAATCGCCGCACATTTCCTTGGAAGAATGCAGCATCTCATCTGCGGTCGAAGCTGGGTACAGGTCTATTGCGGTATCGAACTGATCACCGAACACCCGTTTAAATTCCGCAACATAGGTCTCCGTATCTGGGCAAAGTGCCATGTTTGCCATGGGCGACCCCCAATACAGCGCTGAACCTTCAAAGGCATTGCTGCCGATCATCAGAGGAATGTCGTTATGTTCGCCCTGGCGGATCACGGAAACGGGATTTCGTACCTGGCAGTAGCCATCAATGATGACGCCAGGCAGGGGTAGTGCAGCGGTCTTTTGGACGATGTCCGAGACTGGAATGTCTCGCATGGCTGCCAGCTGACCGGCACCTCTAGGGCAGTTGATAACGTCACCCACCAGCTCGCCGGTATCGTGAGCACTGATCGGTATAGGTCCCGGTGCATCCAATAGTTGGACAGCCTGGGCGCCCACACCGCTTTGTGCGATAGCTCGATGAATAAGTCCCTTGCACAGGGGTGAGGTAAACATCGCGCAGGTGGAATGACCCCCAGCGCTTTCGCCAAACACCGTAACGTTGTTGGTATCGCCGCCAAACTTCTCGATATTTCGCTGTACCCATTGCAACGCAAATACTGTGTCTAGCAAACCCTGATTGCCGCGACAGCCTTCTGTCGTTAGTTCTGGATGTGAAAGAAAGCCCAGCGGACCGAGTCGATAATTGATGGTGACGAGTACGACACCCCTTGCGGCAAGTTCTTCACCGGCATAGGTTGTCGAAGTGCCGAAACGATGGGCGCCGCCATGCACCCAAAAAAGTACCGGCAGTTTTTCCTTGGGATTCAGTTCAGGAGAAAACACGTTGAGATACAAACAGTCTTCAGAGTATTCCAATTCGAATTCTGCAGGTGCTTCTACACCAAGGCCTTTGATGATCGTGTCGCGAAATCCACCTTCACCGGCAATAGGCTGTGGGCAACTTGGTCCGTGTTGTGTGGCATCTCTCGTACCCTCCCAGCTATCTGCTGGATGTGGCTCGCGCCAACGTAGAGGACCAATCGGTGGTGCCGCGTAGGGGATTCCAGCAAACAGATGAATTGGTGTATTAGCTTTTGATTGGATTGAGGTGCCAGCAAGCGTGCCGGTATCGATGGTGATCTCGGTCATGGTGAATACTCTTTTGATCGTCTTTTATCGTTGGGGGAGTTTCTATGTGTCGTAGTTCTGTTGCAAGTCCCCAGGTTCAGTTAACCGGATCAACCTGAAGTAGTGCGGGAGGGTGTTCCCCTGTAGGATCTGCGAAGCGATATATCAAGTTGAATACGATGACAGATCAAAAAACTGCGGACGATCCGCGCTCTCAAGACGCGCTTTCTCATGGCCCATTGAGCGGCGTTCGTATTTTGGATCTTTCCTCTGTTGTCTCCGGCCCTATGGCGGCGGTGATACTGGCGGACCAGGGTGCAGACGTGATCAAGGTTGAGCCGCCCGGGTGGGGTGACGGGATTAGAGGGTTGGGTGCTAGTCGAAATGGCTTGTCGGCGATTTTTTCTCTGATCAATCGAAACAAACGTTCTATTGGTATCAACTTAAAGCACCCGGAAGGACAGCGATTGGTGAGGCTGTTAGCGGGGACCGCGGATGTGATTTTACAAAATTATCGTCCGGGTAAAATGGCGCGACTTGGGCTTGGCTTCGAGGATCTTGCTGCTTACAACAGTGAGCTTATTTATGCCTCTATCTCCGGTATGGGAGAGGTGGGGCCGTATGCTGAGCAAAAGGTTTACGACTATGTCATTCAAGGTATGAGTGGTGCTTTAGATGCGCAAGCGGAAAACGGCGAGCCAAAGATGATGCGCACGATTGTGTACGACAAGGTCACAGCGTTAACAACGGCACAGGCCATTACGGCGGCACTTTATGCGAGAGAGAAAGGCGCCGGCGGGCAACATTTAAAAATCACCATGTTACACGTAGGGATCTATTTCAACTGGCCAGACCTGATGTGGAACTATAGCTTCAAGGGTGATGACGTAAACTTGGCGGGTGATCTTGCGGATATGTACGAAATCAATCACGCCAAAGATGGTGCCATCGTCTCTCATCATCTAGGTGCGGATACCTCTGAATATACGACTGCTGACCTACTCGGTATTCTTGCCGAAAACGATATTCCGGTCTCTAAAGTGAATCTCCGCCATGAGGTCCCAGATGATCCTCAGGTAAAGGCGTTAGGCCTGTTGGAAGAATTAGATCATCCGCGCGGTGGGCGGATGCAACTACCCAAAGCGCCGGTCAGTTTCTCAAAGACCCCGGCGCAGCATCGCTATCATTCTCCGGAAGTTGGCCAACATACGATTGAGGTTTTAACCGAGTTGGGATTGGAGATGGATGATATGCGGGCGCTGGCTCAGGAGGGCGCGATCGGATGATCGCGCCCTCACTACACTGAGAGCTAGAGAGAGCTTTATAGTTGTGCTGTGTCAGCCACCAAATCAGTATGCCCTTCCATATCGAAAGACATGATGACCAGGTCTCTGGGCGTGCCATTCCGGTCTTCAACATAGTCTGTTAACAGGGCTTCTGGGACGAAGCCGAGGTGCCTAAAGGCAGCCTGGGCGCCGTGCTGGTCGGATGTCATGTTCGCCATTAACTTCTTAACACCGATGCCGCGCGCAACATCAAAAATCTCAGATGTCATGCGTTTGCCAAGCCCGCGCGAGCGATAGGTTTTGTTGACGTTGATACGCAGTTCGCCGACTCGGCGAGTCCAGGGCGCGATGTTTCTGTGCACCGTGGCATAGCCAACCATGCCATCGCTGTCGTAAGCCAGGATAGTTGTCGATGAGCCTAGCTTCGTATTCGTCACCCAGTCATCAACGACTTCTGGTTGAGTGAGATCAACGCGTAGGAATAGCAAATCTTCCATTGGCAGCGCTTGAGCAAACGAGAGAATGTCATCTCGCTCTGCAGCCGTCATCAAACGAAACTCGATTTCAGCCCCGTCTGCCAGGGTGACTGTTTTGGGATAGCGTTCTGACAAATTCATATCTGACATGTTTATTCCGGGTTTGCTTGTTGGGTGGCTTCGTTCTTCTCCTGCGCGAGCCTCAATAGATCAAGGAATACCTCATCAGCGGCATTCACGATCGTCTCAAGGTCGGGTAAGAGCCGCGGTTCACAAATGAAATTAAAGAAAAGTTGTTTATTGTAGCTCAGGATGGTCACACTAAAACCAGTATTGCCGGTCAATACGAGCAAGCCGATTTGATCAGTCAGTTCAGCACCACATAAATATTGCGGTACCTGCACACCAGGCACATTGGTACAAACGAAGTTGATACCAGGGTTGGGTGGTCGCCGACCAAAACTTGGCATGACGGGCAACGGTAATCTTGCTGCCAGTGCCGTGGGGTCCAACTGTGTGCCCACGAGTTGTGATGCAAACATAGCGGTGGGTGGGAATTCAGGCATCGCATCTTGCATTTGTGTCAGCGCTTGCGCCTCTTCGGCACCTTTAATGCGTCCTGTTTCGGCTATGACTGCCTGTAAACGCGCTTCTGTATCCATGGGCCAGGCGGGTAACATGGGGAAGATCCCAGACACCTGATTGCCAAGGGCACCTTTTTGATCTTCTGTACGCACGTTCACCGGGCACATGATCCGCATATGTTGATCTTCGACATTTTCTTCATGGCTATCGATATATCGAGCCACTGCTTCAGAAACGACCGCCAATACAACATCATTGATTGTTCCACCTAATTGGCGGCGGATTTCACGAACCTCAGAAAAAGGTTTCTTCAGCCAGGCGACGCGTCGTTTTGGACCGACCATGCCGGCGTTAAAGGGGGCTGTAATGGCCGGTTGTGAAACAAACCGGTTTATGATTTCAGTGGCCTTCTGCACTTTTTGCCATTGTGCGGGCAGGTCACTGACTGCTGCTCTTGGGCTGAACTTAGTCAGTGACTCAATGTTCTCTCGAACGGCCTCGGTGAATAATTCGCTCGCACTTGGGTGTTCTTCGGGAGCCCAGGGAGTTTTAGGTGGTGATGGCGCCTGGGGGTTTTTTTCAAATGAGTACATGATCATTTGCAGCTCAATACTCGATGCGCCATCAATCAATGCATGATGTGTTTGTTGCAATAATAATGTTTTGCCGGGGACGCCGGTATACACCACGATGCGCCACAGCGGTATGGTTCGGTCTAGCAAAGCTTCATTCATGGTCACCGCTTCATTTACGCCATCTTCTATAGAGGAGCCGGCGGGCAGAGGGTGGTGAATAATATGGTTGGCAAGAGCAAATTGGTCGTCATCAACCCATTTAGGGTGTCCCACGCTGAAGGGGATCTGCGCTAATTTGCGTCTAAATACAGGAATCAAGTGAATGCGAGCCTGCATCCAATCTAAAACATTCTGATAAGAAATTTCATCATCTAGTACGTAGACACCGGCGATGTGCATGGGTCCGCTCGCGGATTCCATATAGATAAAAGAAGCATCAGTTTGTGTCAAGCGCATGAGTGTCCCTCCCCCAAGGAGATTCACTATGCGCTTGACGGAAAGACAGGTCAACGCGCTCGTTAGATTGTGTCAAACAATGAAAGCTCGTTCGTATTATCATCGAGGTTTATAGCTTAGAGAGGGTTCGCATGAAGGATGTTGCAGGAAAGGTTGCCTTTATTACAGGTGGCGCCAGCGGGTTGGGATTAGCCATGGCTCGATCATTTACCGCGGCTGGTATGAAAGTTGCGATTGCGGACATTGAAGATAAAGCGCTCGAGGCGGCGCGAATTGAATTTGAGGACACTAATGCTGATGTTATTACCCTCAAGGTTGACGTGACTGATCGAGAAGCAATGCAGCAAGCGGCGGATGAAACCATTGCCGCGTTTGGTAAGGTTCACGTGCTTTGTAACAATGCCGGTGTTGTCCTGAGCGGCAATATTCTCGATATGAGTTACAAAGACTGGGATTGGGTGACGCGGGTGAATCTGGATGGCGTGATTAATGGCATGGTCACGTTTGGACCACTAATTAAGTCCCATGGCGAAGGTGGGCATGTGGTGAATACCGCATCGATGGCCGGCCAGGTTGGGATGCGAGGCGTAAGTATTTATAACACCACCAAGTTCGCGGTTGTCGGTATGTCTGAATCGATGCGTGGCGATCTTGAACGGTTTGGTATTGGCGCGTCTGTACTCTGTCCTGGCTATGTTGAAACAGATATTTTTTCGTCGGAACGAAACCGTCCGGGCGCATTCGGAGGTGCGGACGCCTCCAAATTTTCACTCGGGTCGGATACCGCGATCAGTGAACTGCCGGGCATCATATCTGCGCAGGTCATCGGTGACATGGTGTTGCACGCCATACAAAACGACGTATTTTATATTCTGAGCCATGGCGAGATGAAAGAGGTTGTTGCCATGCGCGGTCAGCACTTAAGTGATGCATTTGATCTCTGGACCGCCTATCGTCAGGAGCACAACATTTAACTGTGCCTGCAAAAACAGACTGAAACTACGCATGAAACTATGACCGAAACGACAGACTGGAAGAATAACGGAATCAAGGTGATCTCCGGCGATCATCTTGATTCGAATACGCCTCAGAGCCCTGGCATGAATCGGGCCGCAGCGATCACCCACGCGACGGCGGGCGCTAGTAAGTTGTGGGCCGGTACCGTTGAAATTCATCCTGATGCCAAAACGGGTGCTCATCACCATGGCGCGCTTGAAAGTATCATTTACATCATTAGCGGTCGGGCGCGAATGCGTTGGGGCGAGCAGTTAGAATACGTTTGTGAAGCGGGGCCGGGGGACTTTATCTTTGTGCCGCCCTATGTGCCCCATCAGGAAATCAATGCTTGTGAGGATCAGGCTTTGCAGTGTGTTCTGGTTCGAAGTGACCAGGATGCGATCGTCATCAATTTGGATATTCCGGTGATTGAGGACCCCGAGGGTCTGCACTGGATTGATCCTATTCATGCCGCGCCTGAGTAGTAATTCCACGAGTGCTGGGCTAACCCATATTGTTAGCTGTCTGAGTGTAAAACTCTAATCAGGATCTGTGCGTGCTCTGCAGCTTGTATGCCCTGAGGGGTTAGGTAGCCGCCATCAATCTGAGTCACTAATTCTTTTCCAAAAAGGCGCTTCGCGGAGGCGATTCTTTCGGGTGCGGCTTCGTGATGGATTTTTAGCCCGGCCTGTGAACTGTCCAGTGTAAACAAGTTCAACAGTTCAACGTCTGCAAAAAACTCTTTGCTCAATTCCACGGTCGCTTCCAGTTTTGGGTAGTTGTGCGGAGGCTATCACGGACGAGGCTGGTGGTCATCTTCTGGTACCTCTCTAGCGGGTATCTTTCTAGATGCAAGGTCATAGGCGCATCTTTAAGTTCTGCCTGGCCACTTTGAGTTGGTGCTCTTATCAGTATCTGCTTCAGCATCGCTATCAACGTCTGGTCTAAAGTGTTTTTCGATACCACGGATAAAGTTTCTCAAAATCTGGTCTTTGCATTCTCGATAGTGTTTGTGGGTTTTCTTTCGAGAGAATGCGCTCAGCTCCGGTTTGCTTATCACAAAGTCAGCGAGCCTCATGATACCCAATACATCCTCTGCTCTTAGGTCGAGGGCGATTCTCAGCTTCATCAATATGATGTTGTTGTTGAGTACGTCTTCCACCGCTGGAGCAGCGCCTTCCTTTTTGCCTCGCATTTCGTTGATTAGGCCGTTAAGGAAGTAGGCCAAGGTTTTATCATCACACTCTTGTTGTGCCGGGTCTGCTTCCTTTTTGAGCCAATCGCTCACCTGACTGCGAGTCACAGATAGATCTGCTTGAGAGAAAATAGCGATCATCTTTGCATCTGAAAAATCAAATGCGTAGCGGAGGCTGCGAAGGATATCGTTGTTGTTGATAGCTATGTCCTGTTCTGGTTGATGTTCTGGTTAAGGTTATGAATCATTCCGAAGGTGGATACCATCTGCTTCAATGGTAATCACGCGCTTGGCATAGAGGCCACCGATGGTTTTCTTGAAGGACTTTTTGCTCATGCCAAACAGTCGCTGTATCAGGTCCGGATCAGATTTGTCATGGACGCCAGCAAAACCATCGTGGTCGTTGAGGTACTTGAGAATGGTCGCGGTGTACTTGTCTCGAGTTTCCGGTGCTTGCTTTAGGGTAAGGTCAATTCTGCCATCGGCTCGGACGTACTTGATGACACCAGCCTTAGATTGGCCGAAGCTAAGTCTTTCGCTCACTTCATTTTTGTATAACAGTCCCCAGTGACTGTGGTTCACAATCGCCTTAAACCCCAGATCAGTGCTGTTAGCGATGATCAGGTCAACGGACTGGCCGACGGTGAATTCGTGTGGTGCATCATCATCGAGGAATTTTTCGATTTTAGATGAAGCCGTAATGCGACCATCCGCTTGATTGACGTAAACATAAACCAGATAGGAGCTGCCTGCTTCCATCGGCCTGTGCTGTTCACCGAATGGCACGAGTAGGTCCTTGTCTAGCCCCCAATCCAGAAAAGCGCCAAAACCGGTATCTGAGATGACCGGCAAGTAGGCGAATCGCCCCACTTCAACTCTGGGAGTTTGAGTGGTGGCGATGAGTAGGGAGTCAGAATCGTGATACAAAAAAACCATTAGATAATCGCCCACAGCCAAATCGTCGCTGCAATGCTTCCTGGGCAAAAGCACTTCGCCTAGATCTTCTGCATCAACGTAAGCACCCTGGGGTGTCAGCTTTACCACCTCTAGGTTGTATGTTTGTCCGACGCTCAACATGGTTGTGTCTCTAATTTGGGAGGTTCCGGCCTCAAACGAATATGGCGAATATCTTAAGTTTTAGGCATCGGTCGCGAGTAAAGACGCAACCCCTTCCTTGAAGAGACTGACCGTTTCATCGCCGCCTTTGCTTTCCAAAAACTCATTCGTGACGGCAACGTATTGTGGAATCTGGTCAATCCCAATGCCCAGGGTTCTAAACTGAGAATAAGTCTGGGTTGCCTCTTGTAGTGCCGTGCCGTATTTGCCAGCACTGCCCATCAAAGAAGAGAGGCCTTTGGCGTTTTCTGAAAGCGCGGGTGCTGCGGCGAGTAACGTATCCATTTCAGGGACCATGCCGCTCAGCTGGCTAAAATCAGCATTGCCCAACGTCGATTTCGCGAGGCCAAATATCGCGCCAAGGCCACCCTGTGCTTGCGCATCGGTGACACCTAGCTGGCTTGTGACCATGCTGGCGAGGCTACTCGTTACCGCGAGTTTGCCTGCGGTCGCAGCCGCAGAGCTAATCGCTTCGGTAGCCGTTGTTGGCTCTGCCTCTTCAGCAGAACCCATGCCGAAGAACTCCAGAGCACTGTCAAACCAGCTTTGTTCAGCATAACTATGTGGGGCAATCAGGATCAAGCAAGTGAGTAGTATTGTACGGCGCATGGCATTCTCTTCTTAAGTGATGCTTGTCAAGTAAGGCACGTGGCTAGCGTCTGGTGGATGTTACCTATTCAGCCACTAACAAAGTAGTGAAATTCCTGTCGTGGTGGGATTGGTGCGCTTCGTCTTTTACCTGATAGGAGCAGAGGAGAGGAAGGATTAGGCCTTGTTAGTCGGTAATCCTGACGTATCTAAAGTCTGCATAGCCTCTGACGGGTTGCCAAACGAAGCCTTTGATTTTTCTGTTAGTGACGGCAGCGCCGTAAGTCTCAAAAAGAGGTATTACGGTCACCTTTGATTCGAATAAATGGTGAACCTCGTCAACCGCATTTAGGCGCTGTTCCTGCCCGACTGCATTTCTGGCCTTATCGAATAGGTTGGCCATATCGTCGCCGGCATAGAGCCCCTTAAAAATTTTCCGGAAGCTGGTGTCACCCATAAATGAAATTTGATCCATGGGATCATCAACGTCAACAGGCCAGGTCGTGAGGACCATATCTGACTCACCTTCGCGCCACTTTTTAACCATGATCTGGGTAATCTGTGGATCGATCGCGACATCGATGTTGAGATGTTGGCTTAGTTTGCTTTGCAGATACTCGGCGACTCTGCGGTACAGGTTGCTGTCGTTGACGGTGATCGTTAGTCGCGGTCTGTCTGGTAAATTCAGTTCCTTGCGGGCAAGCGCCATAAACTCCTTAGCAGCGGTAATGTCCGGTCGGTGCTTCTTTGGTGGGCGAGCGCCGACGTACGTCGTGTCGCCAACAGACAACCAATCGTGGAACATCGAGTCGTTAATTCTGGTGCCAGGACTTGCGACAATTTTGTCTACGAGTTCATCCTTGTCAATGACGAGCGAGATCGCTTTACGCAAGTTCTCGTTCGCGCTCAACATGCCCGGTACATGACTGAATTGTATGTGGTAGAGGTGACCCGTGGGAAACGTTCTTATGCGATAGCCGAGATCCATAGCTGATTGCAGCGTGTCCCGATCAAGTAGCGCCAGACTCAAGTCGTTAGATCGAAATAGGTTGAGCTGGGTTTTTGATTCAGCGCCAATATAGCTAGTTCCTGTCCGGAAACCCATATCTCATTGAAAATAAAGGATAAAAATACAATAAAGTGATAAAAACCCTTCTGGATTTGTTAGAATTAATTTACGAGAAAAACAAAAACAAACCAGAA